>Ga0181535_10000083_pt1 | contig 139484 bp, 107 predicted proteins | sample PEATcosm2014_Bin_44_FD_119774 | JGI IMG/M metagenome (GOLD analysis project Ga0181535, IMG submission 119774) | Peatland microbial communities from MTU Mesocosm Facility, Houghton, MI, USA - PEATcosm2014_Bin17_30_metaG | ecosystem: Environmental > Terrestrial > Soil > Wetlands > Peat | place... | reverse complement strand
GAAGAAACGGCTGATCGAGGCCGCAGACCCGAAAGCGTTTGTTCACTCTCCTATGATACCGAAGCCGCTTCGCTCTGTTAAGTACTTTGCGATAATTCTATCTCCGACAGGCTCTCAGGCTGACAGGTTTTGCCGACGTGCCGACGGGTCTTGCCTTGGGCCACGTTCAGCCCATAGTAAGGCTTGAAACCCGGCAGGGGCAATTAGCGAACGCATAGCGGCCAATAGTAGTACTGTGCTGTGAGGGGGTCGGATCGCCGCAGGCGCAGGTTGAAGTTGAAGCCCCAAGCTGCCAACCGACCGTCCATGGTGCTGCTCCACGCGCCGAGGCCGTTGAGCGTTACGTTCTTCTGGAGATCGTGCGTGAATGCCGTCTGGAGTTCCTCAATCGACGCCAGGCGCCAACCGCTGGCGCCTCCGGCCTTGAGGGCCGTGCAGTGGTCCGTCGCCTGCTGCCAGGGCATCGGGTCTGCTGATTGGTTCGCTCCTCCGGCCCACACCAGTCCGGTTGCCGGGTCCCTCCAAATCGAGGGATCCGACTGTGTCTGTTGCGACTGAGATGGAGAATCCTGCCGAGGATTCGGCATTTTGGCTGCGGCTGACAAGGGAAGAACCGCGGTTACTCCCGAGCCATAAGTGGTGGGAGCCGGACCGCGGCCAAAGGACAGCACGCCCCCTAGCATCTTGCAACTGTAATCGCCAAACGAGGTCTTCCAACACCATCCCGGTGAGCTATCGATAGGGCTGACCTGGCAGCTCTTGCCGGCCGGTGCAAACTGCGGGCTGACAATGTTGCAGAAATATGACGTGTAGCTCCCGCGCAGTGGGATTACCATGGCATTCAGATCGATTCCTTCCAGTCCGGCGTCGGTGTTGCTGACGAATCTTCTGGGTGTGCCTTCCTCGATCTTCACGTCCTGAATCAACGTCAGACCCCTGGGTGCAAGGCCATCCATGGAGCATTGAATGAGGGCAGATGCTTGCGCGACAGATGGCGGCCCCTTGACGCTGGCGCACTTGCGGGGCGCGCGAGCCTGATACTCCGCGAGAATTGTCGGCGGCCCGGAGAGTGCGCTGCCGGACGCTCCGGATTGGCCTTTGGCGAGGTTGAAAACGCCGAGTGAGAACAGCGTGCAGGCGGAAACGATAACTGCGAGACTTCGGCCGCTGGTCGAACGATTCATACGGAACGCTCCTTGGAGATAGCTTTGATTCGAGATCGCATTTCCTCAATAGCACGCTTTTTACCAGAGCACGCGCACGAGTCTGGCGTCAGGGAAGTTCCGTCACTTTATCCGCGCGTCCGCATCGACGGTTGTAGAAGTTCCGTCGTAAAACGTGATGCCGAATAGGTCCGCCCGTGCTTTCGTAGCGGGCAGCAACCCACCGAGCAGCACCAGCAGGAAAATCGAGTGAATCTTCATTTTTCCTCCGGTGACCATGGAGTATGACATCTCATGAAACGTCCAGTCGCAAGGATAAAAAAGAAGATAAAAAAGAGGATAAAAAAGAGATAAAAAAGAGAAAAAAGAGATGCGCAACATCCGTAGGTTCCGACTGCGAGGGCTCAAGCGGGTCGCCGCAGAATGGAAACTGATCTGTGCAACGCATAACTTCCTGAAGTTATTCCGCCATCGAATGGGTTCTCCTGGAAATGACCCGCTCGCAGTTACAGGGTGATCTCAAGAAGACTGCACCCGAGAGGCCAGCGGTGTTTTCATCCACAAAGTTCGGGGGCAAACTCTGTGCGGCGCGCCTGCCCGGCCACCTCGCAGCAGTTTCACTCCGACAGGCTCCTGAACTGAGCGACTTGCGTGAAAACAGGACGTAGTTGACGAAACACGGGGTTCAATCCCTTCGACATTCCGAGCGGCAAAGTGGACAGATGGATCCCGCGCCCGCCGGAGACCGCGGCCAGTAGAAGCGCGCAAACAGACCGGCGGGCTTTAACCCCGGCTGCCCGGCCGGTCCGCCCAGTCTCACGCTTTGACTAACTGCTTCCTGAGGTCCGCCGCCGGGACCGCCACGGTGGGCTGGAATCGATTGCCCGTCATGTAGTCCAGCAGCGATTTTCGCAGCGCCCTGGCGCCCGGCCGCTCGCCGTTCAGGTCGATGCTGCACACTGCCAGGCGGCCGGCGCCCACCTTGCATTCATACAGCAGGCCCAGTTTGTAATTGCGGTTCCAATCGTCGATCGCCTGTACCACGGGATCGAGTTCCCGTGGCAGCGCGTCCAGGTTCAGGGCATGGACGCCCGCGAACAGATCGGTCCACTGAAAATCGCATGGGGCCTCGGTGGGGAAACCAGCCAGGGCCGGGTGCTTCGCGTCGCACCAGGTCCCCAGCATCCACGCCCCGTTGGGGTTCATCAGGCGGTTCCAGAAAATGGGGGTTGTCGAAATTGGCGGGTTGGTGGCGTCCAGGTCCTGCGCCTTCGGCTGGAACAGGACCTTGCCGCCGGCGGCCAGACGAGCCTCCGCTTCCGTCCATGCGCTGGTAATAAGGATGTCGGCCGGCTCAGTCCCGCTGGCGGCGGCCGGGTAAAGCCAAAACCTCCAATCGTTTTCGATATGCTTCCCGCGCAGTCCGGCCACCAGCTTGTATTGATGCGGCGCGGGTAGCTTTGAGAGGTCCACGGTCACGTTGCCCAGCGGGATATTCTTGCCGATTGGAATGCCGCGGGCGGGCCACTCGCCTTTCGCCACCACCGCGCCCGCCGCGTTCTCAATCCGCCACTCGGGCGTGGCTTCCGTCAGCGGCGCCGCCCCGAAGTGCGCCAGTTCCACATCGGCGTTCAGCGATTCGGCCGTCGTGAACACGCGCTGGCGGAGCCGCGCCAGCGGAACAGTGGGGCCGCAGAACCGGCTGAATTCCTCGGCCGTGGCGTAGCCTTTGCTTTCCCAGAAGGTATCGAGCACGCCGATCAACGCTGTGCCCTGCCCCAGATAGTCGTGCAGGTCGAGCAACTCCACGCCGCTGAAGCTCGGCGTGCGCAGGTTGGCCTCGATTTCCTCCTTGTAGCACAGCAGTTGGAATCGCCCGGAGGCGTGCGCCAGTTCTTTGTTCTTCTTCAGCAATCCGTGCGCGGCGGCCGAGTCGCGGAAGATCTCGTAATTTCCGGGCCGCAGGTAGCCCTTGAACTTCGCGATCACGCTGAAGTCCGGATAGGCGCAATATTGCCCAATCTCGTGGCCGAGCGCGGGCACTTCCACGCCCGCCAGCATCCGCTCATAGTCATTGCCGAACCATCCGCGCGCGCCGCGAGCCGGCGTGATGATGAAGTCCGACGCGTACGGCTGCCCTGGACTCGGCCGCACGGGCCGGCCCGTGCCGTCGGTCCACAACCGCCGCGGATCCGCCGCCCGCCACTTCGTTTCCCATCCCGGCAGTTGAGCGATATAGCTTCCGGCGGGCTCGTTGGTGGCGGCAATCAGCAGGAACGAGGGATGGTTGCCGAAGGCCTTGATCATACGGGCGGTTTCGTCATCCAGCACCGCGAGCATCTTTCCCTCGGCGTCGAAGGAGTTCCACATGCCGCATTCGGGCTGTAGGTAGAACCCCATTTCGTCGGCCGCGCTGAAGGCCGCGTCGGGCGGGCACCAGGAATGGAAGCGCATGCCGTTCAATCCCCAGGCCTTGCACACGCCGATGATGCGCTTCCACGTCGCCACGTCCGTAGCGGGGAAGCCGGTGAGCGGAAAGTCGCCGCCGAAGTGGGTGGCGCGGAGATCGATTACCCGGCGGTTGAGCAGCATGTGGACACCCTCGCGACGGATCTCGCGCAGGCCGAAAATCAGATTCCGGGTATCGTCCGCCTCGCCGCCCGTCAGCTTCAACGTCAGATGTTCGAGCGCCGGCGTGAACTCGCTCCAGTACCTGGCCTCGGCCCCCAGCGGCGCCTCCAGCTCGGCTTTGCCGCCGGAGGCGTCCCAGCTCACGGCCGCGCGCACTGATCCCGCGCTCACTTCACCAGTACCGGCTTTGCCCGTGGAATTGCCGATTTCGATCCGGATGCGCGCCGTCCGCTTCACGATGTCCGGGTAGACCTGTGCGTCCTCGATCCACACGGGGCTAGTCACGGCGAGTTCGATCTTCCCCACGACGCCGTTCCACGTGGCGCCGAGGGCGTCGGAAACGCTGTGTCCGTCAGGCCGATAAGGCAGGATCATGCGGTTATCGATGCGGATGCTCAATCGGCGCTTCCCGGCCGCAAGCTTGCCAAGGTCATAGATGTGCGGCGCCACCAGCGTGCGGCACGACCCGATTTGCTTCCCATCGACGAAGACCGTGGTTTCCCAACGGGTGCGCTCGAGTGTGAGCAGGATGCGCTTGCCCGACCACGCCTCGGGGATTTCCACCTCGCGCTGGTACCACGCGACCCCCAGGTAGTGCTTCGGGGGCTGCGATAAGTAGGGCATTTCCACGTGGCCGGGTTTGGTGTAGGCCTGATACTGGGGCAGTTTGTCCCACCGCATATCGCGCGGCAGGGCCGCGACCCAGGGCGTATCGACGCTGATATCGTCGCCGTACCCTTGCGCTTGCAGGATGCCCGGCAGGGAAATGCGGTCTTTCATCGGCCGTGAAAACCACTGCTCTTTCACGCCCGCGTCGGCGCGGTCCAGGGCGAACTCCCAACTGCCGGCGAGGGAGAGTACGTCAGACGCCTGCTCGGGTTCCGGCGTCTGGGCGGAAGCCGCCGTAGACAGGGCCGAAAGGCCCAACAATTCAAGGAAGGATCGTCGTTGCATGGTCTTCGCCTATGGTAACCCTCGTGGGTGGGACGGACCTCCTGGTCTGTCTTCTTGGGCATTTTGCCCAAAATCAAAAGTGACGCCATTTAGAATCAGCGCGTTACGGGCCGGGTTTGGGCGTTTTGCCCAAATCGCATCCAAAGCGAGCGTCTTTCAGGCTTCAGGCGAACAGTTTCTGCGCCCGCATCATGCGGTCCACCACGTGGACGCCGTTGGGGCATTGCACCTGGCAAGTTGCGCAGTCGCCACATCGAATGGCGCGCGCCTCTGCCGACAGCCCCTGGAATCGCTCCCGGCCCAGCGCGAACTGCCCGTAGAAATCGGCGTAGGACAGGAACCGGATGGTCTCCGGAATCGGCGCGCCCTTCGGGCACTGGCCATTGCACTGGTGGCACATGCGGCAGTAAAGCGGCCGGATGTCCTCATCGATCCCCGCCAGCAGCGTCTCGTCCGCGCCGGTGAAAGGCTCCGACATGGCCCGGATATTCATTTCCAGTTGCTCCATGTCGGTCATGCTGGGAACGGTCGTAGCAAATCGCCCGTCGCGCAGTACAAACTTCAGCGCCGCCAGTGGCCCATTCGGCTTCTTCGCGCGGGCCGCGGGCGCCATCACCTTCATCGCCACCAGGCCTATGCCCGCGTCGGTCAGCCGCTTGTACGCCGGGTCGTTCCTGGCGCCCGTCGCGAAGCTGTAGGTGCTCAGCAGGACCTCAAACTTCCCCACTTCCATCACGCGGTCCACAATGGCGTTGGGGTTGTGCGTGCTGATGCCGATATGGCGGATCTTCCCTTGCTTCTTGGCGTTCTCCCAAACCGTCACCAACTCGTCGGGAATGGCCGCGGCGCTATCCCGCGAGTGCATGTACCAGATGTCCAGGCGATCCGTGCCCAACTCCTTTAGGCTGGTTTCGAGCTCTGCCGTCGCATCCGCAGCCGTCTTCGCCTCGGACTTGCTCGAGAGCACGATCTTGTCGCGCGATCCCTTAAGGGCCCCTCCCACCATGCGCTCGTTGTTCCCGTTCTGGTAGCCGCGCGCGGTGTCGAAATAGGTGATGCCCAGGTCCACCGCACGGGCAACCACGCTGGCATCGGACGTGATCATGCACCCATATCCCACCGTCGAGACCTTGAGCCCCGTCTGTCCCAGCGTCCGGAAGCGGACCGCCGCGGCGGGCGGAGCTGCGGGTTTGGCTGACTGAGCGGCAGACGCCTGCGGCGCCGGAGCGCTTGCCATGCCGGCGACGGGAAGGCTCAGCCCTGCCGCCAGGAAGTTTCTACGCGAGGAATCGGTTTTCATCGTCGCTCTCCGAAGCCGGAATTTAGGAATATCGGCTCTTGTTCAGTATAAGGCTTTCGGTCGTAGAATTGTGCATATATGGTCCCTCACAAGAGTCCAACACCCGCGCGCACTGGCGCGTCGGTCATCGCCGGGTTACTGGTCGTAAGCGCTCTGCTACCGGCGCAAACCAACGTCGTGAACCTATGGCCCAACGGCGCTCCGGGCTCCGAGAACTGGACTCAGAAGGAGGCCGGGTATACGACGGGCAATCCCCCGCTTAAAGCCGTCCGCAACGTGGTCACTCCCAGCATGACCGTCTATCTCCCCACGGCCGAGACCTCGACGGGAACTTCCGTGGTCATCGCGCCGGGGGGCGCGTTCCGCATGTTGTCCTGGGACTCCGAAGGCACTCTGGTAGCCGATTGGCTCCAGCGGCACGGCGTGGCCGCCTTCGTTCTCAAGTACCGCCTCACCGACAGCGGTACCGACAAGGAATTCGCCCAGTCTCAGACTCGGGCCACAGCGGGCCGCGGCGCCACTGGCGCGGCAACGCCAGGACGCGGAGATCCCGCAGCCAATGCGGGACGCGGCGCCGGTGCTCCCGCGCCGCAGTCGCAGATTCGCGCCATGGCCGCCGCCGACGGACTGCGCGCCATTGAGATGGTGCGCCAACACGCCGCCGAGTGGCGCCTGGACCCCGCCAAGGTCGGCATTGTGGGCTTTTCCGCGGGCGGCTATGTCGCCGTCCAGGCTGCCCTGGATCACACGGCCGCCAATCGCCCGGCCTTTGTCGGCGCCATCTACGCGTGCTGCGAGAACCCCGCCGAGGTGAAGGTCCCCGACGACGCCCCGCCCACGTTCTTCCTGCACGCCTACAACGATCCGGTATCCGCGTCCAGCCCCGCCCTGTTCCTGGCCTGGAAAGCCGCCAACAAGCCTGCCGAGCTGCACACCTACGCCGCCGGCGGCCATGGTTTTGGCATGCCCAATCACGACCAACCCACCGACAATTGGATCGAACGCTTCGGCGACTGGCTCCGCTACCAGAAGCTCATGAAGTAAGTTCTCCGGGGGTATACTGAATGGGGTTCGATAGTCCGAAATGCAAGAGAGGCCGCACCATGAACACTGATAAGAGTCTCTGGATCGGGGGGCTTGCCGCGGCTCTCCTGTCCGCATCCGCAGTGATTGCCCAACCGGCGCCGCCGCCACAGGCTCAACAGGCACAGGCCGCCGGCCGCGGGGCGCAGGCGCCTCGCATCGTTTCGCCGGAGATCCATCCGGACAAGACGGTCACATTCCGGCTCTCCGCGCCCAAAGCCCAAGAGGTCACGTTGAACGGAAGCTGGGACGGCGCTACCAATCTCCCGATGACAAAGGGCGCCGACGGTGTCTGGTCGACGACCATCGGGCCGATGGGCGACCAGTTGTGGGGCTACTGGTACATGGTTGACGGCGTCAAAGCTCTCGACCCGGGCAATGGGGAAACCCAGCGGGACGGCGTCCGGTATGACAATCTGCTGATGATCTCCGGCCCGGCTGACGAGCTGTGGGATTTTAAGGACGTCCCGCACGGGACGGTGGAGCAGATCTGGTACCCCTCGCCCACGCTGAAAGAGGCGCGCCGCCGCATGTACGTCTACTTGCCGCCCGACTACCAGACCAGCAAGGTGAAATATCCCGTGTTATACCTTCTGCACGGCGGCGGCGGTGACGAAGACGCATGGACCGTGATGGGCCGCGCCCCCATCATTATGGATAACCTGATTGCACAGGGCAAGGCCAAGCCGATGATCGTGGTGATGCCTAACGGCAACGCCACGCAGACCGTTTCGCAAGGCTTCGGGTTCGGTCCGACGCCGGCTCGACAGCAGGTGCAGGCGCCGGCGCCGCCACCGGTTCAGGCGGCTCAGGGCGGGCTCGGCATGGGACGCGGCCTTGCGGCTCCGGCCCCGGCAGGCGCCGCTGGGGGACGGGCAGGCGGCGGACGCGGGGTGCAGGCATACGCGGGTTCCTACCCGGAAAGCCTGGTGAAGGACGTGATACCGTTCGTCGAGAAGACGTATCGCGCGATCCCCAACAAGGAAAACCGCGCCATCGCCGGTCTTTCGATGGGAGCCATGCACACCGTCTCCGCAACCAACAACAATCCGGGCGTTTTCGCCTACATCGGCGTATTCAGCGGCGGTGGACAGGTGGGAGACCCAACTTTCGAAAGTCAGCTCCAGGCTCTCAAGAAGGGAGGCGTGAAATACTACTGGCTTGGCGCCGGAACCACCGATATGGCCCGCGCCGGCACCGTGGCCCTCTCCGATGAGGTAAAGAAGCTGGGCTTCAATACGTCATATAAGGAAATCCCGGGTTCGCACTATTGGTTCCTGTGGCGCAACTTCCTCGGCGACTTTGCGACGGTTCTGTTCCGGTAGGATGCCCCATTTGGCTGCCGAATTTGGGCGTCTTGCCCAAAATCGAAAAGGCCCGAGTTTAGAATCAGCAAGTTGCAATTCGAGTTTGGGCATTTGCCCAAATCGATGCGCCAAGAGGGCGATTTTCGGCAGCCCGATGCCCCGGCCCAAGCCTCGCTTCGACCGCATGTTAACTTGGTTTGACAGGGGGCTTCGTGAAATCTCTCATCAGCAGACGCGCAATGATCGTTTCGAGTGCGGCGATTCCCGTTGCGCTCGATACCCGGCCGGCCAGGGCGGGACTGGCTCCGCCGCCGTACACGTTGTCGATCAACATCGAGATCATGTTTCCGCGAACCATGCCGAAGGCGCAGCGGGTCGAGATGGTCGCGGCGCATGGCTTCAAGGCTTACAGCTTTTGGTCCGCCACCGAGCAGGAACAGGACGCGATGCTCGCGGTGCAGCAGCGGACCGGCCTGAAGTGCGCCAGCATCAGCGGCACGGGCGCGGCGGGCAGTTCCACGGGGCTTACCAAACCCGGTCAGGAGCAGGTCTACCTGGACGAAATTGCCAAATTCGCCAAAATAGCCGCGAAGTTCGGCGGAGCGCAGCCCATCATCTTCGTCGGCCGCACACAGCCGGATGTCCCTTCGGAGACCCAACATTCGCAGCTTGTCAGCGGGCTCAAGAAGGCCGGCGACATCGCCAAAGAACAAGGCGTGACGCTGGTGATCGAGCCGCTGAGTACCGGAACCGGGCAGGTCCGCATGGCGCTCGACACCGCGGCGGCGGTATTTCCCGTGGTCAACGAAGTGGCGCATCCAAATGTGAAAGTCTGCTTCGATATGTACCATCTCCAGTTGATGGAGGGAAATATCACCGCCCACCTCCGGCAGGGCATTGCGAAGGGTTGGATCGGCCTGGTGCAGATCGGCGAGGTTCCGGGCCGCCTGGAACCGGGGACGGGCGAGGTGGACTACGCGTATATGCTCAGGGTCTTGCGCGAGTCGGGCTACAGCGGCTACCTGGATACGGAAATGGGTACCAGCACCACCCCCGAAGCGGCCATGGAGCTGACCAGAAAAATGTCGATCGAGAACTGACATGGACCGGCGGCTGTTCGGGTTGGCCTGCGCGGCGCTGGTGGCGATGGCGGCCCGCGCGGCCACCGTTACTCTCGATTCGCCGCGCGATTACCAGGTCTTCCAACGGTCCTCCATGGAGGAGGGCGCGATATTGGTACGCGGCGCGGCCGACCGGGCTTGCGATGCCGCCGAAGCGCGCATCAACGGGCGGGCCTGGCAGCCGATTCCGGTGGTGGCGCCTTGCGCGTTCGATGGGCGGATCGAGGCGCCGGCCGGGGGCTGGTACGGCGTCGAAGTCCGCATCCTGTCGGGCGGCGAGCGAACGGGCGGCGCCGGCGTGGAACATACCGGTATCGGCGAGGTCTTCGTAATCTCCGGGCAGTCCAACTCGACCAATTACGGCGAAGAGGCCCAGCGGATTCGGACGGGAATGGTGGCGACGTTCGATGGCGCGGCGTGGCGGCTGGCGGACGATCCGCAGCCGGGCGTGCAGGATAGCAGCAAGCAGGGGAGCTTCATTCCGGCCTTCGGCGATGCCATGTACGAGCATTACCACGCGCCGGTCGGGGTCGCCAGCGTGGGTTCCGGCGGAACCAGCGTCCGGCAGTGGCTGCCCAAAGGCGACCGGTTCCATTCGCCGCCCACCAGCGCAAAGTTCGTGGAGGAGGCTGGCGATGGCGAGTGGGAATCCACGGGCAGGCTCTTCGACGGGATGCTGGAGCGGATCCGGCAGTTGGGGCCGCACGGCTTCCGCGCGGTGCTCTGGCACCAGGGCGAATCCGACGCACATCAGGGACCGGGGCACGAAATCGCGCCGGCGGAGTACCGGCAAATGATGGAGCGGCTGATTCGCGAGATGCGCTCGCGGGCAGGTTGGGATTTTCCGTGGCTGGTGGCGCAGGTGAGCTACCACACTCCCGACGATCCCGGCGCGCCTGAGCTTCGAGCCGCGCAGGCGGCGCTGTGGAAGGATGGTCTCGCTCTGGAGGGTCCCGATACCGATGCGCTTACCGGAAGCAACCGGCAGAATCACGGAACCGGGGTCCACATGAGCGCACAAGGCCTGCAAGCGCACGGAAAGCTGTGGGCTGAAAAAGTGGAAGCCTGGTTGGACGGCCTTCGATAATACTCGTGGCCCCGGACCCGATATTAGTGGATAGCAGTGCGAATGCAGCGGATTACCGCGGTACAACAAACGAAAATCGACACTACTACGACAGTACGCTCGCTGAAATTGGTAGCTTGCACGTAGCTCAGGTCCACCATCCTCGAACAGAGTTCGTGAATCCCGTGCCCTATTTCATAGTTTCCGATACTGATATTAAGCCCGCCGGTCAGAAATGTTTGTATGCTCACAAACCGATTCTCCCGTAAGACGCGCCGCCGCGGTAGTACTCCCGCTGCTACGGGACGCTCAGTACCTCCAGCCGAATTCCAGGAAAAGGAGCCGGCAGGGACGAGAACCACTGGGTTCAGGGATGTTACCACGCACCTGTGAGCGCCCCACGTTGTGCTATACTTCTGGTTTATGACAGCCACCGTCGCACGGCATCATCATACCCATGCGAACATGCGACGGGCCGTGTCCTGATTTCAAGCAATACTTAATCGGAAAGGACGCCCGCCGCGGTAAAGGCGGGCTTTTTTTTGCTCACGCGATGACTTTGGACTTTCAAAAGGCCGATGGGTTGGCGCCCGCGGTCGTGCAAGACTACGCCACCGGGCGGGTGCTGATGCTCGGTTACATGAACGAAGAAGCTTTCCGCAAGACTGTGGAAACCGGTTTCGTCACGTTCTACAGCCGCTCGCGGCGGAAGCTCTGGCTCAAGGGCGAAACCTCCGGCCACCGGCTGGTGGTGAAGGAGATTTCGACCGATTGCGACGCGGACGCCGTGCTGGTCAAGGTGGAAGCGCTGGGTCCCGGCGTGTGCCACGAAGGCTACGTGAGCTGCTTCTTCCGGCGCCTGGAAGATGGCGAGTGGAAGGTGGCCGAAGCCCCGGCGTACGACCCCTCGGCTGTTTACGGGAGCAAGAAATGAAGCTGAAGCTGGGCATTCCGAAGGGCAGCCTGGAGAACGCCACCATCGACCTGTTCCGGCGCGCCGGATACGTTATCACGGTCGGCACGCGCTCGTATTTCCCCGGCATCGACGATCCGGAAATCGAGTGCATGCTGATCCGCGCGCAGGAAATGGCGCGCTACGTGGAGGACGGCGTGCTTGACGCGGGACTCACCGGCCGCGACTGGGTGGAGGAGAACGAGGCCGATGTGGTGGCCGTGGCCGACTTGATTTACGCCAAGCAGAGCTTCGGCAAGGTGCGCTGGGTACTGGCCGTGCCGGAGGCATCGAACTTTCACTCGGTAAAGGACCTGCAAGGCAAGATTGTCGCCACGGAACTGGTGGGCGCGACGAAGCGCTACCTGGCGCGGCACGGCGTGACGGCCAGGGTGGAGTTTAGTTGGGGCGCGACGGAGGTGAAGCCGCCGGTGCTGGCGGACGCCATCGTGGAAGTCACCGAAACGGGATCGTCGCTGCGCGCCAACAAGCTCAAGATCATCGACACGGTGCTCGAATCGAACACGCAGTTGATCGCCAACAAGGCGGCCTGGGCGGATGCGGCGAAGCGGCGCAAGCTCGAGGACATGAAAATGCTGCTCGAAGGCGCCATCAATGCGCTGGGCAAGGTGGGGCTGATGCTCAACGTTCACAAGGACAACCTGGCCGGCGTGCTCGGCGTGCTGCCGGCGCTGAAGCGGCCCACCATCTCGCACTTGAGCGACGAGGAATGGCTGGCGGTAAACACGATTCTGGACGAGTGCACGGTCCGCGATATCATTCCGAAGCTGAAGCAGGCGGGCGGCGAGGGAATTGTGGAATACCCGCTGAACAAGATCGTACTGTGATCCGGATTATCGAAAGCAAGGACGCCGGGCGCCTGCTGACGCGCAAGGCGGCGCGCATGGCGGAAGCGGAAGCGGTGGTTGCGCCGATACTGGCGGCCGTGCGGAAGCGCGGCGACGCGGCGCTGATGGAATACGCGCGGAAGTTCGACGGGCTGGCGCGCAAGAGCGTGCGCGTGCCGGAAAGGGAACTACTGGCGGCGCGGCAGCGGTTGTCGCCGGAGTTTGTACGCGCGGCGGCGACGGCGGCGGATGGAGTGCGCGCGTTTGCCGAGAGGCAGATGCCCGCGGAGTGGATGCGCGCGATGAAGCCCGGCTTGCGGCTGGGGCAAATCGTGCGGCCGCTCGATCGCGTGGCGGCGTACATTCCGTCCGGCCGTTATCCGCTGGTCTCGACCATCGTCATGACCGTGGTTCCGGCGCGGGTGGCCGGCGTGCGCAATATCTGTGTGGCATCGCCGCGGCCCGTGACGGAAGTGTTCGGCACGGCGGCCCTGTTGGGCGTGGCCGACGTCTTCGAGATGGGCGGGGCGCAGGCCATCGCGGCGTTTGCATTCGGCACGCGCACGGTTCCCAAGGCGGACCGCATCGTGGGGCCGGGAAACATTTATGTGGCGGCGGCTAAGAAACTGCTGGCCGGCGAGGTGGGAATCGACTTTGTGGCGGGACCCACGGAGATCCTGATCGTTGCCCAGGAGGGCGACCCGCGCCGACTGGCGGCGGACATGCTGGCGCAGGCCGAACACGACGTGGACGCCTCGGCCGTGCTGCTGACCGGGTCGAAGCGGCTGGCGGCGGCGGTGGCGCGCGAAATCGAACGGCAGTTGGACGGTTTGCCTACAGCGGCGGTGGCCGGGAGAGCGATTGCCAGTAATTCGGCGATCGTTGTGACGAAGTCGCTCGATGAAGCCGTAGACCTGGCGAACCGGTTCGCGCCGGAGCATCTGAGCATTCCCGATGAGAGCCTGCTGGGGCGAATCCAGAATGCGGGCAGCGTTTTCATTGGGCCGTTCAGCCCGGAAGCGGCGGGAGATTACGCCTCCGGACCGAACCATGTACTGCCCACCGGCGGCGCCGCCCGGCAGCGCGGCGGATTATCGGTGGCCGATTTCGTGAAGGCGATCTCGGTGCAGCAGTTGAACCAGGCAGCCTTAAAGCGTCTGGCTCCGGCGATTACCACGCTGGCGCGCGCCGAAGGATTGGAAGCGCACGCGCGTTCGGTGGAAGTACGGCTGGATGAGGCGCCGGTTGGCAGGCGGAAGCGCTTGCCCCACCTGCACAAGGAGCATTCATGAAGCTTCCCAAAGGCGGCATCAAGCCTCGGCCGGCGGTGCTCTCGATGGCGCCGTATTCGCCTCCCACCGGCGACCGGTTCGATAAGCTCCGCCTGGATTTCAACGAGAATACCGTGGGCTGCTCGCCGCGCGTGGTCGCGGCGCTCAAGGAACGGACGGCCGCCGGGCGTCTGTCCACCTACCCCGATTACGCGGAGGCGAAAGAAACCGTCGCACGCTATTTCAATGTCGCCCCCGAACAGTTCACGTTCACCAACGGCACCGACGAGGCCATTCAGATCTTCATCAACACGTACGTGGACGACGGGCAGGAAGTGCTGACGCTCAAGCCCTCCTACGCCATGTACCGTTTCTACAGCCAGGTGGCGGGCGCGAAGATACGGGAAGTGGAATACCCGCAGCCCGGGGTGGAATTCCCGCTGCAACAGGTTCTGGAGGCGATCGGGCCGGCCACGCGCGCGGTGCTACTGGCCAACCCCAACAATCCCACCGGCACGGGCATCTCGCTGATGGCGATTGAACGCATCCTGCGGCGCGCGCGAAGAGCGGTGGTGCTGGTGGATGAGGCTTACTACGAGTTTTCGGGCGTCACCGCTTTAGGAGAGATTGGACGCGTGCCCAATCTGTTCGTCTGTCGGACGTTTTCAAAGGTCTTCGGCATGGCGGCGATGCGGCTGGGCTGTATCTTCTCCCATGAGGCCAACATCGCGTTTCTGCGCAAGGCGCAATCGCCCTACAGCGTGAATGCGCTGGCCGTGGCGGCGGCGCAGGCCGCGGTGGCGGACGGGGAATTCGTTCGCAATTACGTGGCGGAGGTGCTGGCCGCGCGCGAGGTGCTTTGCCTGGGCCTGGAGCGGCTCGGCATTCCGTATATACCCAGCTCGGCGAATTTCGTGCTGGCGCAATTTGGCAAGCGCGCCATCGAGGTGCGGGACGCGCTGCGGGGACGGGCCATCCTGGTGCGCGACCGCAGCTACGAAATTCCGGGAGCGGTGCGCATCACGGTGGGAACGCGCAAACAGACCCGCGATCTGATGGCCGCCCTGGGAGAGATCTGGCGCCGATGAAGCCGCTGCTGATTTTCGACATGGACGGAGTGCTGGTGGACGTCACCGAATCGTACCGCGAGACCATCGCGCGGACGGTGGCGCGCTTCACCGGCGTCGAAATGCCGCGCTCGCGGATTCAAGATTACAAGAATCAGGGCGGCTTCAACGACGATTGGGAACTCACCCACCACATCATCCGGGAGGCGGGTGTGGATGCGCCGTTCGAAGGCGTGAAGGAGTGCTTTCAGCGGGTTTTTCTGGGCAACGGGGGCGATGGGTTGATACTGCGGGAGCGGTGGATGGCGCGGCCCGGGGCGCTGGAGAAACTGAGCGAGCGCTTCCGCCTGGCGATTTTCACGGGCCGTCCGCGCGAAGAGGCCGATATCACGCTGAACCGTTTCGCGAGCGGCCTGGCGTTCGACCCCGTGGTGGGCATGTACGACGTGGAGAAGCGCAAGCCGCACCCGGAGGGATTGCTCAAGATTCTCAGCGGCGACGGAGCCGGCCCGGCATACTACATCGGCGACAGCGTGGACGACGCGCGGTGCGCGCGCGCGGCGGGGGTTCCGTTCATCGGCATCGCCGCGCCTTCAAACCCGGCGTATCTGGACCTGGTATTTCTGTTCCAGGAAGAAAAGGCTTACGCCATCGTCGACGATATTAATTATTTGGAGGAGGTATTCGCGTGATGCGGCGGGCGGCCATTCGGCGGGATACCAAGGAGACGAAGATTACCGGCGTGCTGACCATCGAGGGGCACGGCGCGTACGAGATCGCCACCGGCATACGCTTCCTCGACCACATGCTGGAATTGTTCGTGAGGCACGGCGGCTTCGACTTGAAACTGCTGGCCGCCGGCGATCTGGACGTGGATCAGCACCACACGGTGGAAGACGTCGGCATCGTGCTGGGCCAGTTGTTCAAGAAGGCGCTGGGAGACCGCAAGGGGATCAACCGCGCGGGTTATTTTGTCCTGCCGATGGACGAAACCATGGCCGTGGTGGCGTTGGACCTGGGCGGGCGTCCGGCGCTGGTCTACAAAGACCTGGTGAAGGTGCGGCTGGTGGGCGACCTGCAAGCCGAGCTGCTGGAGGATTTCTTCGGCGGCTTCGTGAACCACGCGGGGGCTAATCTGCACGCCAAGGTTTTCTACGGGCGGTCGAGCCACCACAAGATCGAAGCGATTTTCAAGTGTTTCGCGCGGGCCATGAAGTACGCCTGCTCGAAGGACCCGAGCCTGAGGGACCAACTGCCGTCCACCAAGGGACTGCTATGATTGCGATCCTCGACTACGGCGCGGGCAATCTGCGGTCGGTTCAGAATACGCTGTCGGAACTGGGGTGCGAGTACGAACTGGCGCGGGATGCGGCGGGATTGCGCAAGGCGGACAAGATTATCCTGCCGGGCGTGGGTCATTTCGGGCAGATGATGCGGGCGCTCGACGCGCTCGACGTGCGGCAGGCGTTGACGGAGCGGATCGGCGCGGGCGTGCCGTTCCTGGGGATCTGCCTGGGCTTGCAAGCGCTATTCGAGACCAGCGAGGAAGCGCCGGAAGTCCGCGGACTGGGGATCTTCGAAGGACCGGTGAAGCGGTTTCCCATGGGCGCGCGGGTGCCCCACATGGGTTGGAACAGTCTGGAATTGCGGCGCGAATCGAAGCTGCTGGGCAAGCCGGAGACGCCGCTTTACGTGTATTTCGCGCATAGCTATTACGTCCCAGAAAACAGCCGTACGGCGGCGGCCTGCACCTACGAAACGCCGTACACGGCGGTGCTAGAAGCGGGCAACGTGTTCGGCGTGCAGTTTCATCCGGAAAAATCAGGACCCGTGGGGCTGCGGATCGTGCGGAGTTTCTTGGAGATCTGAGGAGAAGAGTTATGGCCACAGATGAACACAGATGAACACAGATAAGAAACAAAATCCTTATGTTTCTTTGGTTCTTCTTATCTGTGTTCATCTGTGTTTATCTGTGGCCTGAATGCTTTTTATGCTGGCCAAACGAATTATTCCTTGTTTGGATGTGACGGGCGGGCGCGTGGTCAAGGGCGTCCATTTCGTTAATCTGCGCGATGCGGGGGACCCCGTGGATCTCGCCGAACGCTACAACCGCGATGGCGCGGACGAGTTGGTGTTCCTCGATATCACGGCCTCCAGCGACGCGCGCGAAATCATGGCCGACGTGGTTGCCCGCACGGCGCGCAAGGTGTTCATCCCGCTGGCGGTGGGCGGCGGCATCCGGTCGGTGGCGGACGCTCGGCGCATTCTGATGTCGGGCGCCGATAAGGTCTCGGTCAACACGGCGGCGGTGCGGCGGCCGGAGCTGATCACGGAGTTGAGCAACGAATTCGGCGCGCAGGCGGTGGTGCTGGCCATCGATGCGCGGCGGCACGGTCCCGGGGGCTGGCACGTTTTCACGCGGGGTGGGCGCGACGATGAGGGCACGGATGCGGTGGCCTGGGCGGCGCGCGGCGAGGAACTGGGCGCGGGCGAAATCCTGCTGACGTCCATGGACACCGACGGCGTGCAGGACGGCTTCGATTGCGCGCTCACGCGGGCGGTCTCGCGGGCCACGCACATTCCGGTGATTGCGAGCGGCGGCGCGGGCAGCCCCGAGCACTTCGTGCGCGTGCTGACGGACGGCTGCGCGGACGCGGCGCTGGCGGCCTCGATTTTCCATTATGGGACTTACACGGTCAACCGGTTGAAAGAGGAACTGGCCGCGCGCGGCATCCCTATGAGGCTGGCATGATTATTCCTTGCATCGATCTGATGGACGGCAAGGTGGTCCAGTTAGTGCAGGGCCGCGAGAAGGCGCTGGAAGGCGATTCGCCGGAAGAGATGCTGCGCAAGTTCGCCGCGTTCCCGGAGATCCAGGTGATCGATCTCGATGCCGCCATGGGGCGCGGCTCGAACGACGACCTGGTCCGCATGATGGCTTCGAAGGCGGCGGCGCGCGTGGGCGGTGGCGTGCGCACGGTGGCGCGGGCCGAGGCCCTGGCGGCGCAAGGCGCGCGCAAGGTGATCGTAGGAACCTCGGCTTTTGGTCCCGGCGGGCCGGACGAGGCATTCCTGAACTCTCTACGCGAGGCCATCGGGCGGGACCGTATTCTGATCGCGCTCGATTCCAAGGGTGGGCGGATTGTGGTGAAGGGCTGGCGCGAATCCACGGGTCTCAGCGCCGAGGAAGTCCTGCCCGCGCTCGAACCTTACTGCTCGGGCTTTCTATGCACCTATGTGGACAAGGAAGGGATGATGCAAGGCACCGACCTCGATTGGTTCCGGCGGTTGCGCTCGGCGACTTCGTTGGAGCTGACCGCGGCGGGCGGCATCACCACATTGGATGAAGTGCGCGCGCTGCTGGCCATGAACGTCCATGCGGCGCTGGGAATGGCCATCTACACGGGCAGGCTTAGGCTAGAGGAATTGGCGGAGTTGTAGCGGTGGGGAGCAACCGCTCTCTTACGTTCGCGGCTCAGCAAATTCAGGCACTTCGAACCGAGCCGGGAACGTAACGTAGGAGAGCGGTTGCCTGGATGCACACCGCTAGACGATGTGTCGCTGGGTCCTGGCCAGCAACTGCCTGGCGCGGCGGAGGACCCGGTCTTCGGCTTCTTCGCGGGTCGCTCCGCTGGCGCGGGCCAGCCCGGCGCCGGGCGAAACGTTATCGGCTTTGGAATGCCACTCCGCGCCGGTGCGGTAGCTGGCGACGTTCACCATCCAGCCGCCCACCTCCACCTTGCGCTCCTGAAACTCCTCCGCGCGCACGGCTAGGCCCCGGCCGCGCCCGCGGCTGCGCCACGCTCGACGGGCACGCCCACCAGATTGCCCCATTCGGTCCAGGAGCCGTCGTAGTTAGCCACGTTGTCGAAGCCGAGCAGATACTTGAGCGCGAACCAGGTATGGCTGGACCGCTCCCCGATGCGGCAATAGGCGATCACCGGCTTGGCGCCGTCGATGCCTTCCGCGCCGTAAAGCTGGCGCAGTGCATCGGCCGATTTAAATGTGCCATCGTCATTGCAGGCCTTGCCCCACGGGATGTTGCGCGCCCCGGGCAAATGGCCGCCGCGCTGGCAGGTTTCCGGAAGCCCCGGAGGCGCCAGGATCTCGCCCGTGAATTCCTGCGGGCTGCGCACGTCCACCAGCGACGCGGAACGGCGGCTGGATGCTTCCCGCACCTGGGGCAGGAACGCCCGCAGCGAAAGGTCCGCGTCCTTCGCCCGGTAGTTTTTACGCGGAACGCGCGGGACTTCGGTGGAAAGCTCGCGCCCTTCGGCAAGCCACTTCTTACGGCCGCCGTTCATCAGGCGGACGTCGCGATGGTGGTAGATCTTGGCCTGCCACAGCGCCCATGCGGCGAACCAATTGTTGTTGTCGCCGTAAATCACGAGCGTGGAATCGTTGCCCACGCCGGAGGCGGACATCAATTCCTCGAACTGCTCCTTGGACAGGATGTCACGGCGCAGGGTGTCGCACAGTTGCGTGTTCCAGGCCCAGGCGAGCGCGCCGGGCACGTGCCCCTCGTCATAGGCTTTGGTATCGACGTCGACTTCCACTACCCGGACGTTCGGATCGGCGGCGTGCTGCGCGACCCAGTCGGTGCTGGCAAGCGCTTCGGGATGCGCGTAGTCCATAATTCTCCTCCTTGGCTGATTTAGCTCCGAGCAATATGGGGCAATTATATCGAAACTCCGGCGCCGCGGAGTGGCCGTATCATGAAGTTATGATTCCACGCATCTTGTGCGCTCTTTTCTCCGCCGGACTGGCGATGGCGCAGTCCGCCGCGGCCCAGGACCCCAGCGCCGCCGCGCGAAAAGCACTGGACTTGTTTCTCGGGCAGAAGTACGCGGATATGCGGCAGATGTTCACACCGGAAATGGCCGCGAATCCGAGTCTGGCGGAAGACAAACTGAAGGGGCTTGGAGACCAGATCGCGTCCCTGGGGGCCGGCAAGATCGGCGATGCGGCGCTACATCCGGCGGGAAACAATAGGATCGTAGTCATTCCCGTTGTGTTTCCCAAGGCGACTATCGCGTTCCAGTTCACCATGAATCCTAGCGGGCAGCTCGCCGGCTTTTTCATGGCGCGGACGGCCGCGGCGCCCGAGGCGCCGTGGGTCCGTCCCGCGTACAGCAAGCCTGATTCGTTTCGTGAGCGCGACGTAACCGTTGGGGACGATCAATGGAAGCTGCCCGGGACGCTGACCGTGCCGGTGGGCAACGGGCCATTTCCGGCGATCGTTCTGGTGCATGGCTCCGGTCCGAACGACCGCGACGAAACCCTGGGGCCGAACAAGCTGTTTAAGGACCTGGCCGAAGGCCTGGCTTCGCGCGGCGTCGTGGTTCTTCGCTATGAGAAACGGACCAGGCAATACCAGGTGAAAATGGCCGCATTGCAGAACATGACGGTGATGGATGAGACCGTTGACGACGCCGTCAGAGCCGCCGCCGTGCTGCGCGCACAGCCGGAAGTGGACGCCAAGCGCATTTTCCTGCTGGGCCACAGCATGGGCGGCAACCTGGCGCCCAGGATTGCCGAGGAGGATGGCAAGCTTGCGGGAGTGGTGATCCTGGCCGGCAACGTGACTCCAATGTGGGATGCCATCGTCGAGCAAAGCCAATACCTGGGCGGCACGGACTCCGAATTGAAACTGTTGCGCGGCCAGGCGGCCAAAGTGAAAGGCCTGGAAACGGGCGACGAAGACGGGCCGCCGGTGAGCGTAGGTCCGGTAACCGCCCCGCCTTCCTACTGGCTCGACCTGAAGGCTTACGATGTCGCCGCGGCGGCCAAGAGACTGACTGTCCCCATGCTGATTCTGCAAGGCGAGCGCGACTACCAGGTCACTATGAAGGACTTCGCGCTTTGGAAATCCGCGGTGGCCAGCCGGAAGAATGTCACGCTGCGCAGTTACCCGGCCCTGAACCATATGTTCATTGCCGGGGAAGGCAAGATTGCGCCGGAGGAGTACACGAAGCCAGGCCATGTCGCGCCGGAAGTAATCGACGATATCGCGAAGTTTCTAGGGAAATAGCGCTAACGCGTGGTGGTACGCTTGGGGGATGCCTGAGTATGAAATCGAAGGACCGCGGCGGAGATCCTCCACCGCGGTCTGGGTCACAATCGGCGCCATTCTGTTGGTCTTGCTGGGTGGCGCGCGATTCGTGGCTTCTTACGTTATTGAGATTGCATGGTGGCAAGAACTCGGCCAGTTCCGCACCTGGTTGAGCATGCTTTTCTATAACGTGGCGCCGCTGACTGCCGCTACGTTGTTGGCCTTCGCGGTCCTTTTTATCGCGCACGCGCGCGCCCTCAGATTTGCGGGGACCAGGCTCAGCGAGCACCGTTTCTACGCGCGCATCACCGCGCTGGCGCTACTGCTGGTGGCATACCTGGTTTCCGCCGCGTCCATCGACGCGTGGACGGTGGTGCGCTTCGCCGGTTCGCGCGGTCTTCCGGCCGCAACCTCCGCGTGGCGCGATGCCATCTTCGACAAGCCACTCTCGTTTTATCTGTTCGACCTGCCGTTTTACGGGATGGTGCGTGGATACGCGCTAGGGCTGGTGATCCTCTGCATCATTCTGTATTGGGTGGCCGCGCGCGCCTGGCAACTGCGGTACTCAATGCCGAACTTGCAGGATATGCGCCAGATCAGCCCGAGTCTCTTCCGGCTGGAAGGCGGCCTGGAATCCCGCTTTCTGCGCGTCTCCGCGGTGGTGCTCCTTCTGTCTCTGGCGGTGCGCTTCTACCTGGGGCGCTACGAAATGGTCTACAACGAGCACGGCTCGTTCCTGGTGGGCATCGACTATGTGGACCTAAACATCGGCCTGCCGCTTCAGTGGCTGGTCATTCTGGCGTGTTTCGCGGCATCCATTCTGGTGTGGATGCGCCGCTGGCTGCTGGCCGCTTGCATGGCCCTGGCGCTGCTGGTGGATCTCGCCCTTCCTTCCGCCGTTTCCGCGCTCTACGTGCGCCCCAACGAGATTTCGCTGCAAAAGCCCTTCATCCAAACGCACATCCACGCCACGCGCAGCGCATTCGGCATCGAACAGCGGGTCCAGGAGGTGGAGTTTCAGGCCCAGCCGGATGCGCCGATCGATACCACGCAGCACAAAGCCCTGCTCGATAACGTACGCCTGTGGGAGTGGCGTCCGTTCCATGACACGATTACCCAGCGGCAGGCGTTGCGCACTTACTATACGTTTCACGATAGCGATGTGGACCGCTACACCATAGACGGCCAGTACAAACAGGTGTTGCTGGCGCCGCGCGAACTCGACATCAGCCAGCTTCCCGACGCGCGGGCCAACTGGATCAACCCGGCTTTCATCTACACGCATGGCTATGGGCTGGTGCTCTCGGAAGTCAGCAAGATGACCTCGGACGGGCTGCCCGTGCTGACTATCTATGACGCTCCTCCGGTAATCAAGACTGACAGCCTGAAGCTCACTCGCCCGGAAATCTATTACGGCGAGGTGACTCACGAACCGGTCTTCGTACATACCGCGCAGGAGGAGTTCAACTATCCTTCGGGAGAAGAGAACAAACACTCGCGCTACGAAGGCAAGGGCGGATTTCCCATCTCCTCCTTTCCGATGCGGATGGCCGCGTCGATCAGCGAAGGCGAGCCGAATATTCTGCTGACTGACTATCTCACGCCGAACAGCCGGATGATGATTCACCGGAAGGTGCTGGACCGCGTGCAACAGTTAGCGGGATTCCTGCAGTGGGATGCGGACCCTTACATGGTGATTACCGCTGACGGGCGGCTGGTGTGGATCATCGACGGGTATACCACCTCCGACGCGCATCCCTATTCCCGCGCCGTGGACGTGGCCGATATGGGGAGCGTGAATTACATCCGCAACGCCGTGAAGGCTACCGTGGACGCCTACGACGGAGAGACGCGCATGTATATCTTCGCGCCGGATGACCCGATTATCGGGGCTTACCAGCATCTTTTCCCAGACTTGTTCCGCCCGGCCTCGGAAATGCCGGCGGACCTGCGGGCCCATGCGCGCTATCCCGAGACGATGTTTCGCATCCAGTCCGAAATCTACCGGACCTACCACATGCTCGACCCGCAGGCCTTCTATAACAAGGAAGACGTGTGGGACCTGGCGCTGAACGCTTCCGGGCAGGAGAGCGGATCGACACCGGTGACTCCGACCTATGTCATGGCGACGGTACCGGGCGAGAACAAGCCTGAGTTTCTCCTGTTGATTCCCTTCACGCCTCGCAACAAGAACAACTTGATCGGCTTGATGGCGGCGCGCTGCGACGGCGCGCATCTGGGTGAACTGGTGGTGCTGCAACTTTCCAAGCAGCAGTTGATTCCAGGCCCGATGAACGTTTCCGCGTCCATTAACCAGGATCAGACCATCTCGAAGGATCTGACGCTGTGGAACCAGCAGGGATCGCACGTCTTGCGTGGGCAGATTCTAGTGCTGCCGGTCGGCAATACGATGCTCTACGTGGACCCGGTTTACATACAGGCCACGGAGGGCAGCATGCCGCAACTGAAGAAGATCGTGCTGATGGTGGGCAGCCGCCTGATCTACGCGGATTCTTACGATGAAGCGTTGGCCCAGCTTTCGGGCGGAGCGCAGCAATTGATCCAACAGGCCTCCGCGCCGGCGCCAGCGGCCGCGGCGAAGCCCGGAGCCCCAGCGCCGGCCGTCGATCCCCGCATCGAACGCGTTCGCGAGCACTTGAAGCGCTACAAGGACCTATCCGCGCAAGGCCACTGGGCCGAAGCCGGTAAGGAATTGGAAGCCATCGAGGCGGAGGTGAAGTAGCCCAGTGGGGCGGGCCTCCTGGCCTGCCTTCTTGTCTTGTTTGTCTTGGCCTCTTCCTTAGCGCCCGGAAGGCTGGCGGACCCACAAAAACGTGGGTGCCCCGGCCCGCTCTACTGCATTTGCGCCGCCGGACGCAAGGTGCTAAAAGAAGTTACGCAACCGGGCGTCTGCAAACCGGATCGTACGACATTCGAAAGAGGTAAGAGATGCGTGTACGCTTCGGATCGGTCCCCGCGCTTGTGTTTGGCGCCGTCTTTGCGCTTGCCGCGGTGAAAACCGCAAACGCCAGCGCCATCTATAGCTATAACGGCGATCCAATGGTTTACTCGTATGGGCTATCAAGCCCGTTAGATGGCGCCGCACTCGCAATTTCCTTTACCCTCCCCGCGGTCCTTCCGCCCGATTTCGGCAACCGGTTTGGTCCGCTGAGCTTCGAGATCAGCGTCGCTACGGATACGTTTTCGTATACGCTTACGGATCAGACCCCGAACCTCGAACAGACGACTTTTTTCATCGAAACCGACGGCGCTGACCACATCACCGACTTCGCCGTTGAGGTAACTGGCCCGATCGACAGCGGTCAAGATGTCCTGACGCTCTTGACAGAACCTATGGGCGACGACTGGGCGACGTGCCCCACAAGTACCTATTTGGCCCAGGGCTGGTGTCCCAACAGTGCCCCAGATGCGACCGGTGGCATGGCGATCTACACGAATAACCAGCCCAGCTGGACGGTTACGGATTTGGATCCCTCATCCACCCCCGAGGCCTCCACCTCCGCGCTGTCTATTGCGGGCGGACTGATCCTGCTCGCCGCCGCGGGCCTGAAGTCGCGATCCGGTCGACATTGGGGGCTACGGCGGCAAGTACGCTGAAATTCACCGCGGTGGTTACCGGATGCGAACCGGTGTGACCAGGCCCTCCGCCTGGGCCAACCGGGATTGCCGGCGATCGAACGTGTAGAATGCCGGCGCTCCCAGTTCGAGAGCCATGGCGACATGCAGGATGTCGAGGGTCCGCGCTCCAAGCTTGGCGGTGTGTCTGCGAGAGAGGGTGTGCGCCGTTTCATAAACCGTGGCGGGCATTTCGACGGTCCGGAACACACCCTGTTCGATGTGCGACACGAGTTTCATCAGCGCCGCTCCTGCCTGCGGTCCGGCGATTTCCCGGCGGAATACGCGCAGTTCGATCGCGTTGGTCAGCTCCAACTCGATAAACGCAGTCCAAGGAAACGGGGCTTCAATAGCTGACAGGTACTTCACAGCGGCCGCCGAATTAGCGTCCGCGCCATAGAGCGAGGCCAGGAAGCTCGTTTCCAGGTAGGAATTCAATAGCCTTCGTCCCGTTCCTTCCGGATCAACCCGGCCCCGGTAACCTTGAGCACTTTGTTGCCATAAATGTCTTTCAGCATCGCCGCATAGTCCGGCAATTGGGGAGCTGCCGCTGGCGGCTCCGGCACAAGCCGGGCAATCACGCGGCCGCGTTTCGTGATCTGCATCTCCAGGCCTTCCTGAAGCGCGTGTTCGATTACGGGGAAGCGATAGCGGAGGTCGCGCACTGTTGCTCGCCGCATGTGATTTATTCTAGCATCACATGCAGAGGGCGATCCGGCCAGCCGCCCTACCCCGCCGGTGGAGAAACGCGTCGCACCGGCCGGGGCCGTTTCCGGGCCGGAGTAGTCGCGTGCGCCGCCGGAGGCAGCGGCGGCACGCCGGCCAATGCCGCCAGGAGACTGTTGGCTTCGCGATACAAATTGACATGCGAGCCTCCTCTGCCGTCGGTGACAGCGAAGAAGATGCCGGTCTGGCGCGCGGGGATCAGGGCGATGTAGGTGGTAAAGCCGGCCCCGCCTCCGGTTTTCTCCATCACCATGGACGGGCTGGCCGGATCTCCCAGTTGAATCCATCCCAAGCCAATGCCGCTCGCGTTGCCCGCATGGTTGAGGCCCTCGACCGATTTGAGCTGCGCCGGCTTGAGGTAGACGGCAAGCGCCGAGGCGGGCTGAGCGGGAGACCCGGGAATATGAAGCTGGTATTGAAGGAGGCGAGTCATGTCCGCGGGGGTCGAATAGACGCCTCCACTGGCGCCCGACGCCTGCGTATCGACGCATGGGCCTTCATCCCGCGTTCCGCACAGGAGGCGAGAACACTGCTCCTGGCTGGGCGTGAGCGTGGTATCGCGTAAGCCGAGCGGCTGGGAGATGCGTTCACGGAGAAGCTGCGCATAGGTCTTGCCGGCGGCGGACGCAAGGGCATCGCCAAGCAAATCGAAGCCGACATTCGAGTACAAAGCGGCGGCGCCGGAAGCCGTCAGCGGTCTCTGCTTTGCCAGCCAGGACCAACGAAAAGCCTGGTCCGGGAAAGTGAAATGCGGCGTATGCGCGGGATAGGCGCCGACTTCGCGCGGCAGTCCGCTGGTGTGCGTGGCCAGGTCGAGGAGCGTGATGCGGCGCGCGCCGGCGCCATCCGGGACCACGATTCCCGGCGGCGCAAAGCGCTGCAGCGGGTCGGTGAGCGCGACCCTGCCTTCGGAGACCAGTTCCACCAGCAGGTCGCTGGCGAGGATCTTGGATAGGGAGCAGAGGCGAATCAGAGAGTTGGCGTCCGGCCGGCGTCCGCTCCCCGGGAATGTTTCGCCATAGCTCAGCGTCGCCGTTTCGCCGCCGCGCACTACCACCAGGACCATGCCGGTCACGGCGGAACGCTCGAAAAGAGCCGCGCCGCGGAGATCGGCATCCGCCAGGGACAGGGCTGGCTGCGCGTCGATCGCCGCTACGAAAGCGAAAAGGGCCACGCCAAGGAGAAAGAGTTTCGCGGCGGCTTGTGTCACGCCTTCTAGCGTCGCATAAATCCACTGGCTGATTTGCGCCGCCGCGCGCTCTGACATACCCTGGAGCTTATGTCTTCTACAGGTGCCGGCCGATGAATCCGAACCCCTTGCTGGGGGTTTTCTTTCATTGGTTGGGAGGGCTCGCATCGGGCAGTTTTTATGTCCCGTATCGCGGGGTGAAGCGATGGGCTTGGGAAACCTACTGGCTGGCGGGCGGCTTCTTCAGTTGGATCATCGCGCCGTGGATTCTCGCGTCCTTCATGACGAAGGATCTGCTTCAGGTGCTGCGCGAGGCTCCGCCCAGTTGTTTGTTCTGGACGTGCGCGTTTGGCGTGCTGTGGGGGTTGGGCGGGCTTACGTTCGGCCTCACGATGCGCTACCTGGGGATGTCGCTCGGCATGGTGGTGGTGCTGGGATATACGGCCGCGTTCGGCACGCTGCTGCCACCCATCTTCCGCGGCGAGTTCGCGTCGCTGGTTCTGCGGACACACTCCGGGCACATCATTCTGCTGGGCGTCGGCGTCTGCCTGGCCGGGATTGCGGTGGCCGGAGGCGCGGGGATCTCCAAGGAGCGGGAGATGTCCGAGGAGAAGAAGCGCGCGGTCATCAAGGAGTTCGCGTTGAAGCGCGGGGTGCTGGTGGCCACCTTCTCGGGGATCATGAGCGCCTGCTTCGCCTACGGCCTGGCCGCGGGCGACCCCATCAAGAAGCTTACGCTCCAGCATGGAACCAGCACGTTGTGGCAGGGTCTTCCGGTGCTGGTGGTGCTGTTGGCGGGCGGATTCGCCACCAACTTCATCTGGTGCGTTTACCTAAACTTCCGCAACCGCACGGGCCGTGAGTACTTCCACGCCACGGCGAAGGGACCCGAGGCGCCGGCTCCCATGCTGGCTAATTATCTGTTCTGCGCTCTGGCTGGAACCACATGGTACTTTCAGTTCTTCTTCTATACCATGGGGGAGACCCAGATGGGCCGCTACAAATTCTCCAGTTGGACGCTGCACATGGCCAGCATCATGATCTTCAGCACCTTATGGGGAATTGCGCTCAAGGAATGGTCGGGCGCCGGGCTGCGCACGAAATCGCTGGTGGCGCTAACGTTGCTCACGCTGATCGGCTCGACCGTGATTGTGGGGTACGGCAACTATTTGGGATTGTCGGAGGTTCCGGCGCAGGTCCAGGCTCTCCGGTAGGGGTCGGGCACGCCCGACCCTGATAGAATGAAGGTTATCCACCCCCAGGAGGAACACCCTAAATTGGACTCTGCATTCCTGGCCTTGGAAGACGGCACGCTCTTCGAAGGCAAGAGCTTTGGCGCGCCCGCCGAACGGTCCGGAGAAGTGGTATTCAATACCGCGCTCACCGGGTACCAGGAAGTTTTTACGGACCCGTCCTATTCCGGCCAGATCGTGATCCTCACGAACCCGCAGATCGGAAATTACGGGACCAATGAGGACGATAACGAATCCGCCCGGCCGTACATTGAGGGCCTGGCGGTGCGCGAATTTTCTTCCATCGCCAGCAACTGGCGGTCGGATGCGGAAGCCAACTCGTTTCTGGGCCGGCACGGCATTCCGATCATCTCCGGTCTGGATACGCGCACGCTGGTCCGCCACCTGCGTTCTCGCGGGGTAATGAGGGGAGTGCTGTCGTCGGTGGAAAGCGATGGGCCTACCCTGGTCGAGAGGGCCCGAAACATCCCGCGGATGGAGGGTCTCGATCTGGCCAGCCGCGTATCCACTCCCGAGCGTTACGTGTGGACCAAGGCGGTGGATGCCTGCTCACCCTCGGAACCCGTCGGCACGCCGCCGGCCGCGCGGTTCCATGTGGTGGCGTACGATTTCGGCATCAAGCTCAACATCCTGCGCCGCCTCTGCCAGGTGGGCTGCCGCGTGACAGTGGTCCCGGCGCTCACTTCCGCCGAGGACGTGCTGTCGCTCCAGCCCGACGGCGTGTTCCTCTCAAACGGCCCCGGCGACCCCGAGCCGCTGCGCACGCAGGTGGGCAATATTCGAAAACTGATCGGCAAGGTACCCATTTTCGGCATCTGCCTGGGCCACCAGTTGCTCGGCCTGGCCGTGGGCGGCAAGACGTACAAGCTGAAATTCGGCCACCGCGGGGCCAACCACCCCGTGCGCAACGAGATCACCCGCCGCGTGGAAATCACCTCCCACAACCACGGTTTTGCGGTCGATCCGGATTCCCTGAACCTCAACGATGTGGAAATCACCCACGTCAACCTGAACGACCAGACGCTCGAGGGCTTCCGGCACCGCAGCCATCCGGTCTTCTGCGTGCAATACCACCCCGAGGCGGCGCCCGGGCCGCACGATTCGCACTACCTTTTCGACGATTTTGTGAAACTCATGAGCGGGAAAGCATAGCGGATGCCCAGACGCAACGATCTTCACCGCATCCTGATCGTCGGGTCCGGCCCGATTGTCATCGGCCAGGCCTGCGAGTTCGACTACTCCGGGACCCAGGCGGCCAAGGCCCTGCGCGCCGATGGCTACGAAGTGATCCTGGTCAATTCGAACCCGGCCACCATCATGACCGATCCGGACCTGGCCGACAAGACCTATGTCGAGCCGTTGACGGTTCCGTATCTCGAGGAAATCATCCGGCGCGAGCGGCCGGACGCGCTGCTCTCCACCGTCGGCGGCCAGACGGGGTTGAATCTGGCGGTGGAACTGGCCGAAGCCGGCGTGCTGGAAGCCTACGGCGTGGAACTGATCGGCGCGCGGATCGACGCCATCAAGAAAGCCGAAGACCGCTTGCTGTTCAAGGACGCGATGCGGAAAATCGGCTTGCAGACGCCGCAATCGCAGCTTGTCAACAGCATCGCCGCCGGCCTGGGCTTCGCGGAGCGCATCGGGTACCCCGTCATCCTGCGCCCCAGTTTCACGCTAGGCGGAACGGGCGGAGGCATCGCGTACAACCAGGAAGAACTGGAGGAGATCCTGGAACGCGGCATTGCGCTTTCGCCGGTGCATGAAGTGCTCATCGAAGAGAGCGTCCTGGGTTGGAAGGAATTCGAGCTGGAGGTGATGCGCGACCTGGCGGACAACTGCATCATCGTCTGCTCCATCGAGAATTTCGACGCCATGGGAGTGCACACCGGAGATTCCATCACGGTGGCGCCGGCGCAGACCCTCACCGACCGCGAATACCAGATGATGCGCGACGGAGCCATCCGCTGTTTGCGCGAAATCGGCGTGGATACGGGCGGATCCAACGTGCAGTTCGCGATCAACCCGCTGGACGGGCGCATGGTGATCATCGAGATGAACCCGCGCGTGTCCCGCAGTTCGGCGCTGGCGTCCAAAGCCACCGGCTTCCCGATCGCGAAGATCGCCGCCAAGCTGGCGGTGGGATACCGGTTGGACGAGATCCGCAACGACATCACGCGCAAGACGCCGGCCTGCTTCGAGCCCACCATCGATTACGTGGTGGCCAAGATCCCCAAGTGGGCGTTCGAAAAATTCCCCGGCGCCAATTCCACGCTGGGCACTCAAATGAAGTCCGTGGGCGAAGTGATGGCCATTGGCCGCACCTTCAAGGAAGCCCTGTGGAAGGGAATGCGGTCGCTCGAAACCGGGAAGGCTTTCGGGTCGGAGAAACTCGACAAGGCCCTGGTGACGCAGAGGCTGACCACCCCCACGCCCGACCGCCTCAACTACATTCGTTACGCCATGGCCAACGGCTACGGGGTGGCGGAGATCCACGAACTGACCTCCATCGATCCGTGGTTCCTGGAGCAGCTCAAGGAAGTGGTGGATTTCGAAGGGGAGCTGGTGAAGGCGCCGCAGGAAACGGAGACGTTCCGCCGTGCCAAGCGCTACGGCATCTCCGACGTGCAACTGGCTAAGACCTGGGGAGCGGATGAGATGGCCGTGCGCCAGCGCCGCAAAGCCCTGGGCGTAAGCGCCGTGTTCAGCCGCGTGGACACCTGCGCCGCGGAGTTCGAGAGCTTCACGCCCTATCTCTACTCCTGTTACGAAAGCTCCTGCGAGGCCGCTCCCGGCGCGGGCAAGAAGGTCATGATCCTGGGCAGCGGGCCCAACCGCATCGGGCAGGGAATCGAGTTCGATTACTGCTGCTGCCACGCCTCTTTCGCGCTGCAGGAATTGGGCGTGGAATCGATCATGGTGAACTGCAATCCCGAAACGGTCTCCACCGATTACGACACCAGCGACCGGCTGTACTTCGAGCCGCTCACGCTCGAACATGTGCTTAACATTTGCGACACGGAGAAGCCCGACGGCGTGATCGTGCAGTTCGGAGGGCAAACGCCGCTCAATCTGGCGTTGCCGCTCAAGCGCCAGGGCATCCCGATCATCGGCACCGACCCTTCCAACATCGACCTGGCAGAAGACCGTAAGCTATTCGGGAAGCTGCTCGAGGAATTGAACATTCCCTGCCCTGAGAATGGAACGGCCACCAACGTGGAAGAGGCCTGCGCGGTGGCGCTGCGCATCGGATACCCGGTGCTGGTGCGGCCAAGCTACGTTCTGGGCGGGCGCGCCATGGTCATCGCGTACGACGAGGACATGATCCGGCAGTATATGCGCGAGGCCGTGACATTCTCGCAGGACCGGCCGGTGCTGATCGACCGCTTCCTGGAAGACGCCACCGAAGTGGATGTGGACGCGCTGGCCGATGCGGCGGGCGGCGTGCTGATCGCAGGGATCATGGAGCATATCGAGGAGGCGGGCGTGCATTCCGGCGACAGTTCCTGCGTGCTGCCGCCGCAATCGCTGGCTGCCGCGAACGTCCTCACCATTGAAGATTACACCGTGCGGCTGGCGCGCGCGCTGAACGTCATCGGCCTGATGAACGTGCAGTACGCCATTCAGAACGGCGTGGTGTATGTGCTCGAAGTGAACCCGCGCGCCTCGCGGACCGTGCCTTATGTGAGCAAGGCGACCGGCGTGCCGCTGCCGAAGATCGCGGTGGGGCTGATGTGGGGCCGGAAGCTGGCGGACTACGCGTATCTGACCGGCGGGCGGACATCGGGGACCTTGCCGGCGCCGCAGATTTTTGTCAAGTCGCCGGTATTCCCTTTCAACAAGTTTCACGGGGTGGACCCGGCGCTCGGCCCGGAAATGCGCTCCACCGGCGAGGTGATGGGCGTGGGGATCAACTTCGGGGAGGCTTTTCTGAAGGCGCAAATCAGCGCCGGCGCCCCGCTGCCCGACCAGGGCACCGTGTTTCTGAGCGTCAACGACCGTCATAAGCTGGAGGCAGTGGAGATTGCCCGGCGTTTCGCGGGGCTGGGCTTCAGCCTGGTGGCCACGCGAGGCACCGCGGCCACGCTGCGCAACGCCGGCTTGCAGTGCCGGGTGGTGTTCAAGGTGAACGAAGGCCGTCCGAACGTGGTGGATCTGCTCAAAGGCGGCTCGATTCAACTGGCGATCTATACCACTACCGGCGCGCCCGCCTTCCTGGACGAAAAATCGATCCGCCGCAGCGCCGTAACCTATCGCGTCCCCTGCATTACGACGATGAGCGGAGCGCGCGCCGCCGCCGACGCCGTAGCCGCCCGCCGGCGCGACCCGATCCGGGTGTGGAGCTTGCAGGAAATCCACGCAGTGGGGCGGGCCGGGGTATCCACGAACGGCGTGGGGCCGCCTGCCTTCTTGCCTGGACCCAACCTGGACTTGGCCTAACACGCTGCTGAAAAACGCTCTCTTCAGACGCGATTTGGGCAAAATGCCCAAATCCGATTCGTAACGCGCTGGTTCTAAATGGCGGGAAATGGATTCTTGGGCAAAATGCCCAAAACTCGACCGGAAGGTCCGCCCCAGAAAAACCCGGCGGGAGCTTAGCTCAGCCGCCGGGCCACGTCGATCGGATTTGACCCTGTACTAGTAACTTCCTGGTCCCCTTCGCTTCGGGGCGGTACAGATCCATTCCAATGTATCACCGATTCGCTGCCGGCGCAAAAGCGGTGTAGATTGTGTTTATGCAGAACAGCCGCAATTCGTCCGTCTGGAAGAGCCTGGCCGCCGCCTTCGGGGATGGATTGGCCTTTGGGGTGGGGATGAAATTGTCGCAGAACGCGGCGAAGCCTCTGCCGCCCAATTCTCAGCCCGAGCTTCCCCCGGCGCCGCTCTTTGACCGCAAAGTCCTCTTAGCCGTGGTCAACGCCGTCGAAGAGCGCCTCAAGGAACATGCCGGACAGGTGGAACGCGAGATCGCGGCCGTCCGCCATGACTTGGATGAGGCGCTGGTTGGGATGCGCGCCGAACTGGCGGCCAGGGATGGCGAAATCGTCCAGCTGCGGAGGCAGATCGGCGAAAACGGCTCGGCGTCGCGGGATCTGCTGAGGACCGTCGGACAGGCCTGCCGGGACGCCGCCGACCGAGTAGCGCCCGCGGAGCCGGCCGGCGAGCCCGCCAGCGCCGTCAATATCGCCGCCGCGACGGACTGAGAATCGCGTAACGATTGGCCCGGCCCCGCGGCGGTCTACAATAAGAGAATGTCCGATACGTTAAGAATCGCCGGGCGCGAGTTTGCCTCGCGCCTGATCGTGGGGACGGGTAAATACCGCACCTTTCAGGAGATGCAGCGCTGCCATGCGGCCGCCGGCGCGGAAATGGTCACGGTAGCCGTTCGGCGCGTGAACCTCAGCGACCGTTCCAAGGAATCCCTGCTCGATTACATCGACCGTACCAAGATATTCATCCTTCCCAATACGGCCGCCTGCTACACAGCCGACGACGCCATCCGCACCGCCATGCTGGCGCGCGAGGCGGGGCTTTCGAACTGGATCAAGCTGGAAGTGATCGGCGATGAGAAAACCCTGTTTCCGGACAACGCCGGCCTGCTCGAAGCCACCCGCGTGCTGGTGAAGGAAGGCTTCGTGGTGCTGCCCTACACCAATGACGACGTGGTGAACGCGCGCAAGCTGATCGACGCCGGAGCGGCCGCCGTGATGCCGCTGGCAGCGCCCATCGGCTCCGGCATGGGCGTGCAAAACCCCGCCAACCTGCGGATTTTCCGGGAGATGATCACCAGCGTTCCGGTGATTGTGGATGCCGGCGTGGGCACGGCTTCGGATGCGGCCGTCGCCATGGAACTGGGCGCCGACGGCGTGCTGATGAATACCGCCATCGCCGCCGCCGAGGATCCTGAGAAGATGGCCAAGGCCATGCGGCTGGCGGTGGAGGCAGGGCGTTTGGCCTACGAAGCCGGGCGCATGCCGATGAAGCTCTATGCCACGGCCAGCAGTCCGCTTACGGGAGTGGTGGGCAGGTAAACGGACCGGCGCCACGAGCTTCTCAACTCGATTTCGGCTCCTTCGACTCCATGCGTCTTAGCGCTTGAGCCATTTCTTCCACTCCCTTGGCAATCCGGGTGAGCGCCGAAATCACTAGCCAAACGACCCAAAGAGCTAAGCCAAGATAGATCAGACTGAAGACGATAGGCAAAATGTTGAAGGGCATAACGCGCCCAGCCTAACACCGTGCGCCGCGGCTGCGGCAGGTTTTTGCGCGGCACAGGCAGGCCTTCACGCCGCTCCCGCCCCTACACCCAGTCCGGAAACGGATTCGTGCGCCCCTGACGGGAGGCGGCGATCAGTTCCGGCAAACGCTTACGCCGTTCGAACAGGCGCTCCAGCAATTCCTGGAGAGCGTCTTCCTCGCCTTCGATCCAGGCGGCTGGGATGCGCTTCCAGGCCTGGTCGATGACTTCTTCCGGGAAGTGGATCGCCTGGTCGAGCCAGGGCTGGAAATCGTCGAGCGACTTCACGCCCTCGTAGACCAGCCGGCGCGCATAGAGGCCTTGGAGGGGCGAATCGGGGAAATCCCAGTGCGGGCCGTTGAAGGCGAAGCCGTGGTCGATCATGCGGGCCACGAAACCGGGACGTTCCGCGCCCCGATCCCGCCGCACCATGGCGCGGTAGAAGACGCACTGGCGGCCGTCCACATTGCCGGCCCACTTATCGAATACCAGGATGCCCCGGAAATCGTCCCGGTTGACCACTTGCGCCAGGAGCGCATCGGGCAGGAAGTCGTAGACCGCCGTGACGCCGGGGTCGCCGGGATAGCGGGAGCCGAAGTGCCAGCCGGGGTCCACCGCGATGCGCGCCGTCCCGAGCGTCAGGTGGATCTCCGGGTTGGCGGCCAGGAAGGCGGGAGTGACGTGAATCAGAGCGGTCGGCGGGGCGGAAACCTGGAGATACTCCAAGAGCGCCGAAGAGAGCAATTCATTCACCAGGACGCGGCGGTGCTGAGGGTTGTTGCGGAACTTGACGACGTACCAATGGCTGTCGTCCGCCTCCAGCAAATGGGCTTGGGCGCCGCCTCGCATTTTTCGTACATGCCGGATGGCCGTTAGCGGCATCGGAAGGGAGATGCAGTAACCTGGAGTTGTACCACAAGGAGGAAAGGATCGCAGATGGCGGAAGCAGAACCCACTCCCAATGCCGAAAATACGGCGGCCGACCGCGCGGCGCGCGGCAAAGACGAAGTCTCGCTGGAATTGATGAAGTTCATCGCGGTGACCACCGGCTACGCGAGATCCGCGCAATCCGGCGCCGGATTCTCGGGAAAAAACGCTGCCCGCTCGCCCGAGGAGCAAGCCGAGGCGCTCCTCGATCTCTTCGAGCGCTGCCGGCAAGTGGTGAAGAAGGAAAGTTAGACACTACCCAGGTTCGGCCTGCGCGTAATAGCCCAGGGGCCGCGCGTGAGGAGGAGGAATCCTCCAACTCGACCCCTGGACCGAGGATTCCCTAGCGCCTCTTCCTCACGGCCGCCTTCTTGGCGGGCGCCTTTTTAGCCGCGGCCTTCTTCACCGGGGCTTTCTTCGCCGTGGCTTTCTTCGCCGGAGCCTTTTTCGCCGCAACCTTCTTGGCTGGGGTCTTCTTGGCCGCGACCTTCTTGGCGGGAGCCTTCTTCGCCGCAGACTTCTTGACCGCTGCCTTCTTGACCGGAGCCTTCTTCACCGCAACTTTCTTCGCCGGCGCCTTCTTGGCCGGTGGGGGCGCGGCCTTCTTGACCGCGACCGGCGGCGGCGCGGGCGCCTTCTTAGCGGCCACAGCCTTCTTGACAGGCTTTTTCGGCGGAGCCGCGGGCGGGGGCGCGCTTTCCGGGCTGGCGGCCGCGGGGACCGCTGCCGGTTCGGTCAACGGGGTAACCGTGGCCAGCACCATGATCTCTTCTTCTTCGTCTTCGTCCTCTTCGTCCTCGGGATCGTCAAGGGCGGAAGTCTCTGTGTGCTCTCCGTCCTCATAGTCCGGGAAGTCTTCCATCTCTTCGTCCTCTTTGGGAGCGAACTTTGGGCTATCAAACATTAAGCAAGCCTCCTGTATTCAGGGCACAATCACAGATAGGATACCCCTTTTTACGAAGAGACAATAGGGAAATGATTTTTTTGCCGGAAGAATTCTCGCGTGAGCGCGATTACGAAGCCGCGCGAGCCACGGCTACCGTTTGTTTGTGTCCGCGCCTGGCGGCCACGGGAGTCTTGGATCTCTTCGAAGCAGGCTTCTTGGCCGAGGCTTGCGCGGTAGTCTTCCCGGCGGACGCTCGCGACGCTGTGCGCCGGACTGGAGCGACGGGGTGCGGGACGGCGGGGATCAGCAACCGGTCGCCTTCCGCGGCTTCGGCAGTGTGGAGACCGTTCGCCGCCACGATGCCGCCGACCGCAATTCCATAGAGCTTGCCGATGGACGCCAGCGTCTCGCCAGGGAGCACGCTGTGGATGCGCCAGGCGTCGCGATGCTCGCTGGGAACCAGTTGCAAGGCCACGCTGAGCTGGCTGCCGGCGCCCTTAGGCACATGCAGGGAGTAGCCTGCCGGCGCGACGCTCTTCAAAATGGCAGGGTTAAGCGATGCCAGTTCCGAAACCGGCGCGTCGGTAATATCGGAAATCAAGGCCAGGCTGGTGGGCGCCGATATCTCCACCGTGTCGTACTCCAGGGGAGGATCGAACTGGACATCCCCCAAGCCGTACTCCGCCGCATTCTTGTCCATGATGGTCATGGCCAGGATGATGGGCACGTAGTTGGTGGTTTCGAGCGGCAGCACTCCCAGACGCCGCAACTCCCAAAAATCCGCGTACCCGGTGCGCGCGACAGCTTTCTCGACAGCAACGGGTCCGCAGTTATAGGCTGCCATGGCCAGATACCAGTCGCCGAACTCCTGGTACAGATCGCGCAAGTGGTGGGCCGCCGCGCGGGTGGCCTTCTCCGGGTCCAGGCGGTCGTCTTCGTAGGCGGTGCGCGCCAGACCGTACTGCTGCCCGCGTTCCGCCACGAACTGCCACATGCCGACAGCCGCTTTACTGGAGACCGCGCGGGGGATGAAGCCGGATTCCGCCTGCGCCATGCGGATCAACTCCTGAGGCAACCCCTCCTCGTCCAGGATGCGCTGGATCATCGCCCGATAACGGCCGGAACGCTCCAGGCCGAAGACCATGCTCTTGTGTCCGCGATTGCTGAAGTACTGAATATATCCCAGGACGGCGTCGTTCACCGCCAGCGGCAATTGGGAGATGGTGGCCGCCACCTGAGCCCCCACCCGGTCCTTCAACTTGGGATCCACGGGGAAGGTCATTTCCAGGATGTCTTCGAGGGGGGCCTTCTCAAACCGCTCCTGTTCGGCAACGGCGGCGGCGCCCATGCCCGCCAGATCGAAGCGGTGGACGGCGTCCACCATAGTGTCCAGAAGACTCTGGTAGACCGTGCGGCCGTCCGGGTTGGTTCCGGACGCATCCATCATCAGATCGACGGCAGCGTCGAACTCTCTACGGGCGTTCGGAACGTCCTTCAACTGGTAGTATCGCTGGCCACTTTGGAAGCGCTGGTCTGCCTGCCGGACCATGGCGTCCGCCCGCAGCTTGCGCGGTGAAATGTCCGGGTTGGCCGGAAGCAGGGCCGAGATGTCGTCCAGAAACGCATTGGGCGGCGACACCGGCGGAGGTTCTGGAGTGTTCAGAACCATGGCGGCGTGCGGCGCCGGCGGCAGGAAAGCGCTCTGAAACCTGGCTTGCTGGGGCGCCACGCCGCAACCGGCCACAACTAAGGCCGCGGCAAGCCCGATAAAGAAAACGGCTTTCGTCCGAACGTCCATTCCACCTCAAACCAGGGAAAGACAAACCAATCCCTTGGCGCTGTCGCGGAATCAACACATTACAATACGTTCACTTTGTAACGCAACTGCAAAAAAACGGCCCGGAGCGGGAAATTTTTACTCTTCCTCTTCCTCTTCGCCCGTTTTCGCGGCCTTCGCAGCGGCGATAATCTTGTCCGCCTGCAATTGAGGTACAAAATCGTAGTGGTCGAACTCCATGGTAAAGGAGGCACGACCCTGCGTCATGGCCGTCAGGTCACTCTGATAGTTTAACATTTCGGCCATGGGGACCTGGGCGCGGATAAACTGGCTGCTGCCTTTGGTTTCCATGCCGGAGATGCGCCCGCGGCGGCCGTTGAGGTCGCCCATCAGATCGCCCGCGTATTCCACCGGCGCCTGGATTTCCACGTTCATGACCGGCTCAAGCAGGGCCGGCTTGGCCTCCTGCATAGCCGCCTTGAACGCCTTGCGGGCGGCCAGCTTAAACGCCAGTTCGGAAGAATCCACGTCGTGGTAGGAGCCGTCGTAGACGGTGCACTTGAAATCCACCATCGGATACCCGGCCAGATAGCCTTTCTCGGCCGCATCCACGATGCCCTTTTCCACGGCGGGGATGAAGTTCTTGGGAATCGAGCCGCCAAAAATCTCATTGGCGAATTCGAACTTGGCGCCGCGCGGAAGTGGCTCCATCTTGATCCAGCAGTCGCCGAACTGGCCGTGGCCGCCGGTCTGCTTCTTGTGGCGGCCCTGGACGTCGGCCAAGCCGCGAATGGTCTCCCGGTAAGGGATCTTAGGGGCCTTGAGGGTGACCTCCACGCCGTAGCGCTTCTTAAGCCGGCTGACCACGATCTCCACGTGCTGCTGACCGGCGCCGGCCAGTAAGAACTCGCGCGTCTGCGGATCGCGGTAGAAGCGGAGAGACTGATCTTCCTCCAGAATCCGGTGTACTGCGTTGCCCATGCGATCCTCGTCATTCCGGGAACTCGCCTGGATCGCGAAAGCGATGGAGGGTTCGGGCAACTTCACCGGCGGGTAGGCCACGTTGGCGCCCTTGTCGGCCATGGTGTCGCCCGTGAGCGTTTCCTTCAACTTGGCGACCGCGCCGATGTCGCCCGCGCGCACTTCCGTGACCGGTTGCAGCGTCTTGCCCTGGGGGCTGGCGATGTGCGCCAGGCGCTCGGACGCGCCGCGCGTGATGTTCTGCAGGTTGGCGTCGTTCTTCACCACCCCGGTGACCACCTTGAAGTAGGTGATCCGGCCGGCGAACGGGTCCGCCGTGGTCTTGAACACGAACAGCGACGGCGGCTCGTTTTCGTTGAACTTGCGGGTAGCCTCCTGGCCGTTGACTGTGGCGGGCACGCCTGCCCGATCGGCGGGCGACGGCAAATTCTCCACAATGAAGTCCAGGATCGGGCCGGTTCCGACGTTGTGCAGGGCGGAGGCGCACATCACCGGGAAAATCCGCATATCCCGGACGCCTTGCTTAACACCCTCGATGATCTGCTCGGCAGAAAGGGATCCCTTTTCGAAGAACTCTTCCATCAGGTGGTCGTTGGCTTCGGCCACCATTTCGACCAGCGCTTCATGGGCCGTCTGCGCGGCATCCGCCAGGTCGTCGGGTATCTCCCCTTCCACGCCCTTGCCGTCGCCATCGGCGGTAAAGGTACACGCTTTCATACGGATAAGGTCAACCACGCCCTTGAAGTCGCGCTCGGAACCGATGGGAATCTGGATCGGGACGGCAGTCCGCCCGAAGTTCTCCTGAATGCTCTCCAGCGCGCGGCCGAAATCGGCGCGTTCCCGGTCGAGCTTATTGACAACGATGACGCGGGGCAGCTTGTAGTCGTCCCCGAAACTCCAGACCTTTTCGGTCTGAACCTCCACCCCGCCGACGGCATCCACCAATACCAAAGCGGCATCGGCGGCAGACAGGGCGGCGCGCGTATCGTTAATGAAGATGTTGTAGCCGGGAGTGTCGAGGATGTTGATCTTGGCCTTTTTCCACTCCGCCACCGCAATGGCCGTGGAGATGGTGATCCGGCGCTGGATTTCGTCGTCGTCGAAATCCGTGATCGTGTTGCCTTCATCCACCCGGAGCAGGCGGTTGGTGGCGCCGGCGGTGAACAGCAACCCCGCGGTGAGCGTGGTTTTCCCGGAATCGCCGTGGCCCACTACACCGACGTTCCGAATGTCCCTACCTTCGTAGACTTTCAAGAGATTATCCCCCTGGCCGCAGCTCGTCTTGGAATAAAACGGAATGGTAACACGGGGTTCATGCGGCGGTCACGGAGTGGCGCCGCCATTGAATCCCTCCAGGTAAGGCGATATAATCCTGGCACTATGTCGAACTATCGTTTTTCCAGGCGGTATTTCTTCTACGGCAGCCTCCTGGCCGGAGCCGTGCCGGCGGGCGGGTTCGGCGCTACGCCTTCTCTCTCTAAATTGGGCTACCGGTCGCCCAACGAGAAGCTCAACGTGGCCGGGATCGGCGCCGGGAACCAGGCGCTCGGCGACCTGCGCAGCGTCGCGCAGACCGAGAACATCGTGGCCCTTGCGGACGTGGACGACCGCCGCGCCACGGACGGATGGGCGGCCTGGCCGAAGGCCAACCGGTATCGCGATTTTCGCAAGATGCTCGATAAGGAGGGCGCGAGCGTCGACGCCTGCGTAATCGCCATCCCGGACCACAATCACGCCTATGCGGGGCTGTGGTGCATGGAGCGCGGAAAACACGTCTACATCGAGAAGCCGCTGACTCACACGCCCTGGGAGGCGCGCGTGATGACGCGTGCGGCCGCCAAATACGGCGTTGCCACCCAGATGGGGAACCAGGGACACTCCTCGGAGGCGGCGCGGGTGGCGTGCGAGATCGTCTGGTCGGGCGAGATCGGCGATGTCACCGAGATCCACGCCTGGAACGGGTACCCCGGCTGGCCACAGGGCATGACGACCATCCCGGCCACAGAGCCGGTCCCCGCAACCATCGATTGGGATCTCTGGCTGGGTACGGCGGCCTCGCGCCCCTATACCTCCGGTGGATATGACGAGCTGGTGCGCGCCGGGACGGCCGGCAATTTGACCACGGCCTATGCCGGCGGCTTCTATCAGCCATTCAACTGGCGGGGCTTCTTCGACTTCGGCTCCGGGCTGCTGGGCGACTGGGGCATACACATCTTCGGGCCGGCCAACCAGGCGCTGAAGCTAGGCAATCCCATCAGCGTGGAGTGCATCAAACAGGAAGGCAAGAGCGCGTTCACGTACCCGCAGCGGTGCGTCATCAAGTATGAGTTCGGCGCGCGGCAGAACATGCCTCCGGTCACGTTGTATTGGTATGACTCTTCGCCCGGCAATCCGTACTTTCCGCCAGGCATGGATATCGCCGCCAACCGCGTGGACGCCACCATCGGACCGGCAGTCGGCGGCGCAGCCGCCCCGGGTGGACGGGGCGCGGCCGGAGGACGTGGCGCTGCTCCCGGCGCTCCGGCGGCATTAGGCGGGGCGGCCGCGGCAGGACGCGGCGCCGGAGCAGGCAGGGGCGCCGCGCAGCAACCCCATGGCTGGCCAGGCGGAGACGCCTACATGCCAGGCCGAACGGGAAACGCGGGCACGCCGCCGCCCAGCTCCGGCGACAACCAGATTCTGGTTGGGACCAAGGGCTATCTGGCCACGCGCGGCCACGGCGACGGAGTCAGGCTGCTCCCCAATTCCCGATGGGCGGATTACAAGCTTCCGCCGCAATCGCTGACCCGCTCCCCCGGTCACCAGCGCGATTGGGTCCGCGCCTGCAAAGGCGGCGAACCGGCCTGCTCCAACTTCAGCTTTGCCGGCCCGTTCACCGAATGGGTGGTGCTCGGCGCCATCTCCGTGCATTTCGAAGGCAAGCTGCTTTGGGACCCTGCGAAATTGGAATTCTCCAACAATAAGGAAGCCAATAAGTACGTCAAGCCGATGCTTCGCAAGGGCTGGGAAATCAAAGAGGTCTAGGGCCGGGGCAGTACGAGACGAGCAATGATCGGAATGATCAGACGGGGTTTGTCATTGGCCACGGTCGCATTTGCATTGGCTGCCCAGACGCCAGCCGGTAAGCAGGGGCCAGTGCAGTTCGATGCGGCTGTCATAAAGCTCGATCAAACGGGGCCGGGGCTGAGGGGTTTGCAAGGAGGTCCTGGGACGGGTTCGCCCGGCCGCGTGACATGGGGGAAGGCGAGGCTCAGGGATCTGGTAGCGAAGGCGTTTGGCGTAAACCCTGAAAACGTGTCCGGCCCGGGCTGGATGTCCGGCCCGAGCTTTATTGGAGGCGGTGGCGCGCAGTTGTACCTGTTCCTGGCGACTATGCCCCCCGAAACGAGTGAACACGATTTCGAGGCTATGCTCCAAAACTTCCTGATCGCGCAGTTCCAAATCAGACTCCACCACGAGCCCAGGAATTTTCCGGCCTATGACCTCGTGGCGATGCCGGGAGGGGCAAAGCTGAAGGAAGCCGCGAACCCGGACGGCCCCGACATCACATTTTCGGGGGAGCCGAAGTTCGACTCCGATGGTTTCCCCGTGTTACCTCCGGGTCACGGATCTCTGTTTGCGATCAACGACGGCAATCACGGCCGGTATCAGAGCTTCACGATGTCCGAATTCGCCGAAAGCATCGGCGGCTTTGTCACTCCGCAGGGCGGCACGAGGCACTACGTGCGGGACAAGACTGGGCTGACAGGCAAGTACGATTTCACGTTGGCGTTCGACCAGGGCGGAAGCGACACTTCGGTGGGCCCGGGAGTGCTGGCCGAGGGCGGCCGACCACCCGAACCTGAAGCCGCAGGTCTGCCGAATTTCTCCAAGGCGATCGAGAAGCAACTTGGGTTGAAACTCGTGAAGGCCCCCGATATTCCCATGGACACCCTAGTTATCGATCACGCGGAGAGAACGCCCCTGGGGAACTGACGGTGGTCGCACACAAAACCAATGCCGGCCTTTCTACGGCGACGACCGCGAGGACCGTGTCCTCTTGCCAGTAGCGGATAATGGTGGGGAGGATTAACTCCATGACCGTCGCCACCGGCGTTGAGTTGCCGGAAGCCCCTATCGCCGAGATATGCCGACGCTACCAGGTCAAAGAGTTATGCGTGTTCGGTTCGGCGGTACGAGGCGAAATGCGGCCGGACAGCGATGTCGACCTTCTGGTGGATTTTCTCCCCGGCGCACGCCCTGGGCTGTTGGGGGTTGCGGCTATGATGCGTGAACTCTCGGCCCTACTCGGCCGCCGGGTCGATCTGGCTGTCAAACCCGCACTGAAGCCGCTCATCCGGCCTGGCGTGCTAGCCGAGGCCCGGCTGATCTATGCGGCGTGACGATCAGCGCCTCAACGATATCCTGGAGGCGCTGGACTGGATTGCGAAGGCGGTCTCCGGACGGACGGAAGCTGACTTTCTGGCCGACGAGACACTTTGCTACGCCGTGGCCCAAAAACTGACCATCATTGGCGAGGCAGTCGCGCGCCTCAGCCCAGAAGTCAAGGCGCGACATGACTCGGCGCCATGGGCTGACATCGTCGGACTGCGGAACATCCTGGTTCACGAATACTTCGGCGTTCATTGGCCCTTTGTCTGGCAGACGGCAGTCGATCACGCGCCGGTCTTGCGCCGACAGATCGCGGGGATTCTTGGCGCAGAGCGTCCCGAGTAGGCAGCCGGCCTCGTAGGCGCCACTCGAGCGCTACGCGAACCGATCCGTGCGGACGATTCCGGCGCCTTCCTTGATTACCACCAGCCGATCGGCCGGCACATCGGGGATCTTCTCTACGTTGCCGTTCGGCCAGCGAATCTCCAGGCTTGCGGTCTTTTCCGCGCCCAGGCCGAAGTGCAGACGGCGATCGTTGGCGGAAAAGTACGAAGACTGCGCCATCACGGACTGCGCCTGCTTCCTATCGCCGTAGGTGACCACCACCTGCGCGCCGATAGCGGAACGGTTGGAAGCCACGCCGGTCAGAAGCGTCTTGAGCCAGTGGTTGCCCGGCTTCATATCGTTGCGCAGCAGCGACGGCGGCTCGTTCATGTTCATGACGAGGATGTCCACGTCGCCGTCGTTATCGAAATCGCCGAAAGCCACTCCGCGGCTGCAGTGCGCCTCGGCGACGCCCGGCCCGGCCTCATCCAGTAACTCCTCGAACCGCGCCCCGTCCAGGTTGCGGTATACGACTCGCGGCGTCTTCAGCGGATAATCGGCGAATCTCCGTTCCACTTCGGGATAGACCATCCCCGTCGCGAAAAAGAGGTCGGGCAGGCCGTCGTTATCGAGGTCCACCATTCCGGCGCCCCAGCCGACGAACCGGGTTTCCACCCGTAGGCCGGCGCGCAGCGTCGCGTCCGTGAAGCTGCCCTTGCCGTTGCCGCGGTAGAGGGCCGGCGTGTCATCGCGGAAATGGGTCTTGAATATGTCCAGGTTCCCATCGGCGTTGAAATCTCCGACGGCAATTCCCATCCCCGCCTGTTCCTGCCCATCCTCGCTCAACGAGACCCCGGCGTCCAGTCCCCGCTCGGTGAACGTGCCGTCGTGGTTGTTACGAAACAGCAGGCTGGGCGTGGTATCGCACGCGACGTAGATATCCTGCCAACCGTCGCCATCGAAATCGGCGGCCACGGCCGTCAGGCAGTAGCCCGGCTTGACGCTCGCAATGCCGGACTTCTCGCTCACGTCCGTGAACGTTCCGTCGCCGTTGTTGTGGTACAGCCGGCACGGATCCTGTGGGAGTCCCGCCGGTCCGCAGTACACAGGAACACCACGGTAACTGCATCCCGGGTCCTTGCCGCGCATCGGCACTTTGTCCTGGTCGAAAACGTTGTAATGCGAAACGAAAAGGTCCAGCCGGCCGTCGCGATCGTAATCCACCCAGGTGCAACCGGTGCTATAGCGCGATCCCGTGTGGATTAGCCCGGCCTTTTCGGTGACATCGGAAAACGTGCCATCGCCGTTATTGTGGAACAGAATGTTCTGGCCCCAGCAGGCGATGAAAATGTCGTCGTAACCGTCGTTATCGTAATCGCCGACGGTAATTCCGGTAGCCCACACGCTGCGTCCCAGCCCGGATTTGGCGGTGACGTCGGAAAACGTGCCGTTGCGGTTGTTCTTATGCAGCCGGATGATGGCGCCATCGGGCGTAGCCTGCAGGCGGCGGCCGGTCGGGACCAGGATGTCCATCCAGCCATCGTCGTCGTAGTCGATGAAAGCCACGCCGCATCCCATGGATTCGACGATGTAGTCGTTATGGTCTTCCGGGCCGTAAATCACCGGCGCGGTGAGACCGGCAGCCTGGGCCACATTCACGAAATGCGCGTTGAAGGGCAGCCCCGACGGCTTGCCGCGCGGAGCCGCTTTGATGCCGCGCGACGCCATACCGCCATACTGCTGCGCGCGGCCCGAAGGCCCGAGCGCAACTGCGCCCAAAGGAAGCGACAACAGTTGTCTGCGCGTCATAAACCCCAGGATAACGCGCGGAAAAGGCGGAAAAGGGGACGGAGGCATTTTAGCCCCGGATCGATTTCGGGATAGCCGCCCAAGTTGCAATCCCTCCTGGAGACAGAGTGGGTTGCGAGGGCTGTGTCATGGGTTCGACTGAGGTAAAAGTCCTGTAAATGACGGCAGGAGTACAATGCAGAAAGGTTGACGCCATCGCGACGGCCATCTTACGCCTTGGTGGGGCGGGCCTCCTGGCCGGCCTGTCCTGGCCTGCCTTCTTGTCTTGCTTGTCTGTCCTCTTCCCCGCCACACAGCATCGTAGAATGAAGTTACCCCATGCGCTCAACTGCGAAGTCTCTTGCCCGGCTCCTGATCCCTGCTTTGCTGCTGTCGGCGGCCGCTCATCTCGAAGGCCAACCCGCGCCGGCGAGCGAAATCCAACAGGCGCTGTTGAAGCTGAACGAACTGGGCACGGTGCTGACTATAGCCGCCCATCCCGATGACGAGCGCAGCGAGCTGCTGGCGTATTTCTCTCAGGGACGCCACATGCGCGCGGCGTATCTGTCGATGACCCGCGGGGAAGGCGGCCAGAACGTGCTCGGTCCGGAGCAGGGCGCGGCGCTGGGGTTGATTCGCACGCAGGAGTTGCTCGACGCGCGCCGCATCGATGGCGCCGACCAGTTCTTCACGCGCGCCATCGATTTCGGCTTCTCGAAGACGGCGGCCGAGACCATCGCCAAGTGGGGCCATGACGCGGTCCTTTCCGACACCGTTTGGGTGATTCGGCGCTACCGCCCGGACGTGATTATCCTTGGTTTCAGCGGCACCCCAGCCGACGGCCACGGCCAGCACCAGGCGTCCGCGCTGCTCGGCAAGGAAGCCTACGAAGTGGCTGGAGATCCGGCCCGGTTCCCCGAACAGTTGCGCTACGTGCAGCCATGGAAAGCCGCGAAACTGGTGCGCGCCGGAGGGTTCTTCGGAGGGCGCGGAGCGCCCGCTGCGACGGGCGGGCCCGCAACCACCCCGCCCGCACCGCCGCCCATTGCGCCCATCGCCGAGATCGATACCAGCGGCTACGATTCGCTCCTCGGATATTCCTACGCCCAACTCGCCACCATCAGCCGCAGCCAGCACCGCAGCCAGGGCTTGGGCGCCATGGGAGTCGGCGGCGGCATGGGCGGCGGAGGGCGCGGGCCCGCTGCGGACGCTGCATCCACGCCTACGCCGGACATCTTCAACGGCATCGAGCATAGTTGGAAGCGCTTCCCCGGCGGCGCCGCCATCGACGCAATCCTCTCCGAAGCGATTCGCGAGTTCGATTGGCAGCATCCCGATCGAACCATTCCGCTTCTTGCCAAAGCGCGCCCGCTGATTGCCGCCATTTCCGACCCACTCGCGAAAATCAAGCTCGCCGACCTCGATGAGACCATCGCCCGGTGCGCGGGCATCTGGGCCGACGCCCAGACCAGAGAAGGCAACGTCACCCCCGGGTCGCACGCCGCCATTGCCATGACCGTCGTCACCCGCGAGCCCGTGGCGACCAGCGTCCAATCCGTCGTTGCGGAGAACGTCTGGCCGGGCAAGCCCTGGACGCCTTCCGGCGCCGCTGCCAGCCAGCGAATTCCCGACTACGCTCTGGAGGTGCCCGCCTCCGAGGCGTACTCCCAGCCCTACTGGCTGGTGAAGCCTCCCGACGCCGGCGCTTATACCGTGGAGAACCAGTTACTGATTGGCCTGCCCGAATCGCCCGTGGAACGGATGCGCATCCGTCTCACGGTCGCCGGGACACCTATCGAGTTGCTACGGCCAGTGCTGTACCGCTACAACGACCGGCTGGAGGGCGAGAAGGTGCGCCCGCTGACCGTAGTCCCGCCAGTCGCGGTGAACCTGCCGCTTTCGCCGGACGATATCGCCAATCAGGTCCTGCTCTTCCCGGCCGCGGCCGCGCGCAGCCTGCGCGTCACGGTGAAGGCCCAGGTGGCCAACGCCGAGGGCAGCCTGCGCCTGGACGTGCCCGCCGGCTGGAACGCCGAACCCCGCTCGCAGCCCTTTCGCCTGGCCGCCGTGGACGACCAACAGGAGCTTGCCTTCCAAATCACGCCGCCCGCCGGCGAGGGCACGGCGGCGTTGCACGCCATCGCCACCGTGGCGGGCAAGGAGGTCGCCGTCGGCATGGCCTCCATTTCGTACGGGCATATCCCCCAGCAGATCCTCTTTCCGCCCTCCGACGCGCAGTTGGTTCGTTCGGACATCCGCGTCACCGCGCGGCGCGTAGGCTACATCATGGGCGCTGGCGACGAGGAACCCGACGCCTTGCGCCAGCTTGGCTTGGAGGTCACTCCATTGGACGAAGAGGACTTGCGCGCGGGAGACCTTTCTAAGTTCGACGCCATTGTGGCCGGCGTGCGCGCCTACAACGTCCGCGCGGACCTGCGCGCCTACCAGTCTCGCCTTCTCGACTACGTCAACAACGGCGGAACGTACGTGGTCCAGAACGTGCGCGAGAACGTTCCGAACATCGGGCCGTATCCCTTCACCATCTCCACCGGCAACACCGCCCGGGTCACGGTGGAGGATTCGCCGGTCACCTTCACCCATCCCGATAGCCCCCTCCTGCAGAAGCCCAACAAGATCGGCCCGCGCGATTTCGAGGGCTGGGTGCAGGAGCGCGGTACGTACTTTCTCACGCAGTGGGACCCGCGCTATGAAACCGTGCTTTCCACCAACGATCCCGGCGAGAAGCCCCTCGAAGGCGGCGAAATCTGGACCCGCTACGGCAAGGGCGTCTTCATCTACACGGCCTACGTCTGGTTCCGCGAACTCCCCGCCGGCGTCCCCGGCGCCTACCGCCTCTTCGCCAACATGCTCAGCGCGAAGTGAAGGGCCTGGGGCCCCGGCGCCTTTGACCGCGCGCCTCAACCGTAGAGCGGCGGCTCACCGGGCGGGCGGGTTTTCCAGCGGCGATGAATCCAGAGCCACTGGCCGGGATCGGCGCGAATGACCTCCTCCAGGCGGGCCTGCAGCGTTTGGGTATCGCGCGCCGCGTCGCCCGAGATTTCCACCGGCGGGTAGAACCGGAGCACGTAGCGGCGCTCGTCTTCACACCATAGGGCGAAGCCCGGAATCACGGCCGCCCCGCTGTGCGCCGCAATCTTCGCCAGCCCCGTGCTGGCGCAGGCGGGAAAGCCGAAAAAATCGACGAACACGCCGGAATCGGCGGACGCGTTCTGATCGATGAGGATGCCCACCGCCTCATTCCCGGCCAGCGCCTTGAGAATCGCGCGCGCGAAGTCTTTCTTGAGGATGGGGCGATTGCCGGAAAGCGCGCGGCGGCGCTCCACCAGCCGGTCGATCAGCGGATTGTCGAGCGGCCGCACGACCACGCCCATAGGGGCGCGGTACAGCGCATGGGCGAAGGCGCTCAGCTCCCAGTTGCCCAGATGGGCGGTGGCGAATAGCACGCCCCGGCCGCGCCGAAAAGCCTCTTCGACGTACTCGGAACCCTCGCAGCGAATGGAGCGCGCCAGATTTTCGCGGTGGAGGGAGGGAAATCGGGCGAAAGCGACCATCACGCGTGCGATGGAGCGGAAAACGCCGTCGGCGATCTCGCGGCGCCCGGCCGCGTCGAGTTGCGGCATGGCCAGCGAGAGATTGCGCTCCGCCACGGCGCGCAAGCGGGGCAGAGCAAGATCGAGCAGGCGGACATAACCGCGAGCGAGCCGGTTGGCCACCGGCAGCGGCGTCCATTCGAGCGATTTCACCACGCACAGCGCAGCCGCGTACTCAACCACGTTGCGGACCGCGGAGCGCTGGCGCATGCAACCGCATTGTAGCGTGGGGCCGATGCCGGCCGCCGCCCCGCTAACCGGCTTTGTTCGTCGCGGACTTGCGGTGGAAGCCCAACAGCCCGCCGAGGCCCCAAATCCCCAGAAAGCCGATCGCAAAACCGAAGAGGAAGGTACCGGGAACCGTATTCAGCAAAGGCGTTCCGGGAGCAAACCCTATGGCGAGGGCTGCGATCACCGCCAGAACGTGCCAGGGCCACGCCAGCGGACGAAAATGGTAGAGGAAATAAATCGGAAGCGAAACCCCTAACAGAAAAACCAGGGCGGCCAGGAGCGTTTCCAGCATAGGCAATGCCTCCGAAAGTATTGTAGGCCAAATTCAGGGAGTTGGGAACCTGAATATCCTGCCGCGTGGAGATGCCGGGCTACAGCCTTGCGCGGCGAGAAGCCTGAGAAGCCGTTTCACGGCCCAATGTCTTTGGGAACGTGTACCCTGGTCGTATATGATCAGTGATGCGATCGAGGCGCTCAAGGAAGAACTGGAAAAGGCGGACGGCGGTCGCCTGATCCCGGCGACTAAAGAGGATCTGGAAGAAGCAAGGCAGCTTGGCTTTCCTAACGTGCTTCTCGATTTCTACCGGGAGAATGCACCCGACGCAGCCGATGGGCGAGTCGAGTTGTGGAGGAGTCGGCCCGCTTCGGGTCAGCGGATTTGGTCCGTCCAAAAGGCCATCACAGAGAATCGGGACTACGTGCCGGGCACCGAACTCTTCCCCTTGGGGTATGTGGTGTTCGCGAGCAACATGTTTGGTGATGCGTACTGCATCGATACGGTCCACGTCGGCCAGTCGGGCGATTTGCCTATCGTGCTGTTTCCGCACGACGAGTTTGCCGAGGGTGCATCGCTGGAAGATGCCGAACGATATCGTCTGCAAGTGGCGGCCAATCTGGAGGAGTTCTTGCGGCTTTTTGCCCGCAGGACGCTTGTTGAGACGCCGAAATACGCCTGACTTCCGACAGCGATACCGCTCTCCTGGCGGCTGGTTCCGACAGGTGCCCTGGTGAGGTTTGTTTCCCTCAGCCATGGCCGCGCCGCCGGGGTGGGTACGTGCCGGACGACGTTGGATTGAAGCGGTTTTCGGGATCTCTTACGGTGCGCCACCCGTCCCAATTGCACCGCCGCGTCGCCATCGAAGCGCGGCGAAGAGGCAAGAGCCTGAACTCGTACGTCATCGCCAGGCTGAGCAACTTGGCTTGTGACGATTTCGGCGCTGAGGACCCGTCATCGTGAACTGACGCCTCGCATTTCGCCCGCGCTCAGCCGGTCGGCCTATTCGATCCAGCCGCCGCCAAGAACCAGCTCGCCGTCGTAGAATACCGCGGCCTGACCGGGGGTCACGGCGCGCTGCGGCTCTTCGAAGACCACTTCCACGCGGGCGGGATCTCCGGTGGGGCGCAGCAGGGCGGGCGCGGCGGCGTGCTTGTTGCGGATCTTCACCTGCGCGGGCGCGGGCGCATCCAGGCCGGCGATGGAAACCCAGTTCACAGCGTGGGCGTGGAAGCGCGGGCATAACAGATCGTCATTGCCGCCCACCGTGACGCGCTGCGTCAGCGGGTCGGTCGAGATCACGTAGAGCGGCTCGCCGGTGGCCACGCCCAGGCCGCGGCGCTGGCCGATGGTAAAGTGGTGGACTCCCTGATGCTCACCCAAGGTCCGGCCTCCGGCGGTAACGATTTCGCCGCGCGTGGCGCCGGCGGCCATGCCGCTCTCCTTGATGTAGGCGTCCAGAAATGCGGCGTAGTCGCCGTTGGGCACGAAACAGATCTCCTGGCTATCGCCCTTGGCGGCCACGGAGAGGTTCATGGAACGCGCCAACTCGCGCACTTCGGTCTTGGCAAGCGAGCCTAGCGGGAACATGGCGCGCGCTAATTGGGGCTGCGTCAGGCCGAAAAGGAAGTAGGTCTGGTCCTTGGAATGGTCGACACCGCGCAGGAGTTGCCAGCGGTCCGATGCCGCGTGGAAGCGGATGCGCGCGTAATGGCCGGTGGCGATCCGCCGGGCGCCTACCGAATCGGCCATCTCCAGGAACCGGTCGAACTTGATGTAGTTGTTGCAGAGCGTACACGGGATAGGCGTGCGCCCCGCCAGGTAATCCTCCACGAACGGCTTGATCACATGCTCTTCGAACTCGCGCTCGAAATTGACCACGTAGTAAGGGATGCCGATTTGTTCGGCCACGCGGCGGGCGTCGTAAACGTCATCGAGCGAGCAGCAGCGCCCGGTGGCGCCTTCCACCGAAAGGCCGGGCAGGCGGCGCTGGTTCCAAAGCTGCATGGTGAGGCCCACCACCGGGCGGCCCTCGCGCACCAGCATGGCGGCGACGGTGGAGCTATCCACGCCTCCGCTCATGGCGACGGCAATGGGAGGCTCAGGCATGACCGGCGATGCTCCTCAAACGCGCGACGGCGCGGGCGACCGCCTCCACCAGCGCGTCCACCTGCTCTTCGGTGTTGGAGCGCCCGAGCGAGAAGCGCATGCTGGCGCGGGCCCTTTGCGCGGACAGGCCCATCGCCAGGAGCACGTGCGAAGGCGCGATGGCGCCGCTCGAACAGGCGGCCCCGGTAGAGACGGCGAAGCCGGCGAGGTCGAGTGCGATGACCAGGGCTTCGCCATCGATCCCGTCGAAGTGCAGGTTGGCCGTATTGGGTGTACGGCGCAAGCGCGAGCCGTTCACGCCGGCCTGCGGAATGCGCTCCAGCAGCGCGTTTTCCAGGCGGTCGCGCAGGGTGGCCAGCCGTTCGGATTCGGCGGAGAGAGTCCGTGCGGCGAGTTCGGCAGCGGCGCCGAAAGCCGCAATGCCAGGCACGTTTTCGGTGCCGGGCCGCCGGTCGCGCTCATGATGCCCGCCATAGGCGATGGGGGCGAGCGCGGTCCCCTTGCGGACGTACAACGCGCCCACGCCCTTCGGGGCATAGAGCTTGTGGGCGCTCATGCTGTAGAGGTCCACGCCGAGCGCCTCCATGTCCACCGGAATCTTGCCGAGCGCCTGAACGCCGTCCACGTGCAGAGTGACGCCGGAGGCGTGGGCGATCCGCGCGATTTCAGCGATGGGCTGAATGGTCCCGGTTTCGTTGTTGGCGTGCATGATGGAGATCAGCACGGTCTCGGGACGCAGGGAGCGCCGCACGTCTTCCGGGTCCAACAGGCAATCGGCGCCGGCGCGCAGGCGGGTTACCTCGACCCCCTCGCGTTCCAGTTGCTCGCAGGGACCAAGCACCGCGGGGTGCTCGATGGCGCTGACGATGGCGTGCCTGGCCGACGCCGGCGCCGCCCGGACCACGCCCAGCACCGCCATGTTGTCGGCTTCGGTGCCGCCGCTCGTGAAAACCAGGCGCCCGGGCTGGCAGCCAATCAGGGACGCAAGCTGGCGGCGGGCGGCTTCCATGCGCTGTTTGGCGGATTGCCCGAAATAGTGGATGCTCGAAGCGTTGCCGTACACCTCGCCAAGGCACGATGCCAGGGTCTCCCACACCTCTGGCGCGACGGGCGTACTGGCATTGTGGTCGAAATAAAAAGGCATGTAAACAGCTTTCCGCGGTCGGCGTTCTAGCTTCGGGAGTTGGACATCCTGCCTATACTTAATCTTAGCAATGCGGAAACCGATCCTTACTTTGACCACGGATTTCGGCCTGTCTGACCACTACGTGGGGACCATGAAAGGCGTCATTCTGAGCATCTGCCCGCAGGCGCAGATTGTGGACATCAGCCACGACGTGAAGCCGTTCGAAATCGGCGAGGGCGCCTATGCCATCGCGCAGGCGTACCGCTACTTTCCCCGGAAAACCGTGCATGTGGTGGTGGTGGACCCGGGCGTGGGAACGTCGCGCCGGCCGATTCTGATGGAAGCCGCCGGGCAGTGCTTCGTGGCGCCCGACAACGGCGCGCTGGCGGCCGTCTATGGGAGCGAGCCGCACAAAATCCGGCTGATTTCGAACGAGAAGTACTTTCTGAAACCGGTAAGCCGGACCTTTCACGGACGCGACGTTTTCGCGCCGGTGGCCGCGCACCTGGCGTTGGGCGTTGCCCCTTCGCGGATGGGCAGGATTGTCAAGGACTACCTGCGTCCGGTCTTCGAGAAGCCGCAGCGCACCGGCAAGCGGACGTGGACCGGCCGCATCCTCAGGATCGACCGCTTCGGCAACGTGGTGACGAACTTCCACACGAGCGAGTTCCCGGACCTGGAGCAGCGGAACTTCACGCTGACGCTGGGCCCGTGCGCGGTGGGGGTGATGGCGCGCAACTACGCGGAGTGCGGGCCGGGCGAATTATTCGCGATCGAAGGCAGCGCGGGTTACGTCGAGGTTTCCGAAGGCCAGGGGTCGGCTGCGAAACGGATCGGGTGCGAATCGGGCGCGGCGGTGGAATTGACCGTCTGGTGATTCAACCGTCAATCCTTCGTAAGTCCCAACCAGTTCCGGACGCCCGCCATCACGGCTTCCATTTGGTTTCTGGTGAGCGATCCCATCTTGCGGATCGCCGAGGGATAGTCCCAGTGGCGACCTGATAACGAACCGTACCTCATCACAGACAGATCCCCACGGGATGCGGGGTTTCGGTTTGGTTGTGGCCAACCAGCGCCTTGGCATGTAGTGGCTGTTCGAAGTCCCCCGCCCCCCGGCCCCTGGCACCCGGTCAGGGTTCGATCACGATCTGGACCGGGTTGCTTTCCTGGCCGTCGGCGGTGATATAGAGCTGGGCGCCGCCGAAGTTGGCGATCGGCGGCAATTGCACTTCAACCAGGTAAAAACCGACGTAGCCCGTCGCAAGTTCGGCGCGCGTGACGGGCACGGAAACGCCGTCGAGGAAAGCCCTGACCGGCGCCGTCACGGCATGCGGGACGCCCTGCAAAGGGGTAGGCACACCGGCGGGCCAGTCCGGCTGAACCCTGCCCAGGCCCGTGGCAAAGATCTGGACACGGCCGCCGGAGCGAGCGGGGTTGCGGCCATCGAGCGGCAAGCCGCTATCGGCGTCATAGAGCATGGCCGCCCCGTCCGGCGCCACAAAGATCGCGGGTGAGACCGGCTGCACCTGCAAATCCACCCTTACCAGGCCGGTGCTGGTATCGAGCGCCAGCGATACCGCCGGCCCCGACGCGCCATAGGGTACTTGAATCTGCGATTCGGCTTCGGAGGGCACGCCCAGCACCGGATAATCCAGGTCGCCGGCTCGAGCCGTGTTGACATGAGCCCCCACCACGCTAAGCAGCGATCCGGGGGCTGCCGGGCGCGTGCTGAAATCGAAAGCGTTCACCACCCGGAGACTGCGCCTGCGGTGCGGAGCGGCGGTGGCATACACGCCATAGCCATCGATGGCGGCGTACAATTGCACCGCGGATGGGTCCAGCCGCACGTCCCAGGCCGCGGCCGGCGGCAAGGCGTCCGAGAGGGGCGTCCAGTGCTGAGGCGAACCGGCGGTGAGGAGGTCGAGTTGCGTCCAGAAGACGCCCGCCGAGGTGGCCACGTAAACCGCGCCGGCGGAGACATCGGCGGTCACGGCATGCGCGGGAGCGTTCGGAAGGTCCGCATCCACGGGGTCCCAGATGTCGCCGCCGTTGAAGGTCCGCAGGACATGCGCGCCGCCGCCGCCCAACGCTGCAAGTGCGACCCGCGGTTCGGCCGCATCCACGTAAATCCGTTCCACCGGACCAAGCGCGCCGGTAGGCAGCCTTCCGGGTTGAAGGGTGAGGCCGCCGTCGTTCGAAAACCACAGGCGCCCGTCGTTCGATCCGGCGTAGACCGTTTCTCCGGCGGCCGCGGCGGCCGTAATGGGAACGCTCAACGCCGCCGACAACCATTGCTTCCGGGCCTCTTCGCTTTCGAGTCCGACGCCCTGCGCGGGTACCCAAAGCGCGCCGCCAGGCGGCAATTCGAGCGGCGTGGGCCAGTTCTCAACCTGGATGCGCGTACCCGCCAGTCCAGAGGGCGTGGATAAAATACGCCGCACGGGCAGGTTCGGCAGAGACTCGTTCAAGCCGGCCCAGGTAATCCCGCCGTCCATGGAGCGCCACACGCCGAAATCATTGGCGACCGCCAACTGGTTGGGGTCCACCGGCGAAACGGCCACGCTATGCTGGCCCGCGCCGATCACGGACCGCGACCGGTAAGCCGTCAAATTGTTCCAGGAACGCCCGCTATCCTCGGAACGATAAAGGTTGGCGCCCAGGGCGAATATCGCGCCACCCAAAGCGGCAGTTACGCCGGCATCCGGCTCGGGGAGGCGCACGGCGCTGGCCGGAACGGACGCGGGAGGCGCGGAGCCGGCGGGCGCCGGAAACCATGTTTCAAAATCCGCGGTCCAGAAAACGCCGGAGCGGGTGCGCGCGTAAAGCGCGGCGCCCTGCGGGGAAAACCAGACCTGCTCTACCGGCCCGGTGGCTGGTGACGCGAGCGTCAGCTCGGCCGATGGGGGGCCCACTTTACGCCAGTCAGGTTGAGGCTGAGCCTGCGCCAATCCCCCTGTCAGGGCCAGGGCGAATACGGCCAACCGTAAACGGAATGTGGCGTCTTGACACACAGTTGAGTTCTATTTTACCCTGTTTTCAAGTCGCTCATCGTCTGCAAAGGCGCTGAATCTCAAGGGCTTGTTACCGTTTGTTAATCTCGGCCCATTGGATGCGGAGCATGTTTGGTGCTAGACTTGAAGCGCTTGGCGTTGTGGGTGTTTTCGTACACTTGCGTTTAGGCCCCTGCTGTATGCCCAGGTTCTTTGCGCTCTCGCGGACCGCGCGGATGCTGCTTACGGCGGCAGTAGGCGCGGTGTGCCTCGCCCAGCAGGCGATACCGGACCACGGCGCCAGAGTCATCGTGCAGTACGGCCAACTCTCGGCCCTTACCGGTAACGGCCTGATGGCGTTATCTGTGGGCGGTTCCCTCAAACCTCAGCAGATCGTCGTTACCGGAGCGGACAGCTACGGGCAGTTTCAGGTGGCCGATGGCAGCACTTTCGAGGTTTTCGCGAACTCGAAGGTGATGTTCCGGGAACATGCGGGCAATCTGCAGGAAATTCTCAACGTCTTGATCGGCCACGTCAAGGTCTACATCCAGCACCTCAACGGTCTGCCGAATTACAACCAGGTAACCAGCCCCACCGCAGTCATCTCGGTTCGCGGCACGGTTTTCGAAGTAGTGGTCGAAGATGAAGATGGCACCACCTTCGTCAGCGTGGACGAGGGCGTGGTTGGCGTGCGGAATCTGACGGCGCCCGGCGAAACGGTCAACCTGCAGCGCGGCGATTCCATCCGCGTCATCCGCAATCAGCCGTTGCAACCCAGGGCCATCGACAAAGGCGCGATTTTCCGTGGCGTTTTGCGGGCCATGGAGGAAGCTACGTATCAAGTGATGGGGCAGCCCGGCGGCGTCGGTCGTCTGCCCGGCGGCGGCTCGGTTCCCACTCCCACCGGCAACGGCGACAAGGGCAAAGGTGGCTCCGGATCGCCGCCGAGCGCGCCCGGGGCTCCTCAAAACTAGTCCGGCTAAGTCCTGCCCCGAAGCCGATCCATGTCACGGCGATTGCGTTTCGAGGGCTTCCCCGCGTGAAACGCCTCGAAATGCGGCATGGCTTTGCGCTCTTCCGCCATCTTCAGCCGTAACTCCCGGCTCTGCTCCGTCTCGCGGTAGAGCGTCTGCGCTACCGCCGCCGGGCCGCGCATTTCGCTCACCCCCAAGACCTCTACCTGAAAGTCGCCGCTGGCGCTCTTCACCTGCAACAGATCGCCGGCGTGCACCTCGCGCGCAGGCTTGGCTGGTTGTCCCTTGCACTCGATCCTGCCGAGTTCACACGCCCGCGCCGCCATCGAGCGCGTCTTGAAGAATCGGGCGGCCCAGAGCCACTTGTCCATTCTCACGCTCACTTGTTCATTTTCCCAGTGTTCCGGCGGCCAACAAGCGGGAATGGCAGGCGGCGCCGGAATATAATAACTTTGAACGGGATCGCGCCCAGAGCGGCTCCCGGACGTATCGCGTGAGCCAAAGCGTGTGGCGGCCGGCGGCCCGCTCCGCCGTGTAATGAATCGCATTCCGGGGCGCGGTTTGGCCCGCGGGTTGCTCCCCTGAAAAGGCCAGGGCGGGAATCGGCATGGACCGTCGAATGGTGGGCTTATTCGGCATCGTGGCGTTGGGATGCGCGGTGGTTGCACGGCAGGCGCCCGCAACGCAATCCCGTCCGCCGATTCTCGATTACATCAAACGTGCCTGGGCAACCTTCAGGCGATCCAACCAGGACCTGGCGAGCGCCGCAGTGGATTCCAAGCAGCCCCCTCCCGCCGACGGCCGCTGGCCAGTATACATCTCCCGGACCGAAGACGCCGCCCGTGTGACGCAGTCCCTGCGTGCAGCCATGAAGACGGCCGATTTCGACAAGATCGAAATTCGAACGCTGCCCGCCGCTGGACAGCCGATATCCGACCACGGCCTGCTGTACCTCCCGCGGCCTTACGTGGTCCCCGGTAGCCGATTCAACGAAATGTACGGCTGGGACAGCTTCTTTATCGCGATGGGCCTGATTCGCGACGGCGACGTGGATCTCGCCCGCGACATGGCCGACAACCTCCTGTATGAGATCCGGCAGTACGGGATGGTCTTGAACGCGAACCGCACGTACTACCTGACGCGGTCGCAACCGCCGCTCCTCACGGAGACGCTGTTGCGCGTCTACGAGAGTACTCATGACCGGAAATGGCTGGAAGATGCGATACCGGTTATCGAGGAATACTACCGGTACTGGACGCGCGAGCCGCATCTGACTCCGGAGACCGGCCTGTCGCGATATTACGATCTGGGCGACGGTCCGGCGCCCGAGGTGGTGGCGGCGGAGAGAACGCACGGCAAGGACGAATACGACTTGATCCGCGAATACTTCCGCACGCACCGGATTACCGATTACGACGCCAGCCGGTTTTACGACGCCGCCCACGACAGGCTGACCGCGCACTTCTACAAGGGAGACCGTTCCATGCGCGAGTCCGGGTTCGACCCTTCTAACCGCTTCGGCCCGTTCAGCGCCGACATTGTTCACTACAACCCCGTATGCCTCAATACGCTGCTCTACCTGATGGAGACGCAGACGGCGGAAACTTTGGAGATCGCCGGGCGCGGCGGCGATGCGGAAGCCTGGCGCGAGCGGGCGCGGCAGCGGGCCTCGCGTATCAACCAGTACCTCTGGGATCCGGATCGGGGAATGTACTTCGACTACAATTTCGAACTCCGGCAAGTAAGGCGGTACCCGTTTCTGACCACGTTCTATCCGCTTTGGGCGGGAATCGCCACCCAGGAGCAGGCGATGCGGGTGGTTCGCAATCTTCGTCTGTTCGAACGGCCCGGAGGCCTCGAGACCAGCACCGTCACGAGCGGCGACCAATGGGACGCGCCCTTCGGATGGGCGCCGCTGCAATGGATCGCGGTACAGGCTTTGCGGCGCTACGGATACGGGGCCGAAGCCGACGGGATTTCCGAGCGCTTTCTCTCCCTGGTGCTGCAGGAGTATGGGAAACAGGGCGACATTATGGAGAAGTACGATGTGGTGCACCGCCGCTCCGATGTGGCCCGCAGACTGGTTTATGGGTACCACTCGAACGAAGCGGGTTTCGGTTGGACCAACGCAGTCTTCACGGCTCTTTTCGACGAATTGCCTGCGGCCGCACGCCAGCAATTGGGGCCGTAGGCCGGGCCGGGGCACCCACTGCCCGTGTGGGTCCGCCTGCCTTCTTCTCTTGTCGTCGCCCGGGGTACATGATTGAGAGCGGGGAACCCCGTGCGGCCGGTGGCCAACAAAATGCACCTTTGAGATCCTGCAAGGAAGGAATTGTGGAACCCGACTCCCCCGACCGTCTGGGCGCGAACTATCTTGGCAATGGACGGTGCGAGTTCGTGGTATGGGTCCCTTACGCGGGGGATGGCGGCGTGGCGCTGCAGTGCGATGGCCGCGGCGCCGCACCCATGCTCCGTGAGGCCGGCGGCTACTACCGTTTGCTCCTCACGGACGTTGCGCCGGGAACTCGCTACCGCTACTTGTTTAGGGACCGGATCCGCGCGGATCCGGCTTCCCGGTTTCAACCCGAAGGAGTGCACGGCCCTTCCGCGGTTGTCGATCCGGCGTTTCCATGGACCGATGACGGCTGGGTCAATCCGTCCCTGGCGCAATACCTCTTCTATGAATTGCACATCGGCGCCTTTTCGGCCGCGGGGACGCTGGAATCCGCCATCCCGCGCCTACCCTACCTCAAAGATGTGGGAGTGACGGCAATCGAGTTGATGCCCGTGGCGCAGTTCCCCGGCAACCGGAATTGGGGCTATGACGGGGTGTTTCCGTTTGCGGTTCAGAACTCGTACGGCGGGCCCCGTGCGCTAAAACAATTCATCGACGCGGCGCATCGCGCGGGCCTGGCAGTGACTTTGGACGTCGTCTATAACCATCTGGGGCCGGAAGGAAACTACCTGCGCGACTTTGGACCCTACTTTACCGGCCAGTACAAGACCCCTTGGGGAGACGCGCTCAACTTCGACGGCCCGGATAGCGACGAGGTACGCCGGTTCTTCATCGAGGACGCGCAGTACTGGGTCTCCGAATTCCATGTTGACGCGCTTAGGCTGGACGCGATCCATGCGATCCTCGATTACTCTGCCCGGCCATTCGTGCAGGAATTGGCAATCGCCGTCAAGGAACGGTCCGAATCGCTCGGCCGGCGGACCTATGTGCTTGCCGAAAGCGACCTGAACGACGTGCGAGTCATCCGGCCCAAGGAATACGGTGGGTTGGCTTGCGATGCGGTATGGAACGACAATCTCCACCACGCGCTGCACGCTCTCCTGACCGGAGAACGTAACGGCTATTACCAGGATTTCGGAACCATCGGTCAGCTTGGCGCCGCTTACTCGGAGGGATTCGTGTATTCCGGACAGTACTCGGCATTTCGGCGGCGGCGTTATGGCAACTCATCTCGAAACACGCCCGGCGAACGGTTCGTCGTGTGCGCCCAGAATCACGACCAGATTGGCAACCGGGCGCGGGGCGAGCGTTTGAGCGTACTCCTCGATTTCGAATCGCTCAAACTGGCGGCCGGCGCCGTGCTGCTCTCGCCCTGCCTGCCGTTACTCTTCATGGGCGAAGAATTCGGAGAGACCGCGCCATTCCAGTATTTCACCAGTCATAGCGATCCGGCCCTTATCGAGGCAGTCAGGCGCGGCCGAAAAGAAGAGTTCTCGGCTTTTGCGGCAGAGGGAGAACCGCCGGACCCACAGGACGAGGACGCCTTTCTGGCTTCCCGCCTGACGCCTGAGGAGTCTCTGACGCCGTCTCAACGGCTCTTGCGAAACTTTTACCGGGAGCTGATCCGTCTGCGGAAGGAAACTCCAGCGCTGGCGGACCTTGCGATGGACCGGTGTCAGGCGATTCCCGTGAGCGAGCACACGTTATTAGTCAAACGCCGGCGCGGCCAGGACGAAACGCTCCTGCTGCTCCACTTTTCCACCAGTTCAACCGATGTCACGATCCCCCTGCCGGAGGGACGGTGGGTAAAGGCTCTGCACTCCGCCGACTCATGCTGGAAAGGCGCCGGCGACGTGCCCGCGGTGCTGACGGCTTCCTCCGAAGAGTGTCGCATCGCGCTCGGTCCGCGGTCTTTTGTCCTCTACCTGAAGTCCTGACTAACTCTACTGCCCAACACGGCGCCCGTACGTTTCCTCACGGGCTCCGTTGTGAGTCGGAATCAGTGGCTTGAAACGTGCTCCCTTTCGGCTGTAGGATCGACTCTACCGCGTCACATGGGTTACGTTTGCATCCACGGCCACTTTTACCAGCCGCCCCGTGAGAATCCCTGGCTGGAAGCGGTGGAGTTACAGGATTCTTCATACCCCTACCATGACTGGAACGAGCGTATCACGGCCGAATGCTACGCGCGGAACGGCGCATCGCGCATTCTGAATCCGGATGGCCGCGTGGCCAAGGTGGTGAATAACTATGGCCGAATCAGCTTCGATTTCGGCCCTACGCTGATGTCCTGGCTGGAGACAGGGTCTCCGGAGACTTATCGCGCCGTCCTGGAAGGCGATAAGGAGAGTACCGAGCGCTTCTCAGGCCATGGCTCGGCCATAGCACAGGCGTACTCTCACATGATCCTGCCGCTGGCTAACGGCAGAGACAAATTTACTCAGATCCTATGGGGCATCCGCGATTTCCAACATCGGTTCGGCCGGGATCCGGAAGGCATGTGGCTGCCGGAAACAGCGGTGGACCTGGATTCGCTTGAAATCATGGCGCAGCAGGGAATCCGGTTCACCATCTTGAGTCCTACGCAAGCCGCGCGAATCCGGCGAATCAGTACACGGCAGTGGACCGACGTGAGCGGCGGCCGGATCGATCCAACCATGGCTTATCGCCTGCGGCTGCGTTCCCATCGCACGATCAATCTGTTCTTTTACGATGGACCGATATCCCATGGCATCGCATTCGAAGGCCTGCTCGACAACGGCGAAGTCCTCGCGCAGCGATTCGTGGGCGCGTTCTCCGACAAACGGACCTGGCCCGAGCTGGTACACATTGCCACGGACGGTGAATCCTATGGGCACCATCACGCTTTCGGGGAGATGGCGCTCAGCTACGCCCTGGATCAGATCGAGTCCAAAGACCTCGCCGAGATTACCAGCTATGGACACTATTTGACCGAGCACCCGCCGACTCACGACGTGGAGATCCTTGAAAACACTTCCTGGAGCTGCGCTCATGGCATTGAGCGATGGCGGTCGGATTGCGGCTGTAGTTCCGGGCGTGCGGGTTGGAATCAAGCCTGGCGGGCGCCGTTGCGGGAGGCCCTCGATGGCTTGCGCGACAAACTGGCGACCATCTTCGAGCAGGCCGCCGGCGACCTGTTAAAGGACCCATGGGAGGCTCGCAACGATTATGTGGACGTGCTCCTGGACAGGTCTGAGGGCAACGTCTGCGAGTTTCTGCGCAGTCATGCGACGCACGAGCTGAGCAAGCCCGAAGCGAGCGCCGCATTGAAACTATTGGAACTGCAACGCCACGCCATGCTCATGTACACGAGCTGCGGCTGGTTCTTCGATGACATCTCCGGCATCGAGACCGTGCAGGTGATCCAGTACGCCGGGCGCGCGATCCAATTGGCCAGGGATTTCCAGGCTGACGGCCTGGAGGCGGAGTTCATGGAAGGCTTGGCAAAGGCCAAGAGCAATTTGCCCGAGCATGGCGACGGCAGGCTGATTTATGAAAAATGGGTCAAGCCGGCGACTGTCACGCTCGACAAGGTCGCGGCTCACTACGGCATCAGCTCCCTGTTTAAGCCGCACGTCAACCCCGAGCGAGTCTACTGCTATACGATCGACGCCGAAGACTACCGCTGCTTCGAGTCGGGAAAGACCAGGCTGGCGGTGGCCCGCATCGCGGTATCGTCGGAGATTACCTGGGAGTCCGAGTGCTTCATCTTGTGCGCGTTGCATCTGGGCGATCACAACCTGAGCTGCGGCGTTCGCACGTGCGATGGAATCGATGCGTACAAGGCGACGGCGCAGAGGATCGCCGACGTGTTTTCAAGAGGAGAGATCCCCGAAACGCTTCGCGCCCTTGATCGGGAACTCGGCCCGGCCAGCTACTCCACGAAATCGTTGTTCCGCGACGATCAGCGCATGGTGCTGCGCCTGATTCTGGACACGACGCTGGCGGAGGCCGAGGCCGCGTACCGCCAGATTCACGAGAATCACGCGGCTCTCATCCAATTCCTTCGCGACCTGGGCGTGCCCTTGCCGAAACCCATGGCAACAGCGGCGGAGTTTGCGCTGAACGGCCTGCTGCGCCGGGAACTGGCGGCGGAGCCCATGGATATCGAGCGGATACGCAACCTTCTGGAACAGGCTCGCGCGGCGAAAGTGAACCTGGACGCCACCACTCTGGAGTTCACCGCCCGGACCGCCATGGAACGCCTGCTGGAGCAATTTGCAGCCAACCCGGGCGAACCGGAGCTTCTCGACCGAATCGAAAAGCTAACCGGACTGGCGCGGTCGCTGCCCTTCGAGGTGGTCTTGTGGAGGCCCCAGAATATCTGGTTCGAAATGCGCCGAACGGTTCTGGACGAGTTCGCGCAACGCGCCGCCGCCGGAGACGCCGCGGCGGCCACTTGGGTAGAGCGGTTCCGCCGCCTCGGGGAGAGCCTCATGGCGCAAGTGGACTGAGCTTTGAAAATACCGCTATCTACGTACCGGCTACAGTTCCGCCGCGGCTTCGGCTTCCGCGAAGCCCGCGAGTTGGCGCCCTACCTGAACCGCCTCGGCATCACCGACGTCTACGCTTCCCCGATCTTCCAGGCCCACTCCGACTCTGCCAGCGGATACGACATTGTCGATCCCACCAGCCTGAATGCGACGCTCGGATCCTGGGAAGAGTTCACCGCGTTCAGCCGGGAGTTGCAGCGGCTCGAAATGGGGTTGGTGTTGGACATTGTACCGAACCACATGGCGGCCCACTCTTCCAATCGCTGGTGGAAGGACGTCCTTGAGAACGGCCCCAGCTCTCCGTACGCGTACTATTTCGATATCGAGTGGGACCCGCCGTCGCGATCGCGCAGCGGAAAAATCCTATGGCCCATCCTCGGCGCTCCTTATGGTGAGGCGCTGGAACGGCAGGAGCTGGTCCTGCGGTTTTCGGAAGAAGGCTTCTCGATACAATACTTCGACCGGTTGCTGCCGGTCGATCCCGCCACCTATGGCGCGATCCTGTCCCATGTGCAGCGCGAGCCGCCCGGCAACGGCGATGGCGAACCAGGCGTGTCGGAAGCGAGCGAGATGGCGGCTGTGAGCGGTCTCGTTCAGGCGCTGCCGGCGAGCACCGCTACGGAGCCTGAAGAGGCCGGGGATCGGTATCGCGACACCCAGGAATTGAAGCGCCTGCTGTGGAAGCTCTACCTGACGCACGATGGCTTCCGCGCCGGCATGGACGAGTGCGTCCGGACCTTCAACGGCGTGGCGGAAGACCCGCGAAGTTTCGATCTGGTCGACAATCTGCTCGGGCAGCAGCCTTATGTTCTGTCCTTCTGGCGCGTTGCCCGCGAAAAGGTCAATTACCGGCGCTTTTTCGACATTAGCGGCCTGGTGGGAGTCAACGTGGAAGAGCCGGAGGTATTCGCGGCGACCCATGCCCTGGTGTTCCAACTCGTGTACGAAGGCTGGGTCACCGGGCTGCGAATCGATCACATCGACGGCCTCTATGACCCCGCGGAGTACTTGCGCCGGCTGCGGGAGAGACTGCCCGACTGTTACATCGTGGTCGAAAAGGTGCTCGAGCGCGACGAAACCCTCTGCCCGGAGTGGCCCGTTTCCGGAACCACAGGCTACGACTTCGCCGATGCGCTCGGCGGCGTCACGGTCCGTCCCGAAGGCCTCGACCGCCTCGGCAGTGCGTATCTGCGGTGCACCGGAGAACAGGGGGATCTCGCCGATGTCGTGTACCGACAAAAGAAGCGCGTCATCGAGCAGCTATTTGCCGGAGGGGCCCTCTCTCTGAGCCTGCACCTGAATCTGCTGGCCGAACAGGACCGCTATGCCAAGGATGCCAGCCCGCAGGGGTTGTACTCCGCTCTCGTGGAAGTAACCGCCTGCCTGCCGGTGTATCGCACCTATACGCGATCCTTCCAGCTTCGCGCGCAGGATCAGTTGGAGGTCGACCAGGCTTTTCAGGAAGCCAGGCGGCGTAATTCTCAAGTGAGCGAGACTGTCTGGAACTTCCTCCGGCGCGTGATGCTGCTCGATTGCCCATCTTCCCTTTCCGCCGAGCAGCGCGCCAGTTGGAAGCAATTCGTACAGCGCTGGCAGCAATTCTCCGGGCCGGTGATGGCAAAAGGGAAAGAGGATACGGCCTTCTACATCTACAACCGGCTGATCTCCATGAGCGAAGTTGGCGGGCAGGGCCAGCCCTTGCCGGTCGGCGATTTCCACCGGTTCGAAGAGACTCGGGCCAGGCTCTGGCCTCACTCGTTGAACGCGGGGACCACGCACGATACCAAACGTGGCGAGGATGTCCGCGCCAGAATCCACGTCCTGGCGGAGATTCCGGAGGCCTGGGAGCGGCGCGTGAAACGGTGGCAGCACTGGAACGCCCGGTGCAAGCGGGCGGTCAACGGAGTGTCCGTCCCAGGTCCCAACGAGGAGTACTTCATTTACCAGATGCTGGTGGGCGCCTGGCCGCTCGATCCCGGCGACACAGGCGCGTTCCAGGAACGCTTACAGAACGCTCTGGTCAAATCGTGGCGTGAGGCCAAGCTGTACACCAGTTGGGCCAGCCCCGATAAGAGTTACGAGGCCGCAGTCGCGGATTTTGTGGCGACCGTTCTGACGCCTGCCGGCGACAACCGCTTCTTGCCGGACTTTATCCGGTTTCAGCAACGCGTGGCGGCGTCGGGCGCATTCCATTCGCTCTCGCAAACGGTTCTCCGGCTGGCCAGTCCTGGCGTGCCGGATATTTACCAGGGAGCCGAATGTTGGGAATTGTCGTTGGTAGATCCGGACAACCGGCGTCCCGTGGACTTTGCGAGACTCCAGGCCACGCTGCCGGAACCGGCCAGCCGCGACGTCGCCGGCCTTTTGAAGAACTGGCGCAACGGCGCCGTCAAGCAATATGTGACTCAGCGGGTACTTGCCTGCCGGCGCGATCGTCCAGACGTGTTTCTGAACGGCGAATATGTGCCTCTCGAAGCCGGCGGAGAGAGCGCTCATCGCGTGATTGCGTTTGCGCGCCACTCCGGAATGTCCTGGAGCATCGCGGTTGCTCCCCGTTTTCCGGCGCGGCTTTCGAAGTCAATGGGCCCTCCCATCGGCAAACGCGTCTGGGCCGGTGCGGAGTTGAGCTTTCCGTCCACCGCGCCGCGGCATTGGCTAAACCTTTTCACCGGCGAAGAAATCGACGTCCAGGGTACCGGGCGCGTGGCCATGGCGGATATCCTGCGCCATTTCCCCGTCGCTCTTTTCACCGCCCTTCCGGATTGAGGCGGTGGGGCGGGCCGGGGTACCCATTGTGGGCCCGCCTGCCTTCTTCTTCCGCCGCAATCGGCAAACGGTTGAGACGCCGAACAGCCGCGAAACGTACGAGTCCGTCCGTTTCCTCGCAACCGCCATCCGCTTTCGGCGCGCGATTCGTGCGATATTAAGATATACTCATCCTAGACTCGCCGAACGCCCGCTCTGGCCCGGACCACCGGCGCCGGGGCAGCTTATATGATTGACAAGATCAGCCAACTCAGTGTTACCAGGGACCGCCTCAAATTGGGCGGAGGTCCCAAAAGCAACGACAAGCAGCACGCCGCCGGAAAATTGACCGCCAGGGAACGCTTGGACTTGCTACTGGACGACCATTCGTTCTGCGAGACGGGCATCTTCGCGAAGCACAACGGGAAGTTTTTTGGGATGGCCGAGAGGGATTTGCCGGCCGACGCCGTGGTCACCGGCCGTGGCCGCATTGGCGGCCGGCTGGTTCATCTGGCCAGCCAGGATTTCACCGTAGTCGGCGGATCCGCGGGTGAAGTGCACGCCAACAAGATCGCCGATACGATGAAATCCTCTTTGAAGACCGGTTCGCCGTTCGTCTTCATTAACGATTCCGGCGGCGCGCGCGTGCAGGAGGGCGTCGGCAGCCTCTCCGGATACGCCCGCATTTTTCACCAGAACGTGATGCTCTCCGGCGTGGTTCCCCAGATCTCGCTCATCTGCGGGCCTTGCGCCGGCGGGGCTGCTTATAGTCCGGCGCTGACCGATTTCATCATCCAGACCCGCGAAGGCCTGATTTTCATCACCGGGCCGACCGTGATCGAGCAGGTGACCGGCGAGCAGGTGACTGCCGAGGAACTGGGTGGCTCCCGCGCTCAGATGAACAAATCCGGCGTGGTGCATTTCGTCGCCGAGAACGACGTGGAAGCCCTGCGCATCTGTAAGCGCTTGCTTTCGTTCCTCCCCTCCAACAACCTGGACGATCCTCCCCACGCGGCGCCCGATACCGACGGATACTACAACCCCGCGCTCAACGTGGCCATACCCCAGGAGGCCAAGGCCGGTTACGACGTGCGCGACGTGATCACTCAGCTCCTGGATCACGCGGATTTCCTGGAGGTGCAGAGCGAATTCGCCAAGAACCTGGTGGTCGGGTTCGGACGCATCGCCGGCCGGGTGGCCGGCATCGTCGCCAACCAGCCATCCGTACTTGCCGGGGCTCTGGACATCGATGGATCGGATAAAGGCGCGGCTTTCGTGCGCTTCTGCAACGCTTTCAATATTCCCCTGGTGACGCTCGTGGACATCCCCGGTTTCCTGCCCGGCGTGGGTCAGGAATATGGCGGGATCATCCGGCATGGGGCCAAGCTGCTGTTCGCATACTCGGCCGCAACCGTCCCCAAGATCACGGTGGTTCTCCGCAAAGCGTACGGCGGCGGCTATATCGCCATGTGCTCCAAGGACTTGGGCGCAGACTGCGTGGTGGCGTGGCCCTCGGCGGAGATTGCCGTGATGGGCGCCGAAGCCGCTGTGGAAATCGTCTTCCACCGCGAACTCGCCGCGGCTGAGGACCGGGAAGCCCGCCGGGCGGAGCTCATCGCGCAATACCGGAAGACGTTTTACACGCCGTTTGCGGCCGCCGGCTGCCGGCTGGTGGACGATATTATCGAACCGGCCCGCACGCGCGGATACCTGGCCGAAGCCCTTGAGGCGCTGTCCACCAAGCGGGAGTTGCGTCCCCATAAGAAGCACGGATTAATTCCACTCTGAGGAACCAAAGACATGGCGGCCTTTGCGGCATTGGAAATCTCTCCGGAGGTGAAGCGGCGCCAGGCGGTGATTGCCGCCGCGGTGGCGGCGGTTGCCGGTAGCCGCGCGCGCATTCGCAGCATTCGCGAAGTGCAGGCTCCGTCCACGGAATGGACGCGGCGAGGGCGCGCGGACGCGCAAGGTTCCCATTGTCTGGCGGTCTCGCCGTTTGGCCGCGAGTCCGTATGGCGGAGGGATTCGTAATGCGTCTCCGCATTCGAGTGGAAGAGAGCGACTACGACGTCGACGTGGAATTCCTCGACGACGACTCTTCGCCCGGCCTTGTCCCGCCCGCCGCGAAGGTACGGATCCCCGAGTCTGTAATTCGCAAGCGCCCGGCGCAGAAACTGGCCGAGGACAGGTTCTGCAAGTCGCCCATCGCGGGACGGGTGACGGCGGTACTCGCCGCGGCGGGCAAACAGGTTTCGAAGGATGAGCATGTAGTCCTGATCGAGGCCATGAAGATGGAGATTAAGGTGGGGCCGGAGGTGGGCGGAGTGATCGAGGCGATTTTCGTCTGCCCGGGCGAAACCGTGAAGGCCGGCCAGGTTCTGTTTGAGCTGTCCTGACTGAGAGGAGGAAGATCCGATGCGAAAGATTGATTTCCGTGGACCCGATGTCCGCTATGCCAGAGATCTGGTGGAAGCCGGCTTGGACGGCGCAGCCTCCGCACTGCGGCGAACCAACGCTGCTGCCGCGCCGGCTCTGAAGGATACAGTCTGGGCCCCGGCTGCCGTCGGCGCGATCGTCGGCTTATTGGGCGCCTGCTCGGCGAGCCGCCGCAAGTCCGGATACCACCTGGCCCTCGGCGGCCTGGTCGGGACCGCGCTCGGATTCGGCTGCGCCGTCGCGTGGCAATCCAGAGGCAGGGCGGAAACTGCCGCACGCGGGGCCATCGACAAGATCGCTACCGTACGCGACGCTCGCTGGCTGGAAAAGAACCCGGTCGCCTACGCCTGAGCTGCCGAAAAAGCCCCATGAGCCGGGCGATTTTGGGCATTTGCCCAAGAATCAAGGGACGCGCCCTTTAGAATCAGCGCGACAGGGATCGCTTTTGGGCATTTTGCCCAAAAGCGCAACGACGCCCGAGCGCTGCCATTGAGCTTCTCGCCCACCCCGCAATTCGGCTTATAATCACAGCGTACGCGCGCGGCAGCCAAGTCTGGCCTGAATCCAGCCAAGGTGCCACCGAAGACCGCTGCCGCGCCGAAAAGGAGAACTACATGCGCCGCAAGCTCTCTCTTGTTGTTCTGACCATCTGCGCAGCGGCTCTGCTCCACGCGCAGGAACCGCCAACCGAGCCTTCGGCCCCGGCGGCGACGCCGGCGGCCGCGGGTGGACGCGGCGCTCCGGCTACGCCCGAGCCGCAACCCTACGATAAGGTCATCACTAAAGAGGCCAAGTCCACGAAAGGCATCTTCACGGTTCACCAGGTTAAGGACAAGTACTACTACGAAATCCCCAAGAACGAGTTCAACAAGGAATTCCTATGGGTAGCCTCCGTCGCCAAAACCACCAACGGCGTCGGATATGGCGGCGATCAGTTGAACGAGCGCGTCGTGCATTGGGAGCTGAGCGGCAACAAAGTCCACCTCCGCGACAACAATTACGCGGTGCAGGGCGATCCTAAAGCGGCCATCAGCCCGGCCGTCGCCGCTTCCAATAACAGCAGCATTATCCGAACGTTCAACGTGGCGGCATTCAACCAGAACGGCGACCCGGTGATAGAGGTCACCCCGTTCTTTACCAGCGACATCCCCGAATTCAGCGCGCGCCAGCACCTTAACGCCACCGCCCTGGACGCTTCGCGAACTGCCATCGACAGCATCTCGACCTATCCCGAGAACATCGAAGCCGAAGCCACCATGACCTTTACCCGAACTCAGCCCCCCTCCGGCGCCCCCGCTCCGGCCGCGGCGGCGGCCGGCGGAATGCGGCCCGGCAGCGCCACCATCGTGCTCCACCACAGCATGGTCAAGCTGCCACAGAAGCCCATGCAGCCGCGGCTCTTCGACCAGCGCGTGGGCTACTTCACTACCAGTTATACGGACTACTCTACGGAGAAGCAAAAGGCCGCCCGCATCACCTACATCGCCCGCTGGCGGCTCGAAAAGAAGGACCCCAGCGCGGCCCTCTCCGAACCTGTCAAGCCCATCGTTTATTACATCGATTCCGCCACGCCCGAAAAGTGGCGTCCCTGGTTGATCAAGGCCGTCGAAAGCTGGGAGCCGGCTTTCGAAGCCGCCGGCTTCAAGAACGCCATCGTCGCGAAAATGGCGCCCACCCCGGCGGAAGACCCCACTTGGAGCGCCCACGATATTCGCCACTCCGTGGTCCGCTGGCTGCCTTCCACCACCGAGAACGCCGTCGGTCCCCACATCAGTGACCCACGTACCGGCGAAATCCTCAATGCCGACGTTGAGTTCTTCCACAACGTCATGAACCTGCAACGCGACTGGTATTTCCTGCAAGTCGGCCCGCTCGATCCGCGCGCCCAGAAACTACCCCTCCCCGACGATCTCATGGGCCGCCTGCTCCAGTTCGTGCTGGCCCACGAAATCGGCCACACCCTCGGCTTCCAGCACAACATGAAGGCCAGCTCCATGTATCCCGCCGACAAGATGCACGACAAGGACTGGGTCCACAAGATGGGCGCGGCGCCCTCGATCATGGATTACGCCCGCTTCAACTACGTCGCCCAGCCCGAAGACGGCATCGACGTCGAGGACTTGGTCCCGCGCGTGGGTCCCTATGACATCTGGGCGACTCACTGGGGCTATGCTCCCATCCCGGACGCCAACACCCCCGAAGCCGAGAAACCCACCCTCGACGCCTGGTCTCGCGAACAGGATAAGACCCCTTGGTTCCGTTTCTCGACCGCCGGCGCGGCGGGGTCCGACCCCGGAGAGAACACCGAAGCCATTGGCGACGCCGACGCCATCGCATCCACCGCCTCCGGCGTCAAGAACCTGCAGCGCGTGGCGAAGATGTTGTTGCCGGCCACCACCGCCAAAACGGGCGAACCCTACGAAGATCTCTCTGAGTTGTACGGCCGCATGCTCGGCCAGTGGGTCCTGGAGATGAACCACGTCGCCGTGATCGTCGGCGGCTTCGACAGCCAGACCAAGAACGTGGGCCAGGAGGGCGTTGTTTTCACTCCCGTTCCGAAGGCCCGCCAGGAATCCGCGGTCAAGTTCCTGAATGAGAACGCTTTCGCTACGCCTACCTGGATGGTCGATGAGGAGGTCCTGCGCCGCATTGAACCCATGGGCGTGCTCAGCCGCGTACGCAACGCCCAGAACAGCGTGTTGACCAACCTTCTCAACAGCGCTCGTTTCGCCCGCCTGGTGGAACAGGAAGCCACCGGCGGCGCCGGCGCCTACGCCCCGGCCGATTTCCTGGCCGCCGTCCGCAAAGGCATCTGGAAGGAGCTGGACAGCCCGCAAGTCAAAATCGACGCCTACCGCCGCGACCTGCAGCACGCCTGGCTCGATTTGGCCAACACCAAGGTGAACGGCGCCGCCCCCAGTCTGCCCGCCGGCGCTCCGGCGGAGTTGGCGGCGGCCCTCGGCGGGGCTTCCAGCACCGATGAGAAGCCCATGTACCGCGCCGAACTTCGCTCGCTCAATGCCACCATCGTCGCCGCTCTGGCGAAGACCACGGACCGCGCCACCAGGGCCCACCTGGAAGCGGCGCGCGACCAGATCGACAAGATCCTCGATCCCAAGTTCGCTGCCGCCGCCGGCGCTGGTGGAGGCGTAGCCGTGCGCGTAGGCGCTCTCGACCTCTTTTCAGCCACTCCGGACGAGATCGGGACCTGTTGGCCGGATTACGTCGTGCGGCCGGATTGATAGGGGTTTCCGGATGACCGAAACACGCTTCCACGCGAGACGGCGGGCCAGCCGGCGTGAGTTTTTCGCGCTGGCGGGCGGAGCGGCGCTGGCCGGATGCCTGCCCAAAGCGGCGTCCGCGGCCGGTTGGGACGACGCGCGGGAGATCCTCGACCGCATCAAGCCACCCGCGTTTCCAAATCGGGAGTTCAGCGTCACCCGCTACGGCGCCACAGCCGGCCAGGCGGATTGCTCAAGCGCCATTGCGCGCGCCATCGCCGAATGCCGCCAGGCAGGCGGGGGCCTGGTGACCTTCCCCGAGGGAGTCTGGCTCACGGGGCCGATTCACCTGAAGAGCAACATCAACTTGCACGTGCCCCAGGGCGCCACGCTCAAGTTCATCCCCGACCCCAAGCTCTACCTGCCGGTCGTGCGCACGCGCTGGGAAGGGACCGAGCTGTGGAATTACTCGCCCCTGATCTACTCCGACGGCCAGGAAAACCTGGCCATAACCGGCGGCGGAACGCTGGACGGCAGCGCCGATTGCGAGCACTGGTGGCCATGGAGCGGGAGCGCCGCCTGCCGCCCAAAGCCCGGCGACCCCAACGCCAGGGCGGCGCGGAATACGCTGACCGATATGGGCGCGCGGGACGTTCCCGTCGATAAGCGCGTGTTCGGCGAGGGGTTCTACCTGCGGCCGCCGTTCCTACAGCCCTCGCGTTCGAAGAATATCCTCATCGAAGACGTGACCATCGTCAACTCGCCCATGTGGGTAATCACGCCTTTGTATTGCACGAATGTGACAATTCGCCGCGTCAAGGTGGTGGGACACGGCCCCAACACGGATGGGTGCGATCCGGATTCCTGCTCCGGCGTGCTGATCGAAGACTGCTCGTTCGATACCGGCGACGATTGCATCGCCATCAAATCAGGCCGCAACCGCGATGGGCGCCGCGTGGCGGTTCCCACCGAAAACGTAATCGTCCGGCGGTGCCAGATGAAGGACGGTCACGGCGGAATCACCATCGGCAGTGAAATGTCCGGCGGCGTGCGCAACGTCTTCGTGGAGACTTGCCGGCTGGACAGTCCCAACCTCGATCAGGCGCTGCGCTTCAAAGCCAACGCCATGCGCGGCGGGACTATCGAGAATATCTACTTCCGCGACATCGCTGTCGGCCAGGTCTCGAACGCGGTAGTCCAGATCGATTGCCTGTACGAAGAAGGAGCGGACGGACCCGAGCCGCCGGTAATCCGCAACATCGACATCCAAAACGTGTCCTGCAAGAAGAGCAGGTACGCGCTGCAATTGCGCGGACTGGCTGCCTCGCCCATCCGCGGCGTCCGTCTGGCGGACTGCGATTTCGAGAATGCCGCCGAGCCGAACGTCCTGGATAACGTGGCAAGCCTTCAGTGCGCGAACGTCAGGATCAACGGAAAGGCGTTCAATCCGGGGTAGTCCCCGCGAGATCGTTTACCATTGGACGTGAGGGCGGATTTTGAACAGAACGCGAGAGTGGTTCGAGGCGCCGTACCGGCTGGGTAACAAGGAAGTCAGCGGCAGATTCGTAGTCCCGTCCGGGATCAGGTGTACGCACGCCAGCACCATCGCCCGGTGCTTCCAGGAAGTTCCTTCCATAGGCGTCATCACGACGAAGAGCATCAGCCTGTTGCCGAGAGCCGGATACCGCGAGCCGATCTTCGCTCAGTATGCGGAAGGAAGCTACATCAATGCCGTGGGCCTCACCAATCCCGGCGCAGAAGCGTTTCGCGCGGAACTGGAAACCGTTGACATCCCCGCGGATAAGTTCGTCCTCGTCTCCATATTCGGCGCCACGGTTTCGGACTTCGTGGAAGCGGCGCGAATTCTGGAGCCGGTCGCCGACGGCTTTGAGCTGAACATGTCGTGTCCGCACGCCAAAGGCTATGGCGCTGAGATCGGAGCGGACCGGGCGCTGCTTTGCGGCATCACCCGGGCCGTGGTGTCCGCCGTCCAGGTTCCTGTGTTCGTCAAATTCTCCGCCGTTCCGGCGGATCTTGCGGGCGCCGCGGCGGCCGTGATTGCCGAAGGCGCAATTGGCATCACCCTGACAAACACCATCGGCCCCGCTCTTGTGAAACTGGGCGACGCTCCGGTGCTGCGAAATGGACTCGGCGGCCTCTCCGGCGACGGAATTCGCCCCCTCGGCGTCCGCGCCGTTATGCAAGCGCGCGCCGCTTTGGGACCGGCCCCCGTGATTATCGGCATGGGCGGCATCTCCAACCACCACCACATTCTGGAATACGCGAGCGTAGGCGCCGACCTGTTCGGCGTGGGCAGCGCCACCGCATGGCTCGACAGCCGGGAGTACGCGGAGTATTTCGCGCAGCTTTTGTGCGGCGTAACGGAGATTCCGGCGGCTGAGACCACAAGCCAAGTCTCGAATGCGAAGCCACGCATGGAATACTTCGCCACCCGCCTCGAGTCCAGGGAGGATTTCTCCGAGGATCTTTACCGCGTCTCCTTCACGGACCTTCCGGCAGACTATCCGCCCGGCTCGCTTGCCGGCAAGTTCTTCTTCATCATGTTGCCTGAAGTGGGGGAAAAGCCCTTCGCGATATTTTCCGCGGCCGAGCGCTCCGTGATCGTAAGGACGGTCGGGGTGTTCACCGAGCAACTCCGTAAATTGGAGATTGGATCGAAGCTGTTCTTGCGCGGGCCCTACGGCAAGCCCCTGCCACGGCTTCGGAACAAGACGATCGTGCTGGTAGGGGGCGGCACCGGCACGGCCTCCTTACTCGAAATCGCTCTCGATTACAAGACCGGCAACGACCTTGCTTTTGTGCTCGGCGCGCGCTCCGGGTCCGGCTTCTACGGCCTCGACGAGTTCCGCGCTCTTGGTCCGGTGCACCTGGCCACTAATGACGGGAGTATTGGCTTTCGAGGGAACGTGCATGAAGCGCTCCTGGACTTGGCCCCCTCCCTTTCCAAAGTTCCATCCGAGGATCTTGTCTTCATCAACTGCGGGCCGGGGAAGATGGTCGAGGCCTGCTTTGGCGTCGAACTCCAGTTCGCGGACACACACCAGATCTTTGGATCCATCGAGTACACGACAAGCTGTGGCGTGGGAATCTGCGGAAAATGCGCGAGCCCCTCCGGCGCCTTGACCTGCATCGATGGCCCATTTCTGAGCCTGGCGGAGTTCCAGCCGCTGAGAAACGAGGAGACGCGGGGCAGCATGGCCAATAATTGCCTCGATGGCACGAAGTCGCGATAGCTGACCGGGGCCTTCAGGACGTCGAACCCTGCTCCAACTTCCGAATGCGTTCCGCAAACGGCGGGTGAGACGAAAAGTACTCAAGCAGTCCGGCATTGTCGGCCGAAACCCCCGCCAGGCGCCGCAGAGCCCGGGCCGCGGCGCTGGGATCGAAACCCGCGGCCGCCGCGAGCCGTGCGCCTTCACCGTCCGCCTCCAGTTCCAGTTCCCTGGAATACCCTTTGCCCATCACTTGCCGGAGCATCATGCCCGCGCCCGAGAGCCGCGCCGTGACTGCATTCAGGAACGTGGCCGCAGTGAGCTGGCTCCTCGCATGGCCGCAAAGGATGTGCCCCATTTCGTGCCCGAGCAGAAAGGCAAGCTCATCCGGGTTTTGCGCGCACAGATCGACTAACGGCTCCGTGATAAAGACGAATCCGCCCGGCAGCGCATAAGCATTCGATGTGTTGGCTCGGACCAGCGTGAAGTCAAACTTGCGGCGGGGGTCCTTGACTGCCTTCGACAGTTTAGACCCAACTGCCGCCACCGCTTCCTGCTTCCCCCGCGAGGCCTTGTCCGGGAACTGGGCCGCGAACTGACGCGCGCACTCGCGTCCGTATTCGCGCTCTGCCTGAAGGGCCTCAGCCTCGGTTCCAGCGAGCCAGCTCCACATCCACTTCGCCTGACGGAAGGGCTTCCTCGACTGGCCGCCGAGCCATCCGCCCACGCGGGGCAATTGTTTGGCGCCGAAGAAGAGAAACAGTCCGACGATGACGAACAGCTCTAACAATCCCGACCTCCGTGAGGCTCCGCTTCATCGTACCGCGGCAGAAGAGGCAGCGTTTCAGATCCGCAACGGTTAAACTGGTATGGAAGCGGTAGCAGGAGGCCACATGCGGCGTCGAGTCTTCGTTGGCGGAATTTTCGCGGGGCTGGCAGCGCCACGGCCCGCGAGACCTAAATCCGGCGACATCCCCAAACGTGCTCTTGGCAGGACTGGTGAGCAACTCACGATCATCGGCGAAGGCGGCGCGCGCTTTCACCTGGTCCCTTTCGAGGAAGGCAAAGCCGTGGTGCGCCGCGCGTACGATCTCGGCATCAACTACTTCGATATGGCCCGGAGCTATTCCGACGGCCACGCCGAAGAGGTCTATGGCGCGGCGATCCCGGAATTTCGCAAAGACATCTTCCTTACCACCAAGTCCGACAAGCGAACGCGAAAAGAGGCCGAGGCGGACCTCGAGATATCCCTGAGGACAATGAAAACGGATCACGTCGATCTCTGGCAGATGCACGGCGTGAACAGGATGCAGGACGTCGAGCGGATCTTCGCCCCCGGAGGAGCCATCGAAGCGTTCGAGGCCGCCAGGAAAGCCGGGAAATGCCGCTTCATCGGATACTCCAACTGCCGCGACCCCGAAGTGCACGTCGAAATGCTGCGCCATGCCAGCCGGTTCGATACCGCACTGATGCCGCTGCACGTTGCCGACGCATGTTTCTCCGACGCGCCGAATATGAGCTTTGAGAAGACCGCGTTGCCTGCCGCAGTGGAGCGCGGCGTCGGGATCTTTGGCATCAAGGTCTTCGGAAACGCCTTCCTGCTGCGCCCGTTCAGCGTGGCCGATTGCCTGCGGTACACACTGAGCCTTCCGATCACCGCGGCGCCGCTGGGTTTCTGCACCATAGGCCAGTTGGAAGACGACGTTCGGATTGCGCAGAGCTTCAAGCCCCTCGCCGAAGATGAGAAGAAAGCGTTGTCCGCGCGCGCGGCAAGCGACAAGTTCGATACCGTGCGGGGCCCCGCGCTCGAATACTGGAAGACGCGCTGAACCGGTTCCGCTCAAATCGTCACTTTAATCGCGAATTGTACCGAGCGCGCGGGCAACTGATTCGTGATGCCGACCAAAGGCTGCCCAAACCCCGGACCCGGCGCGGTCCCATTTCCGTAGGTTCCGCTGAAGCCCACGAAGTTGGCGTGGTTCAACAGATTGAAAACCTCGATGCGCGGCTCGATGCGCAGGTGTTCGCCGACGCGGAACGGCCTCTCCACAAGCGGAGAGATATCGTACGTTGGAGTCCCGCGGCCTGCATTGCGGCCCACCACCGCTCCGTCGATCACCGGCCTGTCCGTGGTCGCGCCTGTGTCTCCACTGTTGGTTGTGCCGGTCACGATATTGTAGGGAAGACCGGTTGCGACAGTCGTAATGCCTCCGATGTGCAGGCCCCATTTGGCTACCCACACTCCACTCAGCACCAGCCGTTGGCGTTGATCGAAAATGGCGTTCGCTTTCTCGGCTTGTCCGGTGAAGTTGGCGTCATTCGGATTCTGGCTGGGGATATCCGGGTCGACGTTGTCAATCGCGTGCGACCATGTGTAACTCGCATTCACAACCAGCCTCGATCCAATGCTGCCGTGCAGGTTCATCTGAAGGGCCTGGTAAGTGGAGTAACCGTCGTTGACATCGCTCTGAATCACGCTGTAAGGCGGCTGCGGATTGGTTGGCGCCAACGGATTGCAAACCATGTCATTCTGGCTGTACCACCAGATCCAGTAGGGGCGTGTGCAGTTGGCGGCCTGCGGGGTCCGCGTCTGGCCCTGCGCCGTGCGAACGAAGGGCGCGGGCGCGTCGACATCGAGCGGGCGATTGATGCGCAGCGTGTGCGACCCGATGTAATCCGCCCGCAAGACCCAGCCGTGCGCAATCCGGCGCTCTGCTCCGAAGCTCCACTGCTCGGAGTAGGGATTGAGTAGCTGGCTGGGATAGCCGGCCAACGTCGATGTGGGAAAGAACTGGTTGAGATAAGCTGCGTCGCCGGGCCGGACGTAGAGGCTGCGCAAAGGCGCCTGAGCGCCGACTGGAAACGCGGGCAGAGGGGCGGCGGCGATGCTCGTGGGAAAGCCAATCTGGCCGGACGCCGCCGTGTAGTTGAAGACTCCCGTGGGACCCGTCAGGGCGTAGTTGGCCTCGCTGTTATCGGTGATCTGCGAGTAGTAGATGCCGAAGCCGCCGCGGATGACTGTCTTGCCGTCGCCAAGCACGTTGTATGCGAAACCCGCGCGCGGCGCAAAGCCCTTGTTGAAATCGGTAAAGGTCTGGCGTTCGTAGCGCAGCCCCAGGTTCAGCGTCAGATCCGGGCGAAGCTTGTAATCGTCCTGAGCGAATAGCGACCACAGTACATCGTCCACCGTATAATTCGCATTCCCGTAACTCTGGGTGTAGGTTTGAACGTTCGCGATGTTATCCAGATAAGCCGCGCCCTCACACACCGCGAGACTCAGCGTGCAAGTCTTATAAATGAACTGACCCAGATAGATCGGCCCGCCGAACTCCTTACTATCTCCTCCGGTGTGCGCAAAAATCGCGTCGGCCCCAAAGTTCAAGGTGTGACGGCCGTGGATGGACGTGAGAGTATCGCTGGTCTCATACTGCCGGTTCATCAGCAGCGCCGATTGCGACGTGCCGGTGGTAAATGTTCCACCCGTCGAAACCGGGACCTGATACTGGGTTCCATATTCCACCGGATTGAACTGGGTGATGGGTGACGCGAGCTGGAATTGCAAGCGCACGCTGTAGACTAGCGACGGGCTCAGGATATCGGTCTCGCCAACTTCCTCCGAGTAGGTCCGGCGGTAGAAGACGCGATCGACCGTCGGCAGGCTGTTGCCGCCTACGATGCCGTTGGGATTCGTATCGTGGAATGCGTCCGCGTCGCTGCGCAGGAAGATGCTGTTGCGGTCGTTCAACTGCCGGTCGAGTCGGAAGAAGCCGAGCCAGCCGCGGTAATGGCCGACGAAACTGCCCGGCTCAATGGGCGAGATGATCGGCGACGCGCGGTCCTCCCGGGTAAACTCTCCGGCGCCGAAGAAGTGAGTGCGCTTGTCCGTGCCCAAGGGGCCTCCCATCGACACGTCGGTCTGGCCAAGAGTATTGCTGGTCAGGTCGTTGCCGCTTGCCGCGTTGGTTGAGGTGAAGCCGGACAGCGCCGCTGCGGTAGCCGCGGGCCGCCACACCTCCAGAACCTGGCCGCGCAACTGGTTGCCGCCACTGCGGGTGACAATGCTCACCGCGCTGCCGGTGCTGCCGCCGAACTCGGCCGAAAAAGAATTCACCAGCACCGTCATCTCCTGAACGGCGGGCAGCGGTACGGTGGTGAAAATGGTCTGGCGGCCCCAACTGTCGGCGCCCGTGCTGCCATCCACTGCGAACCCAGTCTGGCGCCGCCCCGCGCCATTGGTCGTGAACAAATTCTGATTCGTGAAGATGTCGCCCTGGTTGATGGCCGGGCGGTTGGCGGAATTGAGCAGCGGGAGGTACGTAATCCGGCGGTCCAGCATCGGCGTTTCTTCCAACTGCCGCCCGGCGATCAGGTTGCCAAGCTGCGGCGCGTCAGTGCGAACTTCGTCGGCCACTCCCGTCACCGTAACGTGCGTGCTGCCGGTGGCGACATTCAGCTCAAGATCGATCTCGGCCGTGACGCCGCTCTCGAGCGTGACGCCGGTCAGGGTCGCGGGCGCGAATCCCTCTTTGGCGGTGGTGATGTTGTAGCTGGCACCCACCGGGAGAGCCTCGATGGTGAAGTCGCCTTGTACGTCGGTCTGCGCCACACGCTTCAAGGAGGTCACGGTATTGCCGACGGTAACGGCGACGCCCGGTACGGCCGCGCGGCTTCGATCGACAATACGCCCGTGGATGGCGGCGGTGTCCGGAGTTTGGCCCAGCAGGGCCGTTGCAAAAAGTCCGAAAAGGACAATTGTCCGGCGGCGCGGCGGGATCGCTTCGAGCTTCATCTCGGGCAGAATCTCCATTCTCTTCGGTGGGGCGGACCTCCTGGTCTGCCTTATTCGGGCCTACGGAGCCACCGCCGGCAAATTCGCCTGCTTAAGCTGCGCGTTCAGCGCAACCAGTCCGGTTCCCTTCAGTTCGCTCCACCGGGCGATGAGTTGCGCCACCTCGCTTCGGCGTCTGGTAATCGCCACGGTTACCTGCGTGGTGGGCGTTACGTCGGCCCCCTGCAGCAGGCTCATCAGGCTGGTAAGGTTGCCTGCCGCGCCGCTCAACGTGGGAGGCCCGGCCGGCGCAGCTCCACGGCCTCCGCCACCGCCACCGCCTCCGCGGCCGCCTCCACCTCCGCCGGCGCCTTCAATCGCCACGGCCTTCGCGTCAAACGCGGCGATGGCATCGGCCACAGCGCCTTGCGCCCGCCCGCGCACCTGTCCCAACTGCGCGCGCACGGCTCGCAGGTCCTGAAGCGTCTTCTGGCTCTTGATGACGTCGTCGTACAACGCTTTGGACAGCGTGGACTGCTGTTGCAATCCCAGCAGCGGAGTCGTCACGCGCGGGTCCATCTTGACCCGCAACGGCTGCTGGTAAGTCTTGCCGTTGGCCGTGAGCTTCACAACGTACTGGCCGGGCGCGGCCCAGATCGACGTAATCGACGCCGGGGTGTCGTGCACAATCGCTTGCATTCCATACCCGCCGCCGCGTCCACCGGTTTGCGCCAGTGGCGTGTAATGCATGTCCCAAAGGAAGCGATGCATTCCCGCCGCCGCCGAAAGCGGATGCGGAGGCCGCACCCAATATGTGGGAATCGCGAGATTCGGATCCACCTGTTCCACCGGGTCCGCGCTCGAATACTTGCGCACCGGAGCGCCGGCGCTGTCCAGAATTTCGAGCGTCACCGGCCCCGACGCCGCCGCTCCCAGGTAGTAGTCGAGAACCGCGCCATCGGGTGGATTCTTCCCGCCCGGCTCGTCGGGCGGCAGCGGCGTATCGGTATTCATGTCCCACCGCACGCGAACAGCCGTCTCCGGACGGAACAGGAAGTCGGGACCCGCGGCCGCGCCTTCCATTTGCCGCAGCGGGGTGATGTCGTCGAGAATCCAGAACCCGCGGCCGTGCGTGGCGGCGATCAGGTCGTCGTCTTTGATGGCCAGATCCCGCACCGATGACGCCGGCATGTTCAGCCGCAACGATTGCCACCGGTCGCCATCGTCGAACGAAACGTACACCTGTTGTTCGCTGCTGGCGAAAAGAAGCCCTTTCTTCTTGGGATCCTCACGCACCGCGTTCATGGGCGCGCCGTCCGGGATGCCACTGACAATTTCCGTCCAGGTCTTGCCGCCGTCGTGCGTGCGCAGGATATGTGGCCGCATGTCGTCCAGACGCAGCGTGTTGATGGCCGCATAGGCTGTCAGCGCGTCGAAATGCCCGGCGTCCAGGATCGAGACCTTCATCCAGGGACCCAGTTGCGGCGGCGTCACGTCCTTCCAGTGCAGTCCGCCATCCGCCGTCACTTGGATCAGGCCGTCGTCGGTCCCAGCCCAAATGCGGTTCACATCGAGCGGCGACGGGGCAATCGCATAAACCACGCCGCGTTGCGAAGGCTGCGCAGTAGGGCTGTCGCGGTACTTACCCACGCTGGCGGGGATCTCCCAGGTCTTGCGGGTCAGGTCCGGGCTGATCTGCTTCCAGCTCTGTCCGCCATCCGCCGTCTTCCAAATGGTGTTGGCGCCGAAGAACAGAACGTGCGGATCGGCCTGCGAGAAAACCACCGGCGCGGTACGCAGCGTTCGGAAATCGGCGGTCCGGATAGGCGTCGGGGCCACGTTCGCCACCTGGCCGGTACGGCGGTCGTAGCGCGTCAGCTTTCCGCCGAACACCAGGTTGGGGTTGAGCGGATCGGGCACGGCGTAGCCGTATTCCTCCGCCCCCACGGGATGCCATTCGCGGAAGGTAATCTCGCCGTCGTTGCCGCGGCTCGCCACGCAGGCCGAACCGCTCTCCTGCTGGCCGCCGCACACGCGATAAGGAAAGTCGTTATCCACGTTGACGTGATACATCTGCGCCGTCGGCTGGTTGTACCAGGAACTCCACGTTTCGCCGCCGTTCACGGTGATGGCGGCGCCTTGATCGGCTACGTCCAGGATGATCTCGGGGTGCTCGGGGTTGATCCAGATGCGCTGATAGTCGTCGCCGCCTGGCGCGCCCTTGATGCCCGTCCAGGTCTTCCCGCCATCGGTGGATTTCCAGGTGACGATGCTCGCCGAGTAGACAATGTCCGGATTCTTCCCATCGACAGCCGGAACCGGCAGGTCGCCGCCGCCGATGCGCGTGGCGGGGCGCGTGTCGGTGGTGGTGCGAGTCCAGTTCGCTCCGGCGTCGTTCGAGCGGTAAATCGCGGTGGCTTGGCCCGTCGCCACGTAGGCATAAATCACCCGCGGATTGGAAGGCGCAATCGCGAGATTGGCTTGCGACACGGCCGCGGGAAGGCCATACAGCAGCGGAAGCCAGTTGTTGCCGCCATCCGTGGATTTGAAAATGCCTCCGCCGTTACCGCTCCACGAGGCGTTCTCCCACGGCCCTTGCCGGGCTTCCCAAAGCGTTGCATAGACCACTTGTGGATTCGACGGGTCGATGGCTACGTCGTTGCCGCCCGTGTCCGCGTCCTTATAAAGCACCTTGTCGAAGGTGCGACCGCCGTCCGTCGAGCGGTAAATGCCGCGTTCCGTGTTCGGGCCGTACGGATGTCCAAGAACCGCGACGAAAAGCCGGTTGGGATCGCGCGGGTCCACGGCGATCTGCGGAATCTGCTGGCCGTCGCGCAGGCCCAGGTGCACCCACGTCTTGCCCGCGTCGGTGGATTTGTAAATGCCGTCGCCCACCGAGAGGTCCGGCCGTTGCAAACCCTCTCCGCTTGCCACGTAGACGATGTTCGGATCCGACGGCGCCACGGCGATCGCGCCGATTGAGCCGGTCGGCTGCTCGTCGAAGATGGGCTGCCAGGTGCGGCCGGCATCGTTGGTCTTCCAAACGCCGCCGTTGCATACGCCCATATAGAAGACGTTGGGCTGGCTGGGTACGCCGGCTACGGCCTTCGTCCGCCCGCCGCGAAACGGCCCGATGGAACGCCACTGCATTTCGGCGAAAAGCTTGGAATCGTATGAGGCGGCCAAGGCCGGCGCGGCGACGAGCGCCAGCGCTAACAGAGTCCGGTGGATGGTCATTTTACTCTCCTGCTGTTTGGCTACTTGTCATCGTCGTCGAGGGGTCTCGCGTCGGTTGCGCCAGCCGGGACGCTGCGCGGGTCGGGCTTCACGGTGACTGGCTGGGTGTAGGTCTTGCCGTCCAGCGTGAGGCGAACGGTGTAGGGGCCTGGCTGCAGGGCCGCGGCGCCGCCGCGTCCACCCCCACCCCCACCGCCCCCTCCGCCGCCCGCTCCACCGCGTCCGCCGCGCCCGCCTGCCGGCGGAGCCGCCGGCGCGGCAGCCTGTGCGCCCGCGGGTGTGCACGCGTCCCTGGCAGCCGGAGCTGCCGCCGCCCCCCGGCCGCCGCCACCGCCCCCTCCGCGCCCGGCGGGAGCGCCCAAGGCGAAGCGGTGCATTCCGGTCGCGGCCGATGGCGGCGGCGCCGGCTGCATCCAATACGCTTGTACGTTCAGCGTCTCGGTATCCACCGGACGCACGGGAGTGTCGCTGGCCGCACAGGCTCGCACGGCGCCCGAGCCGTCCACCAATTCGAGCTTCAACGGCCCGGTTGCCGCGTCACGAAGCCAGTAATACGCCACCACGCCGGCGGGCGGGTTCTGGTTCATCGGCTCCTCGTGCGGCATCGGCGTACCGTTGATGCTGCCCTGCCGGATAGCATAGGTCTCGCCGGGCTGAAACAAGTAAGCGCTTGAAGTGACAATCTCAGCGCCCCGCGCCGTAATCTGCCGCAGCGCGCTCATCTGGTCCAGCACCCAGAAGCCGCGGCCGTGCGTCGCCACCGCCAGGTCGTCTCCGTGAACCAGGACGTCGCGAACCGAGGTCACCGGCATGTTGTTCTGCAACGATTGCCACGTGGCGCCGTCGTTGAAGGACACGTAGACCCGCAGCTCCGTGGCGGCGTACAACAGCCCCTTGGCCTCGGTGTCCTCCTTGACGGAGTTCACATACGCGCCCACGGGAATGCCGGCGGCCGCGTTCTGCCATGTCTTACCGCCGTCGTGCGTACGATAGATGTAGGCCCGGTCGTCGCCGAGGCGATGGCGGTCCACCGACGCATACGCCGTCTCCGCATCGAAATGCCCGGCTTCGATCTGCGAAACCTTGCTCCACGCCGTCATCTCCGGCGGCGTGACGTTTTGCCAGGTCTTGCCGTCGTCGCGCGTCACGTGGATCAATCCATCGTCCGTTCCCACCCAGACCGTGGTGGCCTGGATTGGTGACGGTCCAATCGTATAGACCACGCCGAAACGGTCCGTCATCGGTTCATCGATGTCCTTGGCCGTAACCGGGTCCAGATTCGCGGGCACGGGCGGGTTCACCCGCGCCAGGTCCGGGCTGATCTTCTGCCAGGTGAGGCCGCGGTCGCGCGTGCGGAAGACGAACTGATTGGAATAGTACATGGCTTCATCCGCCAGCGAGAACACCTGCGGAAGCGTCCATGTCTTGCGGTTGGGATCGTTGGGATCGGCCGGCGGCAGTTGTCCGCCAAGAGGTACTGCGACGTTCAGCGCCTGATCGCAGCGCCCCGTCCCATTGCCGTAGAGGATATTGCCGTCCTTGGGATCGGGCACAACCGTGGCGCTTTCGCCCGCCAGGCAGGTTGGCTCCCAGTTGCGCATGCTGATCCCTCCCATCCGCGACCACGTCGCCACCCCCACGCCTCCACTATCCTGCTGCGCGCCGTAGAGCCAGTACGGGAAACGGTTGTCGGCGGCGATATGATAGATCTCCGCGATGGGCTGGTTGTACCACGTGCTCCACGTCTTGCCGCCATCCACGCTGACCACGGTCCCCTGGTCGCTGCTCAGAACCATGCGGTTGCCATCCTTGGGATTGATCCACATCTGGTGGTAGTCATCGCCGCCTGGAGCGCCCTTGATGGGAACCCACGTCTTGCCGGCGTCGGTGGTCATGTAAGTCGCCGTATTGATCGCGTAAGCGCGGTCCGGGTTTGTGGGATCGACAGCGATCGCTTCAAAGTACCAACCGCGGCCCCACAGGCGGTTCTCACTGTTGACCAGTTTCCAGGTGGCGCCGGCGTCGTCCGATAAGTAGACGCCGCCCTTGCCGGCCGGCGCCTCGCCGTTTGCGCCGCGCCCCGGGAAAGCCGCGCCCACGTGATCTACCACCGCCCACAGCCGCTTGGGGTTGCTTGGCGCAATCGCGATGCCGATCCGGCCCACGAAATCGTCGTTAGGCAGCCCGCCCCCCAACTGCTTCCATGTGTCGCCGCCGTCGGTGGACTTGAAAAGCCCTCCGCCCGGCAGATTGGTGGGGGCGTAAACCGACCACGGCGGGCGGCGCGTGGCCCACAGCGCAGCGTATACCACCCGCGGGTTCTTGGGATCGAGCGCCAGATCCACCGCGCCGACATCGTTGGGACGGGCGCTGTTGAACAGGACCTTCTTCCACGTGGCGCCGCCGTCCAGGGACCGGTAGACGCCGCGCTCCGGATTCGCCATATACGTGTGCCCGAGCGCCGCCACATAAACGCGATTCGGGTTGGCCGGGTCCACCACAATCCGCCCGATCTGCCGCGTGGCTTCAAGCCCGATATGCATCCACGTCTTGCCCGCGTCCGTGGACTTGTACATGCCCGTTCCGTAGGAGATCTGGCTGCGGATGTCGCTCTCACCCGTGCCCACGTAGACGATATTACGATTCGACGGCGCCACCGCGATGGCGCCGATCGAGCCGATGGGGATGCCCTCATCCGCAATCGGGTACCAGGTCCGGCCGGCGTTCTCCGTCTTCCACAGGCCGCCGCCGACCGACCCCATATAGAACGTGTCCGGCTGATCCGCGTGCCCCGCCACGGCGAACGTCCGCCCGCCCCGCATGGGACCCACGTCGCGCCATTCCAGGCCTGCCAGCAGCGCGCTGGGATAAGCGCCCGCGGGGGTCGTCTGTTGGGCAAACACTCCGAACCCCACCAGCCCGGCCGCGAATGGCAAGACCAATAATGCAAGCGTACGACGTCGAGCGAACATGGGAGACCCTCCTACAGGCAAGGCGTATTGCGAGGCCAGCCGAAGAAACACTGTAGCACCGCGGACACGCCCGGCGGAGCAAAGGAGCGCCTGCCACATCTCAACATCAAGCCGCGTTCGATTTCAGTTCCTCACGAATAATGCGCCGTAGCGCATCCTCGAAGCGGGGCGCCTTTCCGTCCAGATACTCCCGAAGCGCGGCATTGATGAGTGTCTGATACCCGGTCGATCCACCGGCTTCCTCCGCCATTCGAAGGAAGCGATCTACAATGTCCTGGTCGAGCCGGATTGTGATTCGCGCCTTACCCTCGGGCTCAGGTTCCGGCGGAAGCACTCTGCCCCGTCTTCCCTTGCTGAAATCGTATCGGTCTTTCATCGTTCTGCCTCGTACTGGGCGCGTTCGTGGGCTTCCGCGGGACGCGCGGAAATGATCCGGATGTTTTCGCCACGCCACGTGTAGACAACCACCAACGGACGGCCGATCGCCCCGATGCCGAGCGTGATGAACCGCTGCTCATCGGGGCCGGACTCGTCGTCCGTGACCGTGAGGGCGTAGGGATCGTCAAAGACAGGAATCGCCTCTGGAATTCGGACACCGTGCTTGCGGAAGTTGATCCCGGCTTTGCTATCCTCGTCCCATTCGAAACCCACGATTTTAGTGTACGCACATTATGTGCATACGTCAAGCGCGCGGACCGTGGCATTCAGCGCCCTCCCGGTCCTTATGCCAGAGCCTTCGCGTACAGCGCGAGTAGCCGGCTCCACGCCTTCTCCGCCTGCGCCTCGTTGTAGACCTGCGAATCCGGAGGGCACCAGCCATGCGCCGTGCCGGCGTACACTTCGATTTCCGCGGGCAGGTTCGCCTTGGCGAACGTCTCCTTCAGGACGCTCTTGTCATTGGGCGAGCGCGCATCGTCATTTTCCGCGATGGCGATGAGGAACTGCGCCTTGCTCGTCGCGGCTTGAAGATGCGGGCTGTTCGGGTTAGCCGTCACGAGTCCGCCGCCATGGAATGAGGCGACCGCTCCGACGCGATCGGGCGCCGCGGCCGCGGTACGGAACGCGATTGGGCCTCCCATGCAATAACCCTGCGTGCCCATCTTCCGATTGCCGGCCACCGCCGATTGCTGGCCCAGCCATCCGATGAACGCCTTCGCATCGGTCATGTGCGTCGTTTCGTTCAGGCCTTGCGCGAACTGCGTCACCTCCTGGATGGGGGTTGCGCCGCCCGCCGGCGCGGTCGGGGCTTTCTTGACGCGGTAGAAGGGATTCACCACGAGCACCGAATATCCCGATTCGGCGAGCCGTTTGCCCATCTGCCGAAACGCCGGCCGCAGCCCGAAGATGTCCGGCCACACCAGAACGCCGGGTGCCGAGCCGCTCTCCGGGTGTACGAAGTAGCAGTCCGCGGCGCCATCCGGCGTGGTCACGGTCACTTCCGCTTCAGTCACTGCAACCGCGTTCGCAGCCCGCGGCAGCAGTGTGGCCATCCCCGCTCCCAACATGAGGCCGAATTGCTTTCGCGTCACCAGACCGCGAGCCTCGTACTCTAGCCGGTCGCTTTCAAAATGATCCTGGTCGCACATATTCCCCCTCCTCCTCGCCGGCTGGTTGCTCCGTAGAACCATGGGCGCTTCGTGCTATTATACCGACTCGGTTTCGGCGTCTGTGAAAGGAACCCCATGCGGACTGTGGCGCGCCATATCGTTTCATTGCTGGTCGCATCGGCGGCGATGCTCGCTGCGGCCGGCCCGAAGTTGCTTCCCCTCGATGGCGACCTCGCCGTACACGACCCCGCAATTATCAAGGACGCGGATACCTACTACGTGTTCTGTACCGGAGGCGGCAGAGGCGGCGTCATCCCCATACGCACGTCGAAGGACCTGCGGCACTGGGACCTGGCGGGGTACGTCTTCGCCAAACTGCCTGACTGGGTCAAGACGGAGGTCCCCAAGGCCAACGGCGCGTGGGCTCCGGACATCTCTTTTTACGACGGCGAATACCATCTCTACTACGCGGTTTCGTCGTTCGGCGTGAACGAATCCGCCATCGGTCTGGCCACCACGCCGACTTTGGATGCCAAGAGTCCGAAGTACGCATGGACGGATCGGGGCATGGTGGTGCGTTCGCATACCGCGGACGACTACAACACAATCGATCCCAACCTGGTGGTGGAAAACGAGAAGAGCGTGTGGCTGAACTGGGGCAGCTTCTGGGGCGGCATCAAGATGAGACGGCTGGACCCCGCGACTGGCCTGCTCTCTTCCAAGGACACTACGCTCTACTCCCTGGCGAGCCGTCCCCGCGGAAAGCCCAAAGAGACGCCACCGCAGGATGGAGCAATCGAGGCCCCGTTCATTTTCCGGCATGGCGGTTACTGGTACCTGTTCGCGTCGTTCGATTTCTGTTGCCGGGGGGCGAAGAGTGACTACAACGTGGTGGTGGGACGCTCCCGCAAGGTTACCGGCCCTTACGTCGATAAGGCGGGCAAGCCGATGACCGAGGGTGGCGGCACGACGATTGTTCCCCCCATCTCGCCGCTATGGCACGGCGCTGGTCATGAAGCCGTTCTCCACGACGGCCAGACCGATTACCTGCTGTTTCACGCATACGATCCGAAGACCGGCCGCTCGTTTATGGAGATTTCTACCATTGCGTGGAACGGCGGCTGGCCCGAAGTCGCCTCGCAATAGCGCGAAGCAGCTTTCCGGACGCGCCGCATGAAGCTCTCCCGCCGTCTCTTCCTCGCCGGTTGGCCCGCCGTGGCTGCCGCTCGCCCGGCCGAAGCGGTGGACCGCCGCGCGCGCGTGACGCGCCATAATCCCGCACTCCGCGGCTTTGACCCCTTCTCCCCTCTTTCGGTGGGTAACGGCGAGTTTGCCTTCACGGCCGACCTCACCGGGCTGCAGACCTTCCCCCAACTCTATGAGGAGAAGCTGCCGCTCTGTACCCTGTCGCAATGGGGCTGGCATTCCTTCCCCGGACGGCCCGCCGGCGCGCTGCGCCTGACCGAGTACGACACCTACGGCCGGCCTGTGGGATACGCCACCGGCTCGGAAGGCCAGCAGGCGCTCTTCGATTGGCTGCGCGAGAATCCCCATCGCTTGCATCTTGGCCGCATCGGCTTCGCCATCGATCGGCCCGAAGACGTGAACGGCGCCGTTCAAACGCTTGACTTGTGGACGGGCGCGCTCTCGAGCGAGTTCACCTGCCGCGGCTCCCACGTCACGGTTCGCACCTGCGGCCACCCGACGCTCGACCTTGTGGCTGTGACGGTGGAAGGCGCTCTGCCGGTGATCTTCGAGTTTCCCTACGGGTCCACGGGATTGTCCGGAGCCGATTGGACCGCTGCGGGCAGGCACCAGACTCGGGAAACCTCCCATACCGCCGGCAGCCTTGATCTGGAGCGCTCCCTCGATGCGGATGGCTACGCGGTCTCCATCGCCTGGCAGACTCCCGCGGAAATCCGCCAGGAAGGTCCACACCGCGTCCTCCTGCAGCCCGAGGGCAACCGGCTGGAGTTTGTGTGCGAGTTCCACGCCGCCGGGGCCGCGCGGCCGCACTTGCCCACCGCCAGGCAGGCGCTCGAAGCCGCGCGCGAACACTGGGAGCGGTTCTGGCGGAGCGGCGCCGCGGTCGATCTCTCCGCCGCCGCCGATCCGCGCGCCCGCGAGCTCGAGCGCCGGACCGTGCTTTCCGAATACCTGACCGCCATCCAGTGCGCCGGCTCGCTGCCGCCTCAGGAAACCGGGCTCACCTGCAACAGTTGGTTCGGCAAATTCCATTTGGAAATGCACTTCTGGCACGCCGCGCATTTCGCCGAATGGGGACGCGCGCCGCTGATGGAACGTAGCCTGGCGTGGTACCGCTCGATTCTTCCTTCCGCCCGGACGCGTGCCCGCGAACAGGGCTACCAAGGCGCCCGCTGGCCCAAAATGACCGCCCCGGACGGCCGCGACAGCCCCTCGTCCGTCGGTCCGCTGCTCATCTGGCAACAACCGCACCCCATCATGATGGCCGAGCTTTGCTATCGCGCCCGGCCCACGGCGGCGACCCTTGCCCGGTACCGCGACCTGGTGATGGAATCGGCCGCGTTCATGGCGTCTTTCGCGCATCTCGATGCGGCGCACGGCGTATATCACCTGGGGCCGCCGGTGATTCCCGTGCAGGAGAATCACCCGCCGCGCGAGACCTGGGACCCCACCTTTGAATTGGAATACTGGTTCGATGCGCTCGACATCGCTCAGCGCTGGCGGCAACGTCTGAAACTGGCTCCGGAGCCGGCCTGGGAAGACATTCGCCGCCGGTTGGCGCCGCTGACGGTTGCCGACGGCGTTTACCTGGCCCACGCCAACTGCCCGCAGACCTTCACCGAGCGCAATCGCGATCATCCTTCCATGCTGGGCGCGCTCGGCTGGCTGCCCGGAAACCGCGTGGACCGCGACACAATGCGCCGCACTCTCGACAAGGTCCTCGCCGAATGGCGCTGGCCGGACGCATGGGGCTGGGACTTCGGCATGGTGGCGATGACGGCGGCCAGCCTGGGCGACCCCGAACGCGCCGTCGACGCGCTTCTCATGGATACGCCCAAGAATACGTGGCGGCCCAACGGGCACAACTGGCAGCGGGCCGGTCTCCCGGCGTATCTTCCCGGCAACGGCTCTCTGCTGCTGGCCGTCGCGCGGATGGCGCGGACGGACGCTTTTCCCAAGGCGTGGCAGGCGCGTTGGGAAGGCGGCCCGGAAGGGTAGGGCAAGCCGCGGCGGTTCAGCTCGAATCGTGCGGGGCAAAGGTAAGTAAGAATAATGGCCTCAAAATAGGATATTTGGGTATATAATTACTTTTGCTCAGGCGGAGGACTCGGAGTGCGGCTCCGTGGCCCGGCGCCAGTGCCTTGGCATAGCGGCATGAGGATATCTACTTCGGGCGGCTCGATTTCAAGCTTCGCGCTGCGCCTGGTCTTAGGGTGGATCGGAGCGTCCGGTCAACCTGCCCACGCGGTGTCCATCGCGCTCAGCCCCCTTACGTTGTCTCAACCTGCGACCGGAATTGTATGGGACGCGACGCGGTCCCGGTTCTTCGTCAGCTCGGGAACGAACGTCTTCATGATCAACCCGGAATCCGCGCAGATTGAAGACACCATAGCGGTGGGAAATCCGAGCTACCAAATCGCTGTTTCCGAGGATGGACAATACCTGTATGTCGCGCTGGGATCCGAACCATACCCCGAAAGCCTCGGACTGGTGAACCGATACCGGATTCAGAGCCATTCCCTCGATCTGCAAATACCGCTTGGCGCTTACACAGGCGGGAACATCCCTAGAGGCGTTCAAGCCATGGTGGTTCTCCCCGGTCAGCCAACTTCCATTTTGGCTGGAACGACGGATCAGCAGGTTATGGTCTTCGATGGCGCCGTCCCTCGATCTGGAATAGCAGCGCTGAGGGTGAGATCCCTATACGTGCGTCCGTCGGACGGGGCGATCTTTGGACTCGGCGACGTCGGAACGTCCGCACAGATTTTTTGGTTCAATGTGAGCAGCGATGGTGTGGCTCCAGTGCGGTCGGTACCCGTGGATCCCAACTGGGACGCCGGTACGGTCACTTGGAATGGGAACCTCGTCTCAAACACAAACACCTTCAGATCTTCCGTCTTCGATCTCGTTGCCGGAGCCACAATTGGTTATCTCAACGCACCGGTAACCGCGTCGCCCAGCGGGGCCTGTGTTTTGTCGACGGACAACTCCGGCACTTCGGCGATCATGTATCAATATGCATACGGGTACCCAAGCACGACTAGCCTGGTCCAGTATTCGCTTGCCAACTTTCAGAAGACAGCCAGCGCCGACGTAACCGGAATGCCGCCAGACTACAACTCGGTCGCCGGTCTGTGCTCAGGCGCCTGGTCTTGGGGAGCGGATGGGCTACTCATCCGCGGCAACGGAGACCAGCTATACTTCGTGCACGCCTCAGGCCTCAGCCCTGTCACTCCGGCGCCCATCCCCGCGCCGACTCAGGATGCTTCAGGAGTGATCCACCTGGCCCTTCCGGCAAACGGGCTGATATACGATTCCGGCCGCAATCTCCTTTGGGCCAGCATCCCCGGGAACGCCGGCGCGGCTGGCGACAGCGTCGTGTCGATCGACCCGGCGACAGGGAATGTGATCGATACGATTTACGCCGGCAGCGAACCCGGAGCTTTGGCTCTCTCCGCGGATGGGTCCCATATGTTCGCGGCACTGGGAGGGGAGCCCGCGATTGCCTCGGTCGATCTGTCCGCCAAGAAGAGTTCCGCGTTTTCCGTGCTGGATGCTTCCAGTCCGCTCTATTGGTCGGCTATCGGCGTGACGGCGATCGCCGGCCAAAGCAATAGCGTTGTGGCTGTCCGTTCCGCGAACGGCCCGAGCAGTAGCGTCGTTGCATACGATGCCGGGTTGCCACGGGAGAATAGTTTCGACAACGTGAACATGTATAGCCAGTATGTGCAGACAATTTTCCCGGCTGACGCGCCCAATGCATATTATGCGGCTGATACAGCGATTCATTACGGAGATGGTACTCATGACGTGTTTCGGCTGATTGTGAACTCGAGCGGGGTAGAGCTTGATGCGCAGTTGAACAATCTCCTTCTCGGGGCCCCTTCAGGCACGGGGAGCGTCCCCGGCTACAATCAACCGGTGAGCATGGCGCACGACCCCGGCCGGCTTTTCACCAGCGCCGGTCAGGTTGTCACCCCCGACACGAAACAAATCCTCGGCGTCTTCGCGCTGGCGCCGGCTTATGGGCTGCCGGTACCTTTTTCCGACCGGAACGGCGTGGTCTACGTCCAGAGCGCCGTGCCGCAGGTAACGGCCAACTTTTACGATTTGGGGACATTTCGGCCGCAGCTTAGCGTTCCGCTGGTAACCGGTCCGGACTGCGGCTGTACCAGCGATTCGCCATCGCCGGTCAATGTCGTTGCCGCAGTCCGCGCTGGAAGCAACGCGATTGCGATCACGGCCAATAATCAAATCGCGATCGCTCCGCTGCCCAGTTTTCAGCCCTGGCCCACGAACACCGGCCAATTGCAAACGGATTCGGCCGGCGTCCAGCACATGGATTTGCCAGTGAACGCGATCCGGGCGATCCCCGGAACAGGCAAGCTGGCCATGTCGACCTCCGGCGCGCTGGGCAGCATCGGGAACAGCATTGTCGTTTATAACCCGGCGTCGGGAACGATCGAGAGCGCCGCTTTCATCGGCAGTGAACCCACGCTTCTCGCGCCCTCGCCGGATGGCACGGCGGTCTATGCGTACTTGAGCGGCGAGGAGCGCATCGGGAGGCTTAACATCGCGGCGCAATCGCGCGACCTGGATTTCGCCCCCAATCCGTACGGCGCCGGCAATCAGACGTCCGCTTACGATATGGCGGTGGGCGCGGACGGAGGCTTGGCCGTCAGCTATAACCCCGGACCTATAGCCATTTTCGACAACGGCGCGCTGCGGCCGCAGGTGGACTGGAACGGCCAGGGCGAGTTCGCTGGCGGTCCGGCGACATTTGTGCTCGCGTTCAACGACGCTGGATCGCTCCTTTACGGTTTCAACAGTTTCCTTTCCACCGCCGATTTGAAGCGTTCCTCGGTGTCGCCCCAGGGACTCCAGTGGATCTCGAGCGTAGGTGGCTTGATCGGCGAGTACACCGCCGAAATCCGGCAAGCCGGGGGGCTTCTCTATGCGTCGGACGGCTGGGTGGTGGATCCGGAGCGTTCCCGGCTCGTAGGCAAATTCGTTTGGCCGAATCCGACTTTCAATCCGATCACACACGTAGTTCCGGACGTTGCCGCGGGCCGCTTGTATGCTACGGCGGAATCGGGAGATAGCCCGCAGGCGGGAATTTTCGATCTGCATACGCACGCTTTCCTGGGGTCCATCAGCCTTTCTCTGAAGATCTCGTCTTACCCCACTTTGTTGAGCCTGGTCCAATACAGCGGCGACGGGCTGGCGCTGACGACCAGCGGTGGGCAGGTTTTGCTGGTGCGCATTTCCGCCATCCCGCTCCTCCCTTCGCCGGTGGCGTCGCCGCAGCCGCCACCGCTGCCTTCGACGCCATTCGTCAACGTCAACGTCATCGACGTTGCGGCGTCGGACTTGGCTTACGACTCCACGCGGAACCTCCTTTATGCCTCCGTGCCGAACAGCGAAGCCGCCATGGGCGACAAGATTGTGGCGCTCGATCCGGCAACCGGAGCGATCAAAGCGCAGTACAACACCGATATCAATCCACGTCTGCTGGCGATTTCGGCGGACAACACCGAGCTGTTCTTCACCGTCGGGATGGTGGGCAACTACATGTTGAGCGGATTCTCTTTGGTGTCCGAATCCGCGCAGATGTTGGATTTGGCCTCCGGCAATATAGGCCCGAAGTTCGGAACACTGCCCTCATCATCGTCATCCTCCTACGCCGTTCTCAGTCTGACGGTTCCGGCTGAGCAGCCGCAATCCCTGGAGTTGCTTCAGAACCTCTGGGAGAGCGTGTTTGAACCCGACGGTACGGTGACGCTTGTAAATGGCGGCCCCGACGATATCCGGGCCTACGATAACGGGACGCAGCGGCCGAACATTCTGGGCCCTGGCTCGTTCAACTGCAATAGCATCCAGGCGGGCGCGGCCGCGAACCGGCTCTACTGCGCCTCGTCCAACAACTTCTCGCGGCTGACAGCGGACAGTACCGGCATCTCGATACTCGATTCCTTCCCGCTGCCGGCGGGTAACGGAGCTTTTAACGGGTTCGTATTCAGCAACGGCAAGGTCTACACGACTACCGGCTTGGTGATCGATCCGGAGGCGAAACAGGTGATTGCCAGCGTGGAGGCGCAAGGGCCCGTGGCGGTGGATGGCGGCCGCATTTACTGGCTCGATACGAGCGACAGCGTCTTTCCCGGTGTGGACACGGCTAGCCAGGACACGCTGGCCTTGCGGTCGTTCGACGCCACCACCTTGCAGCCTATCGACGTGCGGCTGATCAATGTCGCTGCGCTCGATGTGACGCGGCTGGTTCCGTGCGGCCAGGGCAGGCTGGCATTCCGGGCGGGCAGTCAGATTTACATCGTGAGTCCCGCGGCAGCCTCGGCGGGGGCGCCCGCGATCACTCAGGTTTCGCCGAACGACAGCGCCTCGCCCGTGGTGCAGCCGGGCGCGTGGATGTCGATCTACGGGAGCAACCTGGCGAACGGGATCGCTGTTTGGAACAACAATTTCCCCACGTCGCTGGGCGGGGTGAGCGTGACGGTGGACGGCAAGCCGGCCTACCTGGCTTACGTCAGCCCGACGCAGATCAACGCGCAGGCGCCCGACGACGCGACCGAGGGTCTGGTGACGGTCACGGTTAGCGCTCCCAACGGGACGGCGAGCGCTACGGTCCTGCTGTCTTCGTATGATCCGTCTTTCAGCCTTTTCGACGCCAAACACGTTGCCGGCATCATTCCGACGCCCGACGGCTCCGGCCACTACGGCAACGGAACATACGACATTCTTGGGCCGGCTGGCCAATTCAGCTTCACCGCGCGGCCGGTGAAGGTGGGCGAGACCCTGGAGGTGTTCGGGATGGGGTTCGGACCAACATCTAGCAACTCGCCAGCCGGCCAGCCATTTACCGGGACTGCGTTCTTGAACTACCAAATGACCCTTAAGATTGGCGGCGCTCTTGTCTCACCAACCTTCTCAGGGCTGATTGGGTCCGGTATTTATCAATTCACTTTCGTGGTTCCCACGATGGGCAGCGGCGATCAGCTAATACAGGCGATAGTAAATGGGAACGGGACCACGCCTCCAGCGTACGTAACGGTTCAGTGACGTTTCAGGGCGCGCGCCCTTACCGCTTCAAATCGCCAGAGGGAGCGATCGTCTGCGCTCGCCGGTTGCGGAGAACAGGGCATTCGCGATCGCCGGGGCGGGCAGAGTGATGGGCGATTCGCCCGCTCCCACCGCGGGGACGTCGCGGCGGTCTATTAGCTCCACGGAAATGTCCGGAACATCCTGGAAGCGCGGCACGCGGTACTGGGAAAGCCGGCGCGTCAACTGGTTGCGGCTATCGAACTGCAACTGCTCCCAGAGTGCCCCTCCAATCCCTTGAATGATCCCGCCTTGCAGTTGGTTGCGGAGGTTGTCCGGGTTGAGCACAGCCCCGAAATCGCCGACAGCAACCGCGCGGCGCAACATCAAGCCGGCGCCCTTGCCTTCCGTCTCCACGAAGAGCGCCAGACGCGCGCCTTTCTCGATGTTGCAGGCGAGTCCGTAGCCAACGCCATTACCCGCTTTCCGCTTGCCCCAGCCGAATCGCTCGCCGGCCCGCTCAAGCGCTTCCTTCAGGCGCGCGTCGCCGGTGTGGGCCAGGTGGAAATCGAGCGGATCTCGCTGGAGCGTGTGCGCCCATTCGTCGATATGAGACTCGCGGGCGAAGTTGTTCAGGGTAGCGGCCAGCGCGCGGTAGGAACCTTGGCGGAACGGCGACTCGGAACGCCAGAACTCGTTGGACATGTGGGGAAATTCGTACGGCGGGCGCAGTCCCGGCGCGCCGGCATTGTAGTTGCGGAACCGCCAGGCAACCAGCCGGCCCTCGGAATCGACGCCGCTTTCGACGTTCACCACGCCGGCCGGGCGCGCGTAGCCGACCCAGAATTCCTCCTCGCGCGTCCAGGCCAGGCGAACGGTAGCCTGGGCGGCGCGGGCAAGAATGGCGGCTTCCAACTCACACTCGCTGCGCTGCTTGCACCCAAACGCGCCGCCGGGCATCGAGACGCGAACACGTATTTTCGATTCGGGGATTCCCAGAGACCTGGCAAGTTCGGCGCGCACCAGGAACGGCGTGGACTTCCCGCAGTCGACGGTCAGGACGCCGTCCCGCCACTCCGCGACGGCCGCACGGGGCTCGAGCGGCGCGTGGCCGATGGGCGGCGCCCAATAGGATGCGGAAAGCGTGCGCCGCGCCGAGGCCAGTCCCGCTTCCACGTCTCCGGCGCGGATCAGCGGCGGGTAGCGCGTATCCTTAACTTCCACCGGCGCCACGGCCTTGGCCCGGAAGCTCTCGATAAGAGTATCGACGGGCGGCAGCGGATCCGCCTGCCAGTGCGCCTTAATCAGGCCGGCGGCTTGGACGGCGGTTTGAGGGTCGCGGGCCACAACGCCAAGCAGGTCGCCTTCATGGACAATCTGCACTCCGGCCAGCGCGCGCGCCTCGGAATCGTCAAAGCTTGTGAGCTTGGCGCGGTACGCGTCCGGGCGCACGATCCGCCCGTGAAGCATGCCTTCGATTCGCACATCCGAGCAGTAACGGAGCGCGCCCGTAACCGAGTCTGGCCCGTGGAGTGGCGGGACCGAAGTGCCCAGAACCTTCCAGCGCGCCGGATCGGTAACCGGATGGCCGGCGAAGGCAGCGGTCTCTTCGCGGATGGCAGGGACAGTTTCGGGCGTGGTGAGCGAGGCCCAGGTGCCGCCATCGTCCGGCACGAGACCGGTGTCGGCCATGATCAGGCGGATGCGTTCGACCGGGACGCCAAGTTCCTCGGATACCGCCTGCGTGAGCAGCGTGCGCGCGCCCTGGCCCATCTCGATTTTCCCGGTGAAAGCCTCGTAAAGGCCGTCTTCGGCGAGCCGCACCCGCACCGGCCGTTCCGCGCCGCGCACGGGAAGCGTGAGCAGGGCGCCGCAACCTAGCATGCGAAGGAAATCGCGGCGTTTGTACTCGACCAGGAGAGCGTCGCTTTCAGCCACGGCGAGACTCCTTCATCTTCGACGCGGCGCTAAGCACCGCATCCACAATTCGGGGATACGCGCCGCAGCGGCAGATATGCCCCTGGAGCGCCTCGCGAATCGCAGCCGCTGACGGGCTTGGGCTCTGGCCCAGCAATGCCACCGCGCCCAGGATCATACCCGGCGCGCAGAAGCCGCATTGAAACGCAGCGTGTTCCAGGAACGCCTGCTGTACGGGGTGAAGGCCCGGCGCGGAGGCGAGTCCTTCGATGGTGACGATCTTCCGGCCAGCCACGTTGGCGGCGCCGATGCCGCAAGATTTTACCGCGCGGCCGTCGATCAGCACGGTGCAGGCCCCGCATTGGCCTTCGCCGCAGCCGTACTTCGTCCCGGTGAGGCCGGCGTAATCGCGCAGCGCTTCGAGAAGCGTCACGCCGGCGGGCAGATCGAGCCGCCGGATTTGGCCGTTGATGTTCAGCTCTATTTCCATCGCACGTTCAAGATCCCAATCACTTGCTTATTGTCCGCCGCGCGGTTTCGGGGCGCAAGGAGGCCGCAAGACGCGGCATCCGTTCGACAGGTACAATATTCTCACGGACAGCGGTCTCAATTATCCGGGCCCTTAGCTCAGCGGTTAGAGCAGCGGACTCATAATCCGTTGGTCGTAGGTTCAAATCCTACAGGGCCCACCACGCAACCCATCAACGCGCCAGTTCCTTTTTCAGCGGCGGGATGGATTTCGCGAAGATCGCCTTATAGGCGGCGCAGAAGTAGTCCAGCTCGCCGAATTGGCGATGCCGGTCATACCGGTGTTTGGGACAGCCGCCATGACAGATCGATTGGTATTCGCAGACCTGGCAGGTAGGGTGCGGAACCGTCTTGTTCGCGGCGAACTGGCGCCTTCGCTGCCGCCGGGCGATCTCGGGCCATGAGTCCAGATTGACGTTGCCCAGCTTCCAATCCCGCTCCACGAAGAAATCGCACGGGTAGACGTCGCCGTTGTACTCCACCACCGCATAGCTGTCGCACGTTTCGTGCATGGTACATGTGCCCGGCCGCCGCCCGGCCAGCGCTTCGGCGATGTTCTCAAAATAGCGGATGTGCACGCGGCACCGGTCCGGCCACCACACGTCGAACGTCTCGCAGAGGAAACGGCCATACTCTTCCGGCGTGATGGTGAACGGCAAGGGCTGCCCGAGGCCATCGAACTCCGCCAGCGGAATGTATTGGATATAGTCGATGCCGAGGGAGCGGAAGAACGCGTACAGCTCCCTGGGCTGCGCTACATTGGCGCGACTCAGCACGCACAGAACGTTGAACTCGACGGCGTTCTTCTTCAGACGTTCGATGCCGTTCATCACCGCCCGCCACGTGCCGCGGCCCTGCCGGTCGAGGCGATAGCGGTCGTGCATTTCCTCCGGACCGTCCAGCGAGATCCCAACCAGCCAATGGTATTCGTTGAAAAGGCCGCACCACGCATCGTTTATCACCAGCCCGTTGGTCTGAATGGAATTGGACACTTCCTGCCCATTTCGGCCATATCGCTTTTGAAGCTCGACCAGTTTTTCGAAGAACGGCAGCCCGGCCAGGGTCGGCTCCCCGCCCTGGAAGGCGAACGTGCCGGTGGGATAGGAGTAGAAGAGGTAGGTGTCCACCAGGCGCTCCAGTGTCTCCGCGGTCATCCGGCGCGCGGGCAGCGCCTTATAGGGATCCGCGTCGCGGTCGAGGTAAAAGCAATACGAACAATCGAGGTTGCAGACGGCCGAAGCGGGCTTGATGAGGAGCGATTGGATCCTGGGGGTTGATTCCACGCTGTTTGCGACGATGGGAAATGCGCTCACCTGGGATTCCCTCTAACCGGTTGCGGGAAAGATCAATGGCCACAGATGAACACAGATAAGAATAATCAATAAAGGCGTTTGCGTTTTGTCTTATCGGTGTTCATCTGCGTTCATCTGTGGCCAGAATTCTTTTCTTCGCAGCCCCCACAAGCTCTCAACTTGAGCTTATCGCAATGGATGTACACTACGGGAGAAATGACACGACGCGAGTTTGTCGCCACTGCGGGCCTGGCAGCCGGTTCGCCACTGCTCGGGGCGCCGGCCCGGACGCCGAATCTGGTCTTCATCCTCTGCGACGACCTCGGCTTCGGCGATCTGGGAGTCTATGGCTCGAAGATCCGCACTCCGAATTTCGACCGCCTCGCGGCGGAAGGCGTTCGCTTCACCAACTTCTGCTCGGCGGACCCGGTCTGCTCGCCTTCTCGGGCGGCGCTGCTGACGGGCCGCTATCCCACGCGCGTGGGCGTTCCGCGCGTGCTTAATCCGCAGGACGCGGGCGGGCTTGACCTGGATGAGACCACGCTGGCGGATATCCTGAAAGCCCGCGGTTACAAGACAATGTGCGTTGGGAAGTGGCATCTGGGCCGCCCGCAGGCCTATCTGCCCACCAGCCGCGGGTTCGACGAGTACTTCGGCATCCCCTACAGCAACGACATGAACCCCCGCGTGCTGATGCACAACACCGAGGTGATCGAGCAGACGGCCGACCTCACCACGCTGACGGCGCGCTACACGGAGCAGGCGCGGAACTTCATCGCGAAATCCAAGGGATCGCCGTTCTTCCTCTACATGCCGCACACGTTCCCGCACATTCCGCTGGCGGCCTCGGAACGGTTCCGGGGCAAATCGTCCGAGGGACTCTACGGCGACGTGGTGGAAGAGGTGGACTGGAGCGTGGGCGAAGTGGTGCGGGCGCTGAAGGAGAACGGCCTGGAGCGGGACACGCTGGTGATGTGTTCGAGCGACAACGGGCCGTGGTACCAGGGCAGTCCAGGCAAGCTTCGCGGGCGCAAGAACACCACGTACGAGGGCGGCGTGCGCGAGCCTTTCATCGCCCGATGGAGCGGCCGGATTCCGGCGGGACGCGTATGCGAAGGCCTGGCATCCATGATGGACGTTTTCCCCACGGTCGCCAAACTGTGCGGCGCGGCGCTGCCGGCCAAGCCGCTCGATGGCATCGACATCTGGCCCCTGATCCATGGGGACCGGCAGTCGATAGAGCGCCCGCCGCTGCTCTACTTCGATAATTGGGACTTGCAGTGCGCGCGGTGGATGAATTGGAAACTGCACATCGCGCGGCACAACACGGCGGCTTACACGCCGGCGCCACCGGGCGGTCGATTGAGCTTCCTGCTGCCCAGGCCGGAGTTGTACAACCTGGCCAGCGATCCGGACGAGAGCTACGACGTTGCGCCGGAGAACCCGCAGGTGGTGGCGCAGATTGAGGCGCGCATCGCCGACACCATCAAGGATTTTCCGGAGCCGGTGCTGAAGGCCTACGCCGACGCGCAGGCCCGCAAGGCGAACCCGGACACGCCAACCGGCGCCTATCCGCAGCCACTGCCAAGGTAAGGCGGGGCGTTTCACTCATAACGCAACGCCACCATGGGATCGACCTTGGCTGCGCGGCGCGCCGGCAAATAAGAGGCCAGCAGGGCCACCAGCGCCAGCCCGGCGGCCACGGCCGCGAGCGTCGCCGGGTCGCGCGCGCCTACGCCGAATAGCAGATTGCCCATGAGCTTAGTGGTGGCGAGGGCGCCGGCGAAACCGATCGCCAAGCCACCCGCGGTCAGGACCATGCCGCCGCGCAGAACCAGCCGCAGCAGACTGCCCTCGCCGGCCCCGAGCGCTGCCCGAATTCCAATCTCATGGGTGCGCTGCGCCACGGCGTAAGAAATCACGCCGTAGATGCCGATGGCGGCCAGCAGCATGGCGACTCCCGCGAAAGTCCCCAGCAGGGTGGCCGTCAAGCGGTCCGGAGCGACGGACTCGGATTCGATCTGTTCCAGGGTCTTCACTTCGGTCAGCGCCTGGGTTTTGTCCACCTGTTGCACGGCCCGCCGCACGCTTCGCTCGATCATGAGCGGGTCCATGCCGGTGCGGACCACCAGGGAAACGCCGAATACCGGGCTTTGCTCGTTGGAAACGTACATGCCGGCGCTGCGCTGGTCGTTGAGGCCGTCGATTTTCTCGTCGGCGATCACGCCCACGATTTCCCACGCGATCTCGGGACCCAACTCGGCCTTTCCGGGGACAATCTCCTGGACCAGGATGCGCTGGCCGATGGGTTCCACCTTGGGAAACTCCTTCTTGGCCAGCGTTTCGTTGATGACGGTCACCGGCGGAGATCCTTTGGCGTCGTGTTCCGTAAGACCGCGGCCTTTGCGCAGGCGGATTCCCAGGGTGTCGAAGTAAGATGGGGTCACCATCTTGAAGAAGCACGCCTTGCGGTTGGCGCGGTCCACTACGGGCCGGCCGGCAATCTGATACGGCATGCCGTATCCCCATCCCTGGAGCGGCAGCGCCGAGGTGAAGGCAGCTTCGCGGACGCCGGGCACGGCTTTAACGCCGGAGACGATCTCGCGCAGGTAGGCGTTGAGCAGGGCCGGATCTGGGAAACGCTTCTCAGGAATCGGCACATCCGCCGCGATCGCGTTGGCGGCGTCGAACCCCGCATCCACTTGCAACAGGTTCCGGAAACTGCGAAGCAGCAGACCGGCCCCCGTGAGCAGAACGAACGCCAGGGCCACTTCCACCACCACGAGCGCACTGCGCATGCGCCGGCGGCCGCCGCTGGAGGATCCACGCCCGCCCTCCTTGATGGTGGAAGCTAGGTCAGGCCGGGCCGCCTGGATGGCGGGAACCAGGCCGAACAATACGCCAGTAAGCACCGAGATCGCCAGGCTGAACAGCAGCAGGCGTCCATCCATCGCGACACTTGCTTCGCGAGGCAAACTGTACGGAGGGATGGCTGCGCGCAAGGCCGCCATGGCCGCATAGCCAATGCCCAGTCCCAGCACGCCGCCGCAGACCGCCAATAAGACGCTCTCGGTGAGGAACTGCCGGACCAATCGCCAGCGGCCGGCGCCGAGCGAAGCCCGGACGGCTACTTCCCGCTCACGGGTGGAGGCCCGCGCCATCATGAGGTTGGCCAGGTTCACGCACCCAATCAACAGCACCATTCCGACCGCGCCCATTACAATCAGCACCGACCGCCGCAAATCCGGGCCGACAATCACGTCGGCGTACCGCTCCACCGACACGCCCCAACCTTTGTTGGAATCCGGATACTGCCTGGCAATTTGCGCGCCGATGGCGTCCATATTCGCGCGGGCCTGTTGCAGTGTGACGCCGCGTTTCAGCAGCGCGAACGACCCCATCCAGTGGAAGTTCCGGGTCATGTTCTGCGGCTCGAAGACCAAAGGACGCCAGATCTGGTTATAGGCGCGGTCGAAAGCGCCGCCCGCCGGCAGCACGCCAATCACGATGGTGGGCCGGCCGTCGAGCACGATTTTCCGGTTGAGGATTCCCGGATCGGAGCCGAACTGAGTCTCCCAAAGCTGATGGCTCAGTACGGCGACGTCCCCCTTGCCCATCTGGTCTTCGTCCGGCGCGAAGGTCCGTCCCAGGGCCGGCTTGATGCCGAAGATGTCGAAGTAGTGCGCCGAAACCCGCGCTCCCCGCAGATGCACGGGTTCGGACAGGCCGGAGAGCGTGGCGGAACCGTTGGTCTGCGCAGCCACATAATCGAAGACCGTATTCTGCTTCTGCCAATCCAGAAAGTTCAGCGTGGAGATGCCGTTGCGTCCCCCTCCCGGCGGCTTTTCGAGCACGTGCAGGATGCGGTCCGGCTCACCATAAGGCAGAGGCTTCAACAGGATGCCGTCGACAAAGCTGAAGACGGCGGCATTGCCCCCGATTCCCAGCGCGAGCGTCGCCACGGCGACGGCCGTAAACCCCGGAGTGTTCTTGAGCGCGCGAAACCCGAAGCGCAGATCCTGCAGAAGTTCGTGGGTCAAGGGCATGGAACTAAGACGAAGCAGCAGCCGGAAAGTTCCGTGACCCGGGTGGGCCGGACCTCCTGGTCTGCCTTCTTCCGGTCTTCTCAGTTGATTTCTGGGCACTGGGCAAAATGCCGGCAGGAATGCCGGCATCACCGCCTGGAAAGGCCGCGCCACGGTCAGGCGCTACGGCTGCCGTTCGTAAAAGCCGGCCGTGAAGTCGTGGAGCGAGCGGGCAGGCTTGGCGTCCGCCAGGTGTCTTAGCAGGTTCTGCCTTTCGGCGGCGCCGTGCTCCTGTCCAAGCTTGAACTTTCCTTCAAGCAGCTCAATCTCCAGATCGAAGCCGATAATGCCGTTCATCATGCTGTTCCTGTAGTTCTCCGGGAGGCTGGCGAAATCGTATCCGGCAGCTTCGCCACTCTCGAATTTGGCGACCAGCCGTGAAAGCAGCGCGTTCAGTTCCACGTGGCCTTCCACCGGCCGCAGCTTTCCGGTGGCATGGACCACGGCGAAATTCCAGGTGGGCACGGAGTTCCCCGCCCTGGCGTTCCAGGTTGGCGAGATGTACCCGTGGGGACCGCGGAAAACCGCCACGCCGGTTTGTTTGCCGTCGAAAGCGGCGCGCTGCGCGTTCTGTCGCGAGATGTGGCCGTGAATGGTTCCATAGGCGCCGGCTGCGCGGTCGAGCCAGACCGGAACATGCGTGATGCGGAGCGAGGGCGAAACCGTCACCAGCTCGACGAACGCGAATTCGTCCATGAAATCGTGGAGGAGCCGGCGGTCTTCCACCAGTTGTGGCTTGGGAATGTAAAGCGATTCGGCGCCTTCGGGCGCGCCGGTTTGCGCGTTGGCCTCAACCCCGGCCAGGGCTAGCCCGGCGATCATATGGCGGCGGTTCATAGCTGGCTCCTTGCGCGGCATCGGCATCCATATCCTTCCTATTCCTAAGCTTAACTACTGCTCCGTGGAAGGCGCTCCGGGTGGGACCGGCCGGGGCACCCGCGCTGTTTTGCGTGCCCGCCCAGCCAGGCCGCCTCGATCGCCACCCGATCCCACGGCCAGCGTGCCCGTGCTGTTTGCGGGCCCGCCCTGCCTTCTTCTTCCCGATCATCCTCGCCCGCAGCCCTGATTGCTCTTGACGGCCCGCCGCGGCGCCGCCCTAACCTTCCGGCTGCAACATGAGGCCGTTGTTGAACCGATTCGTGAAATTGGCCATGGCTACAACCAGCGTGAGTTCCACAATCTGCTCAGTGTTGAAATGTTCACGCAGGGCGTCGCGGGCAGCGGCAGCGTCGGCGGTCCTTGTGAGCTCGCGGGCATAGCGTATGGCCGCGCGCTCAGGCGCGGAGAATCCTTCGTCCCTCTCCGCCTGGATGGCTTGCATCTCTTCGGGGGAGATGCCGGCTATCTTCCCGCTGGCAACGTGATGCGCGGTGCAATACGCGCACCGGTTGGCATAGGAGCAGGTCAGGTACGCCAGCTCTTTGACGCGCCGGTCCACGGGACCGCGCCCCATAATTGCGCCATAGAGCGGGACGAAGCTCTTGAGGACTTCGGGCCGGTTTGCCATGGTGCGGAAGAAGCGGTTGACGCCGCCTTTGGCTTCGAGGCTTGCCAGGAATTCGTTGCCGGCGGGTTCCGCCATTTGGATTGGTGTGGCCATGGGAACCAGTATAGAAGCAGAACGGCCATCGGAAAAGCCACGCAGAAACTTCAGGTCGCCTTCCACAAAATCGAACCCGCGGAGTTTTTCGCGCGGCTCCCAGCTCATTTCCTGGAAGATCAGGTTGCGCGGCTCCCCTTCGAAGCGCTCCACGCGGAAGAAAATCAGCAGGATGGGCGGGCGGCCGGGATACGCGTATGGGTAGCGCTCCATCTCGACGCCGCTTGCGCCGCTCACGCCCAGCTCCTCTTCCAGTTCGCGCGCCAGAGCCTGGGCGGGAGTCTCGCCGGGCTCCACCTTGCCACCCGGAAACTCCCATTTCAGCGGATGGGCCTGGCGGGGCATGCGCCGGCAAATCAGCACCCGGCCCTCGCGCTCGATGATGGCCGCAACCACTTGAAGCATGACAATATTGGAACATACCGTGTACCCCGAACGGCTGATCGAACACTTCCGCAGCCCGCGCAACGTGGGCCAACTGGCGCCGCCGGCGGTGACCGTGCAAGCGTCCAATCCTGCCTGCGGGGACGTGCTGCGTCTCTACGCGCGATTCGAGGCGGACGTCGCGGTGGAGGTGCGCTACCAGGTGCGCGGCTGTACGGCATCCATTGCGGCCGGCTCCGCGCTTACGGAATGGATGCGGGGAAAGACGCGGGCGGAGATGGCGGCCTTCGATCCGTCGATCGTGGACCTGGCGCTGGGTGGTTTGCCGCCCGCATCGAAACATGCCGCGGCCCTCTGCGCCGACGGCGTGAAACTGCTGCTCGCGCGCCCCGGGTAATGCTCGGTGCAGCGGAAAGCAAAAGGCAAGGGTCCGGGCGCCACTCCGGAATTCAGGCGGTTGCCGAGATCCTGGAGACGCGCCGGACGGACGGACCGTAGCGGCGCGCAGCGGCGATCTGGTTAAGCCGCGATTGCGCATGGGACCGCGCGCACAAGGCCGTCACGCGGCACCACTCCACCAGTTCCCGCGCCTCCGCGAGTTTCTCCTTCGTAAGCGTCCTGTTCCGTATCTCCTGGCGAAGCTGTCGAGCGTGGTCTTCCCACAGCGCCAGGGCCTTGCGGAACTCCCCTGAAGCGACGGCCCGGCGAATGGGTTCGGTTTGCGGATCAGTTTGTGGCATACATCTGGTCTTCCACCTGCATTGCGTTGAACATGCCGGAGATTTCCGAATACTGCTGCTGCGTGTCGGAAATCAGGGTATCGGCGTCAGCCATCTGGCTGGTCAGGCTGGTTTGCAGCGCAGTCACCTGGGCTTGCTTCGCCGTGATCTGGGTCCCGATATTCGTGATCTGCGTCTGCGTGTTCGTTTCAGCGTTCTTGAGCAGACCGGTGGTGGGATCTTCCAGGTCGGTGAGCGCGTCGGTGGCGGCTTTGAGAAAACCGCTGACGCCGGCAGCTCCCATGAACCCGGTGACCGAGGCGGGATTTTGAATATCGGCTGAAAGCAGAGTCCCCTCGACGTACTGGAGGCTCCCATCGTCCTGCAGTTGCATGCCAAGGTCGTTGAGACCGCTGATCTGTCCTTTGGCCGCGTAGGTGGAGATGGTGGCAAGGGTCTGCTGCAGCTCGGTTAGGATCGGCGTCGCCTGCAGCGCCCCGGCGGCCTGGCCCCGTTGCGCGTCCACATCCTTGACCGCCTGGTTGTAGGCGCTGACGAACGTGGACATTGCCGTGTCCAGTGCAGACGGGGATTGGGTGACGGTTACGTAGACGTCGTTTCCCGAATCGGCCGATTGCAGGGTCAGCTCCACGCCGTCGGAGACCGTGACCGTTCGGGAGGTGCTGGTCACGTCGTTTCCGGAATCGTCGACCTGGTAGGTGGCCAGGCTGCCGGGGGTGGTCCCCTGCGTCTGAAGGCTCGTGCCGGCGGCGTTCTGGATGTCCAAAGTCATCGGACCAAGCGACGCGGCCTGAAGAGAGATTCGGTCGTCGGGAGTGGTATCGGTGCCCACGTTGACCACCGTGGCGTTCACCAGGTTGCCATAACTCGCGTTGATGGCGGCGGCTACGCCGCCCGCGCTGTCGTCGGTCCCGGTAATGCTATAGCTCTTGGTTCCGGCGCTGGTTGTTATCACCAGCTTGAACGGATCGGGCGTGCCGGAAACCGTCTCCGTGGAATCCCACGAACTGGTGCTCATGCTGGTGGCGTACGCGCCGATGTCCTTGACATCGATGGCATAGACGCCCTGGGTGGCGCCGTCGCCGAGCGTGGCGGCGACCGCAGTCGAAACCGTACCGTCGGCCTTCGAAACGTCGGCGTTAAAAGACGCCCCGTTCATCGCCGTCCCAATGCCCGCCACGGCGGTTTGCAAATTGGTGAAGTCGGTATCGAGAGTGGTCAGCGCATCGGACTGGCCCGTCAGAAATGTTTGTTGATTCTGCAACTGCGTGATCGGCATGGTAGCGATCGCTACTGCGCGCGTGATCACGTCCTGCAAATCCGCTGAGTATTCGCTGGTGCCGGCGAACATGCTGCTGGTGCTCGCGGTGCTGCTGGATCCCGTCGAACCGCTCGATGTGCTCGTTCCGGTAGAACCGGTTGAGCCGGTAGAACCGCTCGAACCGGAGTAGACCGTGACAGGCGCCGTCAGCGAACTGGAAACTGTGCCCATAACACTCCGAGTGGGGCGGGCCGGGGCGCCCACAGCTGCTTGTGGGCCCGCCTGCCTTCTTCTCTTCGGGGGAAGGCAGGCCAGGAGGCCCGCCCCACATTGATTATGGCCGCGACCCTTGCGGGCCGCGGCCGGTTAGGTTGACGTTTAGCCCTGGAGGAGTTTCAGGACTGCCTGCGGCGCCGAATTGGCCTGCGCCATGGCGGCGATGTTGGCCTGCTGCAACACCTGCGCCTTGGTCAGGTTGGCCGCTTGCGCCGCCACGTCGGCGTCGCGGATTTGCGATTCCGCCGCCGAGTAGTTCGTGATCTGCGACGACGCCAAGTTGATGGCGTAGTTCAACTGGTTCTCACCGATGCCGACCGCGGCCTGCGCCGTGCCCAGCTTCGAGACCGCGTTCGTAACCGCCGTGACCGCCGCTTCCGCGTTGGTCTGGGTGTCGATGGACATGTTGGCCCCGCTGCCGTTCGACTGCGAGGAGACTTGCGTCGCCACGCCGCCATGGATCCCGTCGGCGTTGGCCGTCCCGCCGATGCCCACCGTAAAGCTGCTCAGGTTGCTGACGAAGTTGATTTCCTCCGTGCCGCCCGTGCCATTAGGCGCGGCGCCCACGTTCTGCACCACGGCCACGATCTGCTGCAAAGCCGGGTTGCCGGTGCTCGCCTGGAGCTGCTGGTTGATATAGGCTACCGCGCTGTCGATGTTGGCGCCGGCCTGATTGGTGGCCGCGTTGTTGGCCAGCGTGATGGTCTTGGTCTCCAGGATTCCGTTATTGTCCATGGCCGAGAGGGTAATGGCTTGTTTGTCGTCCCCGAACTTCATGTTCGAGAAGGTGAACGCCCCGGAATTGGAGATGCCGTTGGCCGCCAGTCCGGCCATCGAGGTTCCGGTGGAGGACGGGGCGGCTCCGGTGAAGGTGGTCCCGGCCGTTCCGAACCCGATGTTCTCCGCGGCTGCCGCGCCCCCGCCCAGGGCGTTCAGGCGGAATTGCGTGCCGTTGTTGGAGGTTATGGTGATGTAGTTGTTGCCCGCGACTCCCAAGGCCCCGGTTTGGGTCGCCGTGAGTCCCGCGGCCTGGTAAGTGGAGCTGGCCGCGAACTGGGCATTGAGGTTGTTCACAATGTCCGCAATCGAGCTGTTCTGGCCGGCGACCACGGTCGGAGCCGCCAGATTCAGGGTGGCGTTGGCGCTGTTGGCGGTGGCGTTAACGGTCACCGACGAGTTGGCGCCCTTGGTGGCGCTGGCGATGCTGAGCTCGTTGTTGTTGGTGACCGTTACCGTGGCATTCGCGCCGAATGCGCTTTGGATCTGCGAGGCGATGGATTGCAGCGTGGTCTGCTGGTCGGCCAGTCCGCTGTACGTGCCCGCGGAAAGGCCGAGGGACGTAAGGCCCGTGTTGGCGGCGGAATTGGAGCCGGCCTGAGTGAATGCGCCGGCGCCGGTCAAATGGAAATTGGTGGAGCCGGTATTGCCGCCTACCGCGCTGACGACCACGGCGGAGTCGGCGCCCGTGGTGTTCGAGACCAGGACCAGGTTGCCAGTAACCGCATCGAAACTGGCGGTCACGCCGGCGCCGGCGGCAGTGAGCCCGTTTTGGATCGCGGTCAGGAGCCCGTTCGCCGTGTTATAGGTGCCATCGGTCACCGTCACTGTCACCGCAGCGCCGCCGTCCACCGCAACCTTGAACTCGTTGTTATTGCTGGCTGCCGCCACGGTGATTGGGTTGCCGGCGATGTTGGTCGCCGTCACGCCGGAGGTGCCCGCATAGCCCGGCATGGCTTGCATCACGGAACTGAGCGCCACCGAAGAAGCGGCGCCCGTGGTGGCGGAGGTCAGGGTCAGAGCACCCGTGCCTCCACCCGCGTAACCCGCCGTCACGGAGCCGGCCAGGCTCGATCCGGCGATCGCGCTCTGGACTGCGGCGAGGAACGAGGCGGCCGTGTTGTAGGTTCCGTCGTTGATGGTCAGAGCGACCGACGCGCCGCCGTTGACCGCCACGTTGATTTCGTTATTGTGGTCGGCCGCCGCGATGATGATCGGACCGGAGAAGCCGGCTTGCGTGATCGTGGACGGGGCTGCGCCCGCCGTGGCCACCTGGTTGGTGGTCAAGGCGATGGCTTTGGTGGTCGCCACGCCGTTGTTGGTGACGGTGATATTGAGGTTTTGATTGGCCGCCGTGATATCGGCCGTGGGGCCGACGCTCGCGCTGCTGGTGGCGCTGGCCACCGCGGCATGCGCGCCCGCAGTCAGGTCGATGGGCGTGAGCGCGGTGGAAGTGGCTCCGTTGATGGAGACTTCCAACCCCGCGGCAAGTCCCGTCGTGGTCGCAGTGCCCGTCACCGCGGCGGCGTTGTAAGCGGCGCCCGAGGTAACGGTGCTATACGACGCCTGGCCTGTGTTGCCGGCCAAGAAGGAGCCGAGGCCCAGCAGGCCGGCGGTGTCGCCAGTCACCTGAACGTTAAAGCTCTGGCCGGTGGCGCTGGTGAAGCTGAGCGCCGTGCCCGGAGTCGTCGAACCGCTCATGGTTAGACCCGCGGCGGCCAGTTCCGCATTTCCGGCGAACTGGTTTTCCAGGTCCGCGATGGCTCCGCTCGTGCTCACGGCGTTGGTGGTATTGACCTTCAAAGTCACCGGGCTGGCCAATCCGCCGCCGGTCACGACCATGCTTACCGCCTGGCCCGCCTGGAAGCCGAGGCCCGTCGACGTGTTGGCGCCGGTCACCGTGGTGGCCGCGGTTGAGGCGACGGCGTTGCCCTGGGCGATCGGGCTGGCTACCGTGCCCACGTTGCTCACATTGCCCAGCAGGGCGTTGGCCATCTGGTCTCCGGCCTGCACCTGGAACGCCGTCGTGCTGGAGCTGAACGCGATTTCCTGGCCGCCGGCGGTGTCTGTGTGAACGCTGGCGGTGATGTTGGCGTTCTGAAACGCCGTAGCCGCCGCGGTGGAGCCCGTGCCGGCCGCTTGAATCGCGGAGTTGATCGCCGCGGCCAAGGTGGTGGTATCGGTTACGCCCGCCAGGTTCACCGAGACGCCGATCTTGTTGCCATCGGAGAAGCCTGCGCCCGAGATGTAGAACTGGGCGTATCCGGCGACGGCTTCCTGGTTGGCGTTTTCGCCGGTGGTATTGGCGACTATGTTCTGCACCGAGGTAGCCGAACTTGCGCCGAGATCGGTGCCCGCATTAGTGCCGCTCAGGCTGCCGCTGGTGAGATTCACCGCCTCCATGCCCTTGAGGCCGAGGCTCTGGCTATCGACGGCCGACCCCGCCAAATTGAGCGTCACGATGCCGTTACTCAGGCTCTGGCTGCCGCTGCCTTCGCCCAGGTACACATTGAGGCTCTGGGCGAATGTGCCGCCGCTGTTCAACCCAATCGACTGCGCCTGGCGGTCGATTTCCTGCAAGTCATTCTGAAATTCGGTGTTCAGGGTGGAGCGGAGGCCGGTGAACGTCCCCGAGGCGGATTGCGTCGCCAGAGTCTGGAGCCGGTCCAGAACCTGCGAGATGTTGCTCATGCCGCCATCCATGATCTGGAGCTGCGCCACGCCGTCGTTGCCATTGGCAACGCCCTGGGTCAGTTCCGAGATGCTGCTGGAGAACTGGTTGGCGACCGCCAGACCGGCCGCGTCATCGCCAGCCTCGTTGATCCGGTAGCCGGAGGTTAACTGCTGAATCGTCTTGCTCTGGAACGCGTTTGCCACGTTCAAATTCTGCTGAGCGACGAGGGAATTTACGTTGGTTTGAATTGAAATCGACACGGTGAAATCCTTTCAGTTTTTTGTTCCGGCATCTTGCCGGACACCAACCTTATCGGTTGCGCGCGAAAGAGCTTGAGAAACCGGCTGCCACCGCGCCATCAGGTTCGAGAACTCGGCCGCGTCGCCATTGGCGGCGGCCAGATTCTCATCGCGCACCAGCTTGACTTCCATGGCGATCACGGGAGTCTCTCGCGGCGCCCGTATGCCCAGCTTTACGCGCGACCGGCCGATGTGCGCGACAAAGACTTCAATGCCGTCGCCGATCAGGATGGTTTCTCCTGCGCGGCGCGACATCATGAGCACAGGGCAACCTCTTCAGTTTCTTCTTCGGTCACCGTCAGCACATGCTGGTGCGAGTAGCCCGACTCTTGCGCCACGGCCTGCACGGCTTTGAGGTTGCGCGGGTTCACCACCACGGGAGCAAGCAGGTTGGCGGTGGCGCCGGTTTCGCGGATGGAGAGCACCGCCAGACACAGGACCTCGCGCCCGATTACCGGTTGGCGCCCGGCGGGCAGGTCCACCAGGTCGCGGTCCTCGCCACTGAGCGATAGCCGGTAGCACGGGTCCACCGACAGCACGGGCAACGTGGTGAAACACAGGGCGGCATCTTCGACGCTCTGCAGGAAGACCAGCGGATTCGTGTGCTCCAGGGTCACCGCCACGAAGCGGCGGAATTCGTCAAAACCGGGGAGCCCGTGCGGAAACTCGATTACGGCGTCGTCCTCATAGCTGATCTCACCCAATAGCTTCGTCTCGAAAGCGTGCATGATGCCTCCATCCGACTATCCATCGGCAGAGGACGGGAAAACTTTAGCCCTGGAAAGCGCTGCACACGGCACCAAGACGAAGGAGCGGCTACCCCCGCCGCGCCCGCGCCCCGCAAATCAGCTTCCCGGCAATCACCACGCCGGCCGCTCCTATGGCATCTATGCCGTAACGCTGCCAGGTGGTGGGGTGCGCCATGCGGGCGACCCATGCATCCGTCAGGATCAGGTCGGCGCCCACTTTGCCAAGAATCGCCGATCCCACGTAGACCAGCGCCGGGTACCGGTCCATCAGCATGGCCAGCAGGTTGGCCGCGAAGATCACCAGTGGAATGCTGAGGCTCAGGCCGAAAACAATGAGGTAGATGTTGCCCCCGGACGCCCCCGCGATGGCCAGAACGTTATCGGTGGACATGGTGATATCCGCCACCACGATGTACCAGATAGCCTGGACCAGGCGGCCGGCCACGGCGGGCGCGGCATCGGGCTTGTCGCTTGCGTCCAGCAGCACCTTTAAGCCAATCCAGAGGATAAGCAGACCGCCCGCCATTTGTAGATATGGGACGCTTAACAGCCGCGCGGCCACCGCGGTCAGAGCTACGCGCAATACTACCGCTGCCGCCGCGCCGCAAGCGCTGGCTGCCCGCCGTTGGCGCCTGGGCAGCGAGCGCACCGCAACCGCAATCACCAGCGCGTTATCGCCCGCCAACAGCAGGTCGATCGCGATGATCGTGAGCACGCCGGCCAGAAAGTGCCAGGTGCTCATAGATTCCCGCACCGGCGGAAGTAGCTCCGCACAACCCGCACGTCCGCCAGTATCCGCGCCTTCAGCGCCTCCGCATTATCGAACTTGCGCTCCTCGCGAAGGCGGTGCAGGAACGCCACTCGAATGCGCCGCGGCGATGGTCCCCCCAGGGGTTCCAGCAGGAACGTCTCGATGGTCCGCTCGCCGCTCTCCCCGAATGTCGGGCGGTAGCCAATGTTGGTGATCGAGTTCCATTGGCGGCCGTCGTCCAAATCGCTTGTCCGGGTCGCATACACGCCACGCGCAGGAATCACCTCGGCATCCGTGGCTAGGTTCAGCGTCGGCACGGTTTGTTTCGATCCCACACCGCGCCCGCCCGTGACCGCCCCGTCAATGGCGTAAGGACGTTCCAGGAGCCGCGCCGCCAACGAAACCTGCCCGGCGCCAAGCAGTTCGCGAATCGCGCTGCTGCTCACCGTGCGCCCGCGGCAAGTGACAGGGTCCACGATTTCCGTCTGGTATCCGTATTTCCGCCCCAGTTCCTCAAGCGTGTGGAAGTCGCCCGCGTGGCGATGGCCGAAGCGGAAATTGGCGCCCACCAGCGCCGCCTTCGCTCCCAGGCGCCCCACCACAATCTCCCGCACGAATTCCTCGGGCGTCAGCCGCGCCACCCCGGGAACAAAGGGCAGAATCAAAACCTGTTCCACGCCTTCCTCACGCATCGATTCCGCGCGGCGAAGCGGCGAAGTGAGCAGCGGCGGCGTACGTTCCGGCGCCACCACGCGCGTGGGATGCGGATCGAACGTGAGGACCGAAGGCCTCCACCCGCGCTCCCTCGCCAGCGCAACCAGCCGCCGCAGGATCCTCCGATGGCCCTTGTGTACGCCGTCGAAATTGCCGATAGTCAAAGCACTCGGCCCGAAATTCGCGGGAACCTCGGCCAAGCTGCCATAGATTTTCATGGGCCAGGCACGCCTTCCACCAGCAACTCCAGGCCGTCATAGGCCAGCCGGATGTGCGCCGGGAGCAGGCTCTCCGCGCGCTGGTGGCCCAGGTCGTGCCCGATATGCGTGAAGAAGGCGCGCCGCGGAGCCAGCTTCTCCACGGTTCGGATGGACCGTTCGACGGTGGAGTGCGTGGGATGCGGCTTGTAGCGTAGCGCGTCCAGAAACAGCACGTCCAGGCCCTGCAGCATTTCCATGGAAGATTCCGGAATGTCGCTGTGGTCCGTCAAATACGCCGCCTGTCCGAAACGGAACCCGTAGATCGTCCGGCTGCCGTGCAGCACCGGTATCGGCATGAACTCCATCCCGAACAGGTCCACCGCGCCGCCGTCGAGCAACCGCGCGTCGAGCTGTGGGATGTTGGTTTCCCTTTCTTCCCGGTCGAAAATGTACGAGAAAATTCGCTCAATGCTGGCCATGGTCTCCTCCGACGCGTAGATCGGAATGCGCCCCTTCTGCCGGAAGTTGAACGGCCGCACATCGTCCAAGCCCATGATATGATCCGCGTGCGCGTGCGTAAACAGCACCGCGTCCAGGTGTTCCAATCCCGCCCGTAGCGCCTGCGTGCGGAAATCCGGAGTGGTGTCGATCAAAATGTTGCGGCCTTCGTAGACCACCAGAATCGAGGGCCGCAACCGGGCGTCGCGCGGGTCCGCGGAAGTACATACGCCGCAATGGCATCCAATGGTGGGCACCCCCACGCTGGTGCCGGACCCCAGCACGATAATCTTGACCGCAGGCGCCGCCATTCAGGCTTTCTGAGCGCCCGCCTTGGCCACTTCCTCCGTCACCTGCACAAAGCGGAACCGCAGTTCGGTAAGGGAATTCTCCAGCAGCCGCCGTTCGTCGAGTTCCAGATTGCCCTTGGTCTTATCGAGCAGCATGCCCATCAGGTCGATGGAGTGGCGCGCCATGGGGAGGTTCGGTCCCTCTTTGTCCTCTTCGCTGAAACGCATCAAGCCAAGTAGCATTTCGGCCTGGGCGCGCAAGGAGAGCACCAGGAATGCGAAGGTTGCGGGCGGCAGCGGCCCACGCATGTCCTCCTGGGCGGATTCGGCGGCGTTATCGGCGGCAGCCTCATCCGTAGTTTCGGCGGGGACTTCGGGAGCGGCTTCGTTGGTGGCTTTGTCAGTCTCTTGGTCGTTCATCAGCACCCATTTTACAACGGGTCCATGCCGAGCCCTGGCGTTTCAGCCTCAACGAACCTCATATTGCGACCAAGCCTCCACCAGGTCCTTGCCATGGATGCGGATGGTGCGGTCGTCCACCGATTCGCGTCCCGGCAGAGCCCCCGCGCCAACGGTCAGCGAATTCCGCGTCGTGTATTCGATTTGCAAGGTGACCGGTCCGTCAATGCGGTACGGCCGTATGGAGCCGATCTTGCGAGCCGCCTCTTCCGCACGTTGGCGGATCAGGTCGCGCGCGGCCGCAGCCGAAAGCGAGATGCAGGAGTAGCGGGCAAGCCCTTCCTTGACCTCCGCGGTCACCGCGTCCGGGACAATGTCATGCAGTTCCTTCACCGCGGCCCGGTCGCCGCTCAGAAAAATCACGGGGGTTCCGAAATGCCCGGCCATGGCCGCCCTTACCTCGATCTCGCCCACGGGCTTGCCGTTCAAGAGCATGTTCTGAATGCCGAGCGAGTCATAGCTGTGAGCCATAATTGCGGCGCCCGTCCCGGCCTTGCTGTGCTGGCCCACGAAGGCCACGGCCGCGTAGCCGCGATCGAGCGTCAGCAGAGGGCCGATATAGCCGATTGCCAGCTTCGCCCGCGGGTGTATCGTGGTGGCCGAAAGCGTCCGGCTGCCATCGTGGCCATCCCAGACCACCACTTCGTCCGCGCCTCCGGCGAGAAACCCATCCACCGCCGCGTTGACCTCTCCGGTCAGCAACTGCTTCAACTCGGGGTCCGTGGGTTCGGTCTGCTCCTGGCGGCAGATTCCGGCTACGCCCTCGCCATCGGTAATCACGAAGACCGATTTCCTGGGCTGACCCGCGCAGGGCAGCGCAGAAAGCATCAGGAGGACCAGCGGAATCGCGTTGCGCATGATATCCAATCATAGACCACGGTGGCTGACCGGGGCGCCCGCCGTCTCCGCGGGCCCGTCTGCCTCGGGCCGGATTGCCACCACTACTTCAGTCTCGTCGCCGCGGTACACCACCCGCAGGCCCTGCGTTCGGATGAAGTCCCGATCCTCATCCCAACACAAGACATAGATCGCACTCAGGGGACGCCCGCCTACCGGAGCTTGGATTTCTGAGATCGTGTCGTTCCCGTAAAGCAACCGATAGAAGTTCAGCGAAGGGCCGTAGCGCCAATGGGACACCACGTCCCGCACGCCGTAAGTCCGGTTGTAATATGCCAGTACGGGATAGACCTTGTCGACTTCGGAGTCCCACTTCCACTCCTTGAAATACGTTAGCCGGCAACAGAACAGAAAATAGCAGGCGAACACGGTCATGACCGTCAGAAGCCCGAGCCGGGCTGCCTTCCCCGCACGCCGGGGCATCGGAATTGCGGCTCCAAGTCCCACCAAAATCGTGACTAAGGGGACAAAAAACAGAGCGGTCCTGTCCTTTGGCAGGGGCAGGCCAAACCAGCTAAAGGCCAGCCAGTGCGCCAAGAACGTGCTGGCCAGGATTGTCAGGACCAGTGCGCCGAAGCTGCGGGCCCATTTTGAGTGCCCATCCGGCGCGGAAGGGCGAGACCAACACAGGACGGCCACGGTAAACAGCACGCATGCACCGAGCAACGGGAACAGAAACGGCTCTCCATGATTGAGCCAGCCGAGCCAGCGAGGGTGCAGGATTTGCGGGTTCAGCTCGTACAAAGATGCGCTGCTCAAGCTCTCCAGCATTTCCTTCAGTGACGCGGAGCCGTACTTCAACTCGGCTTTGGGCATATGAAGGGCCACCGGGATCGAAATAAAGCAACTGATAACCACCCCGGGCGCGATCGCGGCCGTTACCAGCCGGAAACGCTGCGCGAGTGCGTGATCGCAACGGCAGGCCCACGCCAAAATCGCGATCATCGCAGAGGCATCCGCGAAAGCGAATGAGAAATTCGCCGCGAATGAGGCAGCCAGATATCCCGAACAAAGCGCGCAGGTTTTGACAAGGGAGACCCGGCCGCCGGTCAGAAGGTTGCATTGAGCATGGGCGGCCAGCGCCAGCGCGCTCAGAAAGAAGCCAAGCGCCAACGAATACCCTCTCGCCGCCACCAGGTAATCGAACACCAGAGGATTGGCAGCCAGGCAGATGAATAGGACCCACCGTGGAGCGAGTGTCCGTGCCACCGCCTTCGAAAGATAGTACGCGGCGGTGAAGTATATGGCGGCGCCCATCAAAGCCGGCGCGCGCAACGTCAGGTGATGCAGCCCAAATACGGATGTAAAGAGACGGATCAGCAGCGAGTTGAGAACATGATTGTTGGAGAAAGGCTCCCAATGGGCGGGACGCGATGGCGCTACCCAGGCGATGTAAGTATTCGCTTCGTCGATGGTGACTGCCTGGACGTACGCCCGGGCAATTGCCCACGCCATCAGGCCGGCGGCCGTCCCCGGAACGGCCCAACCCGAGAACCCACTCTTGCGAGCGGCCGAACTGTCAGCGTTGAGGTCGGCCATCATGGCGTGTCGGCTATCCAAGTTTCGCAGGCGCCAACCTCGGCGACAGCAATTGCACCACGGCCAGCGCGGTCACATAAGCGCAGCCCCCCATAATGAACAGCGGCACGTAGCTGTGCGCGAGTTGCACGATGTACCCCGTGCCGACCTGCATCAGCGCGCTGCCTACCATGCCGATTGTGCTGCCGATTCCCACCACGCTTCCCACCGCCGATCGCGGGAACATATCCGACACCATCGTAAACACGTTGGCCGACCATCCCTGGTGCGCCGCCGTCGCCATGCCCACCAGTCCCACCACCACCCACAAGCTCTTCGCGTATGGCGCGTAGATCACGGGCACAACGCACAACGCGCACACCAGCATGGCCGTCTTTCGCGCGGCGTTCACCGTCCATCCGCGTTTGATCAGGCTGCCCGAAAGCCATCCGCCCCCAATGCTGCCCACCGTGCAAATGTTGTAGACCACCAGCGTAGGAAGCACAATCTGCTTCAGCGACAGAGCGAACGTCTCCTGGAGATACTTGGGGAACCAGAAAAGGATGAACCACCAGATCGGCTCGGTGATGAACTTGGCCATCCCAAACGCCCAGGTTTCGCGATGGGGAAACAGGCGCGCCCAGGCCACGGTTTGCTCCCGCTCCGGCGGATCGCTCTGAATGTGGGCAAGTTCCAGCGCCGAAACCTTGCGGCTCTCGGACGGCTTGGCGTATAGCGCGAGCCAGAACGCGATCCAAACAAAGCCCAACGCCCCCGTGGCGATGAAGGCCGACTGCCAGCCGAACGTGGCGGCCATCCACGGCACCGTTAGCGGCGCGATCACCGCCCCAATGTTCGCCCCCGAATTGAAGATGCCCGTCGCCAGCGCCCGCTCTTTCCTGGGAAACCATTCCGCCACGGTCTTGATGCACGCCGGAAAATTGCCGGCTTCACCCAGGCCCAGCGCCGCCCGCGCCATGCCGAACGTCAACGCCGAAACCGCGGCCGCGTGCGAGATCGCCGCCATGCTCCACAGGCCAACGGCGATGGCAAATCCTTTTCGCGTGCCCAGCCGGTCGATCAGGCGCCCCGCGAACAGCAGGCCGAGTCCGTACGCCACCAGGAACGCGAACGTAATGTATCCATACTGGATGCTGTTCCAGCCCACGCTGGTCTCCAGCGTCTTGGCCAGGATGCTGAGCACCTGCCGGTCCAGGTAGTTGGTGGTGGTGGCGAAGAACAGCAGCGCGCACACCGTCCACCGGACCCGCGTCATGCCCGGCTGAACCTGCGCGGCGCTCGATATCACTTAGCAATCCCCACGAATCTCTCGAAATTCCCGCGGAACAGCCGCACGACATCGCGGTGGATGTCTTCGCGCGTCACGGGCCGGCCATCCTCGGCGAGCAGGCGGTAGCTATTGGCCAGAATCGGCGCCATGGTACGCCGCGTGTTCCGCCACTTATAGATCACCTGCTCCAGGATGCGCGCGTCGGAATGCTGTGGAATGAAGCTGGTCCCCAGCATTTCCAGGCGCTCCCGGGTAATCTCCTCCACAATCGACGGGTTGTTCAGGAACCACCAGCAGCCGAACGGCATGAGGTTCGCGAACTTGCGTGCATAAACGGCCAACTCGTACTGGTTCTCGCGGCTGAGCAGGCTAGCCAGGAAACGATTGTCCGGGTACTCGCGGCACAGGTACTCCACGGCGCGCAGGTCGGCCATTCCGGCCGCGTCTCCCGCCAGCCGCAAGGCCGGGTTCACCAAACGCCGCACGCCGATCATCAGCGACAGCGGGATGCCGAATTCGCGGCACGCGGGCAGCACCGCCCCGCTCAGAAGCCGCGCCCGCACGGAATCTTCCGGGAACCGGAACGTGTCGTTCAAGGACACCGCCATATAAACGGGGCGCATCCTGGCGAACCATACGCCCAGAAAACGGCGCACCTCGTCCACCGAACCGCCACCCGCGCCGGCGTCCACCTTGTAGCCCTGGCCTTCCAAGACCCGCCAGTGCTCGTCCCATTTCTCCAAGATTCGGTCTAAACGCAGGACCGGGTGAAACCGTTCGTCGGGCGCCGCGCCGCGCTCCCATAAGGGAGCCTCATTCGGGTCCAGCGGATCGTTCGTCATCACCGCTTCGCTGATGCCCGCGAGCTTGAACACCCGGCTGATGTGCGCATCGAGAGGCTGGCTCGCGAAGAATTCGCGCGCCTCACTCAGGTCCGAACCTCCCGTGGGCAGCCCGAATGCCTTCAGCACCGCCACTACGCCGCGCGTCGCTTCCGATACCGGCGCATTCTCCACGAACAGCGTCCTCCAGATGGCGTCCGCCTTCGCGCGCCTGGAGAGTCCGAAATATTCCGCCGGCTTCATGCGCGAGGACCGGAACACCTCGGCTTCTAGATAATGATAGGTGATCAGGTTGTCGATTCCCCACAGGCCGTTTTCGCCCAGCGTAGGTTGGAACAGGTGGGTGTGAATGTCGATGAACGGCGTGGCCTTGAGCTCCGCTTCGACCGCGGGTAGAATCTGCTCCGGCGTCAGAATTGTGGATGGCATATTCGGCACTGTAACAGAATCAAATCGTCATCGCCAGGAACCCGCCGTCCACCCTCAGAATCGACCCCGTCACGAAGGAGGACGCCCGCGGCGAAGCCAGGTATACGGCCGCGCCCACCAGTTCCTCGCTGTCGCCGAACCGGTTCATGGGCGTGTGCGTCATGATGCTGGCCACGCGCTCGTCCGTGAGCAGCTTGCGGTTTTGCTCAGCCGGGAAAAACCCCGGTTGAATGGCGTTGACCCGTACGTTGTGCGGCGCAAGGTCCCTTGCCAGGAATTGCGTGATCTGGTTGATTCCCGCCTTCGCGATGCTGTAAGTAAACACCTTGGATAACGGCGGCCCAGCCGAGGCCGAGGAGATATTAATGATGGACCCGCCGCGGCCCGCCTCCACCATGGCCTTGCCGAAAACCTGGCACGCCAGAAACACGCTCTTCAAATCGATATCCAGAATCCGCTGCCATTCCGCCTCGCCGATTTCGAAAAACGGCGTGCCCGAGTTGATGCCGGCCGCGTTGATCAGCGTGTCGACGCGCCCGAAGCGTCCGATGGTCGCCGCCAGCGCGCTTTCCAGGTCCGCCTTGCTGGTGGCGTCGCAGCGAATTCCCATGGCCTGCCGCCCGGTCTCCGCAATCGCCTTCGCGCGCGCTTCCGCGTTCTCCAGGTTCACATCCACGATGGCGATATCCGCCCCGGCCCGCGCCAACCCCAGCGCCATCGCGCCCGCCAGCACGCCGCCTCCGCCAATCACCACGGCCGTCTGCCCGGCCAAAGAAAACATTCCATCGTCTGCCATGAATAGATGGTAACCCTCGCGGATTGACTCTGGTAAAGAATCTGCGGCCGGCGCCGCTCACTTGGCCCTCTTCAGGTCCCATGGTCTCTGCTCTACCGGCGTTCCTAGAAACTTCAACCGTGCGCCTTCGGCGCTGACGACAGTCATTTCGAACTGGGATCCGCGCGCACCCTTGAAGGCCAGAACCTCGCCCTGTAAGTGCGCATCGCTTACCTGCATCGCGTGGCCGTCGCTGGGAGGATCTACGACGCTCGCGCATTGGCCCTCCGGGCCTTGAAAGTTGCCAAGGCTAACGGTCCCTCCGATGGCGCTTCCGGCCTCCTTCAGAGTCAAAACAACGAACTCCTTGCCGTCCGCGCAGATTCCTTTCCACGTGCCGGCGAACCGCGCCAGTGAAGCGCCGTTGCTGTTCCTTTCCGGAACCGGTTGTGGCAAGGATTGAGCGAAAAGATACGCTATCGGAAAACACAGCGAGAACCAGGTTGCAAATGTTTTGGCAGTCATGCTCCTTTTGACGCCGGGCCTCGCGTCCTTGTTCCCGAAACTCCCTACTCTGGTAGATTGACTCTGGTAGACGCTCTGCTATAGTAAGAATCGACCCCTATGCCGAACCGCATCGAATTTATCCAAGGCACGCTCGATTTGCTGGTCCTGCAGGTGCTCCAGTGGGGGCCGGAGCACGGCCACGGCATCGGACAGGCGATCCGCATGCGGTCGCGGGAGGCCCTGCAAGTCGAGCATGGCTCCCTCTATCCCGCGCTGCACCGGTTGGAACAGCAGGGCTGGCTGGCGTCGGAATGGAGAGTATCGGAAGCCAACCGCCGCGCCCGCTATTACCGGCTCACGCCCAAGGGCCGGCGCCAACTGGTCGAGGAGCAGTCCCGGTGGAAACAACTGGTGCGCGCCGTGGCGCTTACCATGAAACCCGTCAAGGAGTGAACCTATGTGGCGGCGCTTCTTTCGAAAACAAGCGGGCGATGCCGATCTCGAAGAAGAACTCCAGGCTCACCTCGATATCGAAACCAGGCAGTGTATGGAGCGAGGCATGACGCGCGAACGGGCAGAACTGGAAGCCCGCCGCTTGTTCGGCAGCCGCGCGCTGGTCATGGAAGCCACCCGTGAAGTCCGCGGGCGTGGCGGCTTCGGAAACCTTTGGCAGGATATCCGCTACGCCGCCCGAGCTCTGGGACGGGGGCGCTCGTTCACGGCCGCAGCGGTGCTGTCCCTGGCGCTCGGAATCGGCGCCACCACCGCCGTTTTCAGCATCGCCGATACCGTCTTCCTGCGGCCGCTGCCCTACGCCGATTCCGGGCGGCTGGTATGGGTGGCGATCCGTTTCCCCGGCATGGGACCGGGGTTGGAGTTCGTCCCCTCGCCGGATTACGTGGAGTGGCGCCGCGACAACCGGGTATTTGAAGCTCTCGGCGCAACGGGGGCCAGCCTCGGCGTGGCGATGGTGCTGGGCGGTCCGGACCCCGCCGAGATACATGCCGCCAAAGTCTCGGCCAACTTCCTCGAGGTGTTCGCCACTGCGCCCGCATTGGGCCGCACGTTCCGGCCGGAAGAAGAACTTCCTAACGGACCTAAAGCAGTCCTGTTGACCAACCAATTCTGGCGTGACCATTTCCATGGCCGCCGCGACGTTGCCGGCTCCGTCATCACGCTCGACTCGCAGCCATACACCGTCATCGGCGTACTTCCGCAATCGTTCGTCTATCCCGCCGATGTCAGGATCGACCTGCTCACCACGCTGCCCGTTTCTCCCACCGCCAGCCACCGCGACCGCGCCATGATGACCTGGGCGGTGATCGGACGACTCAAGCCCGGCGTCACGATGGCGCAGGCGCGCGCGAATCTGGAGACGCTTCTCGCAGCCAGCAAGGCGGACGCCCCGAAATTCCTGCGTGCAGACAACAGCCTCGTGCTCCAGCCGTTCCAGGAACACCGCGCGGGTAACGTCCGCACGCTGTTGTTCGTGCTGATGGGGGCGGCTGGTTGCCTGCTGGCCATCGCCTGCGCCAACGTCGCAAATCTGTTGCTGGCCCGCTGGTCGGCGCGCTCCCATGAGCTGGCGGTGAGGGCGGCCATCGGCGCCGGGCGCGGACGCCTGGCCCGCCAGTTGTTCACGGAAGTCGCGCTGCTCATCGCCGCTGGGACCGTGTCCGGCATGGTCTTCGTGGTTGCGGCGCTTCGTGGCTTTGTCCACTTTGCCGCCCGCGAACTGCCGCGGATGAGCGAGGTCGGCGTGGATTTCCGGGTCTTCGGCATCGCCCTGCTGGTTTCGCTGGCGACGGCGTCGATTTTCGGCGGCCTTCCCGCGCTGCGCGCCGGACGCATCGATCTCCAATCCGTCTTGCAACAGGCTGCGCGCGGCAGCACAGGCGGGCGCCGGTATGTGCGGCGGGGGTTGGTGGCTTTGGAAGTGGCCCTCTCCGTGGTGCTGCTTTCGGGCGCGGCGCTGCTGTTCGAAACGCTCTGGCACATGCAGAACGACCACCTTGGTTTCCAGCCGGAGCACGTGCTCACGGTCTCCATTCCGTTGCGCGGCACGGGTTTCGACGCGCCCGCGCGCAAGGCGTTGGTATCCGATGTCCAGGCCTATCTGAACCGCATTCCCGGCGCCGAGGCAGCCGCGCTCAGCGAGTGTACGCCCCTTACCGGAGGGTCCATGTCGGGAACGTTCTCGCGATCCGACCGGCCCATGCCGGAGGCATTTCATCGCGGCGACAGCATCGCGATGTGCGGCGCCGGCGCGGATTACCTCAGAGCCGGAGGCGGGCGGCTGGTGCAGGGCCGCTTCTTCACGGAGGGCGATTTCCAGCATCCCGGCACGCTTGCGGTCCTCAATGAAGCGGCCGTCCGCGCCTACTTCCCCGGTGAAAGCCCGCTCGGCAAACAGGTCCTCGGGCAGATTGGGCAGTGGAGGACGGTGATCGGCGTCATTGCCGACACCAAAAACCAGGGGTTGAATCTCCCGGCGGCGCCACAGGCGTTGATCGACGACACGGAACTGGGAGGCGCGGGGGACCTCCGCTTCCTGGTCCGCACCCTGGCCGGCGAGGACGCTTTCGGACGCGCCCTTCGCGAGCAACTGCGCGCCGGCCATCCCGGTCTCTTCACCAAGCTTCAGACGCTGGACCAGGCGATGGGCGAGATGACCGCCAGCCCGCGCTTCAATACCGTTCTGCTCTGTGCCTTCGCCGCGGTGGCGTTCCTGATGGCCATTGTCGGCGTCTATGGCGTGCTGGCATTTTCGGTGACCGAACGCCGCGATGAGATCGGCATCCGCATGGCGTTGGGCGCAACGCCGGGCTCCGTGCTGGCGCTGGTGATGAAGGAAGGCGCGGCGCTGGCGGCGGCGGGAGTGCTGGCGGGCGTTGCCGGGGCGTTGGTCCTGACGCGCTACCTGGCCACGCTGCTCTACGGCGTCACGCCGACCGACCTCGGCGCCTACATCGCGGTGGTTGTGGGACTGGCCCTGGCGGCGCTGGCAGCGAGTTTCCTTCCCGCGCGCCGGGCGGCCGCGCTCGATCCCGCGGCCACGCTGCGTCACGAATGAGACCGTCTGGTAAACTGGCGTGTCATGATCGGTAAATTCTCGCTGGGCGTGGGCGACCGGTTCGGGCGTGAGGCCGGCGCGCAGTTGCAGGCGTGCATGATGGCCGCCGAGCGCGGCGTCGCCGTAACGCCGGTCTGGAACAAGTCGAACCGCGAGCATGGGATCGTCGGGTCTCAGCCCGAGGGCGTTCGCGTGGCAGCCGACGCCGCCGTCAGGCAAACCGGATGGCGGCAGCCGTACTATGTGGACGCGGACCACATCAAGCTCTCGACCGTGGACCGCTTCACGGACGCCTGCGACTTCTTCACCATCGACGTGGCTGAGGCTATCGGCCAGCCGGTTGCGGCCGGCGAGGTGGACGCGTTCTTGAGCGGCCATCCGGAACTGGTTGGACGGGTGAGCGTCCCCGGAATCGACCAGCCGCTCGAGATGACTCGGGAATTGGCCGCCGAAGCCGCCGGTCAGTATCTTTTCGCAGCTCAGGAGGCCGGGCGCATCTACCGCCGCATTGCGGAGCGCCGTTCCGGCCGGCCGTTCGTGACCGAGGTCTCTATGGACGAGACGGCTTCGCCCCAGACCGCGCCGCAGTTGCTGGTGATTCTGGCGGCGCTCGCCGGCGAGCGAATCCCGGCCCAGACCATCGCGCCGAGGTTCACGGGCCGCTTCAATAAGGGCGTGGATTATGTGGGGGATGTGGCTCAGTTCGAGCGGGAATTCCAGGACGATCTGGCGGTGCTGGCCTTCGCGGCGCAGCGCTACGGCTTACCCGGCGACCTGAAGCTCAGCGTGCATTCCGGCAGCGACAAGTTTTCGATTTACGGGCCCATACGGCGAGCGTTGCGGAAGTTCGGCGCCGGCGTGCACCTGAAGACGGCGGGAACCACCTGGCTGGAGGAACTGATCGGCCTCGCGGAAGGCGGCGGCGAGGGGCTTGAGATCGCCAAGGAGATCTACGAGCTGGCCTGGCTGCACCGCGAGGAATATTGCGCGCCATACGCGGAGGTGATCGATATCGACCCGGCCAAACTGCCTTCGCCGGCGCGCGTGCGGCAGTTCACGCCGGAGGAGTACACGTCCGCGTTGCGGCATGACGAGGCAAACCCGGGATACAACCCTCATTTCCGGCAGTTGCTGCATGTGGGATTCAAGGCGGCGGCGAAGATGGGCGACCGATACTTGGAGGCGCTCGACGGCGCGCGGGAAGCGGTGTCCCGGAATGTGACGGAGAATCTGTTCGAGCGGCACATTCGGCCGGTGTTTCTGGGATAGGGGTTGGCAGGCGGAAGCGCCTGCCCGCTTGGTCTGGCGATGACCCTGGGGTGCGGCAGGCGTCAGCAGAGGAGGCGCTTCAGGTCCAGGAGGTGACGGGGCTTGTAGGCCTGTTTGGACCACTGGGCGCCGGCGTCGAATTCCACGCCGGCGAAATAGCCGATTTCGCGGTACGTGCAGTAGCGCACGCGCCCGACGAAGTGGTGATTGGGGGACTCCCAACGCATCTCAGCGCCCACCGGAACGGGCATTTCCAATTGCAGGCACGCGCCGCTGGCGGAAATGTCCTCAAGCAGGGCAGTCGCGCGCCGCGATTTGCCCGTGGACCTTTCGCTCCAGCTGACTTCGACCATGTCCGCGCACATATTCCGAACTTCCGCGCGCCGCTCTATCATATTTCCCCATATCGGCGGATTCCGGCGGTTGCTTTACTGCGAGCCGTTTCTTAGCGCGGCATGAACCGCGCGGGCCAGGTCCGTGACGCCGTATGGCTTGTGCAGGTAACCATCGATGGAATCCCCGAATCGCTGGAACACTTCGGCCTCGGGATAGCCGCTCGAGACCACGACGGGGACATCGCGGCGGATCTCGCGAAGCTGGCGGAGGGTCTCTTCGCCGCTCATTCCCGGCATTGTCATGTCGAGAGCAACCAGGCGGATTTCGTCCGCCTCGCGGCGAAAGACCTCTACCGCTTCGCGCCCGTCCGCCGCCTGCATAACCGTGTATCCCGCCCGCTCCAGGGCGGTCCGGGCGATGCGCCGCACCACCTCTTCATCGTCCACAATCAGGATTTTACCGGTTCCCGAGAATTCCAGCGGCGGAGCTGGCTCAGCACGCGGGACTGGGGCTGCGGCGGCGGGCAACCAGACCTGGAAGCTAGCGCCTTTCCCGGGCGCGGACTCCACCTTGATGGCGCCACGGTGGCCGCGCACGATTCCGGAGACGGCCGCCAGGCCGAGTCCCCTGCCGGTGAACTTGGTGGTAAAGAACGGATCGAATATCTTAGACTGCGTTTCCGCATCCATGCCGGAGCCGTTATCGGCGACCGCGAGCGCCACGTAGGGGCCGGGTTCCAGGGTCCCTCCGACGCCAAAATCGGCCACCGTGCCTTCGTCCACGCTTTCGATGGACGTCGCGACTGCCACCCAGCCGCCCTCGGGACCGATCGCCTCCGCCGCGTTGATCGCCAGATTCATGACGATTTGCTGGATTTGCGACGCATCGGCTTCGATAATGGGCCGCTCGGCCAACGTGAGGCGGACATCGATACCCTTCGGAATAGAAGCTTCGATCAGCGAGACGATCTGGCGCACCTGTTCGGAAAGGTCCAGGGATTCGACGAAGGACCGTCCGCGGCCGGAATAGGCCAGCATCTGCCTGGTCAATTTGGCGGCCCGCTCGCTCGAAAGCTGGAGGCTCTTCACCAATTCCAGCGCCGCCGCATCGCCCGCAACATAATCCTCGAGCAAGCTGGCGCTGCCCATGATGCCCACCAGGAGGTTATTGAAATCGTGCGCGATGCCGCCCGCCAGCACGCCCAGGCTTTCCAACTTGGCGGCCTGCAGCATTTTCTCTTCGGCGCGCTTGCGGTCGTCGATATCGGTGCAGGAGCCAATGAACCCCAGGAACTCCCCGCCGGCGTCAAAGCGGGGAACGCCGCGGCCGAGCACCCAACCATATTGGCCGTCGTGCCTGCGGAGGCGGAACTCGACGGAGAACGGCTGGAGGGTTTCCAGGGCTTGGTCGTAAACTTGCCGGTGGCGCTGCCTGTCCTCCGGATGGATGCCTTCCTTCCACCCATCTCCCATCTCCTGGTCCCAGGTGCGGCCGGTGAACCGCAGCCACGGCTGGTTCAGGAACGCGCGTTTGCCGCCGGACGCGTCCGACCAGATCATGACGGGCGCCGAATCGGCCATGGTGCGGAAACGCCGCTCGCTCTGTTCCAGCGCCTGCTCGGCGCGCTTTCGTTCGGCGATGTCGCGGAACACCAGTACCACGCCTTGGAGCAATCCGTCGCGCCCGCGAATGGGTGCGCCGCTATCGTCGATGGGGACCTCCTGGCCGGTGTGCGAGACCAGAATGGTGTGATTGCCGAGACCCACCACCTGGCCTTCGCGCAAGACGCGCTGGATGGGGCTTTCGACTTCGTGACGCGTCTGCTCGTTGACGATGCGGAAAACCTGGCTGGCCGGCAGACCGCGAGCTTCGGACTCGGCGTATCCCGTCAAACGCTCGGCGACGCGGTTCATCATGCGCACGGCGCCTTGGGCGTCGGTGGTGATGACGGCATCCCCGATGCTGTAGAGCGTGGTACGCAGCAGATCGCCGGCGGCTGCCGCGGCGGCGGCCAGAGACTCCTGAGCGCGGGCAGCGCGGCTCAACAGGATGCCGCCGGCGGCCACCAATCCCGCCAGCAGGAGGGCCCCGGCCAGGGTCAGCGAGAGGTCGACTCGCGCATCGCGTTCGAGTTGATCCCAGGAACGTTGCCGCCGATCCTCCTGATCCGCCTCAAGGTCCGAGAGCGTGGCTCGAAGACGCTCCATCACCTTCTCTCCGAAATCCGTGCGGACGACTTCGAGCGCGGCGGGGAGACCTTTGGACCTTCGGAGATCGATGGTGGTCCGCAGTTCGTCGAACTTCCGATTGACAAGCATGCGGAGGGTGGCGACGCGCCCGGCTGCCGCCGGTTCGCCGCCAGTCAAGGCGGTGAGCTCGTCCAATTCGGCCGGCGCTGCCCGAACCGCGGATTCGTAGGGAGTGAGGTAATCGTCCCGGCCGGTGAGCAGAAACCCGCGTTGAGCGGTTTCCGCATCTTCGATGCGAAGCTGCAAGTACTCGCTGAGCTGCCTGGCGCGGCGAATGCCGGAGATGGTGGCGGAGGACTCCCGAAACCGTTGCCAGTCCCGATAGGAGAAGATGCAGGCCGTCAGCAGGGTCAGCAGGGACAGTCCCAGCGCCGCCAGCCCGAGCCACTTGGTGCGAACCGGGTTCATGGTCTGAGTCGCGAAACACAAGAGTAGCATGTGGACTAATGCGACCTGCTTTGAGCTTGTGTTTTCAGCGCTTGCCGCCCAAACGCGCCGGGTCGGCGAGGTATAAATTCGCAAATGCAGCCGTTGTAATGGTAGGTGTTGTCTCCGTCGGGCGGACCCCATGGGTTGCTGCTGGCGACTTGAGTCCGTTATTCCTGACGCAGAGCTTCCAAGGGCTCGATGCGGCCGGCGCGCCGCGCGGGGATATAGCAGGCGGTCAGGGCCACGGCTCCGAGCAGGGCGATTACGCCCGCCCAGGCGAAGGGGTCAATGGGACTCACGCCAAACAGGAGGCCGCGTAGGAGCCGGCTTGTGGCGGCGCTCAGGGCCAGACCGATGAGCGAGCCGGCTGCGGTGAGCACCATTCCCTCCTTCAGAACCGCCCGCAGCACGTGTCGCGAGGTGGCGCCGAGCGCCATGCGGATGCCGAACTCGCGCGTGCGGCGGGCGGCGTGGAAAGCGATGACGGCGTACAGGCCGATGCCGGCGACAATCAGCGATCCGGCCGAGAACAGGCTGAGGAGCGTGCCAATGACGAGGGCAGGCGCGGTGTACTGCTGCATGAAGGCGTCCATACTTTGCACGCTTCCAACGATGCGCTGGGTGGCGGAGGCGTCGCGGATGATGGCCGCAGCGGAGGCGGCGACAGGGGCGAACGGCCCGGCATAACGAATGTTGAAGTACTGGACCCCGCCCCGGTCGCCGCGAGTGCGCGAAAGGAACACGAAGCGGTCGCCACCCTGCTGCTGCAAGCCCGAGTAGGCGCCATTGGCGGCGACGCCGATCGCTTCGTAGGGGCGTCCGAAGATTTCGATGGAGCGGCCCACGGCGGACTGGCCGGGGAAGAGGCTCTCGGCGGCGCGGCGGGTGAGGATGGCGACGTCGCGGTCCGCATCGGACTCGATGAAGTCGCGGCCTTCGACGCGGACGCCCAAGGCGTAAAGGTAGCGCGGTCCGACCACCATGCCGGGGATGGGCGTCTGTCCGACTACGGCCTCAAGCTGGCCGAAAGGATCGGGGGGCACGGCGCTGGCGTAAGAAACGGCAGTGACGTTGTGAACGGCGGCGAGGCGTGCCCGCAGCGATTCGAGAAGCGCCCGCTGGTCCTCCGCGCCGCCGGCGCCGAGCGTGTTGAGGCGGAGGATGAGGCGGTGGTCCTTCGGGAAACCGAGGTCGGCGGCGTCGATAAGGAAGACGGAACGGCTGGCGAGTCCGGCGCCGCCAAGCAGGAGGACGCAAAAGGCGAGTTGGACCACCGCCAGGACGTTGGCCATGTTCGAACGGCCTTCGATCGCGCCAGGGCCGCCGGCCTTGAGGTAGGGGAGCAACTCCTGGCGCCAGGCGCGCAGGGACGGCGCGAGCGTGAAGGCCAGGGCGCCGAATACGGCGAGCGCCAGCGCGTAGATGGCAACCCGCCAATCGGGCGCCACGTTGGGCTCGATGCGCGCTCCCGATTCGAGAGGCGGGATAAGAGCGGGAACGTCGCGGGCGACCCACCACGCGAAAGCCCAGGCCGCGGCGGCGGCGGCGAGGGAGAGCGCCAGGCCTTCGGAGAGCAGCAGAGAAAGGATGCGGCGGCGCGAGGCGCCAAGCGATTGGCGAACGGCGAATTCGCGCTGGCGGGCGGCGGAACGGCCCAGCATCAAGTTGGCGACGTTGGCGCAGACCACCAGCAGGGTGAGCAGCCCGACGCCGGTGAGGAGGGCCATGAACATTTTGGCTTGCGCGCTTTGCCAGGGGCCAAAGGCGGTGGCGGAGTAGCGCGTGAGGACGATCCGCTGGCGGGCGAGTTCGGGATAGGCGGCTGCGACGCGCGCCGAAATGGCGTCGAATTCGGCCTGCGCCTGGGCAAGCGAAACGCCCGGCGAAAGACGGCCGATTAATTCGACGCCGCTGCGCGCCAGCGCCTGAGCCTCGCCATGGAGCCGTGCGTAGCCTAGGATGGGGACCGCGGCTTCGAAGTTAGGCGCGAAATGCGTCCCGCGGAACCCTTGGGCGGCTACGCCCACGATGGTGGCGGGCACTCCGTTGAGGAGTACCTGCCGGCCCAGGATATCGGGCGCGGACTGAAACTGGTTCTGCCAAACGTGATATGCAATCACCACGGCTAGCGCGGCGGCGCCGCGAGTTTCCTCACCGGTGAAGCTGCGGCCCTTGACGATGGGAACGCCGAGCGCGCCGAAGTAATTGGAGGTCACCGCCAGGCCGCGGAGTTCGTAGGTCCCGTTGGGGGCGGTCATGACGAAGCGCTGGAAGGCCGATGCGGCAATGGACTGGATGGTCCGGCAGTCCACCAGGAAATCCGTATAGATAGGAAAGGGGACGACGTCCGCGCCGCGGTCGCCCGGCATGGTGGCTGCGATATACACCAGGTTTTCGGCGCGGATGCCGGGCGCGGGCCGGTTGAGGATGCCGTTGATCAGGCTGTAGATGGCTGTATTGCCGCCGATGCCTACGGCCATGAGCGCGACGGCGGCGGCGCTGAAGCCGGGGGCGCGGCGGAAGATGCGGACGGACGAGCGTAGGTCGGCGAAGAATTGTCCGAACTGCGCGCGGAGAGGCTCGGGCGCAGACGGTTCGGCCGCCGGTTCCAACCCGTAGATGGGGCGCGGGCGGATAGAGATGCCGGCTTCGAGCGGCGGCGGCGCGCTGGGCGGCGCGGTGGGCGTGTTGTGCAGGTCTAGCGCTTCGATATCGGCTTGCGGGAGTTCCTCGAACTGAATCCAGTTGTAAGGGGAGTTCGCGAAGTTGCTCCAGTGGCGCACGGACCATGCGGCGGCGAACGCCAGGAAGCCGGAAAAGACGGCGAAGCGCCAGGGGTATGGCATGGTGAAATACTCGATCTGCACGCAAAAGCTGGCGACCAGAATCAGCGTGCCGCCGTAGAGCGCGAGCCTTACATGCATGTTGGACTTACCGGGGAGATACGAGCAGGCGAAGGGAATTTTGCGGAACTGGTAGAGCGAAACGTGCACGAAGAGGATGGCGGCGAGGGAGAGCACAAGCATGTGCAGCGCGGCGGGGCGTAAGGGCCAGATCAGGAAATAGGCGGCAGCGTCGGCGGTCCACACCGGCAGGACCGTGAGCGAGAACAGGGCCTTGCGGACGGCGCGGAAGTAGGCGGCGGGCGGTTGGACCGCGGTGAGCCAGAACACCCAGTTGGCGCGGAGCTCGATAGGGAGGGAGAAGATGGCGCGCGCGCCCACCACGGCGAAGCAGAGCAGCACCAGGCCGCCCATCAGCAGCGGCGCGTTGAGCTGGTTCCATTGCGTCCCCAGGTTCTGCTCCCAGGGTTCACTGACGCCGTAAAGCAGGTCGCGGCCATAGGAGAAGGCCACCGCCAGGCCGATGCCGGCGTAGGCGGCCAGGAAGAGGCGGTGCTGGCGGCTGCGCGCGATGGTGCGGGCAGTGAACAGGACGATGGCGCGGTCGAGGGGGCGGCGGAGGAGGGCGTAGACCAGGCTCGGCGCATGGCGGGGCCGGCCGGTGGGCAGAATGTCGGGCTGCTCGACGATCTTCCGGATGCTGCGGCCGTAGGAGAGAGCGAAAGAGATGGCGGCGGCGCCGCATACGAGGAACAGCGCGCGTAATGCTCGCGGGGCGAGGGGATGGGACGGGACCCGTCCGCTAAGCTGCTGCTCTAGTCCGAAGAACCACGACGAAGGCATCCACGGGACGGCGCCGGGCGGCCGGAGAAACCAGGCTGCCAGGACGGCGAAGAACGCGGCCAGCTGGAGAAAGCTGGAAACGCGCAGGAAATGGCGGTAGGGCAGAAGCTGTGCGGCGAGTCCTTGGAGAGCCAGCATCCCGCAACAGATAAATAGGCCTGCCGCAGCCATGGCCACCCAGTATCCGGCGAAGGCATGGAGCGCCGCGAGGAAGCTGTCCTGGGGAAGGCCGACAAACGGAAACCAGAAACCGGTGAAGATGTTGAGAGCAGCCACGGCCACGCCGAGCGCGGTGGCGAGCGCTGCGGCCTTGGCAAGAAACACGGTCCGATTGCGAACCGGCAGGAGGCCGAGGATGAGGCAATCGCGGCGGTCGGGCAGCACGGTGTTCCAGGCCAGGACGGAGAACAAGCCCGCGACCGCCATGGTGGTAGCCACCAGAAACTCCATGTCGGCGCGGATGGCGATGCGGGCGTGCGCATCCGAACCGTTGATGTATTTCGTGCCGAAGACCAATACAAAGGTCGAGCTGAAGGCGGCCAGCATGGCGGCCAACTGGACCAGCAGCTTTTGAATGTCGCCATGGGAAGAGAGCACGTCGAGATCGACGATGCGGCGGAGGAAGTCCCGGTAGAGGATGCGGAACTGGCGGCGCTCTTCGGGCATTACGCCTCCATACATTCGAGAAACTGCCGGGTGAGGCCGGCGGTGTCCTGTTCAATGGCGAGCTGGGCGAAGATGCCTTCCAGGTTGGGCAGCGACATCAGCGCGCGCAGGTTGTCGATGGAGTCGTTGGCAACCACGCGGCCCTTGTGCAGGATGACGACGTGGGAGGAGACTCGCTCGACGGTTTCAAGTTCATGCGAGCTGAAGACGACGGTCTTGCCGCGGGCGGCGAGTTCGCGGATGATCTCGCGCAGCACGAGCGCGGAGCTGACATCGAGGCCGGAGAAAGGCTCATCGAGCAGGACGAGAGCGGGATTGTGAAGCAGCGCTGCGGCGAGCAGCACCTTCTGGCGCATGCCCTTGGAATACGACGAAATGAGGACCCAGCGATCTTCGTGGAGCGAGAGCACGCGGAGGAAGCCATCGATTTTGTCGGCCAACGCGCGCGCAGTCATTCCGCGCAACTGGCCGACCATCTCCAGGTATTCGGCGCCGGTGAGATGCGGATAAAGGAGCGGCTCTTCGGGGACATAGCCGACGCGCCCGCGGTAAGCCATGGGATCGCGATCGATGCGCTCGCCATCGAAGAAGATCTGGCCGTCGGTGGGTTGCAAGAGGCCGGTGATCATCTTCAGCGTGGTGGATTTGCCCGAGCCGTTCGGCCCAAGATAGCCCGTCACCTCACCGCGGCGGGCGACGAAGCTGACGTCCTGGACGGCAACGGTGGCGGGGAAGCGTTTGGTGACGTTGCGCAGTTCGAGCATTCAGGCTCCGATGCGGCGCGCCAGATTGCGCCACCAGAAAACCAGGAAAATTACGGCGGCGAGAAGGCCGACGGCCATGAAAGCGATGAGGCGCATCAGCGCAGCGAGGCCAATGCCGCCCTCCACGGAGGGGTACGCCAACTGCGCGCGGAGGTGCCCAATGCGCAGCATCACGGCGCTGGCGACCGTCATCTGGAACAAGGCGCAGGCGAGGGCCGCGAGAACCTTCCAGTAACCGGAGCGCAGGAACCATTGACGGCCCAGGGAGACGGCTCCGTCCAGGAACAGAGGCGCGACGCCGCCGGTTTGCGCGGTTTCGTCGTAAATCCAAAGCATCTCGCCGGCGAACTCGCGCCGGAAGACCGCGGGATGCAGCCACAGGAGGCTGCGATACAGGGTGCGGGTCATGAGGCGCTCCTCGGTTGGGCTCGTAGGTGAACGCGCGCCTCGTGAACGACGGTTTCGAGACGGGCGATTTCGGCCGTGAGAACGCCGCGGCCGGCGGATGTGAGGCGGTAGTAGCGCCGGCGAGGGTCCCCGCCAGGACTGCTGTGAGGGACTTGCTCAACCAGCCCGTGCGCCATCAACTTCGAAAGATTGTCGTAAAGGGTACCGGGGCCAAGCTTGTACTGGCCTTCGGACTGGCGGGCCACCTCCTGCATGATGGCGTAACCGTGACGGTCCTCGGCGGCGAGAGACAGCAGGATATGGAGGGTGGCGGGGGAGAGGGGAAGAAAAGAGCTGAAATCCTCTGGCATAGGTCGGATTCAGTTATATCAGAATCCGAGCGATGCGTCAAGACCCGATTCGTCTTGCTGCTTCGGGTCGATTCCACGTCTGGACGGCGCGTGGGGCAGCGGCCCTACCCTAGAGGATTGCCGCAAGGAGTCGGCGGATGTGCTGGAGGACTGGCTCCTCTTCCGATTGACGCGGCAGATGCCTATTCCGGCGATTCAGGGAATCGAGTTGACGGTCCGCGAGGTCGCCTGATGCCCCGGTTGGGGCCGGTCAGACGAACAGATTTGATTCGCCATCTGCACGCTCGGGTTTTCCGGTCCTTACGCTGGCGCGAAACACCAGATAATGGCGTGGGGCGGACCTCCTGGTCTGCCTTCTTCGCCTTCGCTGGCGCCCAAGGAGTTGTTCGTAGTGGACAGGGGCTTTTGCGATTTGGTACACTCTTCTTGTCCCTTTCAGAAGCGCTCAGTGGGAGGTTCGTCTGCTGTTCCTGGACGGGCCGCTTGCACCAATGAGGAAATATGGCACGCCAACCAGGTAAACATTATCAATCCGCGCGGAAGCAGGTCGAGGCCAAGGAATATCAGCTTGAAGAGGCCGTTCCGCTCCTCCAGAAAATCAAGTACGCCAAGTTCGACGAAACCGTGGAAGTGCATTTGCGCCTCGGGGTCGATCCCAAACACGCCGACCAGATGGTCCGTGGGACCGTTGTCATGCCGAACGGACTTGGTAAATCCAAAAAAGTGCTGGTGATCGCCAGCGGCGATAAGCAGCGAGAGGCGTCCGAAGCGGGCGCCGATCTAGTGGGCGGCGACGACATGGTGAACAAGATCCAGTCGGAGAACTGGACGGATTTCGACGCCGTGATCGCCACGCCGGATATGATGCGGTCGGTGGGCAAGCTGGGAAAGATCCTCGGACCGCGCGGGCTGATGCCGAACCCCAAGACGGGGACGGTGACGATGGACGTTGCCAAGGCGATCAAGGAAATCAAAGCCGGCAAGGTGGAATTCCGCGTCGATAAGACGGGGATCATTCACGCGCCGGTGGGCAAAGTGAGCTTCACCGCCGTCAAACTGGTGGAAAACGCCGCCAGCCTGATCACCGCGGTAATCAAGGCGAAGCCGGCCGTGGCGAAGGGCAAGTACGTCAGGAGCGCGACGATCTGCTCGACGATGGGCCCGGGCGTGGCGATCGACACGGCGCCCTTCAGCGTAAAAGCGGCGGCGGTCTAGACGCCAACAGGTGTTTCCATGAAAAAGAAGGAAGACAAGAAGAAAGAGATTGACGCCCTGCGCAGCGATCTGGAGCGGTCGAAGAACCTGTTCGTGACCGGCTACGAGAAGCTGAAGGTCAGTCAGGACTTCGAGCTGCGCAAGGTGATTCGGGGCGTGGGCGCGCAGTACCGCGTGGTGAAGAACAACCTGGCGGAATTGGCTTCGGAAGGAACGCCCGCCGGACAGGTTCTTAAAGACCTGAAGGGGATGACTTCGGTGGCCTACACCGCAAAGGATCCGGTGGCGCTGGCGAAGGCGCTGACCACCTACGCGAAGGCCAACCCGTCCTTCACCTTCAAGGCGGGTATTGTGGAAGGCCGGGTGATCGACATCAAGGCGATCGGCGAACTGGCCAACATGCCCTCGAAAGAGGAGATCTTTGCGAAGCTGCTCTACATGATCAACGCGCCGGCGCAGCGGCTCGCGACGGCGATCAATGCCGTGGGGCGCAATATGGCGGCGGTAATCGATCAGGGCGTAAAAGAGAACAAGTTTGAGGACAGAGGAGTTTAGATATGGCGGACATCAACGCAATTGCGGATCAGATTCAAGGTTTGACGCTGCTGGAGGCTTCACAGCTAGTGAAGCTGCTTGAGGAAAAGCTAGGGGTCTCGGCGGCCGCGGCAGCTCCGGTAGCGGCGGCGGGCGGGGGACCGGCGGCGGCTCCGGTAGTGGAAGAGAAGACCGAGTTCACGGTCATTCTGACGGGCGTCGGCCCCAATAAGATCAATGTTATCAAGGCCGTTCGCGAAGTCACAAGCCTGGGGCTGAAGGAAGCCAAGGACCTGGTGGACGGCGCTCCCAAGCCGGTCAAAGAAGGCATCGGCAAGGACGAAGCCGAGGCCCTGAAGAAGAAATTCACCGACGTTGGCGCAACCGTCGAGGTGAAGTAGCGGCTCCGCTCAGCGGGGCGGGTCGAAGGCCGGCCCCGCGGGGGAGGAGTGTTTTTTTGCGGTTTGACGTGGGCGGTCGAATCCTGTTAGGATGTTTCGTTGGGTGCTCGATTCGGCCGGATTCGAACCCAATTGGTGACTGTGATTCGTAAGTCTTGGCATTTCAATTGCAGTGGGATCGGAACTGCAGAGAGGGAATCTCTGCGCGTTCGCATTGGTGCATTGATTTGCCTGGGCGCACACCCTTCCACTTCCACGAAACCCATCTTTTTTGTCGCCGGCAACGCTCCAAACCCAGTACGATTCCCGCACCCGCTTAACTTTTCGCTGACGCTTCGGGATGCATCGCCTCCCGCAGCGCCGGTTTTGTACTCTTAGCGCGTTTCTTTGCCGTGGCTGTTCGGCCGTCAGGAGCTTTTAAGACATGGATAATCAACGTAACGGCGCCGCCCCCGAACGAGTGGATTTCTCCAAAATCAAGACTTCGATACCGATTCCGAACCTGATTGAGGTTCAGAAGACTTCGTACGAGCGTTTTTTGCAGATGGATCTTCTGCCCAACGAGCGGCAGGACATCGGTTTGCAAACGGTGTTCAACTCGGTGTTTCCGATTACGGACTTCCGGGGCGTGAGCGATCTGGAGTTCGTGGACTATTCCATCGGCAACTGGGAATGCAAGTGCGGCAACCTCAAAGGGCTGCACCACCTGCGGTCCACGTGCCGGAATTGCGGCGCGACCATCCGCACGAATCCATTCCTGGCGGGCGACATCCTCTGCCATCATTGCGGGGCATTCAACAAGAACGTGGTGACGTTCTGCAACAAGTGCGGCGATCCGGTGGGGCTGCAACTGAAGTACGACATGCTGGAGTGCCAGGAGCGCGGCATGACGTATGCGGCGCCGCTCAAGGTCACCATCCGGTTGACGGTGTATTCGAAGGATCCGGAGACCGGAAAGAAGAGCGTCCGCGACATCAAGGAACAGGAAGTCTTCTTCGGCGAAATTCCGCTGATGACGGAGAACGGAACGTTCATCATCAACGGCACGGAGCGCGTGATCGTATCGCAATTGCACCGGTCGCCGGGCGTGTTCTTCGAGCGGGTGCAGGCGCAGGGCTACTACCTGGGGAAGATCATTCCGTACCGGGGAAGCTGGGTGGAGTTCGAATACGACACCAAGAACATCCTTTACGTACGCATCGACCGCAAACGGAAATTCTTCGGCTCGGTGTTCCTCAGGGCGCTCGGGTTGAAGACCGACGAGCAAATTCTGCGGGCGTTTTACCGCGTCAGCAAGATCGCCATTCAGGATAAGAAGCTGAAGTGGAACGTGGATGAGGGTCTGCGCGGATTGAAGCTCTCGCGGGCGATCTCCGGCAAGGGTGGGGAAGCGATTGTCGCGCAGGGCAAGAAGATCACGGAGTCGCTCTACAAAGAAATCCTGAAGGCGAAGATCCAGCAGGTAGACATCGACGTGGTGGATCTGGAAGGCGCCTTTGTGGTGGCCGACGTGGTGGACATGTCGACCGGCGAAGTGCTGATCGACGCGAATAGCGAACTGACGGCGACCGCGCTCTCCAGGATCATCGAATCGGGCATCGAGGAATTCGAAGTCTTCTTCCCGGAGCGCGACGACGTGGGGACGGTGATTTCCTCGACCATCAAAAAGGACCCGGTGAAAGCGCAGAACGAGGCGCTGATCGAGATTTACCGCAAGCTGCGTCCAGGCGATCCGCCGACGCTCGACACGGCCACGCAACTGTTCCAGGGCATGTTCTTCGACCCGCGCAAGTACGATTTTTCGCGCGTGGGCCGCATGAAGTTCAATATCAAGCTGCACGACCGCGCCGACGCCACGCCGCTCGACAAGCGCACGCTCGATTCGGACGATTTCAAGGCCACCATCCTCTACCTGTTGAAGCTGCGCAAGGGCATTGGCGGGGTGGACGATATCGACCACCTGGGCAACCGGCGCGTGCGCGCGGTCGGCGAACTGCTCGAAAACCAGTTCCGCATCGGCCTGGTGCGCATGGAGCGCGCCATCAAGGAAAAGATGTCGGTGTACCAGGAAATGTCCACGGCCATGCCGCACGACCTGGTAAACGCCAAGCCGGTGATGGCGGCGATCCGCGAGTTTTTCGGATCGAGCCAGCTTTCGCAGTTCATGGACCAGACCAACCCGCTCTCTGAGATCACCCACAAGCGGCGTCTTTCGGCGCTCGGTCCAGGCGGCTTGAGCCGGGAGCGCGCGGGATTCGAAGTGCGCGACGTACACCCGACGCACTACGGGCGCATCTGCCCCATCGAGACGCCGGAAGGTCCGAATATCGGGCTGATTTCGTCGCTCTCCTGCTTCGCGCGGATCAATGACTACGGGTTTATCGAAAGCCCCTACCGCAAGGTGGTAAAGGGCGCGGTGGTGGACGAAATCAAGATCCTGAACCCCGGCGACGCGGATTTCAAGGTCGGGGACGTGGTGCGGCGGCAGGAAGTGGAGGACGCCAACCGGAAACTGGGCGCCAAGAAGCAGCCGGCCGAGTATGAGGCCCATTGCGAGTACCTCTCGGCATGGGAAGAAGATAAATGGACGGTGGCGCAGGCCAACGTGGAGCTCGATGAGAAGGGACGCATTGTTCCGGATCTTTCGAACGCGCGGCAGGCCGGCAACTTCGTGCTGAAGTCGCGCGATGAGATCGATTACATCGACGTTAGCCCCAAGCAGTTGGTCTCGGTGGCGGCGAGTTTGATTCCGTTCCTTGAGAACGACGACGCCAACCGCGCGTTGATGGGGTCGAACATGCAGCGCCAGGCTGTGCCGCTGATCAAGGGCGAAGCGCCCCTGGTCGGCACCGGCATGGAGCGGGTCACCGCGCGCGACTCGGGAGCGGTGATCGTTTGCCGCCGCGACGGCATCGTCGACCAGGTGGACTCCGAACGCGTGATCGTGCGCGTCGAATCCG
>Ga0181535_10000081_pt1 | contig 141624 bp, 113 predicted proteins | sample PEATcosm2014_Bin_44_FD_119774 | JGI IMG/M metagenome (GOLD analysis project Ga0181535, IMG submission 119774) | Peatland microbial communities from MTU Mesocosm Facility, Houghton, MI, USA - PEATcosm2014_Bin17_30_metaG | ecosystem: Environmental > Terrestrial > Soil > Wetlands > Peat | place... | reverse complement strand
TTCCGGAAAAAAAAGTGTCGGGCGGTTCAGCATGAAAAAGACATCCGTGTTTTTGGGCATCCTTATCCTCATCATCGCTGGATTTCTTGTAAGCCCGGTCTGTGCGGATAAACCTGTGGCATCATTTATATCGAATGTATCATCAGGGACTACCCCGCTGACGGTACAATTCGTCGACTCAACCCTGAACTCTCCGACGTCATGGACGTGGCTTTTTGGCGATGGAGGTACCTCCACCAGCCAAGACCCAACACATACATACACAACAGCCGGCACCTATACTGTTACTCTCATCTCAACAAACTCCGCAGGCAGTGATACGCTCACCAGGATGGGATATATAACAGCTACAAAAGCATCATCAGTTCCTGCTGCGTCATTTGTTACCAATGTAACTTCGGGAGCCGTGCCCCTTTCAGTGCAATTCCTGGATTCATCCAACAACTCCCCGATTGCATGGGTATGGTCATTCGGTGATGGAGGGAGCTCCACAATTTCAAACCCGGTACATACCTACACAACCGCCGGCACCTATACGGTCACCCTGACTGCTACCAACTCTGCCGGCAGTAACACGGTTTCCCAGACCAACTACATCACTGCAAGTGTGGTGACAGACGCCCCCGGCCCGTTGTTCAAATCAACGGTAACTTCAGGATATGCACCCCTGAACGTCCAGTTCGTGGATGCTTCGAGTAACGCCCCAAACACATGGACATGGTCATTTGGGGATGGCAGTACCTCCTCGCTCCAGAACCCGACACATACATATACAACTGCCGGTACCTATACGGTCACCCTGACTGCCACCAACTCTGCTGGTAGTAACACGGTTTCCCAGACCAACTACATCACCGTGGTCGCGGCGGTCCCCCAGTCATCGTTTACCGCAAATGTGACCTCGGGAGCAAAACCCCTGACCCTCCAGTTTACCGATACCTCAACAAACGTCCCGACCGGATGGTACTGGACATTTGGCGACGGCGGTGTCTCCACGAGCCAGAATCCGGTGTACACCTTCAACTCCATTGGAACGTATGCGGTCTCACTGGGGGTCTCAAACACCGCGGGTAGCAACACCACCACCATGCCGGGGTACATCACGGTAACGAATAGTGCGACTTCACCCATTACCTCGTTTACTGCGGACATACAATCCGGAACCGCACCGTTTACCGTCCAGTTCACGGACACCTCAGGTAATTCCCCTACCGGATGGCAGTGGTCGTTTGGTGACGGGACGCAGAGTACTGAAGAGAACCCCTCATATACCTACACAACAGCCGGCACCTATTCAGTCACCCTGACCGCAGTAAACGCGGGTGGCCACAACACCTCCACCATGCCGGGATATATCACGGTTTCTGCACCCCTCGTCACGGCAGCACCGACGCAGATCATCGCAACTGCCACCCCAACCATGAGCACTTCTACCGTAAACCCGACGGGCACTCAGTCCGCAGCCGTGACCACAGCTCCACCTGCATCAGGTGAAGGGACGCCTTCGTGGGAACTGCCACTCATAGGCATCGTAGTTCTGGCACTGGTTGTCATTGCACTTCTCCTTTATGCAGGAGGACGATCCGGTGGCAGGAGAAGGTCACGTGGCGGGGACCTGTAAAAGAACAATTTTTTTTAGAGGTTGGAATATTTTTTTAGGAAAAAGAGGTAGTGTCCACCGACCCTGCCGGAATAAGGCCAGGCGAAGTGCCGGCAGTTATTCCATTTTTTCCCGACCGATGCACTCGAAATCGATAAACCCGTTGTAAGGATCGGTCTTCACAAGCCGGACACGCACTTTCTGACCGACAAGAAGCCCGCGTTCACCCTTTATGACCCGGCCTTCGGCCGGTGGCACAAGAAGCCTGACATAGGTTCCCTTGTCCGCGGCGCCGGTCACAAGAGCATCAAAGGTTTTGCCGATGCTGTTCTGGAGGAGCATGGCGGCAACAGATTTTCTCATGAACCGTTTGACTTTCTTTGACGCCTTCTCCCGGTCGGTCAGCCACATGGCCCGGTCTGAGAGATCCGAAGGGGGATAGGGGCTGGGTTTTCCCGTCAGGATCGCCTTGATCAACCGCTGGTTAATGATATCCACGTAACGCCGGTTCGGAGCCGTCGCATGGGTATAATCGATGACCGCAAGGGCAAAGTGACCGGCCGGCGTAGCACCGGGTTCAAGCATCATGTACTCGCCGGGCCCCAGCAGTTTTACCACAGCAAGGGACAGGTCAGGAAAACGGAGAGGATCGGCGACCTTTTCTTTGAGGAGGAACTTTGACAGCGCCTTTGCATCCGGTTTCTCAGGCAGGGTTTCCCCAAGGGTGGCAGCGACAAGTATGATTCCGGCCCAGTTCCGTGGTGTCTTTACGACTCTCTGGATCATCGGCACACCGGCAGATCCCAGCCGGGTGACTATCGTCCCGTTTGCTGCAACCATAAACTCCTCAATCAGGGCCCGGGCCGGGTTCGGCGTCACCGTTACAAGCCCCTTTGCCTCACCATTCTCCATGACCACTTCCGCCTCCATGGTATCCAGTTCGAGCGCGCCCTGTTCACGGCGGTATTTTCGCAGGAGTTGCGCTGCATCATTCTGGAGACGGAGTTGTTCTTCAAGGCCAGCCACCTTCCGCACACCCTCCGGCAGGGGGCCTTTTCTCTCCAGCCAGTTGCCAATATCGTTGTACACAAGTTTTGCCTTATTAGAAACGAGCGCCCGGTACACTTCACCGGGAATGAAACTTCCGTCTGGCTGAACGGCAAACTCAATGATGACAGCCATCCGATCCTTTCCCTGCAGCAGGGATGTGATCCCGTACGAGAGCCGTTCGGGCAGCATGGGAAATGTGAGGATACCGGTATAGACCGAGGTCCCGTTATGGGCTGCATATTCATCAGTGGGTGAACTTTTGTGCACGTACGAATCGACATCTGCTATGGCGACCCGGACCCGGATCGTTCCGTCAGGGTTGCGCTCGCAGTACTCCAGCTGGTCGAGGTCCTGTGAATCAAAATTGTCGATCGACGACCACATGAGCGTGCGGAGGTCGTGCGTGTCTTCCTGAATATCAGAAAAGACCCGTTCGTGCATTGCGTTGACATCGTCAATCACGTGCGGGGGGAACCGGGGTTCAAAACCATATTTTTCCATCGCATGCCATGCGATGGTTTTGAGATCAATATCGTGGTGAAGCGGGCGGTGATCTTTCATTGTAACAGTGTGTAGTTTTCTTTTGGGCGAATAAATGCTTCTGGGACCATGCCGGCTTGCCGGGATAACGGCACCTGTATGAAAAATTTCCCTAAAAACGGGAATGACCCCTTTTTTCCGGGCGGCCGTTTATGATGACGGGGAGACCTCAATACTCTCCCCGGGTTTGAGGATCGTTACCGTAAGATCTGTTGTCCGCTCAAGAGCGATCTTGAATGGTACCGGGTCTGCGGCGATCGGGTCCCAGGTGTTGTAGTGAATCGGGATCACGGTCTTTGCCCCGATAAAGTTTGCCGCCATCATCGCTTCCCGCGTCCCCATTGTGTATCGCCCGCCGATCGGGAGGAATGCGATATCCGGATGGTACAGTTCCCCGATCAGTTTCATATCCAAGAAAAGCGCGGTATCACCAGCATGGTACACCGAAACACCGTCCATCCGGATCACGTAACCCGCTGCCGCTCCACCGGGGAGGCTGCCGGCTGCCGAATCGATCCCTGCAGAATGTACCGCCGGGGTCATGGTAAATGAAACCCCATCAAGCGTGATAGTCCCGCCGAGGTTCATTCCCTCGGCAGGGATGCCCTGCCCCTTGAGATAACGGGCAATCTCGCTGATGGCAACCACGGGTTTTTTGAGCGCAATTACCTCACCGAGATGATCGTGATGCCCATGGGTGACCGCAACGATATCAGGGTTCGTGGATATGACGCTGCCCTCCGTCACGAAAGGATCGATTATGACTTTTTTTGTGCCCTTCATCAGAACGCATGAATGGCCAAGCCAGGTACATTGCATATATGCAGAATGGGGCGCCGGGGGATGAAATTTTTTATGTAGGAACTTAAGGTGCCCGGGGCAATCGTAATGATCGGGGTACACCATATTTTCCCATGATGTACCAGCGTAAATGGAGAGTAATTTACGAGTGTGTGGGGATTTTCCAAGACCCTTGTAAAAAAAAAAATTTCACGTGACGGATAAACACCGGTTATGTCACGTCAATAAGTTCTGCTTCGGTAATATCGATGGATTCACCAAGATTGTCGGTCGTCGCGCTCCGTGTCATCTGCTCGGAGAGATCGCGATCTTCCATTACGTCCCGGATCCGGCAGATATACGGATCGATGGTCGGGTCTTCCTGTTCCTCGATCACATGCCGGTATTCGCGCATAGTGGACGGACTGACACCGAGCTCATCGGAAACCTCTTTCATCGTTTTTCCCGATTCGATGAGTTCTTCCATCTTTGCCTTGTCAAACGGCATCCTGAAATCAAGTTCCCTGAAGAGCTTGAGCCTGACACGTGCCCGGGCGACCGTCTTACTGAGTTTCTCATCGCCGAGTTCGCGTGCGATCTCGGTATCGTTCTTTCCCGCATAAAACGAAGTAACAAGCTTGGCGAGCTGGATCGGCTTGAGCGAAGTCTTGAATATTCCCTGCTCGATGATCTCCCGCATCACCAGCGCGACCTCGCGTTCAATTGCATCGCTGTCCCTGAGGGTGCCATGAATGTTTTTCATCGGCTCGACAATTTTTGTCTTGCCGGACATGGTGCTGAAAAGTTCCAGCAGCTGTGTTTTCCGTTTGTCTTCCGTCATTGCATACCCCGTCTTGGGATTAGGATATAGAATACTTCGTCAACTATTTAATCCTATCTTTACTGTTCTTTTGACCAAAAGCCTTTTATTTGGCTCTGGATCGCACATCGCAACGGCTCGTATTTTTAAGTAATAAAACCCGCGTCCGGGTCCGGATATTCCGGGTAATCAACCGCCCCTTTCGCGCACCGCAGGCCGGGATTGCAGCAGGCAGACACAAACACCCGGACACGAGCCTTTTTGTCAGGAGTCGTGTAACTGTATAAGAGAAGAAACGAATTACCAGGGATCCCAGATGAGCGATGTTTTTGAGAATGTAATGGATCTGGCGAAACGCCGGGGTTTTATCTGGCCCACATCGGAATGTTATGGCGCAGTGGCCGGTTTTATCGATTACGGCCCGCTCGGCGCGATGATGAAGCGGCGGATCGAGAATATCTGGCGGCATTTTTACGTTGTCCAGGAAGGTTATTACGAGATCGAATGCCCGACGATCGCACAGGAAGCGGTTTTTATCGCGTCCGGGCATGTGAAAGGATTCTCCGACAAGATGTGCCAGTGCCCGCACTGTAAGGAATACCTGCGGGCCGACCACGTTGCCGATGGCGGAGGGGTGTGCGGGGCAGCGACAATGGATAACGAGACCCTTGCCGCTGCAATCGCCACCTGCAAGTGCCCTGCCTGTGAGGAAGTACTCGGCAACGTCGATGTCTACAACTTCAACCTGATGTTCCAGACCTCGATTGGCCCCGGGTCCCAGAGGGTCGGCTACCTGCGTCCGGAAACGGCGCAGGGCATGTTCGTGGACTTTTCCCGGCTGCTCCGGTTCTACCGGGATAAGCTGCCTTTTGGCGCGGTGCAGATCGGCAAGTCCTACCGGAACGAAATCTCGCCCCGACAGGGCATGATCCGGCTCAGGGAGTTCACGCAGGCGGAGGCCGAGATCTTCGTCAACCCGAACGAGAAGGACCACCATCCGGCCTTCAAGAGATACACGAATTATCGGATGCCACTTCTCACTTACGTCCACCAGCAGAAGTGCGAACCTGCGGTCGAGATGTCGATGAGAGAAGCCGTGGATAAGGGTGTCATCGCAAACGAGTACGTCGCCTACTACGTTGCCCTCACCCACGAACTGCTGGTCACAGTCGGGATCCGGCCGGACCGGCTCCGGTTCCGCCAGCACCTTCCCGACGAGCGGGCACATTACGCGACAGACTGCTGGGACGCCGAGGTGTATTCGGAGCGTTTCGGCTGGGTCGAGACCGTCGGGATTGCAGACCGGACGAATTACGACCTCAATGCCCACGCAAAGCAGAGCGGCACTGCCATGACGGTCTTTATCCAGTACGATACGCCAAAGAAGGTGGAACGCCGGCGCATCATCCCGAACATGGGGGTGCTCGGCAAGCAGTACCGGCAGAAGGCAAAGGCGATCTTTGCTGCTCTTGAGACTTCAACGCCGACCGCTGATGGCGCGGATGTCATAGTAGAGGGTGAAACGATCCACATCCCCGCCGAGCTGTTCGAGATCCGGGACGAAGTCGTGGATGTACGGGGCGAAGAGGTCGTGCCCCACGTGATCGAGCCCTCGTACGGGATCGACCGTATGTGCTATGCCGTGCTTGAACAAGCGTATGACGAGGATACAGCGGACGGCGAGAAACGCGTTGTTCTCCGGCTCTCCCCTCAGGTCGCTCCTGTGCAGGTCGCGGTCTTCCCACTCATGACCCGCGACGGGCTTGACACGCTCTCAGAAGAGATCACGGCCACGCTCCAGAAGCGTGGCATCCTCGCAGAGTACGACGACTCCGGTGCCATCGGACGAAGGTACCGCCGGCAGGACGAGATCGGCACGCCGTTTGCGATTACGGTCGATTACGAATCAAAGGAGACGCACACGGTTACCATCAGGGACCGGGACAGCATGAAGCAGGTAAGGATCGCCATCGATAAAATACCCGAAACGTTAAATGCACTGATTAAAGGCGACAGGAAATTTGCGGAACTGGGGTAAAAAAGTAAATCAGCGCTGCAAAGTGAAAATTATTCTTTTAATGCGACAACATCTTCAATTATCTTTTCTAACTCCTCATTTTTAGCATCTCTCTGAATGATAATATTGTTATTAAAATCTCTCGTTAGTCCCAAAAGTGCAATGATATATGCAATGGGAATGTAGATTGCCACAGAGAAATAAACATCAATAAAAAGGTTAAAATTGATTAGAATGAAGTATAACTGATATATCAATAGCGTAAAGATGACATATCCTACGATTTTATCCCAAATATTATGAAAACGATATCCACACTTATTGTGATCTATTAATTTTTGAATAACCCAGTTTTTCTTAGTATTATCTAATTCGACATACTTTTTCTTTCGACTCAGTTCAACAGATCCCTTATTTGGAGGAGGTAATTCAAATTCGATATTTTTTTCGAGCCATGCAGCGATTGAAATTTCAAAAGGTATATCTAATTTCTCTTCGCAGTAGAGTATTCGTTTATAACACGAAACAAGTTCGTTGTCAATTATATGGGAGTAATAGCGCCATATTAATAAAGTTATAATTAATGCATGAATCCCGATAAGAACAAAAAAATCATTTATCGTAATTGCAGATGAAAAAAAGGTAATTGAAATAGTAAATAATCCAACGAATATTGCAGCGATGATGGCAAGGATTTGATTATTGATATTTTTTATTTGGTTATATCTTTCATAGGAAATTTCTAAAATTGTCCTTAAATTTTCACGATGATCACTATCTAGTTGTCCAATCGAATTTGACATGATTTCACGCCCATATATTTTAATGAATTATCCTCAATGTCGGACTATATATGTGATCGTATGTACCAATCCTATCGGTCATAATACGATGCCCTGCCGCCGCCCCGAAGGGCGCCCCGCGGCGGCCTCAATCACCTGTCAATCCACTACAGAAAAAAGATAATTTGCCCAGCGAGGGCCCGCCGAGGCGCCCGAGCGACCCCCGATGGGGGTGGGCTCCCTCGTATTTCACTGGCTTGATACGATAATAAGTGATTAATGTATCCCCCCACCCCCCGCGTGGAGCCCTATAGGAAATCCTCGTTATGAGGCTCCCCTCACAATTTCCTATATTACCCCAGCCCGCTAAATATTTCACAATTACATGACCTGCATCAGCCATCCCCTCATCCGGCCCGAAAGCATAGAGTCGCGTGAGTACCAGCTCGCGATCGCGATGAAGGTGCTGGATGCAAATACGATGGTGATCCTCCCGACCGGCCTTGGGAAGACCGCGGTCGCCCTGATCGTTGCCGCATCCCGGCTCTACAACGAAAAGGGCCGGGTGCTGATGCTTGCCCCAACAAAGCCGCTTGTGGAGCAGCACCTCCGTTTTTTCGAGAAATTTCTTGTGGGAAAAAGCCCGGCTGGTCCTGAGGTATCCCCGTTTGCGATGTTTACCGGGGAAGCCCCACCTGCGGAACGTACCGCCGACTGGGAGCGGGCACAGGTGATCTTCGCGACACCGCAGGTGATCAAAAACGATCTCATCGCGGGACGCTATACCTTACAGAACGTGACCCTCATGATTGTCGACGAGTGTCACCGGGCGGTGGGCAACTACGCGTACGTGTTTCTCGCCCGCAGGTATCACGACACTGCCGACAAGCCCCTGATCCTTGCCATGACTGCATCGCCCGGAAGTGCCGACGAGAAGGTGCAGGACATCTGCGCAAACCTCGGTATCGTCCAGATCGAGAACCGGACCGAGAACGACCCTGATGTCAGGCCCTATGTCCACGAGCGCGAGGTCGAGGTGCACCAGATCGATCTCCCCGGGGAATTAAAACATGCCATTCACGCGATTCACACGCTGATTGATGACCGGCTCGCGCTCCTTGCCTCGCTTGGCTTTACCGTCCCAAAAAAGGAACGCCTCTCAATGAAGGAACTCAACGGCATTAACGCCCAGATCCAGCAGAGGATCCAGAACCGGGATCCGGCAGGATACTCGGCGGCCTCGGTTTACGCTGAATGCATGAAACTCAAACATGCCGTGACCCTTGCCGAATCGCAGGGGAGCGAAGTGTTCAAGGGCTACGTCGCAAAACTGGTTGCCGAAGGGATGAATGCGGGAGGCAGCAAAGCGAGCCAGCGGCTGAGTAAGGATCCGGTTTTTCGCGGGCTCTTTAACCAGACGCTTGGCTGGACTGCCGAGCTGCACCCCAAACCTGCAATTGTTCTCTGCCTTATCCGGGAGCAGCTCGAAACGCACCCCGACAGTCGGATCATTATCTTTGCCACGTACCGGGATACCGTGCAACTCCTCGTAGACTATCTTTCCAAAAACGGGATCGCGTGCGAACGGTTCGTGGGCCAGGCAACAAAAGATGCGGAAAAAGGACTCTCGCAGAAGAAACAGATTGCGGCCCTCACCCGGTTCCGGGAGGGCGAGTTCAGGGTACTTGTCGCAACCTCGGTCGGGGAGGAGGGTCTTGACGTCCCCTCTACCGACATGGTGATCTTCTACGAGGCTGTTCCTTCCGAGATCCGGTCCATCCAGCGCAAAGGGCGCACCGGGCGATCTGCCGCAGGCAGGGTCGTCGTGCTCGTAACAAAGGGGACATCGGACGAGGTGTTCCGGTACGTGAGCCAGTCAAAGGAACTCCGAATGCAAAAGAGCATGCACCAGATGGGCGGCCACCCGGTCCCGCCCCCAAAGCCAGTTGAAGCCGAACAGGCGCTCATCGAAGAGTTCACCCCGCAGGGCCCGGCGATCCGCATCGATGACCGCGAGACATCCTCCAAAGTGGTCGAGATATTATCGGAACTGGGGGCGGCAATCCGGCTCGAACGCCTGCCGCAGGGAGATTACGCGATCGGCGACCGTATCCTTGTCGAGCGCAAGACCGCACGGGACTTTGTCGACACCCTCATCAACCGCGACCTGCTTGGGCAGGCAAAGGCGCTTGCCGATGCGGTGCCCCGGCCCATCCTGATAGTAGAAGGCGGCGATATCTACTCCCAGAGGGACATGAACCCGAACGCTCTCCGGGGAGTACTTGCCGCGCTCACCGTCGATATGGGAATCACGCTTCTCTTCACGAGGGACGAGCAGGACACCGCCCAGATGCTCTTTGTGATCGCCAGACGCGAGGAAGGGGAGAGAGGAGACCACAAAGTCCACCCGCACAAGTCATTCAGGTCTGCAAAAGAGGAGCAGGAGTATATTGTCTCTGCGTTCCCCGATATCGGTATGAAAAATGCCCGGCTTCTCCTGGCGCATTTTGGTTCCATCCAGGGGATTGCAAATGCCACACTGGAGGAACTTGTCGCGGTGAAGGGAATCGGGGAGAAGACTGGCGGGAAGATCTTCGAGCTGTGCCGGAGAAGGTACGGGTAACTCGCAGGGATCTTTGTGGGGACTCCCTGTTTACCAGTACTAGAATCTCCCACCTGCAGTAAGTACATTTGAAAAATATGCGATGCTCTGCCGCCGCCCCGAAGGGCGTCCCGCGGCGGCCTCAATTACGTTTCCTCTCAAATCCCAAATTAGGTAATTTGCCCCGCTGTGCCCCGTGAGGGGCCCTGATGCGGGGAGCCCTCGTATTTTGGAATAGTCATATCTACAATCCTGGATGGATTACGCCAGTGTCGGTACTATTGCACTAGACTGATATACTACAGACCGGCAGGGCTAGCACTCGCGGAGTAAAAAAGTCGATTCTGGCGAACCGGTTAAATGAAAAAACGTATTTTTAAAGAAAGACAAAGTTTTAATGCATTTAATTTGTTATTTTGTGTTTACGTCTGACAGCGCGCATAAACCGGGGATAGGGATTGCCAGGGTAATGTGCTTCAGATGTTCCTTGATACGAGCTGCTTTCACAGACGATACGTCGCATTGCGCGGCTACAAGAAATTGATGTAATCTAGATCAGTTATTGTCTGTGTCTTGTCCACGGTGTTCTCTTCTATCTCCGAAATATTTTGATCTACCGGTTTGATTCTTGATGTTGCGTAAGTCCTAAATTCGCGACGTACTGGGACTTGATTGATCGGAGGTTGGTGGGGCTCGATGACTATCTTATGGTCCTGGAGGAAAATTTAGAGGAGTACTTACCCCATCATACGCATATGTTTTGCCAATGAACTCCCCGAGAAATGTTGTTTGCGATGAAAGATTTGCCGGATCAGCCGTCCCATAATACACAATATAATGCTCATTGTTTCCATAATCCGGCCACACCCCTGACGATATTCCGGACCCGGGGATTTCAACCGTGAAAAACAAACCCGAGGTGTTAACACTCACATACCCGGTTGTCGTAAGACTGGCGGGTAACCTTTCGTTATCGTGTGAATCCTGCATAGTGCCGTTGGATTGATTTCCTTTTGCCAGGAATCCGGTAAAATTCAATTCGACCGTTGTAATTCTGCCTGACGTTACGAGAAAGTCTTCCAGTTCTTTTTGCGATGCCAGAAACCGGCGATCCTCATTAAAATACCATACTGCGATCACGTACTTTTGGCCGGTATTCTGCTGCGTGTAATTTTCATACCGGCAGTAGGGCGACAATTCCGGAAACTGTGGTGCCGGCCCATTACGCCATCCGGTGAGGACAAGATGTTCAGGGGATAACAGATTTGTTCCGGACCCGGCTGATGTCCATACAATATCCTGTTGGGGAAGATACCAGCCTGTCCGAACCTCCGGGGGCGTAGGCTCTGTTCTGAAACCCGTGAGTATCACAAAACTTATTCCGGCACTCATGAGTATCAACCCAATGAGAATCAGAAATTTTATCCGGTTTGAAATCATCGCTTTTAGCCTCAAATAAAAATTATGTTGGCCGGGAATATGCCCCAAGCGCACCGAGCCAGTTGTCATACGACAGGGAAACCGCTGTCAGCCTCATTTTCAGTAATGGCTGCACTCACCATCGGTACCATAATCATCGCTGCGAGCAACAATGCCAGCAGCATGACGCCAATTTTTAGTATTTTCATGTTTTTTACCTCTGCACTTTTTTTCATTTTTTCGACGCCGTTCGCGCCAAATGTGACGTAAAATAAAAAAGGGCTTAAGTCATCTGTGACAGAAGTTTACCCAATACAGCAGTACATTAATTTGGCTCTGACAAATCTCGTCTCGGAGGCAGGGGTACAAACTTCATAACCTGATAAGGACATGATCTCATGCCTACGGGCGGATCGAGTCCAGCCGCACTTTGACTTGGGGCGGCCCCGACCTCTTGTTACGGGACACCCCCCGGTCGTCCACGATGAGCAGTTCGTAAAATTATAATAAACCTCTTATCACCGAGTACCTTCCGCTTTTGTAAAAAGACAAAGTGAACATTTAATTTCTTTAAAAATTATCCGCTTCTACAACCGGCACAAAATCTCAATCGCTTCGGCCCCGGTTTTCACCGCGGCCATAATCGTCAGGACATGGTTGGGGTCTTTCTCGTTGTTGATCCGTTCGCAGAGCGCATGGATTGTCATTGCAATCTCTTCAGCAAGCATGCCCCCGTCCCCTTCTTCACACGAGCAGGACTCATCGTCATGCTCCTCTCCACAGGTGCATCCCGCGTCGTGTTCATGGGAATGGGGCGTGGCTGCTGCCGGCGCAGCGGGTGCTTTTGCATTCTTTGCGGACTGGGCCGCGGCGCCTTTCTCAGCGCAGACAACGCAGAAGGTCTTTTTCTTGTACTCGAACATCGGGCACCCGCAGGCGGGGCAGGTCTTTTCGAGCATCTTTCCCCCTTTGAGGAGATACTCTGCCATGATCTCGTCATCTTTCCGTTCGGGCATACATCACCGTCAGGTTAATATCCAAACTATATATGCGAGTTCTACGTATTAACTACAGGTACACGGTAGGTGATACCATGCCGAATCCAGAAAAAACCATGGAAAACTGTATCCTGATGCTGCAGCACATCCAGGAGGACAGCACAATACCCAGGAATATCCGGCGCGTTGCTGACGAGACCCGGACGCTGCTTACCAACAGTAACAAGGCCATGGGCCTGCGCGCTGCGGAAGCAATCTCAAAAATTGATGAAATCTCGAATGATCCCAACATGCCTATCCACGCACGGACACGGATCTGGGAACTGGTATCCCAGTTAGAGACGATCCCGCTCGACTAGGCTGTTTGTACTTTTTTCATCCGGCGTTATACCATTTTTTATTCCAGTTCTCATTTTCTCAATCGGTATCCTGCGACAGTAACGCCTTAATCAAGGGGTACCTGGCTTGAGGTAACAAGGGCGATAACTGCGATGCCGGAATGCGCATTAAAAAAGATATACCCACTTTATCTCCAGGGATAACGGCTGCATCCCACTTCAGGGAAGTATGGTGTGATAAAATAGTTGCAATGATTACACCAGATCCGGAAAGGATAACCCCGCAAGGATACCCTCAACGAATCTGATAGAATCCGGTGTTAAATGAACAGTTTATCTAAAAAATTATGGGTTGCCTGGCGCAGTTTCCTGCGCTGCCGGGACCGGTGCGGGTGCAGGTTCGCCACACTCATAGACGAGCGCCGCATACCGGCTCACAAACAGGATAAACGGGGGGTATGCCACGAGGGCGACAATCAGGAACACGATCTCGCCAACCACCGGGATAAACGAGAAGATGTGAAGCAGTACCCAAAAAATGAAACCGATAACCCCGATGATGACAAGCGCCGCGATGTAGGTGAGCCATCCGATCCTGCGAATCTGCGCAAGGATTTCTGAGAAGTTGAACCCCTCGCCAATCTTCCCGGTCCGGGCAAACCGGATCGTTCCGATGAACGAGAAGATCGAGATGATGATCGCGACGATGACCGCCACGAGCAGGACAATAAACATCGTCCCGATCGCTGATAGGATCTCGGGATGGGATGTCATCCACTGGTCCATCTGCGTTTCCGACATTGCAGCAAAGTTCACGGAGAGTGCACCAGAGGAGATGAATGTCGAGACGAGCGGCAGGAACGCGGCAACGACAAGCAGGATTACCGGCAACGCATAGATCAGGCTTACGACAAGCAGTTTGAGCCCGTCGATAAACATGGCCCCCCATTGTTCGAGCCGGGGAGCCGGTTTTTCACCACGGTAAATCCGTACGATGTATCCGAGGATCAGGGGAAAAATAATCATGCTTGCCATCAGGAGCAGCCAGTTCTTCCATTTTCCCCATACCCCCTCCTTTGCATAGGAGAAGGAGTCATCAAGCATTGTACCAAAACTCATACCAGTCACCATGTAATCTTCTACCGTTGGAACGTCAACGATAAAAGAATATCTTTTAAAAAGACAGAAACGGGAAACAGATTTCGAATCTATCCCGTAAACAATCAAAAAAAATTATGCGGTACCGGCACTCTCATACACTTGGGTAAGGTACCGTGCCTCGAAAACCGCGATGACGGGAAGGACCATGAGCAGGATGATCCCTGCAATAACCAGGCCGACAAGCGAGAGGGCAATGACCAGTGCCATGAGAATGAACCAGAGGATAAGGAACGGGATCCCGATGACAACAGCAACGACAATGAGTGCAAGGATATAAGAGAGCCAGCCGATCTTTTTTATCGTGGCAATAATTTCACCAAAATTAAAAGCATCGCCAAGGTTCCCGGTGCGTGCAAACCGGATAATCCCGATGGGTGAGACAATGGCAATGGCGATGGCAACGATGATCATGACAACCGCAAGGATTCCCGCACCGGCAAGGCTGGTCATCACTGCAACCGGGTTGCTCTCCAGCGTTGTCGCAAAAGTTGCGCCGATAACAAGGAACTCTAATATGATAACAGGAATTGCGTAGATAATACTGACAATAAAGAGAAGGATACCGTCAACAAAGAGTTTGGCCCACCCGTCCACTTCAGGAGCGGGTTTTGTTCCCCGGTATACATTCATGACATATCCCACCAGGGGGATTGTCAGGATGAGCGTCCCGATCATCAGGAGCAGCCACGTGTTCACCTTGTCGATTATACCCTCTTTTACATAGGTAAAAGAGTCCCCGATCATGGTTCCGTAATCCATTTCATTCACCACAACGATGCAGTTGCGCATCGTCCATAACTGTCAATACCTACAAACGATAGTTATCCGGTATGGCAACATCGCAGAATAAATATCTATCTTAAATACTGGTTTAAATTGGGAAAATACAAAAAAATCAGTGGCGGAAGTATCTCACGCCCGTAAAGATCATGGCTATATTCAGCTGGTTTGCCGCTTCAATAACCTCCTTGTCGCGAATGGATCCCCCGGGCTGGACAAGCGCCGTGGCGCCGGCCTTTGCCGCAACCTCAAGGGTATCCGGGAAGGGAAGGAATGCATCGGATGCGACAGCAGATCCTGCAAGCGGGGCGCAGGCTTTGTCAATCGCGATTTTTGCCGAGTCGACCCGGCTCATCTGTCCGGCACCGATGCCAAGAGTTCGCTTCTGGTCGGCAAAGATGATCGTGTTACTTTTCGTGTGCTTGCAGACTTTCCAGGCAATCCTGAGCGCCTGCATCTCATCTGTGGTCGGGTCGCGGTCGGTGATTACCTGCCAGTTTTCTTTGTAGGGGGGGGTCCGCTGGACAAGGATACCCCCGTCGATGGTGCGCACTTCATCCGCATTCACGCGCTCCGGGAGGATGAGCACCCGCATGTTCTCTTTCTTTTTCATCGTGTCGAGTGCTTCTTTGGTAAACGAGGGAGCGACAACAACTTCGACAAAGGTTGAGTCAATCGCTTCTGCCAGTTTTTTGTCAACTTCGCGGTTGAGCGACACGACAGAGCCATAGGCCGATACCGGGTCGACCTCGCGGGCGGTCAGGTAGGCATCCAGGATATCCATACCGATCGAGACACCGCAGGGGTTGTTGTGCTTGACAATCACGGCCGCAGGTTCCGCGAATTCCTGCAAAAGGGCGGTGCCGGCATTGACGTCAAGGTAATTGTTGTACGACATCTGCTTGCCCTGCAACGGTTCTGCACCGGCGATACCAACCGTGCCGTACACGGCCGCCTGCTGGTGCGGGTTCTCGCCGTACCGGAGCATCCTCCCGTGGGTAAACTGGAGGGAGAGGGTATGCGGGAATGCCATATCCATGGTGGACAGGTAGTTGCTGATGGCTGCATCGTAGGCCGCAGTCCGGGCAAACGCCTTTTTTGCAAGCATCAGCTGCTGCTCCGGAGTAAAACCGGCACCGCCGACTGTTTTAATCACCATCGGATAATCGGAAGGGTCAACGACAACCGCGACATCCCTGAAATTCTTTGCCGCTGCCCGGATCATCGCAGGGCCGCCCACATCGATATATTCGATCAGTTTGTCGAGTGCCATCGACTGCCCCGACATCTTCTCGAACGGGTACAGGTTCACGACAAGCAGATCGATCCGGTTGATCCCGTACTTGGCCATCACAACATCGTCGATCTGGCGCCGTCCAAGAAGGCCCCCGTGAACCTTGGGGTGGAGTGTCTTTACCCTGCCGTCCATCATCTCGGGAAATCCCGTGTAGCTCGATACCTCGGTAAACGGGACATTCGCTTCCGCAAGTGCCTTACCGGTCCCGCCCGAACTCAGGAGGCTGTACTTGTTCTTGACCAGCGCCTGCGCCAGTTCCACGATCCCGGATTTATCCCATACCGAAAGAAGCGCCCATTTCATGGACTAGTATATGCCGATTGTGGCCAAAAAAGGTATGCAGCACCCGGCACTTTAGTATACCGGCTGTTCAGGGGAAATCAGGAGTACGGAGCGCGAGGATACCGCCTTAAAACGGGAACGACGATCCACTAGCTGGGGCACTCCCCTTTCTTCGCCACGTTATGATCCGATTCAGGATCCTAATCGCCAAACTGTATCCTAAAATCCACGAATCCCGGTAAATACAGTCGTTGGGGGTTACTTAACTTTTATATAGAACCACAATTCAATAGATAGTGGAACATCGAATGGGATGAACTATGGAAGAGAACGAAACCACCCCCGTGCCTGATGACAAGGCAGCAGTGCCGGAAACACCGGTCTCCCCACCGCCCGAAACCCGCGATGAACCCGCGGAACAGAAGAAGCGGTTTGAGGAGTTGAACGACCGGTACCTCAGGCTCGCAGCGGATTTCGACAATTACCGGAAGCGGACCGCCCGGGACCACGAGGCCATGGTACAACATGCAAACGAACGCTTTGCCGTAGATGTCCTTGAGGTCGCAGATAATATTGAACGGGCACTCAAAAGCGACGAGGGTCATCTCCGCACCGGTGTTGAACAGATCCAGCAGCTGCTGTGCGGGATCCTCGCACGGCATGGCATTACTCCCATAGATGCATTAAAAAAATCCTTTGATCCCGGAGAGCACGAAGCAGTCGCGCATATTCCTTCAGACGATGCGGAAGGGACGGTTGTCGATGTTGTGTCTCCCGGGTACCGTATGCACAAGAAAGTGATACGGTACGCAAAAGTTGCAGTATCGAAAGGAAAAAACATCACATAATGAATCGACCATTGAAAGATCCTAACAAAAGTTAGAGAATAAAGGAGGACTGACCATTATGGCAAACGAGAAGATATTAGGTATCGACCTTGGGACTACCTTCTCCTGCATGTCGATCATGGAGGCGGGAAAACCCATTGTCATCCCCAACAGTGAAGGAGCACGAACAACCGCGTCCGTTGTCGCATTTACAAAAGAGGGGGAGCGTCTTGTCGGCAGCCTTGCAAAACGACAGGCAGTCACGAACCCCCGGCATACGATCCAGTCCATCAAGCGCAAGATGGGGACTTCGGAAAAAGTAAAAATCGACGATAAGGAGTACACCCCGCAGGAAATCTCCGCGATGATCCTCCAGAAGTTAAAGGTCGATGCAGAAGCCTACCTCGGGGAGAAGATCACAAAAGCGGTCATCACCGTCCCGGCATACTTTAACGATGCCCAGCGGCAGGCTACAAAGGATGCCGGGAAGATCGCCGGTCTTGAAGTAATGCGTATCATCAACGAACCGACGGCAAGCGCCCTTGCATACGGTATCGACAAGGAAGCCGATGTTACGGTTCTTGTCTATGATCTCGGCGGCGGTACGTTCGATGTATCCATCCTCACGCTCGGGGATGGCGTCTTTGAGGTGAAATCCACCGCAGGCAACAACCATCTTGGCGGAGACGATTTCGACAAACTCATCACGGATTATCTTGTCGATGAATTCAAAAAGAAAGAGGGTATCGACCTCAAAAGCGATATCTTCGCCATGCAGCGCCTGCGCGACGCTTCGGAGAACGCAAAGATCGAACTTTCCCAGCGCCAGTCGACAAACATCAACCTGCCCTATATCACGACCGGTTCAACGGGCCCCAAGTTCCTCAACATCGATCTTACCCGTTCAAAACTCGAACAGCTGATCGGCGACCTCGTGGAATCCACGGTCGGCCCGGTCAACCAGGCATTAAGCGATGCAAAACTGACCGCAAAAGACATCGACCACGTGCTCCTTGTCGGCGGCTCGACCCGTATCCCGCTCGTTGTGGAGACCGTGAAAAAATTACTGGGTAAGGAACCAGACAAGGGCATTAACCCTGACGAGTGCGTGGCGCTCGGTGCTGCCATCCAGGGAGCCGTATTGACTGGTGAGACAAAGGACATCGTGCTCCTCGATGTGACGCCGCTCACGCTCGGGATCGAGACACTGGGCGGAATTGCAACAAAACTTATCGAGCGCAACACCACAATCCCGACCCGGAAAAGCCAGATCTTCTCGACAGCAGCCGATGGCCAGACCAGCGTCGAGATCCATGTCGTGCAGGGTGAACGCGCCCTCGCAAAGGACAACTTCACGCTGGGCAAGTTCCAGCTGACCGGCATCCCACCGGCTCCCCGGGGTATCCCGCAGATCGAAGTCACCTTCGATATCGATTCAAACGGCATCATCCACGTGTCGGCAAAGGATCTTGGCACCGGCAACGAGCAGGCAATCTCCATTAAAGGGGACAAGAAGCTCTCGGACGAAGATATCAAGAAGATGATGAACGCGGCCAAGCAGTTCGAGGCCGACGACAAGAAAAAGCGGGAAGAGATCGAGGTAAGAAACCAGGCAGACACGGCAGTCTTCACGGCCGAGAAGATGATAAAAGAGAGCGGCGACAAACTCGAGGCTGCCGACAAGCAGAAAGTCGAAGAGGGGATAGCAGCCGTAAAAACTGCTCTTTCCGCCGACAACCCGGATGAGATCAAGAAGGCGATGGAGACACTCACCGAATCTGTCTACGCAGCGACAACGAAGATCTACCAGAAGATGCAGGCAGAGAATGCAGCAAAGCAGTCGGGCCCGCAGCCTGACGGCAGTGCAGGAGCCGGCGCCGGCCCATCTTCTGAACCGGAACAGAAACAGGACGATAACGTCGTTAACGCAGATTACAAAGTCAAAGACGAGTGAGCATTCATGGGATCGGGCGATTACTACGACACCCTCGGAGTACCGAGGACTGCCGACGAAAAAGAGATCCAGAAAGCGTACCGTAACCTCGCCCGGAAATACCACCCGGATGTCTGCAAGGATCCGGGGGCCGAAGAAAAATTCAAAACGATCAACGAGGCATACAGTGTGCTCTCCGACGCCCAGAAACGGGCGCAGTACGACAACATGGGTCACGAGACGTTTACCAATGCCTCGAAAGGCTCCTATACTGGAGGGGGAGGATCCGGGAGCGGTGGCTTCTCCTCCGACTTCTCCGGTTTCGGGGATATCTTTGACTTCTTTGGCGGGAACCAGCGCAGGTCCGGCCCGCAGCCCGGTGCCGATCTCTTAATGCGCATGCAGCTCACGCTTGAAGAAGCAGTGGCAGGAGCAGACAAGGAGATCGAAGTCCTGCACAGCGAGGCCTGTTCCGCATGTGCGGGATCGGGCAGCGAGACAAAAAAGACCAATGTCTGCCCGCGCTGCGGGGGCAGCGGACAGATGCGCCAGACAGCGCAGTCGGTATTCGGCCAGTTTGTCCGGATGACTCCTTGCACGATGTGCGGCGGCCGGGGCAAGATCCCGGAGAAGCAGTGCCACAGCTGCCACGGTACCGGGCACACCCGGATAAAGCGGAAGGTCTCGGTTCATATCCCTGCCGGTGTGGACAGCGGGATGCGCCTGCGCATGGAGGGGTACGGCGAGGCCGGGGAGTACGGAGCCCAGAACGGGGATCTCTTTATCGAGATGTACATCCTTCCCCACAAGCGGTTTGAGCGGACGGGCGACAATCTTGAGACCACGGTCGAGATAACGCCGACACTTGCGGTGCTCGGGACGACTGTTGAGATCGAGACCATCGACAAACGCCACATCGATCTGAAGATCCCGGCGGGCATCCAGTTTAATACCGCACTCAGGATCGCCGGCGAGGGTGTGAAGCGACGCGGGAAACCCGGCGATCTCCTTGTCCGGATAAAGATCGTCACCCCCAGGGGGATTACGGGCGAACAAAAAGAACTCTACGAGAAACTCGCCGAACTTGAGGGGCATATCAGCAAAACCGGCGGGATCTTTTCCGGGATCATGGGAAAGAAGAAAGGAAAGAAATAATTTTTTTTTAATCGGGTTTCCCACCATCTCCTGTTTTCATCCGCCACTTTACGCAGGTATTTCTGGGCTCGCGCCTATTTATAAAAAAGATGAAGCTCCTTTTTGAGCTGTCCGGTGAGAACCCTACCCTGCCGTACGCCGAGATCGAATGCGTCGCATCGGTCACAGATACAAGGTTGCAGGTTGCCGTTGCTGAATGCCCGGTACCGGCTGCGGCCCGGCGCCTCGCGATGACGCATGTCGTGCTTGAGTACCTGGGCGAATGTGCCCCGGATATCTCCTCGTTCAGGCAGCTGCTTTCCGATCTCTCCCTTACCGCCGATCAGCCGTTTGCCGGCCGGGCAAAACTTGTCCACGAGGGTTGCCAGGAAAAAAATCCCTGTTCGCAGCGGGAGTTTGAACGACTGATCGGCACCATGATCGCCGGGCCGGTCCAGCTCATCAACCCGGTTGAGGAGTACCGGGCGATCCTTTCACAGGACCGGTGTTATTTCGGCAGAGTCCTGTACCGGATCGATCGCGGGGCATACAACGAGCGCAACCCGGGCAAACGCGAATTTTTCCATCCCGGGGTCATGATGCCACGGATGGCACGGACTCTCGTCAATCTCTCGTGTGCAGAGGCCGGGACGACAATGCTTGACCCGTTCTGCGGGACCGGCGGGATCCTGATTGAGGCAGAGATGCTCGGGCTCCGTGCCGTGGGAAGTGACTTTGACCCGTTGATGATTAGGGGAAGTAAGGAGAACGTAAAAGAAAGCAATCTTCTCCTCGCCGACACTACAAGGCTCCCGGTAAAGGATTGCAGCGTCGGGGCAGTCGTGACCGATTTTCCCTACGGCCAGTCGGTCTGCATAAAAAAGGCCGACACCATGGAGCACTTGTACCACGACGCACTCGAAGAGTGCAACCGGGTCCTGGTGCCCGGACACCGGGCGATCGTGGTCACGCACCGGGATATTTCAGAAATTGCCAGACAACACATGACGGTGCTCCAGCACCATACTCAGAGAGTGCACAAGAGTCTTACCCGCCATGTCCTTGTGCTCCGGAAATAGTACCTCGGGGCGCATGTGGCAATTCTTATGAGGGAACCATAACCATATATTCCATAACATGAGATCCAGAACCTGTATCCTCGTAATGCTCCTGATTATTCTTGGCATCATTGTCCTCCCGCCGGCCACAGCAGCTGCCCCGACCGATGCTGCAGGATGGGCCGCTCTTGGACATAACCTGACGGATCAGGAAAATTACACAGAAGCCTTCCAGGCGTACGATCAGGCAATCGCCCTTGACCCCAACTATGCGCCGGCCTGGGACGGCAAGGCGGATGCGCTCAACCGTGCAAACCAGTACACCGCTGATCCCCTCGCCACCCTGAACATGGCCCTCGCTGATTCAAACCAGGCGCTGGCGCTGAATACCTCGTCTGCAAACGAATGGATAAACCACGGGCAGATCCTCTATACGATCGGCGCCTATTATCAGAACCAGCTCAATGACAAGACAAACGCAAGTCTGTACTATAATGAACAACTGGATTCCTTTGAAAAAGCAATCACTGTCGAACCGGACAATGCGGACGCATGGTTCAACAAGGCGTATGCCCTCTGCGGCATGGGCCGGTGCAGCGAAGGTGTCGTTGCATTCCAGAAAGTAGAAGTGCTGGATCCAGACTATCCGAATCTCCAGGCCAATCTCAACATTGCAGAAAAACTGGCGGCAACTGAGACGCCGTTTTACATAAAATATGATGTGGAGATCGTGATTGCCATAATTGCAATTATCGGTGCGGCTCTCTGGTTTGTCGCGGTCAGGAAAAAATATTGAGGACAGGAAAAGATCTTTTTTTTTTATTTTTGTTTTTTTTTGTAACGGCCACGGACCGATTGGGTTCACGCCATAACTATGAAAATCGTTACGAGAAAATTTTGAGAGGGATTCCTGCCGGAAAATAAAAGCCGGTAAAATGTGTGTGAAGCAGTCCCCGCCGCGAGCATCCCTCCGGTGTATGGATCGCTGGCACTTCAGATTACCGGATTTAAATCCATGTTCAACATCCGGGACACTGACCTTGAGGAAATGATGCCCCGCCAGTGTAACCAATCCGGGCTCAATACAGCCTCCGATTGCCCTTTCTCCTCCCGAAAAGAAGCCCGTATCGGGCTCTGTTTGAAAACAAGCCCAAATAGGCCGTATTTTGGCAATCGGACAAAATAAAACGTTCACGTATTAGCGTTTGGAGGCCAGATCTGAGCCTCGTATGGGTTTCCGGTCGATCCTAAAAACAGTGGCCCGTAAAGGGCTTCTACGGGCCGTTAAAGGGCATTATATGGGGCCAAATTCGGGCGTATTTTTGCAAACGGGGGCACATAAGAGCACAGATTTTTGGGCATGGAAATCGGACGGTTTTGCGGGCGTTTTTTGGGAAGCGGATTGATGATGAGCTCCGGAGCACGTGCAATAAAAACAAGGGTTTTCCCGGAACCGGAGATCGATAACCAACCCGGATTTTTTTAATATTACACCAGGACTGGTGTGAATTTTTTTGAGGCGTTCACTTTCGAAATCCTGTTTTTTTTTTGTCGCGTGTTTCTGATCGATGCTCGATTGTAATACATTCACCTAAACCGGCGGAGGCACATTCTCACGGCACACCCGGGATTTGACCAGTGTCAGGTACTCAACGCTCTTCTCGTACGCCGCAGGATCCGAGCACTCAATGATCCGGGACGCAGATGCCGGCAGGAGGGAGAGGAGAGAAGTAAAATCAACCGTGCCGGTCCCGCAGGCTGCATGGTCGTCGTTTGTCCCACGGTTGTCGTGAAGGTGGATGTGGCAGGGCCGGCTGTTGCGTGCGAACGTTTCAAGAACATTGTTGAGCCGTGCGTGGCCGACATCCAGCACAAACCCGATGTCCCGGCGTTCCAGCTCAGGCAGGAGATCAGGCTGTCGGAAATGGAGGCACTCCCACGATCCCATATTCTCTATCCCAATCCTGACATCGTGCTCCCGCTGGATGAGGGAGAGCGCGTCAAGTGACTGCAGAAGTGCAGCACGGGATATCGCGTACATGTTCTCCCATGGATAATATCCCGGGTGCACCACGAGTGTCTCCGCGTGGATGCTGTCGCAGATCCCGCACAGCTCATCGATTACGTCAAGCCCGGCATTACGGATGCGGTCATTGGTACTTGCGAGATTAATATCTGAAAGCGGGGCATGGACCGAGTACCGGGCATTCACGGATGCACAAGCCTCGTGGTACCGGAAGAGATCGTGGAGTCCTTCCGAAACGATCTCGATGCGATCAGTCTTGGTGCGGACAAATGCCAGCGCCTCGGAGAGGGGCAGGTTCATGCAGCAGAAGGTCGAACAGCCATAGAAAATAATGGATTTCATAATTTTTCACCGGTTTTATGCAGGCCTCCGGGGATCGGGACGATCACCGGCTTTTGAGTGACCGGGTGGATGCTGACCGATGCATCGAGATCAAAGATGGTTCGCAGCATTTCCGGGGTCAGGATTTCCTCTGGTGGACCGGCCGTTACAATCTTTCCAGATTTTATCACCACGATTTCATCGCAGAAGTACGCAGCGAGGTTGAGGTCGTGGAAGACACCGATCACCGCGATCTCTTCTGATAATTTTTTGATGGTCGCAAGGATTTCCACCTGGTGGCTGATATCGAGATGCGAGGTTGCCTCATCGAGAAGGAGGTGACGGGGCTGCTGGGCGAGCGCCCGGGCGATGATCACGCGCTGGAGTTCCCCGCCGCTGATCTCAGTGATCGGGCGGTCGGCAAGGTGCGCGATGCCGGTCAGTTCCATAGCCTTGCAGCAGATGAGGTCATCTTCAACGGTTTCTTTTGAGAACCGGCCGATATAGGGATACCGGCCCATCAACACTACGTCTCCTACGGAAAAGTCAAACCCGGTACCGGTCTCCTGCGGCACGACCGCAAGCAAGCGGGCAAGCTCGCGGCTTTTCATCTGGTCAAGTGGGACAGTATCAAGGGTAATGATCCCGGCCGAAGGTTCGAGCACCCGGCTTATCGTTTTTAACAGCGTTGTCTTCCCGGAGCCGTTTGGCCCGATGATCCCGACAAACCGTCCCTTGTCCGCAGCAAACGTGATCGCATCGAGCACTTTCTTTGCCCCGTATTTCACGTCCAGGCCGGCAATGTCGATCATGCGGAGTACCTCCTCTTTAAAAGCCAGATGAAAAACGGTGCCCCGAGAAATGCGGTGACAACCCCGACGGGGACCTCGTTACCCACTGTCCGCGCTATGGTATCTGCAAGGACAAGAAGGATCCCACCGGCAAGCATCGAAGCCGGGAGGAGGAAGCGGTGGTCCGGGCCGACTGCGAGCCGGACAATGTGAGGTATAATGAGGCCGACAAACCCGATGCAGCCGGCTATGGCAACACAGATCCCGGTGACAAGCGAGCTGAGTGCGAGGAGAATGATCTTGAGGCGGTCGACGTTTACGCCCAGATGGATCGCATCGTCTTCGCCCATAGAGAAAATATTGAGCTCGCGGGAGAAGAGGAGCAGAATAAGGGAGACGGGGATGACGGCAAGCCCGAGCAGCGCATCGCTCCACGAGATGTTCCAGAACCCTCCCATGAGCCAGAAGAGGATCTGGTGGAGGTTCTGGCCCGAGGAATACATGATCGCGGAGAGGATTGCAGAGAAAAACATCGAGATCGCGATCCCGGTGAGGAGCAGTTGTTCGGTTTTTACTCTCCCGCCTTTCTGCGCAATGCCGTACACGAGAAATGACGCAATCAGGCAGCCGGCAAAGGCAAAGACGCTGTGGAATGCCCCGCCGATAAGGACAATGGCCAGGCTTGCCCCGAGCGCCCCGCCGGACGATGTGCCAAGGAGATAGGGGTCGGCCATGGAGTTCCGGAACATTGCCTGCATGACCACGCCGGCCGCGGCAAGGCCGGCACCGACCAGCATCGCAGCAATCTCCCGGGGGAGGCGGATGTCAAAGAGGATAAGCGAGGCCGTGTCGCCGCCCGGCATGCCGAGGAACGGGATGCCCGCCGGCCCAAACCCGGTGCTTACCACAAGCACCGCTGCTGCAAGCGCAGCAAGTCCCGTGATCACCGCATACCCCTTATGCATGTGATTAAATTATGGTTGATTTAAGTAAAATAGTATTGTGTTTTTTGGGGAACATGTAAAAAACCATCAGTACGATATCACGGAAAGGTTCAGGATCTTTTCTTATCAGGTCAACGAAAAAAAGGTGGCAGCAACAAGTCTTGTTATAACCCGATGGGTCACATTTTTTTTCCACAACCCCCTGATACCTTGCTGATGCTCTCTGCGAGATCGGTGCAATCTCCCAGAGATTCAAGGACACCGGACAGTTTCCTCCGGGCCGGATAATATTTTACGATGACTTCGGAAAAACTCGTGGTCTCTTTGTTCTTGAGGCTCTTTCACCACTCGTAGGTTTCTTCCGTGATGCAGATGGTTTTCATGGGCCTGTTTTAATTTCTATGTACGTATTCCTGAATTTAATTCCGCGTATGCCCGATATGACCCCGCCCACTTATTCCGGCAGAATGTGTCCCCGTAATTATCGCAGCCGCCGCAGGGCACAAACCATCCCGGCTGCGAGCGCGGCAAGTGCCGGCACGGCCTCAAACCCCGGAGATTTCGGTGTTGTTGCTGCGGCCCCTGCTCCGGTCCCTTCAGCATCGTGGATGTCTGCTGCAACGATCTCAAGGGCGTCAACGATCCGTGGTCCGCCCCGGTCAACCATGTCCGAATCAATTACGTAGACATGGTGATTTTTGATAGCAGCGACATTGGCAAACCGGGTATCATTTTCCATGGCAAGCGCAATTGCGTCCTCGTTGCCACCCATCCCGGTACCAGAGTTGACGATCAGGATATCCGGGTCCGCCGCGACAAACTCCTCGGCGCTTACGGTTGCCCAGTACTGCTTGTCAGAAAACGCATTGGTTCCCCCGGCCGTAGTGATGACCTCGTCCTGGAACGTCCCGTTCCCGCTCACGTACAGCGGATCGTTCCAGACGACATGGGCAACTTTCGGGTGGATGGTCATGGCCGAGGCGTTCTGTTCGACCGCATCGATCCGCGCCCCGAGCGAGGTTCCCAGAGCCGTAGCATTATCCTCTGTACCGGTTGCGTAACCGACCATGGTAATATCGTTAAGGATCCCGGTGATATTTTCCGGGTTTAAGGTGATCACGGTCTGGTTAAGCGCATTGAGCTGGTTGACCGCGTCGACGCCGTTCCCGTACGATGCCACGATCAGGTCGGGCTTCTGTGCTATTATCTTTTCAACGCTGACCGTGCTGTATCCCCCGATCGAGGGCTTTGTTTTTGCCTCGGCGGGATAGTCGCAGTAATCGGTCACGCCGACAATGCGATCTCCAAGGCCAAGCGCAAAGAGTATCTCCGTGTTTGCCGGGGCAAGCGAGACGATCCTCTGCGGTTCACCATGGATAGTGACGGTGGCGCCGGAATCATCGATGACGGTGCGTTCGAACGCGGCGGTTGTGTTGGCCGGTGCTGCGGCCTGTGCCGGGACTGCTGCGATGCAGAGAATAGCAAGGAGAAGGAGAATAATAAGGTTGGGTGAGGATTTCATTGCTATCAGATCCAATATTGTCAGGTTTGAGGAGTTTGACGATTGCTTATGCCCCATGGTTGACGATACCCCTCTCATGATCGAGAACATACCGTACAAAATTGTCCGGGTCGCTGAAAGGTCCGGCCGCAATCGGGATCTCTTCTAAGGGATCGGATCGCATCATTTTCATGGTCATTTTTTCCTTGAGAGAATAGGTGTATCGTACCTCCAGCAGATTATCGTACCCGTGCAGACCGGGGTGATGAGACGGGTTATATGCCACGGCAACTGCCCATCGATCATCGAGCATATCAAGGTAGATTGTTGAGATAAGAATCCTGTTATTCTTCCTGATCATCACTTCATCTTCGAATTTTCCCACCGCCAGCCGGGTTGCCGGTTGCGGGTTGATACCATAAAATTTTGCCATGTCAGATCCCTCGTATAATTGTCATCAATTCTTGATATCTGCGGGAAACCATCCGCTGTAATTCTTTCTTTGCAGGAGATTCCGGCACATACTGAGTATCCTAGTGCCAACACTTTTGCCTCCATCTTTCAAAAAAATGGTTAGGGATAGAAAGTGCTGGTGCGGCCCTCTATGGTTACTGCGTAAGGTAGAGTTCCCCGCTTGAGATAACCCGGTCGCTGGCTTTGTCAATGACTTTGTACTGAAGTTTTGTGCCAAGATATACGCCAAAACCATGTGCCGCCCCAACCGGCTCCCAGGTAATTTCCGGACCATAAGTACTCGAACTCCAAGTAGAGCCCCCCGGGTATGTAACCGCCAGTGCATTGCCATCGGCATAGAGCATGAATGCATCACCCGGTGCGATTGTAGTGTCTGATAGTGAGGTATTTCCAATCTTCTGGAAGTACCCTCCGTTCGTGATTCCCGGTGTCAGGATGCTCCCGGGATACGTTGTGGTTGCAGTGGTATTTGGTGTATCTGTCGGCTGGAGTGTATACGTGGTATCTTCGCTCTGCAACTGGATCGCGACATCGTTGAGGGAGAAGGTATCTCCTCCGTTATTTTCAAACTTCAGCCCGTTAGCTGCATAATATCCAGGGGGATATGTTAGGACATAGGGATATTTTGTGGGATTAATTGTTCCCCCTATACTCTGTATGACACCGGTCACTGCAAGATTCGCTTGGGGCGTCTTGTGCTGGTCACCTGCCAGACCGCCGGCAAATGCGGAGACAATCGCTGCAATGATAATGGTCACGACGAGCATGAGCATGACACCTACAACCGGTGACACTGCTGCATCTTTGTGCTGGATCATTGGACGATCACCTCTTTGTTGAAGATTATCTGGCTGCTTGGGATATGGATGATCTTCACCTGCACTTCGCTACCGGTCCCGAAATCAGGGTCGCGGATTCCATGACCCCCAATGAGATTGTAATTGCTATCATAAGTCCAAGGGGTTGTGTCATTAATTGCGAGTAAATCCGCAGTACCTGCCGTATCGACCGTGCTCATAACCTCCCCGGTACTCCACGTATAATTCCCGAAATCTACAGCGGAATTACCCCCGGAGTAACCAAATTTCATATCATTGAGAACAGGAACCCGAGCCAAATCGGTTGCACCGCCACCATAAAGATCAGATCCGACACTTGCCAGGGTCTGCTTGTTCTGGTATACCGTTCCGCTCTTGTTCACGTAGTATGTAACAATTGCGAGATCTTTTGTTGGGATGGAATCCCCGCTTAGTTCGGTAAAGGTCATCTTGTCGGTTGTTCCACCCATGCCATTGTCGGCACCTGTTAAAATCTGTACATCAATCGACGCTTGAGGCGCCTTCTGCTGCGTCCCGGCAAGTCCCCCGGCAAACGCGCTCACCACCGCCGCAATAATAATCGTCACGACAAGCATGAGCATGACGCCCACGACCGGTGACACGGCATGTTCGTTCCTCTTCATTCTCTGCATTTTTGTAAACACCTCTGCACCGTTACCCCGACCAATGCCATGCTTCCGTATCATGTTGCCTGCTGAAAGGCACTTCCGGGTAGCGGTAAACAAATGTACTTGCGTTAATACTATTTTAATAGATCATTATTTATTGCATTAAAACAACAAACTTTTATCACCACTATGAGTGTTATTGCGTAGAAAGTTGGTCATCAACCATGCACTTCGAAAAGATCTCAAATCGACTGCCAACTCAAACGGCACATTATTAAGTTATATTTAATAATCATATGAAGTTAACATAATAATGTAAACAAAGCGAGACAAAACATTGTCCCCGGTTCAATATTCTGGAGAAACAAATCCTGTCATAATTCCATTATAACCGTTACGGCACTCCGAAAACCGGCGTGCCTGCTGCAATAGAAGATCTGGCATACCAGGAAAATATCGTAAGAGGGAAATAGTCAATCTCACATAGGGAGTAATACTGAAATGAAAATAAATTATACTCTTCTGATTTTGTCTCTGCTTATGGTACTCCTGATTAGTTCAGCCGGTTGTATCAGGATCGCCGGGAATGCTCTTGGAGGAGTAAAGTCCGGGACCACTGACAATGTAACGACATCCCCCGGCGGTACGGCCGGTTCTTCAGCAGCCATACCGCAAAGTGGGATCACACCTCTTCCCGATAACGTTCCAACCCCGACAATTACTGATTCTGTTGAGGAGTTTTCACCTCAACCGACACCTGATCCCTATCCGATTATTCATGGAGTACGGATCAATGCAACACCCCAGTACAGTTTCCTCACACGCACGCCGGAATTTACCAAAACGTATACTATGGGCGGTAATGCTGTGGGGCTCCTCGTCAATGTCGTTCACGGACCGTTGTATATCGAATACACTATTAACCCGAAGTACGACTGTCTCAACGATCCTGATAGCTGCCGGGGTACCGTGCTGGTACCGGTCAACCGCCCTTACATGACAATCACGGTCCGGGACAACCAGACCCAGCAGATTGTCGCTGAAAACGGGTATGCAAGGGAATACAGTTCTGACACCGGAAACTACCAGTATACCAATACCGTTGCGAGCTCGGATAGTACAGAAGCCGGTACCTACACATCAGAACCTGAACCACGGTACATTGCCATTTACCAGGAAGGCCAGTTCCAGATCATCATGGATGGGGATTATCTCGATGTAACGATCTCAATTATCACCGGAGAACCACCCGGTACGCTTACTGCACAGGAGAAATCCGCGAGCACAACACCGACACCGACCACCACACCGTCCAGACTTCCCCCAGGTGTTAGATCCAATGCCGGGGTGGGATAATGCAGTCTGTGAACCTGCGATTTGCAGGCAGATTCAAAAAATATTATCAGACTGCCATTGCCGCACTCGCCAGCCGTACTATCAAAGGAAGTGTCCTGCTTCTTGCAGTCGCGCTGGTTGCCGGTGGAACCGGTGCCGTGGTGCTCTTTATTGATCTGCCCCTTATCCTGATGGGCATACTTTCTGTACTATCGGTTGTTGCGCTGATCTTTTTTGTGGCAGCGGTCCGGGCCCGGTTTTTCCCCCATTCAATTCCCGATGTAACCGTTGCCCCCGTACCAAGAGTCAGCCCGGATAAAGAACCGAATGCAGAATCCGGAACTTCCCGGGCCCGGCTGACGTACCGTGATCTCCCGGCACACATCCTTGTAGTACCAATGTCGATGGGAAACCGGACCGACCAGGGCGATGCATCGATCCTTGCAGCCTGCATCGTAGCAATCCTGACCGGTTACACCGCACTCTTTATCGATCTGCCTCTGCTGCTCCCCATTCTCCTTGGGGTTATTTCACTTGCCACGCTGGCCCTTACTGTCCTCGCGGCGGCATTCAGGTTTTCCCCGGCACAGATGGCAGTGTTTGTTGCGGCGTTGCACAAGACCGCGCCTTCAGGCACCGTGCCTGATCAGCCTGCCGGTGATGAACCGGGACCTGACCCTGAAACAGCACCTGAAGATCTCCCGGAAAAACCGGCCGGGGGAATCCGGGATGTATACTGGGTCCAGTCTCCATATGTGTACATAAAGATTGAACGGCAGGGAAACATCGGGTTTGTCTATACCGTCGTTGAACCTGTGATCACCACCCGGGAAAAAATTGTCCTGCAGGAGACCTACAACTACCTGCGGGATGTCATCATTTACGATGCTCCTGAAAAATCACCGGTTGACCCGCTCAAACGGGAAAATATTTACCGTATCCTCCGGGAATACGACCCCACGATCACCCTTGAACGGTTACCGATCCTCTACTATTTCCTGCAGCGTGACCTGTCGGGTTTTGGTCTCCTTGAACCACTCATGCACGATCCGGCGCTTGAAGATATCAGCTGCAATGGCGAGAACCTGCCGGTTTTTGTATTTCACCGTACCTATGGGAGCCTTCCCACGAGCGTGCTCTTCCACGTGGGAGAACTCAACCAGTACGTGCTCAAACTTGCCCAGAAAGCAAACAAACAGATCTCGCTTTCAAACCCGATGGTGGATGCCTCCCTGCCTGACGGTTCACGGCTCCAGGTCACCTACAGTAACGTCATCTCCACGAAAGGGAGTTCATTTACGATCCGCAGGTTCCGTGCAGATCCGATGACCCCCATAGATCTCATGAAGTTCGGGACATACAATGCCGAGATCCTTGCCTTCCTCTGGCTGGTCATCGAACACCGCAGAAGCCTGATCATTGCCGGGGGAACGGCAAGCGGGAAGACCTCGACCATGAATGCAGTCTCCCTTTTTATCCCCCTTAATTCAAAGATCGTGTCATTGGAGGATACCCGGGAGATCCAGCTTCCCCACAAGAACTGGCTTGCCACCCAGACCCGGGAGCTCAGTACTCCCGGAATGGCCGGGGACATCGACCTCTTCTCGCTCTTAAAATCCTCCATGCGGCAGCGTCCCGAGTACATCATTGTCGGGGAAGTACGAGGAAAAGAAGCCCAGACGTTATTCCAGGCAATGAATACCGGGCATGCCACCCTCTCAACCATCCATGCCGGCAGCGTCAAGGAAGCTATCAACCGGCTCACCCATGAGCCGATCAATGTGCCATCCGTTATGTTTACCGCGCTCGACCTTGTCGTTAACCAGGCCGTCTTTACCTACGGCAACACCCGGGTGCGGCGCTGTGCCACCATCAACGAGATCTCGGTGGACGCTGAGGGAAATATTATCCCGGTAAAATTGTATGAATGGGATGTCAAAGATGATAAGTTCCACAAGGTCGCTCAGCATTCACGGGTACTGAAAGAGATTGCCCTCATGCGAAACTGGTCCATGGACAGACTCACAGAAGAACTCAAAAAACGCGAAGAATTCCTGAAAGTGGCCGTTGACGTCCCAACACCGGATATAATCGATCTCGCAAACGCGATCCACGAACTCGGTGAATGAGATGACGGTTCTCTCGTTTCTTAAGCGGGCAGGTACCTCGCTTGAGAATTTTGAACTGATTGTGCTTGGTACGCATCTCCAGGATGATCTCCGTTCTGCCCACCTTCCATATACCGCTGAACAATATCTTCGTACCATCAGGATCAATTCTGCCGCATCTATTGCATTTTTTTTCGGGTTCTTTGCCTTTGTCAATTTTACCGGTTATGATTTCGGACTCTTTACCCTGATTCCCCCCACCATGTTCTGGATTTTCCTCTTTGCCATTACGGTGCCCGGCGTGTACCTTCTCCAGATCTATCACCCGGTGTTGCTTGCCCGCGGGAGAAAGTCCAAAATTGATATTGACCTGCCCTATGCGGTCTCCTACATGCAGGCACTCTCCACGACGATGTCCCCTTTTGAGGTCGTAAAAAAAATCTATGAGGAAAAATCGATGTTCGGGGAAGTCTCCCTCGAATTCGGCCAGGTTGTCAGGGACGTGGAACTTTTCGGCGACGATCTGATCACGGCCCTGCACAATCTCCAGAAAACGACCCCCTCCCCGTTATTCCGGGACTTTATCAACGATCTGGGCGTAGTGTACGAGAGTGGCGGCGACATTACTGCTTACCTCTCATCAAAAACCGCGTTCTTCCATGAACAGGCCCGACGGGAACTTGCGCTCGTACTCCAGACAATCGAGATCATGGCAGAAGTGTACGTCTCTGCCTTTGTCGCCGGGCCGATTGCTATGATCATCATGATTGTAGCCCAGGGAATGACCAGCCAGTCGAGTATGGGCTGGCTTCTTCCTTTGATGTACCTGATTATACCGGTCGGGGCGATTATTATGATCTGGATGCTTTCGATGATGCTGCCCTCGGAAAACCTTGAGATCACTAGACGGGAGGTGGCCACCTCAGATTTCAGTTCCGGGGTCAGGGCGGGGGATAATCCTTTCCTGGAAGATGCCTCCTTTTACAAGTTTCTTGAGGCAAAAAAGAACGAGCACCGGATATTCAATATGCTCCGGCACCCGTTCCGCACTTATATCACCAACTATGATTACGGGCTGATTGCCGGTGCTGCCTGCGCAGGCATTTTTGCTGTAATCCTGATGACGGGGGGTATGGATGCACTGTTCCCGAAAAATGCATTCCAGGCAGGGGTCTGCCTGATCATCATCGGCTTTATGGCACCGGTCTCCCTTGCCTATGAAGGGCGTCGGTGGTTTGTGAGCAACGTTGAGGCTAATATCCCTGAATTTCTTCGTGAGCTGTCCGATCTGATCGAGATTGGGCTCACCCTGCCGGATGCCATTTACCGGATCTCCCATGCAAAACTGGGCCTTCTGAGTTCGGAACTGGCAATTGTGTCCCGGGATGTCGGCACCGGTGCGTATATCAGTTCCGCGCTGATCCGCATGGAAGAGCGGATCGGGCTTGTCTCGGTGAAACGGGCAATATCCCTGCTTGTAAAAGCAAGCGAGATCACATCAAACCTCCGGGATATATTTCTCATCGCCATCACCGATTTTGAACATTATCTCAAACTGAAAACTGATCGGTTTAATACGGCGATTGTATATGTCATGATCATCTACCTGTCGTTTGGGATCTACCTGTATACGGCGTACGAACTCAACGGGCCGTTCATGTCCAGTTTTTCCTCCTATAATCTCAATTTCAATATCGCTCAGAACATAACGGATATGTTCAGTATTGGCATCATCCTCGGCCTGTTCTCGGGTATCATGGCCGGCCAGTTCAGTTCGAACAGCATCCTTGCCGGGTTCAAGCACAGCATTATCCTTCTCGCGGCATCGGTGGCGATGTTTGTATTTATTTTATGAGGTGCGGAACATGAAGAAAAAAAATGAGAACAGCCGGGCGGTATCCGGGGTGGTAGGCGAGATGCTCATGATCGGGATCGTGCTGATCCTCGCCGCGGTTTTTACCTCACAACTTCCGAATTACCTGCCGTCAGAGCGCAGTCCTACGGTCACGATCAGGATGAGTACCGGTACCTATGGGAACGACACCATCACTTTCTGGCACAAGGGCGGGGACTGGGTAAAAGTCAATACACTGAAAATTATTATTTCGGATCCACCGACAAATTTTTATGAACAGATTACTTCAGGAGATACTACTAATTTTACATTCGTTCCCGACGCTGCCGAAGCCAGCGACACTCAGACATTTGATCTTGGAGGCAATATTACCGTTATTTCCGGGCAGCCACTTGATAATACTATGACGGTCACCCTTGCCACGGATCGTGCGGTGCTCTTCTCCGGTGTTGTAAGTGGAGAACAACCATGAAGGACGATGCGGTTGCCCCGGTCATTGCCGTTATGCTGATCCTCGCGGCGATTGTTACGTTCTTCTCGATCTATAACGCGATCTATGTTCCCTCAATGAAAGAATCATCAGAGGTCGGGCACCTTCATAACGTGGAGGAATCGTTTGAGAAATTTTCATCGGATATCGACTACGCAGCCTCATCCCACCAGAATTATCTCACCTTCAGCGAACCCGTCCAGCTCGGTGGCGGCGATTTTATGTTTAACCTGCTCAAATCAAGCGGGACGCTGAGTGTCGTTCAGGATCGGAACACGAGTCGGGTGAGTGAAAATACGATCTACAATCTCACATTCTATGCCAATGATGATACTACCACGTCGATTGGATCACTAAACGGGACTCTGGTCAATTTCTCATACGAACCCACCAGCAATTTCTGGCAGGATCAGGGATACCAGTGGCAGTACGGCTACATCAACATAACAAAATACGGCGGCATGCTCAAGACACCTTTGTCGTACGATACTATGGATAATGTCACTAATGCGATTGAATCAGGATCCCTTTTAACATTTGCAAAATCATTCGCGACAGTTGATTACACGGTGAACACGACCCCGCCCCAGGGCAATACCAATCCGGGGGGGAATTGTTCCAGCCTCGATCTCGTGGCGGTCAATATTACTGCCTCCCCGGATCACTCATTTATCAGCAGCAACGGGTACGGCACGCTCAAACTTACCTCGAATGTGAATTCAACACCGTTTCCATCACAGATTACAAATATTACATTCATGTCGGATCAGGAGCCATTCGGTAATGCAACTGTCGATAATTTGAACGAAACTCTCTTCAAGGTCAGTACCGTCTGCGGGTATAATATTAATCCCGACCCGAGTGGCACTAATACCTCACTTCACCAATACCAATATGATATTACCCAAACTGAAGATAGTCCGATTAACGTCAACCTTACTGTTGTGGAGATCCAGATAGAAGCATACTGATCGCACACTTCTTTTCAGGAGCCACCTCCTTTTCCGGTATCCCTGCACATGAACCGGCAGATCGGTCAGGAACGCGATCAAAAAACTGACAACATCTCTTCAGTCTGCCTGACTTTCCTGTACCCTGTCGTTTAAATTTGATAATTAACCTGCAATTCCATGCATCGGCAGATAATAATTTTTAAAAATTCATCCACTCAATGAGCGGGGACTCCTCGCTTTCTGAAGGAATACGCGATGCCATTCATAAGTACATTACCTCTTACAAATGGTTGGCGGACGTTAAGGGAGAACGTGAAGGCGTTATCACGATGGTCTATGATCACAATCGGCGCAACCTTTTAACAACGATCACGGACATCAAGCACGAATATCCCCCTCAACGCATCTCTCCACTCGCACGTGACCCATAACCGGTGTCTGGAAGTGATCCTCCTCACTCTGGTGACGGGGCACAGTTCAAGATGCTGGATGAGCGATTGATGGCCGAAAAAGGAGGCGGAGGTCGGTGAAGCTGACAACTATTACCGTTGAAGAGTGCCAGCACTTTTCACCCCATAGATCACGTGTCGTGCGTCTATGAGCGGATAAAATTTCCCGAATACCAAACAGATTTTAGATCCCGTTATTGAAGATCAATCGGATATTTTGATCCTGTCGTATGCACATCCGGGTGGAAGGATTATTCATGAATCGGAGTTTATAACGGTCGCTCGCCATCACATTCAACAACAGAAGAAACAGATTATAGCAAATCCAAAAATTTCAGATATGTTGTATCCTGATAATTTTTGAGACAAAATTTTTCTTTGAAAAAAATCCTAAAGGAATATTACGAGATTATCCTCAATGTCGGATCTCTGCACAGTTTTGTGTGTGCGGATACGATCCGTCAGGTACCTGAAAAGAGCCGGGTCCGCCTTTACCATGCCCCCCTGGAAAACCCTTCCACCCTGCCATCTTCCTTATGACCCCTCACTACTCTACCCCCAATCCGGGCTCATTTCAGCCCCCGATCACTCTTTGACCTGTCCAAAAGAAGCCCGTATCGGGCTCCGTTTCAAAATAACCCCAAATTGGGCTTATTTTTGAAATCGGACAAATTAAAAAGGACCCGATAACGCAGTTCTTTTGGCAGATCTCAGGTGAAATTGCCATTTGGACGATCCGAAAAATGATCGCTGCCGGAACGCGAATATGGCCCACTAAAGGGCATTATATGGGGCTCAATTTTGGCTTATTTTTTAAAACAGACGCAAATTTACAGCCAGATTTTACGCACCCCAAAATGTTTATATACCCGGATCTCTGTGCGGCAGGTCTCCGGTGCGTATGGCAAAAAAAGGTCTGTTGAGTTATCGGAATTGCGGCGATTCATACACATTCCATCTAAACAAAGTTTATCTTTTCAATGTACTTTTTCCGGTGTAAAGTTTAGTTCAGAACCCACGAGTATGCTTTTTACTGGTGCATAACCTGCTCTTTTCCCAGCCACGCATCGCTCTCGTACGCTGCTGCGATCAGTTTCCGGGTATAAGGATCCTTTGGGTCGTGCAGGATCCCGCGAGGAGTTCCCTGCTCAACAATACGGCCCTCGTGCATCACTGCCACGGTGTCGCTCATCTGTTCGATAATCTGGAGATCGTGAGAGATAAACAGGAGTGTAAGGTTTGTTTTTTTCTGTATCGTTTTTACCAGGCTGAGCACCTGTGCCTGCACGGAGAGATCGAGCGCCGCGGTGGGTTCGTCTGCGACAATAAATTCGGGCTTGAGTGCGAGCACCCGGGCAAGAGCCACGCGCTGCTTCTGGCCTCCTGATATCTCGAAAGGAAACCTGCCGATCAGATCCGGCTGGAGCCCGACCAGATCGAGCAGTTCAAGGACCCGGTCTTCCCGATCCTGTGGCTCAACGAGATTCCATATCTTCAGCGGTTCTGCTATGCATTCCTGAATTGTCATCCGTGGATCAAGCGAGGTATCCGGATCCTGGAACACAATCTGCATCCGCGGACGGATCTGCCGCAGTGCCGTGCGGGACAGTGCCATCAGGTTCACGCCATCGAACCGGACCGTTCCGCTTGTCGGCTCTATGAGACGGAGGGCAATCCGCCCGAGCGTGGTCTTCCCGCTCCCGCTCTCTCCGACAAGCCCCAGTGACCCGCCTTTTTTAATGGACAGAGAAACGTTGTTTACTGCCATCGTCTTCTGTTGGCGAAGGAAACCTTTTGTGTAGATCTTTGTGATGGCTTCAAGTTCAATCATACAGGAAACACCGGACCTGGCGTGTATCTCTGGTCTCCTTAAGGGTGGGATGAAGGGTATTGCACCGGTCTGTTGCTGACGGGCATCGTGCACAAAACCTGCAACCACCGGGAAGATGTGCCGGTGTCGGGCTCATGCCGGGGATCGGGTGGAGACCGGCCGAGGGAAGCGATGCAAGGAGCCCCTGCGTGTAAGGATGCATTGGCAGTGCAAGTACCTCCTTTGTCGGCCCGGTCTCAACGATCTCCCCGGCATACATTACAACGATCCGCGTACCGAGAAACGACGCGGTTCCCATGTCATGGGTGATAAGAAACAGGGTCCTGTTATCTGCGATCTGCTTTTTAATCAGGTGCAGGATCTGGGATTTGACCTGTGCATCCAGTCCGGCAGTCGGCTCATCGGCAATGATAAGCCGGGGGTTGCAGATAAGGGCAAGGGCAATAAGGATACGTTCCCGCATTCCCCCGGAGAACTCGTGGGGGTATTGTCCTGCCGCTGTTTCGGGCTTGTCAAATCCCAGTGCGGACAGCAGCCGGAGCGTTTCGCGCCGTGCTTCGGTTGCCGGGAGAAGATGGTGGATCAAAAGCGGCTCTGCAATCTGATTGCCGATTGTCATGACCGGGTTGAGGGTGTTTGCTGAGTTCTGCGAGATCATGGCAATCTCTTTTCCCCGGATCTTTTGCATCGTCCGGTCCGGGGCAGACAAAATCTCCTGATCCCCGTACCGTATCGTCCCGCTTATCATGGCATTTTTTGGCAGAAGACCCATGATCGCCATTCCTAAAACGGTCTTGCCGCACCCGGACTCCCCGATAAGGCTGATAGTATCCCCGCTTCGGATGTCCAGGTCAACAGAGTCTACGGCCCTGATTTCTTCGGAACGGGTAGAAAAAACCACCTTCAGGCCGGAGATACGGATCAGCTCCATGTATGCCCCCCGCCCTGTTGCCTCATATCCGGTTCACCTCAACCCGGGGGTTAAACTTCTTCTCGAAACTGTAGCCGATCATCGCAAGGGCAAGGGAGATCCCGATAACGGCAATCCCTGGCGGCAAAATCCACCACCAGAGGCCAAGGGCAATTCCACCCTGGGAGTATGCATTCTGGATCATCGTCCCCCAGTCAACGATCGAAGTATCCCATATTCCAAGAAAACTCAGTCCCACTCCCATCAGCAGGAAACGCTGGGACGCGGAAACAAACCTGACCATAACAAGCGGCATAACGTTTGGCAGGATATGACGGTACATGATGTGAAAATCGGAGGCGCCGATCGCTTTTGCCCCTTCAATATAGTTCATCCGGGCGATCGAGAGTACCTGTGCCCTCATGATCCGTATGCCGTAGATGCTGCCAAGAAGCCCCATGAGAAGGCTTACTATAATGAGGCTTGCTTCGGGTGTCCCGAATGAGAAGAACGTGATAAGGACAATAAGCAGGATAAACTGCGGGATTGGCATGAAAGCATCGATTGTACGGCAGGCAATCTCATCAACCCAGCCTCCGTAATACCCGATAACGATTCCTATACTCGTGCTGATAAGTACCGAGAACAGCGCGGAGAAAAACCCAAAGAGCAGTGTTATGCGTGATCCATAAACGAGCTGGGCAAAGATATCCTGTCCAATATTATTTGTCCCGAAAATATGCCTGTTATCCGGTGGCTGGAGAGGTTTTCCGGTAATTGCGGTAGGTCCCAGGGGAGCGATCAGCGGGGCGGCAACTGCTATCACGATGTAGGTGCACAGGACCGCGATACTCACCCAGAAGATAATCTTCCTACTCATCGTCTCCCATCCTGATCCGTGGATCGATTATAGAGGAGAGGATATCCGCAAGCAGCATCGCGCCGATGGTCAACAGGGAATCCAGAAGGAAGATGCCCTCAAGAAGGGGCAGATCGCGCATCGTGAGCGCTTCTGTAGTAAGAAAGCCAATCCCCGGCCAGGAGAACACCGTCTCGATGAACACGTTTCCCATGATGATCGCAGCGCACTGGAATGTGGTGATCGTGACCATAGGAAGGAGGGCATTTTTAAGGGCGTGACGCCACAGGATGCCACGTTCGTCGAGCCCTTTTGCACGTGCAGTGGTGATGTAATCTTCCCCGATGACCGTGATCATCGAGTTGCGCATCACATAGTAATTCCCGGTAGCAATAAAAAACGTCATCAGGGCGATGGGCATGATCGCATGGTACAGCAGGTCGGGAATGTTGAGGCCGGTTGTGAGTACGCTGATGCTGCTGTACCCGCCGAGAGGAAACCACCGGAGGTAAAAGGAAAATACCATCACTGCCATGATCGCCCACCAGAACTCCGGGATCGCACGGATCACAATCATGACGTTGAAGATCGCGAGATCTTTTTTCCCTCCCGATTTCCACCCCGACCAGGCGCCGATTATCGTCCCGATTAGGATCCCAAGGACCGTTGCCGGCAGAAGGATGATAAGCGACCAGCCGAGTTTCTCGAGGATCATGGAAAACACCGGCTGGCCATATACATAGGAGTACCCCCACTGCCCGTGGAGGATGTTTACGATATAGAGGACATACTGGTCGGAGAGCGGGAGGTCGAGGCCGAACTGGTGGCGGAACTGCTCGACTGCTGCCTGGGGGATCGTGTTGGAGAGCGAGAGAAGGTAGTTGGTGATATAGTCTCCGGGCATGAGGTGGAGAAGAAAAAATGTGATGGTGATGCAGACGAAAAACGAGGCACCACTGTAACAGAGGCGACGCAGGAGATATTTCCCGCTGATCATGCCAATACTCCCCTGATTTTTTTAATGTATTCATCGCAGGTCATCGCAATTGTCCTGTTTTTTGTATAAATGGATCCCGAAAAGACAACAGACCGGGATCTGTAATTTTTTGGCAGAGTTATATCGTCAGCGGCATGATGTGAAAAAAATGTGATCGTTCTTTTTGTCTTTTGCAACCTCATGTGGCGATTGTTTACGGCGACTGTACCGGTGTCAGGTTTTCGAGGACCTTTGGATCAGTGATGCTATGATATCCCGGCCCGATATCCCAGCCGGTGAACCGATCCGTCCGGTATGCAACCAGCGTGTCGGTACTGGTAACCGGGACCGTGGGAACATCGCGGGCGAGGAGATCCTGCATCCGGTATGCCATCTCCTTTATTGCAGTCTGGTTGGGGGTATTCCTGATCTGATCAACGAGGCTGTTGTATTCGGGGTCATTGTAATTGTAGTAGTTTGTATCCTGGGTGGGTGTAACGGCGAAATTTACCAGTGCATCCGGGTCGTCATGAAGCATTACCGGGAATGAATCGATAAAGACCGGGTTGGCATTGACGGCGTTGCGGTACTGGGTCTGGTCTTCGTACGAAAGGGTGCTTACGCTGATCCCAAGTTCTGCCCAGTCATTTTTGAGAACCGCGATGATCTTATCATTGCCGGCGGCGCCTTTCGTGCCAAGCGGGATGGTGATCGTGACAGGGTTGCCATCGGGACCAATCAGCGTGCCATCAGCGTTTTTAACAAAACCTGCTTCCGTCAGGAGTTCCTGTGCTTCGGTCAGGTTATAATCGTACATCCCGACATCCGTCGGGTTAACATAATCCCCGGCAAGAGCCGGGAGAAGGAATGTTGTCTCCGTGGGCCGGCCTGTACCAAAGAGGGAACTGATTGTGTCACGGTCGATCGCATGGCTCATTGCATGCCGGAATGCAGATATGTTGGCCGGGTATTGATCCATGTCGAACGCAACCTCATAAACACCCGTGTCGTTGATCGAGTAAACCGCGATATCTGGCTCGCCGGACAGGCTCTGCGCCACTGCGGGAGTTATGCCGGATACCACATCGATCTCGCCGTTTTTGAGGGCAAGTACCTGGCTGTCCGGATTGGTGATCACCTTGAGGATCACACCGGTAATGTTCGGGACTCTCCCGTAATAGTTTTCATTTGTTGTTAACTGGAAATAGCCGGGCGCTGCCTGTTTGAAGACAAACGGCCCCGTACCAACAAAGGCGGTATCCTGGTAGTGCTGTGGATCGGTGACGTTCTGCCAGATGTGTTCGGGTGAGATGGTTATCCCGGGAGTCCGCGAGATCTGGTCGAGGAACCCGGAGTATGAGGTCTTAAGGTTAAAAACCGCCGTGTGATTATCGGGGCAGTCTACGGACTGGACGTCCGTGAGCACATATCCCATGGTGAGATTGTGGGATTTCATGTAGTCGTTCGTGAATTTCACGTCAGCACATGTGAACGGGACACCATCATTCCATGTGGCGTTCTGTTGGAGATGGAATGTCCAGGTCCTGGCATCATCAGAAACGTTCCAGCTCTGTGCAAGGGCAGGATCGAATTTTCCATTCCGGTCTTTGATGACAAGGCCTTCCATGATACCGACCGGCGAGCCGGCTTTCTGCATACTGCTCGTGTAAGTCAATGATGAGGGGGAATCGACCGGGATGATAACATCGGTGGGAGAGACGTTCGTCACGTTTGCTGTCCCTGGAGCAGATGATGAATCGCTTACACATCCGGACAAGGCACAGAATGTCAGGATAGCCACTACACATACGGCAATAAAAATACCGGCAGGGTTATCGTTTTGCGGCATAGAAGTATTCATTACAAAAACCTCGGAAATCCAGTTAATCGCGGAATCGTAGTGATCAATCGCATCCGGAGTTATTTAACAATTTTTCTTTAATTTTTTATCAAGTATATCATAATATGTTAACAAAGTGTGGACTTCCCTGTTTCAATCCCCTGCCGGGGATTCCCCGCAGAAAAGTATCCCATGTCCTGAAAGTCAATCAAAACAATTCCTTGCTTTAAAAAAGTTTAACCATGGGATCGAACTTTTTCTGGAATCTTTGCCATTTGATCCGAACGTTTTTTTTATCCCGCCTGATCCAGACTGCTGATTTTTCCGCGACACTTTCAGATGCTCATCAAATCTGCATTTGACAAAATACGGAATAACAATGATTATACACACGCTTTCATGAGAAAACCCCGACAAGGGAAATATTCGCATAAACTGGCAATGAGATATCAGCATGTTTCTTACGGCTCCACAAACACCGAGAAAAACAAGTCTGGACCTCCCCATATCCGGTTACCGCTGAAAAGTCACAAAGTTAACTCAGTAAAATTAATTTTAATAGATTAACAAATGATCATTGTTAAATACAATATTTTATCATGAATATGTTGGCATGGTGGTTTGATCCCAAGAAATTGATCCACCACTGCACAACAATTTTCTGAAAAATCAGGAGAAAGAACATGCATTATCTGAAGAGGTTAACAAGAAAAAATGGCGAAGATGCAGTCTCGCCGGTCGTTGGCGTGATGCTGATGCTGGTTGTGACTATCATCATCGCGGCAGTAGTCAGCGGATTTGCAGGAGGACTGATTGGAGGGCAACAGAAGTCCCCGACGCTCTCGATGGATGTGAAGGTTGTAAACACCGGGAATTATATTGGGAGCGGGCTTTCGGCGAACGTGCTGGGGGCAAGCCAGCCGATCAAATCGGCGGACACAAAATTTGTGACGACCTGGACTACCACGATGAAGAACAACCAGAGTGCTGATCTGTCATCGACACAGGAGGCCATTCCTAATGGGGCGGTCATCACAGGCGGAAACATATCACTTCCGAATACCGCAAATATCTATCTGGATCCGGGAATGAGTAAAAGTGCTAATTTAGTGACTACTGCTGTAGCACCCTTTGCAATAGGGACTGACATTACCAACACAAACCCGACCAACAGTTTCAGTTCTTCAAATAACGCCAGCTGGTTCGGGCACTACACGCTCCAGCCGGGTGTGAACCTCTTTGTCTATCCTTATGGATCGAGTTCCGGCATGGCACTGGGCGGGGCACCCGGGGATGCTGATACTTCCGGTGGATACAATGGTGTAACTCCGTATGCCTATATGTACGGCGGTACCCATTTCACCACTAATTACGTAGATCCCACGATCGCAGTCCTTGGCAGCGGCTGGGAGCAGCTCCGGGCCGGGGACACCGTGCATGTCAAGGTGATCTATATACCAACCGGTACGGCGATCTTCAGCAAGGATGTCGCAGTTACGGAGGCATAAGACCATGAAACAGTACAAGGAACATGCAGTCTCACCGGTAGTCGGTGTCATGCTGATGCTGGTCGTTACGATTATCATCGCAGCAGTCGTGAGTGGATTTGCAGGCGGAATGGCAAAAGGCCAGACAAAGGTCCCAACAGCAACCATCCAGGCTCAGTTCAGTACCACATCTGGCCTGCAGATCGTCCACGCAGGTGGCGATGTACTCCCGGCTGCAGGTATCGTCATCACGGTCAAGAACGGCCCGTCATTCGGCCCGAACCTTGAATCGTACTCGACCAATACGGTTGATCTGGCGAATGTGACCAACGCGGCCGGTACACCGGTTGCGTTCCGCAACCCGACAACCGGGCAGCTCGACGGGTACAACATCACCGCACTCGCCCCGGGGGACACTTGGTACGTGAACATCACTAACTGTAATCCGACGTTCTTCCAGCCAACCGTATATTCTAGCCATGGGACCTATAACTATGACGGCAGTCGCTGGAATTTCGTTTCCACTTCAGGTACCGTCAATCCCACAACCGACAGTTTCTGGGCACTGAACTTTGTAAACCCCGTCAACATCGGGAAACAGTTCTACCTGGATGTGAACGACAAGGCATCCGGATCCCTGATCTCACGGGCCGTGGTCACGATTTCCGGGTAACCGGGAGTTGTGGAATCTCACAACAATCGTCTCGATGAACGGGGCGGGAAAAACCGGTTGTAAACAGTTTGTTTACGCCGGCACCGTCCCATCACAATTTTTTTCTTTTTTACTCTCCCGTCAGGAACGGTTGAACGACAAACCTGTAGGACATGACTGAAACACCTCTTCCTTATTTATCCGGAATTTTCCGATTAGATCCCTGGTCGGACCTGGATTACTGGTTGGAACCCGCAATTTTTTTATGGGATAATGCTAAACTTACCATTAAAGTAAAATATTTATTATTACCCAATGGTTCCGGCACGGTTGTACCCATCCGCATGGTAGTTTGAGGCCGGCATTACACCTGCGGGGACTATTCAGAAGACAGAAAGGAAGTATTCATGGAATGCACCTATTGTGAACGGACCTGCGAGATCCAGGAAAACAAGAACGGTTACTGTAAGATGTACCGTAACGATCAGGGAACCATAACGGAAAACTACCCGGACCGATACCTCAACATCTACCCGGTCTCCAGCGAATCCATCCCGATGCTCCACTTTTACCCGAATGGCATCTTCCTTTTGATCAGTACCATCGGCTGCAACTTTGCCTGCGAAGGCTGCATCTCGGAGTTCCAGACTACCCGTAAGGGCACCCTTCAGGAGATCCTCACCCCCCACACCCCGTACGAGATCCTCGATATCGCACGCGAAGGCACCTGCCGGGGCATCACCTTCTGCCTCAACGAACCCGCCGTCTCCCTTCCCACGTTTCTCCGGGTCGCACGGGCGGCAAAAAACGAAGGCTTCCTTGTCGGGTGCTCCAGCAACGGTTACATGACTCCAAAGGCATTGCAGAGCCTGCTCCCGTACCTGGACTTTGCTAATATCGGCCTCAAAGGATCTACTGACGAGCGGTACCGGGAATGTGGCGCGGCATCCGCGGCCCCGGTTTACCGGAACGTGAAAATTCTGTACGATGCCGGGGTTGCAGTCGAAGTATCCACCATGTACCTTAATGGAAGAGAACAGGAAGTGATCGGGGCAGCGGAACGCATCCGGGCGATCTCTCCGTTAATCCCGTTCCAGGTGATGAGGTTTGTTGCAACCCACAAGGAACTCGAACCGCTGTCACCGACCCGGGAGCAGGGCGAGCAGCTCTGTACGGATCTGCGCCGGTACCTCGACCATGTGTACCTGTTCAACACACCGGGGACGACCGAACTCGACTCCCGGTGCCCGGTCTGCGGGAAAACCATCATCCACCGGGTCTTTTTCGGGCCCATGGCGGCACGGGTAATCTCCTGCCGGCCGGATGGCGTGTGCAGCTGCGGGTATCGTTACCCCCACACGGGGGAGGTTGACCCGGTCTTTGAGGGGGAGGTGCGAGTCCTTGGCGGGTACCGGTCGATCATGAGTGCAAAGTTTATCGCAAACATCATCCGGCTCCTCGGGGTTACTGATGATGGGGAAATTGACCGGCTCTGCACCATGATGATCGCGAACGGTTACCTCCGTTCCCTTGAGGCACAGAAAGACAGTATCGAAACCTTCACCGGTATGCTCCACTATGTTTCAGGGCTTGCAGGGCGAACCGAACAGGCAGAACGTATCATAAATTACGTGCAGTCCATCTTTGCTGATGTAGAAAAACGGGTTGCAGACGCAGAAAAACCCCGGGTCTACGCAGCCTGCTTCCACCCGCTCTTCCCGGTGTATGCCGCCAAGTTTGTAAACACCCTCATCGAAACCGCCGGGGGAACAAGCCTGAACCGTGAGCAGGACTTTAAGGAGAGCACGGATCCTGAATATACCGTTGAGGCTCTCAACCGCCTTGACCCGGAGGTAATCATTTTTACCGGCCATTTTGCCCCCACCCTTGATGAATTTTACACCACCTGCCAGGATATGGGGATCACGTGTCAGGCGATCTCCAGAAAGCGGGTGTATATCATGGACAGCGTGTATGCAACGGGAACCCTGGGCTGGATTATCGGGCTCATGGACGCGGCAAATATCCTCCACCCGGAGATCTTCTGTTATTCCCTTGCCGGTGAGAGGGCACGGCTGGATCAGCTGATTGCAAGCGTCGGAATGTGAGGCGCTCTCCCGGTTCACACACCAGCGTTTTATCAGGATCCGGAGAATTGATCAGGGATTGCCCGGCGCAGGTATTCCGGAGTAATGGTTTAAAAATAATTTACAGGAACGGGAGAAGTGAGGAAAACCGGCAAAACAAATGTTACCTCTACCGATCCTGAGAAAAACGCAATTCTATCCGCAGCAGTCGTGTGCCGGGATAGAAATCGTCATGTGTTCACACACCTTTCCGGTCTGGCACAATCTCATCAGCCCCCCCAACGTTCAGTCATTGTATTTAATAAATGAAAAAGTTAGTACAATATTGTGGACATGATGCAGGGCGGGATGCATACGGATAGTCCGGATCAGGGGACACCGGACTGCGGGCAAACCTGTTGGCGGGACCGGTGGCGGCAGCAGCGGCTTTGCCTTCTCGAAACACGAAAAGCAGAGGGCAACAGTTTCTGGAACGACCAAAAGGCGATAAAAAAACATTTCATCCGGGATTTGAACGAGTGGCGAGTGCAGGCCGAGGCCCGGATTGCCGGCATGAGAATAAAGGGCGGGTCGCGGGTTCTTGACATCGGCGCCGGAACCGGTGTGCTCAGTGTTCCCCTTGCCGCACATGGGTGTGAGGTTACGGCCGTTGAGCCCTCACCCGTGATGGGAGAAGCCCTTCGCGAGTACGAACACGGGCAAAAGACCCGGGAAATCACCCTGATCCCCAAACGCTGGGAGGATGTGACGCTCGCAGAACTGGGGGAACCGTACGATGCCGTCATTGCCTCATATAGTCTCATGGTGACCGATATCGGCGACGCCGTTTTCAAAATGCAGCAGTCCTGTCGCGGCACCGCTCACATCTTCTGGTTTTTAACCCAGCCACTCTGGGCGCAGGTCAATGCCGGTGTATGGAAACAGCTGCACGGAGCGGAATTCTGCGGTGAGCCGACCGCAGACTGCCTGTGGCAGGTGCTCTATGAGATGGGGATCTATGCAGATCTTGCCGTTGAACCCGGGTGCGATCCTGCGGTCTATGCCTCCATTGAAGATGCAGTTGCAGAATTTTCCGGCCGCATGAACTGCACGACACCGGATCAGCAGGAGATCCTCCGTACATACTTCAGACGGGCACTGAAAAAAACCGAAACAGGCTACTGTGTGAACGGCCGGGCCCTCGGAACCCATATCTGGTGGAATGCCCAGGATCAACTGATACATGAATGAGGATACGCCGGTACTGGCAACAGGACGTCACAGCCTGTTCGTGGATGTTGAAATGAAAACAAGATACCCAAACGTTTTGATCGGCCTGTATCCCTGCCATGCTTTCCATTCCGGACGGGGTCGCGATCACCATTGATACCTGATCATCCCGATGTGAGTATCCCTGTTGTCACAGGGACTTTGCCAGGTCCTCTCGATGCAACAGGAAAGTCTTGAGGGCATACGTCTGGAAAAACCCTGCATTTCATAAACAGAGAACATTCAAAGGAGACCTCACCATGAAATCGAAAAGTACCTCAACGGTCTGTGCGCAGGGATCTGCCGCCCCGACCCGGGATCCCTTCTTCTGGAGGGAACAGTGGCGGCAGCTGAAACTCGCTCACTGTGCCGTGCCAAACTACGGTAATGCCCGGCAGTTCTGGGCGAACAGGAAAATGATCGATACTGTCTATATGAAAGGCAGAAAAAAACACGGGAAGACAGATGATGCACGATTACACGCGATGAACATTCCCGATGGCGCACGCGTCCTTGATATCGGGGCCGGGCCGGGAACCTACGCGGTGCCGCTTGCAGCCCGGGGTTGCCGGGTCACGGTTGTCGAACCATCACCAGTCATGCGGGAAGCACTTGCAGAAAATATGCGCAAAAACAAGATCCGTGATATCAGGATCATCCCCAAACGCTGGGAGGACGTTACAGGACAGGAGTTGTTCGGGCCTTTTGATGTTGTGATTGCATCGTATTCGCTTACCATGATGGACATCGGAAAAGCCCTTCTTAAGATGCAGGCATGCTGTGCCGGAACCATTCACCTGTTCTGGTTCCTGACTCCACCCGCATGGGTGCAGGTAAACAAGGATCTCTGGCCATTGCTTCACGGGGGTGAATTTCCCGGGGAGCCTATGGCTGACTGGCTCTGGCAAGTACTCTGCGAGATGGGGGTCTATGCAAATATCCAGGTTGAGGTGAAGTTTCCCCCGCCGGTTTATGAAACAGTTGATGATGCAGTCAAAGAATTCTCCCGACGGCTGAACTGCTCCACACCTGCACACGAAGAAACGGTCAGAAATTATTTCCAGTCGGTCCTGGAACAACGGGAGCAGGGACTGGTTCTTGGTGTTGAAACCCTTGGTGCCCATATATGGTGGAATCAAAAACCGCCGGCAGGATCGGTAGAGACCACGCATGCCAATGGATCCGCGGTTAATACTCAGGTTACAGAAAATAACAGGGATGATTGAAATGAGCGATTACGACGTTCTCTTTAACAAGGCAAAGGAATTCCACGGGCATGTCTGCCCCGGTATCGTTCTCGGGACCCGGCTGACCATTGCAGGTCTGCGCGAGCTGGGGATAAATCCCCATGAACCGATCCACAACCTGATCGTGTATATGGAGATTGATCGCTGCGGTACCGATGCAGTCCAGGCAATTACCGGGTGTTCGCTGGGACACCGCAGCCTCAAGCACAAGGACTTCGGGAAGTTTGCAGCGACGTTTGTGGATACAACAACCGGAAATGCAGTCCGTGTATCGATCTGTGAGAAGAACCGGGCTGAACACGACAAACTCAATCCAAAAGATCTCTTAAAATTACTTTCAGATATTCCGGAGGATGAAATCCTGAACATTGAACACGTCAGGATCACGATTCCAAAAGAAGACCTTCCGGGGTTTCCGGCAGGTAAAGCCATCTGCAGCACCTGCGGTGAGCAGATTTCGGATAACCGGCACAGGGTAATAGACGGAAAGGTACTGTGCAGGAATTGTGCCGGAGAATCGTATTATACCGTTATTGGAAGAGCATAACAGGGCATACCCTCCCACACGGCAGATCCTGTTGTACAACAGGAAAGCCTCTATATTCACAAACCATGTATTCACCTTGTCTGGTATGAAATAACACACAAACGGGTTATCAGGACGATTTTCCTAAAAAAATCCCAAAAATCATTATATCAGTTTTCAGAGTCATGAAAGGAGTTGAACAATTTTGCAAAATACTACACCGAACGAAACCAAAATAACCGATACAAAAATGCAGAAAACCGCCCAAAAAAAAGCCGTGACCGGCACGAGTGCTCACCCATCTGCAGTTGCACCGAAAGTAACATCCTCTCTGTCAAAAGGCGTGAAATCAATTAAGCATGAGTCTCACAAGATCAGGTACCGCAGGGACCATCCAAAAGCAGCGGCCGGTGTAGCCACCCCGTCCTCACCGGTCCTGAAATAACCTGTCATCCTCGTAACCATACATTTAACCCATATCTTTTTTTTCAGCGATTATGTGAAAGGTGCGCACATATAAAAAGTAATTATTTTATTCAAAAATGGTTTGAATAATTATTCATTGAGACTTCTTCTGTACTATTCTTGACCCCCTATCATATCAATTCAAATTAATCTTATACTCCACCTGTTCAATCCCGGGGGGATTATCCCACGCGGCAAGGGGCGGAGCCCCGATGAGCGTCTTCTAAAAAAATCCCCCCGGCCCAACAACACGTATTTCTCATTAACAGGAAAATCAGGCACACCATTTTTGAGTGTGGTTAACGGTGGAGGTTACATTGGATTTATGCGAAAACGGAGGCTGTAAAATTTCAACAGAATGAAAAAACAAAAAGAAAATTCCGGTTAACTGTGAAACCGGGGTAAAACGATATCAGACCCTGATTTTAAATCAATCGATACTACAAAAATGGTTTTACAAAGGGGAGATTATGGATCGCAGTCACATGATCAGGAAGGAGCGGGCGCGATCGCAGGTATACCCAAAACCGTTTGTGTACATGAGAATGAGGCGTCCCGGGGATATAGTATGATGTGCGGGAACTATTGCACCCGGGAGGCGATACCACGCACGTACTCATAAAAGCGGCCTTAAAAAAAATGGGGAGATGCTGGTCCTGATACGCTGGCAGTTGATGGAGGAGTTTGTCCGGAAGAGAAAAATGCGAGAGCAACCGTGGCGAATTCCTCTACGGTTATCCCCGCCCGGCTTCCCCCGGGATGAATTTCGGCACTAATATATATGGATCCCCTCTCACGATCTGGTAGTATCTTCCAGTGCCGGATCCGATGATCCAGGCCAGTTTTACCGGGTGTGAAATGAAAAGATGAATCTCCGTCAGTATAGTACAGCAGTTTTGATCTCGATTGTGTTTTTGTCCGCACTTGTCGGACCGGTGTCGGGACATGATTACCCTGTCGACCCGTCTACCTTTTCCCTGCCGGTGTTCCAGAATTTCCTGAATACAACTTCTGCTGGCGACACGATCACGTTTGGAGAGGGAACTTACTATATCCATGATCTCTTAATCGTCACGGATAATCTCACCTTCCAGTCAAACCAGTCGTACGGAGGTACGACCCAGAATACGATTCTTGACGGGATAAATGGTCCAGCTGCTACGAGTATGGGTATACTCTATAATATTTCTGGAGGCTACCCGATCGAGGTTACTCATATTACCATCAGCCACCTGACGTTACGGAACGGATTTTCGCAGATTTCAGATGGTGGCGGCGCCATAGACAGTTATGCCAATGTAACCGTTATCTCGTCGGATTTTTTCAATGATTCGGCACCGGGAAAGTATGGCGGGGCTATAAACATTCATTCTAATGGCCAGAACCTGACGGTTACCGGGTCAAATTTCACCTGGTGCCATTCAGGGTATGGAGGCGCTCTTTCCGGTGGAAATAATGCCTACGTTATTGTCAATTCGTCATCATTTACTAATTGCTATGCGACCAATGGTGGATTGGGTTTCGCAGGCGCAATTTATGGAGGACAGGGCGGGACAATTAATTTCTGCCGGTTCGGGAATATCACCTCTGACACTGGGGGTAAAATTGTTTCTAATGGCGGGGGCGCTCCTTTAAATGTGAATGAGAACTGGTGGGGGACGAACTCTCCGACGTCTTCTTTGACAGGAGGTTTAACCATACCCACGTACCTGGAACTGGGTATTACTGCTACACCGACAGGGATTTCAACCGCTCATACCAGCACCATCCAGGCAAACCTCAGTTACGACAATACCGGCACGCTCGTGGCACCAAACATCCTCCCGGACGGCATACCGGTCATCTTTTCCATCGGGTCCGGGCCGGCGGGGGCGGCATTATCCGCAGCGCAGGTCCTGACCAGGGGTCACCAGGCAGCCACAACGTTCTCATCGCCGGCAGCCGGGACCGCTCTTGTCAACGCTTCCGTTGACGGCTTTAACGTATCGGTAAATGTCCCGGTCACTGCGGCACCTACCCCGACATCTTCCGGCCACCAGAGCACCGGTACCTGCTACTTGTGCAGTTCCGGTGCAGGCGACCGGGGCTACACCGGCCCGCAGACCACTCCGCTGGGGCTTGGCCCGAGCCCGACAAAAACCCTCCCGGCAACCCCGGTTATCCCGGAAGTAACACCTGCCATCCTTTCCCCTCATCCGCTCCCGACACCGTCAGTCCCTGACCAGTTCCTGGCGACGATCCTGCAATATTTCGCATGGCTGGTCCTTATCGTCATCATCATCGTCCTTGCCATACTCCTGCGAAGATGGTGGATCCGGCGCCAGAACCCGGGGCTGTTCCGGAAATAATACGAAACGATACACCGGGAACACGTAAAGGGGAAGAGGTATGTACCGGGGAATATCAGGGCAATCCCCGGTTCCCCGGTATAGTGAATTTTGTACCTCCGGGGCTGGTCCAGGCCGGCTGTGGGACAAAAGTCCCGTTTGAAGCGCCCTTTAAAAAATATCTCCTGAAAAAAAAAAGTAACTTCCGGCCCGAAAACCCTACTGCGCCTTATCGTAGCAGATCTGCGCTTCCTCGTGCTTGCCCAGCTTGTCAAGCGTCGCACCGATCTCGTTCCAGACCTCTTTTCTTGAGGGATCGATCTCGATCGCACGTTTGAACGAGGTCAGGGCTTCCTGGTACTTTTCCAGTTCATGCAGGGCACGGCCCTGGTGGATCCATGCATCGACAAAATCCGGCTGGAGGGTGATCATCGCACGGTACGACTCGGCTGCATCCTCGAACTGCCCGAGCGCTTCAAGCGCACTCCCCTTCGTGAAGTAGGCAATCGAGAACGAGGGATCGATCGAGATGGCCCGGTCATAGGATTCAATCGCGGACTTCTGGTCCTTTAAGCCGGCAATGGACATGCCCCTCCGGGTCCAGCCAACCGCATTCTCCGGATCGAGCCTCAGGCCTTCATCGTACGCGTCCCGTGCCTCTGAAAACTTCCCGACATCGTAGAGAGCGTTTCCTTTGCCAAACCAGGCGCCTGAAAGCCCCGGGTTCTTTTCGAGCGCCTTCTCGAACGCTTCGAGCGCATCGCGGTACATGCCGAGCTCGGCAAGGGAAGTCCCCTTGTGGGAGAATGCTTCGGCATCGTGGGGATCGAGTTCCAGCGCCCGGTCATAGGACTTGATCGCGTCGCGGTACTGCTCGATCGCTGCGTACGCAAGACCCCGGTCCCGGTAGAGTTCGGCAGAATCCGGTTTTATGGCAATGGCCCGGTCGTACTCCGTGATCGCTGCATCATAACTGCCCTCGTCATTTAAGGTCCGCGCTTTCCAGTAGTGCGCCTGGTAGCAGGAAGGGTTTATCTCAAGCGCCCGGTCGAATGCCCGGATTGCGCCGTCGGGGTTCTGGAGCGCGAGGTACGTCCGGCCTTTCTGGAAGATGGCGTCGCCGGATCCCGGGTTCGCAGACAATGCCTGGTCAAAGACCGCAATCGCATCCTTGTATTTCCCCAGGTGGTAGAGCGCCCGGCCCTTCTCGTACAGGGCATCCGGGTAATCGCTCTTGATCTTGAGCGCCGCATCGAACGAGGCGACCGCCTCTTCATACTGCTCGTGGCGGGCGAGCGCGACACCCTTGTAATGGTACGCTTCCGCGTACTGCCGGTTGATGGCGATCGCATGGTTGAACGCCTCGACCGCCTCGTTGTCCTGCTCCTGCTTTACAAGCGCGAGCCCCTTGAAGTAATACGCATCCGCCGATTCCGGCTGGAGGGCGAGAACTTTTTCAAACGCTTCGAGCGCTTCACTGGTCCTTTCCAAGTGGATGAGCGCCCTGCCCAGATTGAGGAGGGCCGGCGCATAGGATGCATTGAGGGAAAGGGCGTGGTTGAAGCAGTCCAGTGCCTCCTCGTACCGGTCGAGGCTTGCTTCGGCAATCCCCCGGTGGAGCCATGCTTCAGGATAGTTCGCCTGCTCGGCGAGTGCCCGGTCGAACGCGTTCACCGCTTCCTGGAACATGGAGATCCCGCACAGCGCCCGCCCTTTTGCATAGAAGGCCGGGGCGTAACCCGGCTGCTGCACGAGCGACGCATCGAAGTTCTTTATCGCTTCCTGGTACCGGCCGAGTGCAAAAAGCGAGAGGCCGTACTGGTAATAGGTCCGGGCATCCTTCTTGTCAAGGCCGATCGCCTTTGTGTAACACGTGATCGCATCCTTGTGCCGGTCAAGGGCGGCAAGGGCCATCCCCTTACCGGTCCAGATATACGCGTAGTTCGGGCGGAACCGGAGCGCGAGATCGAAGGCTGCTGCCGCTTCCTCGGGCCGCAGGAGCGAAAGGAGCGCCATTCCCTTGTGGTACAGCGCTTCATCGTGCTTGGGACGAAGGGCGAGCACGTTGTCGTAGGACTCCACCGCTTCGTTGAACTGGCCCAGTTCAAAAAGCGTCAGGCCCTTTGCGTAATGCGCATCCGCACAGTCAGGTTTTATATTGAGCGCCCGGTTGAATGCCTCGACTGCCTCCCCGAATTTGTTCAGGGCCTGGTTTGCACGCCCTTTGAGGTACCATGCATCGGCGTTGTCCGGATCGATCTCTAGCGTTTTCCCGTAGGACTCGATCGCATCGTTGTATTTCCCGAGGTCGTAAAATACCATCCCCCGGTGAAGCCACCCGGGGACGGAACCCGGCGTGGACTGGATCACGTGATCGAATGCCACGATCGCGTCGTTAAGTTTACCGGTCGCAGCAAGGGAGATTCCCTTGTGGTAGAATGCGTCCGTATTGCCTGAATCGAGATCGATGTTCTTGTTATACGCGATGATCGCATCGTCATGCCGTCCAAGGTCGGCAAGGGCAAGCCCCTTATAGAAATAGACCTCGGCATAGTTCTTGTCGATAAGAAGGGTCTTGTCAAAGGTCTTGACCGCTTCGCGGAACATGCCAAGCGTCACAAGAGCCCGGCCCTTCTCAAAGAGCGCATCGGCAAAGACCGGATCGATCTCAAGCGCAGCGTCAAACGCCTTGACGGCATCTTCAGGGCGCCCGCTCCGGGCAAGGGCCATTCCCTTGTAGCAGAGCGTCTTTGCATCCGAAGGCCGGATGACAAGGGCCTCGGAATAACTTTCAATCGCCTCGCTGTACCGTTCGAGCGCGTCAAGCGAGCGGGCTTTCTGGAACTCTGCGTCAAAATTCTCCGGGTTTATGTGGATGGCATGGTCAAATGCGGCAATCGCATCCTCGAAGTGTCGGAGCTTTCTTAGCACGCACCCCTGCTCGTACCATGCATCGGCATCATCAGGGGTATATACCAGCAGGCGCTCGAATGATTCTGTCGCTTCTGCGTACCGTTCCAGGGCGGCAAGAGAGGCCCCGCGGAAGTACAGGGCATCGGTATGTTTCGGGTCGCTTGAAAGTGCAACGTTGAGCGCCGCACAGGCTTCCTCGTATTTCCCGGTATAGTACAGCGCTCTCCCGCGCTCGAAACTCGCAACAGGGTCCGACGGTTCAAGGTCGAGCACCCGGTCGAACGAACTGATGGCGTCATTATACATCTTGAGGGCAAAGAATGCCCGGCCACGCTCAAGATGCACCGCCGGATCCTCCGGTCTCAGTGCGATCGCGTGGTCGTACGCGATGATCGCCGCGTCGTAATGGCCGCTGCACCCCAGTGCTTCGCCTTTTTTTATCCAGATATCAGGGTTGTCAGGATTGAGGGAGAGCGCGGCGTCAAACGCCATGTCCGCATCCTCGTACCGTTCAAGCACGACAAGGGACTGGCCCCGGAGATAGGCTGGTTCGTAATTGTCGGAAAGCTGGGTGAATGCAAGACGGAAAATTTCCTGTGCTTCATTGTGCCGGTCAAGGAGGGCAAGGGTCTTTCCTTTCATGAGAAGGATCCCGCCATTACCCGGTTCTTTCCCGAGCGCAATGTCGAAGAGGTGGAGCGCATCGTCGTACTGCCCTAGGCGGTACCATGCCTTTCCTTCAGAGAACAGGAGGTCGATGTCATGGGGCTCGATTTTGCGGGCTTTCTCAAAGGCCGTAACCGCATCGTCGTCGTTTCCGTTCTGCTCCGATACAAGGCCACGGTGGTACCATGCACCGAAATGGTCCGGTGCATGGGAGAGCATGTCGTCAAACGCCGTTCTCGCGTCAGGATACCTGCCGAGTTTTTCGAGCGCTAGGCCAAGGAAGTAGGCGGCATCAGCAAACTTATTGTCCAGTTCGAGGACCCGGCCGAACGATGCGACCGCATCCTTGTCGCGCCCGAGTTCGAAGAGTGCCCGGCCTTTCTCGTAATGCGTCTCCGGCTTCTTGTCGTCAAGAGCGATGGCATCGGAGAATGCAGAAACTGCATCCTCGTTCCGGCCGAGCCGCGCAAGCGCCACGCCTTTCTCGTGATAGGCAGGGTACTGGTTTTTGTCAAGGGCGAGCGCCCGGTCAAAGGCGGCGACCGCATCCTCGTACTGTCCGAGCCGGGAGTGAGAAGAGCCTTTTGCAAACCACACGTCGTACCCTGACGGGTCCAGCTTGATCGCAGAATCAAACGCAGCAACGGCTTCGCCGAATTTTTTGAGGTTTGCAAGGGCGCGCCCCTTGTTTAAGAATGTCGGCGCACTGGACGCATTGATGGCAAGAGCGGCATCAAAGGCGGCGACTGCATCCTTGTACTTCGAGAGCCGGGCAAGGGCCATACCCTTTTCGAAATACGCGACCGAGAAATTCGGATCGATCGACGAGGCCATCTCGAATGCCTCGATCGCCTGCCGGTCACGGCCAAGCCGGGCGAGCGCACTTCCCTTGTCATAGTATGCGCTTGCATAGTTCGGGTTCTGCGCGAGCGCCCGGTCATACGAGGGAATGGCCTCCTCGTACCTTCCTAGTCCCGCAAGCGCAACGGCACGGTCGTACCACCCGTTTGCATTGTCGGGTCTGAGTTCGAGCGCTTTTGTCAGCGCATCAATGGCGCCTTTAAGATCGCCACCCGAGAGAAGCGAACTGCCTTTCCGGAACCATGCAGCTGCGCAGGCAGGATCCATTGCGATGACCCGGTCAAAGCAGCCAATCGCTTCCGTATACTTATGGAGCCCGGCAAAGGTCTTTCCCCGGCGGTATAATGCCGTAATGTCGTCCGGGGCAAGGGCAAGCGCCCGGTCGAATGCTTCAAGCGCACCATCCAGCCGTTCCATGTCGAGAAGCACGCTTCCCTTGAGGAGCCAGACATCAGAGACGTTGTTCTCGATTCTGAGGGATGCATCGAGCGCGAGAAGGGCCTCATCGGCCCTCTGAAGTTTTGTAAGCATGCGCCCCCGGTTGTACATCACGACGGCATTCTGCGGCTCGATCTCGAGCATTTTGTCAAATGCGGCCAGGGCCTGAGCGTACCTGCTCATACCGGCATACGCGAGACCTGACTGGAACAGCGCATCCGTTAAGGAAGGATCGTGTTCAAGGGCATGCTTGAAGGAGCGTATCGCTTTTTCGTATTTCCCAAGGGCATAAAGCGCGAGCCCGCGCTCGTAGTGCGCGAGGGCATGCTCGGGTACGTACTGGATGGCCTGATCGCAGGCCTCAACAGCCCCGGCATAGTTCTTGAGCCGGAACAATGCCAGCCCTTTCTTGTACGCGGCTTCGGGATAGGAGGGATCAAGACCGAGGGCGAGGTCGTATGCACGGACGGCTTCTTCGTCATTTCCCTGCAGGGCAAGGGATTCTCCCCGGTAGAATACAGCCTCCACGGATTTTTTGTCGAGTAAGAGAGCCTGGTCGAAGGCCGCGACTGCTGCCGCTCCGTCATTTTCATGGAACAGGGTTTCGCCTTTTGAAAGCCAGATGAATGAATTCTCCGGGTCGAGATCGAGCGCACGGGTGAGCGCGTCGAGGGCTTTTGGGAAATTTTTAATTTCCATGAGGGACCGGCCCCGATAATACTGGATGACGGACGTCTCCGGCCCAAGCGTCAGTGCGAGGTCAAAGATGTCGGATGCCTCCTGGTACTGCCCCAGCATGAAAAGGGCGAGCGCCTTCCTGAATGCGTAGTCCTGTACGCCGGGGGTGATCTCCAGTGCACGCTCGAACGCCGGCAGCGACTCGTCAAAGTGTTCCAGTTCAAAGAGCACAAGGCCTTTCTGGTACCAGCCCGCTGCGCAGTTGTCGTCGAACACAAGTGCCTGTTCGAATGCCTCCTGTGCTTCGCCATGGAGCGCCATGTGCGAAAAGGCAATTCCCTTATAGTACCAGGCGACCGCGTTCTTCGTGTCGAGGGCAAGCACCCGGTCAAAGGCCGCAATGCCCTCTTCCCACTGTTCGTTGTGCAGGAGCGATTTTCCCCGGTACAGGAGGGTGAAAACGTCCTTTGGCTGGCGTTTTTGCGCCTTTGCAAAGGATTCGGCGGCTTCCTTGAACCGGCTGAGACGGTAGAGCGCGTATCCCTTGCAGGAATGGATGCGGGCATTGCCGCCATCGTACTCAATGGCGCGATCGAGCGCGATCACGGCGTCCTCATACCGGGAGAGCCGCGTCAGCACGGTTCCCATCGCAAAATGGGCGATGGCATTTTCCGGGTCGAGTACGATGACCCGGTCAAAGAAGGTGAGGGCCTCGTCATAGCGCCGGAGTTCCGACAGGGCCTGCCCTTTTTTGACCAAGGCCCCGATATGGTTGTTGTCCAGTTCGATCGCACGGTCGAACGGCGGGAGGGATTCCTCAAACTTTTTCTTTTCAAAATACGCGCAGCCTTTCTCGTACTGGATACGGGCGCTCTCCCGTCCCTGTTTTATGCACCGGTCAAAGACCTCGATTGCATCGTCATATTTTTCAAGACGGGCAAGGGCGAGCCCGGCCTGTTCCAGCGCTTCGGTGTTCTCCGGGCTGATTTTGACCGTTTTTGCAAACGCACCGATCGCCTTTTCATCACGCTCGAGTTCGACATACACAAGCCCGAGATGATAGAAGGTATCTGCCGACTTTGGATCCGCCGCAGACGCAGACTCAAAGACCGCGGCTGCCTCCTTATAGTGCTTTAACGCTTCGAGTGCGAGACCTTTTGCAAACAGGAGGGACGCATCTGCGGGGGTGATAGCGAGGGCGTGATCGAATGCAGAAACGGCATCCTCGTTTTTGCCTATCGCGGCAAGAGCGCGTCCCTTGTGGTAGTATGCAGGTGGATAATTGGTAAGGAGGCCGAGGACATGGTCAAAGGCCGTGACCGCTTCCTCATTGCGGGAGAGCCGGATCAGGTCAAGCCCCATGTCAAACCATGCATGCGCATTGGTGTTGTCGAGTTCGAGCGAACGGGAAAACGCCGGCATTGCATCGGCATACCGGCCAAGGGTCGACAGGGCGATGCCCTTGTAATACCATGCCTCGGCAAAGTCCGGCCGGATTTCGATTGCCTTATCGGACGCCTGAATGGATTCCTCGTCCTGTCCCAGGCTGTGCAGCGATATTGCCTTGTTGAGCGCAGATTCCGCGCTCTTCGGGTCGCATTCAAGTGCCCGCTCGTACGCATCGATCGAATCCTGGTACAGTCCCTGTGCAGCGAGCGCGACACCCTTGAGGTGGTGCGCAGGCGCGTACTTGGGCAGGAGGACGAGCGTCTGGTCGAAGGCCTGGATCGCCTCGCGGTAACGTTCGAGTTTTAAAAGCGATGCCCCGCGGTGGAACAGGGCCTGGTCGAGGTGAGGATCGCTTTCGAGGGCCTGGTCAAAGGAGAGGATTGCTTCCTCAAACCTCCCCAGCTCGTAGAGCGCGAGTCCCTTGTGGTACTGGGCATCCGGGTAGTTAGACTCCACTTCAAGCGCGTGGTCGTAGGCGTCGATCGCCTCATCGTAGTTGCTTAAGTCATAGAGCGCACGGCCCTTCTGGTACCAGGCATGGAAGTTATGCGGGTTCTCTTTAATGGTCCGGTCGAAATCCTTGAGGGCCTCGCCAAACCTGCCGAGGTTGTACAGCGAGATCCCCTTGCGCATCCGTGCTTCGGCGTACTTCGGCTTGAGGGCAAGGGTTTTCTCAAACGCCGTGACGGCTTCCTGGTGTCGGCCAAGGCCGTCGAACGCCCGGCCTTTCTGGAAATAGACCAGAGCATTCTCCGGGTCGTAGACCAGCGCCCGGTTAAACGCATCGAGCGCTTCCTGGTATTTCCCGAGTTTCGAGAGCGCTACACCCTTAAAGTAAAAGCCCGGGGAGTTGCTGGTGTCCTTTTCGAGATTTTTCTCGAACGATTCGATGGACTCCTGGTACCGCCCGAGTTTCTGGAGGGCCAGTCCGCGGCAGTAAAATACCTCGGTATACCCGGGCTCCAGTTCAAGTGCCCGGTCAAACGCGGCTATCGCGTCCTGGTACTTCCCGAGATCGAGGAGCATCTTTCCCTTGTTGTACCATGACGGAGCAAAGTTCTCCCTGATTTTTATCGCCGCTTCAAACGAACCAAGTGCCTCTTTCGGACGGCCGGAATTTGCAAGGGCAAGACCCATATGGTAATAGGCGTCGCTGTTGTTTGCATCGATCTCAAGGAGGACTTCAAAGACCTGGATCGCCTCATGGATCCGGCTGAGCTTTTCAAGGCAGAATCCCTTGTAAAGGAAAGCCCCGATGCTCCGCTGGTTTAAGGCGATCGCATTATCGAATGCATCGATGGCGTCCTGGTACCGCCCGAGGTCAAAGAGGGCCCGGCCGTCCTTGATCCAACCCTCCTCCTGGTCGGGATTCAGTTTGAGAGCCTCTGAATACGCGACCGCAGCGTCCGCGGTCCGCCCGAGCATATTGAGGGCGTCGCCTTTCCGCATCCAGATCTCCCCTTGCGCAGGATTGATATCGAGGGCTTTATTGAATGCAGTAACCGCGTCGGAAATCTTCCCAAGGTCCGAGAGCAGGATGCCTTTTTTCACCCAGCCCCCGGCATTGTCCGGGTCGATCTCCAGTACTTTAGAGTACGCGAGAAGCGCATCCTGCTTTTTTACGAGCCGGTCGAGCGCGGCTCCCTTCTGCATCCAGATATCTACAAGACCTGGATTCAAGGAGAGAATGCGGTCGAAGGTTTCCACGGCTTCCGCGTACCGCTGGAGCACCATGAGCGCCTCGCCGCGGCAGACAAGCGCCTCCATCTGCGAAGGATTCGCCGCGAGACTTCGGTTCAGCGCCGCGACCGCCTCGTCATACCGGCCGAGCCGGGCAAGGGCGATGCCCTGGTACGTGAACGCATCGATAAACGATGAATTCAGTGAGATTGACGTATTGAGCGCCGCCAGGGCCTCTTCGTACTTCCGGGACTGGAGATACGCGATACCCTGGTAATAGTATGTGGACGCATTGGATTTGTCAAGGGCAAGCGCATCGGAAAATGCCCTGACTGCATCGTCGTACCTCTCGCGCTGGATAAGAGAGATGCCCAAATAGTGGTGGGCGAGGGCATTTGCCGGGTCGTGTTCGATGGAGCGTCCAAACGCCCCGATGGCCTCCTCGTACCGTTCCCGGCCGGCGTACGCAATACCTAGGTAATAGAGCGCCTGCGTGTTGTCCGGTTCAAATGCCAGCATCCGCTCGAACGTCTTTATCGCATCGTCGTACCTCTCGCGCTGGGCAAGGGCGATGCCTTTTTGGTATAGGGTCTTTGGATTATCGGGTTCGATCTCCAGCGCCTGGTCGTACGAGATGATCGCTTCGAGCTGTTTACCGAGGCGTGCAAGAGCGTTGCCTTTCTCATAGAACGCACGGGCACAGCGGCGGTTGATCTCAAGCACCCGCTCATAGGCCCGGATTGCCTCTTCAAACCGGGAAAGCTCGGCAAGGGAGATCCCCTTATAGAACCAGGCCCAGACATCACGGGGGGCGTCCTCGAGGGCGCGGTTGAACGTGGTGATCGCCTCGTCGTACCGGCCCAGGGTCACAAGGACCATCCCCTTCCTGACCATGGCCTCCGTGTTCTTCGGGTTAAGGCTGATCACCCGGTCAAAGGACGCGATTGCATCGGGAGCAGCCCCGAGGTGGACATGGCAGATTCCTTTATAGAGCCAGGCATCGGCAAGGGTCGGGTCCAGTTCTACTGCCGCTTCAAATACAGCGCCTGCATCCCTGAACCGCGAAAGGTGCGTGAGGGCAATGCCCTTTTCATAAAGTGCCGTCGTATTCTGCGGGGAGAGCGCAAGCACGGCGTCGTAGGCCGCAACGGCATCGGCGTACCGCTCTTTTTTAAAGAGCGTTGCGCCCCGGTGATACAGCGCAAGCGTGTGGGTGGGGTCGATCGCGACCGCCTGATCAAACGAGCGGAGGGCCTCGTCGAGTTCACCCAGTTTTGCAAGGGCGAGACCCTTGTTGAAATAGGCATTGATATAGTTGGGATAGATCCCGATGGCCTGGTCGAACGCATCGATCGCGGGCCGGAACTGTTCTGCTTTTAAGAGCGTGCTGCCCTTGTCGTACCAGGCCTGCGCATTGTCTGGCTTGAGGGCGATGCTCTTGTTAAACGATTCAAGGGCCTCCTCGTACCGGCCGGTCTTTGAGAGGAGCTGCCCCTTCTGGTGGTATGCCTGCGCATTACCCGGGTTATCGTTTAACGCCTTGTCAAATTCCTGGATGGCATCTTCGCTGTTGCCCATTTTCGCGAGGGCAAAACCCTTGTGGTAGATCGCTTCCGAATAGTCAGGCCGGATCTTAAGCGCACGGTCGTAGGCAGAGACCGCCTCATTGAAGCGTCCGAGGCTTGCATAGGAAAGGCCGATCTGGTATGCGGCCGAGGCACACCCGGGATCTACAGAAAGGGTATGCATGAAGGCCGCGATCGCTTCCTCCTGCCTCCCGAGACGGGACTGGACAATGCCCTTGAAGTAGGAAGCGCCGGCATGATCCTCGTCCGTGGCAAGGATCTGGTTAAACGCACCAAGCGCCTCTTCGTACCTGCTCAGGTGGACGCAGGAGACACCCCGGCTGTACACCGCATCGGTATTCTCCGGCTCGGCAGCAACGACCCGGTCAAAATCCGCAACTGCCTCGCGGAACCGGTTGAGGTTCTGGAGGGCTTTGCCCCGGAAAAAGAAGAGCCGGGTATTTGACGGGTTCATCTCCGCTGCCTTGTCAAGGGCAAACACGGCATCCTCGTACCGTGAGAGCTCAAAGAGGGAGAAACCCTTATAGAGCCAGGCGTCCGCGACAAGCGGGTTTTGCGCGATGGCCTGGTCGAGCGCTTTTACCGCATCGGCAAATTTCCCGGACCGGTACCGGGCGATGCCTTTTATCACCCAGATATCGGCGTGGTCCGGTTCGACGGCAAGGAATGCCTCGGCAGCTTCAGCCGCCTCATCGTACCGTTCCTGTTTTGCGAGGATAAACGCTCGGTAATACCAGACCCATGCATCGGAGGGATCGAGAATGTACGCCCGTTCAAATGCGCCAAGGGCTTCATCGATCCGCCCGGTCTCGTAGAGGGAGATCCCCATATTGTAAAAAGCCTTTGAATAGTCGGGGACGAGATCGATCGCCATCCCGTACGCAACAATGGCCTCGTCGTGCCGGCCAAGATCGGCAAGGGCGATGCCTTTGTTATAATAGACCTTCGCGTGGGTAGGATCAATGGTCAGCGCGTGATCGTATGCCGATATGGCGTCCTGGTACCTTCCCAGTTCATACAAGGAAATGCCCTTGAGGATCCAGGCTTCAGCGTTGTCGTACTTGAGAGAGATCAGCCGTTCGCAGGCATCGAGCGCCTCCTTGTTCCTGCCGACCTGCGCGAGGGTCGCGACCTTGTTGTACCACGCGTTGATATCGGAGGGGTCAAGTGTCAGGGCATTGTCGTAGGATTCGACCGCTGCATCGTACCTGCCAAGATCGTACAGGGCAATGCCCTTGAAGTAATGGGCCTTTGGCAGTTTCGGAAAGAGCGTGAGCGCACGGTCAAACATGACCACGGCTTCCTGGTACCTGCCGAGATCATAGAGTTCGATACCCTGCCGCATCAGTGCTTCAGCATCACTTCGGCTCATGAATTGTTGTCGCTCCTCCGCCTGTCCTTATGTGCTCTTGGCGCCACATGACGATATATGAACGTTTGAAACAGCGCCATATACCCTTTCCGGTATTTATATGTACACCACTATTTATGAATACTATTTTTATAGCCTCACAATTTAAGGATACATTCCTGCTGCCGGACCGGGGAATGTTCACCCGATTCTCGACCGTATGACCCGTGAAAGTCGCCGTATCCCTTCTGTGATCTGCCCGGCATGCGCATTGGAAAAATTCAGGCGAAGCGTATCTTTCCCGCCGCCATCGACATAAAACGGGATGCCGGGGAGGACGGCGACCTGTTCTTTGAGCGCATCAGAAAAGATATCCATCGATGAGCACCCGGCAGGAAGCGTGACCCAGATAAACATCCCACCTTTTGGGTTCGTCCAGGTCACTCCTTCCGGCATCTCTTCTTCCATCGCGGTGATCATGCAGTTTTGTTGTTCCTTGTATGCCGCCCGGATCGTACGGATGTGCGCATCGAGATCGGTTTCTGAAAAATAGCGTGACGCGATACGCTGGGAGAGGTAATTGGTGTGTAGGTCAGATGCCTGTTTTGCAACGACCAGCTGGTCCATGACGGCCGGTGGGGCACAAACCCACCCGAGGCGCATGCCCGGGGCTAAAATCTTTGAGAACGAGCCGGTGAGAATGGTCTGGTCAGGCAGGTATTTTTTAAATGGCGGGTATGAACTGCCCGAAAACTGGAGCTCCCCGTACGCATCGTCCTCGACTGCGATCGTGCGGGTACCGGAAAGAATCTCTGCACACTCTTTTCGCCGCTCCTCCGAGTACGTGATCCCCGAAGGGTTCTGGGAATTCGGGACCCCGTAGAAGATCTTTACCGTATCCCCTTCAAGGGCAGTTTTGAAGGCCAAGAGGTCCGGCCCCCCCGGCCGGAGTTCAACCGGCACGAAGACCGGCTCGTAGAGCGAGAATACCTGGATTGCGCCCAGGTACCCCGGGCGTTCGATCGCGACCCTGTCGCCAGCATCGATCAGGATCTTACCGATAAGATCGAGACTCTGCTGCGAACCGCTGGTGATGAGGATTTCATCAGGTGAAACGTCGAGATCCAGCCTCTTTTTGTACCGGTCTGCGATAAACCGGCGAAGCGGGAGATACCCTTCGGTCGTCGAGTACTGGAGGGCGGTCCTGCCGTCTTCGCGGAGAACCGCTGCGGCAGCGTCTGCAATTCCCCCGACATCGATCAGGTCGGGGTTTGGCAGGCCTCCTGCAAACGAGATGATACCGGGATTTTCCGTTACCTTGAGGATCTCGCGGATGAACGACTTTGGGGTGCTGTTCATCCGCCAGGCAAAGGAATAGTGATGGCATGACGTTTCGTGATCTTGTGTGTGCACGAGTTCCTGTTTTCCAGCCATAAAATCCCGTTCCATTTCTTAAAAATGAGTGAATATACATTGAAAAAACGGCTTTAAATATATGAATGGTCGTTGTTTCCCGGATTTTTTTGACCGCAACCAGTCCCGGCACACAAAAGCCGGAGACTTCGCACAGATTACACTTCAAAAGACTTTTTACCCATACATGCACACCGGTTCATCAGGTATCTTGTTATGACATTCATCAAGAGCATTGAAATTATATCATGGGCGAAGATCCATGCCCTGTTCGGTATCGTATTTGGCCTGATCTATGGAGTGCTGTTTGCCATAATGGGTACAGCCATCGGGGCAAAATACAGTATGCCGGGTGCAACAACTCTCGGACTGCTTTCTATTATCGTCTTTCCCATTATCTTCGGGATCATGGCTTTCATCTGCGGTGCAATCTTGGCCTTCCTGTACAACATCTTTGCAAGCAAGATCGGTGGCATTGAGATCGAGCTTGCAGAGAAAAAAGCATAACACCATCTCTTTTTTTGCAGTTCTTGTGACTGCCTGCGGGAGTATGAGAGTACCTCATATTCTGAAGCGATTCGGGCAGATTCACCCGGGCCGTATCGGATCACGCACTGGGATTTTGCGGCAGGTATCCAGCAACGCTATGGTATCCCGGTTTTGAGTGTTCATGAGCGGCAGCGTCACACGATCCGACCGTACTGACAGGTGTACCTCAGACATCAGATCTCGTGAACGCGGAAACGAGGGGGATTATCCGGTAAAAGGTCTTGCAATATGGGGGAGGAGCACGGCGGCATTGTTGATGATGACAACCGTGTACATGACGATCAGTGCCACATAGAGTACCACACCCGATCCTTTCACGCGTGCCTCGGCGATCAGGGAAACAGGAATGACCATCAGGAGTATTCCGCATTTAAGGAGGAGATGCAGGAACGGGGTGGTGACAATACCGGCCATCACCGGGTTTAATTCGACACCGCCCAAGCTGAGGATAACCTGGGTAGACAGGATATCTATCATAAACAGGACGGCAAGGACAAACGAGAAAAGGATTAGCCACCCGGATACCGTCCTTTCGGTACCGCCACTCTTTGGGAATGCCCATTCCCCGGCACGGACCGTTCCTGCTGCTGCCACGATTCATAATCACAATATTATTATAAAATGTTTCTCTTTGTAACAAAGATAGTATCCACAGTTTAATAAGAAAATTACAATGGTTTGCACGTATTTTATGTAATTTGTGAATCCGAGTATGAACTAATTAAAAATCCGGTTTTGTTAAAAACTATACGTTAATATGGGCTGTATGCAGGCTTCGCCTTATTAAAAAAAGAACCGCCCGGTAAGACCGTTGCGAGTATTACCTATTCTGGTATCATCGCTCCGGGAGCGCCCCGTTCCCCCCGGGGGAAAAGTGGTGCAAGAGGGGCTTTTGCGGAGTATGAAAGAAGATTTCTACTGTACCGAAGAAACCAAAACACAAAAAAAATTGCAGATGCGAGGCGGCGGTATGCCAGTAAGTTCAATGCGAATGCGGGGGCAGGCCTTCGTGGCTGTGCTCACTGACAGGATGGTACACCGGCCCGGATGCGGTCATGGGATCCACGTGAATCGTTGCATCTGATAGGTATTTGAGATGATGAAGGAGTTCGTGGCTGACTTCCTGTGCGATCGCATGCCCCTGTTCGACGGAAAGCGACGCATCCACCGTGATGCTGACCTCGGCATGGAACCGGTGGCCCAGCCATCTCACTTTCACATCCGTTACTTTACGAAGGCCGCTGACGTGGTGTGCGACATGGAAAATTTCTTTTGGGATCTCCGGGTCAACACCATCCAGCAGTCTGACAACTATTGCTTTTGCGGATTCCCACACAATCCAGAATATCGCAACCGTGATACCAAGACCAATGATGGGGTCGGCAAGAGGGACGCCGAAATATACACCGATTGCCCCAAAGAGGACGGCAAGACTCGTAAAACCATCAGCACGGGCGTGCTTACCGTCGGCCACTAAGGCGACACTGCCGATCTCCTTTCCGACCCGGATGCGGAGCTGTGCAACGGCTTCATTCCCGACAAAACCGATAACTGCCGCAACAGCCACCGCAGAGAGAAACGTCACGTTCTCCGGGTGAATAAGCCGTTCAATGGATTCATACCCGGCGACAATCGCGGAAAGGAGGATCATGAGGACGACAGCCACACCCGCAAGATCTTCCACGCGCCCGTACCCGTACGTAAACCGCTGTGTCGGTTTTCGCGAGGAAAGCAAAAACGCGAACATGAGCGGAATCGCGGTGAGTGCATCCCTGAAATTATGGACGGTATCGGCAAGGAGTGCAATGCTCCCGGAATAATACACGACGACAAACTGCAGGATCGCCGTAATAAACAGCCCTGAAAACGACCATTTTACTGCCCGGATGCCCCGTTCGGTTGCAAATATTGAGGGATCGACAACGCCATGCAGGTGGCCATGATGATGATCATGGTGGTCATCATGACCTTCCACATGATTATGTTCATGAAAATGGCCATGATCGTGGCTGTCATTGCCATGGCGGTCATGGTCATCAGGGTGAGGGCTCATTCTTTTTGATCGCCTTCTTTCATATCCCCGGGGGAGGGAGACTGATGGGGAGTGTTGTTCAGGCAGACCACGCTGATGGTGTTGCCGCTCTCCCGGCAGTATGTTTCAACCCGCCGAAAAACATGCGGCACCATCGACGCCGGAGTCAGGAGTATTGAGTTCTCCCCCACAAGTGCCCGCAGGATGCCTTTGTCTATCACGCCATACGTGAAATCAAGCGCTATCGATTCACGCTCGGCAAGATTTTTCGCCCGGGTTCCCATCGCCCCGCACCTGAGCCCCGGATGATCTGCGATCCATGCCTTGATCTCACCAGTACCTGTCGCATCCACATCGCAGACCGTGATGGTCCCAATGACCCTGTCCGCTCCCGGTTTCCTGAAGTTCTCTTCAAGCGAACTGACCAGCTGCAGGACTGACTTTGGCGACTGCGTCTTTTTTACCATCTGCCGCGAGACGAGCTCCGTGTAGAGCTCCAGAACCGCAGGCATCCGGAGATTCGAGGACGTGACAAGCGAGGGATCCGTAAAGACCTCCTCGGGAGTGCCCGTATGAAGCACCGTCCCTTTGTTGATGAGGATGATCTGGTCCGCCCAGAGGTACGCGAGTTCCACGTCATGCGTGGAGATGATGATCGTCGCGCCTTTCACATTGAGTTCATCGAGCAGTTCCATGAGATCTGCGGCCCCGGCAGGATCAAGGGAACTCGTCGGCTCGTCAAAGACGAGGATTTCCGGGTCCATCGCAAGCGTCCCGGCGATCGCGGCCCGCTTTTTCTCCCCGCCGCTCAGCTGGTGGGGAGGGCGTTTTTCGTATCCCGCAAGCCCCACTTCGAGGAGGGCCCGGGCAACGACCTTTTTAATTTCAGCCGGTTCCATGCCAAGGTTGAGGGGCCCAAACGCCACATCCTGGTATACTGTCGGGGCAAAGAGCTGGGTGTCCGAGTTCTGGAAGACCATGCCGACTTTTTTCCGCACCTCGCGGAGCGACCTGCTGTCGTACCTGAGCGGTTCGCCATCGAGAAGCACCCGCCCCTTCGAGGGTTCAAGGACCCCGTTGCACATCAGCATCAGGGTGGTCTTCCCGGCACCGTTGGGACCGACCAGTGCAACCCGTGCTCCTTTTTTTATCGAGAATGTTACACCGGAAAGTGATGCCGGGCAGTTCGGGTAGGCGTAATGAATGTTATCAAATTCAAGCAGGTTTGTCATTGTTCACCTGAACGGGACTATGGTACTTGTCATGATTGCAACGGCGATGCAGAGACAGAGGTAGACTGCAACGGATGCAACGGCAACCGGTTTTGGGGGGTTCTGCTGGCCCGGCAATTCCAGTTTGCCGTCATAGCACCGCGAGTCCATGGCGATGATCAGATCTTCTGCCTCCTTCCATGCCCGGATAAAGAGCATGGCGCCGAGCATGGCCATTGAATTGAGAGATCGCTTAAATGAGGTGTACCCATGCCGGATCGTCTGGGCATTGTGGATGGCGATTGACTGGCCGATAAAAACGAAGATAAAATGGTAGATCAGCATGGAAAGATCGATTAAAACCGGCGGAACGCGCAGTGTGTGCATGACAGAAAAGATCTCGATCATGGGAGTGGTCAGCGCAATAAAGAAAAGCCCGCACATCCCGCCGAAGGTCCGGACCAGCACAAGGAATGCGAGGTTTGCAGAGCCGGACGTAGCGGTCAACGGGACGTTAGCGATGGAAAACGTCAGAACGGGCTCGCCGCCACCGCTCAAAAACAGTATCACGATCACGGAGAAAAACGCAAACAGTAACGGGATATGCAGGAGTTCGACATAAACACGAACCGGTATTTTTGCGAATACCAGGGTGATCGCTGAAAGAGTGACGAGGATTAAAAGGGGGGCCACCGGGCCCGGGGAGACCACACAGACAAGTATTGCCCCCATGCCGAGGATAAGTTTGAGATAGCTGTTGACGTCACGTAAGGCATTTGCCTGCGCATAATAATCCAGGTTATCCCCCATAAGTTTCATAGGGAATGCCAGTCCTCACGCGTTGTATACATCAATAAACCAGAGAGCGTTGGGGTCAGGGAGATTTTGAACATTCCCGCTGACCCCGGTAATACCCAAAGAAGTACCCGATAACGAGCGCACCGAGTCCGGACTGGATGGAAAAAAGCAGGGACTCGACTTCAGTGCTGGGCGGCGTCCAGAGAGGCTGTATCCAGGGAGTATATCCCGTAGCCTCAATTGCTGCGCTGCCCATATCGTCCGATCCCTGCCAGGTCTCCTGCCCGGGTTTTGCCGTTGCCTGGATGCTGGCATTGTTCATAAGGAAAACCGCCGCGAAGACGACGATGAAGATCGCAAAGATGATCTCAAGTTTGTATTTTATGAAAAATCTGGGGATCATTTGAAACTCTCCATGATTTTTGTAACCTGCTCAGGGGTAAGTACCTTAAGTTTGACGAGGATATCAGCCCGGCTCTGGACGATATATTTGAACACGAGCGCGATAAGCAGGCCTTCAAGGATTGCAAGGGGAACCTGTGTAACTGCATAGATCGCAAAGAAGGTCGCAAATGAGATCATGAACCCTCCATGCGTTGCCGGGAATGCCGCTGCAAGTTCTATTGAGGTGATAACGTAGGTGAAGAGATCCGCGACAAACGTGACAAAGAATATGTTCACAAATATGTTCAGGTTGACCGCTTTTCCCACGCGGTACACTGCATACCCGAGGAGCGGCCCGGCAATTCCCATCGAGAAGACATTCGCGCCGAGCGTGGTAATCCCGCCGTGGGCCATGAAAAGTGCCTGGAAAATAAGCACTATCAGGCTGAGCACACAGGTGATAAAAGGACCAAACAGGACAGTCGAAAGCCCGGTGCCCGTGGGATGCGAGCAGCTTCCCACGACAGGGGATGGCATCTTCAGTGACGACAGGAGGAAGATAAAGGCGCCTGACACTGCAAGCAGTGAAAGGGTTTCACGGCGTTCCCTGACCTGTCGGTTCAAAAGGTAAATCCCGTAGATGAGAAACGGCGCTGATACAAGGTACCAGAAGACGCACCATTGCCAGGGTAAGAATCCTTCCATTATATGCATGATTTTCTCGCTAAAGTTTACTTTATTAAAGTAAATAAGACTTGCCTTTTAGAGTGCAGAACCGGTGTCTTACACCCATCTGCAGTGCTGCCCGCATGTCTGCGTTCCGGATCTGCCGGTCAACCCGTTCAACAGGTACTCCGACACCGGTGTCACAGCAGAATATTGGGGATGCCCCAAACTTTATTTTCCCGGACGCCCGATACCGGTACGCATGGAAACCGGTAACGACCCTGAGATCTCCCCGCGCAAGGTTGAGTATCTCAAATACCTGTGCGTGAAAGACGGGAGGGTGCGGACAATCGATATCGCACGGGAATTTTCCGTAGACCCGTCGACCATCACAAAAACGATTCAGGAACTCTCGTGTGCCGGTCTTGTCACCCACGAACCGTACCATGGGATCGGTCTTACGGATACGGGAAAACGATATGCCGGTTACTGTATCAAACGCCACCGAATCCTCAGCCTGATGCTCACCCATTACGGGTTTTCGCATGAACAGGCCTGTGCGGAGGCCTCGCACTTCGAGAGCCGGGTAAGTAAGGAGGCGATCGATCGGATCTGCGCCGCGATGGGTCATCCCGGCCAGGGAATCTGTGGTGAGATCACGCATGACGACGGGTGCCTTGACTCCCCGCCGGCTCCCTGATGCGTTTTTCCCTCACCGCATTTTTTTGATTTTCCAGGATTTGATTTCGCAGGATCCGGGGCAGGACTGGGATAGTGAAAAACGGTTTGCTACCACGATCGTTTATCGTTCACGGATTTGTGGCAGGTCAGGTGAACCTCCGGTACCAGTATGTGACCGGAATTTGCACGACCAAAAAAAGTACTTTAAAAAAGGTTGGGCCATGCCCAAATTTTGAATAATCATTATATGATCACCCGGCGACACTCCTCCCCGGATTGCCAACCTGCACTTCCCCCCTACAGAAGGTTATACAAAATGATCCCGTTATCGAAAAAAATTGCCCTTGTAAGTGCTTCTGCAATCGTTATCATCCTCGTTGTCCTGATCGCACTCCCAACGTTTACTGCACAGTCCGGCACCTCCCATGCGCCATCCGTGGCAGTCGGGTCGACCGGTAAACTCCAGGTCATCACTTCGTTTCGGCCGATCACCCTGCTCGTAGAACCTGTTGCCGGGGACTATGCCGACGTAACCCAGATCCTCCCTCCCGGTGCGGAACCTCACGAGTACGAACCGACACCGGGCGATGCAATGACGCTCGCAAAAGGAAAAGTGTTGTTCTACGACGGACCGTTCATGGAACCCTGGGTAGAGAACATTGCCGGTTCAGCTAACCCCGACATTGTCCGCGCACCGTTTATCGATTCGATCCCGCCATCGGCTCTTGCGCAGATGAAAACCGAATACCCGGACTTCCCCAACACGGATCAGGATCCCCATCTCTGGCTCTCGCCACAGCTCGCCGAATATTATGTGCCCTATATCGCAAACCAGCTCTCAGCAGCAGACCCGGCCAATGCCTCCGGCTACCAGAAGAACGCGGCTGCATTTGAGACCCGGCTCAAAAAACTGGATGCCGCTTACTCTCTCGGCCTCACAAACTGCACGACACGGACATTCCTGACTTCGCACGCATTCCTCGATTACCAGGCTGCCGCATATAACCTGACCGCCCTTTCCATCTCCGGCTTAAGCCCGGATGCAGAGCCGTCAGTCCAGCAGATGGCATCGATCTTAAAAGTAGCAAAAGCAGATAACGTCCAAGGCGTCCTCGCGGAAACCGACGAAGTCCAGGCATTAAGCCAGTCCATTGCAACCGAACTTAACCTGCCCCTCTACCCCTACTCAACCATGGAGATACTGCCGGGCGGTTCGCCCCAACCCGGGGATAACGATTATGTGACCATAATGGAGAATAATCTCCAGCAGATGAGGCAGGCGCTGAAATGCCAGTAGACGCTCCCCGCAACCGGCCGGTATGCCTGACCGCAAGCAACATCAGTTTTTCGTACGGTGCTGAGCCGGTCCTTGAAGACGTCTCGCTTGAGGTCCGGCAGGAAGAATTTGTGGGTATCGCCGGACCAAATGGTTCCGGGAAGACGACACTTTTAAAGATCCTTGTCGGCCTGCTCATGCCCGAAACAGGGACGGTCGAATTTACCTGCCACATGGATGACTGTGAGGGCATGTCTCCCTGCCGGCCCTGTATCGGCTACGTACCCCAGCAGCCGGTCCTGCGCCAGCAGCAGTTCCCGGTAACCGTGCGGGAAGTAATCGAGATGGGCACCTACGGGCAGTCCGGCCTTTTTACCCGGCCGACACCGGAGGATCGGGCGGCAGTGGACACAACAATTTCCGAGGCCGGGCTTTACCGGGTGGCCGGGGAACTTTTCTCCGACCTGTCGGGCGGCCAGCAACAGCGTGTGCTGATTGCACGTGCGCTTGTGGGAAACCCCCACATCCTCGCACTTGACGAACCGACAAACGGGATCGATGCAAAGAGCAAACAGGAGTTCTACGCGCTTCTCAAGCACCTCCACGACACCCATAAGATCACGGTCCTCCTCATCCTCCATGACCTGACCGAATTAAGCAGTATGATGGAACGGATTGTCTTCCTGCACCACAGGGTCCTGTACGACGGCCCGGCACAGCCTCTTGGTACAAAAGGGCTCTGGAACCTGATGTTACAGGCAGGAAACCAGTGACGGTGAGATCGAATGGTGCTTGAATTTCTGATGTTCAAATTCGGCGTGCGTGCCCTGATCGGGGGGCTGATCGTGGCAGTAACCTGCGCGAGTCTCGGGATATTTATCGTGCTGCGCAGGCTGTCACTTATTTCAGATGGTCTCGGCCATGTGGCCTTTGGCGGTATTGCCCTTGGGTTCTGGACCGGGATCTACCCGCTCTATACTGCGGTCGCCTCGGTCATCGCCGGGGCTCTGGGGATTCACGCGCTGGGAAAACTCCGGGTTGCTTCCGATGCGGCGATTGCGATCCTGTTCTCAGGAGGACTTGCCATCGGTATTGTCCTTATCAGCCTCGCGCAGTCGGCCCCGGCAGACCTCCTGTCCTACCTGTTCGGGACGATTCTTGGGATAAACGACAACGACGTGTACCTTGCCGCAGGCCTCGGGATGATTGTCCTTGTGGTGCTCGGCCTGCTCTGGAAGGAATGGGTCGCGATTACCCTTGATACGGATTTTGCCCGGGTCGCCGGGATGCCGGTGACTGCCCTTGAGATCCTCTTTACGGTCCTTGTCGGCCTCACCGTGGTCGTCGCGACCCGGCTTGTCGGTGTTCTTCTGGTCTCAAGCCTCATGATTATCCCCGCAATTGCAGCAATTCAGCTCAGGCTCCCGTTCCGGCGTACGGTCATCGCGGCACTGGCCATCGCGATCGCCTCGGTTGTCATCGGCCTCCAATTCTCGTTCTCCTACAACATCGCATCCGGGGGAGCGATCGTGCTTGTCACCATCGCGTTTTTTATCCTGACCGCATCCTTTGCCCGGCTCTGGCCGAAGATGAAACGGGATCTGCCGGTCGATACCTGGAAGCACCAGTGCACGGAACCGGGATACACGGAACCAGAAGAGCAAAAAGAACCCGGAAAATTCTGAATTCTTCTTTTTTTTAATGGTTTTAAAAAAACGACCTGATGCCAGATAGCAGGAGCGGTGAGAAGAACTGGAAGAGAGACGGGTTTTTCATAAGGATACCGGCAATTTTTCCCGGCCGGTCCATGTCGCCGTACTTCACAATCTCATCGGTAATTCCCGGATCGCTTATCGTAAGAATCATCCGGTCGATTGTCTCCGTGGACAAGTTATGGCGCATCTTATAGAGACGATACCCGAGAGCAAGTTCCCACCCGACATCTGCCTGCCAGCGCCGCTCGTATTCTGCAAGCGCGGCGTCGGTAAAGGTTTCGTGTTCGCAGCACGCAGCCGCGACTGCCGCTGCATGGCGGGCCGAACGGATGCCGGTATAGACCCCGCCGCCGGACGTAGGCTTGGCAAACCCTGCCGCATCCCCCACAAAGAGGGTGCGGCGGCCAAACGTCCTTGGCATCACGCCAAGCGGGATCGTACCGGTGACAAGGTGAATATCCGACACAAGACCGATCCTGCGGACAAATGCAGAAAACCGCTCGGGCACCTGTTCAGTCCCGCACAGCCCGACCCGGACCCGGCCATTCCCTGACGGGATCACCCAGCCAAAAAACTCCGGGGAAGCATTCGGGTAGAGTTCGACAAGCCCCGGTGCGCAGTCATGCCTTCCTTCGGCTTGGATGCCGGCCAGGTACACCGGTGCCCGTTCCATCCCGTACATGCGGGCGATGGTACTCCGGGGCCCGTCGGCCGCGATCAGGATCTTAAAGGAAAACTCCTCGTGCCCGTTGATCCCCCGGGTGACTACCCGGTTCTCCCGGACATCGCAGACTGCGGTTTTGAGCCGGAAGTCTGCACCCGCATCCGCCGCAGCCCCGGCCATCTCGCGGTCGAGCATGCCCCGGTCCACTACGTGCGCCTTTGGGGTTTTCGCGTCGATGACTAGCGCGTGACCTGAACTGGATATGACACGTGCCCCGGTCACGGTATTGAGAATGGATCGCCTGGAAACCGCGCATTCTTCAAAAGCCGCAAGGGACAAAAGGCCGGCGCACTGCACCGGATACCCGATACTTCCCTGCTCTTCAATGCAGAGTACCGAAAGCCCGGCCTCTGAGCATGCACGGGCGGCCGCACAGCCTGCCGGCCCGGCACCGGCGACAACGATATCATAAGCCGGGAGCATGCGTGGCGGCTCCTGAAAAAAAAGTCAGATTCACCGGGGGGGTTTCTCATCCGGCTGTCCGCATGACGGGTCCTCTGTTCCTGCGGACGGGACTTGTGTCCCCGCGAATTTTACCGGAAGCCCGCATGTTTTCAGGATGAGGACATGGGGAGGAATGGGCGCGGCTTCCCCTTCTTTTATGGTCAACCCCATGACAATTGCAAAGAGCCCGAGAACAAATGAGAACGTCCCGACAACGGTCATAATGATAACAGCGCTCATGGCAGGCACGAAGGTGATAAAGATATACAACAGGATGAGACTGCTCACAATCACGCTTGCGACCAGGTAATATTTTGATCGCGGCCGTGTCAGTGCAAACGATATCCCGGAGTACCCGGCATAGAACGCCAGCACCGCAACGACGAGAACAAAGATAAAGGAGAGGAAATTCGGGAACAGCATCTCGATGATTCCGACAACAATAAGGCCGGCGGAAAAGAGGAACCAGAGAAATGATTCTTCCGCAACGGAGGTAATGGCAATCAGTACGCAAAAGACAATTCCCGTCACTAGAAGCAACCAGAATATTCCCTTGAAAAACTCGAGTACTGTGCCCGGTACCACCAGTGCGAGACCACCGAATATCACTCCTATGAGCCCTTTGAGGAGGCAGGAAAGTTTCGCATCCATAGAAATACCTCTATTTTCTCGCGTTAATAGTTTCGTATGAGGGTGCCGTACGGGACGGCGACTGCCAAAAATGCCATGTGCCGGTTTTTTTTGGATTTCCCGGCAGAAGCGTACCGGAAATCTGATGATAAGTGTGCTCCCCCCGGGGGTATCATCTTCAGGGCGGAATCACTACAATCTTCACTACCGCGCAGAGGGACTCAGGCGCACCACGTATGCCATAGGGATATGCTTCAGGTACAGGCACATGAAATGATCCGGCACACAAGATTACAGGCCTGCCCACGCTTCCGGTTGACAAGGCCCCGGGAAGGGGGAAAAATCGGGGATTTTAAAAAAACGGCAGGGGATTTTAAGTCCGGCCTAACCCGAAAAACTCGATCCCGAAAAGTTTCTCCATCACATACAGGAGTGCGAAGAAGATCACGGCATACAGCACGAAACTCACGACGAGATTTATCCAGCCGGTCATACCTGCATCTGCCACAATAAGGTTCGAAAGTGCATTTGCGATAATGATAGCTACGAGGATCCCAAGGAAAAAGATCACCCATTTTTTGATAACGGCAAATTCCATATGAATAATTGGATGGTTCACCTATTAAAACCCTCAAAAGCCGGCACTAAAACTGCCGTTTTTTTTAAGATACAGTAGGGTGTCACTTTTTATGGAACGAGAAAGGCGGTGAACTCCCGGGCCGCCCCGGGAAAGTATTTGTTGTCATTCTGCGAATCTCACGCAGAGAACGGCCATTGTTCCCGGTAATCCCTGTACGTGCAACAGGCCATAAACGACTGCTACCGGAGTCCGCATAACAATAGTGCGCTGCAAGGCAGCAATGGGAGGACAAAACCATGTCAGGAAGAAATACCCTTGAACTGCTCAACGGGATCCTAACTGAAATTACAAACGTCAGCCGGCTGACCGAAGGATACCACTATGAGGATTTTTTCCGGAATGAAAAACTGTATGCGAAGGTTGACGACAGTGTCAGGTTCATCGATGAAATGGCGCACCAGATCCCGACAATTATCCGGGTGAAATACGCGCTCCTGCCCTGGAAAGAACTCTCGGCACTGGAAGAGGCGGTTGCACATGCCGATGCAGTCACCCGGCCCCGGCTTATCTGGAAGATCTGCACGGAAACACTCCCGCGCATCCGGCCGCTGGTTGAAAGCCTGATCGATGAGATGGGAAAATAAGTCCGGGCAACCGGCCGGTCCGGGTGCATGTTTATCCCGGACCAGTAACAGGCCTGCTCTACGGCATGGAGCGGATTTTAAGGGACACGTAAATCCGCGAATGCTTATCTTTTGAGGAGCCTTTGATTATTGGTATGGATAACGAACCTGCGGAGATTACACCCGGCACCGGTTCAGGGGATACGGCGGATCCTGTACCCGTTCCCGCGGCACCTATGGGCCGGGGCTTCTGGGCAATGATGGCACTTCTCGGCGTGCTTGTCCTGCTCATTATCTATGCGCAGGTCCAAGGAGTCACGCGATCCGTGCCGGTTAACCTGACCGGTACGAACTGGACCCTGACCTACTATACCAATGAAAAAGGAACCATGGTCCCGGTCACAAACGGGACGGATGTGACCCTCCGGTTCGGCCCCGAAAACAGCACGATCCTTGGCGGATATTCCGGTTGTAACGCGTACAGCTTTAATTACACGATCTCTGGATCCAGACTGATCCTGGCACCCGGTGCCGGGGAAACGACTGCCATGGTCTGCCCGGCTCCCGTCGTGATGATTGTTGAAACATCTTACCTGCACGACCTCGAAAATACATCCACGGTACAGTTCCGGAGCGACCACCTGTACCTGTACGACCCGACAGAAAAACCGCTCCTCATCCTTGAACAGACGCCGGCCTGATCTTTTTCTTTTTTGCCACGCCCGGAAAGGAACCCGGACGGGAATAACGAACACGCTGCACGTGCAGGCAGACGCCCCGGGATATAGATACGAACATTAAAAAAAGTCTGGTGCAAGAAGTATTATCCGGGAGATGAAAAAGGAACCATGGACGCAAAAAGCGAACGAAAGGAGGGTGTGCTCGTCTTTTTTATCAACGGGAGACTGGATGCATTCGGTGCCCAGCAGCTCGATGAGTGGATAAAAGAGACGCTGCATGACGACGACAAGGAACTGGTGCTCGACCTTTCCGGCTCCACGTACCTTTCCAGTGGCGGCCTGCGCACGTTCAACGTGCTAAAAAAGGAGATGAAACGCCGGAACGGGAGATTTGCCCTTGCCGGCGTCGGGGAATACCCGAAAAAAGTGCTTGACATGGCCGGGTTCACGACAATTCTTGAAATATTCCCGACCACCGATGCCGCTGTTGAGGACATAAAGAAAAAGCGCAAAAACCCGACGCTCTTTAACGAGATCTTCTACAAGAAGATCGAGGAGGAGGGTGTCACGCTTACGATCGAGCCGGGCTGGATGACAAGCCCCCCTACCCTCCGTGTCACCGGGGACCTCCACAAGATCCTCCATGCACAGCTCACCGAAGCCGATATTAAGACACGGAAATTCTCCGAGATCACGTACTCGCTTGGCCTTGGCGCTCTCGGGGCCGACAAAAAAGAGGCAATGCCGCTTCTTGGTGAGATGATCACCCTGTACGGCTCCATGGTCTGGCTCCCGACAGACGGGAACAATACCCCGGATTTCCTGACACCGCTCGATGCAGAGACGGACGTACCGGTCTACACGGGATTTAACGTCACGCTGGACGGTCCGTTCAATGAATACCTGAGCCTCGATACGAAAGATCCGGAGGGGATCAGCATCACCGATATCTACCGCATGATCTTCGCAGGGGCCGTTGACCGGGGAGTAAAGACATACAAGGGCGTCGTCGCAATTGCCATCTGGGGCGTTATTGCAGGTGTCGCCAGTTCCGGCATCAAAAAGGCACCGGTTGCAGGGACAGCGCTGCCGAAAGGAGCTTCGATCATGGACCCTGCGCAGTCCGCAACATGGATGGCTTCCGATACCAGCATGTCCTACAAAGGGGATACGCTCGTGAGCTTCGGGATCGGGATCGACCTGACACACGACCTCTCGGGCTACAAAAAAGAGAACCTTGACGCCCTGTACTACGCGAACCCGGCAAACAAGGGCGCGTCAAAGGCGATGTACCTCCACAACCACGGCGTGGTCTTCCGGGGTGTGCCTTACGATGGCTCGCTTGACTTAAACTCACAGGTAAAAAAGATTGTCAGCGATGCCACGTTCGTGGATATGCGCCACCTCCTCTACAGCACCCGGATCAGGCGCGCAAAGATCGGTGTCGCGTACATCCAGGATATTGTAAAAGAGGAGTAAGGGATTATCCCGTTTTTTTTAAAGGACCTTCTAATGGACCCTCACGAAGAGGGGCATTTCTTTTTTATCAGGGTCAGGATATTTTTTGCCTTTTCGTACCGGTACGTGGCGTTGTCGGTTACTTTCCTGATAAGGAGAATACCAAGACCTCCGATCTCACGGTCATCGAGATTCGCAGACGTATCCGGCTCCGGTACCTGAAGAGGGTCAAATGCCGGGGCATCATCCGATATTTCGACAGTCACCTCGTCCGGTCCGGCCTGGCAGCAGATCCTGATGGTGCCCGGGGTACCGGCGTAGCCGTGCAGGATCGTGTTCGTGATCACTTCCTCTACGGCAAGCTGGAGATCGAGGGTCTGTTCATCGGAAAAACCCGATGATATCAGCCACTGCTCAAGTTCAAAGGAGACTCCCGGGATCGCATCGAGAATTGCAGGAATATCAATGTTTGCTGACGGGGTCATGATCATACGCCGGAAAACTGCAACGATGCCGGTGGTTCGCCCGGCGCCGGGACCGGGGTGTCAGAGCCCCGGGCCGGAAACCCGGCCACCGTACCATTCTTTCGTGACAGGCATGGGGTGAAACGCGGTATCCGGCTCACAGGGATCATAAAGGAATGCTCCAACTATGGTTTGCACACCCACGTACATAAATAAGTCAGTCAGGGAAAAACAGAAAGGTTATCTCGGCACAGGGAGGATATTTCTAAAGTACCTGATACGGCAAAAGGGCAATCCGGGGAATAAACATGGAGATTACCACTACGAAGCATGACACCGCAATCATCCTTACAGTGACCGGCCGTGTGGATGCCATGACCGCAGGAGCCCTCGAAACTGCCCTTAACGATCTTATTGCCGACGGGAGCCGAAAGATTATTCTCGATTTGACCGGTCTTGTCTATATCTCCAGCGGCGGCCTGCGGGTCCTGCTTGCGACGGCAAAAAAGTTACATGACGACAAGGATCGGTTCGCGCTCTGCGGCCTCTCGCATGAGGTACAGAAGATCATGAGACTTGCCGGGTTTACCACCATCTTCTCCATCTATACGACTGCACAGGAAGCGTCAGCCGCATTGAAGGGATCGCCGGGTCCCTGAACCTGAATCTTTTTTGTTGAAGTGCAGATCCCGCTCAAACGATCCTCCCGGGATCCGGGGATGTCATTTTGCCCCGTTCCTGACCCTATCACGTTTTCCCGACGGTCGCAAGGTAGATCAAAAACTGGTTTTCCCCATCAATTTCCAGGATCTCTGCCATCGCGTCGTCATCGAATGCCGCAATGGCACAGACACCGCAGCCGACTGCTTCTGCGGCAAGGTAGAGGTTCTGGCAGACATGGCCGGCGTCAAGGTGCAGGTCGCGGTACCCGCGTTCGCCGTACCGCCACGTTATCCGGTATGGCACGGCAGTCCAGAGGAACACGACGCCGCACCGCATGATGAATGCCTGGTCAAGACAGGCATGGGCGATGTCGATGTGGAGCGTGGGATCGGTTTTTACCCGGCAGAGCCGGTGGGTGAGGGCCAGGTACCGGTAGAGGCCCGGTTCGAGGCCGTCAATATCGTTTACGAGCAGGTAGGACTCAAACGCGTGGCGCGCCCCGGCCGAGGGGACGGTACGGAATGTGGCCTCGTTCCCGTGCACGCTCTTTACCCCCTGCGTGCACCAGAGCAGGAACGAAAGTTCATCGAGAGAAAGCGGCACTTTTGCATACGACCGGACGCTGTGCCGGTTCTCGATCGCCGTGCGGAGATCGATCTGCGGGATGACAAGCGACGCCGGGTCAGGGAGGTCGAAGACCGGCAGGTCCGGGTCCGCCGGGAGTTCCAGCGGCGGCCGAGGCATGCCTTTTTCCTGGTCCGACCGGCCCAGGTACCGGTACTTCGTCTTCTCCAGGAATTCCAATCCTGCGCCGGCCGGGGACAGCGTATGGTCTGGCATATGCTACGCTTTGTGAACCGGCTCCAGATAGTCTTTTTGATAGTACAAGCGTTCCTTAAAAAAGTCCCAATTTAGCCATTGTACGGTACAGGAGAACGGATATCACCCAATAAAATAAAATATCGTTTACCTGTCTTAAAAAAAATCATGACAGCACCACCCAGACACGATCCTGATACCATGCCACCGCTCTTCGAATTTAAAAACGTCTCCGTGATCCGGGGGGACAAACGGGTGCTCGATCGCATCACGCTCTCCATTGGAGAGAAAGAGAACGTCGCCATCCTCGGGCCAAACGGCGCGGGAAAGTCCTCGCTTATAAACACAATTACCCGCGAGTATTACCCGGTGCTTTCCGAAGGTCCCGTGACCTTTGATTTCAGGGGAAAAGATACGTGGGATGTTTTCGATCTCCGGTCATTTGTCGGCATCGTGTCAAACAACCTCCAGTACACGTTCAATCGGACCATCACCGGCCGGGAGGTGATCCTCTCCGGTTTTTTTTCAAGTATCGGGCTTTTTAACCGGGTCGTTACCCCGGCCATGGAAGAAAAGACGCAGGAGATCCAGAGGTTCCTGCGCATCGAGCAACTCAGCGACCGGCCCATGAACGAGATGTCGTCGGGCGAGGCACGGCGCTTTTTAATCGGGAGGGCGCTTGTTTTCGATCCTGCCACGCTCATCCTTGACGAACCGACAAACAGCCTCGACCTTTCCGCACTTCACACCTTCCGGGAGACCTTGCGGACGATCGCGCAGTCGGGAACAGGCATCATCCTTGTCACGCACCAGCTCCACGATATCATCCCGGAGATCTCCCGGGTCGTCATGATGGACGGCGGCAGGATTGCCGGCGACGGCAAAAAAACTGATATGCTGACCGACGAGAAGATCAGCCGGCTCTTCTCGGTACCGGTGCGTGTTCAGGAAGAGAACGGCTGGTACTATGCCACCGGTTACTGAAGCGATCCCGGTCCTTACAGTACATAATTGCCCTCTTACAGCACCCGGAAAAATTCCGGCGTGCACAGGATATAATGAAACGGGACCGGTTCGACACCCGGTAACCCGGCGCACTGCATCATAATACGGTGTTATACTCACGGAGCACCAATATCCTGCCACGCATCCGGGGATGGGTGGCATCCCCGCACAGGGTCCGATACATGCTCACGCTTGATGAGATCAGGGAATATGCCGGGGACGCCGGACTGTCCTCCCCCATGGCAGAAGAAAGCCGGAAGAAATACGGCGTAAACATCATGACGCCGCCGGAACAGGAACCGCTCTGGAAAGAGTACCTGAAAAATTTTGATGATCCCATTATCAGGATCCTGATTTTTGCTGTCATACTCTCCGCTATTGTCTCGTTCTTTTCCGGGAGCAGCCTCCTGGACACGGTCGGGATCATTATCGCGATCCTGCTTGCCACCGGCATCTCCTTTTACAACGAGTACCGGAGCAGCCGTGAGTTTGATATCCTCAATGCCCACCGCGATGACATGCTGGTAAAAGTGGTTAGGAACGGCAACCCGACGCTTGTGCCCTCCCGCAATATTGTGGTCGGCGACCTTGTCCTCCTTGAAGTCGGCGACGCGATCCCGGCTGACGGTTGGCTTGTTGCCTCGGAAGAGCTCTTCTCTGATGAATCCGCATTTACCGGTGAGAGTGAACCGGTCAGAAAGGAAGCGGGCGACAGGGTTCTCAAGGGAAGTTTTGTGACCGAAGGAAAAGGCCGGATGATTACCGGGGCTGTCGGCGATGCAGCCGAAATGGGTGTGATCGCCGCAACGCTCGGGATCGATCATGCGACAAAGACCCCGCTTGAAGTAAAACTCGAAACCCTTGCGGGGCTCATCTCGAAATTCGGGTACGCAATGGCGATCCTCATCTGCAGCACGCTTGTTATCCGGGGCATCCTTATCGGCGACATCACGGGACTCAATCTCGTTACCGCAAACCACCTGCTCCAGTATTTCATGCTCGCGGTCGTGATTGTCGTTGCCGCCGTTCCCGAGGGGCTGCCGATGAGCGTTGCTCTCTCGCTCTCCCTTGCCATGCGCAAGATGACCCGGGCGAACTGCCTTGTCCGGCGCCTCATCGCCTGCGAGACCATCGGATCTTCGACATCGGTCTGCACCGACAAGACCGGGACGCTCACAAAAAATCAGATGGAAGTGGCCGATGCCTCAGTCTTGGCCCCTGCCGGGCCGGGCCCGGTCCCGGAAACTCCTGCCATGTGGATCACGCTGAATGCAGCAGTCAACGGCACCGCGTACCTTGAAGAACAGGAGAACAGGAAGGTGATCGTGATTGGGAACTCGACCGAAGGTGCACTCCTCAGGTGGCTGCGGGCGCATGCGATCGATTACCAGACCGCAAGAACAGAGTTCCCCGCGATCCGGCAGCACCTCTTCGATGGCAAACGCAAACGCATGTCGACCGTCGTGGATATCGGAGGTCTGCGGTTCCTGCTGGTCAAGGGAGCGCCGGAGGTCCTGGCCGGTCTCTGCTCGGGGGCACCCGATCTCCTGGGAGTCGGCACACTTGCTTCCCGTGCGATGAGGACGCTCGCATTTGCCCACCGGGAAATTGCCGGGGATGACGAGACCGAGACCGGGCTTGTCTGGGATGGTTACGTCGGCATCCGCGATCCCCTGCGGGACGATATCGCTGCATCCGTGGCCCGCTGCCAGCATGCCGGCATCAGGGTACGGATGGTCACCGGGGATAACCCGGTAACCGCACAGGCTATCGCCCGGGAAGCCGGCATCATAAACAGCGGGACGGTCATGACGGGAAAAGAGTTCCGGGCGCTTTCGGACGAAGGACAGGTCGCAGCCGCAAAAAATCTTGACGTGATGGCCCGGGCTGAACCCATGGACAAGCTCCTTCTCGTGCAGGCGCTCCAGAAGACCGGGGCGGTCGTGGCCGTGACCGGCGACGGGACAAACGATGCCCCGGCGCTCAGGTATGCGGATGTGGGACTTGCGATGGGAATTGCCGGCACCGAAGTGGCACGGGAGGCAAGCGACATCATCCTTCTCGATGACTCCTTTGCCTCGATTACAAGCGCAGTCTGGTGGGGCCGGTCGCTGTACGAGAACATCCAGCGCTTCCTCCTCTTCCAGCTCACCATCAACTTCAGTGCCTGTATCCTTGTGTTCATCGCACCGCTTCTCGGTTTCCCGGAGCCGTTTACCATTATTGAGATCCTCTGGATCAATATCATCATGGACACGCTCGCCGCGTTTGCGCTCTGCTCGGAAGCCCCGCACAGCGGGCTGCTCGACCGGACGCCGGTCCCGCGTGACGCCCCGATCATCACCCCGTTTATGTGGATCACGATCGCAATCACCGGCACCTTCATTGTCGTTGGTGGCCTTCTTCAGCTCGGCACCGGGTTCCTTGGCGGCAGGACCGAGGCAGAGATCGGCACGGTCTTCTTTGCGGCATTCATCATTGCCGCCGTGACAAACGGGTTCAACTGCCGGGCGATGGACGGGAAGATGCCGCAGTTTTTCCGGGGCAACCCGACGTTTTTTCTGGTCATAGGCGGGATCGTGATTATCCAGATCCTCATCATCCAGTTTGGCGGTGAGGTCTTTGGCACAGTACCACTCACCGCTACGGAATGGGTAACAGTAGCGGTGGCAGCGGCGGTACCGGTGCTCGTCATTGGGTTTGTGATCCGGTACGCATCAGGCTGGTACCGTGCAGCAAAAAAATCCCCGTTACTCACCTAACCGGCACACCATTTTGCTTTTTTTCTCGGTGTTTTCCCCGGTGCGTGCCGGAAAACAGACACTTCCCTCCTGCCAGTACTGTATATACTGCATCGAACAGTAGGGTACACTTAAGGATCCGGGCCGGTCAGGAGACCCTATGCTTCCGGGACCGGCTCCGGGTGCCAGGAGATCAGATATGGAGAAGATCCAGATACCAAACCAGGCTCCTTCGACGCCGATGTCCGTGGTGATCGCCGGCGCGCTTGTGAAGGGAAAGGAGAACTACCTTACGATCGGCGCATATGGCGTCATGTCGATGCAGCCGCCGCTTATCTATATCTCGTCCATGAAGACCCACTTTACCAATGCCGGGATTAAAGAGACCGGGTACTTCAGCATCAACGTGCCACCGGCAGCGCTCATAAAAGAGACCGATTACTGCGGGCTTGTCTCGGGACGCGATACCGACAAGTCCAGGGTCTTTACCGGGTTCTACGGAAAAGAAAAACACGCCCCGATGATCCAGGAATGCCCGGTAAATGCCGTCTGCAAAGTGGTAAAGACCGTGGAACTGCCCAACAACGAGGTCTTCATCGGCGAAGTTGTCGAGTACTACGTGGACACGCTCTGCCTTACGGACAACACGCCCGATCCAAAAAAGATCGATCCGCTCCTGCTTGCCGGTCGCTCGTACCGGAAACTGGGTGGTGTCGCCGGCACGGCGTTCTCTGTGGGAAAATCCCTTATGAAAAAATCTTGATTTTTTTTGCCGGCTGAATGGACATAGTATTCCTACATGGATAGCGTGAGGGCACAGGAGGGTGGAGGTACCCGGTGGCAGTCTCCATTGCTCTGACAACTTATTTGCGCAAAGAATTTTCAGGATCACGGGAACGGGATATGAACCGATTGCATTCACACCGGATCTATGAATGCCGGGGAAAAATATATGAAGGTTCCCCGCATCAGGGCCCCTCCGGGGAACGGCGGGGCAGGGAGTTTTTTTATGTCTGTTTTTCATCCTGATTTGGGTTTTTGATCCGCCGCGGGGGCGTCCCTTTTTGGTGCGGTGGCACTCATCCTTCAGGAAGATAAGACAACAATCCCGACATGAGATTGTATTGATGTTCTGCAAAACCGGTTTTTGTTATTCCAGTTCTCCGGTGTTATCCAGCGATAACCACGGGAAAAATCGGATACCGACAGGAATTCAAACCCTAGACGTAAACTAAAAAAAAGAGTGGGCCCTTACGGAGCCGGAGTCGCAGGGACTGCTTTTTTTGCTGCAAACGATGTCACGATGGCAGCAATGCCGATAACGATGGCGAAGATCCCGGCAATAAACGGCAGGAGCGCGGCCGAGATCAGGGGGAATACAAGCAGCAGGATCCCAAAGACGAGGCTGATGATCCCGAGGATGCCGTTTCCTGCATCCTTCTGCGAGAAGGCATGGTACAGGTGGGCCCCACCCGTGATGCACGCCCAGACGCCGATGAGGATGATCACAAACGTCAGAAGGAGGACTGTGCTGTACAGCGGGTAGGCGAGGATGATGATACCCGCGATAAGGTTTAAGATCGCAAAGAGAATCTTCCAGCCCATGTTTGTCCGGTCAACGGCGAGGCTTGCAAGGGAAAAGATACCCCCCACAAACCAGTACGCGCCAAGGAACGTGATAAAGATAATCGTCGTTATGCCGGGGGAGGCAAGGAAGAGGATCCCGAGAATCAGGGAAAGGAGCCCCCACAGGAGGAGAATCCACCAGGGAAAAAGCCCGGGAGCACAGCACCCGCATGAGCACCCGCACGGTTCCGGAGTTGCAGTTGTTTCAGTCATACTATACCTCAAGAATTATACCAGAGTTCTGCCGTGACCATATTTGAACGCTCGCTTTTTAGTACGGACACCGGCGGGTGAAAAGTTGCTGTTCCGGGATTGTCCCGGGGGATCAGCTGTATTTATCCGCACTCCGGCATCCCGAGGATCGTGCGGATCCGCTGCTGCGTCTCCTTTGGCGTCCCGGTCGTATTGAGCAGGTAGCAGTCAGTCCGGTCGATCAGGTCGCCGATATATCGTTTCCGGAGTGCGTCTTTGCGGGAATCTTTTACCAGCAGGTGCGGGTTGAAGTACCCGTTTCCGGTAAAAAGATCGATCGCTTCCCGCTTCTCAAGCGGTGTGAGGATCTGCGGGTCGGTGGCATCCCGTTTGAGGATGATGATCGTGTTCAAGGTGGTCAGCGGCAGCAGCCGCCCTTTGCCCACGACCCACCGGATGTCCGCGACCGCACGCCCGTCCGCATCGTACTCATCTGCTGCCACAAGTCCGCCGAACTCTTTCCAGATGGCTGACAGGTCCTGCCGGATATAAAAATTCCGTTCCGAACCGTAGGCAAGGATCTCGGGGCCGAAGACCCGGGCAAAGAACCAGTCGTCAGAGATGATCCGGCCGTGCGGGTCGCGGAGGAGCCCGTAGGTCTGCGTGGTCTTCCCGGCACCCGAGGTCCCGACCATGGCAAGACCCTTTCCTCCGACATCCACGCAGGCGCCGTGGACCGAAGAGATGCCATGCTCGTCTTCAAGGATGTCGCCGCACAGGCCGAGCGCGATCGATTTGATCCAGCCGTAGTAGGAGAAGTTGAAGAGAAACGCGGTCTTTGAATACGGGTCGAACTGCACCGTGTTCTCACCACAGGATGGATCCCTGAAAACATAGAGCCGGCCGTGCGACCGGATGTTCTGGGACATCGGGGAGAAGTTCTCCTGCCAGGTTTCAAGGAGCGCCCGGTCATCGGACAGGAGCTTGATGCAGCAGCCGAAGATCTCGGATTTGATCTCGTACCTGACCCGGGGGGCGCAGCGCTCTATCTGCTGTTCCTTTTCTTCAGGTGAGAGCAGGGTAATGGTGTACGGCATAATCCGGCCTCGTAAAAGATAATGTACTCTTGTGATATTCGGGTGCGCCGGGATAAGGATGTTTTTGGTCTTTTTACACGCTGGTCGGGGCCGGCTCATTTTACCCTGAAGAGTGACCATCATTCTCTGATGACAGTTCACCACCGGATTTCCTTATTTTATCCTGCTGAAATTCCGGTCTCTCCCGGTCATTCCCGTAAAGTATCGTTTCCCCCGTACCGCCATTAAAAAAAATCAGGCCGGCTCACATTACCGGGATGGTTCCGGCGCAATAACGAACCGGCAGTGATCGTCGCCCATCGCATAACAGGCAGTCTCGTCCACCCGCTGCGGCAGCTGGAAATGCCGGGTGAAAATTGCCTGCAGGACCCCTGAATCGAAGGCGCAGGCCGGCCGGCCGAGCTGGGGGAGGCTCCCGCACTCAAAGCAGTCGTAGACCTTAAGCACGAGCGGGGCCGTGCTCTCGATCTCAAGGACGCCGAGATTGTTGGTCTTCCAGAACCCTGCGGTTTTTTCCAAAATTTCGGTAAGGTCCGGGGCGGCAATGGCAGAGTATATGCGCTCGCCCACATGATAACCGGCCTGCTGCAGCACCGGGTCGATATTGATCCCTTCCTGCAGGAGCGAGACACGGATCGTGCGGAACATCAGCCGGTAAAATTTAAACGGGTCCGGGCCCGCGACCAGCCGGGTGAGGAGTTCACTGTTGTCGTCGCGAATCACCGGTTTTTCTGATGCAAGGTCGCCGAGGCGCTGCGACCGGAGAGAAAAGATCTTTTTCCTCGAATCGGCCGGATCTGCTTTCCCGGCGATGATGCCTTCGCGTTCGAGCCCCTGTAAGTGTACCGAGACCGTGGACTTGGCCTTTCCTGAGAGCCGGACGATCTCGTCAAACGGGAGGTCGCGCTTGGCGAGCACGGTCAGGATCTGCGCACGGGCCGGCGACTGCACCGCACGGATGCCCGATGGCGTGGAAAACAGCCTGACGCCCGGGGTAGGTGCGGTTTTCTTTTTTGAGGGTCTGGTTCGCAGCGACATGGCACAGGATTCCGCTTTGGATATTCCATAACAATAAACGCAAACTAGATATATAATTTGTTCGTAAACAATAGAATGTTCGTATATTTCAGAACAAATGGTGAACTGCCATGAAGTCTACAAAACTTGCAGAAGGCATATACTGGGTAGGCGCTATCGACTGGAACCTGCGCGACTACCACGGCTACACGTTGCCGGGCACGACCTATAATGCGTACCTTGTGGTCGGGAAAAAACACACGGTACTGATTGACAATACGTACCCCGGCCATGAATACCAGATGATGGAGCGCATCAAAGACATCACCGACCCGAAAAAGATCGACATCATCGTTGCAAACCACGTGGAAAAGGATCACTCGGGCGCTCTGCCGATGCTGACAAAGATGCTGCCCGGCGTACCGATCTATTGTACGGAAGCTGCGGTCACCGGCTTTGGGAAGCACTACGATACCACGGGCTGGAACTTCAAAACGATAAAAAGCCTCGACAAGCTCGACCTTGGCGGAAAGACACTTGTCTTTGTCGAAGCCCCGATGCTCCACTGGCCGGATTCCATGTTCACGTATCTTGCCGAGGACAAGATCCTCTTCCCGAACGACGCCTTCGGCCAGCACATCGCGAGCTGCGAGCGCTTCGATGACGAACTGGGAAAAGAGGCATCGCTTGCCCATGCGCAGAAATTCTTTGCAAACCTGATCACTCCGCTCGCACCCAAGGTCTTAAAGAAACTTGACGAAGTGACAAAACTTGGCATCCCGATTTCCATGGTCGCCCCGAGCCACGGGATCATCTGGCGCTCGTACGCTGGCGATATCATCTCCGCGTACGTGAACTGGTCGCACGGCGTAGCGAAGAACAAAGTGGCGATCGTTTACGACACGATGCACCACTCGACCGATCTCATGGCCCAGACTCTTGCCGAAGGGATCATGGCTGAAGGCGTTGACGTAAAAGTCTGCCTGCTCAAGGACGGGCGCTTTGAAGGGACGCACCGGAGCAACGTGGTCACCGAGATCCTTGACTCGAAAGCACTCCTTGTCGGCTCGCCCACGCTCCAAGACGAGGTGTACCCGACAGTTGCAGACTTCCTTTCGTACCTTCACGGCGTCCGGCCCGGCCGGCTGACCGCAAAGAAGATCGGGTTCGCGTTTGGCTCGCACGGGGGCCAGGGCGGCGCAATAAAGATCATAACAAAGGGACTCATGAAGGCCGGCATCGAGACAATCAATGACGGATACGAAGTCCTGTACAAACCCGACGCTGCCGAGCTCAAAAAATGCTACGAACTCGGGCAGGATGTTGCACGCCGCGTCAAGGCGATGTAATCACCCCATTTTCCTCTACGCCAAGGGTGCACATGCCTCATCTCTCGCGTGCCGGTCGCACTGCACCGGCGCCTGATGCCAATGCCACGGCATCTTTTTTTTTCGTTTGACCATTTGTACTGCCGGTAACGACAGCAGGAAACTCCGGATTTTTTTTGAATGAATTCTGGTGCCGGGAAAAAGTTTGGATCTGGCAGAATCGAACCCGGGCCACGAAAAGCGGGAATACAACAGGTGAGGGGGCCGCTCTTCCCGGCCGGTACCGGAAAAACGCCCGTAAAACCGTCCGATTGCAACTCCACAAAATCAGGCGGCATTTCTTTATTTGTTTGCCAAAATACGTCCAAATTGAGCCCCATATAATGCCCTTTGGCGGGCCATATTCGCGTTCTGGCAGCGATCATTTTCCTCATCAACAGAAAACCTATCCGGGCCCATGATCGGGCCTCAAAACGCGTTTATGTGAACGTTTTATTTCGTCCGTTTTCGAAAATACGGCAAATTTGGAGTTATTTTTAAACGGAGCCCGATACGGGCTTCTTTTGGGTTGGCCGGGGGGCAATCGGAGGCTGGAATGAGCCCGGATGAGTGGATCCCTCTATTACTGGATCAGGCCTCCCGGGGGGATCTTCAGGAAGCCTAAAAAAAGAAAGGGAGGTTTTTCCTCAGGCAGATCCTGTCCGGATAATCAACGGTCAACAACTCCTTCGCTAGTTCATTTTCAATCGCAATATCTGTGCCGGGAAATGCCGGACTATATTCGTTTATTCCCGGACCGGATTGCCCGGCCAAAAAAAACTCCTTGAACCCTCCGTTAACTTGTCAGATCCGGCAACACTGACCCTGTACCTTCCTAATCCACATCAATGACCTGGTCCACAAAGGTTGTCAGCTGGAGAAGAAGACCGGGATCAAGCCCCTTCTCTACAGCAAGGAAGATCCCGGAAAATTTCATCAGTCTCAGTTTATTCGTGACAAAGTGGATGAACCGGGTATTATTCTGGGACGAGATATAGATCAGCATGGCATTGACCGAATCAAAGAGCAGAGAGACTTTCTTTTCCTTGTTAGTGCTGAGGAGATCCGTAATGACAATCCCCAGACCCGTAAGATCTGAAGGGTTGCTGACGAACCGGCAGTTTGGCACCGGCTCGTGATCCTGCCCCATCGCGTATTTCGTGACGGTATCGACCACAAATATCTTTTCCATCCGGATCCCGTTCTCCTCATAGTGCTTTTTGAGGATATCGCAGGGCTGGTTCGCCGTGACAACAAGCACGTAATAATCCCGTGCCAGCAGCATCCTGATCAGATTGATATTTTCTTCCTTTAATCGTGCAGCAGGGGCCGTAATCAGGTACAGGGCCTCGTCCTTTATATCAATCCGGGTAATTTCCACGTCCGGTCTCCTTATTCTGTCAGAAATTTTTTCGAGGCATCCGGGATCCCATTCGAATGAGCGACAATTGCCTTGTTAAACTCGTTGATATTACTTCGGATCTGCTCGAGGTTCTTTATCTGCAGCCTGATTTGGAGTGTAATATCCGGGATGATCATGTTGCCCCGGTCGATATCGCTCACCACAGACTCAAGATTGTTTTCGATAATGGCAAGGGGGGTTTTCAACCGCATGGCGGCCTCAGTGATAAACGCAAGGAACCGCGCTTCGCTTACTTTGAGAGCGATCTCTGCCTGCCTTTGTTCGGTAATGTCCCGGCCTACCGACTGGTATCCGGTGATCGTTCCGGAAGAATCAAAGATTGCACGGTCACTCCACCGCTGCCACCGTATTGTGCCGTCCGGCATGATGATCCGGTGTTCTATGCTGTCGACCGGGTGGTCCGGGGTTAAGGATGCAAAGAACCGTTTCAAACGCTCCTGATCGTCAACAGGGATCCGCGGCCTGAAGTGGTGCCCGATTATCTCTTCACGCCTCAGCCCGAAATACCGGCAGTATGCATCGTTGACAAAAACATGCGTGCCATTTGGTAAGAACCTGGAGATGAATTCTGTCTGGTCCTCGACAACATTCCGATACCGTGCCTCGCTTTCTTTGAGGGAGATCAGTGCCAGTATCCGTACGGTAATATCTTGGTTTGCCCCATTGAACCGGATCGTGCGACCCGTTTCATCCCGGGTTGTGCGGATACGCACCTTGATATGCCGGATCTCACCGTCCCTGCGAATAATCCGGTGCTCCAGTTCGGAGGGTATTTCCGGGCCTTGTGTTGTCAGTAATGTAGCGATCCGTTCCGTAACGAGACCGGTATCTTCAGGGTGGACAAAATTTTTGACATAAACATCAGCCGGCATCCGGTACCCCCCTTCGCGCTCTGCAGTTGTACAATAGAGGGTGTAGAACCGATCGTTAAAGATGAACATACCCAATGGGACATCATATTCCCAGTATGCCATGTGCGCCAGTTCCATTGAATCTTCAAGCAGGAGCTTGTTGGCTTCAAGAACCTCTTCGGTACGCTTACTTCTGGTCACATCAATGAATGATTCAACTGCTCCGAGAAGAACGCCATTGTCATCCCGGACGGGTGATGCGGTAAAATAGAACCAGCTGCCGTTTTTTCCAACTTGCGGGAAAAACTCAATTGATTCATACGATCCGTCAATAAGATCGGATCTGGTGATCCGGCCCTTAAATAATTCAGGAAGTTTTTCAACCTGCCCATCTACGAGAAGATCGGCCAGAGTCGGGCGTTGTGCTGCATAGAATGCACGCCAGGGATCCGTGGCGCCGTACATTTCCGATGCCTTGATCCCGCTCGCAATCTCCAAAGCCCGGTTCCAGAAAATGACCCGGTGATCCGCGTCAATCACAAACTGCGGGGCCGGGGAACCATTAAGGAGCGTATCCAGCCGGGCTTCAGCTGTGCGGAGAGACCGGAGGGGGGAAAATGCGATGACTGCTGCGCTTGCACTCACCACGATCATGGTGAGAATGGTGACTCCCCACATCCCTAAATAAGGATGGAAAAAAATCTGGCTAAGTTCAAAAACGCCGGTTATGGCAAACATACCCATAAAAATAAGAACCAGGGAAAAGCGGAGATCAAGCCCCGGGATTTTCCTCCACATACGGTTGTTGTCCATCATCTACCCCCATTGTACAACGGGTACTGCCATGGTGCAAAGACAAAACCGGGGCAGTTTTGTGTGCCTTTAAAGCAGGACCTGAAGTACCGATGGTGGTATGTGGATAATAACGGGTAATATAATATCGTGTGAAAAATATTTTTTAGAAACTTCCTTTTTCGGAAATCACCATTCAGGAAGCCAGGTCCTTCCCTTAAATCTACCTCAATGACGTGAGTCCGGGATAAAAAAAGAGAAGTACCGGGGCTCGTCACTCACAATCTGCTTTCGGGAGAGCACCACCAACAGAAACGAATGGCTGGTGGTATTGTATGTGGTTTGGGAAGCCGCCTTCCATCAAAGACTGTGCGTACCCCCTCCATTCTGGAGAACTTCCAGAACATCATGAGAAAATTGGTGTGATTCTGCCTTTTTGTTTAGCACCTGAACCAGATTGTCCAGTCGTTGTATTTCAGATTCCAAAGACCTGAATTTTTCTTCGATTCCATCTTCCATAACTATTCACCTCATTTGCGTGGATCTGATTCGTAAACCATTTAACAGAACCCAAAGTCCGGTTCAGGATTACCCGGCACCAGAAAACCAGTACATGTTTTTTTGACATACCAGAACCCCCGGGTTATTTCTTCATGACTTCATCAAGCTGGGCCTTGCCGTAGACATACGCCGGCATCCCCGAGAGCAGGAAGGTCACCCGAAGCGCCTCTTCTACCTCAGCTTTTGTGACACCGAGGTTTGCAGCCCCCATCAGCTGGGCGCGGATGGCGTGCTGATCGCGGAGCGCCGCGGCAATTGCGATCGCAATGAGCTTCTTGGTCTTCTTTGAGAGTTTCCCGTCGTCCCAGATGTGGTCCTCCATCCTGATGACCAGGTTGTACATTGCGGGGTCGTTTGTGGTCAGTTCCGTGAAGATCCTGGGCACTTTCCCGATCTTCTGTTCCAGGCCTTTGAGTTCTTTTACAGTATTACTCTTTACAACAGGTTTCTTTACTGCCATCCTCATTCACGCTCCTGTTTCATGGGTTTTCCTGCATCAGGCAGTTACGGAACGAACCTTATGCCGGGATAAACTGCTCCCCGGAATTCATAGTTGGCAATCTCTACGCCAAACTTGTCGGTGATGGCATTGCGGAACTCTTTTTCACGGATCAGGTTCGGAAATCCGTAAGTCTGGCGCTGGTAGGTCCGGACCCATTCACTCCAGAGCAGCATGCACTGGACATCGCAGATCCTGTTCGGTTGCACATGATCCGCCAAAAACGCCTCGAAGACATTTAATTCATGCAGCTCCGAGGAGTTGCCGTCGATCCCTGTCAATTTGAACTTTTCGCCAAACCGGTTCAGCGTATCGAGGTTTTCCTTGTCGATAAATCCCGGGAATAGGTGGGCTCTTTCTCTTTTGCCTGCGGATCGGTCCTGGATCAGGTCGAATTGTTTTGGTACGGGGATCCTGGATGTGATACGCGTTCCTGATATTTTCGTGGTGGACATTATGATTCGCCAGCAAAGCATGTGAAGAAGAGACGTATAGGTGATTACCTGAAAATCAAAATTTGAAACATCTTTTGTAACAACAGGACAGGTTTATCCTCTATTCCGCGATATGGTGCCGGGCTCTGACATGAAAATTAAAAAATTTCACCGTGGAGCGGAGTTGAAAACATAATACTTGACAATCAGAAAGGTAAGTTCAGCGAAGCCATTGATGACGGTCGCGTGGCTGCACATTCACTACATGATACGTTAAAATCTGATACAAATTCCCCGATTACACCCATGCAGGGAATTTATGACGATGATCGGGGATTTACCTACCAGTCTGTACGGTATTGCGATCTCGACCGTTTCCGCGACAGGTAATGATCATGAACACGTTACCCCAGTCTTCAAAAGCCGTACTCGAGATTCTCGGTACGAGTGGTGCAATGACCCACAAGGATCTCGTGAGCAAATGTCACTACTCTCCAAGGACCATACGCTACGCTTTAAAACAGCTCAAGGAAAGAAAACTCCTCATCGAGAAGATGAACATCCGTGACATGCGCCAGATCATTTACCAGTACCGTATGGCCCCCGTACAGGAAACCGGGAAGGTTGACATGTCGGCGCCATCCTCCCGGACCAACCGTGACTTCTGGAGAGTGCAAGCCCCCGTCCCGTGTATAGAGCACCCGTTACAAAAAACCTGGATTACAAACGGCATTGCCGGAAATACCAGAACTAAAAAATAAAAAGATGGAGGTTTGAACAGTCACAACAGCCTGGCGGACAGCCGGTTATTATTATCAGGCAGAAAACGACACGCCAATCACGGGCATAAATCTCAGGAGAGCAACAGTGCGGTAAAGCAAGGGAGTGACAAATGCGGGTCTCCGGTCGACTCTTGAGGCAAATGGGCATGAACAGGAGGGTTAATCGATGGTATGAGGGATATTGTCATCACCGGATGTTGCAAAATCTGTATCAATCCAAAATACCGGGAATGAGTTACACGACAATTCCGGATGTCTCTGACCATCAGTTTTAGAAAAAGAGAAACTCTGGCACACTCCAGTTATTTAATGGAGCACTCGTTTTCTGCACATGCGAGAAGAGAGGGGTAGTATTTATTGACATACTCTTTGACCATGCGGCGGGCTGAAAATGCTGCGCTGGTGCTTTTTATGGTTTCTTTCATCTTCTTTACCCAACCGTGGGGTATTCCGTCGATGGATGCTGAATAATAAAGGGGCACCACTTCGTTTTCAAGCAGGGTATAGAGAGCAGCGGCGTCAGTTGCATCCCGTGATTCGGAAGAAGTCGCCCCACTAAACGCCCAGCCATTGTTACCATTATATCCTTCAATCCACCACCCGTCAAGAATACTCAGGTTGAGCACCCCGTTTAGTGATGCCTTCATCCCGCTTGTCCCACAGGCCTCCATCGGGGGTATGGGATTGTTCATCCAGACATCAACCCCGTGAATCATATACTGGGCCATCTGTTCCCCATAATCCTCGACAAACCCGATCCTGCCGCCGAACTCCGGCTGCTGGGCAAACTCATAAATCCGTTTCAGGATCAGTTTCCCCTCATTATCGGCAGGATGTGCTTTTCCGGCAAAGATAATCTGCACCGGACGCCAGGGATTATTGAGGATCCGCTGGAGGCGGGCCGGATCATGAAAAATGAGATCAGCCCGTTTGTAGGCAGAAAAACGACGGGCAAACCCGATGGTGAGAACAGTGGGGTTGAGCATCAGGCCCTCTGCGACAATATTGTCGGGCTCATTTAACAGGCTCTCCCATTTAATCCGCTTCCTTTCCCGGATCCTGTTGAGGAGCTTTTGTTTCAGCCACATATGTTCCTCCCAGAGCGCGTTATCCGGAATCTCATCAATCATCTGCCAGATCTCCGGGTTATCATGGTTCACATGCCAATGGGGATCAACGGAATTGAAATATTTTGAATAAATGCCTTCCATCCGGGGATTCAGCCATGTCGGCATGTGGACCCCGTTAGTAATATGGTCGATGGGGACTTCCTGTTCCGGAATGTCAGGCCACATACAATGCCACATCTCCCGGGCGACCATGCCATGTTTTTTTGACACTCCGTTATGGTATTCAGTGGTACGGAGTGCAAATACGGTCATGTTAAACCCGGTTCCTGCATTGCAGGGATGGTGCCCCAACTCGAAAAAAGTGTCCCGGTCAATGCCAAGCTGGTGATAATACCGGGAAAAATATTTATCCATGAGATCCAGGGGGAAAATATCATTCCCGGCAGGAACCGGCGTGTGGGTGGTAAAGACCGCAGTCCCTTTCACCTCTTTTAGGGCAGCCGCAAACGACATGCCTTTTTCCACGCGTTCCCGAATCCGCTCCAACTGGGCAAACGCCGGATGCCCCTCATTGAGATGCAGGGCAGAAAACTCTATTCCCAGATCATTGAGTACTTTCCGCCCGCCGATCCCGAGTACTATTTCCTGTCGCAGACGTTGTTCGGTCTTCTCAGTGTAAAGGCGATGGGAGATGGTCCTGTTTTCAGAAGTGTTTGAGGCTATATCCGTATCCAGCAGGTAGAGGGGTATCTTGCCCACATTAACCCTCCACACTGCAACATAAATCGGGGGTTCAATGAAAGGAACCTGTATCACCAGCTGGTCCCCGGAAGGATTCAGAACTCTCGTAATCGGTGCTGCATCGCGATCCAGCACTTCGGTGATGTTATCCTGCCAGCCATCGGGACGGATATGCTGGTGGAGGTACCCTTCTGAGTACATGAATCCCACGGCAACCAGCGGAACACCCAGATCGCTGCATTCTTTTAAGTGATCCCCGGCCAGGAAGCCGAGGCCTCCTGCATAAAAGGGAAGTGAGTGGTGGAGGCCATATTCCGCTGAAAAATATGCAATTGTAAGTGACCGGCCTTTTGGAAACTGTTCCGAAAACCAGCAATTCCGGTTGGTCATGTACTGGTTAAAACGGTTCATGATAATGTCATAACGACGGAGATATTCCGGATTTGCAAGAACCGTTTCAAGAAACCCGGTGGGAATATCCCGAAGCAGTTTAACAGGATTATGGATATTTTTTTTCCATGCCTGCTGGTTGATCTGCTTAAAGAGCACCCGTGCCTCAGGGTGCCAGCTCCACCAGAGATTGTATGCCAGATCAACGAGTCCGGATATCCGTTCCGGAACATGGGGAAATTTCTCTTTGAGTCGATCATAATGGTCGTCCATTTATGCACCCACCTGATTTCAATATGGATAATGTCATGATTAATACTATTGGAAGTACAAATGAGCCGGAAAATCGAGGCCGCAAAATATTATTATAATCTGCTGACGCCATATCTGCCGTGCGGAGAGGTGACATTTTTATGAACACCGACGTTTGGGAGAACCTGTATCAATCCCTGCAAGAACCGCAGCCGGGTCCGGTAATTACCGGATTCAATGCCAATATTGATCGGATTATTCCGGTGACCCCCGATCTGTTAAACTCCCTGGAGCACCACACCGTGCCGGGGTTTGATGACCTTTTTGACCGGTTGAAACATTCAATGCGTTACTGTTCTGCCGATGAGGTGTTTGTAAGCGAACGTCCAGTGTACCATAAACTTGCAGATTCTTTTTCAACTTCGGGCACTCTCGCAATCGGAGGGCAGGCGGGGATTGCCGCAGTTCAGATGCGGAGACTTGGCATCACGTCAGTTACCTGCGCTGTACCTGGTGCCGGTCCGCAGACGTGTGATGTACTCGGGAATGCCGGAGTTATTCCCCTGGCATTTGAATCAGGGACCGGCGATCGTTCTGACATTATTCATCTCATTTTCGAATATCCTCCCGGCATTGTTCCTGTGGCGGAGGGTGTTGTGCCCCGGAGCAACCGGTTCATCATTTCACCGGCCCATGATCCATCTACGGTAATTATCCCGGGTGCATGTGAGAAATCTTTTTTGGAAAAAATTGCTTCCTGCGAGCGTGCATTCCTATCAGGCTACCAGTACCTGCGAACAAAACAGGAATTTGTTACATCTGCCCGTCAGATCCGATTGATCCGCAGCGTCAATCCCCTGATGCGGACACATGTCGAGTGTGTCTCAGGTGCACACCGGTCTGTGCTGGCGATGATGCTCCGTTATATTATTCCCAATACTGACAGCATCGGGCTCAATGAACAAGAACTGGGTTTATTCATGCATGCGTTGCGGGGAACTGACCCGGCGTCTGTGACTATACTGCCATCTTCTCCGGTTGCATACGTGCGTGAAGCTATCGCCCTTGCAGACGCCACGGGTGTGCCCCGGCTTCATCTCCATACATTCGGGTATTATATCCTTATCCTGAAACCCGGAACCGTACCGCCTGAAGTATCCCGAAATGTCCTCCTCTTTGCTGCACGGTTGACGGCCGATGCAGCGGGAGGGGATGAACAAATCCTGTCACAGGAAGGCCTCCAGGCGTACGTTACGGTCCGTGAAGTATTTGGTCCGGATGAGACCCCGGGAATCTTCCGGGTCGGTGATCGGGTGGTAGTATTCATTCCCACGTACATTTCACAAAACATTCAAAAAACAACAGGGCTTGGTGATGTTCTTTCATCCACTGCATTCGTTGCAGACCGGTTCTGATCGAAATATTCACTTTATTTTTTAATAATATCTAACATTTGTTAGTAAATTTCGTCCGATAAAAATTAGATTTTTGGGGTGCAATCCCTTAATATTCCACTCCCCGATGGATTCTGCGAGTTGAATACTTTGCTTTGAGTCAAGACGGCAAAAGGGCCGATTCAGGATGAACCTCAGATTGATGGCCTCGGATTTGCTGATGGCGGCCAACAGAGAGACCCATAGTACAATCCGGTCTCCGCTTGACAGCGCGGGTAACAAATCGTAATTGTCGTGTCTCAAATGAAGGATCCCATTCTCATCGAATTCTGTCATTAATTCAAAATCTGTATACGTCTTCTATATGACGGTCAACACCGTAGTTGAAATCATTTCCTTTAGTTTCTCTTCAGGAACGTTTGAGAACATCGACACTAGCGGGAGAATATTCTCTAATAAATGTCTGGGATTTTCATCGCCATCCCAAAAAAGCACAGGTAAAGATTGTTTTTTTGGATCCATAAGTTCTCCTCTCCGTGCGTCTCACTTTTTTCAAATTCGTTGTGTGCGGCAATAGTTTTTGTGATCCGGCCGGTCCGGGGATCCGGATCCCGGCCGTCCGGATCCCCCTCCGGAACCAGGTAAAATTTATCAGACGTAAATTTTTATGTCCTATAGGATTATCCTATAGACGCTTCCTTTAATTTTAACTAAAGGAAACGAGATAAAATCCAAAATTTTAGGGAGTCTCCGGCTCCGGAATCGCCGGAAAAACCGGATCGGATCTCCCGGAGGATATTGGTACTATTTTCGAAGGGGTTCTGTAAAGTTGTCGGCAGTTCAGATCTATTTCTCTCCGAAAAAAAGGGAACCGGCCGAAGACTTGACAGAACTGTGTCATGACATATATTATCGTTCAGCACTGAACAACAGATGATACAACACCTGTCGCGTTTGTCCGGATATAGCAGGATGAAGAAAGGAAAGAACCATGCAGAAAAAGACAGTGAAGGATGAAGATGTTTATGAGAAACGGGTGCTCGTGAGGGCTGATTTCAATGTGCCCATGGACCGGAACGGTAAGATCGAAGACGACACCCGGATCCGGGCCTGTCTTCCCACGATCACGTATCTGATCGATCACAGGGCCCGTGTCATCCTCTGCTCCCATCTCGGCAGGCCTCATGGCAGGATAGACGAGCACCTGCGACTGGAGCCGGTAGCCCGGCGCCTGTCGGAACTCTTACGAAGGCCGGTCGAACCGCTACGGGAGGCGATTGGACCCGAAGTTGAACGGGCCGTATCTGATATGCAGGACAGCGACATCGTCCTCTTGGAGAACCTAAGGTTCTACCCGGGCGAAGAGGAGAATGATCCCGGTTTTGCCAGCGAACTTGCCCGTCTGGCGGAGCTCTTTGTCAACGATGCCTTTGGTGCGAGCCACCGGGCACATGCATCGGTGATAGGGTTGGCAGATTATCTTCCCTGCGTAGCCGGTCTCCTTATGGAAAAGGAGATCGAGAAACTGAGCAGTCTTCTTGAGAACCCCGCCAGGCCTTTTGCTGCCGTCATGGGCGGGGCAAAGGTGGGGGAGAAGATCGAAATTCTGGAAAATATCATTTCCAAGGTGGATCTCATTCTAATCGGAGGTGGGATGGGTGCCACGTTTTTGAGAGGCCGGGGTTGTGATATAGGAATCTCTCCTGTGGAACCTGACAAGGTAGAACGCGTCAGGACGATCATGCAGAAAGCGGAAGCTCGTGGTGTAAGGATCCTGCTTCCACAGGATGTAGTTGTCACTGAAAAACTGGAAACCGATGCCCTTTTCCGGGTGGTGAGCGCAATGCAGATCCCCGCCAATAGCATGATCGCTGATATCGGGCCCCTGACAATTGCGAAGTTCACAAAAGAGCTTAAAAACTGCCTGACGGTGGTATGGAACGGGCCGCTGGGGGTCTTTGAGATCCCGCAGTTTTCAGATGGGACAAAATCCATTGCCACGGTCCTTGTAGATCTCAATGCTACGATCGTAATCTGTGGAGGCTCAACGGCGGAGGCCGTAAATCAGCTCGGGCTTGCAGACGAGATGACGCATGTTTCGACCGGCGGAGGAGCCACCCTCCAGTTCCTCTCCGGAAAGACACTGCCTGGGGTAGCGGTTCTGACTGACAAAGAGTGAAACTCATTTTTTTTGGATCTTCTGCGTATCAGTCACCAGAGAAATGAGGGTGAAGGGATTCCGGGTAAAGTTCACGGTCGTTCTGTCAGGTTGTCGGCAGGTCTGAATTGTAGAACTCGGAAGAAAAATGACAATCTGTCGAAGACTTAACAGAACCTAAATCGGATTACTTCCCCAGTGCAGGATAATCCGTGTACCCCTTTTCCTCACCGGTATAGAACGTTGACGGGTCTTCGCGGTTCAGCGGTGCATCATTCCTGAAACGCTCGGGAAGATCGGGGTTTGCAAGGAACGGTGTACCAAATGCGACAAGGTCCGCAAGGCCATCTTCAATCGCCCGGGTTGCACTGTCTTTATCGTACCCTCCGTTCAGGATCAGGGCCCCGTCAAATTTCTTGCGGATGAACGGAGCCATCTGTGCATCCGGGCTTATAGCCCCCAGTTTGCCGCCAACCGGTTCAACAAGGTGAATGTACGCGATGCCAAGTTTACTGAGCCGGTCTGCCAGGTGCCCGAAAGTTTCCCGGGGATGTGTATCCGAGATTGCATGGAGGTTGAAATGCGGCGAAATTCGGTAGCCTACCTTTTTTGCCCCCCATACCGCAACCACCGCTTCAGTTATCTCGACAGGGAGACGGGCGCGGTTATCCAGGCTTCCCCCGTACCGGTCGGTACGGTGATTCGAACCGTCCCGCAGGAACTGGTCCAGCAGGTACCCGTTCGCCCCATGGATCTCGACGCCATCGAACCCTGCCTCTTTTGCATAGGTCGCCCCGCCTTGGAACTCCTGCACGATTTTGGGGATCTCCGTAAGCCCGAGGGCCCGGGGTACCGGAATAATTTTCTTTCCGTAGGGTGTGTGGATCTCCTCATTGACCGGGAGGGCAGAGGGTGCAACCGGGAGGCCTCCCGATAGAAAATCAGGGTGCGACATGCGGCCCACGTGCCAGAGCTGGAGGAACATCTTTCCCCCGGCCCGGTGGACGGCGGAGGTCACCTTTTTCCAGCCGGCAACCTGCGCCTCTGAATAAATTCCGGGCGTCCGGAAAAACCCCACGCCCTGCGGGCTGACCTGGGAGCCTTCAGTGATGATAAGGCCGGCCGCTGCCCGCTGGACATAGTATGTGACCGAGAGCGGGCCCGGAACATTGCCCTCGATGGCACGGCCCCGGGTCATGGGTGCCATCACCATCCGGTTAGCAAGCCTGAGGTCACCTAAAACATACGGAGCAAATAAACTCATACAATCCTTCCTTTTGATTCTGCCTTCGAATACCTGTACCAGTCTGCATATCCTGCCGCGGAAACCGGGAGCACATCCACGTGATTCACCCGCACACCCGCGAATAAGTATCTGCCATCCGGTGTGAGATCGGGCTCCAGAGGAACTGCCGGTCCACCTTGGTTCGTCCCCGCCGTCCCCGCACCTGCGCAGTGGTGGGATCATCGATCATTGCGCTGATCCCCCATGCAAGCGAATCCGGCTCCGGCTGTACCTTGATCCCGTTGACAAACGTGTCGATATTCTCGGAAAGACCTCCAACATCACAGGCCACAACCGGTTTTTCCGCGCTCCATGCTTCGAGCAGCACAAGACCGAACGGCTCGTTCCGGCTCGGGATGACCACGAGATCGCAGGCGTTCAGGAGCCGGATATATTCCGAGTCCGGGATATACCCGACAAAATTGACGGGAAGATCCCGTGCCCGGTCCTGGAGATACTGCCGCATCCCCCCGTCCCCGGCTACGATCACTTTTGCGTCCCAGCGTTCGCGGCATACCTTCCGCAATGCTTCGATGAACAGGTCCGGGCCCTTCTGGTATACGAGACGGCCGATAAAAAGGATCAGGGGAGCGTAAGGATGAATTCCGTATGCCCGCTTCACGTCCCCGGGATCGATACCGGACCGGTACTGCTCCGGCACGATGCCATTTGGCACCACATCGCATTTCCAGTCGGGGACATTATAGAGCTGCATCACTTCCCGTTTCATAACTGATGAGACTGCGGTCACCTTCTTTGCGATAAGCCCGCCATACCATTCCTTGCCGGAGATTTCCTTGTACTCCCACCAGTCGCCATACTGGTTACCGTTCCTGCCGTATTCCGTGGAATGGAACGTAAGGATGGTATCCCGGTCCTGCAGCCGGTGGAGCGCCTGGACCGGGTGCCAGTCATGGAAATGCAGGATATCAAATTTCTCTTTTTTGTCGGACTGCTGGAACTGGTCGACCATCTGGTTACTCATGTTCTCACAATACTGCACGGTATTGTTTCCCTGAGGCCTGCAGTAATGATACGAGACTCCGTTGATCTCCAGGTCCTTCATCCACCCCCTGGTAAAGAAATGCACGATGTGGTCTTTTGCAAGGCTTTCCGCAAGCCTTGTCGCTGCACTCGCAAGGCCGCCCACGCGCTCGGCATAAAGCGATTCCCAGCAGAAGAATGCTACGTTAAGCGACTCCATAGTACTTTCCTCCTCTCGTCGAGTATCGTGACGAGCTCCTGCCGTTCCGCGAGCCCGCCGATCTCTTCGGATAATTTCTGGTCTAAAAGGACGTGTTCGATCCAGTGCGCGATGTCTCCCCGCACCTGATGGTACGTGATCGAGTCTGACGGTACCACCTTGAGCAGGCTGCAGAGCTGGTCCAGGCTGTATGCGGCATATCCGACATAACCTGAAGGCGAGGCAAAATGGAATGCCTCTTCCGGGGGCAGAGTACGCAGTGTCTTTGCCGACCGTTTATTTTTCATGAAGCGGACTGCCCTGTTCTCAAAATCGGCAAGGATGGCCATGTACGTCTTAAATGCGTCTTCTGCCTCGTGGTGACTGAAATAGTTGTGCACTTCACCGCAGGTCCCGTACTTGGAGGCCATGTAATAGAAGTGGTCGCTTGTCTGGAGGTACCGCCAGATCTTCTTGTCCTTGGCAAACGCGGCTGCCTTCTGAATGGCCGAATATGCCGTATGCTGCCGCTCGTTTCCCATCCATGCGGATACATCCTTTTCGACGTCTGCCCAAGAGATGGTATCCACGACATCGATCGTGCCCACCGGCGGGTAACTTTCCAGAATCTCCGTGGGCAGCTTTGTCCTGACCCCCCGTTTCTCCAACTCTTCGGGAAGGTATGAGAGGAAATTGAAGATCCCGGTCTCTTTCCAGAAATGCTCGCCAAAGGTCTCGTAATCGAGGAAGATATTCACTACATCTCCAGTGGTGCCGGCAATCCAGCCGGCATAGGTGTCTGCTGTCAGCGGGTACTTGTCCCAGCCCCGGTTGCCAAACCGGAACGCGATATCGTCGGAGAGCTGGACGTCGCGGAGGAGAACGGGCAGATCATTGCAGGAATAGATATGGTGCGGGCTGCGCCAGTCAAGGATCCGGTCTACTCCCTCGGTGAAGATCCCGGCATATCCCATCTTCTTTACACAGGAGGCGATCTGGTTGTTGAACGTGAACTCGGTATTCTCAAAGACATTGGGGCGGATCTTAAAAAGGTCGTACATCAGGTCGGCATGCATCCCGGCCTGCTCGATAAATTCCGATTTGTCGCCAAAACAGCCGGCAATACTGTGGTAATAGGTCTGCCCGAGGATCTCGGAATTTTTATGCCGGGCAACCTGGTCAAAGAGGGACAGGACATCGGGCTTCCACTTCTCCAGCTGTTCGATGAGCGTACCGGAAAAGGAGAATGTACAGCAGAATCCCTCGTCCAGTTTATCAAGGATGAGCCGGGTGGCCGGCAGGTAGCATTTTTCCGCCACCCGTTCCAGTACCTCCCGGTTGAGGTCGTCAAAATAGAGCGTCTCCAGATCCTTTTCCTTCTTCTTTGGATCCGGCGAGAAGTGCCGGTTCAGCCTGAAGGGCTGGTGCACTTCAAATCCGATACAGACATCTGGCATGCTTTTTTTACCTCCACTCCTGCTCAGTTTACATGGTACCTGTTCCTCCCGCTTTTTTTCAAGTTCCGGGATAACCACAGTTTCCCTGGACTGCACAGGATTTCATAGGATATGATTTTCTGTTCAGACAAGCGAGGGGACTTTTCGATTACCTGACCCTTCTCTTGGGAGATATAATAGAGTCTTTCCCGAAAATCAGATTTTGAAACAAGGTTTGAAATTATGAACTGTCTAAACCTATGATCCCGCGGGTTCTGTGCGTCTGCGGTTGAAATGCAAATTCTTTCGAGGTGCAAAATTCACCATCTACCGCAGATGCAACAGCACCTCCCGGACATGGTCCGGGTCACCGGTTAACTCCCCCGAGTTCCTGCTGAGAAGGTAGCCGGTACTGGTAAATGATCTGGCGCATATCATGCAGGTTCATCTTAAGGACTAGGAGTTTCTTTTCCCTGAGTTTTTTTAAGGCATAGCGTACTGTCCTCGGGGAATAGGCCGCTTTTTCTGCAATCTCCTTGTGGGTCATGGCACCACCGGTACCAAGGATCTCAAGGACCTTTTTTTGTGACTGTGGTAACTGATGCATAATTTATACCCGTTTTTTAAGATCAGCTGCAGCTGGCCCCGCATGTTCCCTCTTCCCGGTCCGCCGCTTCCTTGTCAGCCAGGATATGGGGGAGGCTTTTTTTTAGAAAATCATCGATCGTTTTCATTGTTCCCCAGGATTCCACGAGATAATCTTCGGAATTATCGGGGTCCGGCAAAATCAGGACATTGCCCTCTTCGTTCGGCCCGGATATGTACTTCCTTCCGATATGCAGGTTGTGCACGCCCTGCGCCCCGCCTTTTGGAATTCTAGCGTAGATGATCCAATAGGTCAGTTTGTCGGTCGCGCTGACATAGACTTCATGCTCCTGCTCAAATTTCTTTAAGAGTTCCTGTGTCTTTTCCTCCATGGAGGTCACCTTCTTTTCCTGCACTCCACCGGGACATGAGTTATTTTTCAGGATCAACGGATCCTTTTGGAAGGGAGTGCATCTTACCTGCTTTCGGTTAGAGAGAGGACTTTTATAGTATCTCTCCTGAAAAACAGGTATTGAAACTAATTTTGAAACATACGGAAAAAAAATTCACCTGGTTTTCGCCAAAAGACCCCACAACAGTTACTCGGGCTGTTCAAGAACAAGTTCCAGTATGCCATCGCGGAACTTTTTTTTACTGATCCACGATCCTGCAGGGACAGTGATTTTTTTTTTTGATATCCCCCTCCTCTTTTGAGGCAGATATGACAAGACGGGTCCGGTCAAGGTCGATTTTGATGTTCTCCTCGAGAACACCGTGAAGATGGCATAAGACACAGATCAATTTTCCATTTTTTGATATTCCTACCGGTGGAACGATAATGGGTTTTACCGTTTTCCACGGTTTTTTTGGTCTCTTCATACGATTCCTCATCTAGGAAAATACGGCACTGATTCCGATTTGCCAGGCTGACTGGGTATACCACCGGGAAAGAGACCGGTGCACCAAAACGCTTCCACATTCCGGATGCTTTTTTCCGTCGTGTCAGACGGGGGCATATTCTGGAGAGACATTTTATTCTTTCATTTTACCCGGGCGTATGATGGTGATGCTCCGGACAGGTATTCCGGGCACGATCCTTCCGGCGTACGCGGCTCGCAGGAAATGCCCAGAATGGATTCCTGTTTCTTTTTAGTGCAGGGGTAAACCCTTTGCCTGATGTCTCTTGTCCCCTGCGGTAAATACGTATTCAGATATCGCAGAATTTGATTCAATGTTTGAAACAACTGCCGTCAGATTCTGGTTTTTTTAAGGGAATTACATGAGGTGAACATTTCCTGCAGCACCGTGAAGGTCGTGCGGTAAAAACCAAAAAAAGATCAATCTTTTTTTGCGGGAAGAACGGATTCTTCACCCATGATGTGCCGGAAGACAAACTTAAACTCGATAAGACGCTGCCGGATGTATTTTTTCCCGGTTTCCGTGGGGTAGTATAACTTCGATTTGCCGGATACCTTTATCTCCAGATACCCGTTGTGCTGGAGCTCGTAGAGGTAGTTGTAAACCCGTGCCTGGGGGATGAGGACCTTGTACCGGTTATGGATCTCGTGGACAATATTAAAACCGGAGATCGGTTTTTCGAGAATCGAGAGAATGACCGGTTCAAGCAGTTTTTTTACCACGTCCTCGATAGTTGCCTGGGGGACCACGGCGATGGACTCAGGCGGGAACGTGGAATGGGCAAAGGAGAGCGTCGTGTCTTTACCGGTCGATACGATGATCTTTGCAATACCTTCCGAGAGCAGCCGGATCCGGTCATGATCGAGACCTGCCATGCTGACGGCGATAATGCCGGTGATGGGGGCACCGGTCTCCCTTTTTGCAAGAACTATGTCTTTTACCGCCACGATATCGTCGAATTCCCCCGTGTCGGAAAAATCAAAAATTACCTGGAGACTACCTTCTGAACCTACCGGGGGAATGGTCTCGGTGCATTTTTCAATGAGGGGTGGCAGCAAATAAAGTTCGCCGGGTTTTATACGCCGGCTAAAGAGCCGGCCGTTTCGGATCTCCTCAAGGAAATACTTTTTCAGCACGGACTGGTGGTAGGCAAAGAACATCCGCCCCCCTTTTTGTATCCCGGCCTCGATGGCGAATTTGAATATCGGGTCTTTTACAGACGAGTCCACGTAGAGGAAAAGGACAATGCCGGAGAAGATATCCTTTAACAGCACCGTTTTTATCTCGGGCAGGGCCAGGTACTCTGCCTCCTGCATCTCCCCGCCGGCAGTATCCGGGGAAGTCGCAGGCTGCAGCGGGGACGCGGCCCTGGCTGCCTCCGCGTTTTGTTTCATTTCCCGTTCCGCTGCCTTGCAGAACAGGGCTACTTCAATGACTGCTTTTATTTCCAGTTCATTGAAGGGTTTTACAATATAGCCGTACGGCCGGGCCTTTTTGGCTCTCTCGATAATCGCGTCATCGGCGTACGAGGTGACAAAAATCACCGGGATGTCAAGTTCTGAAAAAATGACCGCCGCCGCCTCGATGCCGTTGAGTTTTCCCGGCATAACAATGTCCATCAGGATCAGATCGGGTGAAAGCCTGCGTGCCTTCTCGATCGCATCCTCTCCCGATGCTGCCATGCCGGCAACCGTGTACCCCATTGCATGCAACCTCTCTTCGAGTTGCATGGTGATGATTGCTTCATCGTCGACCACAAGAATCTTTGGCATTTTTATCCTCCCGTTTTTGCGGGAAAATCGATCGTGACCTCTGTACCCTTTTCGGTGCTTTCGATAGTAAGCGTTCCCTGTAACTGATTTACCAGGTTGCGTATCAGCTTGAGGCCAAGGCTTGCCGTACGCTCCGGATCCACCTGGCCCGGGATGCCGGTCCCGTCATCCCGGATACTGATATGGACCTGTTCGCCCGTCCGGCGTGACAGTACCCGTATCGTCCCGTGGCTGCGCCCCTTAAAGGCATGTTTGAACGAATTGGAGAGGATCTCGTTAATGACCAGTGCACAGGGAATTGCAAGATCGACCGGGAGGGAGAAGTCTTCTGCATCCACCTCGCACCTGATACCGGGAGAGGAAGGTATGTAGATACCGGAGAGATCGGTTACCATATCCTGGATCTGGCCGCCTATGCTGACCTGGCCGGACTGGTTGCTCTCGTACAAACGGGTGTGGATCCGGGCCATGGTCTTGATCTTCAGCATCATGTCCGTGAGGATGCCGGTTGTCTCAGGGTCATGGGCTCGTGTTCTGGTCATATCAAGGAGGCCGGTAACGATCTGGAGGTTGTTTTTTACCCGGTGGTGGATCTCCCGGATCAGGGCCTCTTTTTCCGCAAGCGCTGCAAGGATCTTTTCATTGGCCTGTTTCTTTTCGGTCACGTTCCGGAAATATCCGATAAGGCCGTCAATCCCTCCTGCTTCATTCCTTGTAGGAACATATGCCCCGGAAAAGTAGTTTTTCTCGCCCTGTGCGTTTGTCAGGTGCATTTCACTGTTGACTGCGCCACCGCTTTCAAGAACCTGCCTCTTGATCTTTGTCAGGGCATCCGCATCCTCCCAGGAGAGAATATCGTAATCGGTTTTTCCGATCATATCCTGCTCGGTAAGTCCCAGCTGGGGGTTGATGACCCGGGTATACCGTAGATTTTTGTCCTGCACCAGAATATGATCCGGCGTGCTCGTTGCGATGACCCGGAATTTCTCCAGGCTTTCCTGCAGAGCGATCTCAGCCCGCCTGCGTTCGGTAATGTCACGGTAGCTCCACACACGGCCGACAATGGTGTCACCGATCTTCTGGGGCAGCGAGTACCTCTCGAAGATCCTGCCATCCTTAAGTTTTACTGTATCATAACTCTCCCGCCCCGGGTGGTTGTACAGGTCGTTGAGGCGGCCGGTAAACTCTTTGACATCCGCCACCAGCCTTGCCATATAGGCAAGCGCGATTGACTCACATGCGAAATCATCGAGCACATGTTCCGGGATATTCCATATAGCACAGAATTTCTTGTTATAACTGGTAATGGTTCGTGCATCATCGACCACAAGGATAGCATCACCGGTGGAATCGAGGGCTGCCCTGAGCAGCGACGCAGTTTGTTTGGCGGTCTCTTCTGCGTTCTTACGCTCCGTGATATCCTGCCCCTGGGCTATGGTGGAGAGTATCACAGCGCCATCAGTATCGTAGATGTTTGCGGAGTTCCACAGGACAATTTTTATGGATCTGGAAACATGCATGACCGGGATCTCCACCGATTCCCAGCGTTCCCCGCCGCTGGTCCTCCTTATCAATTCCATGGACTCATGGCGGGATTTTTCCGGGAACAGGATATCGAGAGGCTTTCCGATGATCTCGTCCGTAGACAATCCCGTCAAAAACTCGAATGCGTGATTGAACCGCAGGATCCGGTAGTCCGGGTTCCAGACGATGATCGGGGCATTGGCATAGTTAATCAGGCTCTCAAGGTACTGGCTCGTGCTTTTCAGGGTATCCGCAATCCTCTTTTGTGCCATTGCGGTAGCCACAAGTGCCGTTACTGCCTGCATCAGGTCCAGATCTTCTTCGGTAAAACAGGGTCGGTCACAGGTGCCAAAGGAAAGCGTCCCAAGGGTACGGCCCTGAGAAATAAGAGGATTGCATGCATACCCGGAAATGCCAAACGACCGGACCGCGCGTGTTTTTTCGTCTTCGGAATTGAGGATATCGGAAACCACCATCCGCTCGCCGTCGCGGAATACCCTGCCGCAGATGGCTTCCCCCAGGTTCAGGTACCGGATCTTATCAGCCTCCTCCGGTGAAATACCGGCATAAGCGTTCAGCTCCATCTGCTGGCCGGTTTCATCGACAAGATAATTGAAGAATACATGACAGGAAAGGAACTGCATCACCCGTTCCCCTATGCGCTGAACAACGTGCTCGGGCTTTTCAGAACCAAGGAGGAGCCGGGCGGACTCTGCAAGTATGTCTAGTTTCCCACCCTCCCGTTTGAGCATTTCTTCGCTCTTCCGGCGCCGTGAGATATCCTGGAATGTCCCGATAACCGAGGACAGGTGCCCCTCCCTGACTAAAGCAAGCCCTCTGATCTCCGTCCAGACTTCCTTTTTTGTCCCGGTTGTGATCATGATCTCGTGGGTAAACGGCTCGCCGGTGGCAAGGCACGTTTCAATACTTCCGCGGACAAGGATCTGATCTTCCCGGGAAAAATAGTCCAGGCTTTCGGAGAAGCCAGGCCGGATGTGGCCCGGGATCCCGAAGATATCGTAAACTCCGTCGCTCAACTGGAGATAATCGGTCTTTGGGTTGGCCTTCCACCCGCCGATCTTTGCGATCTTCTCGGTTTCCGCAAGGAATTGTTCGCTCTCGTGCAGGTCCCGCTCGTTTTTGATGAGGGTCTCGATCGTCTGCTTCAATTTCTCTTCTGCTGACACCAGGTCCTCATTAAGTTCTCCGAGATGTGCATTTTTGTCTGCAAGTTCCTGCTCTTTTTTGTCAAGGGTCTGGCCGATCATCTCCGATACCCGGCCAACAATGACCGAGGTAACCACGATAAAGATGACAAGGCTTGCCGAGATCATGATCTCATTGGAGATACCCAGCCATGCGGAAATGGTGTAAAAAAGGATGGTTTCACAGAGCGTAATCGCTACGCTTAAGGAGACAAAGGTCCTCAGCAGCCGGGCCCTGATGGAATTTCCCATAAAATAACAGACGGGGACCGTGGCAGGTCCTGCAGCGGCAATGAGCCCCAGACCGATAAAAAACGCAGCAATGGCAGAGGTAGCCGCAATGGGGATGATCGCTTTTGCAAGGATAAGCGGTGTCCCAAAAAGGTAACTTAAGGCGAGCACAAACCCCAGAAGCGTGAGGATGCCCCCACTCACGACCGTGATCTCCCGTGCCTGGAGGTGTGATGATGACAAAGGGAAGGGATCGATGCAGAAAAACAGCCCGGCCGTGGCAATGACGATGAAACCGGATGCCACTGGGGATATTGGCGTTGACAGGGGCCCGAAAAGCGCTGACCCTGCTGCAACAGACCAGGACTCAACGATAAACTGACCCCCATTCAGGCTGAATGCCATCTCAATACATTCCAGGCCGGCAATAAAGACCAGAACAGATTGTACAAGGATCCGCACGGTACGCCCGATCTGCTTGACGGACAGCAGGAGAAGGATGGCGCCAAAAAAGATCCATATGAGTGCAGCGCTTAGTGCAAGGGTTTTGCACCCGCTGCATACACTGCTCAAAAGGATACTGCCGGATATATTTCCGATAATACCTGCCACACAGATTACAATGGCAAGAGAGGCACAGGTGCAGGTAATTTTTCTTAAAAGGGCTGCATCCTTCACCCCGGGTGTGTCGTCAGTATTGGTAGGGGTGGCAGGTACTATCATCATCACTCTTTCCCTAAGAACAGATCCAGTAAATCCAGTATAAAAGAGTAAACCCCGTTATCAATATTTAAGGATTCCTCCACGTTTCAAAAAGTGACATAACCGGGAAGGGTGCCGGGGAATCTAGGAATTTACCTCTCGGGGAACAAAAAAGGCGTAGTGGAAAATAAAGAAGGATCATGATGCCGGAAGAAAACAGGAACAGTTCTGAATTATGTCACATACGGTGAAAACCGGGCTACTTTATATCTGCACTTTAAGCGATACCATACCCTTTTGAGTCCGGTGTACCGGAACAAGGAGTTGAGAAACACCATGCACGAACAGGGAATGCAGCAGCATGAAATGCTCATGACAGAGATGTGGGAAACGCTGAACGATGACCAGAAAAAGACATTGATGAAGCGCATGATCGATGGAAAAATAATGATGAAAGAGGGATTGATCAAACACTTCCAGTACAAGATCGAAACCATGAAAATGCTAAAGAAAATGCTGGACGAGTGCTAAAAAAGCAGGGTTGCGAAAACGTTTTCCTCTTTTTCTTTTTGGCCGGCGTTGCACTCATCATCGCCTCGGTGAGTGCACCAGCCGGGATGTTTCATTTCCAGGAAAAAGGGGCGATTTTCGCCGTTATTATCACTCTTTTTCGAACCAGTATTCGTTCTATAAAAAAACTAGCTGACAGGTCATCTGTTTTCCGCACTACCACAAGAGAGAGATAGTACCTGGTGACATATTCCTTGACCATACGGCGGGCGGAAAATGCCGCGCTGGTGCTTTTTATGGATTCCTTCATCATCTTTACCCAGTCATGAGGGATCCCATCCAGTGACGCGGAATAATAGAGCGGTGTTACCTTTTTTTCAAGCAGATTATAGAGGGCAACAGCGGCCGATTCGTCCTGTGTTTCAGGCGACGGGTCGCCTTCGAATGCCCAACCGTTCCTGCCATTGTATCCTTCAATCCACCAGTAGTCAAGGATACTCAGGTTGAGTACACCGTTTAACGACGCATTCATGCCGCTCGTCCCACAGGACTCCATGGGGGTATGGGGTTGTTCATCCAGACATCCACACCACGGACAAGGTACTGGGCCATCTGTTCCCCGTAATCGTCCACAGATCCGATCCTCCCGCCAAATTCCGGCTGCTGGGCAAATTCGTATATCCGTTGGAGGATCTCTTTCCCCTCGGTATCGGCAGGATGTGCTTTCCCGGCAAAAATAATTTGCACCGGACGCCAGGGATGGGTCAGGATCCGCCGGAGACTGTTTCTGTCGTGAAAAATCAGATCTGCCCGGTTTATAGGCAGAAAAACGACGGGCAAATCCGATGGTGAGGGCAGAGGGGTTGAGCATCAGGCATTCTGCCACAAGATTGCCGGGCTCGTTTAACTGGCTTCCCCATTTGATCCGCTTCTTTTCCCGGATGCGGACACAAGTTGAATGTGTATCCGGGGCCTCGCCCCGGATCCTCTCGTTGCTGCTCGATCATATCCTCAAAAATACGGATAGCATCGGGCTTAACGAACAGGAACTGGGGATTTTTATCCAGGCATTGGAGGAGCCGAAGCAAAGATTCCAGACAGTACCGCAGTCATCTCCGGTTGCACTGGTACAGGACGCACCATTGCCCTCGCGCATGCCACGGGCGTACCCCGGGTCAATCTGCATTCCTTCGGGAACTATATCCTGAGCCTGAAACCGGGCACCGGCCAGTCGGAATTATCCCGCAATGCCCTCCTCTTTGCAGCTCAGGGGCAGCCGGTCCTGCGGGGGGAAGCGGACCGGTCCTGTCACAGGAGAGGGTCCGGGCATATGTAGACATCAGGACAGCCTTTGGCCCGGACGAAACACCGGGGATTTTTGTGACCGGTGACCGGATCGTGATAATCATTCCCACCCTTATTGCACATCCCGTCCAAAAGACAAACGACCTTGGCGACATCATCTCCTCCACTGCCCTTGTTGCAGATCCTTTCTGATAGCAAAATCTTCCTGTTTCTTGGATGGAACTGTCCTTTCTCAAAAATTGTAAATAACGATCATTTTTATATCCCGTCTCAAGGATCATAAAAGACTGATGAGCATTCCGGATGACGTACTGCGGTTCCCGGATCCCGGGTGGATCCCTGCGGGCCGTTTTTACCGGGATGATGAGAAAAGGAGCAGTCAGGAGCCGGAGGAAGAACACTCCAGATCACTTTAGGCGTGACAAGGGGGTTTCGCGGGACTGCATGAGACAACCGGATCCCAAACCTGATTTTCAAATGGAGGAACCATCTGTGGAATCACTTAAAATAGCCATGTTCTGCTGGGAATCGCTCTACGCCGAACGTGTGGGCGGACTTGCCCCGGCCGCAACGCATCTTGCCGAGACCCTAGCACAATATCACGAGGTACACTTCTTCACCCGTGGCCAAGTCCCGGACCAGACGATTAACAATGTCAGCTACCATTACTGCCAGCCGCAGGGTACAAACATCGTGGAATACTGCAACAGCATGAGCTTTGGGATGGTAGAAAATTTCCACCGTTTCGATACCGGCCGGAAATTCGATTATCTCCATTTCCATGACTGGCATCCCGTGCAGGCGCTCCATATCCTTAAGGACCGGAACACCATCCTTACGTTCCATTCAACAGAATACGGGAGGAGCGGCAACCATTTTGGTGACTGGTGGGAATTTAAGGAGATCTCCGGCAAGGAATGGTACGGCGGCCTCATTGCAAAGCGCGTGACGTCAGTTTCCGCTACGTTGAAACAGGAGGTCATGCAGCTCTATAACGTCCCGGACTGGAAATGCGACGTGGTGCCAAACGGCATCGTGCCACAGCAGTACCGGGCAGAGATCAACGCAGCGGAGGTAAAGCAATCCTATGGGATCCTGCCAACGGATCCGCTCATCCTCTTCATCGGCAGGCTGGCCTACCAGAAAGGCCCGGACCTGCTTATCGAGGCATTGCGGAAGGTATGCAGTGAGCACCGGGATGCAAAACTGATCGTTGCCGGCGAGGGAGACATGCGGCAGGTACTGGTGGAGCGGGCTTCCAATCTCCCGGTAAATTTCATCGGGTATATCCCGGATTCCGAATACATCCGTCTCCTCAATGCCTGCGATCTCGTGGTCATCCCGAGCCGGAACGAGCCGTTCGGTCTTGTGCTGCTGGAAGCATGGAGCGCAGAAAAAGGGGTGGTGGCATCCAACGTGGGCGGGCTCTCGGAGAACATCGATTCGTTTATCGATGGCGTCAAGGTGGAACCGCAGGCCGAAACCCTTGCCGAAGGAATCAATGCCGTTATCGGCAAGCCGCAGCAGGCAGGGGCGCTTGGGAAACGAGGCAGGAAAAAGATCGACCGCATGTTCCTGTGGGGCCAGATCGGCGGGAAGATGACGGAGACGTATTCCCGGGTGGTTGCATGAAAATCGCGTATTTTGTCGATGAATTCCCTCCCTTCTTCCGGGGAGGTCTCGGGACATATGCTGACGAGATCTCCCGCCAGTTTATCCGGAAAGGACATTACCTTACGGTTTTTTCGCGGAACACGGGCAGGGATCCGACGTCGGAGACCCGGCCCGGCATCGATATCCACCGTCCGCGGCTGATGAATATTTCCGATATTATTCCTGTCATCAACCCGGCAGAGGTAAAGACGTGGGATGGGAACGGGCAGGAATTTTTCGCAGAAACCATCCTGTACAACCTGCTTTCCTCATCCAAACTGGTAAATTACCTCGTTGCAAAGGAGAAACGGCAGTACGACCTGCTGGTCTCCCATGACTGGCTTGCAGCACTTGCCGGTATCACGGCTAAAAAAAATCTCCAGAAACCGTTTGTTTTTCACTTCCATTCAACGGAACAGGGAAGGAATCCTTCCGGCTCACCTACAATCAAAGATATCGAACGCCTCTCTGCCACCATCGCGGACCGTATTGTCACGGTCAGCTATGCTATGCGGGACGAACTGGTAAGTTATGGGTACGCAGAGCAGAAGATCCGGGTGATCCACAATGGCGTGGACGAGAAGAAATATGATCCCGCACGGTTTTCCTTACGCGAGATCGAATCATTCCGCGAAAAGATAGGGGTCGGGCACTCCCCGATGATCTTTTTTGTCGGCCGGCTCACGTGGGTGAAAGGGGCGGACACGCTGGTCCGGGCCATGATTCATATTGTAAAAGAGATCCCCGACGCAAAACTGGTCATTCTCGGTGTCGGCGACATGGAGCAGATGCTCGTGCACATGGTACACAACCACCACCTTGAAGAAAACGTTATCCTCCATTTCAGGATGGCGCCGGAAGAGGAGCGCATCTTCTATTACGCTGCTGCAGATGTCGTTGTCCTTCCCTCGAAATACGAACCTTTTGGCATTGTCTGCACTGAAGCGATGTCCATGGGAAAACCGGTGGTTGTTGGCGCACGGGGGACCTCGGGTTTCCGCGAGCAGGTGATACCCGAAGGGGAAGGGATCTGCGGCTACCACATCAACCCGTACGATCCCCTTGATATCGCAAAGTTTACCGTCGAAATCTTAAAGCGCCACGACCTAGCCGAAACAATGGGCAGGAACGGCAGAAGCCGGGTGATCGAACATTTTACCTGGGATACTGCCGCAGAAAATACCCTGATGGTCTACCGGGAACTCATAGACGAATAAAAATTACCAGGGAGATGCGTGAAAAGTGTTCCAGTACGGGCGGGAGGTCAGGATTCCCGAAACAGCCCGGCATCTTGAATTTCTCATGGCTGCGTACCATGCGTACGCATCCTCGTCCGTGGGTGGTAACACGAGGAAATACCATGGGCTTTTTGTCCGGGACGCACGTGTGCTCCTTGCCGGGCTCGATGAACGGTTAAACGGGATCCAGCTTTCTGCACAGCAGTACGAAGGCGCACCAAATGACGGAGGGCTCCGGTACCTTGCGGGGTTTTGTGCCTATCCTCCATCGTGGCTGTACTGGATCGACGATATTGTCGTAAAAAAGACGATCGGGTTTGACGGGAGCCTCTCGGTCACCTACGATATTACCGGCGATGCGGAGCTGTGGGTCCGCCCTCTTATCACCGACCGGCCGGTGCATGCTGTTATGAGAAATACTGTCCCGGACTACACCCGCGAATCCGACGGATTCCGGTGGGCCGGTCTTTTTTTCAGCGGGGATCTTCCGTATGACACAGACCCGGTCACCTACCGGAACGTGTGGTACCAGCGGGAGTACGAACGGGGGTACGAACCGGTGGAGGATCTCTATTCCCCCGGGGTATTCCTGGGCCGTGTACGGGATGCCGCCATCCAGTTCCGGTGCACCGGGGATGCACGCGATCCCCCGAGCCAGCCCCGTCCACGGTCACCGCAGGCCATACCGGATTGGCTGGACCGGGCAGCGGATGCATTCTGCCAGGGAGACGAGATCATTGCCGGTTACCCTTGGTTCTGCGAATCATGGGGGCGCGATTCGGCAATCAGTGTAACCGGCCTACTTACCGAACGCGGGAGACGCGATGAGGCCCGGGCCGTGCTCAAACGGCTTTCTGCCCTAATGAGGGATGGCGTTGTCCCCAACAGGGTTCCGGATAATTACCACACGAGCGATGCCTCGTTATGGTTTATCCATGCCCTCACCCGCTACCGGAGGTCCTTTGGGGACGATCCCTTCATGGAAGAGATGAAGCCGGTGATCGAAACGATTCTCGCAGAATATCCCTCATCCCGCGTTGCCCGACTGGATCACGACATGATAACTGTTGCTCCGGGGAGTACGTGGATGGATACCGCGTTCACGCCCCGTGCGGGAAAACCGGTGGAGATCAATGCACTCTGGGTATATGCCCTTGCAGAAGCCGAGGCAATGGGGATCCCGGTGCCGGTGAGTTCTGAATCGGCACACACAGCATTCCGGCAGTTCTGGAACGAGGAAAAGAAATGCCTGTACGACGTGATTGATCCGATAGATCCTTCGGTCCGGCCAAACCAGGTGATCGCGATCGCCCTTGGCCTGGTCAGCCCGGAACAGGCAACAGCTGCGCTTGGCACGGTCTCCCGGGCGCTCCTGACGCCGTACGGGCTTCGCACGCTCTCGCCGTCGGATCCAGATTACACAGGGAGGTACTCCAGCGACCGCAGTTATCATAACGGCTGCGTCTGGCCCTGGTTTACCGGATATTACTGTGAAGCGCTCTTTAAAAACGGCATCCCCCGGGAGCGGGCAGCACAGATTCTCATCCCGATCCTTGCTCACGGGCGGGAGGCGGGGATCGGGTACATCTCCGAGATTTTTGACGGCGATCCGCCGTTTTTTCCCAACGGGTGCATTGCCCAGGCATGGAGCGTGGCAGAGGTTGCCCGGGCATGCCGGATGCTGTACGGGCCTGTATGAAATTTTCGGAGATAAATGATAAAACATGTGGGAATCTGCTTACATCGGAATATCCGGCCCTGCCATAATGATCCGACAGGAGGAAGCATCAATCGTTTAAATTTGTAGAAAAAAACTGTGTTCAATTTACCGGCGGAGGATGAGCGACAAAAAGATGATCCCAAGAACAATCGTGACCGCCATGAGTGCGATCGTGATCCGCCCCAGCCAGCGATGGCTCGTACGGACAACAGTTTTTGTGGTATGAACTCTCCTGACGCTGTACCCCAGCAGAAGAGCGATGATGACCAGGATTCCGGTTACTATGCCAAAAATCTCGTGGATATTCCGGAGAGGGGGAAGGCCGGAGAGCATAACCATGTACACGCCAACTGCGATACCTGCAAGGATACAGGCGCCGCCACAGACCTGGAGAATGGTGTGTGTTTTGTACCAGTCCTTGGTCTTGTGGTACCGTGCAACAATAAATCCGGTGAGAAGGAGAATAAAACCTGTCAGCATAAGGGTGGCATGATACGGCCAGTAGATACCAATTCCCTGGTCGAAGTACCCGGCCCCGGGTGGTGCCGTTGGGGAAAGAGCGAGGGCCGGACAGCACACGGCTGCAAGAGCAAGAACTATGAGAAGACGGGAAAAGATCCATCTCTTCTGTCCGTATATCCGGCATGGTGCCGGAGGTGTGCTCGCGATTTTCGTCATGCAAATCTCGGTCAGTGGCGACATAGACGGATACATGGATAATATCTTGTACCGGTATTTATCCTTTGAGAAAAGTACTACGGTGAAAAACAGTGCTGGTGCATTTTTGGTACTTTTTCAATACCGGCCCTTTATGAGCCATGATGTGGCAGGTCCAGTAAGTCCCGTTCATGCACCAGGCCCCACTTGCTCTAATCCGGGCTCAATCTGGCCTCCGATCGGCGTCCGATCATGCCAAAAGAAGCCCGTATCGGGCTCCGTTTAAAAATAACCCCAATTTGGCCTTATTTTTCCAATCGGACAAAATAAAACGTCCTCATAAACGCATATTACGGCCCGATCTCAGGTCTGTATGGGTTTTGGTTGATCCTGAAAACAGTGACCCATAATGGGGCGATATGGCCCGATTATGGGCATTATATCGGGCTCAATTTTGGCGTATTTTTGCAAATTGGCAAATATAATAGCGCAGATTTTTGGGGGTAACAATCGGACGGTTTTACGGGCGTATTTTTGGGGAGAACAGGTAGGACAGAGGTCACCACAATAACGCTGGATCAATTCGGGCAGTGCATCCCCGCAAGCGCAAACCTTTGCACTGCCCTCATCCCGTTCCGACAAAATCGGGAGGGAATTAAACGGTGTTTATGCGTGACACTGCCAGTGAGCATCGTTGCAACGGGTGTTTTCAGGAAATAGAAAGTAACTCGCGGATTTTTAGTCCGGTACCTCGATATCAAATCCGGCCGCACAAAAAAAGCGGCCTGAATTGAAAATAAAAAATACACCAAGGCCTTCGCGGGCGTGGCATCCCTCACGCCCGTTTTCTTTTTCCTCCAGAAAGAAATCATATGTTGCCCCCGCCGGAAATTCCGGTACCGGGACCGCGAAAAGGGAGGGGATCCTTATGTCCCTGCTTGCGTGCGGCCCCGAGGGCGCGGCAAGTCGCTTTAGGTTCCTGCCGGCTGGTCCAGTGCATCTCTTATTGCAGCAAGGAGGTCCTCATTGGATACCGGTTTTATGAGGTATGCGAAGGACGATATCTCTTTCGCCTGTTCAATCCGGCTCCTGTCCGAATATGCGGTCAGAAAGATGATCGGGATAGTATACTGGTGCCGGATCTTTTTTGCGGTCTCGATCCCGTCAAGCGATCCTGCAAGCCCGATATCCATCAGGATAAGATCGGGCTTGGGAGATTTTTCGAGCGCCTGGAGCGCCATCTCCCCTGAGTAAATCGGGTCGGTAAAACTGTACCCGGCCTTTTTCAGCATTTCAGTCAGGTGGAGGGCGATCAGGCCCTCGTCTTCCACAATCTGTATGATTTTTCCTGTCATGTTTTAATCCCTGGTATCCTTAAGGCGGAAAATAAACTCAAAGCCCCACTCCGTGTGTACTTCGATCTCCGCCCGTAGCTGGTGGCGGGCGAGGAAGGTTACCAGTTTGAGGCCGAGCGATTTTGTTGTAAGCGGATCGAACTCCTCCGGTAACCCGCAACCGTTGTCAGCTACCGTGAGGACATCCGTCCCGTCATCATGGGCAAGCGAGATCCTGATCGTGCAGGGTTCTCCCCGGGCCGCCATACAATCGAACCCCGGTGGGAATGCGTACTTCAACGAGTTGGTCACCAGTTCGTTGATGATCAGGCCGGCGGTTGTGGCCCGTGCGATATCGAGGGTCACTTCATGAACTTCGATAACCAGCCGGATCCTCGAACGTTCTGCATAAGAACCGGCGATCTGGCTGACAAGGTTGTTCAGGTAGGTTTCCATATCCACGTTTGAAAAGTTCCTAGTCCGGTACAGGGTTTCGTGGATCAGTGCCATGCTCCGGGCCCGGTTCTGGAGATCTGTTCTCAGGGCCCGGCCCGCTTCGGTGTCCTCATAGGTGCCATCAAGACTAAGGAGCGAGATGAACGCAGTCAGGTTGTTCTTGACCCGGTGGTGGATCTCGGCAAGGAGGATCTCTTTTTCTGCGAGGGCTTCCTTGAGATCAGCCTCGCTTTTGATCAGTTCCTGCTCGCGGAGGCTGAGTTCTTCGATGTTCTGCCGGAGTTCTTCTTCCGTCGATGCGATTTCTTCATATGCAGCGTTAAGTTCATCATTTTTCTGCATTAATTCCTTTTCTGCCTTTTTGCGTTCGGTGATATTACGGGCAATGGTGGATGCACCAATAAGATTTCCCCAACTATCCCGTATCGGTGACAATGTCAGGGAAACCGGGAACACCGTCCCGTCTTTTTTCATCCGCTGCGTCTCGTAATGAGTGAAAGACTCGCCGCTTTTGATCTTTCCGAGGACATATTCAATATCGTCGACCTCTCCGGGGGGAACGAGGATGGATATGTTTTTTCCAATCACTTCAGCTACTGAATAACCGTAAATCTTCACAGCGCCGGCATTCCAGCTGGTAATGGTACCATCAAGGGATTTCCCGATGATAGCATCATCAGAGTCTTCGACTATGGCGGCAAGGTGGGCTCTCTCCACCTCAGCTTTCTTCGGCTCGGTGATGTCGTTGAAACAAATGCCAACCTTACGGCTTTCCTTCCCGCCAATCTTGAAGGCACGGACTTCGTACCATCGGTTCAATGCCCGTGCTTCATTTTCAAAATGTAATGGTTCGCCAGTAACTGCGATTTTTCCATAAATTTCAAACCAGTGTTTTTCATGGTCCGGAGCCAGACTGCGCATCAGTTTGCCTTGTGCATTATGCAGACCAGTTTGCCTTTCAAACGCCTCATTGATCTCAAGGAATCGATAATCGACAGGTTTTTCGGCCGAATCGAAAACTACTTCGATAACGCAGAATCCTTCAATCAATGCGTTGAACCTGGTCCGATAAAGTTCCTCGCTCTCCCGGAGTACCTCTTCTGCCTTCTTGCGCTCGGTGATATCACTGACAAAACCGTTACGGTACAAAGGAAGACCGGTTGCGTCATGCATAATATTAATCTTAAGCGAGAGCCAGCGGTACTCTCCTGAACTTTTCAACCAGCGAACGTCGTACTCGCCATTTCCTTCTTCCTGGATGCGAGCGTTCTCTGCATCGAACCGCGACAGGTCATCAGGATGCACATGACTTCTGGTTTCGTGGGCACTCATCTCGATCATCTCCTGCGGCGAATAACCATAGATCGAACTACACGCAGGACTGAAGTATTCATATCTTTTCGTCTGAAGGTTCAAACGAAAAATAACAACGGGGGAATTGTCCATAACGGAGCGGAACCGCTCTTCGCTCTCCCGCAATGCCTCCAATGCCTTCATGCGATCGGTAAGGTCACGGATGATGCAGGTGCTTACCCATGTATCCCCCACCATGTGTCGGGACAACGCCAGTTCCATGGGGAACGTGCTCCCGTCTTTGCGACGGGCGGTGATCTCCATGGATTTTTGCAGGGCCGAATCTGCGTGGGGAGGTACCGGGCTCCGTAAATTGCTTTTTATGATAGGGGTAAATTCATCCGGTATTATCCTCCGTAAAAAAGACGAACCTGTTGCTTCAGCGAGCGTATACCCGAACATCTTCTCTGCCGCCCGGTTCCATACGATCACCCGGTCGGCCGAATCAAAAACCACAATGGCGTCGGTTGCGGTCTCGATGAGGGCCCGGTAACTCGTTGCGGCTTCACCAAAAAACCGGGAAAGCATGTTGCTTGGCGGGATGCCGGTCTGGCGGGCGCTCCGTCCAAGGGCGATAAACGCGATGAGGATATAGACTCCCCCGAGATACTGGGCTGACCTGCCGACCCAGCCCAGCGGGCTGCCGAGCACTGATGGGAAATGAACCGCGAGGAGACCAATCCCGATCAAGGCAAGGCCGATCGAGTACCAGAAGAAAAATTCCTCCCGCTCCCGGTAATACAGCCAGAGGAGAATTCCGGCTGCCAGTGCGAAAAATTCAATCGCATTCGTGATAAGAATCTCCCGTAACGGAGTAAAGCCCACGCCCGGAATAAAAAACGGGGGGATCGCCCCGGTTACGGCAGCGATGGCAAAGGAAAAGACGATCACAACAGACCCGCCATAGAGGAGGGTAACTTTGAGCCCGTCGTCAGGTTTCTGTTGTGGTACAGTTCCGGAGAGAGCTATCAAGATCCCAATAAGCTGGAGAAGAGCGCCGGCACAAAAACTGGTGTTCTGGACGGTGATGTTGGCATTCATGGAATCCGGCAGGTAGTTGACGATGCCGGCAGCGATCGCCCCAAGGCCGAGCACCAGCATGCCGGTCCCTTTCAGTAGTACGCCGGTTGATCCGCTGCCCCTGAAGGATACGTACGCAACATACGCAACATAAAGTGGGATCAGGCCCAGGAAGAGCGAGTTAAACACCAGAAGCAGGATAGGTGGATTGAATGCGGCTTTGATATTTGCGGCCAGAAAAACCGCAATAAGAATAAGATAGACCGGGATAAGCAGCAGCGACAGTATTTTCCGGGTATCAGGGGTCATCGAGCGGCGTCAGTTCCTGAAAACGTTCATTTCCACGAGAGTAATGGTGAACTATTTAAAGGGTTTTCAGTATCCTGATAAGATAAAGGTTGTTGTTTGCTGATGCTGTCGCCATTCCTCACGGAGGGGGCTTTTTTATTACGGATATGCCGGGACTATCCTGCAATGCCACTTTACTTCGCACAGTAGTAATCGCCAGTGAGTTTGTACCGCGTATGCACGCCACACTTCGGGCAGTTGCATCCTTCCCTTTTCATCTCCTGGGCCATAGGGGATTCACCCCGGCCACAGAATAGAGGGGGGCTTACCGGTTTTCAGGTTATTTGCCGCATAGGTCGGGCACGACCCACAAAACCTCCCACAGACATCGAGGTTTGCCACGGACTCATCCACTTTTGTCATTCTTTATTCCCTCCGCGGATTGTTAACAGGAAAGAATACATCAATATATCGGAAGATCCCGGAATAGGAAAACAGCGTTTCCGGGAAAACGTTTTCTGCACGGATTTACGGCAGCCTCCAAAAAAATCATGTCTGAATCTTCATAGAATGCCCAGGAGAAAGGAGAGCAGGCTTGAAAATGCCGGGGCCGCAAGGAACCTGTGGGGCAAAAATCCGCTCATTTATCCAGAGCATAACAGGAATTCTTACTGTAAATATCATTCCGACCCTGTGTCTTGTTCATGCCTAGACAGCCGGTTCATATTTATATCTTTCAAACAATGTCACAGATTTTGTAAACCCGGCATAGGATTATGGAATGCGGGAGGGATACCGGGTCATCAATTTCCTCCCTGTCTTAAAAAATGTGGGAGGGCAGGAGTTACATCATTATGGACAAGGAGAATCTTTTCATCAGTATAGATTTTGACAAAGGGAATTTTCCAAAGAAGCATACCTGTGACGGCGAGGATCTCTCCCCGCTGATCCATATCGACCGTATCCATTCCCCTTATCTCGCGATCATTGTTGACGATTGGATCGGACCTTCTAAACGTTTCACTCATTGGCTGATGTGGGATTTCGAATCCAGGCCGGTCATACCGGAGAATATTCCCCGGGCCGCATTGATAACCTTGCCCTTCACAGCGGTTCAGGGAACAAACGATTTCGGGTCAACCGGGTATCGGGGCCCCTGTCCTCCCCAAGGCAAGGTGCATACCTACTACTTCAATGTGTACGGGCTTGACGCGATACTGGGAATTCCTGCAGGGTCAGGGCGGGATGTCCTTGAGAATGCAATGAATGGACATATGGTACAGTACGGCGGCCAGGCAATTGCAACATACAGCCGGTAAAACCGGTTTTTTCTTTTTTCATTCGTTGCTGGAGGCTGCTGAAATATACAAAACCGCGTATCCTGCTTCCACTCTCATTGCCCGATGCCGGTTATGAGGCAAAAAAAGATCTTATTTACGGTACCTACCTACTCGCGGGATTCGAAATATTTGAGAGCCTTCGGGGCGTGCTTTTTTACTTCCTCAAAGAAATACCCGACAATTTTTTTGTCCGAATCTGCTATCGAGCCATTGATCGTTGCAATCAGCCAGTTGGGCAGGTCCGGGTTCTTGTCAAGGACGTTCATGACAACAACAATGGCTTCATCCACATCAGTATTTGTTTTCCATCGGTACGGCATACAAGGTTCACCTCTCTTTTACTCCGGCCGCTTTTTTACCGCCGTGTCAAAAACCATCCAGTTCCGTTCCCATTCGGGATTTTTCATCTTGAGTCTCCCAAGAACCATTTTTTTGAGTTCCTTTGTGGCGATGCCGTCTGTGGCATTCTTTTCTATATCCGAGGCTATGGTCCGTGCCACATCAACTGGTGCACCGGATTTTATCGCACTCACTACGATCTTTTCGGCCACGAACGGTTCTTTGCGGCCGTCCCTCTTTTTTACCATAATCATGTTTTTGTCACCTCCGGAGAGACCCGACCCGGTCCTCGCTGATCCGGAATCGTATTTCGCATTAAAGATACGCTGTCATCTCCCACAATGAGCCCTCATCACACTGCATCATAGCATTTTTCCCGTTTATCATTTTTTGAGACCACCATTGAAACAACCGACCGGATGCTTCCCGGTCTTTTACACGGTGATTTCAGGGAGGAGGATATCATGCTCATGCAACCTCCCCAACGTATTGAAGATTTATTCAGTAGCTTCCCACATACGACATCGTAGATTGGGTCGGCATAACTGTTGTCGAGAGAGCCGCAGGAACCTCAGGGATCGTACCAGTGATATTGGCAACATACCAGAGGTTGTTGAACCCCTCGCCAGTTGTGTCACCAGGTTTGGTATCGTTTGCGTAATAATAAAGCGGCATTCCCATGAATGCAGTCTGGCTCCTGCCGTCAGCTCTTATCACCGTGCTGAACGCTGCCGGGTCCAGTACTGACGGGGCACTGACTGGGCTTGCATAGAACGGGGGCCATTTTGCAAGGCAGGTACCTGTGCAGGCACTCATGCCCGGGGTATCCTTTGCAAAGTAATACAACGTGTTTCCCATCCTGTCGGTAAGGAACAGGCCAATGGTGTCACGCTCTGCAATCATCACGGTTTCATCAGGCTTTACCACGAACCAAACCTTGTTGATGTTCTCCCCGGAAACAGCCCCGGCCCCGGTGTCACCCTGGAAATAGTAGAGCGGCCAGCCCCGGTAGGTGGTCTGGTTTGTCCCGTCAGCCCGAACAAAGGACGAAAAATCGGATATCACAAGCGGAGGCGACACCGTGACTTTATCGCCGTAAAAGATCGGCCAGATGCCGGCACACGAACCGCTGCAGGTGCTTGCACCGCTTCCCGGTATGTCAGCGGCAAAATAATAGAGTGTCTTTCCCTGCGCATCCACAAGGATGTTACCTACCGGGCTCGTGGCAATCCTGATTGTATCAGATCCCGGGGCAACCAGTTGCTGGGTTACCTGTTGTGGCGCCTGCGCAGGTACCGTGTTCTGGGTGCATCCCGTAATGAGAAGTACTGCGGTCAATAACAAAAACACTCCAAGAGTAAGACGATCACTCATACAACCACTTCACCGTACGAGCGTCTCTTTACCGGAACGGCAGATAATTATTCCTTCGATTTATAAATTTTGGGACAACTCCTGAAAATATCCGGTATTTGCCGGCTTTTGTGCCTTTTTTTCAAAGCCCGGGGGTATTATTCGGAACAATCTCCGGTATGCGTCCGCAAACCGCGGGCACACACCGCGAGGGCTTCTGTTGCCGTAGGGAAGATATGCGGGATTGCTGCAAGATCATCTGCAGTCAGGTATGTCGTAACCGCGATGACCCCTTCCTGGATCATCTCCGTTGCGAGCGGCGCACAGATGTGTACTCCCAAGATACGCCTGCTCCCCTGATCGGCGACAATCTTTACCATGCCCCGGGTGTCACCATCGATCGAGAATTTTGCCAATGTATCTGTTCGGATGCTATGCGATATTGGATGCAGGCCGGCCTTGAGTGCTCTCTCTTCGGTCATCCCCACTCCGGCCACCTGAGGCGTAGTGAAGATCCCGTGGGGGAGGATGGCGCTGTTGTACGATAGTTTCAGTTCCCGGAGGGCGTTGGATGCGGCGATCTCGCCGCCATACTTCGCCGCTGTTTCAAGCATGGGTTCGCCGATCACATCGCCAGCCGCCCAGATATGCGGGGCCGAAGTCTTCAACATCGTATCGATGATGACGGCCCCGTTTTTGTTTACGTCCACTCCTGCAGCACCGCAATTGAGTTCCCGCGTGTTCGGGGTACGTCCGGTTGCAAGGAGAAGATGGTCTGCGGAGATAATCCGTTGTTCTCCTCCAATGCCCGCAACGACTGCGACAGACTCTCCCGATCGTTCAACTCGCTTTATTTCAACACCGGTAAGGATCTCAATACCTTCCTGTACGAGATAACCGGCCATCAGGTTCGCAATCTCCGGTTCTTCATCTGGGAGGATCCGCTGGCTCCTCTGGAGAAGAGTGACCCTGGATCCCAGGTGGGAATAGAGCTGGGCAAACTCAATGCCCAGCGCTCTCCCACCGATAACGATGAGAGTAGCGGGGATGTGGTCCGGGCTGAGTGCGTCCGTGCTTGTCAGGAACGGGACTGAGTCTATCCCCTTCATGGGCGGGATTGCAGGATATGAGCCAGTTGCAATGATGAACTGTTTTGACGTAATTTTCCTGTTTCCGGCCTGGAGGGTATGAGGAGAAAGAAACGTTGCTTCCCCTTTGATAAGCTCGACGCCGAGCCGGGCAAAAAGATTCTCGCGCTTTTTTTCTCTCAGGCGCTCCTGCAGTGCATTTTTTTCCGCAAGAACCTCACGGAGATCGAGCCGGCTCTCAATCCTGATCCCAGAATGACCATGGCCCCGGTAATAATCGTAACCGGCCAAGGTGAGGAGGAACTTGCTGGGGATGCACCCGGTGTTGACACAGGTGCCCCAGAGCGGGCCCCGCTCGACCATGGCGACGCGGGACGCACCGAGATTGACGGCTGTTGTTGCTGCCGCTACGCCGGCAGCACCGGTCCCGATAATAACGAGATCGTATTCATCAGTCATACCGGGTCACCCGCGTTCCCCGAATCGGGCCGGGCAGGGTGAGCAGTGCATCGTAATACATCATCCCGGCCCGTGGCAGCATCCTGTAACCACCGTAAACAGTCATCTTCTGGTACATCCTGGTCATTCCTTCTCCGGCATCCGGATCCTGTGCATCGGTACAGCCCGGACCTCCTGCTTGCATTTTTTCATTGTTTTACTCGGGTAGGATCCGGGAAATTCAGCCGGTTCTTTCATCAGGCTGCACTGAGGAAATCCTCCCGGGCTGTTTTCCGCTCATTTCCGGATCTGGTCAAAGCGCTTTCCAACCTCATCCCAGTTTACGATATTCCAGAAAGCGTCGACAAATTTTGCCCTGTCGTTCTTGTAATCAAGGTAGTACGCATGCTCCCAGACATCAAGAACCATGACGATGCCAAAACCGGGGAAGACGTTTGCATTGTGTTTCTCGATCTGCATGATGAGCGGTCGCCGGGTCTTCCTGCAGAAGGTTAGTGCGGCCCACCCCGATCCCTCAGCCCCGGTTGCGGCCCGGGTGAACTCCTTTTTGAACCGGTCGAATTTCCCGAACTCCGCATCGAGTGCTTCGGCAAGGACTCCTTTTGGCATTCCGCCCCCGCCTTTTCCTGCGGGTGCAAGGTTCTCCCAGAACAGGTTGTGGAGTTTGAATCCCCCTAGGTGGAACGACAACTCCTTGAGTGTTGCCTTCACATCGAAATCCGTGTTTTCCTTGCGTGCCGTGTCGAATTTCTCATAGATGGCGTTTGCACCGTTGACATAGGCCTGATGATGCTTCTGGTGGTGCAGTTTAAGCTGTTCTTCAGAAATATAGGGTTTCAAGGCTGCATAGTCATAGGGCAGCTTGGGCAATGTATAGAACTTGTCCGATTCCATGTTCAAAACCTCTCCATAAAGGACGCATCCTGAAAGGAACAATCCTTCACCGGCCGGGGTATTTACCGGTGAATTTTAAAGGATCTCTCCTGAAAATCAGATTTTGAGACACAAGGTGAAATGATACGTCCACCTTCTCCTGACCGTGAATGACAGGAAAAGGGCTAGATCCGTATGCTATTCCTTCACTGGTGCTGGTGCATCTGCGGGAGATGCCCATATTTTTCTCTTGTTGATTATACCAAAACTCCCTTTATTGCACCAGAACCCTACCCGACTCCCTCCCGGTAACCTGATTGGATTGATAATCCGGCCACTTACATCTTCATCGGACCCGCAAACCGAAACGTACCTTCCGGTACCGCGATCTCAAATCGTGCACCCTTGCCCGGAACACCGGTCTCGCTTATGGAAATCCCGGTAATTGACAGAATCTCCCGGGAGAGAAAAAGGCCAAGTCCGGTATTTTTCCCGAAACCGCGTTCGAAAATATGTGATTTGTCTTCCTGTTGTATTCCGACCCCGTTATCCGCAATGACGATCGTAAGCCCGGTGCCGACGGGATGATCCGATATGCTGATACGGGTAACTGCGCCTCCGTGTTGCCGGGCATTATCAAACAGGTTGTAGAACACCTTGACAAGGAGTGGGTCGGCATATATTTCCAAGTGATCCTCGGGAATTTCAAAGGTAATAGAATCGGCTGCCAGCTGCAATGAAGCTGAACGAATAATGTCGGATGCCCGCTGCCATGTGGGAGACCTGACTCCGAGATCCTCATATTCTTTGGTAAATTCGATCTGGCGCAGGATTGTGTCCGCTGCTTTGTATGCCCGGTTGATATTGGCAACTCCTTCAGGTTCTTTAACGGTTTTCCGTGAAAGTTCCAGGGAACCGGAGAGCGCCATCAGCTGGTTCCTGATATCATGGCGGGTGATACTTGATAATAGTTTCAGTTTCCTGCTCGCAAGGGCAAGTGCATCTTCAGCACGTTTCCGTTCAGTGACATTCCGGATGTTGCACTGGATAATCCTCTTATTACCCACAAGGTAAACATTGCTGACAAACTCCACGCTGATAGCATTGCCCTGTTTTGTTTCCAGGGGCAGATCTTCATACCGGATATACCCATCAGTTTTCAGTTTCTCAAACGCATTTTTGGCAAATGATTTGTCTTTGAGAAACCCAAGTTCCCAAAGATGCCTGCCAACGAAATAATCCAGCGGGTATCCCAGCATATCGAGAATAAATTTATTCGCATCGATAATTTCTCCGGTATCGCCGTCAAGGATCAGAATCGCATCCTGTGCCGTTTCAAAGAGGCGGCGGTACCGGATTTCGGATGCCAGCATTTCATCCTGGACCACTTTCCTGTCAGTGATATCCCTGATATTGCACTGGATAATCCTCTTTTCACCTACAAAGTAGACGTTACTGATGAACTCCACCCTTATAGCCCGGCCTTGTTTGATTTCCAGAGGCAGATCATCATTCCTGATATACCCGTCAGTTTTCAGTTTCTCAAACGCGTGTTTTGCAAATGATTTGTCTTTGAGGAACTCCAGTTCCCAGAGACGCCTGCCAACGAAATAATCCCTCGGGTATCCAATCATATCGAGAATGAAAGTATTCGCATCGATAATTTCTCCGGTATCGCCGTCAAGGATCAGGATCGCGTCAGGTGCCGTCTGGAATTGCTGCCGGTACTGGAGTTCTGACTTCTTAAGATTATTTTCAGCGGTGATTCGTAGTTCTTCATGATCAAAAGTTACAAAAGCAAACGAGATGTCCTCTGCCTGTTCATTGAGGAGCCGGATGATCTGGTCATTAAAAAATCCCGGTTCAGAAGCATAGAATGTGATCACACCGGCATTTCTGGTATCAAGTGCAAAGGGGAATGCTGCAAGTGAACGGTAGCCCCGCTCAAGTGCCCCTTTGCGCCACGATGCAATAGTGGGATCGTTTTCTATATCATTACAGACATTGAAAGTTCTCGTTTGGAATGCAGTTCCGGTCGGGCCTCTCCCGGTGGGTGTGTCATCGATCGATAGGGAAATCGTATCAAGGTAATGGTCAATATAACCAGATGTCGCAATGGGTTCGATGAGATGGTTTTCAGCATTGAGGAGCCCTGCCCAAGCCATCTTAAAACCCCCGGAATCCACAGCAATCCGGCAAATCTCATTCAGAAGTTCCTTTTTATCATGAATACGGACGATTGCCTTGTTTGTCGCGGAAAGAACCGTATAGAGCCTGTTGAGGACATTGAGTTGGACATCAGCCCGACGGTGTTCGAAGGTTACCTTAATTTTGTGCGTCAAATCGGCAAACTGCGATATTGGATCCCCCCCTTTCTGGATATACACGTCAGCACCGTTTTCAAAGGCCTCAATCGCGATCTCTTCCCTGCCCTTACCGGTAAACAAAATGAACGGGATATGTTTGTCAGTCGCCCGGACCTGTTTTAAAAATTCTATGCCATCCATTTCCGGCATCTGGTAATCGGAGACAATGGCCTGGATTCCATTGGATTTTAACCGGGTAAGGGCAACCCGGGCAGATGATGCGGTGGTTACGGTAAATTCTTTTGTCTGCTCAAGGTACAATTTGCCAATATCACAGAGTACGGACTCATCGTCTACATAGAGAACTGATATCGTAAGGACCAACCACAGGGAATCTGTTTTTCATGAAGAATCACCGGCTACGAGCAATAAATATTTCGTCTGGAATCAAAAAATGGAAACTGATCTTGTACTGCCTCGATGGAATGTAACCAACTGATATGCAATAGGGGTTTTCTTTAAAATAATAAATCCAAAAAGCGCTCCCTTCATGCCGGTCTGGTCATGATCCGGATATCCTGTATCTGGCAATCCGTCGTCATTTAAGGTTCTATTTTTTTGGATGACTGATTTTGGGAACTGAATTTCTCATGAACCGGAAGCACAAAATTTTCTTGCACCTGCCACTCATGCAGGTTCAGCCGGTATTCTCCTGAAGTTTCCTCCCATAATTATCTGATATTTACGGGGGATAATTTGGGGAAGTACTGATATTACACCATGGAATATCCCGGTGCTGCGCATTTTGGATGTGCAACGGTAATCCTGTTATTTAACCAAACCTTGAGGATATCGGCTATTACAAAGAACGCGATAGACATGGCAACGATCCAGAGGATCACCGGAAGGCTTATGCTGTCCATGAATATGCCATAGTACGCGAAGACGATTCCCGCCAGTACTCCACCCAGGGATGCAGCTATGACTGCAATGCTTGGCATGGATTTGAAGGCCCATCCCCGCTCCCTGACATTGAATATGGTCACTTTGTCTGATATATTGAGCATCAGGAACGCTGCAGTTGCGAGCCCGGATACAGACAACCCGAAAACGCCCAGGCCAACCGGCACTAAAAGCAGCGCCTGTATGGTGAGCAGTCCTCCCAGCAGGGCTGCCATGGGCATGATGTATTTCATATCCCAGAAATCCGGATTTTTTGAAAATCCGACGTTGTCCGTAGATATCGACAGGTTGACTATATCATTTGTGAACGTGAGCAGTATCAGGAGGAACGCGGTAATCGGGATAAATCCGTATACGACGAATATTATGGTGATAAACGCCAGTTGCTGGATAACTTTTGCTAACTTTACAATGGTGTAGATGAGCATCCTCTCGAATATCCTGCGGCTTTCTTTTACGGCATCTACAATCACCTCGATTCCGTTTTTTGTCAGCACAAGGTCGGCAGCGCTCTTTGCAACATCGGTCGCACTCTCTACGGCGATCCCCACATCTGCCTGTTTTAACGCTGGGGCATCGTTAACGCCATCTCCCGTCATTCCTACGATAAAGCCATGATCCTGCATCGCTTTTACAATCGTATATTTATCCTTTGGATAAATTCCTGAAAACCCATCCGCATCTGTTATGGTTTTTACCAGATTGTCATCCTTATCGAAGTCTCCTGAATGTATGTCCACGATATTGGTGCCTAAGCCGACCTCACGTGCTATCTGTACTGCAACAGCCCTGTTGTCCCCGGTTATCATCTTTATGGAAATACCGAGATCGTGGAGTTTCTCGATCAGTTTTCCGGAATCCGGACGAGGCCGGTCATAGAGTGCAATCACACCAACAATTTCCCATTTCCCTGCATTTTTTGCAACAGCAATTGTCCGATACCCTTTCAGGGCAAAACCCGTCACTTTTTCGTTTAATGTCTGAGTCTGAACAGCACTGATTCCGCATAATACGGAGATTATGTTTGCCGCCCCTTTTGCGACAGAATATGTTTCATCTCCACCCTGTACCTGCGCCTCTGTCATCTTTGTCGAAGAATCAAAAGGGACGAATGATAACTGTGAACCTGATTTGACATGGAGTGTTTTTGCGTATTCCAGTATGGCGGTGTCTATCGGATCTTTGTTCTCATCGCTTGACGCCTCTGCAGCATATCTTATGACTTCTGCTGGCCCTGTTCCAAAGCCAAAAACCGCGGCTACTTTTATCCTGTTCTCAGTTATTGTCCCGGTCTTATCCATGCATAAAAGATCCATGGTTGCGGTCCCTTCTATGGCAGAAAGTTTTGTAACCAGTATCGATTTCTTCGAAAGCTTTTCCGCCCCGAATGCAAGTGATACCGTGAATGATGCGGGGAGTGCCATGGGGACTGACGAGATGAATACCACTAACAGGAATACGATGAGCGCGGGAAGTGCCATATGCAGAAATCCATAGCAGTAGATGAAAAGGAGGGTTATGATGACCAGGTCTGCGGCGACAAGGTACTTTACTATGTTGAGTATTTCTGACTGAAGATGGGACTTGGGTTTTGCGGTCTCCACCAGTTTTGCCGTTTTTCCATAGAGTGTCTGGTATCCGGTCAGAATTACGACGCAGGTTGCCTCCCCCTTTTGTAATACCGTGCCGCTATATACCAGGTCTCCGGCAGATCGTGACACCGGCAGGGATTCCCCGGTCACTGCTGACTGGTCAATACCGAGATTATCTCCTGTAATCACTTTTGCGTCTGCGGGAATGATGTCCCCGGGCCGTACCCGTATTATGTCTCCGGGGACGAGCATTTTTGAGTGCACCACGTTCCATGATCCGGAACGGTATACGCGTGAATTTGTTGACAGCCTCTGTTTCAGGAGAGTTATTGATGTATCCGCTTTGTCCTCCATCGCAAAGCTTACTATCGCATTGAAAACCAGGAGGGCGGTTATGATGTACAGGTCAGCCCAGTTGTTGAGGCAGTATAACAGCCCCATTATTATCCAAAGAAGCGCAGGGATGGGGCCGTAGAATTTACTGATAAATTTCAGGATCCTGCTTTTTTTCTTTTCTGCAATCTCGTTAAACCCACAAATGGCAAGCCTTGAAGCCGCTTCAACATCTGTCAATCCGTCTGCACGTGATTTAAGCGAGTTTAAAACCTCTCCTGTGCTGCATTCCTTGAACGGATCCTGATCCATAATCGCGTGTCTCATGGGGATGGAGCAGGGAAATTCCCTGAACTCTTTGTGGCGGGTTTGCAGGTTTTTAAAACTGCAATGAGTGATCTGACGTATTCTTACGCCAAGGCTTACCTTACGATTATGTCTATAAACTCATGGGATTTTAAAACAAGAGGGATTGTTCCAAATTTCAGAACGATGTTAACCGGGAAATTTTTCCCTGAAATTAAAGGATTTGTGGGAAAACCGACCACCGGACCATAGGTCCAGGATATCTAAAAAGTATTTCTCCCCGGTATATCATGGTATACCCATTAATGGTCCGGGAGGACAATTGAGGGGAGACAGGGAAGCCGGTCTCTGCCCGGAATGGCACTGGTGTACACGGCGCAAAATCCAATCGGTTCAGCACTTCTACAATTGTTAGTCCGGACCAAATACAACCTGATTCTGATACGTGAGAGGTTGATCCCCGATGTGAACCCTATTGGAAAATTCTCTCCAGATCCGTTACATACCAGAATCAACGCACAACATCACTTGTCGCGGATATGGTCGGGATTGCAATATGATACTGACAGGTAAGGGAATCACCGGCCATTCTTATAAATTTCCTGCATACGAGGAATCCGGGAATATGCATCGTCTCTTGAATCACCATATACTATAAATGAAGTCACCCACTTGTCGTTGACTGCATTATGGTCGGTTACGTTTAGATTATCAGTCATTTTGGTTTTCAACTCCGATATCCGGTGAGATTTTATTCCCTGTCCGAACTTATCACCATCCCGCGGGACAACGGATAAACCTGCTCTGGTGTTGCAAAATTTGGTTTGATACGTTGACGGTCGAGAGAGGTTTATACAGCAAAAAACCGATCATCTGTCTCTTGCTTATCAGGATCCGGTTTCCCTGGAATCCGGGCTAAAAAGCAGGGAGGTACTAATCCCGGTGATGCCAGGCAATCTGGGTATTGATAATCTCATGTAGATCTTTAAACTGTACCGGTTTCTGGATTGTTCCGGCAATATCTTTGCCATACGTCTCAAGATCCTGCTCATTAAGTCCCCATGCAGAGACGATCATTACCGGGATTCTGGCAAGCCGCGGGATCTGCCGGCGCTCTTCAAGGAACTGGAGCCCGGTGATCGGAGTCATCATGAGATCCAGGAGGATAAGGGAAGGCACCGGGTCTTCTTCTGGTATCATTTTAAGGGCTTCTACCGGATTCTGGAATGGAATGGGAATAAACCCGAATAATTTAATGAAATGGGCAAATATTTCCAGGATATCTGGATCGTCATCAACGAGAGCAATTTTTTCCATACTGCCTCATGTCAGGGTGAGTGGGAGGAGATATCGATCCCTGTCCTCTTTGGACCGTCTGATTTCCTGTCAGATTCATGTAAAACAATGTGCTCATGGCGTTCCATAAAGTCCCGGATTTTCTTGGATTCCAGATACCCTTCATCAAGTTTTGTCACGATGGAATTGATGGTTGTCGACAATTTGATAATTTTCGTAAAAAGTTCTCCCTCCCCCATGCTTGCGTACCCGATAATACCCTGAAGTGGGTTCCTGACATGATCGTTGAGGATCGCCAGTTGTTCAAGATTTTTCGTAATCTGGTCGTATGCCCTCTGCTCGCGTTCCTTAGTCCTCAGGTAGTGGATGACAAAAGCAATTTCCTGTGCAACCTGCCCGATACGCACAGTCTCATGATCTGACAGGGTAACACCGGGCTGGAGGGTCACACCCAGCAATGCAACAGATTTTTCCCCTATATCCAGTCGGGTGATTATTGTTGGACAATCCATATGCAGCATGGAGAGCGGGCAGCTGGCACAAGTGGGGTCAAGCATAGTTATCCCCAATCCGCCTCCTGTAGTGCGCACCTTATCAGTACAGACAGGAAGCCGTTTGTTTGCGAGCATTGCAGAAAAGCCGGGACATTCATATCCCGCAGCAGCAACGATGCCGATGTTTCCTTTAGCATCGAATCCGGCAAGCCAGACATGCGAATACCCTCCACTCCGGACAAGATCGTTGCAGATATGTGGCATGAAGCCGGCCTCATCATGTACGCTGAGAAGAGCCCGGGTGCCGGCATTGGATATTTTTAACGTGCGGTTCTGTTCAGTCAAAGCCCCATTTGCGTTTTCCAATTCGGCGGTCCGTTCCTTCACTTTCTCCTCAAGTCGAGTGTTCAAGGAACGGAGTTCTTCCTGAGTCTGCCGCAGCGTGTTGCGTTCGGTAATGAGCCGCCCATTCACTATCCTTATCTGGTCTTCTGCCTGTTTTCGGAAACTAATGTCGTTTGAGAATACAGCCATCATGGACACCCGTCCCTGTGGATCGGTGATCGGGATGAAATGTACATCATACCAGATGTCCCGGAACGATTCCTCGAACCTGACGTCTGTTCCTTCCAGTGCCTTCGTTACCGAGCTTGCAAATTGCCCTGATATTGCCCCCGCTTCGACCATCTGCCTGATATGCATGCCGGTAAGTTCTTCGGCATGACGGCCCAGACGCCGGGCTATTGCCTCGTTACCTGCCCGGATTGTACCGGTTGTGTCAATTAAGAGAAACGGATCGGTGGTCGCATTGATAAGCGCACGGATCATCGTATCGCGTTCAGTCACCTTCCGTTCCAGTTCGGTATTGTAGAGTGCGATCTCGAATGCCAAACGGATCTGCCTTTCGTTGAAGGGTTTGATAATATACCCTGACGGTTTAGTCTTTTTTGCCCGTTCGACGATCGTATCTGTGGTTAATGCAGTGACATAGATGACCGGGACATCCGATTCTTTCCGGATCTGTTCCATGGTCGAAATACCATCAACTGAACCGGAGATATTGATGTCCATGGTGATGAGATCGGGGGAGGTCTCTCTGGCCAGTATGATTGCAGCCGTACTGTTGTCTGTTATCCCAATGACGGTGTATCCCAGTGAGATAATAATCTCCTTTAAGTCTTCGGCAACCAGAGATTCGTCTTCAACGATGAGAATTTTTTTTTTGGTACTCATGGAATACTCCCTGATATGAAGAGATCTGAACTATTTCTATCCGGTCCTCTGTCTTTACGGCCCGGTTTACGGAAAGATTGAACGCGTGGAAGGGCATTATTTCCGGCCATATAATTCCTCCCGGAGTACAAAGACTCGTTTTTTCATCCGGTTTTCGTTAACCACTAAGGAACTTTTAAGGAGAAACGGCAGGTTCAGCCCGTATTTATTCCGGGCTATGAATTTACCTGTCCAGACCGATTTCTGGTCGTCCAGAAATCCTTCGAGGTTCAGGGAAAACAGGTTCTCTGGCGCCGCAAGTGTACTTATGTGTTTTCCTTCCACCTCCGGCAGGGTATAACCGAATCGTGTTTTAAACGCCCCGTTCACGTACGCAATCGTACCCGTCGCATCTGTGATAATAACCGGGTCATCCATACTATCCAGCGCTGCGGTGAGCGTAACGAGCCGGTTTTGTTCTGCGACAAGCTGATCGTTTGCTGCCTTCAATTGCACCTCTGCATTTTTCAGGTACGTAATATCTGTGCAGAATATCGCAACAGACTGAACTTCACCACGGGAATCGGGAATCTGAATGACCGAATTATCATACAATGCTCCATTCTGATCTTCTTCAAACCTGCTCCCCCTGCCGGATGCAGCCTGCTGGACAGCATCAGCGAGGCGTTTGGTGATGGATCCTCCGGAGAGCAGATCCATAAAGGGAGTACCTGTGAGTTGTTCAGGCAGTTTTCCCGCTCTTTTTGCCATTGCAGCGTTCAGTCCCCTGATGATCCCCTGCCGGTCAATGAGAATGAGCGGGCTTGACGTTGCATTGATGAGGGAGTTGATCGTTGCATCGTGATCCTTCAACTGCTGCTCCAGCACAGAATTATAAAGCGCGATCTCAATAGCGGTCTGGATCTGTCGCTCATTGAACGGTTTTATGATATAACCTGAAGGATTGGTTTTTTTCGCCCGGTCAATGATTGCCGGGGTGGCAAACGCCGTGACATAGATGATCGGAATGCCCCATCGCGAGCGGATCTCCCCCCCGGTCGTGATCCCATCCATCGCACTGGCGAGGTTGATGTCCATGAGGACAAGGTTCGGGCGGTGTTCATCCGCAAGGGCAATCGCCGTCTCCCCGGTGTCTGCAATACCGGGGACTTCGTACCCGAATCCCAGCAGCATCTCCTTTAAATCATCTGCAACCAGTGATTCATCCTCAACAATGAGAATCTTGATTGTGTCTGTCATACTTCATCCATTCCTGATTCATTGGATTCTTCATCTTGCGGACCAGTAATTCCAACGTCCGTTCCCTTCCCACGGGTCATATACCTCAACGTACAGCGGATCTTCTGTGCAATAAGGTGTATCCGGGCAAAGCCGGGGGATAGCACCCGCCCCGAAACAGATTCCGGCGAGAGTTTTACCCGGCCTGTTAAATACATCCGTCCGGTATTCGAAAGGTACTGAATCATTGTCATGGTCACATCTTCCCCGCGGTTTCTGCCGGTTTGGGAACCGTAAGTACAACCTTCGCGCCATCCGTATGGTCAGTCGTCACGGTGCCATGGAACTGGCCGGTGAGCATATTTGCGGGCTGTTCCTTCCCCGGGGTTTCCACCGGTTTGGGAATGAGAAACACAAACTTCGTACCCCCGGTCCGATCGATCACAACCGTGCCGTGAAGTTGGCCGGTGAGTGTTTTTACAAGCCGAAGTCCCAGTGACGTCTGGTTTTCCAGCGTGATACCATCCGGCATTCCGACACCATCATCTGCCACGACGAGCGTAAGTGCCTGAGGATCTTCAGTAGCAGTAATGGAGAGTTTCCCCTCTTTCCTGCCTTTAAATGCATACTTTAAACTGTTGGTGATCAGTTCGTTGATGATGAGACCCAGGGGAATTGCGGTATTGATATCTACATAAATGTCAGGGGTATTCAAGTTGAACCGGACAATCTCGTTTGCGGTTCCGTACGACTGCGAGATCTGCATTCCCAGTGAATGGATATAATTTTTCAGGTCGATACGCGAGAAGTCTTTGCCCTTGTATAGGTGTTCGTGGACGAGCGCCATAGACTGCACCCGGGACTGGCAGTCTTTTAAGACTTCAATGGTCCTCGGATCGTCTATCTTCCGGATCTGCAGGTTAAGAAGGCTCGAAATGATCTGGAGGTTGTTTTTGACCCGGTGGTGAATCTCCCGAAGCAGGGTCTCTTTCTCGGCAAGCGACGCTTCGACCAGATCGGTCATCTTCTTCCTTTCCGTAACATCCCGTGCTGATGCATAGATGAGGTTCCCGGCGGAGAACAACCGCCACTCGATCCAGCGATACAATCCATTCCTGTGGCGATAGCGGTTCGTGAATTGCAGGACTTTTTTACCTGCGCTCAGTTCAGACATTGCACCAAGAGACGCCTCCATATCTTCAGGATGGACGAAATCAAAGAGCCGCTTCCCTTCCAGTTCGGCAGGACTGTACCCGAGAGCCGCTTCCCACTCCTTGTTCGGGCGCCGGAAATGCCCATCCTTGTCTGCGATGCAGAGCAGATCGAGGGTATTGGTAAAGTACCCATCAATTTCCTCATTTTTCTGGCGCAGCGCCTCTTCCGCGAGCTTGCGCTTGGTAATGTCCCGTATGTTGCACTGGATGACCTTTTTGTTGTTCACCTCATAGACGTTACTGATGAACTCCACGGCGATCCTTTGTCCATCGGCGGTTTCGAGGGGCAGGTCTTCGTAACTGATGTATTCCTTGCGTTGCAGTTCTTCGAAGTTGTCCTTGTTGGCAACGATATCCTTAAAGAGCCCGATCTCCCAGATTTTCTTTCCAAGGAACTGTTCGCGGGAGAAGCCCAGCATGTTGATTAAAAACGGGTTCACTTCGACGATCT
>Ga0181535_10000079_pt1 | contig 142339 bp, 132 predicted proteins | sample PEATcosm2014_Bin_44_FD_119774 | JGI IMG/M metagenome (GOLD analysis project Ga0181535, IMG submission 119774) | Peatland microbial communities from MTU Mesocosm Facility, Houghton, MI, USA - PEATcosm2014_Bin17_30_metaG | ecosystem: Environmental > Terrestrial > Soil > Wetlands > Peat | place... | reverse complement strand
GCTGGAGATCTCGGTGGAACCTTCCTGGGGCTGGATGAAATGGCCCTGGATCAGGTTGCGCGGCAACAGATCGGTTTCGGCCACCAGATCGCGGATGGCGGCGGTGGCCCGGAGGCGGCGGGATCGGATCAGCATGATAACCTCGTCATTCCATGGAAAGAAAGCAGCCGCTGCAGGGCGGAGGCTTCGGGCTCGCACCAGCCGTCCCCAGCATACCCTGCCTTCTCGAATGCAAGATGGGTCCGTTGCCCCCAGGCCAGGCGCAGGATCCCCGCCGTGCGGGGCCCCAGCAGTTCCGCCTGGAGCGGGCTCAAGGCCAGCACCGCGTCCAGGGCCGGCATGGCGGGCGGCGGCTCGATGGGGCTTTCCCGGTGGGTGATCCAGGGCAGCAGGTGCCACGGAGTGCCCGCGGCCGCCTGTTCCAGGTGCGCGCGGCTGCGTTCGGCCCGGGCCAGGAGAAAGGTCCCGCCCTGGGGAAAGGTTTCCCGCAGCAGGTCGAACAGGCCTTCCGCCTTCGGCGTGGCGCTCACCAGCACCTCCCGGCCCGCCAGGGCGCGGCCGGTGGCCTCGCCCTGGGCCAGGCAGGGCACCCCCTGTGGCAGCAGGGCCAGGCGGGCGGCGGCGGGGCTCAGCACGATCACCGCGTCCGGCGCGGGCTCCGGCGGCGGGGCCAGGGTGGCGGTCATGGCGGTGAGGAACAGCGGCACGGGTGAACAGCCGGCGGCCAGGACGGCCTGGCACAGCGCGTCATCCAAGGCGCGGGCCAGGCCCAGGCGTTTCACAGTCCCAGGCCCCGGAGCACCTGGGCCACCAGGACGACGTCATCGGCGCCCTGGGCCTCGGCCCAGCGCAGTTCGCCCGCCGCGGCGTAGCCGGCGCGCAGGCGGACCTGGCCATCCGGCATGGGTTCCGCCAGGGCGCCGAGGGGCTGCTGGCAGCCGCCGCCGATGCCGGCCAGCACGGCCCGCTCCAGGGTGACCAGGCGCAGGGTGAGCGGATGGTGGAACCCGGCCAGCGCGTCGATCAGGGCCTGGTCGCCCTGGCGGGCTTCCACCAGGAGGGCGCCCTGGGCCGGGGCGGGCAGCAGCTCATGGGCGGCGAACGGACGCACCTCGAGGCCCCTGAGGTCGAGGCCCAGGCGCTTGACGCCGGCCGCGGCCAGGATGGTGCCGTGCAGCGGCTCGCCGCGCAGTTCGCCGTCCTTGACCCGCTGCACCCGGGTGGGCACGTTACCCCGGATCCAGGTGAAGCTGGCCTTGGGCAGCGCTTTTTCGAGGAAGCGCAGGCGGCGCTCGGAGCTGGTGCCGATGACCGGCTGTTCCGGCGCGCCGGGGCGCATCAGCAGCAGGTCGGCGGGGTCCTCCCGTTCCGGCACGCAGGCGGTGGCGATGCCCTCCGGGCGCTCCAGGGAGACGTCCTTGAAGGAGTGGATGAGCATGTCCACCTCGCGGGCGAGCAGCGAGGCTTCCAGTTCCCGGGTGAAGAAGCCGGTGCCGGTCTCCTTGCCCAGGGGGCCGGCCAGCCACTTGTCGCCGTGGGTGGTGAAGCGCCTCCATTCGATGCTGTGGCCGGCGGCTTCCAGATAGGCCACCAGGGCCTCGGACTGCTGCACGGCGAGCTGAGATCCGCGGGTGCCTAGAACGATTTTCATGATTCCACTTAATGGGGGTCCAGGGCAGGTTCGCGCTGGAGGGTGAGGGCCCGGAACGCCAACGTGCGGCCCCGCTTCAGCAGGGATTCCAGGGCTTCCAGCTGGGCCGGGTCCAGGTTCGCCAGCGCGGAGCCCGGGGCGGTGGCCTCGGCTTCCATGGCCTCCCAGGCGTCGGTGAGGCGCTCCTGGGCGGTGCGGTTGGAGAATTTCTGGATGCGCGTGGCGGCCCGCTTGCGCAGGCGCTCCACGGCACCGACGATGTAGGGCTCCGCCAGCTGGGCGGCCTCGTGCCGCTTCAGCTTGGTGTTCTCGGTTTCCGCGAGGAAGTAGGAAAGGTCCACCCGGGTGATCCAGGGCACGTTGTCCAGCTCGGGTTCGGAATCGTAGGGCAGCGCCAGGTCGATCAGCTTGAGCGGGGGCCGCTTCAGCCGGGACCAGTTGCCGAAGGTGAACAGCGGATCGTTGCTGGCGGTGGCGGAGACCACGGCGTCGAAGCCCGCGGGGTCCATCTGCAGCTGGGCGAGGGGCACCATGGGCAGGCCGAAGGCTTCCGCCTTGGAAAGGGTGCGATTGGACATGGTGATCTGGAAGCCCCGCTCGGGCAGGCGCTGGGCCAGGTAGCGGCTCATGGGGCCGACCCCGACGATGGCCACCCGGGCGCCGGGGGCGAGGGTGTTCTCCAGGTGCCGGAGCGCGGCGGTGGCGACGCTGGCGCTGCCGTCGTCCAGGCCGATCCGGGTGCGCAGCCGCTGGGCCTCGCGCAGGATGTCGTCCAGCGCGGCGGTGGCCTCGTGGCCGGCGGTGCGGGTCTCCTTGGCGGTGGCGAGGGCCTGGCGCATCTGGCCGACCACTTCCCGGTCGCCCAGGTTGGCGCTGTTGAGGCCGGTGGCCACCTCCAGCAGGTGCCGCCAGGCGGCCTCGCCCTGGAAGCAGTCGATCTCCGGGCCGAAGCCCAAGGTGGTGCCGTCGCCGCCCCAGAACATCCAGACGACCCGCTGGCAGGTGGCCATGAAGACCAGTTCACAGGCGTCGGAGATCCGGCGCCAAAGCAGCAGGTGGTCCGCCAGGTGCTGGCGCACCACGTTGCGTGCCACCACCTCAGGGTCATGCCTGGGAATGTGATAGGTGTAGAGAACTGGATCCATGGGCCGCCGTCTTAGTTCGTCTAAGAGATCAGGGTATCTTAAATTATTGAAAGGGCGGGCATGGAATTATTCAATTCCGTTTTTTTCCCCAGCCTCTCCAATGCGCCAACTTGAGAATGGATTTACAAGTTTGCGTTTATGTTACCGACAAGCAGATCCGAATTGAAGCCGGATCGAAAAAAAGAACTTGATGGCGGTCACATACCTACCAGGTTCCTTCCCCTTCGCCCACGCGCCGGGCATAGGCCGGGGGGTCGCCCCACTGGTTCAGCGCCACGCTGCGGCCGACCGATTCCACCCGGCCCATCAGGCATCCGCGGCATTCCTCCCGGGCCTCGTCCATGCAGGGCTTGCCCTCGTACAGCTTGTAGTTGCTCCGGGCGTGCACCGGGGTGAGGTTGGGCATGGTCACGTTGGCGCCGTAGCTCAGGCCGCGCTCCCGGCCATCCGGGACCATGGCCTGGAGCGCCGTGGTGGCGGCGATGTTCACGTCGGGGCAGGCCAGCCGGACCGTGGCGATCATGTTCAGGCAAAGCTGCAGCTGGTCGGCCTCGGCCAGCGGCTGGGCCCAGCCGCCCATGGGCGTGTCCAGGTGCGGCAGCCAGGGGCCCATGCCGATCATGTCGATGGGATGGTCGCGGAAGAACAGGATGTCGTCGGCGAGCATGTCCAGGGTCTGGCCGGGGATGCCGATCATCACCCCCGTCCCCACCAGGAAGCCCGCCTCGGCCAGGTCCGCCAGGGCCTGCTTGCGTGCGGCCAGGGACTGGGCCGGCGGATGAATCCGGGCGAACAGGCCCGGGTTGGTGGTCTCGATCCGCAGCAGGTAGCGGTGCGCGCCGGCGGCATGCCACTCGCGGTAGGTTTCCAGGGACTGCTCGCCCAGGGACAGGGTGATGCCCAGCCCCTGGGGCAGGTCCGGCAGCACCGACTCGGCCCGGATGCGCCGCACCAGGTGGCTGATCAGTTCCCGGAACGCCGCGTCGCCGCGTTCCCCGGCCTGCAGCACCAGGGAGCCGTAGCCCGCCTGGGCGCACCAGCGGGCGCCGTCCAGGACCTCCTGCTCGGTGAGGGTGAAGCGCTCCACCTTGCCGTTGCTGGCCCGGATCCCGCAGTAGTTGCAGTCGCAGGCGCAGATGTTGGAGAGTTCGATGATGCCCCGGTAGAACACCGAGTCGCCCACCTCGGCGCGCATCACGTCCACGGCCCGGGCCCGCAGCCGGGCCGTTTCGGCCGGACCGCGCAGGCCGAGCAGCAGCACCAGGTCCTCCCGGTTCAGGCGGTCTTTGTGGAGGATGGTGCCGAGCGGGTCCATGGTGCCTTTCGTGAAAGCCTTCAAGGACAGTCTAGCGTCTCCAGCAGGGCCAGGGCGACCGCGTGGGGGCCGTCGGACGCCATGCCGGGCACCGCCAGCCGGGTGCGGATCTGGCCCACGTAGACCCCCGCCGCGAAGGCCGCCTCGAAGGTGCGCCGGGCCAGGCCCTCGTGCAGCTCGCGGAACTGGGGGGCGCCGAACGGGTTGGCGAAATAGCTGCCGGTCAGCCCGGTTTCGCTGGTGGTGCCCTTGGACATGGCCCGGCCGGCGGAGAACACCTCCAGGGCCGTTTCCAGGTCCGGGAACCGCTCCAGCACGCCCCGGCCCTCGCCCAGAGGTTCGTAATTGTTGGCGTAGAGCAGGAAATCCACCGGATAGCCGGCCAGCACCTCGTCCAGACTGGTCACCGGGAGCACGACCCGGGCGTTCACCTTCTGGGGGCTCATGAAGATGGCCCGGTCCATGGTGCCGAAGGCGTAGCCCAGCTGGAGGTCGTCCAGCCGCACGAAGGCGCCGGTCTCGGTGCCGTAGCCCAGCAGCTTGCCGTCGGAGCCGATGCGCAGCGAGCCCATGTCGTCGGCGACGATGCGCATCTCCCGGATCCGTTCGGCGCCGAGGGTCCGGAAGGCTTCCAGGGATTCGGATTTCCCAGTGGCGGTGTCGCCGATGATCAGCACCGAGGCGGTGCGCCCGCTGCGCAGCTGGATGCGCACCATGGCCCCGTGGAACGGCAGCCGGCCCTGCTTGAGCATGGCGATGTTGTGCAGGGTGAGGGCCATCTTCTTCAGGTAGCCGAAGTAGCCGAAGCGCGGTTCCAGGGGCACGGCGCCGATCAGCAGCCCCGAGGGGTCCTCGAAGAACACCGTGGGCAGGTCGCCAAAGGCGGCCATGGCTTCGCTGGGGGCGCCGTAGACGAACACCGCCGCGGGGCCCGCGGCGATCTGCCGGTCCGTGGCCATGGGGAACAGGTTGGCCAGGGCGCAGCCCTGCCCGATGAACTGCAGGTGGAAATAGAGGAAGATCACCATCGGGCCGACCTGGGCCGGGTAGCAGAGCCACTCCCCGCGCTTGAGGCTGAGGCCGGCGACCGGGTTGCGGTCCACCGCATGGAAGCTGCCGGTGCGGGTGTTGCTCGGCGGATCGAGGATCATCGGCGGGTCGATCCAGACCTGGCGGATGAACGGGATGCCGCCCAGCACCTCGCGCAGCTCCAGCGGCATCGGGCTGGCCTTGGGGGCGGCGATGAAGCCGGCGTTGCATCCGGCCGGCACCTGGCGGTAGACCCGCGGGTGGTCGCCGCAGACGTTCTCGCAGAGGTCGCGGTACAGGCCGCGCACCAATTGGGTGAACGACTCGACCGAGGTGTTGAAGGCCCGGTACGGGCGCTGGTCCGCCCCGCCGGGTCCCGCCTCGGTGGTGAGCACCATGTAGCGGTCGTAGGAACGCCAGTAGTCGTAGAAGGCTTCGACGAATTCCAGCAGGGCCTTGCGCCGCTGGGGCGCCAGGAAGTCCACCGCGTGCGGCAGGGCCAGGGCGGCTTCCGGCAGCGGCTGCTCGCAGAGGGCCGCGAACAGCTCCTGCCACTGCGGCACGGTGAGCGCGGCGGAACCCTGCTGGCCCATCTGCTCCAGCACCGGGTGGTCCACCGCCCGGAGATGGTCCAGGAAGGCGCTCAGGAAGCCCAGGAAGAAGTCGCTGCCCACCAGCTCGGCGGCCGAGCCGCACATGCTGCCGGCCGTGTGGAACACCGCCTGCCTGCCGTAGATCTGAAGTGATTTGCCGGCCATGGTGTCCCCCTCGACATTTGGAGACACCATTAATAGCAGAATCCTTCCGGTTCCACCTACAAGAGCTGGCCGAGCAGGGTCAAGGCCGGAACCACTTGGGGCCGTTGCCCGGCAAAGCAGTCCGCGGGTTCAAAGGGCAGGTCCAGGACTGCCTGGAAGGCGTGGGTGGCGCCGGTCTGGGCTTGGAAGTAGGCCAGGGCCGGGGCGAGGCGCGTGTCGCCGGTCTTCACTTCCACCAGGAACCTCGCGCAGATCCTCCCTGGCGAGCTGATCCTGGCGCAGGGACCCCCAACGCCGCGTGTAGCGGAGATCCCGGCGCAGGAACGGCTCCGGAAACCCTCCATGGGTCCGCAAGGCGTCCCAGTCAGCGGAGTCGATGGCAACGGGCGGCCGGATCTCCTGGGTGGGAACCTCCACCCGGACACACTCGGCCACCGACCAGGGATGCATCCGGTAGAGCAGGTAGCGGCCCATCAGGCTGTCGCCACCGCGCCGGAACACATCCAGGCGGGAGCTGCCGGTGACCAGGATCCGCGCCCGTTCGCCATAAGTGTCGAAAAAGCCCTTGAGCAGCCCCTTCCATTTGGCGAATTAATGCAGCTCATCCAGCACCAGCACGGGCGGGGTCGTCCTCAGGCGGTCCAGCTCAAGTCGCTCTGCCAGCGCCGCCGGCCCCCGCAACAGGATGCGCCGGTCATCCGTGTTGTCCCAATTGAGGTAGAGGTCTCCCGCTTCCCGGCAGACCGTGGTCTTGCCCACCTGCCGGGGGCCGCTGACCAGGGCCATCTGACGGTTGCGCCGGAGATGGTCCTGCAGGAGAGCCGCGTAGAAACAGGGTCGACTGGTCATGTGGACCATTTTATGCACCATCATCATTTGGTCCAGACCCTTTTATGATGCTACATAAAATGGTCCTGCATCATTTCCCGGCCAGCCCAACCCGCACCTTCATCCGTCCCGAGGCGTCCACCGCCAGCACCTCCCAGCGGAGCGGCCCGTCCTGGCCCGCCGCCACTTCCCCCGGCCCCAGGTTGAAGGCGGCGGCGTCCAGTTGCCAGCGGCCCCAGGGGTAGCGGGGCACCGGCGGCTCGGCCATGCCCGGGTGGGCGTTCAGCACCCGCACCGGGCCGCGGAACTGCCGGGAGACGGCGGTGCCATTGACCCTGGCCAGGTTCGCCGGATCGACCCGGGCCACCACCAGGCCCTCGTAGCCGGGCCCCCAGCGGTCGCCGGTGCGGCCCCGGTCGAAGCCCCAGGGCCGGCGCACGTTCAGCTCCCAGAAGCGGCCCCGGCGCCTGGGGTCGGGCACCACCAGCCGTTGGGGCAGGTCCCGGGGCGCCCGTTCCAGGGGATCCATCCAGCCCTCCCAGGCCCGGGCCACCTGGAGGGTGGTCACCGTGGCCCGGAACCGTCCGCGGTACCAGAGTTCCGAGCGCACCCAGCCCATGGGCTGGGCCGGGCTGTAGCCGGTATCCTCCTGCCAGGGGAACTCATCCACGTGCTCCCGGTCCCAGCCCTGGAACTGCCCGGCGTCCATGATGTCCCAGCGGCCCGCGGTGAGCGGGTGGGCGTTGTCCATGTAGAGGTCGCCGGCCTTGTGCTCGCCCATCTCGTGGATGCCCTCATGGACGATGTTGCCCAGCGGCGTCTCCTCCGCGAAGAACACCACCGGCCAGATCGTGGCCGGCTTCCAGGGCAGCGGCATGAGATAGCAGATGGCGGCGAAGTGGGCGGGGTTGACGGTGACCGTGCGGGACGGCCCGGGCGGGATGATCCACAGGTGATCCGGCTTGCCGTCCGGCCCCGGCGCGCCGGTGAAGTTGTTCACCCGGTCGAACGGCTTCAGGTCCTCGCCCTTGATCTGTTCCAGGACCCACTCGACCAGGGGCACACGCTGGTCGTCGAGCAGGCCCCGGCGCCCGGTCGGCATCGCCACGGGCCCAGGATGGGCCAGGTGGCGCACGGCGCCTTCCTCCAGCTCCAGGCTGCCCTTGGAGATCTCGTAGTAGTAGTTGGCGGCGCTGGCTTCCCCGGGCCGGCGGCTGAACAGCAGCGCGCGCAATTCCGCGTCGCTGCGCAGCTGCTTGACCCCGGGCAGGTCCAGGCGCAGCGCCAGCACCGCCTCGCGGCCGAAGGCCGGGGCCGGGCGCAGCGCCACCGGCGCGGCCAGATCCGCCAGCGGCACCAGGTCCCGCTGCCAGCCGGACTTCTCCATGGCCAGCACGCTGTCGCCGGGACCGAGCTCCAGGCTGAAGCGCCCTTCCCCATCGGTCATCGCCACCGGCGGCAGGTCCTTGGACCGCACCCGGACCAGCCGGTCGGGATAAACCAGTACGCCCGGCAACCCCTTCTGACCATCGGTGACCCTGCCCCCGACCATCCCCGCAAGGGCGGAAACACACAGCATCCAAGTGAAAAGCAGACGGAACATGGTTCCAACGATACAATGGAAGGTTCTGACTTGCCTGAGGCCATGTGTGACCGACCCCAATCTCATTCGCAATTTCTCGATCATCGCCCATATCGACCACGGTAAGTCGACCTTGGCCGACCGCCTGCTGGAGCTGACCAACACCATCGCCATGCGGGATATGCAGGCCCAGATCCTGGACGACATGGAACTGGAGCGGGAGCGCGGCATCACCATCAAGGCCCATGCGGTCACCCTGAAATACCCGGCCCAGGACGGCCAGATCTACACGCTGAACCTGATCGATACGCCGGGCCACGTGGATTTCACCTACGAGGTGAGCCGCAGCCTGGCCGCCTGCGAGGGCGCCATCCTGGTGGTGGACTCCACCCAGGGGGTGGAGGCCCAGACCCTGGCCAACACCTACCTGGCCCTGGAGAACGATCTGGAAGTGTTTCCAGTGCTCAACAAGACCGACCTGCCTTCGAGCGAGCCGGAGCGGGTGCTGGAGGAGATCAACACGGTCATCGGCCTGGTGGACACCGCCCACGCCATCAACGTCTCGGCCAAGACCGGCGAGAACTGCCTGGCGGTGCTGGAGCAGATCGTCAAGTGCGTGCCCGCCCCCAAGGGCGATCCCAAGGCCCCCCTGCAGGCGCTGGTGTTCGACTGCCACTACGACCAGTACCGCGGCGTGGTGTGCCTGGTGCGCATCATGAACGGCACCGTGAAGGCCGGCGAGACCATCCACTTCATGGTCACCGGCAGCGAGCACCGGGTGGAGGAAGTGGGCGTGTTCAGCCCCAAGATGACCCGAACCGCCGACCTGAGCGTGGGCGAGGTGGGCTACGTCTCCGGCAGCATCAAGACCCTGGGCGACGTCAAGGTGGGCGACACCATGACCCACGCCCTCACCAACAGCACCCGGCCCGCCACCACGATGCTGCACGGCTTCAAGGAGCTCCAGCCGGTGGTATTCGCCGGGATCTTCCCCACCAACAGCGACGACTACGAGAACCTGCGCGACGCCATGGACCGGCTCCGGCTCAACGACAGCTCGTTCAAGTACGAGCCCGAGACCAGCCAGGCCCTGGGCTTCGGCTTCCGCTGCGGCTTCCTTGGCCTGCTGCACATGGAGATCGTGCAGGAGCGCCTGGAGCGGGAATTCGACCTGGACCTGATCACCACCGCCCCTTCGGTGCGCTACAACGTGTTCCTCACCGACGGCACCGAAGAGGCCGTGGACAACCCCTCCAAGCTGCCGCCCCTGCCCCGGATCGCCCGCATCGAGGAGCCGATCATCGAGGCCACCATCCTCACCCGCCCGGATTTCGTCGGCGGCCTGCTCAAGCTGTGCGAGGAGCGCCGCGGCCTCCAGCAGCGCCTGGAATACGTGGGCAAGGACCGGGTCATGCTGGTCTACGAACTGCCGCTGAACGAAGTGGTGCTGGACTTCTACGACAAGCTGAAGTCCATCTCCAAGGGCTACGCCAGCTTCGACTACCACATGAAGGAGTACCGGGAATCCGACCTGGTGAAGATGGACATCATGGTCAACGGCGAACCGATCGACGCCCTCTCCATCCTGGTGCACCGCAGCAAGAGCACCGCCCTGGGCCACTCGCTCACCGTGCGCATGAAGGAGGTCATCCCCGCCCAGATGTTCGACGTGGCCATCCAGGCCGCCATCGGCAGCAAGATCATCGCCCGCACCAACGTCAAGGCGCGGCGCAAGGACGTGCTGGCCAAGTGCTACGGCGGCGACATCTCGCGCAAGAAGAAGCTGCTGAACAAGCAGAAGGAAGGCAAGAAGCGGATGAAGTCGATCGGCAACGTGGAGATCCCCCAGGAAGCCTTCCTGGCCATCCTCAAGGTCGACAACTGATGTCCAAGATCGTCATCGTCCTGCTGGCGCTGGTCCTGCTCTACCTGCGCATGCTGCGGCGGGCGCGCGAGGCGGACCGGGTCTGCCCCGATTGCGGCACACGCAACCCGCGCCACCTGGCCCGCTGCCGGAGCTGTTCGGCGCCGCTGTCCTAGCGGCGCCCCATGGCGCCGGCGGCCCGCAGCTCGGCCACCAGGACCGGCACCAGGCCGATCACCTGGCGGATCTCCGCCTCGGTGGTGAACCGGCTCAGGGAGAAGCGCACGGTGCCCAGGGCTTCCCCGGACGGGACGCCCATGGCCCGCAGCACGTGGCTGGGCTCGCGCTGGCCGGTGGAGCAGGCGCTGCCGGTGGAGACGCAGACGCCCCGGTCGCTGAGCTTCAGGAACAGGGCCTCGCCCTCGATCCCCTGGAAGCTGATGAAGGAGGTGTTGGGCAGCCGCCCGGCCGCGGCCCCGTGCACCCGGAGGCCCTCGACCCGCTCCAGCAGCCCGGCTTCCAGCTGGTCGCGCAGGGCCCGCACCCGGCCATCCATGACCTCCAGATGCTGGCCGGCCAGCACCGCGGCCTGGCCCAGGCCGGCGATGCCGGGGACGTTCTCGGTGCCGCCGCGCCGGCCCCGCTCCTGGCCGCCGCCCAGCATGAAGGGGCGCAGGCGCAGGCCGCGCCGCACGTAGAGGGCGCCGATGCCCTTGGGGCCATGGAACTTGTGCGAGCTCAGATTGAACAGGTCCACCGGCAGGCGCGCAAGGTCGATGGGCACCTTGCCCACGGCCTGGGTGCCGTCCACATGGAACAGCGCGCCGCCGGCCCGGGCCATGGCGCCCGCCTCGGCCAGCGGGAACAGCACGCCGGATTCGTTGTTGGCGGCCATGACCGAAACCAGGGCGGTATCCGGGCGCAGGGCCGCGGACAGTTCGTCCAGGTCCAGCCGGCCGTCCCGGTCCACCCCCAGCAGGGTGACCGCCACACCCTGGCGCTTCAGCCACTCGGCGATGGCCAGCACGGCGCTGTGCTCCACGGCGGTGGTGATGAAATGGCGCTTGGCGGGGAGGGCCTCGAAGACGCCGCGGATGGCATGGTTCAGCCCCTCGGTGCCGCCGCTGTTGAACACCAGCTCCGCCGCCTGGCAACCCAGGAAGCCCGCCAGCTGCTCCCGGGCGTTGGCCACCGCGCCCTCGGCCAGCCGCCCCAGGAGATGGGCCGAACCGGCGTTGCCGTACTGCTCCTGGAGGAAGGGCAGCATGGCGGCCAGCGCCTCGGGGGCGAGCCGGGTGGTGGCGTTGTTGTCCAGGTAGATCGCGTCTTTCATGGATTCATCTTAGGACAACCAGGAAGCAGGCGTGGGTTCTTCCGGCCACCGCCCAGGCCTGGCGCTGGGCCTCGGGCAGGTCCTTCCAGGCGTCCCGGTCCACCAGCGCCCAGACCGGCCGGGCGGGGTTCTCCGCCCGCAGGCGCAGCGCCATGGGGGTGAGGGCGGTCTCATCCTCCTGGAACCAACGGTCGCGTTCCCGAGGGCTCAGCTGGTCCCGGCCGTAGGCCAATTCGCCGGTCCCCGCCACCACCACCGTGCGCTGCCGGCTGACGAAGGGAATGGCCTGGAAGTAGTTGCCACAGCTGATCCACTGGGCGTCGGCGGGGGCCAGCTTGACCAGCGCCGAGGCGTCCTTGCCCGGACCGGCCACCGCGCCGGCCGCCAGGGAGACCAGCAGCATGGCCGCGCCGAGCCCGGTCATCCAGCGGATGCCGGTGAGGCCCCTGGGGCGCATGGCCCAGAAGCCCAGGCCGGCCAGGGCGCCGCCGGTGGCCAGCACCCAGCCCAGGCCCCCGGTCTGCTTGACCAGGAACGGGCCGGCCAGCGCCAGCAGGATGCCCAGCACCAGCAGCTCCCAGCCGCAGCGGGCCAGGGCTTTGAGCGTTTCGCCCTCCCGCTCGAAGGCGCAGGCCATGGCCAGGATGGGCACCATGGCGGGCAGGATGTAGGGCGGCAGCTTGGAGCCCGAAACCGTGTAGAACGCCAGCGGCCAGAGCACCGCCAGCAGCGCCGCGGCCACGGTCCAGCGATGCAGGGGGGCATCGTCGGCGGCCGGTCCTGCGGGGCGCCCCAGGAAGGCCCAGCCGCGTTTCAGCCCGAGCGCGGCCGCGCTCAGCCAGGGCACCAGCCCGGCGGCGAGCACGCCTACGAAGTAGAGCTTGTCCAGGATCGGGTTGTTGGATCCCTGGCGGGCATGGACGTGGGAGGTGAACCGGGCGAAGTGCTCATGGATGAAGAAGAACGAGGCATGGCCCGGATTGGCCCGGTCCACCAGCACGAACCAGGGCGCGGCCAGGAGCGCGAACAGCAGCCAGCCCAGGGGGTCCAGCAGGGTCCTGAGCAGGGCGGCGCGCAGCCCGGGCACCCGCCAGGCCCAGGGCAGCGAGCAGATCAGGCCCATGCCCACCAGCACCGGCGCGGCCAGGCCCTTGGTCAGCATGGCCAGGGCGAGCGCGGCAAAGGCCAGCAGGGACCAGCCTTGGCCGCCCCGGCCCTGGAACCGGGCCGCCACCGCTTCCACCGCGGCGACCACGGCCAGCACCTGGAAGGCCGAGAACAGGGCGTCCAGGGTGAGGATCTGGCCGCAGATGAAGGACAGGACGGCGGTGCCGAGCATGAAGGCCGCCCAGACCGGCTGGCGCGCCCCCAGCCGCCGGGCCAGGCGCCAGGCGCACCACAGGCTGATGAGGGTGGCCAGGGCCAGGGGCAGCCGGGCTGCCACCGGCCAGGGCCCGAGCAGCCGCATGGAGACCGCCGACAGCCAATACTGCAGGGGCGGCTTCTCGAAATAATGCACGTAGTTCAGGCGCGGGGTCAGCCAGTCGCCCAGGGCCAGCATCTCCCGGGGGATTTCGGCATAGCGCGCCTCATCCGGCTCCCAGAGCGGCCGCAGGAACAGCGGCACCAGCCCCAGGAAGAACCAGATGGAAAGGAGCTGCCAGCGTTCCCTCCGGGTCATTCGGTTTCTACGATCTTTTCCATGGCCTTGTGCTCTTCCACGAAGAAGTCCAGCGACTTGCGCAGCGCCTCCTTGATGCCGATCTTCGGCTGGAAGCCGAAGGTCTCCTGGATGCGCCGGATGCTGGGAGTGCGCACCAGCACGTCCTGGTAGCCCTTGCCGTAGAAGGTGCCGCTGGATTCCTCGACGATCTGGGAAACCGGGGTGCCGCGTTCCAGGCGGAACGGATGGTCCTTCCAGATCTCCACCATCATCTCGGCGATCTCCTTGACGCTGTGGTCATTGCCCGGGTTGCCGATGTTGAAGATCTTGCCGTCGGCCTTGCCGCCCTCGTTGTGCAGCACGGCCATCAGCCCGTCCATGGCGTCCTCCACGTCGCAGAAGCAGCGCCGCTGGCCGCCGCCGTCCACCAGCTTGAGCGGCTCGCCGTTGAACAGGTTCCAGGCGAACTGGGTCACCAGCCGGGAAGAGCCTTCCTTGGCGGTATTGAGGCTGTCCAGTTTGGGGCCCATCCAGTTGAAGGGCCGCACCAGGGTGAACTGCAGGCCGTCCCGGAAGCCGTAGCCCCAGATGACCCGGTCCAGCAGCTGCTTGGAGGTGCTGTAGATCCAGCGCTGCATGGGGATGGGGCCGGTGACCAGGCAGGAGGTCTCCTCGTCGAACTCGGTGTCCGGGCACATGCCGTAGACCTCGGAGGTGCTGGGGAAGATCACCCGCTTCTTGTACTTGACGCAATAGCGGATGATCCGCAGGTTCTCCTCGAAATCCAGCTCGAACACCCGCAGCGGGTCGGTGACGTACACCTTGGGCGTGGCGATCGCCACCAGGGGCAGGATCACGTCGCACTTCTTGACGTGGTACTCGATCCACTCCTTGCTGATGGAAATGTCGCCTTCGACGAAGTGGAAGCGCGGGTTGTCCAGGAACTCGGCGACCTTGTGGCTGCCCAGGTCCATCCCGTAGACTTCCCAGTGGGTCTCCCGCAGCACGCGCTCCACCAGATGGGAACCCACGAAACCGTTTACGCCCAGAATGAGTATTTTCACGAAGGTCTCCAAGCACAATGACCATCCAGCTTATCAGGGTCCGTCCCTACACTCCTAGATGAACCTCCTGCTCCTGCATGAAGCTGATTTCCTGGAGCCGGGCCGGGTGCGCCTCACCGGGCGGCGCCTGCGGCACGTCACCGAGGTGCACCGGGCCAAGGCCGGGGACGAACTGGCCGTGGGCCTCCTGGAGGGCGGGCTGGGCCGCGGCCGGGTGACCCGGCTGGACGCGGAGGCCCTGGAACTGGAGGTGGTCCTGGACCAGGCGCCGCCGCCCAAGCTGCCGCTCACCCTGGTGCTGGCCCTGCCCCGGCCCAAGGTGCTCAACCGGGTGCTGGCCGCCGCCACCAGCCTGGGCGCGGCCCGGATCTACCTGGTGAACGCCTGGAAGGTGGAGAAGAGCTACTGGCACAGCCCGCGCCTGGCGGAGGAGAACCTCCTGCTGCAACGCATCCTCGGCCTGGAGCAGGCCAGGGACACCGTGCTTCCGGAGCTGCACCTGCGCCGGCTGCTGCGCCCGTTCGCCGAGGACGAACTGCCCGGGCTGTGCCGGGGGAGCCTGGCGCTGCTGGCGCACCCGGGCTCCCCGGCAGACTGCCCCCGGGCGGTGGCGGGCCCGGTCACCCTGGCGATCGGCCCGGAGGGCGGCTTCATCCCCGCCGAGATCGATCTGCTTTCCCGCTGCTGCCTGCCGGTCAACCTCGGCCCCCGCATCCTGCGGGTCGAGACCGCGGTGGCGGCGCTGGTGGGGCGGTTGTCCTAGCTGGCGATGGCCTTGCTGCGGGCGGTGGCGGCGAACGGCACGAACAGGCCGCAGCCCAGGACGCGCCGGCCGCCGAAGCCCTGGCCCTGGAGCAGCAGGCTGGCCTGGGGCGTGAGGTTGCGCACCGCCATCTCGAAGCCCAGCAGCTGCCGGCCCTCGAACCGGACGGTGCGCGGCCGGAGAATCCTGAAGACGCCCCAGGGGAAGTCCTGGGCGAAGCGGAACGCCAGCTGGGCCTGGGCGGCGCCGATGGCCAGGTCGCGGAAATGGATGGTGACGGTGCGGGCCCATAGCGCCGAAACCGGCGTCAGGCCATGGACGCCGGGTTCCCCCAGGCGGATCGGATAGCCCGCCAGTTCCAGCTCTGCGCCGGCCAGCTCCTTCAGCAGCGCCGCCGATCCGGCGGGAATGCGCAGGCGCACTTCGGACTCGTCGCCCAGGATCAGTTCGCCTTTGCGCGCTCCCGGCGTGCCGCGCACGGCATGGATGCCCAGGCCCGGGATGCGCGCCAGTCCGGCACAGCGCGCGCTCAGGGCCTGGCAGAGGGCATGGCCGTGATCGACCTCCAGCGCTTGTCCCTGGACGATGGGAAAGCACAGATCGACGATCGGATTCACCGCCAGCCGCAGGGGCTCGGGGGAGTCGATAAAGACATTATTCATAGCTAAAAAATAATAATTAACTGCCCGTTCGCAACCCCCGTCCTTTTAATTTTTCCTCACGCCCCAGGCGGGTTTTTCGCCGCCAGTGCCGGGCCGGAGCGCCAGATCCCACGCGACAGATGCCGTTGCGAGCGGGTGTGGACCCGGATGGTCCGCAGGGCGCCAGGGCCAGAACGCAGGGAGCGCCCGGGAGGTTGGCTATCCGGTCCAGCATCATGACGGCCGGTTCCATAAATAATAAAATTATTATATTGATGCATTTGGGTAATGGTGGTCAAATCCTCTATTTGATCCATGCAACGCCTTGTTTAGATTAACAAAATATGTAATTTTTACAAAATATTCATTGACGCTGGGGTTGCGTCTCCCTAATTTATATCAACTCATCGGTCGGAGCGGCACTGGAGTTGCGGCATGAAGAGAATCCAAAAGGGCGCTTGCGCTTGGGTCCTGGCCGCCCTGGCTCCGGTGGCCCTGGCCCAGGCCGGCTCCCAGGATGCTCTGCTGGATTTCATGTACGCCAGGTTTGCCGCGGTCTTCACCCAGCCCAAGGGCGGCGCCGGCCCCCGGGAGTTCCTGATCCTGGCCAGCCCGGGCATCGGCGTGGACCAGGCCGATCTGGTGACCCCCTCCTATGCCGTCAGCATGCTGCTGGACCAGGTGCCGGAGCCCGCCAGGGCCTATCACCCCACCGGCGTGAAGGTTTCCAAGGTCTACGGGCGCATCCTGGACGCCGCCGCCATCACCCGTTACCAGGACCCCAGCACGCGCGGCGCGGCCCTGGCGGCCAAGGCCATCCTGTTCGACTCCGCGCGGCCGGGCCAGCCGACCGAGGCGTATGCCGCTTTCCTGAACTTCCAGATGGAATACCAGGCCGCCCAGGATGCCAGACGGGTTGCCCTGGCGGAAAGCCGGGCCACCGGAACGCCCCTGCCCACCGGCCTGGACCAGGCCGTGGATACGGCCCGCAAGCGCTGGGAGCGCCTCGGCCACCGGCAAGCCATCCAGGAGGCCCTGGACGCGCTCCAGGCGGCCTATGCCGGCAACGCCCTGGCCCTGATGCGGAATTTCCGGGCCGACTTCCTGCACGCCCATCTGCGCGGCGGGGCCAGCCATGACTGGCTGCCGGTCACCACCTACCCGCCCGAGGAGCAGTGGACCACCGGCACGGGCTGGCACCCCATGACCTTCCGGCAGGACGATCCCCTGGCGCCTTCCGCCGGCGACGCGGGGCCGTTGCCCGCGCTCGGCAAGGCCGCCAAGACCGCGGCCCCCTGGACTCCGGGCATGACCCTCAGCGTGGAGGTCAAGCGGGTGCAGGTCACCCGCCCCTGGATGGACCCATCGCTGTTCAGCGCCCACACCTGGGCGCTCCGGGAGAGCGCAGGCTTCACCCTGGTCTCCTCCGGCAACCCCGTGGACCGGGACCCGGGCATCATGCCGATCCTCGTCACCGGCCTCCTGCTGGCCCGGAAGCTCACCTTGACCGGCTACCCGGGCTCCGGCGCCGACCGGCTGGGTCCGTTCGACCTGGGCGGAGGGCAAGGCCGGCCGGCCATGGCCCGCCACATGACCCGCACCCCGGCGGGAACCGTCATCACCGTGCCCGATCTCCAGATCGTCGCCTTCTTCTGCCAGGTCGTGCCCCAGTCCCCCACTCCCGATCCGAGGTTTTTCAGGTGAGGCCGATGCTTGCCATCCTGCGCCCAGCGTGCTGCATCCTCACGCTGGTTTCCATTGTCCCCCTGGGCGCGGACACGCCCAGCTCCCAGAGTTCCCAGAGAGCCCGCGCCAGGGACGAAGCCCGCACCCAGGCGGCATCACCGCCCCCCGCGCCCGCCGCCGAAGCGCCGGCCGCGCCCACCGAGGCGTCCGAGCCCCTGTACACCCTGGATGTCCACCACCAGGACACGGAGACGGTGCTCTGGGAATTCGCCAAGCGGGCCAAGAAGAACCTGAACCTCCTGGACCGGCCCGCCTCCCTGGTCACGGTCTACTTCGCCAACCTGCCGTTCGAGAAGGGGCTGAAGGAGATCCTGCAGGCGGCGGACCTGGATTACGTGAAGAGCGAGGACGGCTACACCATCGGCCTGCCCATCGACCTGAAGCTGCGCTTCCCCAATCCCGAAAACCAGGACAAGGACATCGAAGCCACCTACCGCTGCCGGCGGATCGACGCGGCCACCCTGGTCGAGGCCGTGAAGGCGGTGTTTCCCCAGGACGGTTTCCGGGTCTTCGCCGGCCCCCAATTCCTCACCCCGGAGGTGCAGGGGGAAGGCGCGAGCGGGGTCGGCGAAGACAGCGGCATCCACGTGCTCAAGGCCTCCGACAAGGTCAACCGCACCCATGACGTGGTGTTCTCCGGGCGCCCGGAGCTGGTGCTCCGGGCCCTGGCCCTGGCCCGCAAGTTCGACCGGCCGCGCAAGCAGGTGCGGGTGAACATCCGGGTGGTGCAGATGACCACCAGCGCCTCGCGCAACCTGGGCGTGGCCTGGATGCAAAGCCTGTCGTTCACCGCCAACGAGCAGGGCAACATCCCTTCGACGGAGAGCAATACCTCCACCACGGCGCCCCAAGGCACCGGCATCACCCTGGGCAAGTTCAGCCACTCGGTGGTGAGCCTGAACGCCACCCTGAACGCCATGGAACAGGCCGGCGATTCCAAGACCGTGGCCAACCCCACCCTGCTGGTCCTGGATGGCGAGAAGAGCTTCATCCTCAGCGGCACCAAGTACGTGCTGCCGAAGATCGACAGCCGGGACGCCACCGGCCAGGCGGTCTACTCGACCGTGACCATCAAGGTGGGCCTCTACCTGCAGGTGGGGGTGCAGGTGGGCCTGGACGACGACATGGTCCTGAACATCTATCCCCAGGTCACCAATCTGACCGGATTCACCACCGTCGACCGGGTCGATTACCCGATCATCAACACCATCGAAGAGGAGGCCACCGTGCGCGCGGTGAAAGGCGATGTGATCGTCCTGGGCGGCATCAAGCGGGACGTCACCACCGACAGCAAGGCCGCGGTTCCCGGGCTGGCGAGCCTGCCCGTGCTGGGCAAGCTGTTCTCCAATGATTCCAAGACCAAGAACACCGAAGAGCTGATGTTCTTCCTCACCCCGGAGATCGTCGAGGACGCGGAGCAGCCGCTCGAGATGAAGCTGAGCGTCAGCCCGGGGGCGGTGCCGCCCGCCCCGTGATCCGGTATACTCTTTGGATTCAGGAGCATTCCATGATCCGCAAGCTGGCCGAACTGCCCGTCACCGCCAAGATGAACGCCCGCGGCGGCGTCGGACCAGCCCGCAGCTCGGCCTACCTGGCCGACGGCGACATGGCCGGGGTGCTCGCGGCGGGGCAAACCGTGCTGGCGCCCGGCTCCAGCATCGGCGAGCACAACCACCCCAGCACCGAGGAACTGTACCTCATCCTCGACGGCCGCGGCCAGGGCGTGCTGGATGGCCAGCGCTTCCCGGTGGCCGCCGGCGATCTGTTCGTGGTCAAGGCCGGCCACAGCCACGGCCTGATCAACGATTCGGACGCGACCCTGACCTATTTCGGGCTGATGACACGGTCATGATTCCGGGGCCTCTTCCCCGTCATCCGCAACCGCCTTGCCGTCCACCGGGTCCGGAACGGGAACCGGCTGCGGAGCGGAGCTGACGGCCTTGGGCGCCGGGGCGGCCTTGGCCGGAGTTTCGAAGGGCTTGTAGCGGTTGGGGTCCTGGTCGGGGTCGAAGGGCTGGAAATCATCCTCGCCCAGGTCGGCGGTGCGCACCACCTCGGCCCGGATGGAGAGGATCACGTCGATGTTGGTGTCATCGCTGTTCCTGTGGCCCAGGAGGCTGCTCAGGACCGGGATGCTGGAAATGCCCCAGAGGCCCTCCAGGTACTTCCGCTCGTCCTCACGCAGCAGTCCGCCGAAGATGGCCGTTTCCCCGTTCCTCAGCCGGGCGGTGGTCTTGATGACCCGCTGGTTGATGTTGGGCCGGCCCTGATCGCTGCTCGCCGCCGGGGTCCTGATGTTGGAATCGAGCTCGATGGTGATGTCGCCGTTGTGATGGACCCTGGGTTTCACCGTGATGTTGACGCCCATGTCCTCGTAGCTGAAGGAGGTCTGGGTGGCCAGGGTTCCGGCCAGGGCGGCGGCGCCGGCGGCCGCGGAACCGGCCGCGCCAGTGGCGGCGGTGGGCGGGCCGATGCTGGACTGGGTGGTGCTGACCTTTTCGCCGATGTTCACCTGGCCGGTCTCTCCGGAGACCACCCGGACATTGGGGTCGGCCAGCAGCTTGGTCAGGCCGGTGGTCTTGGCCATGTCCAGCCGGATGCTGGGCAGGAGGTAGGAGACGGAGCTCTTGTTGATCGCCAGCGTGCCGGTCAGCTCGTTGCCGTTGACGGCGGCGCCCAGGGCATAGGTGCCCGCCCGGGCGCCGGGGGTCGCGGGGTTGACCGGCAGCAGCCCGAGGTTGACCGCGGTATGTTCGGACACCTCCAGCAGCTCCAGGTAGACCATGACCTCGGCCTTGGCCTTGTCCACCTGCCTGACGATGCGCTTGGCGATGGCGAGATCGCCGGCCTTGGCCAGGACGGTGAGGGAATTCAGCCGCTTGTCGGTGAACAGGCGCACCTGGGGCATGAGCGCGTTGAAGATCGACCGGACGTTCTCCACATCGGCATTGGACAGGTAGAAGGTCTGGATCAGCTTGTTCTCGTACTCCAGCAGGTTCTGGGGGGTCTTCTTGAACACCATGAGGGTGTTGGGGTCCAGCACCCGGTAGAACAGGTCGCACTGGAGCATCAGGGCGTCCAGCACGCGCTGGAAGCTGAGGCCGCGCAGGTCCGCGGAAACGGTGATGTCCTGGGCCGTGGCGGAAGCGTGCATGAGGATGTTCACCCCGGAGTTCCGGCTGAGCTGCTGCAGGATCTCCTTGACGCTGGTCTTGCGGGTGAAGTTGAGGTCCATGCCTTCCAGCGACCTGGGGTTGATGGGCAGACCGTTCCTGGCCTCGCCCTTGGCGCGGGCGGTGTCGATGCTGCTTTCGGCCGCCTCCCGGGCCCGGCGCCGTTCCGCCGCTTCCTCCAGGCGGGCGAACCGGTCCTGGGCCACGGCGTTGGCGGGATCCAGCACCGCCGCGATGCCCACCTCCCTGGTTTCCAGCTCGATGTCGCCATGTTTTTTCGCCGCGTCGGCCTTGGTCAGGTGCTGCGCGGCCGCCAGCGGCGCGGTGCGCCGGTAGCCGATCTTGGCCTTGAGGTTGTTGGGGTCCTTCTGCAGCGCCTTGTTGTATTCGGTCAGCGCGTCGTCGTAGCGGGCATCCTCATAGGCCTGGGTGGCCTGGTGCAGGTTGCCGCAGGCCAGGGTCAGGATCAGGCAGAAGGCCAAGGCCATGGCTCCGGGGCGGGGCGGGAAGGTCACGGAAAGTTCCTGCGGGACAGCCACGGATGCTCCAGGGGGGTGGAAAGGGCCAGCGCCAGCGCCGCCGGGTTTCAAAAAAATGTTAATAATAAATTATATATCAATACCGATCCCGAGAAAGGGCCAAGGCAATGCCCTGCCGAATTTCCGGGGCTGAAATATCATTGATGGAAACATCAATAGGCCGCTGAGCCTGGAGTTCCCCGATTCAGACGCCTTGCCCGTGGAAGGCAAGGTCAAGGCGCTGAGCGAGGAAACGGCCACCGGTTGCTCCATCCTCTTCCAGCACAAGCCGGCCAAGGAACCTGCCCTGGGCCAGCGGATGCACGTCCTGTTCGCCATGGACGGCAAGCGCTATCAAACCAACCTGAAAGACCAGGGACGGGGCAACTACCTGGAATACCGGTTCAGCCTTCCGGCATCGATCCAGCATGCTGAACGGCGGGCATCGGTCCGGGTGAAAATGGGGCATTATGAACAATTCAACATCGTTGCGCTCGAAGGCTTGTTCGAAGGCTTGGGCCTTACCGGGTTGCTGGTGGACCTGTCCATGGGCGGGTGCTGCTTCCGCGCCGAGCGCACCATCCAGATCCAGAGTGAGCGCCGGCTTGCCATCACTCCCGACCTGCTGGCGCCGGGAACCCCGTTTCAGCTGGTCCGGTTGACCAACCTTCCCCATTTGCCGTTGGTTGAATGCGGGGCGCAGTTATGTTCCATTCGCCAGGCTGAAGAGGGGGTTCTCATGGCCCTGCGCTTCGAAGGCCTGGGTGCGTTCGAGAGCGGCCTTCTGGGCAAATTCCTGAGCGAGCGGGAGCCGGGTTATATCATCGGCTTCCCCCACAAGAGACGGATCCGGGATCTGACGGAGGAGAAGCGGAAGGTGCCCCAGGCGGCCAAATCCCAGGAGTTCCCCGAGGCGCCCCCCCCCCTGAAGCCGAAAGCGATGAACCAGGCGCGGCACCGTCCGATGCCTGCGCTGAACCGCAGGAAGCCTTGACCGGCGAGGCTCAACTGAACAGGATCCGCAAGCGTGGCAAGCGGATCCTGATCGCCATGGAAGACGAACTGGGGCGGGTCCTGCTCATGGCAATGCTGCATCAAGACGGTTATCGCTGCATGTTCGAGGCCAAGAGCCTGGTCCAGGCCCTGAACTTCAACCGCAACGTCGCCCTGGACCTGCTGGGGGTGGATCACACCATAGGCACCATAAATGCTGATATGTTTGTAAATATTTTACGCGAAAACGGTCTGCCCCAGGCCGTGCCCGTGGTCGTCATCCAAAGGAGCGTCGACCATCGGCTCACCCTGGCGGCAAAGGCCGGCAAATTGAATTACCTGGTGGAACACCCCGTTGATTTTCATGGCAGGTTGAAACAGCCTTTAGAAAGAATATTAAATTTATAATTTTTCATCAGGCATCTGGCCGTATCGGCTACAGCGACGACCAGCCCGGATCCGGCGAGAACCGGTTGCCGTGGAGGTCTTCCAGGGACTTCAGCTGGCGCTCCTGGCGGGTGATGCCCTCCTGCCGGTTGTAGCACAGCGGTCCGCCGCGGAACGGGGCGAAGCCGGTGCCGAAGATCACCCCGGCGTCCAGCAGGTCCTCGTCCCCGGTCACCCGCTCGCGCAGGCAGGCCACCGCCTCGTTGAGCAGGCGCAGCATCAGCCGCCGCTCGATCACTCCGCCGGGTGCCGGCATGGGCCCCTTGGGCAGGACCGGGTTGCCGTGCTGGAACCGGTAGAAGCCCTGGCCGGTCTTCTTGCCCAGGTGCCCCGCGGCCACCATCTCCTCCAGCCGCCGGGGCACGGCGCCGCCGAAATGGCCGCCCAGGATGCGCGCCACGGACAGGCAGATGTCCAGCCCGACCGTGTCGGCCAGCAGCACCGGGCCCATGGGCATGCCGAAGGCCAGGGCGGCCCGGTCGATCTCGGCCGGACCCACCCCTTCGCCCACCAGGGTGAGCGCCTCCATGAGGTAGGGCATCAGGATGCGGTTGACCAGGAACCCCGGGGAACTCTTCACCGGCAGCGGCAGTTTGCGGATCGCCCCGACGAAGGCGGTGGCCCGTTCCACCGCGTCCTGGGCGCTGCCGGCCATGGTGACCACCTCCACCAGCAGCATGCGCGCCACCGGGTTGAAGAAATGCAGCCCGACGAACCGCTCCGGGCGCTCCAGCCACGCCGCCAGCTGCTCCAGGGGGATGCTGGAGGTGTTGGTGGCGAGGATGGCGTCGGGTTTCATGCGCGGTTCCAGCTCGCGGTACAGGGCGGTCTTGGCGTCGGCGTCCTCGAAGATCGCCTCGATCACCACGTCGGCCCGGGCGGCGCCGGCGCCCTGCGGATCGGGCACCAGCCGGTCCAGGGCGGCCTGGACGTCGCGTGGCTGCTTGAGCTTCCGGCGGAACAGCTGCGCCGCCCGCTTGACCACCTGGGCCAGGCGCCCGGCGTCCACGTCCTGCACCGTCACCACCAGGCCCTGGAGCGCGCACCAGGCGGCGATATCGCCGCCCATGGCACCGCCGCCCACCACGTGGACGAAGCGGGCCTCGGGCCACCCGGTCCTGGCCAGGCCCTTGAGCCTTTCCTGGAGCTGGAACACCCGCACCAGGTTGCGCGCGGTGGCGCCGGTGACCAGCCGGGCCACGGATTCGGCCTCGGCCCGGTACATGGCCTCGGGTTGGCCGCCGAAACGCGACCACAGATCGATGAGGGCGAACGGCGCCGGGTAGTGCTCCGGGTTGGCACGCTGGGCCACCTTCCGGCGCAGGAACCAGGCCAGGGCCGGCCTCAGCGGCCAGCGCCCGGGCAGCCGCCGGACCAGGGAGGCGCGGCGCGCCGGCTTGCCGGCCAGGATGGCCGCGACCGCGGCCTTGGCCAGGTGCCGCTCGGGCACCACCGCGTCCACCAGGCCCAGCTTGCGCGCGGCCCGGGCCGACACCGGCCGGCCGGTGAGCATCAGCTCCATGGCCGCCGGCGGCCCCAGCAGGGCGGTGAGCCGCACGGTGCCGCCGAAGCCGGGGTGGATGCCCAGCTGGACCTCGGGCAGGCCCAGCCGGGTTTCGGGCGCGTCGGAGGCGATCCGGGCGGTGCAGGCCAGGGCCAGCTCCAGCCCGCCGCCCAGGCAGAAGCCGTGGATCATGGCCGCGGTGGGCATGGGCAGCAGCTCCAGCTGCCGGAAGATCTCCTGGCCGCGCCGGATGTGCGCCAGGGCCTGGTCCGCCCCGGTCAGGCCGGTGAATTCGCCCACATCGGCGCCGGCGATGAAGCCGGCCTTGCCGGAGCGGATCACCAGCCCCTTGCCGCCCGTCCGGGCGATGACCGGCAGCAGCCGCTCCAGCTCGGCCAGCACCTCGCTGGACAGCGCGTTCACCGGGCTGCCGGCGCGGTCCAGGGTGAGCCACAGGATGCCCGCGCCATCCTGCTCCAGCCGCCAATGCCGGGCCTGTTCCACCAGATCAAGCATGCCCTTCTCCCTCCAGCCCATCCAGCGCCCGGATCAGCATGGCGCCGCCCTGGCCGCCGCCGATGCACAGGCTCGCCATCCCCAGCCGGGCGTCGTTGCGCCTGAGCACGTGCAGCAGGTGCAGGACGATGCGCGCGCCGCTGCAGCCCACCGGGTGGCCCAGGGCGACGGCGCCGCCGTCCACGTTGAGCCGGTCCGGGTCGATGGCCCGGAACGGGGCCGCCAGGCCCAGCTCCTCCCGGCAGTAGGCGGCGCTTTGCCAGGCCTCGGTGCAGGCCAGCACCTGGGCGGCGAAGGCCTCGTTGATCTCCCAGTAGTCCACTTCGGCGCTGTCCAGGCGCTGGCGCGCCATGATCGGGGCCATGGCGTGGACCGGCCCCAGGCCCATCTGGCTTGGCTCGAGCCCGGCCCAGTGGCAGTCCTCCAGCCGGCCCAGGACCTTCAGGCCGTGCTTCTTCACGGCGCCGGCGCTGGCCAGGAGCAGGCAGGCGGCACCGTCGGTGATCTGGGCGCTGTTGCCGGCGGTGACCAGGCCGTGGGGCGGCTCGAAGGCCGGCTTCAGGCGTGCCAGGGCGGGCAGGTCGGCGTCCCGGCGCAGGCCCTCGTCCCGCTCGAAGAGCGTGCCGTCCGGGCCGAACATCGGGGCCAGCTCTTCCAGCCGGCCGCCGTCCTGGGCCCGGGCCAGGCGCTGGTGGCTGGCCAGGGAGAAGCCGTCCATGCGCTCCCGGCTGATGCCGAACCGGCTGGCCAGGCCCTCGGCGGTCTGGCCCATGTTGAGCCCGCTGATGGGGTCGGTGAGGCCGCGCACCAGGCCGATCACCGGCACGAAATGGGCCGGCCGCAGCCGGCTCAGCACGCGCAGCTTGGCCCAGGCCGAGCGGCCCCTGGCCAGGTCCGCCAGCAGCTTCACCATGGCGTCGCCCAGCAGCACCGGGGACTGGCTCATGGCCTCGGTCCCGCCCGCCAGCACCAGGTCGGCCCGGCCCTGGGCGATGTCCTGGGCGGCGCAGTCGATGGCCTGCATGCCGGAGCCGCAGTTGCGCTGCACGGTCCAGGCCGGCATGGCCTTGCCGCAGCCCAGGCGCAGCGCGATGATCCGGGCGATGTTGAGCTCGTCCGGGCCGGGGATGATGCAGCCGAACACCACCTCGTCGAGCTGCCCGGGTTCAAACGGCTGCCGGGCCAGCAGGGCCTTGCCCGCCGCCACCGCCAGGTCGGAGGCGTGGAACGGCCCCGGGGTGCCGCGGGCCTTCAGGAACGGGGTGCGGCCGCCGTCGACGAAATAGACCGGCCGGCCGCCGGCATAGGCGCCTTCAACTCCCATCGGTCACTCCTTGGTCCGGGGCTGGCGCACCTGGGGGAAATCGTCCACCTTGACCGCTTCCCGGCGCGCCTCCAGGGCCTCGCGCAGCATCCTGCCCTCTTCGGCGGTGATCACCCCGGCACCGAGGCCGTCGGCCAGCATCTGGGCGTCGCTTCCGGCGCGGATGGCCTTGGCGGCCACGCCGGCCCACAGCTTCTTTTCCACCGGCTCGGCGGCGATCACCTTGGTCAGGGTCTCCTCCATGCGCTTGAGCGGCTCGCGGCTGTCCATGGGCATGAAGATGCCCGAGGTCAGTCGGTCCCGGGCCGCGGAGGGCTCCAGCAGGAGCGCGGCGGCCTGGTGGCCCAGGCGGTCGCTGGGCCCCGCCAGGCGGCGTCCGGTGGGGAACACCAGCCTGCGGAGCAGCCACGCGGCGGGCCGGCTGGGCAGGTTGCGGAACAGGCCATCGAAGCTTTCCTGGACTTTCAACAGGCTGGTTTCGCAGGCCCAGCGCAGCAGCGGCAGGTCGCCCGCGGGCCGGCCGTGGTCCTCGAACTGCTTGAGGGCCGCGGAGACCAGGTAGAGGTGGCTGAGGATGTCGGCCATGCGCCCGGACAGCTTCTCCTTGCGCTTCAGGCCGCCGCCCAGGGTGAGCAGGGCGACGTCGGCGCTGAGCGCGAAGCCGGCCGCGTAGCGCGAGACCGCCTGGTAGTACCGGTGCGCCGGCCCGCCCGGGGCGCGCACCAGGCGGCCGCCGGTGAGGCCGTGGAGCAGGCTGCGGGCCGCCGTGCCCAGGCCGAAGGCGATATGGCCGCCCATGTGCCGGTCGAACTCTGCCAGGCCCTGGGCCCGGTCCAGGTTGGCCACGGCGCGCATCTCGTTCAGGACGTAAGGATGGCAGCGGATGACGCCCTGGCCGAAGATGATCAGGGTGCGGGTGAGGATGTTGGCGCCCTCCACGGTGATGCTGATGGGCAGGGCCTGGTAGGTGCGGCCGAACAGGTTGCGCGGGCCGATGCAGATGCCGCTGCCGCCGACGGTATCCATGCCGTCGTTCAGGATGAGGCGCATGCGTTCAGTGCACTGGTACTTGACGATGGCGGAGATCACCGAGGGGCGCTCGCCCTGGTCGACGGCGCCGCAGGTGAGGGTGCGGGCGGCGTCCATGAGGTAGGTGTGCCCGGCGATCCTGGCCAGGGCCTCCTCCACCCCTTCGAACTTGCCGATGGGCAGCTTGAACTGGCGCCGGACCCGCGCGTAGGCGCCGGCGGCCTGGGACACCAGCTTGCCGCCGCCGGTGCTCAGCGCCGGCAGGGAGATGGAGCGGCCCGCGGCCAGGCTTTCCATGAGCATCTTCCAGCCGTTGCCGGCCTCCGCCGCGCCGCCGATGATCCAGTCCAGGGGGATGAACACGTCCTTGCCCCAGTTGGGGCCCACCATGAAGGGGATGCCCAGGGCGTTGTGCCGGGAGCCGATGGTGATGCCGGGGGTGCTGGTGGGGATCAGGGCCAGGGTGATGCCTTCGCTCCCCTGCTGCAGCAGGTGGTCGGGGTCGAGCAGGCGGAACGAGAGGCCCAGCAGGCTGGCCACCGGCCCCAGGGTGATGTAGCGCTTCTCCCAGTTGAGCCGGATGCCGGTGATCTCCCGGCCCTCGAAGGTGCCCTTGCAGACCACGCCGGTGTCGGGCATCGAGGCGGCGTCGCTGCCGGCCTCGGGGCCGGTGAGGGCGAAGCAGGGGATCTCCAGGCCCCGGGCCAGCCGCGGCAGGTAGTAGCCCTTCTGCTCCTCGGTGCCGTAATGGTTCAGCAGTTCGGCCGGGCCGAGGGAGTTGGGCACCATCACGGTGACCACGGCGGTGACGCTGCGGCTGGCGATCTTGATGATCACCTGGGAGTGGGCCAGCGCGGAGAAGCCCAGGCCGCCGTATTTCTTGGGGATGATCATGCCCAGGAAGCCCTTGGTCTTGAGGAACTGCCACACTTCCGGCGGCAGGTCGCGCAGCTCCTCCACGATCCGCCAGTCGTCCAGCATGCCGCACAGTTCTTCCACCGGCCCGTCCAGGAAGGCCTGCTCCTCCGGGGTCAGGGCGGCCTGGGGCTGGGCCAGCAGCTTCTTCCAGTCGGGGGCGCCGCCGAACAGTTCCCCGTCCCACCAGACCGTGCCCGCTTCCAGCGCCTCCCGCTCGGTGCGGGAGAGGGGCGGCAGCTTGCTCCGGACCAGGCCGAGCAGGGGCCGCATGACCAGGGCCCGGCGCAGGGCCGGCAGGTTCAGGGCCACCGCCAGGGCGGCGAACACGCCCCACAAGGCCCAGCCGGTGCCGGCCGCCCAGGGCGCGCCGGAGATCCGGGCCAACCATTGGCATCCCCCGAGTGCGGCGGCCGCCGCCGCCGTCCAGACCGGCAATCCGCTCCGGAAGAAGGCCAAGCCCCAGGCCACCATCACCACCAGCACCGCAAAAGCCGCCATTATCATGAAGTATCCTTGTCAAATTACGCCTTGGACCATAGCCAGTCTACGTATAATCCCAGTCTGGGCAACCGAAGAATTTGCCGCTTCCCCCGGGACGGGCGGCGGTGCCGGGCTAGAAAAGTTCAGCCAAAAAATCCTTCATATGCTGCCAGCTGCGGCGCGCGGCAGCCTCCTGGTAGGCAAAGCCCTTGGAAGGGTCGTTGCCCGCCTCTTTCTGGGTGAAGGCGTGCACCGCCCCACCATAGGAGATGAACGTGTAATCGGCCTTGGTCTTGCGCATTTCGTCCTGGAAGGCCGCGATCTCCTGGGGCGATTCGTAGCTGTCGTCGGCACCGTGGCAGACCAGCACCTTGGCCGTGATGGCGGGGACATCGAGGGCCGGAACGAAGTCCAGGCCGCCGTGGAAGGAGACCACCCCCGCCACCGGCATGCCGGCCCGGGCGGCCTCCAGGGCTCCGGTGCCGCCGAAGCAGAAGCCGATCACCGCCAGCCGGCCCGGATCCACCCCGGGCTGGGCCTTGAGCGCGTCCAGCCCGGCGCGGATGCGCCGGCGGAACAGGGCCCGGTCGCCCTTGTAGATCTTCGCCTGGGCGGCGGCGCCGGCCATGTCCTTGGGGCGCACCCCCTCGCCGTAGATATCGGCCGCCACGGCCACGTAGCCCAGGCCGGCCAGCCGGTCCGCGATCATCTGTTCGTGGCCGGTGAGGCCCATCCACTGGTGGATGACCAGCACGCCGGGCACCTTCCCCTGCACGGCGGCGGGGCGGGCCAGATAGCCGGCGAGGCGCACGGGGCCGTCCTGGTAGGCGAGCGGCTGGCCCGGCAGGACGGGCAGGGCGGCGAGGGCGATGGCGAGGGCTGCGCGACGCATGGATTCCTCCGGGATGCGAGCTGAATCGTAGCGCTTTTTGCCATGTTCACCATTGATTTTTGCTACCGGTGATGGCCGCCGAGCCGGCGCAGCGCGCCTTCCAGGGCCTGGGTGGCCTCGGCCGGCGGCGGCTGTTCGGGCTTCAGCAGGAACCTGGCCACGCCGGGCAGGGCCCGGAGCCCGCGGTAGAAGGTGGAGCAGGCGGTGCATAGCAGCAGGTGCATGCGCAGGGAGGCCCGCTCCCGCAAGCTGAGGCTGCCTTCGGAATAGTCGGTGAGCCGTTCGCGGACTTCTCGGCAGGTGGGCAGGAGCTTCATGCTGGCCTCCCTTGGACATGGGCGCGCAGCGCCTCCTGGACCCGGACCCGGGCCCGGTGCAGGCGTTGGCGCACAGTGGGGGGAGTCTGGTCGAGCCGCGCCGCGATGGCTTCGGTGGACCAGTCCTCCAGATCCTTCAGCACGAACACCACCCGCAGCGGGTCCGGCAGTTGGTCGAGGGCCTGGACCAGGCATTCCCGCAACTGCCGGCGCTCGGCCTCGTCCAGGGCCTCGGCGGCCACGCTCCAGCTCAGCGCGGCCGGAGTGTCCAGGTGGTGCCCGGCACCATCGAACTCGCCCAGGCCGGTGAGGGCGTCCATGGAATCCTCCCGGAGCCGGGCGCTGCTGCGCCGGAACATCAGCGCGGCGTTGATGCAGACCTTGTAGGCCCAGCTGCTGAACCGGCTGCGCGCCTGGAAGGAAGGCAGATCCTCGAAGATGCCCAGGAGGGCTTCCTGGAGGGCGTCCTGGGCGTCCGCCCGATTGCCCAGGATGCGCAGGATTCCGTTGAAAAAGAGGCCCAGGTGGGGCGTCACCAGGGCGCCGAAGGCGTCCGAATCCCCTGCCGCTGCCTGGACGATCAGTTCCGATTCGTTCATGAATCTGGGGTGTCCTGTTCATGATCATTGTGACCGGACAAATCTTTTCCGGGCATGGGTTCCGATCGGGTGATACTGGGTCGCATTTTCACCGTGAAAGGAAACCATGCTCAAGTTCGCACGCGCACTCCGGGCCTTCGGCATGATCCTGGCCTGCGGCGGCCTGGCGCCGGCCTTGCCCAGGCCGCCGCACATCCCCCAGGCGATGCTGGCCACCCGGCTGGACGACCCCGCCGTATGGTCGAGCTTCGGCCAGTGCCTGGACTACGTGGAGCGCTGGGCCGGGCGGGAGCTTCCGGACTGGGTCGTGCACTCGTCCATCATCACCTACTCCTCCCGCAAGCCGCTCTACGACCGCTCCGGCGACCCGCTGCTGGACGCCGCCGGCAAGCAGCTCTGCGCAACGGTGCCGCAAAGCGGGCGGGTGTTCTTCCCGCCCTCCTGGCGGCTCCTGGGCAAGTCCCGGCGGCTGCCCCTGGTGCTGTACACCCACGCCACCATGCTGGAAAAGACCCATGTGCCGTCCGAATACGGCGGCCACGAGTGGGTGGTGGGCGCCGCCGCGGCGCTCTACTACGGCTACGCCGTGGCCATGCCGGACCAGCCCGGGATGGGCGGCGATTCCCAGGCCTACCACCCGTTCTGCCACGCCAAGTCGCTGGCCTATTCCACCCTGGACGCCCTGCCCGCCCTGGAGCGCCTGGTGGGCGAGGACCCCTACCTGGCCCAGCGCCACTACGGCTGGGACGGCCGGCTCTTCATCATGGGCTATTCCGAAGGGGCCTATACGGCCATGGCCGCGGTGAAGGAACTGGAAACCCACCCCGCGGACTACGGCGAGCGCTTCACCCTCAAGGGCTCCGCCTGCATGGCGGGCCCGTTCGACCTGTCCGGCACCACCCGCAGGGCCATCATCGATCCGGTGACCCCTTTCGCCCACAGCTTCTACATACCCTACGTGGTCCTCGGCTACCAGGGCGTCTACGGCGACCTGATGGATCCGCTGCAGGTCTTCGCCCCGGCGCTCCTGGAGAACCGGGAGGACGGCAACGTCATCCAGTGGGCCGACGGCGCCACGGACGGCCTGGCGGTGGACGCGCTCATCGGCCGGCGCCTGGGCATTCCGGGCGATGCCGTGGTGCTCCGCTCGACCCTGAACCCGGCCTGGCTCGCCCGGGAACTGGACGACCCGGCCTATGCCACCAGCACGCTGCGCAAGATCCTGCGGGAGAACGACCTTTGCGGCGGATGGCGGCCGACCCGGCCGATCCTCTTCTGCCAGAGCCTCGTCGACCGGGACGTTCCCGTCCAGAACACCCTCGCCACCATGGCCGGGCTGGGCGAGGAGATCCGCCAGGCCGGCGCGGACCCGGGCCAGCTGCTGGCCTTCCTGCCCCTGGGCGACCCGTCGGACCGCATCAGCCATGTGGCGGGGGCCCTGGTGGCCGTCCCGGCGGCGTTCAACTGGTTCTATTCGGGCATGCCGATGGAGTGAACCAGGCGCAGTTTCTCCTCGCGGGAGCAGCGCTTGATGGCGGCCTCCCGCCGGGTCGCCCAGGCGCGGCTGGGGGCCGCCTCCTGGTACACCAGTTCCAGCGGCTCCCGGCCCCGGGTGTACTTGGCGCCGGTGCCGGCCCGGTGCTGGGCGAGCCGGACGGCGACGTCCAGGGCGATGCCGGTGTACAGGGTCCCGTCGCCGCAGCGCAGGATGTATACCCACCAGGATCTGCTTTCGGATGGCGCCATGGGCTCATTCTACGGCACGGGCCCGCCTGCCGGTCAGGCCCAGGGCCGTGAGGTAGAGGAAGGCGCCCACCGGGATCAGGAAACTCCAGCGCACCGCGGTGAGGTCGGTGACCAGGCCCATGGCCAGGGGCAGGACGGCGCCGCCGAAATTGGCCATGACCGCCAAGCCGGCGATCTCCGAGGACAGGTGCGGCCGGCTGTCCAGCAGCAGGGCGAACAGGGTCGGCCAGATGTTGGAGAAGCTCAGGCCGCACAGGGCCACGGCGCCCACGGCGAGGTCCCGGGTGCCGAAGATCAGCCCGGCCAGCCCCGCCAGGCCGGCCAGGGAACAGTACAGGAAGAATCGGCGCGGCTCCATCCAGTTCAGGATGACCGAGCCGAGCATCCGCCCCGCGCCCTGGCAGATCCAGAACAGCCCCTGGCCGTAGCGGATGGCGTCCACCTGGATGCTCATGCCGTAGGTTTCCCACATGTGGGTGGCGAGCAGGGTGTTCATGCCCATCTCGCTGCCCACGAACAGGAAGATCCCCAGGACCTTGAGCTGGATGGTCCGGGCCTTGAGAACCCGGAAAACCTCCCCGAGGGTGGCGGGCCGCAGCCTGCTCGTTTCGGGAATGGGCACCACCGCGAAGACGGCCAGGGTGACCAGGGGGATCAGGGTGAACACCGGGAAGATCCCCTTCCAGGTGTAGCCCAGGCTGACGATGAAGGCGATCAGGTAGGGCCCGGCGAGGGAGCCCAGGCTCTTGATGAACTGGGCGAAGGTGAGGTTCCGGGCGTACCGGCCCGGTTCGGTGACCTCCCGCAGCAGAGGGTTGCCTGCCACCAGCAGGAAGGTCATGCCGATCCCGATGACCGCCATGGCCAGCAGCAGATGGCTGAACCGCTCGAGCAGGAAGCACGGCAGCAGGTGGCCCAGGGCGGTGATGAGCAGGCCCAGCAGCATGACGGACTTCAGCCCTTTCCGGGTGGCCAGGATGCCGGCGGGCAGCGCGAACAGGCCGAAGGCCATGGCCCCGCAGAACGGGATCAGGCCGCCCTGGGCGGAGGATATGCCGAACACTTCCTTGGCAATGCCCACGAAGCTGCCGCGCACGTCGCCGAAACCCATCACGAAAAAAGTCAGCCAGATGACCAGAATGTGAACGAGCATGGACGGCCCTCCATGCAGAGTGGGCCCAGGCCTGGCAAAGTTCTGGCCTCCGCCTGTCCGCGCGAAAACTGGCTCCGGAATGGCTCATCGGTAATACCATCAATGCGGAACCGTCCATCGCCGGGTTGATGGACATGGACAAGTCCCCTTCCGTCGCCGTGACGGTCCTCACGGAGTCCCAGGAAACCCTATGCCGCGACTCAAGACTTCCGCCTTCATCCTGCTCGCCACCGCCGCCCTGGCCGCGGCCCCGGCCGAGGGCGGCGCCATGGCCACCCTGGCCGTGCTGCCGCTGCGGGGCGCCTTCAGCTTGCCCAAGCCGCCCAGCAACCCCTACCCCGGCCAGGGCCGGCCGGCGCAGGCCCAGCAGGTGCCGGCCGGACCGGGGCGGCTGCTGGCCCTGGAGGACCAGATCAACCAGCGGGTGACCATGGCCTTCTTCAGGACCGGCCGGTTCCAGATGATCGAGCGCTCGCAGCTCAACGCCGTGCTGAAGGAGGGCAAGTTCGAGCAGAGCGGCCTGGTGGATGACGCCACCGCCGCCAGGCTGGGCAAACAGATCGGCGCCACCTTCGTGCTGGTGGGTTCCTACACCGGCGGCATCGGCCACACCGTCGAAATCAAGACCGGCTTCTTCGGCGGCAAGAGCCGGGAAGACACCTACCCGGGCCATCTCGAAGTCCGGGTGCGCATGGTGAACACCGAGGACGGCTCCATCCGCGAGCCGATCCTGCTGCACGCGGCTTCCCTGGATGCCAAGTCCTACCACTCCTATGAATTACTTCTGGACGACCTCAGCCGCAACCTGGACCAGGAAGTCACCGCCCGCTTCCCCCTGACCGGCTACGTGATCAAGGTGATCTCCGAGCGGGAAGTGCTGGTGGATCTGGGCCAGAAGCAGCGGCTGGAAAAGGGCGCCAGCTTCCAATTGGTGGAACAGGGAGCGGACGTGGTGCATCCGGTGACCGGCAAGTTGGTCCAGGGGGAGCGCCGGGTGCTCACCCAGCTGCAGGTGACCGACGTGGGTGACGAGTCCTCGATCCTCAAGGTGACCGGACCCCGGGCCACGCTCAAGGTGGGCCAGTCGGTCGTCCAGGGGCATTGATCTAACGCTCGCCCCGGCGCTCCTCCCGGCGCTGGCCGCGCGCGGGCCGGCCGGCTCCGGGCCGCCGGCCCTGGTTGGGCCGCTGCTGGCGGCGCATACCGGGTCCCCCCGGGCCCCGCTGCTGACGGTTCCCTGGGGCCTGGTTGCCCTGCTGGCGGAAGTCGCGCTCCGGGTCGGGACGGAGCAGCGCGCCCTGGCCGCCGGCGCGGGGCGGCGCGGCCTGGGGCGCGAACATCGGCCCCACCGGGCGCAGGGGGCCGCCGGGCGTGGGTGCCGTGGCCAGCCGGGCGGGGATGGCGCGGAAGGGCTGCTGCCGGCGCAGGCCGTTCAGCACGGGATTGGCCAGGGGACGGCCATAGCCGGCGGCCAGGGCCCGCTGGCGGGCCTCGAAGGGAACCGCCGCCTGGGGCAGGTGATTCCGCACCATCAGCGGCCGGGCCGGATCGAAGGGGGGGCGGGCCGCCAGGGGCGTTCCGGACGGCGTGGCCAGGACACTTTCCCGCTGCGGCACCAGGGCCGGCGCGCTGCCCACCCGCCAGCCCTGGCCCAGGGCCGAACCGCGCAGGGCGAGGTTCGCGCCGGCCACCGGGCGCGCGCCCAGGAAGACGCTTTGCGGCACCACGGTCATGGCGCCGGGAACCGCCTGATTGAGGTGACCGGCCGTGCCGAGCGGCAGGCTGCCGGGGTTGAGGCTCTGCACATAGGCGCGCGAGGCCGGATAGGCGGGCTGGTAGGGTTCCCGCGGACCGAGCGGGAACCAGGCCACCGCGGCCCCGGAGGCGGCGGCGCCGCGCATCCCCGGGCCGCCCGTGAAGGCCACCAGGGCCGGAGCGTACACCGGCCGGGCGGTCCTCGGGCCCGGCACCCAGAGCCAGGCGCCGCCGCTGTGGGTCCAGCGGCCATAGTGGGATGTGGCGAAGCCCCAGGGCGCTTTGTCCACCCAGGTCCAGCCGTAGGGTTCGGCCCAGATCCAGCTTCCGTCGCGGTAGGGCGCCCAGTCGGCGGAAACCCGGGGCGCCCAGGTGGTGCCGTAGGTCTTGTTCAACTGCCAGGTGCCCTGTCCTTCCAGGTCTTCGTAGCCGGTCAGGTCGCGCCCCAGGTAGATGGCGCTTTCCGAGCTGCTCTCGCGCCGTTGCCGGACCCCGCACCACTGGTCGAAGCCGTCGGGCTCGCCGGCCGCCACCAGGTCGTAGTGCGGCGCCTGGCCGCCGGCGAGCTCCATGGTGGTGCCGGCATTGACCGGGACGGTCACGCCCGCGGAGGTCACTTCGGCCTGCCCGGACCGCACGGTGACCCGGTCGGGGGCGCCGTTGACGGCCGCGTCCACCCGGTAGTCCCCGGCTCGGTCCAGCAGCACGGCGCCGTCCGGCGTGTCCACTTCCACCGAATCCACCTCCGGGCCGGGCTGGACCTGCAGTTCCAGCGAACCCTGGGGCAGACCCAGCTGCAGGGCGCGGTTGTCCAGGCGCAGGACATCCAGCCCGCTCTCGGACGCCAGGCGCAGCGCGGTGGAACCGGCATGCAGTTCGGCCCTGCCGCCGGGGGCGACCCACAGGTTGTCGCCGGTGCCCAGGGGCAGGTTGACCACGGCCGGGGCCCACTCGTCCATGCCCGGAGGCTGGCGCGACACGGCACCTTCGGCGTGGTTCAGGCGCATCACCCGGGTGGGCGGATCGTCCTCCCGGCCCATGAGGTCGCCGGCCGCGGAGGCTTCCAGCGGCACGGCCATGGCCATTTCGGGCACTTCGTCGTCGGTGAACACGACCCGCTGCGGAGCACAGCCGGCGGCGGTGAACAGGACAGCCAGGGCAGCGAAGCGGAACATCGACATGAGGGCATTCTCCGGCCCGGGGACGCCCTTGTCCAGAAACGTTATCCTTTGATGGCGCAAGGTATCCGTGATTTCCTAGGAGCCGAGCCGGCGCAAAGCTGAAAGGAACGCCATGGGAACCAGGAAACCGGTCATCGGAGTGCCCGCCAACGTGCTCATGGACAACCATGGGTCCTTCCCCGGCACGGAACGGGCCTACGTGAACCAGGACTACCTGGACTGCCTGCAGCTCGCCGGCGCGCTGCCGGTGGTGCTGCCGATGGTGGCGGACGGCCCTGATCTCCAGGCCCAGCTGGCCCTGCTGGACGGCCTGCTGTTCACCGGCGGCGTCGACCTGGACCCCCTGACCTACGGCGAGGAACCGGCGCCCGGGCTGGAGGACGTCTACCCGGACATGGACCGGCACCAGCTGCCCCTGGCCCGGCGGGGCCGCGCGGCGGGCCTGCCGATCCTCGGCGTCTGCCGCGGCATGCAGCTGCTCAACGTGGCGTTCGGCGGCACCCTGCACCAGGATCTGGGCCGTTCCGGGCTGCAGCATGTGCAGAAGGGCTGGCGCCACGCCCCCAGCCACTCGGTGGAGCTGCTGGACGGCCTGCGCCGCCTGTTCGGCCAGGACAGCCTCGCCACCAACAGCTTCCACCACCAGGCGGTGAAGGACCTGGCCCCGGGCTTCCGGGTCAGCGCCCGGGCCCGGGACGGCGTGGTCGAGGGCCTGGAGGCGCTGGACGGCAGCTTCGCCATCGGCGTGCAGTGGCACCCCGAAGGCATGGTCCGCCAGCACCCGGAGATGCTCCTGCCGTTCCAGGCCCTGGTGCGCGCGGCTACCGGGAAGCCTTGAGGCTGGCCTGGATCAGGTCGTCCAGGTACTGCAGGAACCTGGACCGGTCGCGCGGCGCGAAGGGCGCCGGCCCGCCGCCCACGTCCCCCAGATCGCGCAGGTAGGCCATCAGCTCGCGGTTGGCCAGCACGTCGCCGATGGACGCTTCGGTGAACACCCGGCCCTTGGCGTCCAGCACCCGGGCCCCCTTGGCCAGGCAGCGCGCGGCCAGCGGGATATCCGCCGTGACGGCGATATCCCCGGCCTCGATGTGCTCGACGATCCAGTCGTCCGCCGCGTCGAAATGGCCGGTGACCACCTCCATCCGGACCAGCGGGTCCACCGGCACCCGCAGCCTGCTGTTGGCCACCACCCGCACCGGGAGCCGGTAGCGCCGGGCCACCCGGTAGACTTCGTCCTTCACGGGACAGGCGTCGGCATCCACGAAGATGGTGATCAAGCGTGCTCCCTACTCGTGGATCAGGTAGAAGGCTTCCAGCTTCTTCCTGGCCCACGGGGTCTTGCGCAGGAAGGTCAGGCTGGACTTGATGCTCGGGTCCTTCTTGAAGCAGTTGATGTCGATGATCCGGGCCAGTTCCTCCCAGCCGTACTGGTTCACCAGCCGGGTGAGGACCCGCTCCAGGGTGATGCCATGCAGGGGGTCATTGGGGTGGGCGTCCTGCCCGGGTCGGGTGTCCATGCGCATCCTTTTGCCTATCCAGTGTAGCCTCCAGGCGCGTCGGTGATCACCGTCAGGTTGGGCAGGGCGCTGCCGGGCAGTTCCGGATCGCCCGCGGCCAGGCGCTCCAGGGCGGCCCGCTTGGCTTCCCCGGAGGCCACCAGCACCGCGCCTTCCGCCGCAGCCAGCAGCGACAGGGCCAGGGTGATGCGCCGGCGCGGGGGCTTGGGACTGTCCGGCACGGCGAACACCGGCGGTTCCCCGATCCGTTCGAAGGGCCGGCCAGGAAACAGCGAGGCGATGTGCCCGTCCTCCCCCATGCCCAGCAGCAGCGCATCCAGCCCGCCCTGGAAGGCGCCGTCCAGGCTGGCCGCCACCCGGGCGCAGGCCTCCACGGGCGTTTCCCCATCCAGGTAGAGCGGCAGCTCCAGCCCGGGCGGATCCGCCGGATCCAGCTGGCCGTCCCGGTAGGCGCCGCCCCGGTTGGACTGGGGATCGGCGAAGGGCACGCAGCGCTCGTCCACCCAGGTGAGCAGGAGCCGGTCCCAGACCCCGGCCCGCAGCCCGCGCCGCAGCGCGCCCAGCGCCGCCGCGGCGGAACCGCCGGCCACGGCCAGGCGTGCCGCGCCGCGCTGGAGGTCGATCCGCTCCAGCAGGGAGATCAGCAGGACGGCCGCCGCGGCGGGCGGGTCCCCGGCGCGCAGGAAGCTAGCCACGGGACCAGCTCCCTTCGCAGCCGTGGAACAGGGCGTCGGCCTCCTCCGGCCCCCAGCCGCCGGGCTCGTATTCCAGCACCGGGGGCGCCTGCGGACCGCTCCAGCTGGCGCGCACCGCGTCGGTGAAGCGCCAGGCGGCCTCCACCTCGTCGGCCCGCAGGAACAGCGACGGATCGCCCTGGATCGCGTCCAGCAGCAGCCGCTCGTAGGCGGGCGTGGTGATCTCGCCGAACCGGTCCCGGTAGTCGAAGGCCAGGTGGGCGGGCACCATGACCATGCCACCGCCCGGGGACTTCACGCTGAAGGAGAGCGACAGGCTCTCCCTCGGCTGGATGCTGAGGGTCAGCACGTTCGGCCGGAGCGTGCATACGGTGCCGTCGGGCAGGCTCAGCGGCTCGGCGCCGCTGCCGTCGTCGTTGACGATGTTGTCCGCCAGCTGGATGGGCGGCACCCGGAACTGCACCTTCACCTCGGTGAAGCGCTGCTTCAGCCGCTTGCCGTGGCGCAGCAGGAACGGCACCCCGCTCCAGCGCCAGTTCTCGATCTCCGCCCGGATGGCGACGTAGGTCTCGGTGGTGGAATCCGCCGGCACCCCCTCCTCCAGGTAGCCCGGCACCGGCTTGCCGTCCACGGCGCCGGCGCGGTAGCGGGCCCGCACGCTGTGGTCCGGATCACCGTGGAAGCGCAGGCTGCGCAGCACGCTGACCTTCTGGCCGCGCACCTCCTCGGGGTCCAGCGAGGACGGCGGCTCCATGGCGATCATGGCGAGGATCTGCAGCATGTGGTTCTGCAGCACGTCACGCATGGCGCCGGAGGCTTCGTAGGTGGCTGCCCGGCCCGGCTCCACCCCGGCCGATTCGGCCACGGTGATCTGCACCAGCTCCACGTGGCGCCGGTTCCACACCGGCTCGAAGATGGTGTTGTTGAACCGGAAGGCGAACAGGTTCTGCACCGTCTCCTTGCCCAGGTAGTGGTCGATCCGGTAGATCTGCTCCTCCCGCAGGAAGCCCTGCAGGGTCTGGTTCAGCTCCCGGGCCGAGCAGAGGTCGTGGCCGAACGGCTTTTCCACCACCACCCGGCGCCAGGAGCCCGACTGCTCCAGCAGCCCCGCCTGGGCCAGGCCGCTCACCGCCGGGCCGAACAGGCCCGGGATCAGGGAAAAATAGAACAGCCGCCCGGCGGCGGCGCCCCCCGGCAGGGCGTCCAGCAGGGCCCCGAGGCGCCGGAAATCCTCCGGCCGGCGCACGTCGCCGGCCAGATAGCGGATGCGCGGGGCGAGCAGATCGAAGTCGGCCAGGCCCTCGGGCGGCTGCTGTGCCCGCAGGTCCGCGCGGAACTGGGCGTCGGTCTTTTCCCGGCGGGCCATGCCGATCAGGGTGAAGCCCGCCGCCGGTTCGCCCTTGCGGGCGAGGCTGGCCAGGGCGGGCACCAGCTTTTTCGCCGTGAGGTCCCCGCTGGCTCCGAAAATGACCATCTGGACAGGCGTATCCATCGGCTTCACTCCCCTTCCCATTCGGTATGGAAGCGCCCCGGCATGTCCACCCGTTCATAGGTGTGCGCGCCGAAGCAGTCGCGCTGGGCCTGGATGAGGTTGGCCGGGAGCCAGGCACTGCGGTAGCCGTCCAGGTAGGCCAAGGCGCTCATCAGCCCGGGGATGGGCAAGGCCAGCCGGGTCCCGGCGGCAACCACGGAGCGCAGGCCCTCCTCCCGCGCCAGCACCATGCGCGCCAGCTCCGGATCCAGCAGCAGGTTGGCCAGCCCGGCCTGGCGCCCGTAGGCGGCCCGGATGTCCTCCAGCAGCGGCGTGCGGATGATGCAGCCGCCGCGCCAGATGCGCGCCACGGTGGCCAGGTCGAGCCGGTAGCCGTAGCGTTCCGAAGCCGCCCCCAGCAAAGCCATGCCCTGGGCGAAGGCCATCACCATGCCGGCCTGCAGCGCCTGGCCCAGGAAGACCAGGAACACGCCCCGGTCCCCTTCGTGCCGGTGCAGCCCGGTGGCCCGCGGCAACAGGAGGCCGGCCTGCTCCCGCTGGCGGTCCAGCGCCGACAGGTCGCGCTGCGCCACCGCCAGGTCGATGGTGGGGGCCGGCACCTGGAGTTCCATGGCGCTCCCGGAGGTCCACATGCCGGTGCCCTTCTGGCGCGCCACCCCGGCCACGGCGTCGATCAGGTCCTGGCCGCCGCGGGTGTCCCGGCGGGCGAAGATGCGCGCCGTGATCTCCATCAGGTAGCCGCCCGCGCCCCCTTGGTTCCAGCCCAGGAAAGCCTGGCGGATTCCCGCGTTGTCCATGCCCAGCCCGCGCTTCATCAGGTCGTAGCTTTCGGCGATCAGCTCCATCAGGGCGTACTCGATGCCGTTGTGGACCATCTTCACGAAATGCCCCGCCGACCCGGGCCCCACGTGGGCCACGCAAGGCTCGCCCCCGGCCTGGGCCGCCACCGCCTCCAGCAGCGGCCGGACCCGCTGGTAGGCTTCGGCGGAGCCGCCCGGCATGAGGCTGGGCCCCCGGCGCGCGCCCTCCTCGCCGCCGGAGATGCCCATGCCCAGGAACCCCAGGCCCTTGCCGGCCAGCTCCGCGGCGCGCCGGTCGGTGTCCTTGAAGTGGGAATTGCCGCCGTCGATGATCAGGTCCCCCGGCTGCAGGAGCGCCACCAGTTCGCCGATCACCGCGTCCACCGGGGCGCCCGCCGGCACCAGCAACATCACCGCCCGGGGCGTCCGCAGCAGCGCCAGCATGGACGCCAGGTCCTGCGCCGGCGCCAGGTCCATGCCCTGCCCCTCGGTCCGCAGCGCCTCCACCTTGGCCGGGTCCTGGTCGAAGCCGGCCACGGGAAAGCCGTGCTCGGCCATGTTCAGCAGCAGGTTGCGGCCCATGACCCCCAGGCCGACCATCCCGAGTTCATGCCGTGGCTGGAGCGCTTCGTTTCGACTCATGATTTCCCTCCATCTTCCGGGCCCGGCCGCAGTAGCCGACCCGCACTGACCGGGTGAATTCGAACTGGAACCCGTCGCTCACCCGGGCCGTGAACAGCAGCTTCAGGAAGGCCCAGGTGAACACCCGCGGCCGCAGGCCGCGCAGATCCTCGATGGCCATATGGTTGCGGGCGCAAAGCCCGGCAAGTTCCGCGGGTTTCAGGAACAGGTGGTAGACATGCAGGTTCCGGGGCGTGTTCAGCACCGACCATTCGACCCCCTTGATGGCGATGAGCCAGCTGAGCGGCGTCCGGTTGAAGGTGTGGAAGAACAGCCAGCCGCCGGGCTTGAGCACGCGGGCGGCTTCGGACAGCACGCCGTCCCGGTCCTGGACATGCTCAAGGAAATCCATCATGCAGACCACATCGAACCGGCCGTCGGGAAAGGCCAGGGCGCGGGCGTCCTGGACCAGGTAGTCTACCGTGCCGGTGGGATCGTGGCGCCGGGCCACTTCCAGGCTGCCCCGGGACAGGTCGATGCCGGTCACCGCGTGCCCCGCCTGGGCCAGGGGGTTGGCCAGCAGTCCGCCGCCGCAGGCCACGTCCAGGATGTCCAGCGGCCGCTCGCCGAAGTGGCCCTTGAGCTCCTCCAGCACCCAGCCGGAGCGCAGCCGGGTTTCGGCCCGGAGCAGGGCGACCGGGTTGTCCCGGGCCGAGTACCAGCCTTCGCCCAGCTCGTCGTAGACGGCGTTGTTGATCCCCCCCTGGGCCTTGCGGCCCGCCCCGAAGACGATCTGCAGCGCCAGGAAGCCGGCCACCAGCAGGGCCTGGACCAGGAGCACGGCCCGGGCCGCGGCCGGCTGCACCGGCCCCGCGCCGAGCCAGAGCAGGCCCGTGGCGATCAGCACCACCGGGTGCAGGATGAACAGCACCGCGTGCAGCCAGTGCTCGCCGCCCGTGCACAGGCGCTGGTGGATCAGCTCGTCCTTGGTGATCAGCAGGCAGGAGCCCGCCGCCAGGGCCGCATAGAGCCGGACCTGGGACGGCGGCAGCAGCAGCGGACAGGACAGGCAGCCCAGGAACACCAGGGTGTCCAGCACGTGGCCCAGCCACTCCCAGCGGGACACGCTGCGCCGGCGGTGGAAGCCGAATTCGTCCACGCCCATGGCCAGCCCCTGCAGGGCGAAGGGCAGCATCCAGAAGGCCGCGTCGTTCATCCGCGCTTGCGCAGGATGGCGCCGGCGATGGTCAGCCCGGGACCGAAGGCCAGCGCCACGATCAGCCGGCCGTCGGCCACGGCGGGGTCCTCCAGCATGGCCTTCCACACATGGGGCAGGGTCGCCGAGGACATGTTGCCGTAGTCGCGCAGGGTCTCGTTGCTGGCCCGCACCTGCTCCGGCCCCAGGCCCAGGTGCAGGGCGAGCTCGTCGATGATCCGCGGGCCGCCGGGATGGATGGCGAACAGCGCCTCCCGCGCCAGGCTCGCGGCGCTGAGCCCCCGTTCGGCGCCCAGCCGGTCCAGGAACGGGCCCAGGTGGGCGCGGATGTGGTCCGGCACCTTGCGGGAAAGGGTCATCTGCATGCCGGAATCGGACACCATCCAGGTCATGGCGTCCCCGGTGTCCGGCACGATCTCCTCCCGGGTGGCGACCAGCTCCAGCCCGCCGCGGCCGGCGTCCCGGGAGGCGCGGTAGCGGATCATGCCGTCGGCGAACAGGGTCTGCACCACCAGTTGCTCGGGCTGATGCTGGCTGGGGTCCATGTGCAGGGTGCACAGCTCGGTGTGGACCAGGTCCACCCGCGCCTTGCCCCGTTCCAGCAGGCCCGCGGCCATGCGGGTCGCCGGCAGCGAGGCGTAGCAGCCCATGTGGTAGGCGTGGATCACCTCGGTCGCGTGCCCCCAGTCGCGCCTGGCCACCAGCTGCTGGGCCCCGCTGGGCGAGACGTAGCCGGTGCAGGTGACGTGGATGATCACGCCGGGCGGGTCGGTCTCGTCCGCGTAGAACCGCTCGAAGGCGGCACCGGCCACCTCGCCGTAGAACCGGCTCCGCTCGCCGCACGGCTTCCCGGCCGGGAACCGGTCCAGCTGGAAGATCCGCATCCGGTCCCAGTCGGTGTGGGTGAAATCATGGAGGGCCGAGTTCCGGGTGCTGATCCGGTCGGTGCTGCAGCCGAACCGCAGCACCAGCTTGCGCAGCCTGCGGGTGGTCGCCTCCCGCTCGGCTTCGCTGGCCGGGCGGGCGCGGGCGAGTTCGGCCCGGGCGTGGGCCGCGGCGATCCATTCCAGGATGGCGCCCTGTTCGGCGTGATATTCGGGCCGCTGGCTCTGGAAATCGTGGAGAACGATCGTGGATTGATGGGACATCTCGCCCTCCGCTGGGAACCATCCGCGGGCCCCGGAGGGCTGCAAGGTTGATGGTAGGCCATCCGGGCGGCAAATACGCCGGAAATTTCCCATGTCCGATAGACGGCACCCAGGCAACCGGGTAAGTTAAGCTGAACCATGGCTTTCTCTCTCCCCTTCCTGCGCCGCCTCGCCGCCGACAGCGATGACCTTGGTCTGGGCACCCGGGACGGGCCCAGCCGCGGGGTGAACAAGGACGGCAGCTTCAATCTCCGGCGCACCGGGGTGCCCCGGTTCCGCCCCTACGAGCTCTATCATCAGCTCATCACCATGTCCGCCCCGATTTTCAGCCTGATGCTGCTGGCCGGGAACATCCTCGCCAACCTCCTGTTCGCCGGGATCTACCTGGCCGTGGGCATGGAGCACTTCGACCGGACCGGCGGCCCGGGACTGCTGGATCGCTTCCTGGACGCCTTCTTCTTCAGCACCCAGACCCTCACCACCGTGGGCAACGGGCGCATCCACCCGGTCAGCCCCCTGGCCTGCGCCGTGGCCGCCCTGGAATCGCTGCTCGGCCTGATGGGCTTCGCCCTGGCCTGCGGGCTGCTCTACGGCCGTTTCTCCCGGCCCCACGCCCGCATCCTGTTCAGCCGGCGCGCCGTCATCGCGCCGCACAAGGGACGGACCGCGTTCATGTTCCGCATCGTCAACGAGCGCAGCAACCAGCTCATCGAACTGGAAGCCCACGTCACCCTGTCGCTGCGCGATCCCGACAGCGGCGCCCACCTCTTCACCACCCTGCCCCTGGAGCGGACCCGGATCAACCTGTTCCCTTCCAACTGGACCATCGTCCACGCCATCGACCCGGACAGCCCCCTGGCCGGCATGAGCGCCGGGGACCTGGAGGAAGCCGACGCCGAGTTCATCGTCCTGATCAAGGCCTTCGACGACACCTTCGCCCAGAACGTCTTCGCCCGCAGCTCCTACAAGAGCGGCGAGATCAGCTGGGGCATGCGCTTCGTGCCGATGGTCAGCCCGCGCGATGAGAGCGGCATGGCGACCGTGGACCTGCGCCTGCTGGACGAGCTGGAGGCTCCCGGCTGACGGGCGCGAACCTACTGGGTGCCGTTGCCCATCTTGATAAGGGTGTCGGACACGGTCACCCCGGATGCCTTGATGTTGGCCGCATTGATCATGATCTGCGGCTTGCCGTCCTGGCTGGTGATGGCGATGCTGGCGCCCGAGCTGAGCCAGACGGCATTGTTGACGATCACCAACTTGCCCGCCTTCTTGAGCGCCTTCACCTCTTCCTCCGAGGTGGCGAAGCCCAGTTTGAAGGTGGGGCCGATGTTGATGCCGACGCTCTCCAGCCTGGCCTTGGTCGCCGCATCCGGACAGGCGATGCCGTACTGCCCCGCCGAAGACATCATGATCCGGAGAAACTTGACTTGGGTATTCAAGGGCAGGTCCTGGGCATAAATGCCCATGGAAACCAGTGCCAACAGGATTGCCTTCTTCACGCATACCTCCATGGAATGACCGGCTCCCCGATGTCCCTGGCCAGCATTAGCTATTTAAAACTCATGCCAGCCCGCGGGTTCCGGAAGGAGCGGCGCAATCCACTGAGCGCCCAGCTTTCACGAGCTCCTTCTTCACTCATGATAACGGACCCGGCCACCCCGCGGAACCCGGCAATCCCTTGCGCACCTCCCTGGCGACCCAGGCGGCATCGTCCAGCGGCAGGTCGTGGCCCGCGTCCGGATGCAGCGCCAGGGCACAACCCCACCGGCGGGCGATCGCCATGGAGCACCTGGGGTCCACCAGCCGGTCGCCGGCGCCGGCCAGCACCAGCGTGGCCACCGGCGCCGCCCGGGGCGGCCGGTAGCACGCGGCGGCCAGCAGCTGCCGCAATGCGTTGGCCGTGCTGACCGGGCGGGCACGGCGGATGGCGGTCCACGCGTCCAGCACCGGGGCATGCGCCTCGGGCCGGCCGCTGGTGAGCTCCAGCACGAGGCGCTCCCGCGCCCGCGCCGAGCGCTGGAACGCGATGCGCAGCAGGAGCGGCCAGGCCCGGAGCCGCAGCCGCTGGTGCAGCGGGCTGAACGACCCGAAGCTGGTGCTGACCAGGACGCATCCGGCGATCTCCTCCGGATGCCGCTCCGCCCATGCCGTCGCCACCATGCCGCCCAGCGACAGCGCCAGCAAGTGATAGGGCGGGGCCGCCCCGGCGCGGGCCGCCGCCGCCCGGCAATGGGCCGCCAGCGCCTGGATGCTCACCGGGCTGCGCTGGCCGAAGAGGGCGCCGTTGCCGGGCAGTTCCAGGGGCAGCACCCGGGCATCCGGGAACGCCTCGGCGAACGCCTCGGTGAAACCGCCCCAATGGCCCGTTTCCCGGGCCAGGCCGCGCAGCAGGATCCAGGTGGTCATGGCCTGGGCACCGTCGAGAGTTCGGGATACCAGTTGGAAAGGGCGCGCTGGCGGAGCTGCTCCCGCTCCGCCCGGACCGGCAGCCACCACCGGTAGCTGCTCGCGGCGCGCATGAAGAACTCCAGCAGGGGCAGGTGCCGGCGCAGCACGCGCTGCTGGCGGTGCTCGAGCACCGGGTTGAAGAGGCCCAGGCGGGTGAAGAACTGCAGCGGGTTCTTCTTCACCCAGGCCCACGAGCCCATCTCCAGGGTCAGGGGCAGGAAGATCGAGCCCTGGCGCAGCGCCTGCAGGTACAGATGGTCCCAGAGGTCGCCGTGGGCGAGGTACTGGCTGCTCTGCGGCTCGAAGACGTAGCGGGTGTGGCAGAGGGTTTCCCGCAGCAGGATCTTGAGGGCGTGCATCTCCTCCAGGTGCTCGATGGGCGCGCGGGTGTGGGCGTAGGGGAACCAGATCCGGTCCTGGACCCCGAAGCCCGAGTGGCAGTCCACCATCAGGCTGAAGGGGCGGGGCAGGCATTCCCTGGCGACCACCTCGCAGACGGCAAGGTTCTCGGCTTCCATGGCCTGGCCCGCCGGACCGCGGAACCACGGCAGCCGCGCGCTGATCCGCTGCCCCCCGATCAGCCACGGCACCCGTTCCCGGGATTCCACCGGCGCGTTGCGCATCAGGTCCACGCCGTTGGGGTTGGCCCGGGTCCCGCGCCAGATGCCGCCGGGGTTCACCAGCGGCATGAACACCAGCCGCACCGATTCCAGCTCCCGGTGCAGGGAGCCGTCCCACTTCAGGCGCGTGGCCAGGCTGTGCAGGAAGGCCAGGGCCACCTCGGCGCCGATCCGCTCAAGCCCGTGGAAACCGCCGAAAAAGCCCACCGCGGGCAGGGCGGGATCGGGGTTGCCCAGCAGGACGGCCTGGACCGGCAGGCGCCGCCCCCCGCAATCCACCTCGCACAGGGTGCGCGTTTCGAAATGCCGGCCGCCGAGGTCGAGGATTCTGGCCAACTGTTCGAGGTAGGGCAGGCTCTGCATGGCTCCCATTATGCGGAGGGAACCCGCCGCCCGCGCCGGCCCCCATCTTTTGCCCCCGAATTCACAGGGATTTCCCACCACTGTTACCCGGTTTTAACCGTCGCGACATGTGCGTAACACCCGGCTATTCTATGATCCATGCATGCGAAAGCCATCCATCCGGTTGTGGTTCCTGTCCAGCGCCGCCATCTGCGGCGCCGTGCTCTGGGGCGTCGCGGAATTCATCGCGCTCCAGCTGTCGCGGCGCAGGGTCGTCAGCGCGGGGAGGCCCTGATCCGCTCCATGTGCAGGTCGATCTGGTTGAGCAGGGCCGTGGCGTAGAAGCGCGCGCCCACCGGGCGCAGGTGGGTCTGGTCGCTGTAGAACAGCTCCGGGCGGTCCGCCGCCGCGGCCTTCCAGTCGAACAGCTCGGCATTGGCAACGCCTTCCACCAGGTGGGCGAGGGTGGCGTTGACGGCGGCGCAGGCGGGTTCGTTGTCGGACTTGGCGGTGACGAGATGAACGCCAGCTCCGGGTAGGACTCGGGCAGGAACAGGCCCCCGTCCGGCGCCAAGCCGCCCAGCAGGGTATCCGAAAAGGGCGTGGGCGCGCATCCGCCTCTGGTGCTGACGTACTCCACGACGGGATCCTCCCCGGAGGCGATGTTAACGCGAAGCACGAAAAAGGGGGGCCGGAGCCCCCCTTCCCTGGCGCGGCGCGGAGCGCGCTCAGCCCTTGGGCACGTTGCCCACCACGCCCTGGACGTAGTAGTTGATGCCGCCCAGATCGCTGTCGCTCATCACCTTGCCCTTCGGCACCTTGACCGTGCCGTCCTGGGCCACGACCGGGCCCTGGAAGGCGTGCACCTTGCCGGCCTTCATCTCGGCCATCACCTTGTCCACGTAGGACCGGACGTCCTTGGGCACGGCGCTGTTGAAGGGGGCGATCTTGATCATGCCGTCCTTGAGGCCGTCCCAGGTGTTGGGCCCGACGCCCTTGCCGGCCAGCACGTTCTCGACCGTCTTGGTGTAGTAGTTCGACCAGTCGGTGATGTCGCCGCTGAGCTGGGAGGTGGGGGCGTATTTCTTCATGTCGGAGTTGTAGGAGAAGCACCACACGTTCTTGGCCTTGTGCTGCTCTTCCACGGTCTGCACCACCACGGTGGAATCGGTGTGCTGGGTGATCATGTCGGCGCCCTGGGAGATCAGGCTCATGGTGGCCTCACGCTCCTTGCCGGGGTCGAACCAGGAGTTCACCCACACCACATGCACTTCGGCCTTGGGATCCACGCTGCGCATGCCCTGGGTGAAGGCGTCGATGGCCATCATCACTTCGGGGATGGGGAAGGCGCCGACGAAGCCGGCGATGTGGGTCTTGGTCATCTTGCCGGCGATGATGCCGTTCAGGTAGCGGCCCTCGTAGAACCGGCCGTTGTAGGTAGCCATGTTCTTGCTGGACTTGTAGCCGGTGGCGTGGAAGAAGGACACGTTCGGGAAGGCCGCGGCCACCTTGGCGGTGGGGTTCATGTAGCCGAAGGAAGTGGTGAAGATCATCTTGCAGCCGTCGGTGGCCAGGCTGCGGATCACCCGCTCGGCGTCGGCGCCCTCTTCCACGTTCTCGACGATCTGGGTGGTCACCTTGCCCTTGAGGGCGGCTTCCATCGCCTTGCGGCCCAGGTCGTGCTGATAGGTGTAGCCGGCGTCGCCGATGGGGCTCACGTAGACAAACCCGACCTTGACCGGGGCCTGGGCGACCAGGAGTGTCCCGCTGACAAGCATGAGTGCGATATTGCGCATAGCCATTGGATGTAACCTCCAGAAAGTAATGTGGATGAGGCCGCCGGGGAACGGCGGGGGAATTGGGACGGTTCTATACGTCGGGCAAGAAGGGCTGACCGAGGGACGCGGGGGAATTGAGCCTGATGTTACTCCGATTATGGGAAATCAACACCAACACCAGGACGGTGGCCAAGTACGGCAGCGCGGAGAGAAACTGGGCCGGAACGTTCAGGTGGATGCCGGAAGCCTGGACGAACATCTGGGCGATCATGCAGCCACCGAACAGGTAGGCGCCCACCAGCACCCGCAGCGGCCGCCAGGTGGCGAACACCACCAGGGCGATGGAGATCCAGCCCCGCCCGGCGATCATGCCCTCCACCCAGAGGGGGGTGTAGAACACCACCATGAAGGCGCCCGCCACCCCGGCCATGGCGCCGCCGAACAGCACCGCCAGGTAGCGGATCCGCACAACCTTGTAGCCGATGGCGTGGGCCGAGACCGGCGCCTCGCCCACTGCCCGCAGCACCAGCCCGGGTTTGCTGCGGTACAGGAACCAGGCCACCGCCGCCAGCAGCGCCCAGGAGAAATAGACCAGCGGCTGCTGCTGGAACAGGGCCGGGCCCAGGACCGGGATCTTGTCCAGCAGCGGGATGGCGACCGGCTTGCCCGCGGTCAGGGACATGGATTCCAGGGGCTTGCCGACGAAGGCGGCCAGCCCCACCCCGAAGATGGAGAGGGCCAGCCCACAGGCCACCTGGCTGGCCATCAGGGTGAGGGCGGCCACCGCGAACAGCATGGACATGACCATGCCCGCGGCCATGCCGGCGAGGATGGCCAGGAAATAATTATGGGTGAAATAGGCGACCGCAAAGGCAGCCACCGCCCCCACGGACATCATGCCTTCGCAGCCCAGGTTCAGCACGCCGGCCTTTTCCGTGACCAGTTCGCCCAGGCCGGCGATGATCAGCGGCGTGCCGGCCATCACGGTGGCGTAGATGATGTATGTCAGGAGTTCGAGTCGCATGGTCCGCCCCTACTGCCGGCGCGCCAAGCGGCGCAGCCTGAAATTGATGAACACGTCGGACGCCAGCAGGAAGAACAGGAGCATGCCCTGGAACACGTTGGAGATGGCAGACGGAAGGCCAAGGTACTGCTGCACCTGCTCGCCGCCCACGTAGAGCAGCGCCAGCAGCAGGCTGGCAAAGAAGATGCCGATGGGGGACAGCCGGCCCACGAAGGCGACGATCATGGCGGCGAAGCCGTAGCCGGGGGAGATGTGCTCGGTGATCTGGCCGATGGGCCCGGCCACTTCGGACATCCCGGCGATCCCGGCCATGCCGCCGCCCACCAGCATGCCCATCCAGATGGCGCGCTTGGCTGAGAAGCCGGCGTAGCGGCCGGCGTTCTCCGCCTGCCCCGCCACCTTCATCTGGTAGCCCATGAAGCTCCGGTTCATGAACACCCAGCCCAGGATCAGCGCTCCGATGGCCAGGAACAGGGCCGCGTTGACCCGGGTGCCGGTGATCAGCACCGGCAGCATCGCATGGGCCTGGAACATCTTGGTCTGGGGGAAATTGAAGCCTTCCGGGTCCTTCCAGGGCCCGTGCGCCAGCCAGGACACCACCAGCTGGGCCACGTAGACCAGCATCAGGCTGGTGAGGATCTCGTTGGCGTTGAAGCGGGTGCGCAGCCAGGCCGGAATGGCGGCCCACAGCATGCCGCCGATCGCGCCGGCCGCGATCATGCCCGGCAGCAGGAAGGGGCTGTGGGTTTCCGGGAAGGCCAGGGCGACGCCGCCGGCGGCCAGGGCCCCGATCAGCAGCTGCCCCTCGGCCCCGATGTTCCAGACGTTGGCACGGAAGCCCACCGACAGCCCCAGTGCGCACAGCATCAGCGGGGTCGCCTTGAGGAACAGTTCGGAGATCCCGTAGACGTCCTTGAGCGGATTGATGAAGAAGATCTTGAAGCCGGCGATCGGGCTCTTGCCAAGGACATAGAACAACAGCATCCCGCTGGCCAGCATCATCCCCACCGCGATCAGCGGGGACAGGTAGCGCATGAGGGAGGACGGTTCCGGCCGCTGTTCGAATTTAAGCCACATGGGTGCTGTCTCCTGAAACGGCGGAATCAGGCCACATGCCGCTCATCCAGATACCGATCTCTTCCACCCCGGTCTCGGAAGTCACCTTCGTCGGCGACAGGGTGCCCTTGGCGATCACCACCAGGCGGTCGCAGATCTCGAACAGTTCGTCCAGCTCTTCGGAAATGACCAGGATGGCCGTGCCGGAGTTGCGCAGGTCCAGCAGGGACCGGCGGATGAACGACGCGGCGCCCACGTCCACGCCCCAGGTGGGCTGGGCCAGGACCAGCAGCTTGGGATCCTGCATGATCTCCCGGCCGACGATGAATTTCTGCAGATTGCCGCCGGACAGCGACTTGGCTTCGGAACTCGCGCCGCCGCACTTCACGTCGAATTTGGCGATGCACTCCTCGGCGAAGCGCCGGGCCGCGCCGAAGCGGATCATGCCGCTGATCAGCATGCCCTTGCGGTAGGCGGTGAGCAGGATGTTCTCGGTGAGGGTCAGACGCGGCACCGCGCCGCGGCCCAGGCGCTCCTCCGGCACGAAGCACATGCCCAGGCTCCGGCGCCGGGCCGGATTCAGCCGCCCGACCGGAACGCCGCACATCAGCACCGCCTGCTTGTCGTGCAGCGGCTCCTCGCCGGAGATGGCCTTGAGCAGCTCCTGCTGGCCGTTCCCGGAGACCCCGGCGATGCCGACGATCTCGCCCGAACGCACCTCCAGGTGGATGTTCTTGAGATTGACCCCGAACGGATCGTCGGTGGCGTGGGACAGCCCGTCAATGCGCAGCCGCACCTCGCCGCCCTCGGCCGGCTCGCCGTGGTGGATCACCGGGAGATCCTCGCCGATCATCATCCGCGCCATGCTCGCAGGCGTCTCCCGGCTCGGCGTGCAGGTCCCGGTGACCTTGCCGGCGCGCAGGATGGTGGCGGTGTGGCACAGCTCCTGGATCTCGTCCAGCTTGTGGCTGATGTAGAGGATGCTGACGCCTTCGGCGGCCAGCTGCCTGAGCGTCTCGAACAGCTTGCGCACCGCCTGGGGCGTGAGCACCGAGGTGGGCTCGTCCAGGATCAGCAGGCGCGGGCTCTGCAGCAAACAGCGGATGATCTCCACCCGCTGGCGCTCGCCCACGGACAAGGCGTAGACCAGCCGGCGCGGATCGATGGGCAGCCCGTAGCGCTCCGAAACTTCGATGATGCGTTTCGAGAGGCCGGCCAGATCGAACTTGCCGGGCAGCGCCAGGGCGACGTTCTGCGCCACGGTGAGCGTCTCGAACAGGGAGAAGTGCTGGAACACCATGCCGATGCCCAGCTCGCGGGCGGCGCCGGGGCTGGGGATGGTCACCCGCTCGCCTTCCCAGCAGATCTCTCCCGCGTCCGGACGGATGACGCCGTAGATGGCCTTCATGAGGGTGGATTTGCCGGCGCCGTTTTCGCCCACCACGGCGTGGATTTCACCCGGCATCACGGTGAGGTCGACACCGTCATTGGCGATCACCGAAGGGTACACCTTGCGCATTCCCTTGATGGTGAGTCGGGGCGTTACGTTTGTTTCGTTGGTCATTGGGGTTCCGCCAGTTCAACGAGGAGGCTCTCGGACAACCGATCGCATCCCGGGCTGGGAATGAACATTCCCGGCCGGAAATAACACGATCGCTTCATGCAAATGGCTTCCAGCCTGTGGGATCGGCAAACCGGACATGGGGATGCCCGGGCCTGGGCGGTGGAAGATTGGAGCGATTTCCAAAAAACGGATTGGCTTCGGATCAGGACAAGTGTAAAAAATTTTTCCCGAAAGGTCAAAATTTTTCTTACTTGTGCTCTAAAGTAAGGGCAGTCCGTTCTCACAAGGCTGCGGACGTTGGGACCGACAGGCCATTTTCGTCCCTTAGTTTAACGCTAACGGGTGGATTCCCCTTGTAAAAACCATAAAAAACATAGCAGTTTTCCTGCTATGGAAAATTTAACGCCACCCCTAACTGCGAACAAGACTCAACTAGCGTTCCATGGTTCCAGTTAATTGCGGAGCGCCTATCCTGATGCTTCCCGAACCCCGCCGGAGGTGCCTGTGCCCTTGAACGAACAACGGTTATTGATCTGCCGCGCCCGGTTCATGCTGCCTCTGGCGGGGCCCGACCGCAGCGCGCGCATCCAGGACGGCTACGTGCTGGCCCAGGGCGAACACCTCCTGGAAGCCGGCCCCTACCGTCCGGAAACCGGCCGCCGGCTGCTGGACACCTGGGGCAGCCGGATGGAGATCCTGCATACCCGCAGGGAGATCCCCTCCGGCGACCTGATCGCCATGCAGGACATGCTGCTGCTTCCGGCGTTCGTCAAGGCCCATGGCCATGACCATGAGCAACCCCTGATCGGGATCGCCAAGGACGAGCCGCTCACCGACTGGCTGGATCACGCCGTCAACCCCTTCACCGGCTTTCTCAACGCCCGGCGCGCCGAGCTCACCGCCCGGCTGGGCTGCACCCCGCAGCTGGCCACCTACCGCATGGCCCGGGTGGCCGACATCCACTACGGCATCACCGCCTCCATGGTGCACCACTGCAACTGGAACAAGTTCCACCTGGAGGACATCGCGGCCGCCAACGAAGCGGCCGGAACCACCATGATCGTCGCCATCGGCGGCCAGGACCGCTTCTATGCCCCCGAGCTGCTCGACCCGCCCGGCGCCGCCGTGGCGCGCCTGGAGAAGGCCCTGATGATCCAGGCCGGATGCCAGCGCACCCGCTTCGCGCCGGGGCCGGACCAGTGCTTCTCCAACAGCCGGGCCGCGCTGGTGCCCCAGAAGGCCTGGGCCCGCGAACATGGCACCCTGTTCCACATCCACAGTTCCGAAGAGCCCCGCACCACCCGGTGGTTCACCGAAGCCATCGAACCGGGCCTGACCCCGGTGCAGTACTTCCAGGAGATCGGCATCCTGGACGCCGGCACCGTGCTGGCCCACCAGGTCAACTGCGGGCCGCGGGACGTGGAGCTGATCGCCGCCAGCGGCGCCGCGGTGGTGCACAACCCGCTGGCCAACACCATCCTGGGTTCCGGCATGCCGCCGCTCATGGAGATGCTCGCGGCCGGCGTGCCGGTGGCCATCTCCACCGACGGTTCCGGCTCGGCCGACAACCAGAACATCCTCGCCGCCGCCCGGCTGGCGTCCCAGTACCAGAAGGCCCTGCACCAGGACGCCACCCTGCTGCCCTCCCAGGATCTGCTGGAGATGATCACGGTGGCGCCCAGCCGCATCCTGCGCCTGAACCAGGGCGAGCTGGCGCCGGGCCGGCAGGCCGATTGGCTGCTCATGGACCTGACCCGCCCCAACCTGGTGCCCACCCGCCTGGACAACCTCACCGAGAACCTGCTGTGGGCCGCCGACGGCTCCGAAGTGGACTGCGTGGTGGCCCGCGGCCGGCTGCTCAAGCACGACGGCGCCATCCTGCCGTTCCTGGACGGCACCCGGCCCGGCGAGGTGATGGCGCAGATCCAGGCGCTGTCGGAATGGTACGCCGACTACCGGCGCACCGCCCCGGAGGTGCGCGGCACCGGAGCGCACGGATAGTTTGCCTATATGGCCTTCAGCACCTTGCTGGCGGTGAAGGAATCGCCCGCCTCGTTGCTGATCCGGCAGCGCAGGGTGAGGGTGGGCCCCTTGCCGGCCTCGAACAGCATGGCGGCCGAAGCCCCGCCGGCGGTGATGGTGCCGCCTTCGATTTCCCATGCGTAGCTCATCCCGGCCAGCTCGGGCACCCGGGCGCGCAGCCCTTCCGCCCCGGGCCGGAAGGAATCCGGCGCGTACAGGTTTTCCGGCGGCTTGGCCACCACCTTCACCGTAGCGCTGGCGCTGACCGTAGGGTCATCCACCGAGTCCACCCGCACGGTATAGAGGCCCGGCACCGCCGGAGCCACGTAGTCCCCCGTGGCCTCCAGCCTGCCGGCGCCGGGTTCGAGCTGCTTCCAGACCACGCCCAGGCTGGTGCCGCCCACCAGGTCGAAGCCGAACTTCATGCTGCGCTCCGCGGTGATGGTCACCTCCGCGGGCTTGATGGCGAGGACAACCTTGGCCGCCACCGGCACCTCCAGCGAGGAGTTCAGCCCATCCCCCGCGGCGTTGGTCACCTTGCAGGCCAGCACCAGCTTGGGCCCGGCCCCGGATTTGAAGGATACCGAAGGGGTGTCGGTGCCCGCGGTGATCGTGGCCCCGGTGAGGGTCCAGTGGTACTGCGACCCGGCCACCGGCGCGATCCGCGCCACCAGGTTCGGGGTCTCCGGCAGCACGCGTTTGGGCGCGACGATCTCCCCCACGGGCGGAGCCACCACGGTCACCTTGGACGCCGCGGTCAGCCCTGGGCCGTCCTTGAAGGTCGCCCGGACCGTATAGACCCCCGGCGTGGCGGGCGCCCGGTACTTGCCGGCCGCGTCCACCCATCCGCCGCCCCCCTCCAGCACGCTCCAGACCACCCCCTCCGCCGGGCTGTCATCGACCCGGGCGGTAAAGGCCAGGGTCCGCCCCGCGGTCAGCGTCGCCGCCGCCGGCAGTACCTGGGCCGTGGCCGGAGGAGGCTCCACCGCCGGGCCAGGGCCCCGCCAGCAGCCCAGCCCCAGCACCATCGCCGCCACGCCAAGCCAACGCCCTACGCCGAGTGCACCCATCGCCGCCACCTCGCTTCCCGTACAGGATAGCTCACTCCCAGCCGGCGCATGCGCTGGCCTGGGGGCGATCCGAGAAAGCGCGGGTGATTTCGCAGCGCCGCCTAAACCATGATGACGAGCAGGTAGTCTAACGGCGATATGAAAATGTACGGTGCAGGTCGTCCGTCCGGCCAGGCTTTGATCGCCTGTCTCCTGCTGGGGGGCATGCCCCCCATTTGGGGAGCGCCCCCAGAGCCCGCCAAGGCCATGCGGACCGAAGCGCCGGCCCTGGTCGAGGCCTTCCAGAAGGGGCCGATCTCCCTGACCGCCAAGGTCATCCGGAACCTGGGCGGCGGCGAGCAGGCCGAACTGCCCTTGTTCCAGGTGCCCGTCCTGAAGTTCAAGGACAGTCTGGAATTGTCCTTTGCCGGCGAGGCGTTCGACCAGCGGGTCAGCGACGCTGATTGGTCTCTCATCGTCGTCTTCCTGCCCCGGACGGTCGCCCCCACCGACCAGGGGGTGGTGGACTTCCGCTTGAAGCGCCAGGACGGCCGGATGGTGGTGCCGCCCATCCTGGCGCCCTACGATTCCGTCCCCATGATCTTCCTGATCCCGGACCGCAACGGCCGGAAGAAGGTGCTGAAGGACCTGAACGACCACCTGCAAGCGTTCCGGACCCTGTGCGCCAAGATTTCCGACATCGCCACGGAGCGGGCGGCGGCGGACAAGTTCATCCAGGATCTGGACGCCATCGACAAGAACCTGTCGCCGGTCCAGTACGACAACGCCCTTTCGGGTTTCCTGCACGCCTATGGCGATCCGGTTTCCGCCGACCTCCAGGGTTTCCTGGCCACCCCCAGCTCCAACCTGGACAAGTGCCAGTTCATCACCCAGGAGTTCCGCAATACCAACGTCCTGGTGCCGGCCACGGGCGCGGCCGCGCCCGCCGCGGCCCAGATCGCGGTCGTCCCGGGGGAGACCCGTCCGGCCTCGGCCTACGTCTCGATCCTTTTCGATCTGGCTCAGATCATCAACAACCTCTGGCCCGGCCATCAGTTCCAGTATCTGCCGGCGGTGGCCCGGGATTTCCACGATTCCAGCGCCGATCTGTACTACAGCGACTGGATCCGGACGACCGGCGACGTCCGCGGCGCCCTCATGTGCTGCCCGGGAAAGTGGGAGGACCTGACGCCGCCCGCCTTCGATGTGGAGTTGCCCCCCGGGGAATCGCTGCTCAAGAAGCAGGCCCTGCTGGCCGTCCGCCCCAAGGACAAGGACCGCAATCCCTTTTCCCTGTTCGGCCACGACTGGAAATTGCTGGTGACCGGCCCCAAAGGCGACAGCCTCCCCCCGCTGCCCTTGACGGTCAGCCCCAACCGGAAGGCGTTCGTGGCGTCCCCCGGCCCGCTCCTGGATGCCCTGCGCACCCTGGGTTCCCCGAACGTGAAGGCGCGCATCGTCGGCCGCTGGGGTTTCACCAGCATCGCCATGGACCCCACGGAACTCCCTGCCGGATGCGACCCGGCCTGGAAGCCGTCCCCCGCGGAAATCACCGCATTCCAGATCGGCAAGGCATGCACCTTCAAACTTCCGGGCGCCTGGGCCGCCGCAGTGGAGCGGGTGATCTTCCGTCCTTCCGCCCCGGGCGCCGTTCCCCTCCACGCCAAGCTGACGGACCTGAAGGGCGGGGCCCGATCGGCCGAGTTCACCCCCCAGGCCCAGGACGCCGGGCCCGGCACCCTGGAGATCGTCGCCTTCGGCGTCGACCAGCCTGCCCTTTCCAGCCCGTTGACCCTGCGGCAGACCCCGCCGGAGGCAGACCAGCTCCTGGCCCGCCTGGGTGAAACCACCGTGGTTCTGCGCGGCCGGCATCTGCAAGGGGTCCGGGCCGTGGCGATCGGCGCGCGCCGGTTCCGGGCGGCCGCCCAGGATGCGGGAGATGGGACCAGCCGGATCTTCCAGGCCGAGGACGGCAAGCCCGTGGAAGGCCAGGCCGGCAAGCCCCTCGCCGCGACCATGGTCGGGCCGGAGGGCACGCTGACCGCCCTTCCGGTGCTGCTGCTGCCGGCGCGGCCCCGGATCGCGGAGGTGCAGATCCTCCCGGTGGCGGGGAAGAGCACCGGCCTGGCGGTGAGTTCCAGCATCCCCATCGCCTCCACCAATGACCCCAGCCAGATCAGCCTGCTCACCGACAAGGCCTACCAGCTGCCCCCGGACGGGGCCTTCCGGGCGGCGCTGCGCAACCCCGAGGAGCCCACCGAGATCCGCGTGATCTCGGCTTCCAAGATCCGGGTCATGGGGCACAACCGGAAGGCGACCTTCACCTTCACCCCCTCGGAACTGCTGGGCGGGAGGGCCTCCGGCAAACTGGAACTCCAGGTGCAGGATGACCACGCCGGCCCCAGCGACTGGCTTGCGCTGCCCGCCACGTTCCTGGACCTGCCCGCCATCGGGGCGGTCCAGCAGACCGCCACCGGCTTCCGGCTCACCGGCACGTCCCTGGACCAGATCGAGGCCGTGGCCCCTTCCCGTGACGGGCCCTGGGAGAAGGCGGGCCTGACCATCGAGGATGGGCGCGAGGTGGCCGAATTCAAGACCCCCCTGACCGGCAACACCTGTTTCCTCCGGCTGTTCGGCTGGGACGACCTGGCGGTGGCGGTGACGTTCCCGCCGCCGCTCAAGCCTCCAACGCCTTGAGCCGCACCAGCCATCCGTTCAGTCCCAGCGCAAGGGCGATCACCGCTCCGCCCGCGGCCAGCCGGAGCCAGTCGACCCGGTCGTGGAACACCAGGGCCGAGGCCAGGATGGCCAAAGGAATCTTGGCATTGTTGAAGATGGCCAGGGTGCCGATGTCGGTCCGGCGCGCCCCGGCGTTGAACAGGAAGAAGCCCACCCCGGAGGCGATGGCGCCCAGGTACAGCAGCGTGCCCAGCTGGCCGGACGTCATGCGGGCCACCTTGTCCCAGTGCACCGAGGGCAGCGCCATGGCCAGGGCGATCACCACGGCGCCCAGGTACAGGATGCCCATGAGCTCGTGATCGGCCTTGCCGGTGCGCGGCGCCGTCCGCCGGTAGAGGATCTGGCCCAGGGCGAAGCAGGCGTTGGACAGTTGCATCAACAGGAAGCCCCACAGGATGCCCGGGCGGTCCAGGGACGTCCACAGGCAGATCCCGGTGCCGGCCACGGCCAGCGCCGCCGTGGCCAGGAAGACCCAGGTCAGGCGCCGCACCAGCAGGCCGTTGAACAGGGTCACGAACAGGGGCGTGAAGATGGTGAACAGCGCCACCTCCGCGGGATGCAGCCAGCGGTAGGACTCGATGTACAGCACGTACATGAGGCCGAACTGCAGCGCCCCCACCCCCGCCAGGGCCAGGATCTGTGAGGCGCGCAGGCCGCGCACCCGGATGAAGGGCAGGAACACCAGCGCCGCGAGCACGGTCCGCGCCGCGGCCACGAAGGTGGCGCCGAGCCCGCTCACCTGGGCGATCAAGCCGAAGGAAAGCGCCCACAAAAGCGAAACCGCGAACAGAAAGACCATGCTTACCCTTTCAGGAGTCACCATAGTACGTGATGCCTTCCCCTTTTGGCTTTATAGTTCAGCAGGCATGCAACCCTTGAAGCACTGGAGGCCACGCCCATGAATTGCGGATCCGAGCAGGATGGAGTAGACCGGATGGCGCCTTTTTCCCAGCCGTTCCGTGATGAGCTGCTCCGGCTGTTCCAGTTGCGCCGGGATGTCCGGCGGTTCCGGCGCGACCCCCTGCCCGAGGCGGACCTGATGGCCCTGCTGGAGGCGGCCCACACCGCGCCCAGCGTCGGCCTGAGCCAGCCGTGGCGGTTCGTGCGGGTGCAGAGCCCGGCCGCCCGGGCCGCGGTGATCGCCTCGTTCGAGCGGGCCAACGAAGCCGCCAGCAAGGCCTACGATGACGAGCGGAGCCGGCTCTACCGGAGCCTGAAGCTGGCCGGCCTGCGCGAGGCGCCGGAGCATCTGCTGGTCTGCTGCCAGACCGACACCGCCCAGGGCCACGGCCTGGGCCGCGCCACCCTGCCCGGCACCCTCCGGGACTCGGTGCTGTGCGCCATCCAGAACCTGTGGCTGGCGTCCCGGGCCCGGGGCATGGCGGTCGGCTGGATCAGCATCCTTGACCCCGAGGAGCTGCGCGAACCGCTGGAAATCCCGCCCCATTGGCAATGGGTGGCCTACCTCTGCATGGGCTGGCCGGAAAAGGAGCAGGACCGTCCCGAACTGGAGGCCGTGGGCTGGGAGCAGCGCCGGCCGCTGAGCGAGGTGCTGTTCACGCGCTAAAGGCGCGCCAGGGGATCGCTGGCTCGTTCCTGGGCCAAAGCCAGGTCGGTCAGCGAACGGGCCTCCGGGGAGCGGGAGGGTCTCGCCTACCGCATCGCCTCCGACCCCAAGCCTGGCCGGCTGCTGCTGACCTCCGCCATCACCTGGAAGGACGCCGTGGTCCGGCCCGGCGCTTACTCCGCTTTATGGCGCGCCTACGGCCAGGCTGCCGGTCCCGGCAACGGCCTGATCCTCCTGGCGCGCGACAACCGGCTCCCCGCCTGCGGTTGTTCACCCGTCGCCCGCGTGGCCAGCCAACGGCCGCAGCGATCCGGTTCCAGGAAGGAAAGGGTGGGGCGAAGGAGCCTCGCCGCCGCCCATGGGATTGCCAAGGCCGCAAGGGTGACCGGTTAGCACCAGGTCCGCACGGCGTGTGGACCGGCCTCGGGGGCCTGCCGGCCACTTGACAAGGGGTAAAAACAATGTATCTTTTATTAATTTGAAATCAATGAAATGTTTAAATTCCACGATGGGGGAGACATGTCATACAGATCAATGGTACTTTCCGGTTGTCTGCTGCTGGCCTCCAGCCATTGTTTCGCTGAAATAGTCATTAACGTTCTGCGAACGGATATTGACTATAGTTTCGGCTATGACACCGACTTGACCAACTGCTTCCTGCTGCCTCCCGCACATACGCCAACCGAGTTCGTCGCCAGTTCCAAGGATGCCTTGCTTGCGGAAAAGCCGGGAACGATCGGGAACAATTGGTTCGTCCTCTTTCAAGCCCACACCGAACAACCGCTCAACCTCACCAACAAGTATGATCGCACGATGCGGACCATAAAGTGGGGAACCCCATATGACAATGCTGTCATTGCCATCCAGAATGGCAAGTCCGCTCACGATAAATTGGCTCTTTTGCGGTCTTGGTACATGGAGAAGGTCAGAAAATTTGGGACCTTCATTTGCATCCCGCCCCGTTCGAAAGTGCGATTCTGGAGCGGATACGCAGCTCCTATGAAACTTTCAGTCAAGGAGCCTGAAAGTGAAGCAACAATCATCAAGGAAGAGCGTCCTGGTGGAGGCCTCCAGGTGCGATTCTATTCCATTCCCAAGGGCGCGATTTGCCTGACCATTGGAATGTTCGATGAAAAGAGTGGGAAATCGCTCAAAAAAGAGGAGAAAAATATTGACTTGCAGGCAAAATTTGCGGAATGTGTCAAATATTACAATCAACACCCCGTAGGTGGCATCAAACTTCCAGAAAATTTAGCAAACCCGAGGAAATTTTCTGAAATCTGGGATGATGAACAAATTATTAAATTTTATATGGACCCCACCACCACGCGCCTCAAGCCTTATGTGAGGGCAAGGTAATTCAACTTATTCCATCACCTTCTAGCCGGTCTCCCCCAGCCGGTTCACCTCGCCCGCGGTGGTCTGCTCCTCCAGCCGCACCGGGAACCCCCAGAGGTGGGCGACGTGGCCCAGGACGGCGGTGAAATCGTGGTGCAGCGGCCGGCGCTGGTAGCTGAAATAGCGCAGGGTGAGCGCCCGGTCGCCACGCCGGTCCATGTTCCAGACCTGGATGTTGGGCTCGCGGCTGCCCAGGTTGTACTGGTCCGAAAGCGACTGGCGCAGGGTCTGGTAGCCCTGCTCGTCATGGATCGGACCCACCCGCAGCTTCGGGCTGCTGTCGTCGTCCACCACCGAAAAGAACCGGAATTCCCGCATGAGCCGGGGCGACAGATATTGGGCGATGAAACTCTCGTCCTTGAAATTGTTCATGGCGAAGGTGAAGGTGGTGCGCCAATCCGATCCGGCCACCTCGGGGAACCACTGGCGGTCCTCGTCCGTGGGGTTTTCGCAGATCCGCCGCAGGTCGCGCCACATGTTGAAGCCCAGGGCATAGGGGTTGATGCTGGAGTACCACTTGCTGTTGTAGGGCGGCTGGTAGACGACGTTGGTGTGGGACTGGAGGAATTCCAGGATGAAGCCGTCGCTGACCCGGCCTTCGTCATAGAGCGTGTTGAGCAGGGTGTAATGCCAGAAGGTGGCCCACCCCTCGTTCATCACCTGGGTCTGGCGCTGGGGGTGGAAGTACTGGGCGATCTTGCGGACGATGCGGATCACCTCGCGCTGCCAGGGTTCCAGCAGCGGGGCGTTCTTCTCGATGAAATAGAGGATGTTCTCTTCGGGCTCCACCGGGAAGCGCTTCTCCTCCGCCTGGCCGTCCTTGCCGGGCTGGGGCGGCAGGGTGCGCCAGAGCTCGTTGACGTGGGCCTGCAGGTACTCCTCCCGCTCCCGCTGGCGCGCCTGTTCCCGCAGCAGCGACAGCTTCGGCGCCCGCTTGTAGCGGTCGACCCCCAGGTTCATGAGGGCGTGGCAGGAATCCAGCAGCCGCTCCACCGCCTCCTGGCCGTGGCGCTCCTCGCAATCGGCGATGAAGTTCCGGGCGAACACCAGGTAGTCGATGATGGCGTTGGCCGAGGTCCACTGCTTGAACAGGTGGTTGCCCTTGAAGAAGGAGTTGTGCCCATAGGCGGCGTGGGCGATGACCAGCGCCTGCATGGGCAGCGTGTTCTCCTCCATCAGGTAGGCGATGCAGGGGTCGGAATTGATCACGATCTCGTAGGCCAGGCCCATCTGGCCGCGCTTGTAGCGGCTTTCGGTGGCCAGGAACGACTTGCCGAACGACCAGTGGTGGTAGTAGACCGGCATGCCGATGGAGGCGTAGGCGTCCATCATCTGCTCGGTGCTGATGATCTCGATCAGGTGCGGGTAGCAGTCGAGACCGTAGTTCTGGGCGATCCGGCCGATGGCCTGGTCATAGGCTTCAATCGATTCGAAACTCCATTCCGAGCCACCGGGCAGGGGCTGGATCTTCTTGCGCGCCATGCTAGCCTCGCTTCTTGAAGAGCTCGTGGAAAACCGGATAGATGTCAGTGACGGCCTTGATTCGCCGCATGGCGAACACCCCGGGATGGGAGGCCTGGACCTTTTCGTACTCCTCCCACAGGTTCTGCGGGTTGTCCTCGGCGATCTCGATGTAGGCGTAGAACTGGGTCAGGCCGACGATCTGCTCGTTGAGCAGGTCGTAGCAGAGCACCGAATCCTCCAGCCAGTTGTCGCCGTCCGAGGCCTGCGCCCCGTAGATGTTCCACAGGCCGCTGGCGTAGCGGGTCTCGATCACCTTGCGCATCAGCTTCAGGGCGCTGGAGACCACCGTGCCGCCGGTCTCCCGGGAGTGGAAGAAGTTCTCCTCGTCCACCTCTTCGGCCACGGTGTGATGCCGGATGAACACGACGTCGATGTGCTCGTAGGTGCGGGTCAGGAACAGGTAGAGCAGGGTGAAGAAGCGCTTGGCGATGTTCTTCTTCTCCTCGTCCATGGAGCCGGAGATGTCCATCAGGCAGAACATCACCGCCTGGGTGGTGGGCTGGGCGATGCGCACGTGGTTGTTGTAGCGCAGGTCGAAGGAGTCGATGAACGGCACGTTCTCCATCCGGGCCCGCAGCTTCTGGATCTCCAGGCGCACCCGCTTGACCTCCGCATCGCCTTCGCCGTCGGCCAGCAGCAGCCGGTCCAGCTCCTCCTGCAGCTCGCGCAGCCGGGCCTGGAACGGACCGCCCACGGCGATGCGCCGCCCGGCCGCGCCGCGCATGGTGCGGATCAGGTTGATGTTGGTGGGCACCCCGGTCTGGGAGTAGCCGGCCCGCACCCGCTTGAATTCGGTGATGCTGGCCAGGTGGCGCTTGACCAGGTTGGGCAGGGCCAGCTCCTCGAAGAAGATGTCCATGAACTCGTCCCGGGTCAGGGTGAACACGAAATCGTCCATGCCCTCGCCGTCGGGGCTGGCCTTGGAGCCCCGGCCCCCCTCCTGGGACTGGGGCCGGTCGAAGGTCTCCCCGCTGGTGAAGCGGTCGTTGCCCGGCAGCACCTGCTCGCGCACGCCGCCCTGCCCGGTGCTGAACTGCGGCTCGGCGATGTCCCGGCCCGGGATGCCGATCCGCTTGCCCTCGGCCAGATCGCGGATGCCGCTCTTGTCGATGGTGTCGGACACGGCCTTCTTGATCTGGTTCTTGAAACGTCGGATGAATCGGCTGCGGTTGACGGAACTCTTGTTCTTGCTGTCGAATCTCCGATCGACGATACGGATCATGGGCTCTCCCCAGCAAAACCTCAGGACGACTTGCGCACCCGGAGATACCAGTCGCACAGCAGGCGCACCTGTTTTTCCGTGTATCCCTTGCTGATCATCCGGTCAAGGAAATCCTGGTGCTTCTTCTGGTCGTCGGTGCTGGCCTTGGTGTTGAACGAGATCACCGGAAGCAGTTCCTCGGTGTTGGAGAACATCTTCTTCTCGATCACCGCGCGCAGCTTCTCGTAGGAGGTCCACAGGGGGTTCTTGCCGTCGTGCTTGGCCCGGGCCCGCAGGACGAAGTTGACCACCTCGTTGCGGAAATCCTTCGGGTTGGAAATGCCCGCGGGCTTCTCGATCTTTTCCAGCTCCTCGTTGAGCGCGACGCGGTCGAGCATCTCGCCGGTGTTCGGGTCGCGGAACTCCTGGTCCTGGATCCAGAAATCGGCATAGGTCACGTAGCGGTCGAAGATGTTCTGGCCGTACTCGGAGTAGCTCTCCAGGTAGGCGGTCTGGATCTCCTTGCCGATGAACTCGGCGTAGCGCGGCGACAGGTACTCCTTGAGGTAGCGCCGGTACTGCTCCTCGGTCGCCGGCTGGAACTGCTCCTGCTCGATCTGCTGCTCCAGGATGTACATGAGGTGCACTGGGTTGGCCGCCACTTCCCGGTGATCGTAGTTGAACACCTTGGACAGGATCTTGAAGGCGAACCGGGTGGATAGCCCGGTCATGCCCTCGTCGACCCCGGCGAAATCACGGTACTCCTGGTAGCTCTTGGCCTTGGGGTCGATGTCCTTCAGGTTCTCGCCGTCGTAGATGCGCATCTTGGAATAGATGCTGGAGTTCTCCGGCTCCTTCAGCCGGGAGAGCACCGAGAACTGGGCCAGCATGCGCAGGGTGTCCGGGGCGCAGGGCGCCTGGGTGAGCGAGGAGTTGTCCAGCAGTTTCTGGTAGATGTTGACCTCGTCCGAGACCCGCAGGGAGTACGGGACCTTGACGATGTAGATGCGGTCGAGGAACGCCTCGTTGTTGCGGTTGTTCTTGAAGGTCAGCCATTCCGCCTCGTTGGAGTGGGCCAGGATCAGCCCGTCGAACGGGATGGCGCCGAACCCCTCGGTCCCCTTGTAGTTGCCTTCCTGGGTGGCGGTCAGCAGCGGGTGCAGCACCTTGATCGGCGCCTTGAACATCTCCACGAATTCGAGCATGCCGCGGTTGCCCAGGCACAGGCCGCCGGAGTAGGAATAGGCGTCCGGATCGTTCTGCGAGTAGGTCTCCAGCTTGCGGATATCGATCTTGCCCACCAGCGAGGAGATGTCCTGGTTGTTCTCGTCGCCCGGCTCGGTCTTGGCCAGGGCGACCTGGGACAGGATCGAGGGGCGCTGCTTGACCACCCGGAACTTGGTGATGTCCCCGCCGAACTCGTGCAGGCGCTTGACCGCCCAGGGGCTCATGATCGAGCCCAGGTAGCGGCGCGGGATGCCGTAATCGTCCTCGAGGATGCGGGCATCCTCCACCGGGTTGAACAATCCCAACGGCGACTCGTTCACCGGCGACCCCTTGATCGCGTAGAAGGGCACCTTTTCCATGAGGGACTTAAGCTCTTCCGCCAGGGAAGACTTGCCACCCCCCACCGGTCCGAGCAGGTAGAGGATCTGCTTCTTTTCTTCCAGGCCCTGGGCGGCGTGCCGGAAGTAGGCGACGATCGCCTCGATCACCTCCTCCATGCCGTAGAAGCCCCTGAAGGCCGGGTAGATCCGGATCATCTTGTTGGCGAAAATGCGGGAATTGCGATCGGTCAGGTGGGTGTCCACCACCTCCGGCTCGCCGATCGCCATCAGCATCCGCTCGGCCACGCTGGCATAAGCTGATGAATCTCTCTTGCAAAGCTCCAGGTACTCCTGGACGGTCATTTCCTCATCCCGCGTGTTCGAATAGCGGTTGAGGCATCGATCGAAAACGGACATTGATCCCCTCCCCTGGGTGATTTTGGTGCTGCCGGCCTGCCTTTCCATCTCCTGAATCGGAGAACCCGACCTTTGTAGTAATATTAATGTATTCTCCCTGCGGCGCCCGTCTAAACTTATTCCTTTTTGCCTTTATGGATTTTTGATTTGGAAAAACCAATAATAACTAAACAAATTATTTATTAAATCTAGGCCTCCCCGGGAGGGGCGCCAGGAGTCATTTCGCCCTTTTTTCCACTCGATGTCGCGAACTGACTGTTCGTCGAGAACCTGCGCAAGTGTGCGGCCCTCATGGCCGCGATGAGCCTACCGTGGAAGCAACCCCAGGCAAGGAGTCATACCCATGGTGCAGGAGGAATCCATCCCCAGCGAGCGGATCAGGCGGCTCAAGGCGGCCTTCAACGAGGCCCAGCCGAGCCTTTGCGTCGCCCGGGCGGCGCTCTACACCCAGGCCCAGCGGGAGCACGCCGGGGCCAGCCCCGCGGTGCGCAGCGCCCAGGGCTTCATGGCCATCTGCGCCGGCCTGCCGGTGACCATCTTCCCGTTCGAACTGATCGTCGGCTGCCCGGGTGCTTCCCGCCGGGCCGGGTCGATCGACCCGGAGCTGTCCTGGCGCTGGATCGAGGCCGAGCTGGACGCTTTCGAAAGCCGCAGCCAGGACCCCTACCGGGTCACCGGGGAACAGAAGGCCCTGCTGCGCCAGGAGATCTTCCCGTACTGGCGCGGACGCTCCCTGGAGGAGGCCTACCTGGCCCGGCTGCCCGAGGAGACCGCCCGGGTGACGGTGGACACCGGGGTGGTGGACAACGACTCCAAGTGGCGCGCCTATGTGGGCGAACATACCCCCGATTTCCAGGACATCATCTTCGCCAAGGGCTTCCAGGGGTTGCGCGACGAGGCCCGGGAGCATCTCGCCGGCCTGGAGCCCACCGGTCCGGAAAGCCTGGAACGCATCGAATACTATAAGGCCGCGCGCCTCAGCTGCGAGGCCATCATCCGGCTGGGGGAGCGCTACGCGGCAGCGGCCGCTGGCCTGGCCCAGAGCGAGGACGGCCCGCGCCGGGCCGAGCTGGAGACCATCGCCGAGACCTGCCGCCGGGTGCCGGCCCTGCCGCCGCGCAGCTTCCGGGAAGCGGTGCAGATGGTCTGGTTCGTCCAGGTGGGCCGCATCCTGTCGGAAAACTCGGTGGCGCTCAACCTGGGGCGGCTGGACCAGAGCCTCGCCCCGTACTATCAGGCCGATCTGGAACGGGGCGCCATCAGTCCTGAAGCGGCCCAGGAGCTCATGGACTGCCTATGGATCAAGCTTTCGGAGTGGGTCTGGGCGGTTTCCAGCAACACCGCGCGGTTCTTCGCCGGCTACAGTGCCTTCCAGAACCTCACCATCGGCGGCCGGCGCCCGGATGGCGGCGACGCCACCACCGCCGTATCCACCATGTGCCTGCAGGCGGCCCGGCACGTCCGCACCCACCAGCCCAACCTGAGCGTGCGCATCCACGCCGACTGCCCGGAGCCGTTCCTGCTGGAGGTCTGCCGGCTGGCGCGGGAAGGCATGGGCTTCCCGGCCATCCACAACGACCGGGCCGGCACGGCCATGCTCATGGCGGCCGGCGTCCCGCTCGCCGCCGCCCGGGACTGGAGCAACGGCGGCTGCGTGGTGCCCCATTCGCGCAAGGTGGGCGAATGGACCGCCGCGGCCAACATCAACCTGGGTTCGGCCCTGGAGTTCGCCCTGAACGACGGCCGCCAGCGCCTGGGCGGCGCCCGGCTCGGCCTCGCCACCGGCGCTCCCGAGGCCTTCACCAGCTTTGCCGAGGTCAAGGCCGCCTTCTTCGCCCAACTGGCCTACCTGGTCAAACAGGCGAGCATCGCCACCCTGGTCGCCCAGCAGGTGCATGCCGAAATGGCCCCGCGGCCCTTCCTTTCCCTGATGGTGGAGGGCTGCATGGACCAGGGCAAGGACCTGTCCCGGGGCGGGGCGGCCATCAACGTCGGCGCCGTGCTCACCGGGATCGGCCTGGCCGACGCCGCCAACGCCCTGGAGGCGGTGCGGGTCATGGTGTTCGAACGGCGTTCGGTCAGCCTGGCCGCCCTGTGCCAGGCCCTGGAGCGCGACTGGGATTGCGAAACGCTCCGGCTGGAAGCCGCCGGCTGCCCCAAGTACGGCAACGACCTGGAGCCGGTCGACCGCCTGGCGGCGGAGATCAGCGACGTCTACCAGAGGGAGGTCCGCAGCCGGCGCGACTGGTTCGGCAACCCCTTCAACAGCGCCTTCATGGGCATCTCCAACTACATTCCGGCCGGCGCGGTGGTGGGCGCCACCCCGGATGGGCGCCGGGCGGGAAGTCCGCTCACCGAGGGCTGCGCCGCCCACGCCGGCACCGATATCACCAGCCCGACCGCGCTCATGAAGTCCGCCGCCCGGATCGACCACGAAGCCCATTCCGGCGGCACCCTGCTCAACCTCAAGCTGTCCCCGGACGCCCTGAAGACCGACCGCGACCTGGCCAACCTGGCCGCCCTGATCCGCGGCTATTTCGAACTGGGGGCCTTCCATGTCCAGTTCAACGTCATCTCCCCCGAAACGCTCCGGGCCGCCCAGCAGCACCCGGAGGCGCACCAGGATCTCCTGGTCCGGGTGGCGGGCTACAGCGCCCGGTTCGTCACCCTGTCCCGGGAGGTGCAGGACGCCATCATCGCCCGCACCTCCTATGCCCACCTATGATTGAAGGCTGCATTTTCGAGATCCAGCGCTGGTCCACCGACGACGGGCCGGGCATCCGCAGCACGATCTTCTTCCGGGGCTGCCCGCTGCGCTGCGCCTGGTGCTGCAACCCCGAGGCCTGGGCCCGGAGCGGCGCGCCGATGTCGGCCGAGGCCATCCTGGCTGCGGTGGAGCGGGACCGGGTGTTCTACCGGCGTTCCGGCGGCGGGGTCAGCTTTTCCGGCGGCGAGGCCACCGGCCAGCCGGAACTGCTGGCTCACCTGGCCGAACGGCTGCACGGCTCGGGCATCCACCTGACCCTGGAGACCTGCGGCCATTTCCCATGGGCGCCCCTGGAAGCGACCCTGGCCCGGATGGACCTGGTCTACTTCGACCTGAAGCACATGGACAGCGCCGCCCATGCCCGGCTGACCGGCCAGCCCAACGGGCTGATCCTGGCCAACGCCGCCCGGCTGGCGGAGCGGGGCATCCCGATGATCCTGCGCCTGCCGCTGATTCCCGGGCGCAACGACGACCCCGGCAACCTGGCCGCCACCGGAGCGTTCGCCGCCGCCCTGGGCGCGCCCGTCGAGCTGATGCCCTACCACACCCTCGGCGTGGGCAAGTTCAGGGACCTGGGGCTGGCCTACGGCCTGGACGGCCTGGCGCCGCCTTCGGCCCAGGCGCTCGAACAGGCCAGGCTGGTTCTGGCCGGGTGCGGCGCGAAGCGGGTGTAGTCTATCCGGTGCCGGGAAAAATCCCTGCGGGAGCAGTCATGATCCATACAAAAGCCTATGCCGCGCCCGCGGCCGCCCAGCCGCTGGGCCCCTTCGAATTCGACCGCCGGGAAGTGGGTCCGCAGGATGTGCTGATCGAGATCGCCTTCTGCGGCATCTGCCACTCGGACCTGCACCAGGTGCGCGACGAGTGGGGCGGTGCCGTGTTCCCCATGGTGCCCGGCCACGAGATCGTCGGGCGGGTCGCCGAGGTGGGCGCCCAGGTCAAGGGCTTCAAGGTCGGCGACCTGGCCGGGGTCGGCTGCATGGTGGACTCCTGCCGCGTCTGCCCCAGCTGCCGCCGGAACCTGGAGCAGTTCTGCGACAAGGGCGCCGCCTTCACCTACAACAGCACGGAGATGGACCGGGCCACCCGGACCTACGGCGGCTATTCCGCGCGCATCGTCGTGGCCGAAGCCTTCGCCCTGCACGTTTCGCCCAAGCTCGACCTGGCCGCGGTGGCCCCGCTGCTGTGCGCCGGGATCACCACCTACTCGCCCCTGCGCCACTGGAACACCAGGAAGGGCGACAAGGTGGGCGTGGTCGGCCTGGGCGGCCTGGGCCACATGGCGGTGAAGCTGGCTTCGGCCATGGGCGCTGAAGTCACCATGCTCAGCACCTCCGCCGGCAAGGAGGCCGACGCCAGGCGCCTGGGCGCCGCCGGCTTCGGCCTGACCTCGGACCCGGCCACCTTCAAGCGCCTGGCCGGCCATTTCGACCTGATCATCGACACCATCTCCGCGCCGCACGACTACAACCAGTACCTGGGCATGGTCCGGCTGGAGGGCGCCATGGTGCTGCTGGGGGTGCCGCCGGCGCCCACGCTGATCGCCGCCACCTCGCTGATCTTCGGCCGCAAGACCCTGAGCGGCTCGCTCATCGGCGGGATCAAGGAGACCCAGGAGATGCTCGATTTCTGCGCCGAGCACAACGTCACGTCCGATATCGAGCTGATCCCGTTCGAGAAGATCAACGAAGCCTACGGGCGCATGATCAAGGGCGATGTCCGCTACCGGTTCGTGCTGGACACGAATACGCTGTAACGGCCGGGGCCGGGGCGTTCAGAGCCCTGGCCCGTCGATTTCGGCGTAGAGCGGATGGCTCAGGTAGCGCTCCCCGGTGTCGCAAAGCACCGCCACCACGGTCTTGCCCCGGCCCAGCTCCACCGCCAGCTTGATGGCCGCGTGGACGATGGCGCCGGTGGAAATGCCGGAGAACAGGCCTTCCTTGCGGGTCAGCAGGCGCGCCACCGCCAGCGCGTCCTCGTAGGAGACATCCTCGACCCGCTGGTAGACGTCCCGGTTGAGGATGGTCGGGATGAAATTGGCGCCGATGCCCTGGATCTTGTTCGGGCCGGCGGTGCCCTTGGTGAGCAGCGGCGAGGATTCCGGCTCCACCGCCACCACCAGGGTGCCGGGCTTGCGCGCCGCCAGGACCTCGCCCACCCCGGTGATGGTGCCGCCGGTGCCGATGCCGGCCACGAAGGCGTCCAGTTCCGGCACCTGCTCCAGCACCTCCAGGGCCGTGGTGCGGCGGTGGATCTCCGGATTGGCCGGGTTGTCGAACTGCCGGGCCAGGAAATAACGGGGGTCGGTCCTGGCCAGTTCCTCGGCCTTCTCCACCGCGGCCTTCATGCCGCCGCTGCCCGGGGTCAGCAGCAGCTCGGCGCCGTACGCCTTGAGCAGGGACCGGCGCTCCAAGGTCATGGTGTCGGGCATGACCAGGGTGATGGCATAGCCCTTGGCGGCGGCCACGAAGGCCAGGCCGATGCCGGTGTTGCCGCTGGTGGCCTCCAGGATCACCTGCCCGGGCTTCAGCGCGCCGGTGGCTTCGGCATCCTCGATGATGCTCAGGGCGATGCGGTCCTTGACGCTGCCGCCGGGGTTGGCGCTTTCCAGCTTCACGTAGACCGTGGCGGCCCCTTCGGGCACGATCCGGTTGAGCCGCACCACGGGGGTGAAGCCGATGAGTTCGTAGGCGTGATTGACTCGATTGGGTCTCGGCATGGCATTCCCTCTGAGACCCAGGATAGGTTCCTGACAATTATTATCAAGAATGTTTTTTCACCATGACCAGCCAGGGCCCCGCGGTCATTCCGCGGCCACCACCCGGTTCCGGCCCTGGCGCTTGGCTTCGTACATGGCATCGTCGGCCCGGCGCAGCACCGCGGCCGGGGTTTCGCCCTGGCGGTGCACGGCCACGCCGATGCTGAGGGTGATGCCGGGCAGGGGTTCACCCTCCGGCCGCTGCTGGGCCGCCCGGCGCAGCTTCTCCCCGACCCCGACGGCGTCCGCCATGGCGGTCTCGGGCAGGAGCACCAGGAATTCCTCACCGCCCCAGCGGGCGCAGGTGTCGTAGGCGCGCACGGTGGAGCGCAGGGTGTTCGCCAGGGACTGCAGCACCTGGTCGCCCGTTTCGTGCCCGTAGCTGTCGTTGACCTGCTTGAAATGATCCACATCGACCATGAGCAGGGCCGGGCTGGCGTGGTTCCGGTCGGACCGGCCCAGCTCGCCGTTGACCCGTTCCACCATGGCCCGGCGATTGGGCAGGCCGGTGAGCAGGTCGGTGAAGGACGCCTGGGCCAGGGCCAGGTTGGCCTCCTTGAGCTGTTTCTGGTACCGGTCGGAGATCCGGGTGAGCTTGCGCAACTGGGCGTCCTGCTTGCGGTGCTCCCGGAGCAGCGCCTCCAGCACCGGCCGCAGGGCGTCCTCCGGCGCCAGCTGCGCCAGCGCGCCGGTGAGCATCATGATCACCCGGGCTTCCTCCATGGCCTTCAACCCTGCCGCTGCAACGGGATGATGGCGAACGGCAGGGTCAGGTCCTCCTTGAATTCCTCGGCCAGTTCCATGGCGCGGTCGTCCTCCAGGTCGTAGTACCAGTTCAGCGCCACCCTCCGGCCGGCGTGGTGCGCCTCCTCCAGCTCGTCCAGCAGGTCGATCAGGCACTTGACGCTGCTGGTGTTCAGGTAGGTGAGGCGGATCTCCAGGGTGAGGGGGCGCTCGTCGCGCTGCAGGAACGCGGCCAGCCACTCGGTGATGGGGCGGTAGAACTCGAAGGTGTTCTCGGGGTACGATTCACCCGCCAGGCAGATCAGGCCCTGCCCGGGATCGGCCCGCACCTGGGGGCTGGAAACGGTCGCCGGGATGTCCATGATGTCCAGAGACGGCTCGGTCATACGATCACCTTTAACGAGAAGAAGGTCAGGCCGGCCTGGTCGGGCACCAGGCTGTACTCCAGCGGCGCGCTGGCCTTCCGGGCCATCTCGATGAGCCCCAGGCCGGCTCCGCCGTCCGGGCCGCGCTTGCTGCGCATCTGTTCCTTGTAGAGCGCCTTCAGGCCCGGCTTGTCCAGGGCGCCCAGCCGGTCCAGCCGCTGGCGCAGGAGCTCGGCGTCCGGGGCCTGCACCGGGTTGCCGCTCTGGACCACGTAATGGTCCCCTTCGTGGCCAATCACGATGATCCCGGCGTTCAGCCTCAGCCGCTCGTCCGCCGTCCACTGGTCCCGGGTGACGTAGTTGCTGACGTTCTGGGTGGCCTCGATGTAGACCGAGAACACGTCCATGAGGGCGGATTTCTGCACCTCCTCGATCTCCAGATATTTGCGTACGGCCTTGCCCAGCTCCTCGATGATGCCGTGGGTGAACGGGCCGTTGAAGCAGATGAGCGCCCCTTGGCTTGAGAGGGTGCCGCGCAGATCGTGCAGGTTCGGCATGCTTTCACTCCTGTTGGCTGTCCGGGCCCAGCCTGAAGCCCATGAAGGTGATGTCGTCGCGCTGGAGGTTGTTGCCCTGGTAGTGCCGCAGGCTGCTCTCCAGGATACCCCGCTGGATGGCCATGGGCTGGCCGCGCATTCCCAGGATCACCTCGCGCAGGCGCCGCTGGCCGAAGCCGAAGCCCTGGGGGCCGCCATGCTGGTCCAGGATGCCGTCGGTGAAGAGGTAGAAGCCGTCGGCCCCGGCCAGGGGGATGTCCGTGTTGGTGAAGTGGAAGTCGGCCAGGGACCGGCGGTAGCCGAGGCTTTGGGGGTCGCCCTTGTGCTCCTGGAGCGCGCCGTCCGGCCCCACGGTCCACAGGGCGAGCCGGGCCCCGGCGAACCGGGCCTTGCCTTCACCGGGCAGCACCCGGACCAGGGCCAGGTCCAGGCCGTTGTCCAGGCGCCCGGATCCCAGGGCCCGTTCGCTCTGGTGCAGCAGCGACTTCATGGCATCGTTCAGTTCGCCCAGGATGAGGGCCGGATCCTCCGGTCCCAGCCTGCCCAGGAGCTGCTCCAGCACCGCGCTGGCGCTCATGGACATGAACGCCCCCGGCACCCCGTGCCCGGCGCAATCGCCCACCGCCACCAGGAAGCCGCGGGCATCCCGGGCGAAGGCGTAGAAATCGCCGCCGACGATATCGCGCGGGCGGAACAGCACGAAGTGGTCGGGGATGGCCGCGGCCAGGGTCTCCGCCTTGGGCAGCATGCTGGCCTGGATCAGGTGCGCGTAGTCCAGGCTGTCCATGATCTTCCGGCTGGATTCGGTGAGCTTCTGGTTGGCCTTGCTGAGCGCCTCGGTGCGCTCCTCGACCTTGCGCTCCAGGTTCGCCGTGTGGTCCCGGATGGTGGCGGCCATGTGGTTGAAGGTCCCGGTCAGCCGGCCGATCTCGTCCTGGCGGTCCACCGGCAACCGGGTGTCGTACTGGCCTTCGGCGATCCGCTGGCTGGACGCCGTGAGCCGCTCCAGCGGCTGCAGCACCATCCGGTTCAACAGCAGGGAGACCAGCGCGACGGTGAGCACCAGGCTGAGCAGCATGAACCCCAGGATCGGCGTGAACGGCCGCAGCCCCATCACCTGGGAAGGGTCCACCAGGGCCAGGTTGACCCAGCCGATCTCGCCCATGAACGTGGCCGCCACCAGGCAGTGCCGGCCCTCCACCACCAGCGGGAACACTTCCACGGCCGATTGGCCGCTGGCCAGCCGGGCGATGCGCGCCGCCAGCAGGGCCCGGTCGGCGTCGCTGCCCAGCAGCTGGGCCAGGGTCATGCGCCGGGGCTCGTCCTTCATCCGGGCGTTGTAATCCATGTACTGGGCATTGGGATAGGCCTGCAGGACGCCCTTGCGGTCCACCAGCACCGTCGTGACGGCCCGGTCGCCGCCCTGGGTGGTCTCGCGCATGAAGGCCGAAAGGTCCACCCCGGTCCCCGCCAGGCCGACCTTGCGCCCGTGGTCCTGCACCACCACGTTGATCCAGACCTTGAGCAGTCCCAGATGCTGCGAGGAATCCACATGCAGGGCGAACTCGGGCACCGTCGCCATGGTATCGAAATACCAGGTATTGTCGGGATCGCCGGGTTCCAGGGTGTAGCTCAATTCCCGGCCGCGGAACTCGTCGGCGGCGTTGTTGAAGTAGTAGTGCCGGCTGGTGGCCGGGACGAAGAAGTAGCTGTGGTCGGCGAAGGCGCGCCGGAAGCTGGCCAGTTCGGCCAGGGCCGCGGTGCGGGCGGCCGGATCGTCCTCGGCCCGGCACCAGGCCCGCATCACGTCGGAATCGGCCAGCTTGCGGGCCAGCGCCACCTCCCGCTCGATGGGCGCGAGCACCCTGGCCTTGTCCAGGAGGGCGGACTTTTCCGCGAAGCGCCGGGCGAAGGCGTTGGCGACGCCCCGGGCCGTCACCAGGAAGGCGGCCACCGTCAGGGCGCCCACCAGGAGGTTGATCAGGAGCAGGACCAGGGCCGAGCGGCCCCTAAGGCTGGCAATGCGCATGCAGATCACGACCGGAATCAGAAGGGGGTGGAAAAATCAAGATTCATCCATCATGCCCGAATCGCCGGCCGGTTGTCGTCTCTCTTCTCCCGGCAAGGTATGATGATCCCAACGAAAGGCAGGTCATGAAGGGTAGTGTCGTTCTTTCCCTATCGTTGGATGTGGTCGCCATTGGCATCCTGTTGATTCCAGATGAAAAATTCCTACCCCTGACCCGCAATCCGAAATGGATCAGGAATGGCAAGCGCCTCTGTTTCCTGGTGCTGCTCCTGGCCGGGTTCCTGATCGATAGATATATTTCCCATCCAGGCTGACCTGCCGGCGGGTCGTCACCGGGCCTGGAAAGGGCACGGTGCCGGAGGCCTGCTTTCTAGCGGCACTCCCAAAATTGCCTTAAGTTAAAGTAACGGTAGCCCGGAAGGCGACATATGAATCCTGTCATCGCCAATAAGATCATCGATTTCATTTTTGCCGAGACCGGGCTGTACACCATCGTCTGTGATGATAAGGCCGTCATCGTAGCCGCCAAGGTCGCCTCCCGGGTGGGCAGCGTCCATACCGGGGCGCAGCGGCTGCTGCAGGAAAAGCTGCCCCAGATCGTCGTCACCAAGGAGGAGGAGGAGCGTTCCGGCGGGGTGGTCCGGATGGGCGTAAGCCTGCCGATCATCCACCGGGGCGAATGGATCGGCACCTTCGGGGTCACCGGCGACACCCAGTTCACGGTGCCCATCGCCAAGATCATCGCCGGGATCATCGCCAAGGAACTGCAGGAGGCCGAGGCCGAGGAACAGTTGCTGGAGCAGGCCCGCCAGATGGACCGCGCCATCGCCGCCATCGCCGCCACCGCGGCCGACCTCAACGGCTCCCAGGCCAAGCTCGCCACCGCCATGCGGGAGGCCGCCACGCTGCTGGGCCGGTCCGCCGAGGACGTGGAAAACACCGGCCAGGTGATCGAGACCATCCAGGCCATCGCCACCCAGACCAACATGCTCGGGTTGAACGCGGCGATCGAGGCGGCCCATGCCCGGGAGCTCGGCGCCGGCTTCGCCATCGTCGCCGAGGCGGTGCGCAAGCTCTCCGAACAGAGCGGCCGCTCCGCGGAGGAGATCAAGGCCTCGCACACCCAATTGCACGCTTCCATGGCCCAGGTCATCGCCTTCTCCGAGCGCGCCACGGCCCTCACCCAGGACCAGGTCCGGGCCGCCGGCACCATCGCCGGCATGGTGCAGGACCTGAAGGGGATCAGCGAGCACCTCCTGGCCATGGCCCGGCATGAGGGCTAGACTTGGGGGCGAACCCACCCCACTCAATAAAGGAACATCGGCTTGCCTTCCACGTGGCGGATCTTGGGCCGGTAGTTCTCCTTGTCGTAGAGTTCCTCCACATCCACCCGCTTCTGCCCCTGGGTGATGATGGTGACGGGGACGCTGGTGTAGGTGCCGTTGCGCAGCGCCACCAGGCGGTTGCGCTCGCCGCTCTTGATGATGTTGATGGCGACGTTGGCGAAGTTCACCGCCACCATCAGGTCCAGGCTGTCCGGGGTGCCGGAGCGCATGAGGTAGGACACCTGCTGGTTGAGCACGTCCTCGCTGGTGAGCCGCTTGAGCGCGTCGCCCAGGATGTGGCCGATGCCGCCCAGCTTCTTGTGCCCGTAGGCATCCTCCTCGCCGAACTCCACCGGGGTCCCGCCGGTCATGTGCGCGCCCTCGCTCACCGTGATCATGGCGTAGTTGCTGGGGTTGTCCCGCTTGTCCTGCATGATCTTCTCGGCCAGGCGGAGCGGGTCGAACGGCACTTCGCTGATCAGCGCCCGGTCCACGCCGGACAGGTACGAAGCCAGCAGGGAGGTCTCCCCCGAATTGCGGCCGAACAGCTCGACGATGGCGATGCGCTCGTGGGAGCCGGCGGAAGTGCGCAACTGGTGGATGAACTCCACGCTGCGGGTGACCGCGGTGGAAAAGCCGATGCAGTAGTCCGTGCCGAAGATGTCGTTGTCCATGGTCTTGGGGATCGCCACGATCAGCACGCCCTCCCGGGCCAGGTGCTCGCCGTAGGACAGGGTGTCATCGCCGCCGATGGGGATCAGCATGTCGATCCCCAGGCGCTCGATCACCTCCAGCACGTGCGGGGTGAAGTCGAACGGTCCCTCCTCGCCCTCCTTCACCTGGCCCTTCAGGAAGGCGGGGACCGAGCGCAGCCGCACCTTGCCCGGATGGGTGCGGCTGGTGTGCAGGAAGGTGCCGCCCGAGCGGTCCACCGTGCGGGTGTTCAGCTTGTCCAGCGGCGTGATGCACTTGGCGTGGGTTCCGGGATCGTCCAGGTCGTATTCCAGCAGGCCCGCCCAGCCGCGCCGGATGCCCAGCACCTCGAAGCCCTCCTCGGTGGCCCGGGCGACCAGCATCTTGATGCATGGATTCAGCCCCGGCACATCGCCTCCACCCGTCAGCACCCCGATCCGCATGGCTGCGCCTCCGCCAAAGGTCACCGGGCGATTTCCAGGGCCCGGAACTCGCTGGGAAGATCATAGTCCATCTATCCCGGCACCTTTCAAGTTCACCTTGAAATTTTCATTTCAGCCGCTCAGTGTAACCAAAGGTCCCTCTGCGTCGCGAACCACCCGATCCGTTCCAACCTAGACCTTTCAGCCAGAGCCAAAGGATGGGCCACACCAACTTCAACCCGTCGAGCCCGAGCCGGATCCTGCCGGAGGCTCCGGCGCCCGCGGTCGTGGCCATCGACGATGACCCCATGGTCCTGTTCATGATCGCCCGGGCCCTCCGCGCCGAAGGCATGGCCTGCCTCACGGCCACCGACGGCGCCGAGGGGCTGCGGCTCATCCGGGAGCACCCGCCGGACCTGGTGCTGCTGGATATCGTCATGTCCGGCGGGGACGGCTTCAGCGTCTGCCGGGAGATCCGCCAGACCTGGTCCGCCGAGCAGCTGCCGGTGGTCATGGTCACCGGGCTGGAGGACCTCGCCTCGATCCAGGCGGCGTACCAGGCCGGCGCCAACGATTTCCTCACCAAGCCCCTGCACTGGAAGCACCTGCCCTTCCGCATCCGGCATGTGCTGCAGGCCAACCAGGCCTTCCGGGCGCTGCAGGACAACAGCAAGACGCTGACCTCCCTGTTCTCCGTCCATCCCGATTCCATCTTCAGCGTCGCCGCCGACGGCACCGTGACCCTGGTCCATTCCAGCTACCACCATCCGGCCCAGGGATGGGACGCCCCGCTCGGCAAGCTCGAGACCCTGCTGCCCGGCCCGCTGGCGGCCCAGGTGCAGGATCGCTGCCGGGCGGCCCTGGCCGCGCCGGCCCAGGTGTTCAGCCTGGAGAGCGCGCTTCCGCTTGGCGACGACCTGCGCTACTGGGAAGGCCGCTTCATCGCTTCCACCGAGAACCAGGTCCTGGTGATGGTCCGCGACATGACCGAGCGCCGGCGCTCCGAGCAGGCCCTGCACGACAGCGAGGAGCGCTACCAGCGGATCACCGAGGCGATCACCGACTACATCTACACCGTGCGCCTCGACCGGGATTCCGCCGGGCAGACCGTGCACGGGCCCGGCTGCTTCGCCGTCACCGGCTACAGCCCGGACGAGCTGGCCCGGGATCCCTTCCTATGGATCCGCATGGTGGCGGATGAGGACCGTCCCGCGGTACTGGAGCAGGTGCGGCGCATCCTGGCCGGGGAAGACCCGCCGCCCATCGAGCATCGGCTTCGGCACAAGAACGGGACGGTGCGCTGGGTGCGCAACACCTTCGTGCCGCACCGCGACGCGCGCGGCGAACTGGCGGCCTATGACGGCCTGGTCCAGGACATCACCGAGCGCAAGCGGGTCGAGGAGGCCCTGCGGGAAAGCAACCAGCGCCTGGAGCTGGCCGTCCAGTCCGGCAGCCTGGGGATCTGGGACTTGAACCTCCAGGACCGGTCCGCGATCTGGAACGACCGGATGTTCGAGCTCTACGGCCTCCCCCGCGCGGCCGTCCCGCCCGCCTACGAAGCCTGGTCCGACAGCGTGGTGCACCCGGAGGACCGGGCGGCGGTCAAGGAGTGCATGCGGGCTGCCCTGGAGGAGGACAAGCGCTACGAGGTGGCCTTCCGGGTGGTGCTCCCCGACGGGGAAATCCGCCACATCGCCTCCACCGGCCTGGTGGTGCGCACAGCCACCGGCCGGGCCATCCGCGTGCTCGGGGTCAACCGCGACCGCACCGAGCAGGTGCGGGCCGAACTGGAGCGCCGGCGCCTGCAGGAGGAGCGCCAGCACTCCGAGAAGCTGGAGAGCCTGGGCAGCCTGGCCGGGGGCATGGCCCACGACATGAACAACGTGCTGGCCGCCATCATGGGCATGGCCTCGGCCCTGCGCGCCGGCTGCACCGACCAGGATCCCCGGGCCCAGTCCCTGGACAGCATCCTGCACGCCAGCGGCCGCGGGCGGGACCTGGTCAAGGCGCTCACCGATTTCGCCCGCAAGGGGCTGGAAGAGCCCCACTGGTTCGACCTCAACGAGATCCTGCGCAAGGAGGCCGACCTTCTGGGCCACGCCCGGCTGCGCCAGATCGACCTGGTGCTCGACCTGGATCCGGCGCTGCCCAAGGTGCTGGGCGACGCCTCCGCCCTGGGCAGCGCGATCATGAACCTGGGGATCAACGCCCTGGACGCCATGCCCAGCGGCGGCACCCTGCGCTTCCGCTCCCGGGCGCTCGCCGATGGTTCCATCCGGCTGGAAGTGAGCGACACCGGCCAGGGCATGACCCCCGAAGTCCTGGCCCGGGCCATGGAGCCGTTCTACACCACCAAGCCCGTGGGCAAGGGCACCGGGCTGGGCCTGGCGCGGGTCTACGGGACCGTCAAGGCCCATGGCGGCACGCTGGAACTGCAAAGCGAGCCCGGCCGGGGCACCACCGTGCGCATCCTGTTCCCCGCCGACCCGGCGGCGCCGCCCGCCGTCACCGCCGAGCCCAGCGCCGAGGGCGGGCAGCGGCCGCTGCACGTCCTGCTGGTGGACGACGACGACCTGATCCAGGGCTCGACCCACGCCCTGCTGGACATCCTGGGCCACGACACGGTCGCCGTGTACAGCGGCGAGGAGGCGCTGGCCCGGCTCGAAGCCGGCTACCAGCCGGATATCGTCCTGCTGGACATGAACATGCCCGGCCTGGGCGGGGCCGGCACCCTGCCCCGCCTGCGCCTGCTGCGCCCCGGGCTGCCCGTGCTGCTCGCCACCGGCCGGGCCGACCAGAGCGCCCTGGACCTGGTGCGCGGCTACCCGAAGGTCAAGCTGCTGTCCAAGCCGTTCGGCATGAAGGAGCTTCGCCATCAGCTGGAAACCTTCGGGCGCGGCCGGGAGCCGGCTCGACCCTGAAACACCTGGGACCGGCGGTCAGACCTGGAACTGAGCCACCGCCAGGGCCATCCGGTCGGAAACGAGCGCCAGGTCGGAGGCGGTCCTGGTGATTTCCTGGACCGTCGCCGAAAGCTGCTGGGTGGCGGTGGCGTTCCTGCCGACCTCCCGGGCGCTTTCATGCATGCGCTTGGCGATCTCGTTGCCAGTGGAGGACTGTTCCGTGGTGGCCGTGCCGATCTCGCCCACGTGGCTGGCGATGCTCGAGATGTTGCTGTGGATGGCATCCATGTGATCACAGGTGGCCAGCACGGCGGAGGCGCTCTGCTCGACCGCCTCATGGGTTTCGTTGACCAGTTTCTCGATGTCCACGGTCGCCTGGCGACTCCGCTCGGCGAGCTTCCGGACCTCCTCGGCGACCACGGCAAACCCCTTCCCTTTCTCGCCGGCCTTGGCCGCCTCGATGGCGGCGTTCAAGGACAGCAGGTTCGTCTGCTGGGCGATTTCCTGGATGACCAGGATGGCCTTGGAGATGTTCTGGGTGGCACCTTTGACCCGTTCCATCCGTTGGCCGGTCGCCTTGCCGCCCTTGGCCCCGGCGGCGGTCGCCGCCACCGCCTTCCCGGCCTGTTCGACGGAAAGCCGCACATTCCCGGCAACCTGCTCGACACTGGCGAGAAACTGGGTGACGGCGGAAGCCACGCTGTCCGTCACGGTGTGCAGGGTTTCGCCGCCCTTGGCCATTTCGCTCGTCGTGGCCATCATCTGCTCCGCGGAGGCGGACAGCTCGGTCGCGCCGCTGGCGACGGTGGCGGAGGCCTGGGCCACCTCCTGGATGGAATGGCGGATCTGGCCGAGCGCATGGTTGAGGGAAGTTCCGAGTTGGCCGATCTCGTCCGCCGAGTCGACTTCGGCGGTGACGGTCAGGTTCCCTTCGGCCACCTTGCCCAGGAGCTGCACGAAACCCTTGATGGGCCCGACGATGCTCCGGCCGATCAGGATGGCCAAAACCGCAACCCCGGCCAGACCGAGCAAAACCATAAGAGAGATCGCCTTCTCGTTGAAAGCGATCTGCGCCTTGACCTCATGGATCGCCTGGGCCATTTCTGCGCGGCCATGCTGGTCCAGCTTGGCCAGGGAACTGCTCCACGCCTCCATTCTCGAGACCGATTCGGACTGGAACAGCTTGATCGATTCGCTCTGCTTGCCGGCCTTGGCGAGGGCCGCAACCTGGCTGTTGGTGCCCCGGGCCATGGTGATGAGGGCCTCCGTTTCGTCCAGGGTCGCCTTCCCGACCGGGTCAAGGGATACCTTCAGCTCATCGACGTCACTGATGTAGTTGGCCCGGTACATGGCGATCTTGTCGATGTAGCTCTGGTAGACCAGCGTCTTGGGATCGCTGGCAGTCGCACTGGCCAGGTAGACGACGGTCTTCAGGAGGTTCGCATGGGCGCTCTGGATCAGGCTGGCATTCCGGGTCTGCACCGCAGCCTTCTGCATGGCCTGGTCCAGGTCGCTGTAGCTTTGCAGGACCAGCAGGGAGGCGCCGGCCATGGCCAATCCAGTCAGGCCGAAGCCCAGAAGGAGCCGTCTGGCGATGCTCCAGCGCTTCAGGAATGCTGTGAGGTTCAACATGGATTCCCCTTTGCCAAATAATCAGTCACGCATCTCTGGGCACAGGCCGTCGTGAGCATGTATTAGTCATGCCCAGCGGTTCTTTCAGCTGCGCCCCCATTCGAGGTGAGGGCAACGGCCGCACGTGCAGAATATGATGACCTTTGTATCTTCTATGCTTTGAACCTGGAAATTCTCGGCACCCTCTTGCCCGGCGCGGCACGGAGCTTTCCGCTATGGTTGAGATATCCCGACCAGGAGGCCCCATGGACATGAAAGAACTGGTGTGTCAAAGCCGGAGCTACCGCCGCTTCCAGGAAAGCCGGAGCATCGCCATGGAGGTCCTGGAGGGCCTGGTCGACCTGGCCCGGCTCTCCCCGTCGGGCCGCAATCTGCAGCCCTTGAAATTCATGGTCAGCAACGACCGGGAATGGAACGCCCGGATCTTCCCGGAACTGGCCTGGGCCGGTTATCTGTCCGAATGGCCCGGTCCGGTCGAGGGGGAACGGCCTTCCGCCTACATCGTGGTGCTGGGCGACCAGAGCCTCAGCCGGGAGTTCGGCTGCGATCCCGGCATCGCCTGCCAGAGCATCCTCCTGGGCGCCGCCAGCCAGGGGCTGGGCGGCTGCATCATCGGCTCGGTCAAGCGCGAGCCGCTGCGGCGCATCCTGGCCATCCCTGCCCACTTGGAGATCCTGCTGGTGATCGCCCTGGGCAAGCCCGTCGAGGAGGTGCGGATCGAACCGCTGGGCCCGGACGGCGATGTCAAATACTGGCGCGACGCGGCCGGGGTCCACCACGTGCCCAAGCGCGCCCTGGGCGAGATCCTGCTGCCGCTCGGCGGGGCGGGAATGGCAAAAATCCGTTGAGGAAGGGTTGACGCGGGACCCGGCGCAAGGGAGACTTGGGCGCGCTCAAATCGCCTGACAGGAGTTCTTATGTTCACCTTGGCCCTCGTGCTCGCCCTGACCCAGACCCAGGCCCCCCCCGCCTGGAGCCCCACCACGCTGGAGGCCGCCGCATCCGAAGCCAACAAGCAGGTCCTGGCCGCCGCCAAGCCCCTCACCATCACCGGCGAAGTGGTGGACGTGTCCTGCTACACCCAGATGGGCAAGCGCGGCGAAGCCCACAAGGCCTGCGGCGCCAAGTGCGTGCTGGCCGGGGCTCCGGTGGGCATCGTCACCCAGGACAACGTGCTCTACATCCTGATGCCCGAGCCGCACCACCCCCGGCGTGATGGCCAGGTCAGCATCGCCAAGGAATACAGCGAGAAGATGGCCAGCACCGTGACGGTGTCCGGCATGGCTTCGGAATATGGCGGGGTCCACACCCTTTTCATCGCCGCGGGTCCCGCAGCGAAGTAGCATTGGCGTATTCGATGCGGCGGCGCCCGGGCCGGTGACAGCGTTCCGTCAGTAGCGCGGGTCCCTGCCCTCCTGTCCCTGCTCATGGGCCAGGATCCCCCGGAGGGTGTGCGGCAGCAGGCGCCAACGCCCCTGGAAGAAGCGCTTCTGCAGCATGTTGAAGGCCATCCCGACCCGGGCGGCCCCGGCTTCGGGGTGGATCTGCCGGTGCAGGTTGAGCTGGTTGCGCACCCCGTAGAAGGTCGCCAGGGGGCTGCGCCGGCCGATGGTGCTGGAGCGCGGGTGGGTCACCGCCAGGTCCACCAGCGCCATGGGCAGGCCCATGGCGTGGGCCCGGAAGCACCAGGCGGCGTCCTCGAAGTACAGGAACATCTCCTCGGGCCAGCCGCCCAGGCGGTTCCACTGCTCGCGGGTCACCAGGATGGACGCGCCGCTGAGGGTTTCCTGGCCTTCCAGCTGCCGGCAGCCCGGCGGCACATCGGCATGGCGGACGTTCAGGCCGCTGGCGAACCAGGGTGCCTGGACGTCGGTCCCGAGCACCCGGGTCCCGTCCCGCTGCTGGGTGCCCCACAGGGCGATCCAAGGCGCCTTCCGGGCCAGGGCCATGAGCCGAACCAGGGTCGGGCCCTCCAGGGTGGCGTCGTTGTTGAGGAACCAGACGGCCTCGGCCCCTTCCCGGAAGGCATGGCTGGCCCCCTGGTTGCAGCCCGCTGCAAACCCGGGATTGGCCGGATTGGCAAGGAGGGTAAGCGCGGGGTGGGCGCCGGCCAGGGCGGCTTCGAGCCGTTGATCGCTGCCATGATCCACCACCAGGACCCGGTGCGGCTCGGATTCCATGGCGGCCAGGCTCAGGATGCAGCGCCGGGTCAGCTCCGGCTCGCCATAATGCACCAGCACGACCGTGGGCAGGCCGGCGGGCGTGGTTCCGGGGGCTGGGGGCAAGCAACGTGCTTCTGTGATCATGGAATTTTAAATCATACCAGGAATATGTGACAATGAGCCCTTGCGATGATTCAACGTCCAACCTGGAGGTAACATGCGTTTGAAAGGGATCGTTCTGGCCGGCGGCACCGGCTCGAGACTCTTTCCGCTCACCAAGGTCACCAACAAGCACCTGCTTCCGGTGGGCCAGGCGCCGATGATCTGGCATCCGGTATGGAAGCTCAAGCAGGGCGGCATCGACGAGATCCTGATCGTGACCGGCACCGAGCACATGGGTGCCGTGGTGGGCTGCCTGGGTTCCGGCAAGGACTTCGGCTGCCGGTTCACCTACAAGGTGCAGGACGAGCCGGGGGGGATCGCCCAGGCTCTCGCCCTGGCCGAGAACTTCGCCGGCGGCGAACCGGTCTGCGTCATCCTCGGCGACAACATCTTCCAGGACGGGCTGGACGCCCAGGTGGCGACCTACGCTGCCCAGGGAAAGGGAGCCCGGATCCTGCTCAAGGCGGTGAACGATCCCCAGCGCTTTGGCGTGGCGGAAGTCCAGGGCGACCGGGTGGCCGGCATCGAGGAAAAGCCCAAATCCCCCAAGTCCAACCTGGCGGTGACCGGCATCTACTTCTACGACCGGACCGTGTTCGATATCATCCGCACCGTGCGCCCCTCCGGCCGGGGCGAAATGGAGATTACCGACGTGAACAACGCCTACATTGAGCGCGGGGAGATGTCCTTCGGCACCTTCCAGGGCTGGTGGTCCGACGCGGGAACCTTCCCCAGCCTGGCCCATGCCGGGGAGCTGGCCATGAAGGAACCCGTGCCGTTTCCCGATATCCCCCGGAAGGACTGAGACCATGGCATTCAAGGACGGACCGATCGAGGGCGTGCGGGTCGCGCCCTTCCGCAAGTACCAGGACGACCGGGGCTGGCTGATGGAAGTGTTCCGCCACGACGAGCTGGCGGCGGAGTTCCACCCGGCCATGGCCTACCTGAGCCTGACCCTGCCGGGCGTGCTGCGCGGCCCCCACGAGCACGTGGACCAGGCGGACCTGTTCGTCTGGGCCGGCCCCGGCGATTTCCTGGCGACCCTGTGGGACAACCGCCCCGCCAGCCCCACCTTCGGCAACCGCATGGAAGTGCGCATGGGCGCCCTCAATCCGGGCTCGGTCCTGGTGCCCAAGGGCGTGGTGCACTGCTACCGCTGCGTCAGCCCGGAGCCCGGGCTCGTGCTCAACTGCCCGAACCGCCTGTTCATGGGCGAAGCCAAGGCGGAGCCGGTGGATGAGATCCGCCACGAGGACGATCCCGGCAATCCTTTCGTGCTGGATGAATTGGCCCGCCGGGCCGGGCCGCGATGAGGATCCTGGTCACCGGCGGTTCGGGCCAGCTGGCCCGGGCGGTGCGCGCCGCCTGGACCGACCACGAGCTGGTGGTGCCGGACGAAGCCAGCCTGGACCTGGCCGATCCCCAGGCCATCCGGGCCGCGGTCGCCGCCGTCCGGCCCCAGGTCCTGCTGAACCTGGGCGCCTTCACCCAGGTGGACGCCTGCGAAACCGACCCGGACCGGGCCATGCTGATCAACGCCACGGCGGTGGGCTGGCTGGCCGAGGCCTGTCGCGCGCAGGAAGCCCTGCTGGTGCAGATCTCCACCGATTACGTGTTCGACGGCCTGGGCCGGCGGCCCTACCGGGAAGAGGACCCCACCGGTCCCCGTTCGGTGTACGGCCGCACCAAGCTGGCCGGGGAGGTCCAGGCCCGCCTGGCCCCCGAGCACCTGATCGTGCGCACCGCCTGGCTCTACGACGCCCAGGGCCGGAACTTCTACCGCACCATGCTCGACGCCGCCGCCCAGGGCCGCGCCTTGCGGGTGGTGGACGACCAGCGCGGCACCCCCACCAGCTGCCGGGCCCTGGCCCGGCAGCTGCACCGGGCCCTGGCGGAAGGCTGGCGCGGCCTGGTGCACGCCACCTGCTCGGGAGAGACCACCTGGCACGGCTTCGCCGCGGAGATCTTCCGGCAGCGGGGCATCCGGGCCAGCCTCAGCCCCTGCGCCACCGCCGACTACCCCCGCCCCGCCCCGCGCCCCGCCTACTCCGTCCTTTCCGGCCAGCGCCGCGCCCGTCTCGGCACCGACCTGATGCCGGCCTGGGAAGCGGCCCTGGCGGACGTGGTGGCCGCCGACAGCGCACCCCCGTCCCCCGTGAGGCAAGCATGAGCGAATCCATCCTGGTCACCGGCGGCGCCGGCTTCATCGGCTCCAATTTCGTGCACCAGTGGCGCCAGGGGCATCCCGCCGACCCGATCCTCGTCCTGGACAAGCTCACCTACGCCGCCGACCCCGCCCAGTTGCAGGGCCTGGAAGGGGTGGAGCTGGTGCAGGGGGACATCCAGGACCGCGAGCTGGTGATCCAGCTGCTGGAGCGGGGCGCGGTGCGCCGGCTCGTGCATTTTGCCGCCGAAAGCCACGTGGACAACAGCATCTCGGGGCCCGCGGCGTTCGTCCAGACCAACCTGGTCGGCACCTTCACCCTGCTGGAGGCGGCCCGGCAGGTGTGGGCCGGCGATGCCGGCTGCCGGTTCCTGCACGTTTCCACCGACGAAGTCTACGGCGCCCTGGGAGCGACCGGCAAATTCAACGAAACCATGGCCTACGCCCCCAACAGCCCGTACAGCGCCACCAAGGCCGGCAGCGACCACCTGGTGCGCTCGTACTTCCACACCTTCGGCCTGCCGGTGGTGACCACCAACTGTTCGAACAACTACGGCCCGCGCCAGCACCGGGAGAAGCTGATCCCCCTGGCCATCACCCGCATGGCCGGGAACCAGCCCATCCCGGTCTACGGCGACGGCCAGCAGGTGCGCGACTGGCTTTACGTGGCGGACCACTGCGCGGCCATCGAGACCGCCATCGCCCGGGGCGTGCCCGGCGCGACCTACTGCATCGGCGGCGACAACGAGTGGAAGAACCTCGACCTGCTGAACCTGCTCTGCGACCTGGTGGACCGGGCCCTGGACCGGCCCCAGGGCACCAGCCGGGCGCTGCAGACCTTCGTGCAGGACCGGGCCGGCCACGACCGGCGCTACGCCATCGACGCCAGCAAGATCAAGGCCGACCTGGGCTGGGCGCCCCGGGAGGACTTCCGCAGCGGGCTGGAGAAGACGGTCCGCTGGTACCTGGGGAAGGATGGTGGCGCATGAAACACCTGATCCATCATTAGGGTGGCTTGCAGGCAGGACTGACTCATCCCTTATCCAACCAAGGTCGAAAAGTGGCATCCATGTGTGAAGAGTCCCCGCTGGTTTCATTCATCATTCCGGCCTTTAACCACGAAAATTTCATCACTTTGTGTCTGGAAAGCATCAAGGCCGACCCCTATCCCCGGAAGGAGCTGATCGTCCTTGATGATGGTTCTAGAGACCGGACGTTTGCCGTGGCCAAGGAATGGTGCGAACAGAACCAGGAAGCTTTCGAACGCACGGAGGCCGACAGCCGTCCCAACCGGGGGGTGTGTCGCACCCTCAATGAATTGGTGGCCCGGACAAAGGGGGAATTCATTATTCCCATCGCCAGCGATGACGAGGTGGTGCCGGGCACAGTTCGGGAGCGGGTTGACTTCCTGCTGCGAAAACCGAAGGTTTTAGCAGTCTATGGGGATTCCTGGCTGATCGACGAAGCAGGGGCGACCATGGGAGCGAGCCTGATCCTCGACCTTGGGGGCAACAAGAAGGCCTTGGCCAATCCTTCGCTCATTGCCATGGAAGTCATCCTCAGGTGGAGCGGGTGCGGCCCCGGCTTCATGGCGCGCCGCGCATGCTACGACCCGATCCGGGGTGTCGGACTCTATGACGAAAGTCTGTTTCTCGAAGACCGGGAGTATTTCCTGCGAATGGTGGCCAAAGGCATACTCAGGTTCCTCGATATCCGGGTGGCCAAGTACCGGGTGCGCGGCTCCAGCATGTCCCGCTCCAAGGAGAATGCTCTCAAGATGGAAGCGGGCATGCTGCTCAGTGAACTGAAGAACCGGATCAGGTTCAGGGGTATTCTTCGGCTCGCCTTGGAAGGCGTTATCATCCATCGGCGGTTGCGGCTCAAAGGCGGGTTCTGGAAGAATCTGAAAGTGCTTCCGCGCACACTGGTGCTACTGCCTTTGAAACTTGCCCTGGACCTCCGGTCCCGCCATGGAGCCAAGCATGGAACTCCTGATCATTCTGCTTAAGAGCAGGGACAATCTAGGCGACACCGTGCGGGGATGGTGGGCGCGAGTCTGGTGGCCTTCGCTCATCCATGCCGGCGGGCGGTTCCGGCTCCGGGCCATGCCCCGGTTCCGGGCCTACTTTGGCAAGGCCGTATTCGGCCGTCGTTGCCGGGTCTTTGGGACCATGACCTTTGTCCTGGGCGACCGGAAGCAGCCGGGAACCATCATTGTGGGTGACCAGATGGTGGCCGAGGCGGGGTGTACCCTCGCGCCGAGGGGGGGCGCCATTGAAATCGGCCGGGACTGTTTCTTGGGAAATGATGTCATCCTGCAGGCCTACCAGGGCTCAACCATCAGGATTGGCGACCACGTGATGATCGCCAAGGGGTGCTGCCTGTACGCGTCCAACCATGTCCACAGTGCGACCACCCGGCCGATGAAGGAACAAGGGGAAACCGGCAAGGGCATCGTCATAGAGGATGACGTATGGTTCGGGGCCAACGTGATCGTCCTGGATGGCGTCAAGGTGTGCAAGGGCGCCATTCTCGGGGCCGGTTCGGTCGTTACCCGGGATGTCCCCCCCTTGGCCATCGTCGGCGGCGTTCCGGCCGTTCAGATCATGGCCCGCGGCTGACGCCCGAGCCGCGCCCAAGACGCAACGTGTGAGTGTTATCATGATTTCGTTCACTCTTTGCTGCTCCGGTTTTCGGGGCTGCTGCTGCATTCGCAGGCACCGCCCGGGACTTCAAAATGAATCAGGATTTGGCCGATTGTCTCCGCACCATGGACCCTCGATTCATCAATGACATGGCCATTCACACCAAAGAGGCCCAGTCGTTCACAGAGGTCATCCGGCTGTCAACGCTCCGCCGAAGGGCCATGCGTGCCGGGCTGTGGCCGAAACCGGAGGAAGGCGAGGACCTCCGGGTGGCCGTGCTGGGCGGCTGCACGCTTTATCCCTTCACCGAACTCCTGGAGCATCACCTGGAGGCGTCCGGCACACGCTGCCGGCTGTTCGTGGGGGACTATGACAACTACACGGCTGAGATCCTGGAGGAGAGCAGTCCTCTGCGGGCCTTCCGGCCGGAAGTCACGATCCTGATCCCGTCCGCGCGGCGCTGCGTATCCTCGGGGCTTCTGGCCGACCCGCCCCAGGTCCACCGAGCCTGTGCCCAGGCCCAGGTGGAGAACCTCCTGGGGCTTTGCGGCGTCCTCCACGCGGTCACCGGCTCAGAGGTGATCCTGGCCAATTTCCTGCTCCCCAGCCGTATGGATCCGGGTTCCTACCGCACCCGCACCCTGGGATCCCCATGGTCCTTCCGCAAGCAGGTCAATCTGGAGCTCGGGCTCCAGGCGCCGGCCTTCGTCCAGATCTGCGATGTGGAGCAGATGGGCTGCCGCTTCGGCAACCTGAATGCCGCGGATGACCGGACATGGTTCGAGTCCAAGCAGGCCTTTACGCCTGACATGACCGAACGGGTGGCCCGGGAAGCCGCACACCAGATCCGCTCGCTGCGCCAAAGCACCAAGAAGGTCCTGGTGATGGATCTGGACAACACGCTTTGGGGGGGAGTCATCGGCGACGACGGGCTGGCTGGGATCGAACTGGGCGACACCTCCCCCCGCGGCGAAGCCTTCAAGGCCTTCCAGGCCTATGCCAAGGCGCTTACCCAGCGGGGCATTCTGCTGGCGGTGTGCAGCAAGAACGACGAGGCGGTGGCCAAGGAGCCCTTCGGGCATCACCCGGAGATGGTCCTACGGCTGGACGATATCGTCGCCTTCAGAGCCAACTGGAATCCCAAATCAGAGAACCTGGTGGAGATCGCCGCCCAGCTGAACCTGGGCCTGGACAGCCTTGTGTTCGTGGACGACAACCCGTCCGAGATCGACATCGTGCGCCAGTTCGTGCCCGAAGTGGAAGCCATCCTCCTGGGGCCGGATCCCTCCGCGTTCGTAGCCATTCTCGAGGATTCAAGGCTGTTCGAGCCGCGCAGCCTCACCCGGGAGGACAGCGAGCGGGTGGCCCAGTACCGGTTGGCCAACCTCGGCCAACAGCTGTTGGCGAAGGCCACTGACATGGACAGCTACCTGAGCTCCCTGGAGATGCAGGCCTGCATCCAGCCGTTCACCCCGCTGGACGTGCCGCGCATCGCCCAGCTCATCAACAAGAGCAACCAGTTCAACCTCACCACCCGGCGCCGGACTGAAGGGGAGGTGGCCGCGCTGGTGGACGATCCAGCCCGTCCAGCCTTTTCGGTGCGTCTGGCCGATCGGTTCGGAGACCACGGCCTCATTGCGGTGGTGATCACCGAACACCGGGGCGAAACGCTTGAGGTGGATACCTGGCTGATGAGTTGCAGGGTCCTGAAACGCCAGGTGGAGGATCTCGTGCTGAACGAGATCGTACGGCTGGCCCGGAAGCGGGACTGCCAGCGCATCATCGGGCGCTATGTCCCCTCCCCGAAGAATCAGATGGTCAGCACCCTTTTCCCGGACCTGGGCTTCGCGCCGGCGTCCAGCTCCCCGGAGGGGTGTGCCAAATACGTCCTGGAAGCAGGCCGGTTCTCCGATCGGAAGACCGCGATCAAGCTTGAGCCCCCGAGGAGACTCCATGGATCCGAATAGCGTCATCAAGGAAATGCAGGTGTTGTTCGATGAAATTTTCCTGGATCAGGTGGTCCTGACCCCCGAGCTGAGCGCCAAGCAGGTGCCGGAATGGGATTCGCTCATGCACATCAATATCCTGGTGGCCGTGGAGGAACACTTCCATATCCGGTTCCGGGTCGGCGAAGTGGAGGCCACCCGCAACGTCGGGGAATTCGCCGAACTGGTCGGCCGGCGGATCCTGGAAGGGAACTGACGGATGCCGGAACCGGAGTCCAACCCCTGGTCCAGATCCCGCGCGGCGGGCGTGTGCTCGCTTCTGAGCGCCTGTCTGCTGCTTCCCGTCCTGGTGGCCTGGGGGGCGAAACCCGGCCGGGAGGGCATGTACCGCACCCTGCCGGTGAACATGGGCCCCTATGTCGCCATCGAACGCCAGATCTACCAGGAACAGGGGGACATCGACGTCCTCTTCCTGGGAGATTCCTTCCTGTGGCAAGCCGTCGATATCCCGCGGGTCCGGGATGCGTTGACCGGGGACCTGGGCCGGCCGGCGCGGGTGTTCTCCTTCAGCACCAACTGGGCCGGCCTGGACCGCCAGTACGTGCTGCTCCGGGACCTCCTGGCCCGGCGCCGGGTGGGGATGGTGGTCCTGGACCTGCCGGCTCCGGATATCCCAATGGAGGACAAGCCCCACAACCTTTCATACTATTGGCTGCGCATGGGAGACGACCCGGAATTGTTTCGCGGCCTCTCGTCCAAGGACCGGGCCACCGTGTACTCGGTCATGGTCCTGGGCGCCCCGCGCTTTCTACTGGCGCGCCTGCGTTCCAGTCCGATCGACCCGAAGCAGGCCGATCCTGCGCTCCTTTCCCTGGTCGAGAATCGCCTGGGCTACCTGGGGGCGCCTTTCCAGGAGGAGCCGGTCCGGGAATCGCCAGGGACCGTCATACGCTTCTCGCCCAAGTCCCAAGGGGATTTCCGCTTCACGGGTCCGGCCCTGGGCCCTCTTCAGCGGCACTTCGCGGTACTCATCGCCGGTTTGCTCGGACGCTATGGGGTGCGCGGGGTCATTCTGCACGTTCCCCGCTACAGCGAGCGCCACGGCACGATGGTGGACGAGCGGGAGTGCTGGCCCAAAGCCCTCGACGGGCGGCTGGAACTGATGGGCATTCCGCCGGCCCGGCTTTTCCAGGGGCTCAGCGAGGACCAGATCCAGCATCACTTCTATAACGAACACTTCAACGCCAACGGAAAACGCTTGTTCACTCAATTTCTCCTTCCGGCCCTGAGGACCCTCCATGCCGAAACTCCGCCTGAATCCTTGCCTCTGGCTGGCAATCCTGCTGATGTTGGCCTGCCTTGAGCTGATCAGACTCCTGCCGTCTGAGTCCACCACAGTGGGCCTCGTCTACGGCGGATTCTGAGGATGCCGCGGACCCTCGTCATCGTGATCATCCTGTTCCCGCTCTGGGTCCATCTGGCCCGTGTGCTGCTGCCGCGGGTCCCCAAAGCGGGGGTTCTGGCGCTGGGGAGCCTGGCGGGGCTCTTCCTCCTGACCTCCGCCGCCTTCCAGCCCTTGACCGGGTCCAGAGCTTCCGCACAGCATCTGGCTGAAGCCTGCCTCGTTGCCTATCTTGGCCTCGCCGTCGTCCACTGGGGGCTTCTGCGGCGATGGGCGCAGCGCGGCGGATGGCGCACGCTGGCCTCGTTCCTGTTCCCCATCCTGGTGCTGGTGTTGGTGAAGTACCTGCCGCTGGCAGGCTTGTTCATGAGCAGGGCCGGTTTCAAAGGCGGCGCCGGCACCGACCTTCTCCTGGGCATTTCCTACATGGCATTCCGCCTTTCCTACCTGACCCTGGAAGTCCGCAACGGCACCGTGCCCCCGCCCGGGATCGTGGCCTACCTCGCCTTCGCCTTCTTCCTGCCCACCCTGTCGGTGGGGCCCATCAACACCTACGCCAATCATTGCACCCCGGGCGAGGGCCGATCCGGAGCTTTCGGTCACGCCCTGAGGGTCCTCCTGGGCGCCGTGAAGTACCTCTTCCTGGCGGTGCTGGTCAACCAGCTCACCTACACCGGCCTGTTCCTGGACGGCCATCCCCATGCCTGGGTGGACCTTCCCATCGCCATGGCCAGCTACTACGTCTACCTCTACTTGAACTTCTCCGGATACTGCGACATGGCCATCGGGACGGCCGGCCTGGTCGGCATCCGGTGCGCCGAGAACTTCGACAACCCGTTCGCCGCCCGGAACGTCAAGGAATTCTGGAACCGGTGGCACATCACCCTTTCCACCTACATGCGGGACGTGGTGTTCTCGCCCCTGTCCAAGTGGCTGGTGCGCCGGGTGGGAGCGACCCGGGCGAACCACGCCACGGCGGCCTGCATCATGGTGGTCTTCCTCATCGTGGGGGTCTGGCATGGGGTGGGCTGGAACTTCCTGCTGTTCGGCCTGGCCCATGGCCTGGCGGTGGTGGCCAACCACTACTACACCCTTTTCCTGAAGAAGCGCTTGGGCCGGGAGCGATTCCTGGCCTACGGGAAGAACCCGCTGGTCCGCTGGATCGCCGTTGGCTCGACCTTCGCCTACATCTCGGCTTCCCTTTTCCTCTTCGCCAATGATATTCCTTCCATGCGCAGCATCTTTGCCCTGCTGCGGTAGGAGTGGCCAGTGATCCAGGATGATGGCGCCGCCGAACACAGCTTCGAGACGATCCAGGAAGGCCGGGAGGAGCACCGGGACTACTGCATCTCGCCAGAGATCCTTGCGGGTTTTCTGGCTACATTTGGCGATCGCAGCCCCCTCCATGTGGACGCCGAGTACGCCCGGGCCGCCGGTTTCCCGGGCCCCGTGACCCATGGGACCCTGCTCAACGGTTTTCTCTCCCACTTCGTGGGCATGGTGTTTCCGGGGCGGCGGGCCATGCTGCTCTCCGTCGACCTGCGCTACCTCTCGCCCGGCTTCCTGGGCGATGAGATCCGCCTGGACGCAAGGGTCGCCCAGAAGCAGGAGACCAGCCGCGCCCTGGTGCTCCATGTGCGTTTCACCCGACTGCGGGATGAAATGCTTCTGGCCGCAGGGAAAGCGCTCGTGATGGTGCATGATGCCTGAGGCACCGGGAACGACCCTGATCACCGGCGGAACCCGGGGCCTGGGCAGGGCCCTTTCCCTGCGCGCGGCCCGCGCGGGCATGGAGGTCCTCGCCCTCTACCGGTCCGATGAAGAGGCCGCCCGGGCGCTCCTGCGGGAGGCCGCCGGGCTTCCCGGAACCGTTCGCTGCGTGCGCCACGACGTGACGCAGCCGGGCTTTCCCGAGCCTCCCGAAGGCGGCAGGCTGGTGTTCATCCATGCCGCCGCTGTGCCGTTCCGTCCTGCGCCTCTGCACCTGCTCAAGGACGAGGATTTCCATGACCAGTGGCGGGTCGCGGTGCTAGGTTTCCTGAACGGGTTGCGGGTGGTGCTGCGCCCCATGGTCCGCTCCGGCGGCGGGACCGTGGTCGCCGTGCTGACCTCCGCCCTGGCGGGTGCGCCCCCAAGGGGCTTCGGAGCCTATGCGGCGGCCAAGGCGGCCCTCCAGGAGATCACCGGGTCTGTGGGCACCGAATACGGGCCCAGGGGGGTGCGGGCGCTCTGCGTTTCACCCGGGTTCATGGCGACGGACTTCAGCGCCTCCTGGGACGAGCGCATCCGTGCCGCGGTATGCGGGAGCCAGGTGGGCGGCGCCCTTGCGCCGGATGCCGTGGCCGAGGGGATCTGGCGCCTGGTGGACCCGCCGGATTAGGAATCCTCTGGCTCCTGGGCCAGCCAAGCCATGAGTCATCCTTCGATAAGTTCTATTAGCAGACCATTGCGGAACATCACAAAACTGATTCTGTGACAACCAAAAGCAATGGCTGGAACGGGGTTCACAATCACTTTACCCTTGTTACTTTTTACCCAGTCAAGGGCCAATTCAATGTTTTTTACTTGATAGCCCAAGTGATACATTTTAATACCTGCACTCAGGAAAGGTGTCAGCGTCTCGGACCCAGGCATGGGTTCCAACAGTTCCATGCGCGGTCCTGGTCCAGTCAGGAAGCAGCCCACAACTCCTTGGGTCGGGTCGCAAAATGTTTCTCCATCCTTTTGGTAGCCAAGAAGCGAAAAAACGTTATATTCACGATCAATGTTTCGAGTAGCGTAACCCACATGGTGAAACATCCAATTTTCGGGGATAGACGGTAGGTTATCCACGTATTTTCCTTGCAGTTATTTGGGCCAATTTCTTTAACCGGGGTGAGCGTTCCGCCCAGAGGGCCCTGTCGATTCGGTGTTCGATGGCATCGAACACCCGGCTCCCAAGAGTGAAATGCCCCTTCAGCCGCTTGCCCGCTCCCAGGCCACACGACTCATGAAAGGAAACCACGCTGCGATTGTCAGCAACGGTTCGACAGTAAAGCTCTGTCAACCCGATTTCCCCGAAGGCGGCCGTATAGATCAACCAGGCACATTCAACGGCCCCCAGTGAGCCTGGACGCAGGATCCATCTACCCCACTCGCCGATTCCCTGATGCTCATCAATATCGTAGATCGCCACAAGGCCTTCGCGTTCCGATGTGCTCTGCCTTTCCAGGACGAAGTAGTAGTCCCCGGGCCTCTGGTAATAGGCCTGGAACCAATCCAGTTGGTCGGCAAGCCGTCCTGAGGAAGGGTGCAAGAATTCGTTGAGGTTGCTGTCGCTTCGCAGTTGCAGAACAAAGGCCGCATCGTCATCGGCAATGGGGCGCAGGCGGAAGGCGAAACCCTCGACGCTGATGCTATGCCGCATACTTCCCCTGGGCGGCTGCCATGATTTTCTCCAGGCTGTCCATGCCGGCCAGTTCATCCTCGGTGAACTCCAAACCAAGTTCCTCCTCCAGGCCGAATATGATTTCAATATGTTTGAGCGAGTCCCAGTTGGGCAAATCCTGGCGGCTCGGCCTGCACCCGGACTGTAGGTCCAAATGCAAAACAGAGTTCAAGACGGAAAGCACCTTTGCTTCGAGTTCGAGTTGATTCATCGCGATTCCTCAGAAATATTCACGCCCTCGGCAGGTTCAGTGGCAAGGAAGGACTGGACAGGGATTTGATACAGGCCAGGTTCAGGCAAATCAGGAAGCCCCAGCAATCGGGCCAACCATTCAAGCGCCGGATGATTCCGCGGTCCATGATCCACCTGGAAAGCCAGCGTTCGGCAACCGGCAAGAATAGGCATCCGCCTTATCGCCTCCAGCACCATGGTATCTTCCAATTTCCGCCCCAGGGCCCGGCAACTGATACACAATTCCTCGATCAGCAATGAATCGCCCTGACGATGCCCGACAACGACAGCGACAACTCCGCTATCCGACAGACGATCCGATAGCTGAACGCTGGCGACGCAGGCATCGGAGCGCTCAAGGCGGTCGACCAATTCGGCTTCATTTAGACGGCGCAAGGCCAGGTTAAACTGATTGGTTTTTCTGCAAAGGTCCGCAAGACGGCTTACCTGGTCGGCTGGGTCAAAACGAAGGTTCAGGGTGACATTCAAAGAACGATAATAAGCAGTCAGATCCGAATGTTCGGCCAATAATTTCTCTCGCTCGGCATTTACCTCCAGGTCAGCAATTCGCAAGCCGTCAGCTGCTTCTATTTTCCACCTCCAACAACCTGGATAGTATTCCAGGGCGCGCAGCGTCACCCCGGGATCATCGCCGGCAAATACCGTGTGTAGATGTGGCAATTGGGCAGCAACGGAGGCAAGCTCGCCTGGATTATCGTCCACAAAAACAATGGCGTCAGTGGCGATCCGCAGGGCTTCCGCAACCCGGCGCAGGGCATCCGCCTTTTCGCCCCAGGAAATTTCGGTCGCGGAAAAGTCGGCCCACCGGAGTGGGTAATCGCCTCGACAGGTAAACAGGTTCTCAACATCGGCGTAATTGTTTCGCGATACCAGGGCCAGGAAAATGCCGCGCTGGCGAAGGCCCACCAGGAAATTCTGCAAGTCCCGGTGGCCAGGCCCCAACAGCACACCATCCACCCCATCCTCGCCCAGCACGCCCGCATGCAGGGTATTATCCAGATCCAGGGCAATGGCTTTGATGGGCGGCAGAACCGCAGCCGGAATCCAATGGCAGGCCAGTTTCCTTGCAATGACGGCCTGGGCGGATGGCCCCACGGGCGACCCGGTTACTTGGGAAACACGGGGATCCAGCAGATTGACTCCTGCTTCGGCGCAGAGTTCCCCAAGGTCGCAGAAAAAGGCGGCTGTGATGGCTGCCAATGCCGCCTGTACTGCCGCCGAATGAACCGGCGAATCCGTCCAGGAAACCAGAAGGATGGGGGCGGAAGTGGCACCGCGCAGACATTTGACCCTGCCAGTGAGCCATTCCAGCCATGGTTCGAAGGAGGTCGAATGGTGATACCTGGAGAAATCCAGCCAGAGGATTTCAATTTGTGCTGGCAGCCTGTTGCTAAAAGCCAAAGAGTCATCGTAATCACTGTATTTAAAATTGCCCTGCCAGCGCCCAAAGGCTGCGTAAGGTCCAATCAAGGTTTCGATAGGTTCAAATGAATGATTGCGCCATATATTTATTTGGATAACCTGCGGCCTGGGGCCGGTCAATTCCAAATTCATCAAACCTATACGGGCAGGCCGGGTCGCGAACAAGGTGGCTTGTGCCTTATAACGATGAATGTCATAGCCAAGAAGGTCTGTCATGGTATCTGGGCCTACCCGTATCGTGATGGTTCCACAGGATTGAATGAAGGTCTAGCGCGCGGCGGACTCGCCGCCAAACATCCGCTGCCAATGGTAGGCGAGGCGGCCCTGGATATCCATGCCTTGGATGGGGACCTGGAGACGGCAGGCCGCCAGCAGCCGGTCGTGCATGAACGTGGGTTCGCCCATGGCGTCTCACTCCTCCGGGCCGCAAAGGCGCCGCAGGGTCCGGACCACCGCGTCGATGATGCGGCCTTGCTGCTCAATGCTCAGGTGCGGGCCCATGGGCAGGCTGAGATGGGTCCGGGCGGCCCGTTCGGTGACCGGGTAGCTGCCCCAGGCCTGGTCTGCTGCGTAGGCCTCGCTCAGGTGGGGCGGAACGGGGTAGTGGATGAGGCTCTCGACGCCCTCCTCCCGGAGTTTCGCCTGCACCTGGTCCCGGCCGGGGACATCCACGACGAACACGTGCCACACCGGATCGGCCTTGGCGATCACCTTGGGCAGGCCAACTCCGGGCAGGGCGGCCAGCCCATGAAGGTATCCCCGGGCCAGGACGGAGCGCCGCCCATTCCAGTCATCCAGATGCTTCAGCTTCACCCTCAGCACGGCCGCTTGAATTTCGTCCAACCGGGAGTTGTGGCCCTTGATTTCGTTTCGGTACTTCACCCGGCTGCCGTAATTGCGCAGCACCCGGATCCGGTCCGCCAGTTCAGGGTCGTTGGTGGTCACCGCCCCGCCGTCGCCGAAGCAGCCCAGGTTCTTGCCCGGATAGAAGCTCCATGCGGTGATGTCCCCGCACGCGCCGATCCGCCGGCCCCCGTAGCGCGCCCCGTGGGCCTGGGCCGCATCCTCCAGCACCCGCAGTCCGTGCCTGGCCGCGATCGCCAGGATCGGCTCCAGATCAGCGGGCTGGCCGTAGAGATGCACCGGCAGGATCACCTTGGTCCGGGAGGTGAGGGCGGCTTCGATCCGGTCCGGATCGATATTCCAGACGCCTGGGACGGGTTCCACCGGCACCGGCACGGCTCCCGCATAGGATACGGCCAGCCAAGTGGCGATATAGGTGTTGGCCGGCACGATGACTTCGTCTCCCGGTCCTACCCCAAGGGCCTTCAAGGCCAGAACCAGGGCCTCCAGGCCATTGGCCAGCCCCACACAATGGCGGGCCTCCGAATAATCGGCGTACTCCGACTCGAATGCTTCGATCTCCTTGCCGAGGAGGTACCAACCACTATCCATCACTCGCGCGATGGCGTCGTCGATCTCTTGTTTCAGCTCCAGGTAACTGGCTTTGACATCAAGGAATGGAATAGATAGGTCGGAACCTGGGGTCATGCCGAGAATACTCCATTTTCCACAGCTTGTTTGAACTCTTCGTAATCCCTATAGTAATCGCTTTCGTCGTAGAATTCCGAGGCCAGGACCAGGCAGACCGAACCGGAGGTGAAGTTATCCAGTTCCCGCCAGATTCCTGGACAAAGGTAAAGCCCTTCGTTGGCTCTGGAAAGTTTCTGTGTCCTCTTTTCATTCCCATCATCGAGCCGCACATCGAAACTGCCATTGATCGCGATGATGACCGAGGCGAGGGTACGGTGGGCGTGGCCGGCCCGGGATTCTCCGCCGGGGACATCGTAAAGGTAGTAGACCCTCTTGATCTCAAATCCGACATGGCGCCCGCCTTCCACAAAGGTCAGGTTGCCTCGATGGTCCTTGATTTTCGGGAATTCCAACAGATGGCAGTCAGCGATTCGGCCCATGAAGCTCTCCTACAGTTGGTCAACCAACGCCATGTCATCCCCTCGAATGATCGACCGGAAGCATGATTCTACCGGAAAAAATTGACAATCTCACATCAAGCCATGACCGGCTGCCCGGCGTTGGGAGCCGGAGTCATGTCGCAAGCAACACCATGGTTCAGTTCCCAGCGCCCTTCCGCCTCACATCATGACACCTGTGTGGGTCAACCGGAGGCCGCCGCCCCACCAGGCTTTAATGCTTTCTTAATATCAAGACTGCCCTTTTTAACTCCTTCTTGAGAAGCGAAGACTAATTTATCCATCTGTGAATGTGATCTTCATGCCGGGGGTGCTGGAGCACCGCCGTGAGAGGTGTTGGCCACGGGTTGAAGGGGAGTTGCGGCCGTTGCCGCGGTTGCTTGAAAGGAGTCTCAGATGAATCTCGCTGTCTGGATGGTCGCGATGTTCTTGCTCGGCATCGCCGCGATGGCGGTGTGTTTCCTGTTCCTGGAAGGGTGCGAAAAAATCTGACACAAGGAGCTTCGCCATGATCTACCTCACCGTGGCCATCGTCACGTCCCTGTTCGTATACCTGTTCGCGGCGCTGATCCGGCCGGAATGGTTCTAGGCATAAGGAGCCGACCCCATGTTGATGCAAACCTGGTTGCTTCCCGTCGCGCTGCTGGTCGTGGCGACCGTGATCGCCTACCCGCTGAGCCGCTATCTGGCCTGGGTCATGGACGGCAAGTACCGGCCCATGCCCGTCCTGGGCTGGTTTGAACGACTGCTGGACAGCGGCGACCAGACCTGGAAGCAGTACACCGCCGCCCTGCTCATCTTCAATACCCTGCTGTTCGTCTTCGGCTTCCTGGTGCTGTTCCTGCAGCCCTGGCTGCCGCTCAACCCGGACGCCAAGGGGATGCTGGCCCCGAGCACCATCTTCAACAGCGTGGTGTCGTTCATGACCAACACCAACCTGCAGCACTATACCGGGGAAGTGCACCTGTCCAATTTCAGCCAGATCTTCTTCTGCATCGCCAACATGTTCCTGTCGGCCTCCATCGGCTTCTGCGCCCTGGTGGCGATCATCCGGGCCTTCCGCGGCGAGTCCCGGCTCGGCAACTTCTTCGTGGACATGTGGCGGGTGGTGGTCTACATGTTCGTGCCGGCGGCCCTGGTGTTCGGCCTGATCTTCATGGCGGAAGGCAGCCCGATGACCCTGAAGGGCGCCACCCAGGTGGCCACCCTGGAACCCGCGGCCATGGGCACCACCGACAAGGGCGAGGCCAAGAAGCAGACCATCGTGGTGGGGCCGGTGGCGGCCCTTGAGTCGATCAAGATGCTCGGCACCAACGGCGGCGGGTTCTATGGCATGAACTCCGCCCATCCCTTCGAAAACCCCACCGGGCTGTCCAACTTCTTCAACACCCTGGCCATGATGGTGTTCCCGTTCGCGCTGGTGTTCATGTACGGCCGGATGCTCAAGCGGATGCGCCATTCCGTGGTGATCTTCTCGGTCATGTTCCTGCTGATGGCCGGCACCGTGGCGTGGTCGGTCGGGTTCGACACGCTGAAACCCAATCCTGGATTGACCGGCCAGGCGGTGGCCCGGACCTACGAGGTGCCCAGCGCTTCGGCGCCGGGGGGCAAGCGCTCCATCGTCCTGCCGGCGGTGGCGAGCCTGCCGGTGGACCAGCACCTGGGCAACCTGGAGGGCAAGGAGCTGCGCTTCGGCACCTCGGCCGGAGCCACCTTCGACGCGATGACCACCGATGTGACCTGCGGCGCGGTGAACGCCGAAGAGGACAGCATGAATCCGATGGCCTCGCTTTCGCCCATGGTGGGGATGTGGCTGAACTGCATCTTCGGCGGCAAGGGGGTCGGCATGGTCAACATGCTGCTCTACATCATCATCGGCATCTTCATCGCCGGCATGATGGTGGGCCGCACGCCGGAGTACCTGGGCCGCAAGATCGGCGCCCGGGAGGTGAAGCTGGCGGTGCTCGCCCTGCTGGTGCACCCGCTGATGATCCTCATCCCCTCCGGCCTGTTCGCGGCCACCAGCTGGGGCATGAAGGCGGTCAGCAACCCCGGCTCCCACGGCCTCTCCCAGATCATCTACCAGTTCTCCTCGGCCTCGGCCAACAACGGCTCGGCCTTCGACGGCCTGGGCGTCACCTTCGGCTTCGCCAACAGCACCACCGCGGCGGCCATGGCCGTGCCCTGGGGCATCGCCACCGGCCTGGTGATCGTGTTCAGCCGCTTCCTGCCGATCATCGCGCCGCTGGCCATGGCCGCCTACCTGGGCGCCAAGCAGGCGAGCCCCGAGGGCCTCGGCACCCTGCACGACGACACCACCACGTTCGGCATCCTGGTGCTCGGCACGATCCTCATCGTCGGCGCCCTGCTGTTCCTCCCGGTGGGCGTGCTGGGACCGCTCGCCGAGCACTTCGGGCCCTTCCCCTTCGGCGGTTGATCGAGCCTTCCCACAGAAACCAAGCACGTGTTGAACAGGTGAAACATGAATACGACACTGACGATCAAGCAAACCGGAAAGAGCCGGCCCTCCAAGCCGGGTCAGCCCGAATCCGCGCGCCGGGTGCGCCAGCGCAACCTGCTGGAACGGGAGACGGCGCTGCCGGCCCTGCGCCAGGCGGTGGTGATGCTGCGGCCGGACCTGCAGTGGAAGAACCCGGTGATGTTCGTGGTGGAGGTGGGCGCGTTCCTGACCCTGGCCTACATCCTGCGCGGCGCCTTCGGCGGGCCGGTGAGCCAGGTGCCGATGACCTACTTCATCGCCCTGGACGCCTGGCTGTTCCTGACCGTGCTGTTCGCCAACTTCGCCACCGCCCTGGCCGAGGCCCGCGGCAAGGCCCAGGCCGATTCGCTGCGCAAGACCCGGCATGAGATGGTCGCCTACCGCCTGACCCGGGGCGGCAGCTTCGAGCAGGTGGCCTCCACGATGCTGCGCCAGGGCGACCGGGTGGCGGTGGCCGCGGGCCAGATGATCCCCGGCGACGGCGAGATCGTCGAAGGCGTGGCCTCGGTCAACGAGTCCGCCATCACCGGCGAATCGGCCCCGGTGATCCGCGAAGCCGGCGGCGACCGCTCCGGCGTGACCGGCGGCACCACGGTGCTGTCCGACCGGATCGTCGTGGAAATCACCAGCGCCCCGGGCAATTCGTTCCTGGACCGGATGATCGCCCTGGTCGAAGGGGCCATCCGCCAGCGCACCCCCAACGAGATCGCGCTCACCCTGGTGCTCTCGGCCTTCACCCTGGTGTTCCTGATCGTCGTGGTGCCGCTCTGGCCCATGGCCTGGAACGCCGAGCAGTACATGATGGGCTACCTGGGCCTGAGCGAGCCCTTGAAGAGCCTGGGCACCGACATCCCCACCCTGATCGCCCTGGTGGTCTGCCTGATCCCCACCACCATCGGCGCGCTGCTGGCCGCCATCGGCATCGCCGGCATGGACCGGGCCATGCAGGCCAACATCCTGGCCAAGAGCGGCAAGGCGGTGGAACTGTGCGGTGACATCGACGTCATCCTGCTGGACAAGACCGGCACCATCACCATGGGCAACCGGCACGCGACCCGCTTCATCCCGGTCGGCGCCGCCACCGTGAAGGAGGTCGGCAAGCTCGCCGCCCTGGCCTCCACGGCCGACGACACCCCCGAAGGCAAGTCCGTGGTCGCCCTGTATGAGGAAGATCAGCGCACCAAGAACACCTGCCCGGCCGACGCCCAATTCATCCCGTTCTCGGCCACCACCCGGATGAGCGGGGTGAACCTGCCCGACGGCCGGCGCATCCGCAAGGGCGCCTCCGACGCCATCATCAAGTTCGTCGAAGAGCAGCACGGGATGGTGCCGCCCGACCTCAGCGCCACCGTCGACGGCATCGCCTCCCAGGGCGCCACGCCCCTGGTGGTTGCCGACGGCAGCCGGATCATCGGGGTGATCGCCCTGGAGGACATCCTGAAGCCCAACATGGCGGCGCGTTTCGCGCGCCTGCAGAAGATGGGGCTGAAGACCGTCATGATCACCGGCGACAACCCGCTGACCGCGGCCACCATCGCCGCCCGGGCCGGGGTCGGCGACTTCATCTCCCAGGCCACCCCCGAAGCCAAGCTCGCCTACATCCGCAAGATGCAGGCGGAAGGCCACCTGGTGGCCATGACCGGGGACGGCACCAACGACGCGCCCGCCCTGGCCCAGGCCGACGTGGCCCTGGCCATGAACGCCGGCACCCAGGCGGCGAAGGAAGCCGCCAACCTGGTGGACCTGGACAGCGACCCCACCAAGCTGATCGAAACCGTGGAGATCGGCAAGCAGCTCCTGATGACCCGGGGCTCGCTCACCACCTTCTCCATCGCCAACGACGTGGCCAAGTACTTCGCCATCATCCCGGCCCTGTTCGCCGGCACGCTGCCGTGGCTGAAGGTGATCGACATCATGCACCTGCATTCGTCCACCTCGGCGATCCTGTCGGCGGTGATCTTCAACGCGCTGATCATCCCCGTGCTGATCCCCATCGCCCTCAAGGGGGTCGCCTACCGGCCCCTGGGCGCCGACGCCCTGCTGCGCCGCAACCTGCTGATCTGGGGCGCCGGCGGCGTCGTGATCCCCTTCATCGGCATCAAGCTGATCGACATGATCATGGTCGGCCTGAACCTGGCGGCCTGACCCCCGCACCCATTAGGAGAGATTGCCATGCTGCGAATGCTTACCAAGAGCACCCTGCTGCTGCTGGCCTCCGTCGCCATCTGCTGCGTCATGTATCCGCTGGTGCTGTGGGCCATCGGCCAGGCCGCCTTCCCGTTCCAGGCCAACGGCAGCCTGCTGAAGGGGCCGGACGGCGCGGTGGTCGGTTCCCGGCTCATCGCCCAGCCGTTCACCAAGGACGAATACTTCCAGCCGCGGCCTTCGGCCGCCTCCTACGACGCATCATCCTCGGGCTCCTCGGCCCTGTCGGCCTCCAACTACGCGCTGCGCGACCGGGTGGCCCGGACGCTGGGGCCGATCGTCAAGTACCGCGACGGCAAGCCGGTGGCGCCGGACGTGGAGCAGTGGTTCCAGAAGGATGTCTTCCAGGGCAACCCGGGCATCGTCGCCCAGTGGGCCGATCTGCACAACAGCCTGGCCCAGGCCTGGGTCGCCGCCGACCCGAAGAACGCCGCCTATGTGGATGACTGGACCAAGGCGCATCCCGCCCTCGTGGCCCAGTTCATCAAGGACAACCCGGCCACGCCCGCGCCCAAGGCGGCCGACCTGGCGGTGGTCTTCTTCAAGGACTTCGCCAAGGCCAACCCCGCCCGGTTCCCCTCCGCGGTCACCAAGAACGGGGCGGACGGCAAACCCGTGACGGCCATCGAACCGGTCAAGGACGGCTCGGACATCCAGTCGATCTTCTTCGACATGTGGCGCCAGGATCACGCCCAGGCCGAGCTGCAGGACGTCCCCGGCGACCTGGTCACCACCTCCGCCTCGGGCCTGGATCCGCATATCACCCTGCAGAACGCCGAGTTCCAGCTGGAGCGGGTGGCGCCCAAGTGGGCCGCCGACCTGAAGCGGGATCCCGCGGCGGTGCGCGGCGAGATCGAGAGCCTCCTCCAGCGGCACACCCTGGCGCCCTGGAATGGGCTGATCGGCGAGAAGCTGGTCAACGTCCTGGAAGTCAACCTCGAGCTGCGCAAGCAGTACGGGGCCCCCTGAGCGCCGGGAACTTTCCCTCCGGCAACCGCAGCCTGAGGGAAAGAGGTCGGCCATGTCCCAGATCGAGGCCCTGCATCAATCCTGTTCCCTGGAATCCAACTGGTGGATCTTCAGCATCCGCGGGATCCTCGCCCTCATGTTCGGCAGCCTCGCCCTGCTGATGCCCGTGGCGGCCGTGCTCACCCTGACCCTCGCCTTCGGCGCGTACGCCACCATCGACGGGGCCTTCCACCTGGTTTCCGGCATCTCGCTGGCCCGCAAGGGCCGGCGCTGGGCCGGTCTGGTCGTGGGCGGCAGCCTGGGCATCCTGGCCGGACTGGTGACGCTCATCGCCCCGCAGCTGGCCTCCTTCGGCCTCACCGCCTTCCTGTGGACCATGGTCTCCCTGTGGGCCATCGCCACCGGCGTGATGGCGATCGCCAGCGCGATGCGGCTGCGCCGGGAAAGCCAGGGCGGCGGCTTCCTGGCCCTGAGCGGCGGGCTCTCCGTGCTGCTGGGCGCGGCCATGCAGGTGCTGTTCTGGCTGAACCCCGCGGCCGCCATGCCTCTGCTGGGCCTGGTCATCGCTTTCAACTCGTTGGTTTCAGGCGTGATGTTACTGATGCTGGCATTCCGGCTGGTGAAGCTCGAAAAACCCGCGACCAGCGGCTAACACCGTCAGAAGTATTGTGATTGAAGGGCCGTGCCGGGCACAAGCAGCTGTAACGGAGCTCCGCTCCGCAACAGCTGCTAGCATGGCAGCATGGAAGCCATGGTCCTGGAGGCCCCAGGCACGCCCCTGTCGCGGGAGGAACGGCCCATCCCCAGCCCGGGCGCGGACCAGGTGCTGATCAAGGTCGGCGCCTGTGGCGTCTGCCGCACCGACCTGCACATCCTGGACGGGGAGCTGGACCGGCCCGCCCTGCCCCTGGTGCCGGGGCACGAGATCGTGGGCCGGATCGCGGCGCTGGGCGCCGGGGTCACCGGCCTCGTCCCCGGGCAGCGGGTGGGGGTCCCCTGGCTGGCCGGCACCTGCCAAAGCTGCGCCCCCTGCCGCTCGGGACGGGAGAACCTCTGCGACCGGGCGGTCTTCACCGGCTATGACCTGGACGGCGGCTACGCGGAGTACACCGTCGCCAACGCCCAGTTCACCTTGCCCATGCCCGAGCGGGACACCGACGCCGCCGACGCGCCTTTCCTGTGCGCCGGCCTCATCGGCCACCGCGCCTACCGCATGGCCGGGGACGCCCGGGCCCTGGGCATCTACGGCTTCGGCGCCGCCGCCCACATCATCACCCAGGTGGCGCTGCGCCAGGGCCGGAAGGTCTTCGCCTTCACCCGCCCGGGCGACGCCGAAAGCCAGGCCTTCGCCCTCGGCCTCGGCGCGGCCTGGGCCGGCGACGCCACCCGGCCGGCGCCCGAGCCCCTGGACGCGGCCCTGATCTTCGCGCCCGCCGGCGGCCTGGTCCCCGCGGCCCTGGCCGCCGTGGCCAAGGGCGGCACCGTGGTGTGCGCCGGCATCCACATGTCCGACATCCCCGCCTTCCCTTACGCCCTGCTATGGGGCGAGCGGGTGCTGCGCTCGGTGGCCAACCTCACCCGCCAGGACGGCCTGGATTTCTTCCGGACCATCCAGGGCATGGACATCCACACCACCGTGACGGCCTTCCCGCTGCGGGAGGCCAACCTGGCCCTGGCGCGCCTGCGGGCCGGTGCGCTCCAGGGCGCGGCGGTGCTGGTGCCCTGAATCAACGCCCGCACCAGACCGGCGGCCGCTTGTCCAGGAAGGCGGCGATGCCCTCCCGGGCGTCCTGGGCCCGCAGGTTCGCGGCCATCACCGTGCCGGCATACCGGTAGGCCTCGGCCAGCGGCAGCTCGGCCTGCCGGTAGAAGGCCTCCTTGCCGATGGCGAGGGTGAGCTTCGATTTGGCCGCCAGCCGGCGGGCGAAGGCCAGGGTGCGGGCCTCCAGCTCGCCGAGCGGCGCCAGTTCATTGACCAGGCCGAAGCGCAGCGCCGTCGCGGCATCGATCAGCTCGCCGGTCAGCAGCATCTGCATGGCATGCTTGGGCGCCACGTTGCGGGACAGGGCCACCATCGGGGTCGAACAGAACAGGCCGATGTTCACGCCGGGCGTGGCGAACCGCGCGTCGTCGGCGGCGAAGGCCAGGTCGGCGCTGGCCACCAGCTGGGCGCCGGCGGCGGTGGCGACCCCATGCACCCGGGCGATCACCGGCTGGGGCAGATGGACGATGGCCAGCATCACCTCGGCACATTCCGCGAACAGCGCCTCGATGAACCCCGGATCGTAGCCGCTCTCCCGCAGTTCCTTCAGGTCGTGCCCCGCGCAGAAGGCCGGCCCGTTCCCGGCGAGGATCACCACGCGGACCGCCTCATCAAGGACGAGCTCCGCGAGGGCGCCGCGCAGGGCGCGCAGCATGCCCAAGGAGAGGCTGTTGCGCGACTGGGGCCGGTCGAGGGTCAGCGTGGTGACCCCGCCGTCATCGGTGCGCCGTAGATAAGGGGAATCGTTCATATCCGGCTCCTTCCGTTTTTTCTAACGCAAGGTGAAGACGGCCGCCACCATTTCTCGACATGTCCACTTGAAAAAGACGGTCTGCTGATCGCCACCCGGGGCAAGCCCCCTATCCGAACGCTCCCACCGGGTAGGCCGTGATGACGCAGTCTCCCTCCGGGGACAGGACCACCACCAGCCGCTTGGTCTTGGCCCACCGGGTTCCGTCCCAGTGGCCTTGCCGTCCTGGGACGTGAACCACATCGTGCCCTTCCCCAGGAGGAAGCCGAAAACCAGGACCGGCTTCCGGGGGAAGACGGTCAGCATTCCCCGGGGGCCCAGGTGGGCGATCGGGTCGAGCGGTGCGCTGATCCAGCCGATACCGCCGTCCACGGCCCTCACGCGCCGGGGCAGGCCCAGATCCGGGGGGGTCTGGATCTCCAGGAGGTCGCCCATCGCCCCCGAGGAGGAGAAGAAGGCGTCAAAGGCGGCCTTCCGGCCAGTCGTTTCACCCGGGACCTTGGCCTCCGTGGCGGGAGCCTCCCGGGGCGGCCGGAACGCGAGAGCCTCCTCGTCCGCTTGGAAGGCCGCAGGGGGCACCATGATCCCGGAGGCCAGCACCGGAAAGGCGGGAACCAGGAGCCCCGTGGCAAGCAATTGATTTCGGAGAGATGGACGCATGGCTGGATGGGCGGGGGGGCCGCTCCCGGTGCCCTTGATCAGGTGCGTTTCCCGCCCAGGATGGTTCCCCCGGGCCGGCTGTGAATCATGACGGAACTTATATATTAAACATAACATCCAGAAGGGCAGGGCGACGCACCGCCCTCGCGTGGCCCCATTGCTCAACCGGAGTTGAACCATGCCTTTTCGCCTTTCAAGCGCCCTCCTGGCCGTCCTCCTGACCAGCCCCGGCCACGCGCTACCTCCCCGGGTGAAGAACCGCACCGGCAAGCCCATCTGGCTCAGGCCCATGGCGGAGCATCCCGGCAACAGCACCGCCGGGCGCTTCGAATTCAAGCTGTACGACAGCCAGGACGCCGGCGGGCAGGAATCCCAAAAACAGACCGGACCCGACCTCAGGTACTTCCTTGATGGGGTGCCCGGAAAGCCCTTGGCCATCGAACTCCCGCTTCCCAAGCCCGGGCCGGAGCCGGTCTCCTCCCCATCCGAAGCGGCTGACCAGGGGGATGCCTGGAAGGAATATGTCGACTGGATCCGGGTCTCGGGGGTGTTCATCCCCCCGGGCTTCGAACTGGAAATCACCGAACTCACCGGAAAGGCAAAATTCGACTACGCCTTCGAATTCCGGGAAAGCTTCAAAGCCCCCCTCCTGCCCAAGGGGTGCGGCATCATCGGTTTCCACCGGAAGGCCCCGGAAGGCGCCGAGCCCGGCATCAAGCTGAGCTGCGCTTATATCGAGGCCAGTCCGGAGGATCGGATCCGACCCCGGACCGATGCCCAGGGATCGCTGATCCTGGGTTTGAAGATGGGCGCAGCCAGACCCATCGGCGAGGGAAAGGCCGAGTGAAGCGGAGGATGGCGTCCAGCATTATCGGCCAGTCACTGAGGCGGCTTGTACATGCCCAGCTTCTTCATCCGCGAAATCAGAGTGGTCGGCTTGACTGCCAGCATCTCGGCAGCGCCCCTGGGTCCGTATATCTTCCAGTTGGTCTGCTTCAGGGCATCCTGCATGTTCTCGATTTCCAGTCTGCGAAGTTCGTCTTTGGACAAGGGTTTTTGCACCCCGGGCACTCGGGCCGGGGCGGGCGGTGCGGTGACCCCTGGCAGGGCGGAGCGCTCCATCTGCATCAGCACCTGGTCGGGTTGGGAGGTGATCACCAGCCGTTCCAGGATGTTCTGCAGCTCGCGGATATTTCCCGGCCAATCGTGGCGGGTCAGATTGCCGAACTGCGCCTCGGTCAGCCGGATCAGCGGACGGTTGAACTTCCTGGCATACAGCTTGAGGAAATGGTCGGCCAGAAGCCTGATGTCGCACTTCCGTTCCCGCAGAGGCAGAACCTCGATGGGAAAGACCTGCAACCGGTAATACAGGTCTTCGCGGAACCGGCCTGACTTGATGGCCGCTCGCAGGTCGGTATTGGTTGCCGAGATGATGCGCACATCCGCCGTGCGCACCAGGTCCTCGCCGACCCGCCGGTATTCGCCTTCCTGGATCACGCGCAACAGCTTGCTTTGCAAGTGCACGGGCAGCTCCCCCACCTCATCCAGGAAGAGGGTTCCCCCTTCAGCCGCCTGGAAATATCCGATGCGGGCCTGGACGGCCCCCGTGAAGGCGCCCCGGGCATGGCCGAAGAACTCGCTTTCAAACAGCTCCGTTGGAATGGCCGAGCAGTTGATCTTGATCATCGGCTTGTTGCGCCGGCCGCTGGAGTTGTGGATCTCCCGGGCGATCATCTCCTTGCCGGTGCCGGACTCGCCGTAGATGAGCACGTTGGCGTCGGTTGGCGCGACCATGGCGATGGAATGGAGGATCTGCGCGATATCGGGACTCTCGCCGATGATGCCCTTGAAATCGTGAGCCTCCTTGATCTCCTCGCGAAGAAAGGCATTTTCGGTTTCCACCTGCTGCTTGAGCCGCGCGATGGTCTCGAAGGCGCGGGCATTCGAGATGGCGTAGGCCAGGTGGTCGGCCACCATGCGCAGCATGCCGAGCGCGCCCTCGCCGATCGTCACCCGGGTGAACACCGCCAGCACGCCCAGCAATTCGTCCTGGCAGATGAGGGGCTGGCCGACGAAGCTGGCAATCTGTTCGCGCTTCATCCAGTCCGGATCGCTCACCCAGCTCGCATCGGGGTCCACGGCCAGGACCTCCGTGGGCACGCCCTCCTGGGCGATCACGCCCACCTTGCCCTTGCCGATGGGGAAACGGCTGTGGGTCCCGTCGATGTGGGTCCACGTGGCCCCATCCACGATGGATTCCCCGGTGCTGGCCAGGAGCCGGAGACACAGGCTTTTGTCCTCGCATTGGGTGGTGAACTTGCAGACAGCGCAGCCGCCGGCCGGCGACTGGATGAGCCACACGCGTGCCAGCGCCACCTCCGGATAGACATGGAGGGTCTTGACCGCCAGATCAAGGACCGCATCGACCGTCTTCCGCTTGGCCATGTCCAGAAGGAGGCGTTGGACGTTCTCGAATTGAAACACGGATGGAGCCATCAATTTTCTCCTGGAAGGAGCAGCCAGATGAAGCCGGGACGATTCCAATGCTTGCCGTTCGTGGCGGACCCGAGACCACGGTTATGCCGATTGAGTTCATGAATGGCGGGGTGCGGCACATAACCGGCCATCGCCCACGCCTGCCTTACGGCCTCCTGGTCCCGGCAGGCCTCTGTCAAAAGCAGGTACACAGGGGCCTTCTGCGCCCGACAGGCTTCGAAAAGGGTTTCCATATCCTTTCGCGGGAGGTAATCCGGAACATTGCTGAGGTAGATGAAGTCGTGCCGCACCCCGGTTCCCAGCAGATAGGAGCCGATATCGTCCTGAACGGTATCAATGCTTGCCAACGCCCGCTGGACCCGGTGGAAGGCGTCCTCATCAAAGAAAAAACTCAGACCGAAATGCTCGGTAAGGGCAGCGAGGATGTTCCCCAGATTGTACCGGCGTCCCCTGCGCCGGTAATGATTTTTCAGTTCAGGACAGACGGAAAGACAAAACCACGCGCGCAGCGCGTCCGTGGATTCGGCCCCCTCGATGGCGCGAACGAGCCTCTGGAAGTACTCGGTCTGGAAGGGCGCGATGTCCACGAAGGTCGCGCGTTCCAGTGCCGGAAGCGCAACCGCCGCCTCAAGCAGCAGCATGCCGGACCCGCCCACGAAGACCGGCCGCCGCACCGGACGGTCCAGGAGCCGCAAGGCCGTGCAGACCACGGCGGCATCTTCGTTCGGCAAGTAGAAGCGGCTGTTGAGACCCCAGGAAGGCGCGGCGGGAATCATGAATCAGCCCCGCCGGCGAACCCGCTCCGGCCGAAATCCCAAAGCACGGCGCGCTCGCTGCCTCTGGCCAGGAGCACCCGGCCTTCCTCGTGGAAACTGCCGATGTCGGTCCCATCAAGCCCTTGGCGCCGGAAAAGGCCCACCAGAGCGTCCACCTGCGCCGGGTCCACGGCCAGGACGAAGCCGTAGGACATGAAAGCCAGGAGCCAGGGCACGAGCGCCACACCCTGCGGCGGCGAGATCCTGTCCAGATCGATGCAGGCGCCGAGGCCGGAACTTTCAGCCAACATGACCGTGGTTCCGGCGATTCCGGCCATGCTGACGTCCTTGCCCGCCCGGACGAGCCCCAACTCGGCAACCTGGGGCAGCATTTCCAGATTGGCGACCAAGTCCGCGTTGTTGCATTCCAGGGTGCAGTTCCAGAACCCTTGGCTCAGCCACTGGCCCTTGGCATTGCTGATCAGCACCAGCCGGTCTCCCGGCCGGGCAGCGAAACTGGTGATCAGTTTCCTGGCCTTTCCCAGGATGGCCACCGAGAGCGACACATCGGATTGGGTGCGCAGGACATGACCGCCCACGACGGGCACCCGGAACCGGGCAGCATTGTGGGACAGCCCTCGGCAGATTTCCCGGGCCCCAGCCTCGTCCGGGGTGCCGATGACGTCAACCATCGCCAAAGGGCGGCCCCCCATGGCATAGATGTCATTGACGTTCGCCAGGACCGCGCAAAGCCCTGCCATGTGGGGATTCTCGTGCAGCATCGAAGGGATGATCCCTTCGGCGGCCAGCAGCAGAAAACCGTCGCCGTCGGGAATGGCGGCCGCGTCATCGCCGTTTTGGATGCCGAACGCAGCGCCCAAGTCCGCAAAGGCCTCGATCGCCGGCTTAATGTGACATTTATTCCTGAAAGCAGCCGATTCGCCGAGGGCCTGGGCCAGTTCAGGCAGACTTAATTCATCCATGGACGCTCACCTATGATGGTTTGCAGAGCAAGAAACATACCAGATAGGGTATCCAGACCGCTGGAGTGGCCCAGCGCGGCAATCTCCGGAACCTTCCCGGCCGCCAGCTCCGCCAGGCCCCGATGCACCGCATCCAGCCAGTCTGCCAGCGGTTCGGCCACCAGCCCCCTGGCCGCCGCGGCAAGCAGGAAGGCGGAAAAGGGTGACGTGAGCTTCCCCGCTTCGCCGGCCACTTGCTCCAGACGGTCTTCCGGGAAAACCGCCTCCCCCGAGCTTCGGGCGTAGAACCGCAGGGCGGCCAGAACGCCAGCCAGCAGATCATCCCCGGCCGGCGTCAGGCCAACCCCCATCCCCGCCAGGCCGGCAGCCGCCCGGAACAAGCCTTCCTCGTCCCTTGCGGCCATGGCCTGGCAGAGGGCCGAACCATGCCGGGCCCCAGCCATGGCGAAGTGACGCTGCAACCGGCTTGGGCTCTCCTTGGGCCGGGGATGGCCATGTCGAATCAAAACCTCATGGAAACCGCCCCTGGACGGCAAGGTGACCGCCCGGGCCAGCGAAGCAGAGAGGGCCAGGGCGATCCTGTCCTTCCCGGCCATGGGGCGCGCTGCCAGAAGCGGGGAAAAGACCTCCATTCCCCTGAATTCCGCGACCACGCCGCCATGCGAATAAAGCCCTTCCGAGGTGACCGTCATGGCCTGCCCAACCACCAGGGCATCCGGGAATCCCGGCCACAGCACACTGTAGGGATGCGCCGCCAGACCCGGCCGCCCCAGGGTGAGGAAGATGCCATCCCCCCACAGGTGGGCGGAACGGGCGAACACCGCCCGTACCTGGCCGTGCCAAGCCTGCCGCCCAGGCCTCGGCACCTCGCACCCCACGGTTCCGGCGACCCCGGTCATGGCCCCACGGATTCCAGCAGCAGCTGTTCCAGCCCCATGAGCTGGATGGTTCCCTGCAACTCGCCGATGGCCTGGGAGAAACTCGTCTGGCAGAAGGGGCACATGGTCACCAGGGTGTCCGCCCCGGTTTCAATGGCTTCACTGACCCGGTCCCGGGCAATCTGCGCGGCCATCTCGGGATAGTTCGCCTTGACCCCGCCGCCCGCCCCGCAGCAGCGCGACTCCTCGCGGCAGTGCGCCATTTCCACCAGGCGCACGCCGGGGATGGCGGCGAGGATCTCCCTCGGCTCGTCGAACAGGCCCTGGGAGCGCCCCACGTGGCATGGGTCGTGGAAGGTGACGGTCCTGTCCACCCGCGTCCTCGGCTTGAGCCGCCCCTCCCGGATCAGGCTCACGTACACCTCGGAGAAATGCAGCACCTCCACGTCGAAGGGCTTGCCGAGCTTCCTGGCCCAGGCCGGATAATCGAACTTGAGCGTCTTGGAACAGCCGCCGCAGGGCGTGACAATCCTGGTCGCGCCTTTGCGCGCGAACAGGTCCAGGTTCCGGCTGATGAGTTCCTGCGCGGCTTCCAGCTGCCCGGTCCGCAACAGCGGGCTGGCGCAGCAGCATTCCTCGCCGCCCGCGTAGGCGTACGGGATGCCCAGGCGGGTCAAGATGGTCACGCCGCTCTGGAGCATGGCAGGCATGCGGTAGGAAGCGGTGCAGCCGCCGAAGATCAGGATCTCGGCCCGTTCGACCGGAGCGTGCTCCGGAAGCAGCCACTGGGACTGCCTGGAGCTCGGCTCGCCATAGGGGTTGCCGAACTCCGCCGCGGCAGCGCGCAGTTTCTTGTGCGCAGGCATGGGACCCAGGCCCTTCTCCACCATCCCAGCGCGGGCCTTCTCCCAGAGATGCACCAGGGGGATCCCGGTCTGGCAGACCGCTTGGCACCGTTCGCAGGTGGTGCAGCGGTACAGGCGATCCACCCACTCCGGGGTGAGTTCCGCACGCCCCTCCTGGTTCTCCTTGAGGAAATGCACCTTGGCGCGCGGCGAGGAAGCCTCGAAGCCGCCGCCAAAGGGATAGGTGGGGCAAACGGACTTGCAGAACCCGCACCGGGCGCAAGTATCCATGGCATGGGCCAGTTCCTCAGCGTTGCTGGTGGCACTGGCGCCTATCTTGTTGGTCATGGCCATTCTCCGTTCTGCTCAGAAGGTTTTCGATCGCTTGTAGGGCAACCTCGCCGACAACGGCGCGATCATGGCTGTCCCGATCACGATCAGCCGCGACAAGCTCAGGAACGGCAAAAAGGGGAAGCCCGGCCCGCCGGTCTTGCCCGGGTTCAGCAGATCGTGAGGGTCCAGACGCTTCTTCAGCCGCGCCACAGCCGTGAACTTGTCCGGGCCGAACAGCTTCCTGCGCTCGGCGGCGAACCACATCCCGGAGGCGTAGACCCTCCCGCCGTGGCGTTGGGCCAGGCGCAGCGGAATCATGGCCTTGCCCATGCGCAGCGGATAGAGAAGAGCACCCGCATCGTCGAGCATGTAGACGAGCACGGCCAGGCTGCCATTGCGCACCGCGAACGCTTCCAGGCCCAGCACATCCCGGGGCAGGGCGGCTTGCACGGCCTTGATGCAGGCGGCAAAGCCGCTGAGAGGGATGTAGAATTCGCCCACCAGCACCGAAGGTCCGATCTTCTTGATGCGCATCGGATAGAAACGTTCGGCCCACTCCCGGGAGGCGACCGCCTGCCCGAGCACCCTGCCTCCGTGGGCCTGGGCCAGGGACGCCAGCTCGGCCTCGTCGAGGGTGGCTTCGGGCGCCGCCAGGGTGATCAGGAATCCCGCAGCGATGGCCGGGGCATGGCCATCGGCCTCCGCGCGCAAGGCGCAGTAGCCCGAGGATTGCAGGCAGGCCGAATAGACCGGAAGCTGTGCCTCGGCCTGGGCCAGGAACCGCGCCACCTGGTCCGCGCCGGGGAGCCACACGGAGGCCGGCCGCATCGCCTCGGCCTTGCGGCAGGCCAGCCGGAGCCGCGTGATGACCCCCAAGGTGCCGCAGGTCTGGTGGAAGGGTTCGATCTGTTCGCCCGCGTAGGTGGTGACCCGGCCATCCAGCCCGGCCACGTCGATCTCGATGACGTTGTCCCGGATCGAACCGTAGCGCAGGCTGCCGATGCCCACGCCGCCCATGGCGAACCAGCCCCCGACCGTCGAGGAAGGGGCGCTGGTGGGGCATACCCGGTTATCCAGCCCGGCCTTGGCCAAGGTGCGCGACAGCGCTTCCCAGACGACGCCGGGCTCCACATCGACGATGGCCTCCTTGGCGTTGATCGCCAGCACCCGGTCCAGCCCACTGACGTCCAGCACCATGCCCCCCTTGCAGGGAATGGCTCCGCCGTAGCCTGAAGTGGCCTGTGCCCGCGGCGTGACCGGGATGCGCAGGCTTCCGGCGATGGCCATGGCCCGGGTCACGTCCTGCACGCTCCGCGCCGCAACCACGACCTCAGGCACGTGCTTGATCATCGCCATGAGCGGACCTGGCATTTCCCCCAGATCGTGGTCGTAGGTGCGCAGAATCTGCGGATCGAAGGTGACGGCGGTTCCCAACGCTTCGCGCAGTTCCTTTTCGGGCGTTTTCATGCCTGGCCTCTCTGTCATTGGATGATCGCCAGCGCGGCCCGGGCCGCCTGCGCATTGGTCGGAAAGAGGAATGCTCCCGCTTCCTCCAGCACCCTCACCTGCTCGTCCATGGGTTGCGGATCCGTGTCCGTGCCGCAGATATGCACCAGGATCACCGGGCCGCCGTCCGCCAGGCCCGCGCGGGCCGAGACCAGGACCGGGGCCAGCAGCGCGGCCGAATGGCGGTTCGAGCCGTAGCCGAGCATGATGTCCAGGAGCACGACCTTCACGGACGGGTCGCGGATGTCCTCGTTGAGCCTTTCGATGCGCGTGCCCAGATCAATCATGGGATGGGGCACGCCCTGGGTGAAATCGTCCTCCCCCAGGTCCACGCAGCAGTGCGCGGTGCCCTTGGCGGGGTAGTGGAGATTGAGGTCCGGGCGGATGGGAACATTGGATTGGACATCCAGATGGTCCTTGAGAATGAACAGCGTCTCGTAGCACAGCGTGCCGCCCGAATAGAGACCGCGCAGGTACCGGCGCCGGGGATCGAGGCCGTTGATGCGCTTTTTCAGGGCCTCCGGGAAAACCATCTCCGGGATCGGCTGGCCCAGGGCCTCGAACGCCGCTGCTTCCAGCGTGCTCACCAGCGTCACGTCCGGATAGCTGCTGGCGGTATCCCGGTCGGCCCCCAGGAGACACGCCACGACCTTGAGGCCGGTGGCCTTGGCCTCGTCCAGCACCTTGCGCAGGACGGCGGGATCGCCCGGCTTGGACAGGATGATCAGGCTCCTGGTGTTCGGGTCCTGGGCCAGGCTGCGGATGGCCTGGCACATCATCAGGCCGCCGACCTCCTTCTTCAGGTCGCGCCCGCCGACGCCGATGGCGTGGGACACGCCTCCGCCGAAGCGGTCGATGAGGCAGGTGACCTCCTGGATGCCGGTGCCCGAGGCCGCGGCCAGGCCGATGCTGCCGCGGCGCACCACATTGGCGAAAGCCAGCGGCACGCCATTGACGATCGCGGTGCCGCAGTCCGGTCCCATGCAAAGCACGCCGTTGGCCACCGCCAATCGCTTGAACTCGATCTCGTCGGCGATGGAGATGTTGTCGGAGAAGAGCATGACGTTCAGGCCGCGCGCCAGCGCCGTGGTCACGTCCAGCTTGGCCAGCCTGCCCGGCAGGGAGATCAGGGCAAAGTTGGCGCCGGGCAACTTGTCCATGGCGTCGTCGATGGACTTGGGCTTTTCCGCCTGGGCCTGCCCGGTGGCCACGGTCTTCAGCAGGGCGTCCACTTCGGCCACGGCCGCATCCACCGCCCCGCTGGTTTCAGCCTCGACGCAGATGACCAGGTCGTTGGGCGTGGCCGCCGAAACCGTGGCGGACATCAGCCCGAGGTCGGCCAGCACTTTCTTGTTGCTGTCGGTGCCAAGGATGGCCATCACCTTGAGGACGCCGGGCAAGCCGCCGGCTTTCCGGGAAACGCTCATCAACCGGACGGAGTCCTGGTACTGGTTTTTTCGCACGATCGCTTGCTGAAATATCATGACAGAGCCTCGACGGGGTTGTTCTGCTTGACGATCCGGGTGCAGGTGCTGGATTGCAGCGCGGCGGTGATATTGTTCTGGGAGGTGATGATGGCTTCCAGCCCGCCATTCTCCACATACTCAATGGCACTGCGGATCTTCGGCCCCATGCTGCCGGGCGGGAACTGGCCTTCCGCAAGCCACTTCTGGGCTTCCCCGACGGTCATCACATCCACTGCGCGCTGGGTGGGCCTGCCGAAATCCACGTACACCCGGTCCACGGCGGTGAGGATCATGAAGAGCTCGGCCCCGATGTTCTGGGCCAGCAGCGCAGCGGTCGAATCCTTGTCGATGACGCCTTCAATGCCAACGAGCTGATCGCCCAGGCGGTGGACCGGTATGCCGCCGCCGCCGCAGGCGATGACCACGGTGCCGGCTTCCGCCAGGCGCTTGATCGTCCCGAGTTCCAACACCTCGCGCGGCTGGGGCGAGCAGACCACGCGCCGCCAGCCTCGGCCCGAGTCTTCGACGATCGACCAGCCCTCGGCCGTCCTGTGGTGCTCGGCCACTTCGCGGGAGTAGAAGGGGCCGATCGGCTTGGTCGGGTTTGAAAAGGCAGGGTCGTCCGGATCGACCAGGACCTGGGTCAGGATCGTGGCAACATCGCTTTCCATGCGGCTTTCCGCCAATACCGCGCGCATGCTGATCTCGAGCATGTAGCCCAGCAGCCCCTGGGAAGCGGCACCCGCCACATCCAGGGGTGGAACCGGAATCCGGTCCTTCGCCCTGTCGAACTGGATGAGCAGGTTGCCCACCTGGGGGCCATTCCCATGCACCATCACCAGCCCATAACCCATTTTCAGGACCGTGAGCATCTGCCGACATGCCGCTTTGGCTTTTTCCAGTTGAGTGGCGAAGGTACCATCGTCCCCCGCCTCAAGAATGGCGTTGCCGCCAAAGGCTAATACCGCTATAGGCTTGGCCACGTTCACATCTCCTGGGCTGAAGGCTGTTTGCATGCGTGCCCCTCGGGCACGTTGGCCGACATGGCGGTGAGCGCTTTCACGAAGGCAGCCATCGGGGCGCGAGCGATGCCCGTGCCGATCTGGCCCACGCCGGAAGCCTTGTGCAGCACGCCGGTATCCACGATGGGCGTAATTCCCAGGCGAACGACTTTGCGGATATCGATGCCCAGGGGAGCGGGCGTGAAATCCACGGCACCGGGCGCGAAGGCGGGGTTGGCTCCGGCGCAGATCGAACGCATCGTGGCCATGGCCTGGCGGGAGTGCTGCATCGTTCCGCCGACAAAAGAGCTGATGCTCGGCGCGGCCCCGATGATCATGCCGCCCAGACCGAGCGTTTCAACGATGGCGCTGTCACCGATGTCACCGGCCGCGTCCTCCGGCCCGTAGCCGGAATAGTAGATCGCCTCGTCCATGGGCGCCGTCTTGGTGATGAACCAGTCGTCGATGCCCCCGACCCGAAGCGCAAAATCGACGCCGTTCCGGGTCATGGCGGTCACCACCGTGGAATGGGGAATGCCATGGGCGGCGTCCGCCGCCACCTTGCATGCCGTCATCGTCAGGCTCAGGAAGGAGTGGTTGTTTTGACTGATGAATTCCACGATCCTGGCGATGGTGGCCTTGTCGGCGTCCGTGGCAAGCAGCATGGGCACGAGCTGGCGCAGGAGCAGGAGGGTGGTCGCCGCGCTGCGCGCATGGACTTCGTCGCCCATGAGGGTGCCTTCGGCGATGAGCTTGAAGATGTCGATGAAGTCTTTCCGGGTATGCAGGGCGGCCCGGAGGTTCGGGGCCAGCACATCCCGCATCCAGCGCAGGCGGTCGATGGTCCCCTGGTCATAGGTGCCCATCCACATGACATTGCCCTTGCCTTCGTTGAACGTGGCCCAGGAACGGTTGCCGTAGGTCTGATTCTCCGTCACGATCACCGGCATGGACGGCGAAAGGATGCCGCACATGGGGCCCACGCTGCCCAATTCATAGTTGGGCCTCAGCTTGATCTGGCCTCGCTTGAGTTGAGTGATCAACCCGTCCCGGTCCGCCACCCAGCCCTCGAAAACCGCCGCCGCTTCCACCGCGCGCTGCTGCGGGTCGCACATGTCGCCGAAGTCGATGGGCGGCCCGGAGTGCAGCAGTTGAAAGGGCTCGAAGCCGGGGATGGCGAAGATCGCCGGCTGCACGTCGATCCATACCGGACGGCTCGCCATCATGCGCTGAAGGGTGCGGGCGTTGGCCTCCTCCACTTCGGGGCATTGCAGCCTGCACAGGCCCTCGATGAGGCCGACATCCCCATCCGCGGGCGGTCGCCAATCCACCTGCACGGTTGGGACCCCCTGGTCCTTGAATTCGTCATGGAACATTTCCAGACCAAGGTTGATGACACTGAGTCTTTGATTGAGGTCCGCCATCGCGAATGCTCGCTTTCGAGTCAAATGGTTTGCTGCCGTTGCTCGCGACCGACGCGGACGTCCATCACGATGCTTATCCCGGGCAAAAGAGAATTGGTGACGTAACAATGTTTCTGGGCTCTTGTCGCGATGTCGCGCAGGGTCTCGGCGGGGCAATCCGCCGACACGGCGATTCGGATACCGGCGAAGCGGTGGGCCTGCTGATCCCTGATGCCTTCCACCTCGAGCGCCAGGTTGTCGACGGTCTTCCGCATGCGGGAGGCCACGAAGCGCACGGCCTGCCCGAAGCAGGCCGCCACTGCCCACAGCAGCAATTCCGTCGGCCTGGGACCCAGGCCGCCGCCGCCGTATTGCGGTGACTGATCGGACACCAGGTGGTGCCCTCCGGACTGCAAGGCGAACTGCCATCCTTCCAGATGCGTGGCCCGGACGATCACGGCTGGGCCTCATGCAGCTTCTTCTCCATGGTCTGGTGCTTGTGACCGCTGATCAGCGAGCTTTCCTCCAGGCAAGTCCAGCCGAGCCGCTGGAAGAATCGAACGTTCTGGATCTGGATGGTGGCCAGGAACCGTTTGACATCCTTGCGCGCTTCCATGATCTGCACCGCCTTCTTCACCAGCAGGACGCCGAGGTCGAACCCCACCCGATAGTCCTTGCGCACAGCCAGCCTGCCGCCGTACCACACACCGTCTCCGCTGGGATAGCAACGCACCGTCCCGGCCACGCGGCCGTCCACCAGCGCAATGATGGGAATGCCCTCGTCGTCATGGGCATCCTTGTCCGAATCCTGGAAGACGCCCTGTTCAAGGACAAAGATCTCGCGCCGCACTTGATAATATTCGGCGAGTTGTTCTGCCGTGCCGGCGATGGACAGTTCGACTTCATGCGGAGCTGGCGCCGGGGCGATGCTCTCCCCCTCGATGAACTGGAGCGGCGAACATGCGCGGCACCTGACGCAGCCGGCGGTGCTGGCCGACGAGGAAAGCCCATGGGCGTCCAGCATCTTCCCCACCGCTGTGACCATGCGGAACAGGTAGGCGGGATCGGGCGCCGCCGTGTTGGCCAGGTAGGAGTCCGGCAAGGGCCGCAGCGGCACCACGAAGGGGTAGACACCCAGCGCGGCCGCCGCCTCGCAGCACTCCAGGGTGAGGGCTTCGTCTTCACCCAGGCCCAGGATCACGTAGGTGCTGACCTTGTTGCGACCGAACACCGCCACCGCTTCGGTGAAAGCCTGGAAGTAGGCCTCCACGCTGGTCGCGGCCTTGCCGGGCGTCATGCGGCGACGGACCTCCGGATCGAAGCTTTCGATGTGGATGCCCACGTCGTCGACGCCCATTGCCTTGAGCCGGGCGTAGATCGTCTTGTCCCGAAGCGGCTCGAACTGGATTTCAACGGGCAATCCGGTCGCCTGCTTCACCGCTTCCGCACACCGCCCCAGGTAGAGCGCCCCCGAGTCGAAGTCTTCCGTGGTGCCGGAAGTGAGGGTCACATGCCTGATCCCATCGAGCGCCTGGGCCGCCAAGGCCACCTCGGCCAGCTGCTCCGGTGTCTTGGTGTGGATGGTCGTGCCCCGGTCCAGGGACGCGCCGATGGCGCAGAAGCGGCAACGGGTCCTGGGGTCATTGTAGCGGAAGCACTCCTGGACGACCGTGGAGGCAAGGGTGTCCGCGCCATGACGCCGGGCGATGTGATGGTAGGGAATGCCGTCCCCGGTCTGCCCCTGGTAGAACCGCGGAGCGGGCAGGGATTGGGCGCGGCAGAGGGCATGGCCCTGCTTCTCCAGCAGCCAGTCGCCGTTCCCGGCGGTCAGCGTGTACGGCGAATCCGTGGCCGAAGGCTCCAGGATCGGGATCGTCAGCGGGTGACCTTCGATGAGGAGGGTCTTGGCATCCGATGGCCCGGCGCCGCCTTTCCGGTCGGCCTCGATGCCGTCGGCCTTGGCTCCCTGGCTTTGAAGCGCCAGGTATTTCTGTAGCTGGGTGGTCATGACTGCGCCCCGGAATTCAGGTGGGAACGGCAAGTCCGGCCCCGGGCCATTTGAAGCTGTGGCCGCGCGGCTTTGATCCGGCGCGGCAGCGCCTCCCAGGCCCGGCACGGCCGGCCTCTTTGCTGCCCCAAGCTGCCCCTGCTCCGAAGCGGAGAGGGCAACTTGAGGCGTACGCTACAGCAGCGGGCGAAGCCGGGGACTAGATCCCGTACAGCTTTTCCGCGTTCTCCCAGAAAATCTTCTTCTTGAGCTCCTCGGAAATGCCAAGGCCCTCGAACTTGTAGTACTCGCCCCAGAAATCGCTCCAGGGCTCATCCGAGCTGAACAGCACCCGGTCGTCGCCCAGGCCCGCCTTCTCGATCTCATCGAACAGGTACCGGTTGCAGAAACCGATGGACCAGGAGGTGTCGGTATAGACCTTGTAACCCTCGCGAATGAGTTTCAGGAATTCGGGAATGAACTTGATGTGGCCCGAAACGCCGCCGCCGCAGTGCACCACATGCACCTTGACCCGCTTGCCATAGGCACGGACGAACTTGATGGCATTGGCGACGTCGGAGCCGCCGCCGGGGCTGGTGTGGATGTGGAAGACGTGGTCGTATTTCTCGCACACGTCAATGATGCCTTCCCACATCACCTTGGTCTCCGGGTCCCAGTCATCGGGGTTCCAGGTGCCGCCCAGCAGGCAGGTGGCCTTGAGCACCTTGACGTTCGCTTCGCCCGCCAGCTTCATGGACGCTTCGTTCGCTTCCTTCATCTTGAGCAAAGGCGAGAACCAGACTCCGCCGAGGATGCGCTTGTCGGGCTTGGCGCACGCATCCAGGACCACCGGATTGAGGCCGAAGGGCTGGGCGGCATCGGGGATGCCGTAATTGGACATGACGATGGCCCGGTCCACCCCCAGCAGATCCATGATCCCGATCTTGGTCCGCCGGTCGTTATCGGTGTAGACCGTCGGATTCACCGGTTCAGGCAGGCCGTAATATTTATAGCCCTCCATGAAGCCGATGTGATTGTGCACATCGAAGACCTTCCGTTTGGTTTTCTCTCCAGGTGCATATCGTTGCATAATCTCTCCTTACGCATTAATGACGCGCACGCGATCGAACGACGACTATACCGTCCAGGTTGAAAGGATCAGAGCACCGGCCCGCTGGTGGGTGAGGATGCAGTCCAGAATGTCCAGCGGATGGATCGCGACCACGCCTTCGATCAAGTCGCTTTCGCGCATGCCGTAGAGCGCGCCCATGGCGAAACGGCATGCCACGACCTTGCCGCCTTCCTTCATGATGGTCTGGAGCTGCTTGTTGAGGGCCAGGTTTCCGGCGAAGCCTTCGTCGCCCACCTTCGGGAATCCGCGGTTCCCGGCAGCCATGAGGACGCCAGGACCATAGAGGAGGAAGGTGACGTCGTAGCCCTTGCGGATCAGGCGGGTGGCCGTCAGCATGTTGATGAGACCGACCGAACCCTCGAACGGCACCGTGTGCATGCAGATGAGGGCCTTCTCGCCTTTATTGGCCTTGATGTCTTCGTAGATCTTGGGACCGGTGTATTCGACAATAGCGTCACCGGGCTTGATGGGAACGGACGTTTCCATTGCAGACTCCTAATGGGGTGGTGGGGGTTGAAAGGCTGCTCCGCGGATATTGGCTTTTCTACGCAAGTCATGTGCCAATAACTTAATTGTTAATTTCGTAAGTTTTTGTTGCTGTTCGGCTGCACAGGCCACTGAATTTCGTTGCGGTTCCTCGAAGAATCGCTGAAATAAACGAAAATTCATGACCAACAACGATGGTCGCCGCGGCCCGGGGCAGGCCCGGTCCGCTCACGCTGGAGAACCTTGAATCGGAACCGTTCTTGCTTGGAACAGGGATCAGCGGAGGCGACGATTCACTATCTGCGAATAAAGGCCGGGAACCTGCACGGCGAACTGTACCAGCCCCGGGACGGAGCCGGCATCCACCCCGCCATCGTCATCATGAACAGCAGCGCCGGTGTGTGTGACACGCGGGAGCGCTTCTACGCGCGTTTCCTCGCCGAGCACGGCTTTGCGGCGCTGGTGGTGGACAGCTTCCAGGTTCGCGGCATCCCGGAAACCACCACCGACCAGAGCCGGATCAGGGATCAGGAGATGGAGCAGGACGCCTATGAAGCCTTCGGGTTCCTTGCCTCCGACCCCCGGATCGATGCCCGGCGGATCGGCATCATGGGCGTTTCCAGGGGCGGCCTGGCCGCCCTCAACACGGCGCTCCTGGCGCGGCGGCGCTGGTTTGGGCGTCCGGACCAGGACTTCGCCGCGCGGGTGGCCATCGTGCCGCCCGCCCACCTGCAGCAACGGGACGCCCGCACGGACGGAAAGCCCTTGCTGTTCCTGCTGGCGGGCCGGGATGACTATACCGGCGTCGAAGCGGCCCGCGACTACGCTGCCCGGATCGCCTCCGCGGGCAATACCGGCACGCGGGTCCTGGTGTACCCGGAGGCGCACCATGCCTGGGAACGGACGGGGCCGGCGATCTTCCTGGCCGAGGCCGAAAACTATTCCAGGTGCCGGATGTGGATCGAAGATGACGCCACCCTGACGGAACGGCCCGCCGGGCGCAACATGACCATGGAGGCGTTCTTCGCCGGCCGTGACCGCTATCGCGTTCTGGGTGGCCACGCGGGCGGCGGGACCGAGGCCTTCAAGCTGCGGGCCGCCGAAGGGGTGCTGGATTTCTTCGCCTCGAAGACCAGCGGCCCCACCCACCCATAACCTTGCAAAGGAACCTGGCATGGACGAAAAGCTCGACGACCCGCAGCACGAAGCCGATGAACCGGCCGCCAGCCTGGAAGAACTGGAGGCCGCCCTGTTGAATTCCCTCCTGGGCAGCTCCAGGTCCGCGGCTCAAGGCCTCGACCGGGAGCATGACCGGGCCGGGCTGGCCCGGCAATACAACAATATCGTCCCAAGACTGGCCCTCCTGGAGGAGAACGTTGCCCGCATGTGCAACGCGCTGGGCCGGTTGGAACAATCGTTCGCGGCTTTCCAGAGCACCTTGGAGAAGAAATAGGCTTGCACCGCCGCAAAGCAGCGAGCCGTCGTCAGCAGGTAACGATATTTCGTTGTTTTTAACGTCTTTTCGTATCCGGCCAGCCGGGTGGCGTTGCTTGGCTTCCTGCCGGGCGGGTTTCGCCATGGGTTGGCTGGTGGCGGGTGCTGGCATGGCAATTGCTCAAAAATGATTTGAATTTCATTATCGAGACCAATACCCATGTTTGACTTATACGCGAGTTGCAACGGAGCCTTGGCCGAGTCGGGCGGCGATTCGGCCATCGTTCCCTCTCCCCGGCAGGACGGCCCAAGGCGGGCAGAACCACCGGCCGTGGTGCTCGGCATGCCGCACCTCTGCATGGGCGGGCTTTCCGAAACCTGGCTGCTCAAGGAGCTTGGCCATCGCCATTGGTCCATGCTCGCCGGAGGAAGCGGCAGATCGGTGCCCGACTTCCGGGATGCCGCCGGCGAACCGGTCTACCCGGCGTTCACCTCCATCGCGATCCGGGATGCCGCCTTCAATACTTTGCACCAGCATGATGAGCTTGCCTTTTCCAGCCAAGGTTTCAGGATCTCCCGCTCGCAGTTCACCACCGTGCACCGTCTGTCGGTGAAGGGGCGCTCCGTCGGCATGCTGGAACTCACCTCCATTTTCGTGAAGAGGCTGGAAAAGGGGCGCAACCGGTCCGTGGTCCGGCTCACCATCGACGGACTGCCGCCTTTCAGCCCCTCGGCCGGCCTTGGCACCTTCGCGGCGACCGCCGCGGACATCCGCTCGGACCGATGGCATGAACATTTCGGATTCAGCAAAGAAGATCGCCGGGAGAGCGGGCGCCTGGTGATCGACCCCTGCCCCTCCCAGGACTTCAACGGCGTCGATTTCCTTTACTTCGCGGCCTACCAGGCGTTCATTGACAGGGCCGAATGGGCGTTCTTCCGTCCGCTGGGACCCCGGTGGTCGACCGTGCGCCGCGACCTGGTCTATCGAGGCAACATTGAACCTGGCGAACGGATCGTGGTCACCCTGCTCGGCGCCCGGCGCGACAAGGCCACCTTGTCCCACTGGTGCCGGATCGAACGCGAAGAGGATGGGCCTCCGCTCGCGGACGTCTTCACGTTGCGGACGGGGCTCCAGCCATGACCGAACCCGTCAAGCCCGGCCCCGCCGGCACCAGGCTCAAAGACCAGTGCAACCTGGTGCCGCTGCCCTATCGAGGCACCAGCGTGCAACCCTATGACGGCCCCATGACCGAGGCGGGGATCGTGGGCCGCTTCCGGGGCCGCGAGACCTATCGCCGCACCGAGTTCGTGGTGCTCCGGGCAGGCGCAGCAGGGGATGCCATCATCGCCGTCCGGGCGGCGGACCGCGAGCCGCTGTTCGCGCCGATCGAACAGGTGGAGGTGCTGGCCCTTCCCGGCGAATGCGTCTACGTTCGCGACCCTGAAACCGACGTGGGCAACCGGTCCGCGCTCGCGGCCCTGGCACGGCGCCACGGGGTCGGCAAGGACCGCACGCTCATCTGTGAAGGCAAGTTCGACCACGTGAACTTCATCCACCATCCGGACCCGCTGGAGCTCACCGTCGTCGAGGTCACGCCGCCCGAGCCGCCCAAGTTGTTCGCGCTCATCAAGCATGTCTTGAGCTATGCGGACCTGCCGCCGATCCTGCCGATCCTGGAACGGATCGACCTCAAGGAACTGGTCAAGGGCCTGAGCCCTTCGTCCTTCCTGGTCCCCTGCCGCTCCGGCGGGCTTGACGGGCTTGGCGCCCCCGTGCACTACCTCGACGAACGCCCTCCGGAGCGGCTCGACTGGGTCCTGATCGGCTGCGAGCGCAGCCTGCAGTTCCACCGGCACTATTACGGCAATGAACCGCCACGGATCGAGATGTGCCCCAAGGTCATCGCCGGGCCCCGGAGCAGGCCGACCATCCTGAAATGTTGTCTCGAGGAATTCGATTTCAAGCGAGAGGGCCAGGTCGTCATCGTCCCATGGGGCTCCGACCTGCCGATGATTGAACGCGCGTTAAAGGAAGTGTGTCATGGCAGCCACTGAAACCCGATCCCCCTGGCAGGATATCTGGTCGCTCGACCAGCTCATCGACCGAAGGCTCCGCAAGCCACGCATCCAGGGCGTAACGATGGTCATTGATGTCGGCCTGGGCGTTTCCGGCCTGCGCGACCTCCTGTGCCTCGCGGGTCCCCATATCGATCACTGGAAGTTCGGCTTCGGCACGTCCGCCCTGATGCCGCTCCCCGTGCTCGAGCAGAAGCTGGAACTCCTTCGGGAACACCATATCCTGACCTATCCGGGCGGCACCCTGCTCGAGGCCGCCATCGTCCAGCAGCATTGCCGGCCCTACCTGACCCGCGCGAAGGAGCTCGGGTTCACCGCGGTGGAGGTTTCCGACGGCACCATCGAGATGCCGGGCGAACGCCGCCGCAGGGTGATCGAGAGCGCCCGCAACCTCGGCCTCACCGCCATCACGGAGGTCGGACGCAAATCCCCGGACCGGCAGCCCGCGGCGGCGGATCTGGCCATCCAGGCCTTGCAGGACCTGGAATGGGGCGCGTCCTGGGTGATCGTCGAAGCCAGGGAGAGCGGGCGCGGCATCGGCATCTATGACCGGGCCGGCGAGATCTGCACCAGCTTGTTCGACGAGATCATCCGTTTGCTGGGCGGGGCGGCGGCCCAGATCATCTGGGAGGCGCCCCAGCGCTCCCAGCAGGCCGATCTGATCCAGCGGCTCGGCCCCAATGTCAGTCTGGGCAACATCGAACCGTCGCAGGGCCTGGCTCTTGAGGCGCTGCGCTGCGGGCTCCGCTACGAGACCCTGGCGAAGGTGGCCGAGCATTGGCGTGCGACGGGAATCTGGAATCCGGCCCAGGTCGAGATGGCCCCTTGCGGGGTGAGCGCGGAGCGGCCGTGACGCGGCCCATGGGCGAGGGCCGCGCGGATTCGGCGCTCGAGATCGGCGAATGCCTGGCGGAACCGCCTTCGCGGCAGCTCATCCAATCCGCCTTCGACCGCGAATTGCACTCGCAGCTGTGCCTGGCGCGGGCGGTGAACTGGGCCGACCTGGCCCACACGCTCGTGCTGGCCGACCGCGGCGTGATACCCGAATCCTCTGCCCGCGCCCTGCTCGCGGCCCTGCTCGAGCTCGAAGCGGCGCCCCCCTCCTTTGCGCCCTCCGCGGAGTTCGGCGACCTCTACACCAACCGGGAGGCGTGGCTTGCCGAACGCACCGAAGCGGCCGGCTGGCTCGGGGTGGCGCGCGCCAGGCGTGAGGCCCTGACGACAGCGTGGCATCTGGTGGTATGCGAGGAACTGCTCAACCTCGGTGAAGCCCTGGCCGCCATGGCCCGCAGCCTCATTGCGGCATCCCTGAAGCACCGGGACACCCTGGTTCCTGACTACACCTACCTGCAGGCTGCCGAGCCGACCACCTTCGGGCACTACCTGCAATCCTTCGCCTGGCCCATCCTCCGCGATTTCGATCGCATCGCCGCGCTCCATGGCAGGGTGGACCGCTGCCCGGCCGGCATCGGCAGCGCCAACGGTTCCGTGACCATGCAGGACCGGCGGGCGCAAGCGTCCATGCTCGGTTTCCGCGAACCGGTCCGGCATGCCCGCGATGCCATGTGGCAGCCCGATCTCGCCATGGAATCGGTGAACGTGGCCGTGATGGCGACGGTCAACCTGGATCGCCTGGCCGAGGATCTGCTGGTGTTCGCCTCCGCCGAATTCGGTTTCATCCACCTTGCCGACCGCCATGCAAGAGCCAGCAAGATCATGCCCCAGAAGAAGAACCCGTTCGCCCTCGCCTTCCTTCGGGCCACCGCCAACCGGCTGATCGGCCTGCAGGCCGGGACGGCTGCAGCCAGCCGCACCCTTTCAGGCCAGGTTGACAATCGCATCTTCACCTATGGGGACGTGCCGGATGCCTTGCGCTCCGCTGCCGAAGCCGTTTCGCTGCTCGCCGAATGCCTGGACGGGCTGAGCGTGGACACGGCCCGCGCGGCGGCGCTGCTCGATGACCGGTCCACCTGCGCGGCCGATCTGGCCGAGCGCCTGATGGCTGAAGCACCCATCAGCTATCGAGACGCCCATGGCGTCGTGGGCCGGCTCATTCATGCTCTCGGGGAGCGGGGGCGAAGCCTGGCCGACGCGACGCCCCATGACGTCCTGCGGGCGTTCCAGGCTGCCGGGCTGCCCATGGCAGGGATCGGCGACGAGGTGGTGCGCATGGCCCTTGACCCCGCGGCCTGCATCGCCGCCCGTACGGATATCGGAGGCGCGGCAGCCGGCGAAGTGACGGCCATGGCGGAGGCTCTGGCCGCCGCGGTGGACGGCTGCCGACCCTGTTTCAGGTCGATCGGCGAAGATCGGAAAGCCGCCATCGGAAGGCTGCTTGCCAAGGCACGGGCACGGGCGGGGGGTGCGGGATGACGGACTGGTCGTTCTCTTCGGACGTCTACGGCGGGGCATGGGCAACGCCGGAGATGCGCGCGCTCTTCGCCGACGGGCCGCGCACCCGGTGCTGGCTGGACCTTCTGGCCCTGCTCGCCGAAGTTCAAGCCGAGTTCGAGGTGATTCCCGCGGAGGCGGCCAGGGGCATCGGCGACACCTGCCGGTCCATCGACCCCGACGACGGCTTTCTCGCCGAATGCAAGGCCGGCTACGAGGCCACCTGGCACTCCACCGCAGGCCTCATCGCCGCGGTGGCCCGCCGCTGTCCGGGCTCCAGCGGCGAATGGTTCTATTACGGGGCGACCGTCCAGGATCTCACCGACACATGGCTCATGCTGACGTTGCGGAAGGCGCGGGTTCTGCTCACTGCCGATCTCGGCCGGGCCATCGCATGGGTTGAGCAACTCTGCCAACGGCACAGGGACACCGTGATGATCGGGCGGACGCATGGCCAGCATGGCACGCCGATCACCTTCGGTTTCAAGGCCGCTGGATGGCTGGCTGAACTCCTGCGGCACCGGCAGCGTTTCTGCGAGATCGCCCCGCGCATGGATATCGGGCAATTGTCCGGCGGCGTGGGCAGCCTTTCGGCCCTGGGCGAACAGGGGCTGGCGCTGCAGAAGCGCTTCCTGGACCGGATCGGCCTGGGGCAGCCGGATATGTCCTGGACTTCCAGTCGCGACAACCTTGCGGAATGGGGTCACCTCCTGGTGCTGGCGACCGCCACCTGCGACCGGATCGGTCACGAGGTCTACAACCTGCAGCGTGACGAGATCGGCGAGCTGCGCGAAGGCGCGCTGCCCGGGGGGATCGGCAGCATCACCATGCCGCATAAACGCAATCCCGAAATGGCCGAACATCTCGGCACCCTTTCGCGCCTGGTGCGCGCCAATGCCGGCCTGCTCGCCGAGGGGCTGGTGCATGACCACGAGCGCGACGGCAGATCCTGGAAGACCGAGTGGCATGCGGTGCCGGAACTGACCATGGCGGCCGGCAAGGCCCAGGCTCTGCTGGTATCCCTCCTTGCCGGCCTCGAGGTGGACGGCGAGCGCATGCGGACCAACCTGGATGCCTCCGGCAAGCTCGCGCTTTCGGAAGGCCTCATGCTCGCCCTGGCGCGCCGGGTGGGCAAGGAAAGCGCCTACCGGATCATCCACGCTCTTTCCGCCGCGGCGCGCAGTGCGGACCAGCCCTTCTCCGTGGCCGTCACCGCGGATCCGGCCATCACGGCCCATTTCAGCCAGCAGGAACTCGCCGCGTTCTTCTCCGCGGAGGCCCAAACGGGGCAGTGCCGGGCCCTGGTGGATCGCCTCCTGGCAAGGAGCAGGCCATCATGACCACCTGGACCGACCAGCTCGATTCCCTGCCAAGCCTCGGGCTCATCGCCGGCCCCACGCCCCTCGCGCCCGCCCGCCGGCTCTCGGCCGCCCTGGGCGGCCCGTTGCTATGGCTCAAGCGTGACGATCTTCTTCCGGTCGCATTCGGCGGCAACAAAGTCCGCGCCCTGGATCTGATCGTCGCCGACGCCTTCCGGCAGAGCGCGGACACGCTGATCACCGGCGCGGGCCCCCTTTCGAACCATGTCAGGGCAAGCGCCTGCGTCGCGGCCATGTCCGGATTGCACTGCGTGGCGGTCTATTGGGGAGCGCCTCCGGAACGGGCGCAGGGCAACCTGTCCCTGACCCGCATGCTGGGCGCCGAAATACGTTTCACCGGCGAGCAGGATCGCGATTCCACGGATCGCGGCATGGCGAGCGCGGCAGCCGAAGCCATCGCCCACGGCCGCCGGCCCTATTGCGTGCCTCGGGGCGGTGCCTGCGCCCTGGCGGTCCTGGCCCATGTGCTGGCAGTCCGTGAAACGCTCGCCCAGTGCGAGGCCCTGGGCATCCAGCCGCGGGTGGTCGTCATGGCCGTGGGAGGGGCGGCAACGCTGGCCGGGTGGGTGCTGGGTTCCGTTCTTTTCGACGCAAGCTGGAGGATAGAAGGAGTCGCCGTGAGCCGGCCGGCCAAGGAGGCCTGGAGCAGGGCCGTGGGTTTTGCCCAGGAGGCCGCGGCCCTGATCGGCTATCCATTGGACCCCGGCCGCCTCGCCGGGACCATCCATGACGGTTTCCTCGGTGCCGGTTATGGCATCCCATCGCGGGAAGGACAAAACGCCATCGCAACCATGGCGCGCTTCGAAGGGGTCTTCCTCGATCCCAGCTATACCGGCAAGGCCATGGCTTGCCACCTCCGGCTGCGCTCGGAGGGACGCTACCTGGCCAACGAGAGCGTCATCTTCCTCCATACCGGCGGAACGCCCGGGTTGTTCTAGTCCAGGGCCGCCTCGATCTCGGCCCTGACCGGCGCGGCAGGCTCGCTCCCCAGGCGCCTTTCCAGCACCTTCCGGGCGGCGCGGCCGCCGATCCTTCCCAGGGCCCAGGCCGCGTGCCCGCGCACCAGGGCCTCGGGGCCGTCCATGGCCCGGTCCAGGGCGGGCACGTGCTCCGGATCCCGGGTGTTGCCCAGGGCGACCGCGGCGTTCCGCTGGAAGTATTTCTTCTCTTTTATGTAGTTGTACATGATCGGCTGGACCGTCTCGGCATAGAAGGCATCGGACAGCTCCAGCAGGGCGGGCAGGCTGAACCGCCCGGCCAGGGCTTCCAGGAACGGGTCCGGGGCGAAGCCGCCCTTCACCTTGGCCGCATTGCGCGGGCAGGCTTCCTGGCAGAGGTCGCAGCCGTGGACCCGGGTGCCCGTGGCGGCCCGGATCTCGGGCGGAATGGAACTGCTCACGCCGGGACGCCCCTCCTGGGTCCACCAGTGGTTGAAGCCCAGGCAGCGGCGCGGGTCGAGCCTGAAGGGCGCGAGGATGGCCCGGGTGGGACAGGCATCCATGCACCGGGTGCAGTCCTTGGGGCAAAGGCCTTCCTCGGCCGGCGCAGCGTATTCCAGTTCCTGGTCCACGACCAGCGCGCTGATCACGTTGAACGAGCCGATGCCCCGGGCGTAGGCGAAGTTGTTCCTGCCGAACTGCGCCACCCCGGCCCGGGCTGCCGCCGGGCGCTCCGGAACCATGAGCTCGGCGCCGACGGCGCAGCCCCTGGCCTTGAGGAAGTCCGCCATCAGCCGGAGCCGGGCCCCGTTGATGCGGTCGGGCGCCGCGTGGTAGCAGCGCGCAAGGTAGATCCGTCCGATCTTGTCCACCAGGGACTCGGGGAAGGCCTTCTGGGCGTAGTCCCAGACCAGGACGATGATGGACCGGGCGCCGGGCATGGCCACCCTGGGCCGGGCGCCCTTCATGAACTGGCGCGGGCTGCCCACGAAGAAATCGTAGGTGGCGCCCCGGGATTCGACTTCCTGGATGTGCCCGGTGAAGTCGTCGGCGGTGGTGATGCCCACCAGGCTGTACCCGAGGTCCAGGGCATAATCCTTGATCTCCCCCGTGAGCGACATGCCTTTCTCCTTTCCGGGAGGTTGCCGGCAGCGGCCGGCTGCTTCTATGTTGGCATGGTTTTGCCGATGGCCGGGCTCAGGGCCTTCCGCACGGCCGCCAGGAGGGTTGCGCGGTCGAACGGCTTGGCGATCAAGGGCCGGCCCGCCAGGGCTTCGCCCGCGGACCGGGCGTCGTCCGGATGGCCCGACATGAAGACCACCCGGATCGCCGGCTGGAGGGCGCGAGCCCTGCCGGCCAGGGTCCAGCCGTTCATCCCGGGCATCACCACGTCGGTCAGCAGCAGATGCACCGGCTCGTCCAGGTCCTGGAGCCGTTCCAGCGCCGCGGCGCCGTTCCCCACCGCGATCACCCGGTAGCCCGAGGACGCGAGGTGGTGCGCCGTCAGCTGGCGCACCCCTTCGTCGTCCTCCACCAGCAGGACGGTTTCGGTGCCATGTTCCGGTTCCAGCTCCGCGGGCCGGGGCATCGCTGGCGCGCCGGCCGCCGCCCGCGGCAGGGTGACCATGAAGGTGGTGCCCAGGCCGGGCCCGCTCTGCACGTCCAGGCTGCCGCCGCTCTGCTCCACGATGCCCAGGGCGGTGCTGAGCCCCAGCCCTGTGCCCTTGCCGATCCCCTTCGTGGTGAAGAACGGCTCGAAGATCCGCCCCAGCACCTCCGCCGCCATTCCGGTCCCGGTGTCGGTCACCGAGAAGGTCACCCACGGGCCCCGGTTCCGGGTCTCCAGGGTGAGCGTGCCCCCCTGCGGCATCGCGTCCCGGGCATTGACCACCAGGTTCATGATCACCTGCTCCATCTGGTTGGGATCCGCTTTCACCGGTCCCAGGTCCGGCGCCAGGACGAGGACCAGCCGGATGTCCGCCTCGACCACCCGCCGGCAGAACTTCTCCATCTCCCGGACCAGGGCGTTGAGGTCCACGATCTCCTCCGCGAGCACCTGCCTGCGGCTGAAGGCCAGGAGTTGCCGGGTGAGGGCGGCGCCCTTCTGCCCGGCCCTGCGGATGGCTTCCAGGCTCTCCCTCAAGGGATGGACCTGGCCCAGGTCGGCCAGGGCCAGCTCCGCATAGCCATCGATGACCTGGAGCAGGTTGTTGAAGTCGTGGGCCACCCCCCCGGCCAGGGTTCCGACGGCCTCCATCTTCTGGGCATGCCTGAGCTGCTCCTCGCTCTGGCGCAGGGCTTCCAGGGCCTTGTCGCGGTCCAGGAGCCGCATGGTCAGCGCCTCGTTGGCCTGCACCAGCTCAGCGGTCCGGTCCCGGACCCGCTGTTCCAGTTCCTCGTTGAGCCTTTGCAGGTTCAGGGTGGTTTCCCGCAGCGCCTGCTGAGCCCTGTGCTCGGATTCCCGCAGTCTGAGCGTCCGGATCGTGTAGGCCAGGTCGTCCGCCAATTCCCCCAGCACCCGCACCTCGGCATCGGAAAAGGCGTCAGGCTCGGGAGCATACACGGTGATCGCGCCGAAGGCCTCCCCTTCGTCCAGGAGGGGCAGGCCCAGGGTTGAAGCGTAGCCCCGGGCCCGGGCATCCTCCCGCCAGGGGGCGAAGCGGGGATCCGTTTCCACGTTCCTGCAGAGGCTGGGCAGGCCGGTCCGGATGGCGGTCCCGCTGGGACCCTGGCCGCGCTCCTGGTCGGCCCAGGTGAGACGCAAGGTGTTGAGGTAGCCATCCTCGAATCCCGACCAGGCGATGGGCCTGACGGATCGCCCCGGGTCATCCTCCTTCTGGCCGATCCAGACCAGGAAGTATCCGCAATCTTCCGCCACGATGCGGCAAACCTCCGCCAGGTAACCCGCCTCGTCCCGGGCCCGGGCCATGGCCTGGCGGCTGCGGCTCAGGGCACGGGTCATGCGGGTCAATTCCTGCACATCCTTCCCCATGGCTGCCTCCACTCCCAGGGTGCGGCGGCGGGGCCGCGGATTCCCTGGCGCATATTCCCGTCGCTCCGGCGCGTCCTCTGCCCTATGCTTGAATGCTGGCTTTCTTCCCGGGATCAATTGATATGTCCGATCATTGCCAAGACCACCAGGAACATGGCCATGCGGCCGCCGGTCCGGCACCGGTCAGGAAGCCCAGCATCTGGCGGTTCCTGGGCTGGTTCATCGGCTTTTCCGGGTTGTACTCCATGAGCGCGGTCTGTCCGTTCTGTGGCCGGCCGGGGTGCCCCACCGGCGCGGCCAGCGCCGGACTGATCGGCCTCATGTGCGCCTCCCTCTGCCAGTGGGGCCGGAGCCTGCAGGCATTCCTGGGCCGGCTCGGCCGGCACCCGGCACCCTGAACCGCCCGAACGCGAAGCCGGGAGCCTGCGTACCAGCGCGGCCATGAACCGGATCCCGGCGGCCATCGGCCCAAGACCAGGCGCCTGGGGGCTGTCCTCTCGCCGCAGGGGGATCTCGCCGTGAGCGGCTATCCCGTGGGGAAATGCCAGGCCCGAGGGCAGCAGCCTGAAGATGTTTATGTAACTGTTTATATTTTACTACTTAATAAAACATGGACGACGGTTGGGCACACTTTCAACCTTTACTAAAATTTTTACCTTGACTTCAATTTCACTATAACTTAATGTTTCAGGTGAAATCACCCAACAACTTGAAAATTCTGAGGAGGCTGGAATGCAGCCGCTACCATCGGGGTTTAGCCATGGAGGCAATTGAGAATGGTTCATCTAGGGAAAGGCATTCGCGAGCGTCGCCGCGAATTGAAGAAAACGTTGAAGGACATTGCCGATGCCACCGGATTCTCGATCGGCTTCCTGTCCCAGGTTGAAAGGAACCTTACCGCCCCGTCTTTGACATCCTTGGCCAAGATTGCCCGCGAGCTGGGCGTTTCCATCGGCGAGCTCACGGGCCCGGCGGAGGAGCCCCATTCGGTCACCTACCACGACCAGCGGGTTCCCTTCACCCTGCAGAATGGCATCGCCAAGTACGAACGCCTGTCCAGCGTCTTTCCGGGAAGCCTGATCCATGCCCTCAAATGCATCTGGCCGGTGGGTTATCACTCAGAGGTGAACTCCCACGAGGGGGAGGACCTCTTCCTGGTGCTCCATGGCACGGTCTGTTTCACCGTCGCCGAAAACAAATACGTTCTTGCGGTCGGCGACAGCATTCACATCGACGCCAATGTGATCCACAGCGTCATGGTCATGCCCGAAAGCAACGGTGCCGCGGAAGTGTTATGGTGCGGCACCATCGACCTCTTCAACCAAAGCAAGTCCTAGGCCGGAACAGGCACTCCTGCTCCGATAACATCGTCGTCGCTCCCTCCCTGGCCTCTTCGGCCGGTTGAGGAATGTCGCCCTGGGAGGCGCATTTCCCAGCGGGACCGGCGAACCGTTCCATTCATCCATAGCCGGGCCGGGACCGTTCGCCGGTCGCCGGGGGGAGGTACGTCTGCCCGGCCCCCATGGTGACCAGCGGGACCCACCGGGTCTCCCATATCGAAAAGAGGATACCTTGCATACCCAAAACGAATCCGTTGCCGAATCCTTGCAGGAACTTGCCGAAGCCATGGCGGACCGGAACTCGGTGGCCGCCGTACTGGACCAGCTGTCAGCCATTTTCCAGCGGCAGATCGGCTACAAGATCTTCACCCTGTCCATCCTCGACACCGAGAACGAATTGACGGCCAAGCGGATCTGGACCAGTCATCCCCGGGAGTACCCGGTCAACGGGCAGAAATCCAAAATCGCACCCGAGTGGTACGAGCAAGTCATCAAAAACAAAGCCTCGTTTATATGTGAGAACAAGGATGATGTCCGAAGAGTCCTGTACGACCATAAAGTGATATTCAGTCTGGGATGCGGTTCCGCGCTCAACATTCCCCTGCGCCTGCTCGGCAAGGTTATCGGGACCATCAATATTCTCCACGACGAAAACTGGTTCTCGCCGGCCCGTGTGGAAAAGGCCGAACGCCTCGCGGCGCTGGCCTATGCCCCCATGCTGCTGGCCCGCTGCGCCGATTCCGCGTCTTAACCCGATTCTCTTCCATCAGGGAGGCAAGCCATGGCAAGCCAATCCAAGACCGTCCGTGTGGCCACCGACGTCGGTGGCACCTTCACGGACCTGGTCTATTTCGAAACCGACCCGGCCACCGGCGGGCAGTCCATCCGGACCGCCAAGACCCACACCACGCCTCCGGACTATGAGCGGGCGATCCTCCAGGTCCTGCGCAAGGCCGACATCCCCCTCGCCGACATCGATTTCCTCGTCCACGGCACCACGGTGGTCATCAATGCCCTGACGGAGCGCCAGGGGGTTCGCACGGCCCTGCTCACCACCGCCGGGTTCCGGGACATCCTGGAGATCGCCCGGGCCAACCGGCCCGATTTCTTCAACCTCCGCTGGGTCAAGCCGGCTCCCTTCGTGCCCCGGTTCCTGCGCCGTGAACTGCCCGGCCGGCTCGATTCCAACGGCCAGGAGCTGGCGGCCCTGGACCTGGCCGAGTTGCCGCAGATCCTCCAGGAATTCCGCCGGGAGGGCGTGCAGGCGATCGGCATCTGCCTGCTGCATTCCTACGCCAATCCCTCCCATGAGGAGGCGGTGCTGGCCCGGGTGCGGGAACTGTGGCCGGAAGTGTCGGCGGTCGCCTCCCACCAGATCACCCGGGAATGGCGAGAATACGAGCGGACCAGCACCACCGTGCTGTCGGCCTATGTTCAGCCCATCGCCGCCCGCTACCTCCAAAGCCTGGAGGACGGCCTCCGGACCAACGGCTACCGGTCCCCGCTCTACGTCATGCAGTCCAACTGCGGGGTGGACACCGTCGCCCACGCCCGGGAGATCCCCATCACCATGGTCGAATCCGGACCGGCCAGCGGTTTCTGGGGCGCGGCCGAGCTTGGCCGGCTGATCGGCGAGCCCAACGTGCTGGCCCTGGACATCGGCGGCACCACAGCCAAGTGTTCCCTCATCCGCAACAGCGAAATCACCCTGAAGACCGACTACTGGATCGAGCGCAACCGCACCAACGCCGGCTACCCCATCATGATCCCGGTGGTGGACCTGGTGGAGATCGGCAACGGCGGCGGCTCCATCGCCTGGGCGGACGAGTACGGCAAGCTGCACGTCGGGCCGCAGTCCGCCGGCGCCTTGCCCGGGCCTGCGGCGTATGGGCTGGGCGGGACCCAGGCCACCACCACCGACGCCAACCTGATGCTGGGGCGCATCAACCGCGAGTATTTCTGCGGGGGCGAGCTGGACCCGGACCTGCCGGCGGTGGAACGGGCCCTGGACCCCCTGGCGGCGCAGCTGGGCATGGACCGGCAGGGCGTCGCCCGGGGCATCATCCGGATCGCCAACGACAACATGGTCAACGCCCTGAAGCTGGTTTCGGTGAGCCGCGGCCATGATCCCCGCGAATTCACCCTGGTCGCCTTCGGCGGCGGCGGCGGAATGCACGCGGTGGCCCTCGGCCAGGAACTGGGGGTGAAGAAGGTGGTCATCCCGCGCAGCGCTTCGGTGTTCTCCGCATGGGGCATGCTGATGTCCGACCTGCGCCGGGACCTGCTGGTCAACCGCCTGTTCGAGATGAACCGCCCTGAGGCTCCGGCCCAGTCCCAGGCCTTGCTGGACAGCCTGGTGGAATCCGCCCACCTGCAGTTCTCCAGGGAAGGGATCGGCCTGGACCAGGTGCAGGTGCAGCGCTACTGCAAGTTCCGCTACCAGAACCAGGAACACGCCATCGAGGTGCCGCTGCTGGCCGAGGAGCGGATCCCTTCCCATTGGCCGGCCATCGCCGAGCGCTTCCACCAGCTGTATGAACGGGAATACTCCTACCGCCTGGAAGCGAGCCTGGAACTGGTCGGCTTCCATCTCGTCGCCATTGCCGAGGTGGGGAAGCTGGACCTGGTCGCCATGCCGTCCACCGGAGCCAAGCTGGCCTCGGCCGTCAAGGGCCGGCGGACCGTGGACTACGCCCTGGATGGCAGCCACGAGGCGACCATCTACGACCACGGCAAACTGGAACCCGGAATGACGCTGACCGGGCCGGCGATCATCGAGGACTACGGCAGCACGACCGTGGTCCACCCGGGCAACCAGGTGATCGTCGACCGGTTCGGCAACCTCCACATTACGTTTTAACCACCTGGGGAAACGGAAATGAGCAGCAACGACATCTTCACCTTGGAAATCATCCAGAGCGCCCTCCAGGCCATTGCCGACGAGATGTTCGCGGCTCTGCGCAAGACCGCGATGAGCCCGATCATTTACGAGGTGCTCGACATGGGGACCGGGATCACCGATGCGGCCGGCAATATCGCCAGCTCGGGTGCCGGCATTCCGGCCTTCGTGGGCGTCCTCGACAAGTCGGTCAAGAACATCCTGAAGGTGCACAACCAGCCGGGTGACATCGAGCCCGGCGACATCTTCATCACCAACGATCCCCACAACGGCGGGGTCACCCACCTGAACGACGTTGTCCTGGCCATGCCGGTCTTCGCCGAGGGGGGCATCGTCGCCTGGACCGCCAACATCGCCCACTGGAACGACGTGGGCGGGATGGTGCCCGGCTCCCTGTCCACCGAAGCCACCGAGATCTTCCAGGAGGGGTTGCGCCTGGCCGCGGTGAAGCTCATCTCCCGGGGCGAGCCGATCCGGCCGGTGATGCAGATCCTGCGGTTGAATTCCCGCATGCCCGATTTCCTCGAGGGGGACATGTGGGCCGGCATCGCCGGGGCGCGCAGCGGCGCGGCCCGGATCGTGGAACTGACCGGGAAATACGGCAAGGAGTTGTTCCTGGCCGCCATGGCGGACTACATGGATTTTGGCGAGAAGGTCTCCCTGCGCATGCTCGCCGAGGCGCCCGTGGGCAGGTACTCCCTGGCCGAGGAGCAGGACGACGGCCAGATCTTCCACACCACAGTGGAACTCACCGGTAGCGAAATGATCATCGATCTCCAGGACAATCCGGCCCAGGCTTCGGGCTCCACCAACCTGAGCCGCGACTGCACCATCATCGCCGCCCAGATGGCCTTCAAGGCCTTCACCGCCCCGGACTCGGCCACCAATGCGGGAACCTTCCGGCCGCTCAAGGTCCTCACCCGGCCCGGAACGCTGTTCGACGCCAGCAGTCCCGCCGCGGAGGGGTTCTACTTCGAGAACCTGATACGGGTCCAGGACCTGATCCTGCGCTGCCTGGCCAACATCTTCCCGGGCAGGATCCCGGCGGGGAATTTCGCTTCGGTGTGCGGCACCTTCATCGGCGGCATCCACCCAGACACCGGCCGGCGCTTCCTGCTGGTGGAGCCGGAAGTGGGCGGCTGGGGCGGGGAAACGGGACGGGACGGCAACAATGCCATGTTCTCGGCCCTGCACGGGGAGACCTACATCTGCCCGGCGGAGATCTCCGAAGGGCGCTACGGCCTGTTCGTGGACTGCATGGAGCTGAACGAGGAGGCTGGCGGTTATGGAAAGTTCCGGGGCGGTCTGGGCATCCGCATCGATTACCGGGTCCGTGCCGCCGGCACCTTCCTGACCTGCGGCTATACCCGCTCCCGGATCGCCCCCTGGGGCCTGAACGGCGGCGCGGACGGGTCCCTGAACTACGTGGAGGTGGCCCGCACCGACGGCACGGTGCAACGCTACGCCTTCGTCAGCAGCCTGATGCTCGATGCCGGTGACGTCATCCGGGTCCGCACCGGATCCGGGGGCGGCAACGGCAATCCCCGGGAGCGCTCGCGCCAGGCGGTCCTGGAGGACCTCCGCAACGGCTATGTCAGTCCGGCCGTTGCTTCCGAAGTCTACGGCGTGAAGACGTCCTGAGCCCGTCCCAGATCCGCCGCAGGTAGCGGCGGAGTCCAGGCCAACCGCCGTTCCCCGGCTTTCGCGGGGACGGTGGTGGCGGAGCTTTTCGCCTCAGGGCAGGTCCCAAACGGTTTTGTTTCGGTTCCGGGGGTCTTCGGATGGAAGTCATGCACGGAAGCACGAATGGGGGTCCGGGCACAACCCCGGAGACCAAGCGGGGCCCTTAAGCCGCCGCCGCGCCCTCACTTTTGGAACCCATCTTCCCAACCTCTCACAGAAAGGAAATGAATCATGACCAAACATGGTTTTTCAGGGATTCCGAAGTACTGGAAAGTGCTGGGCATTGCGGCACTCTGCGGCCCCAGCGCCCTCATGGCGGATGTTTTCATCGGCAATGGCATGGAGGGCAAACCCGGCAGCTGGGCTGCCGAAGCCTGGCCCGCCTACTCCCACACCACGCCCAGCACGAACGATGCGAGCATGTTCCTCAACCCGGCCTATTTCACCGAGACCGGCGTCACCGGAACCCACCGGGACCAGTCGGCTCGTTGTTCCTGGCCATGATCCCGGGCGCCCTGATCTGGGGCAAGGTCGCCGACCGCCTGGGGCGCAGGAGGTCCATGATGCTCGGCTTCATCCTGTATGGCGTCTTTTCCATGGCGAGCGCGTTCTCGGTCAACTACCCGATGCTCTGGACGATGCGCTTCTGCGCGGGTCTCGGACTTTCCGGGGTGCTGGTCACCGCATTTCCCTATTTCATCGAACTGCTGCCGGTCCAGGCCCGGGGCAAGGCCACGGTCTATCTGGCTTCGGGCTGGCCCATCGGCTTCCTGATCGCCATCGGGGTGACCTATCTGTTTACCGCCCTGGGCTGGCGCTGGTCGGTGGGAGTCAGCTCCCTGGCCGGCCTTTGGAGCCTGGCGATCCTCTGCCTGCCGGAATCGCCCTACTGGTTGTGCGGGCAGGGCCGCCAGGACGAGGCCAAGCAGGTGATCAACTACCTTTCGGGACAGCACTTCACCCAAGAGCTGGCGACCCGGCCGCTGCAGGTGGATGCCTTCAAACAGGGTTCCTACCTGGAAACGGTCAAAGGCATCTTTCTCAAGATCACCCTGGTGCAGATCCTGATCAACTTCGCCTTCTCCTGGGGCTACTGGGGGCTGACCTCCTGGATGCCGATCCTGCTCGGCAAGCGGGGCCTGAGTTCGCCCCAGGGCCTCAAGTTCATGGCCATCTCGGCGGTGTTCATGTTCCCGGGCTACATCGCCTCCTCCTACCTCACCGGCAAGTTCGGGCGCAAGCGGGTCATGTTCTGGTTCGTGCTGATGTCCGCGGTGGCCGGGTTCGGTTTCGCCTGTTCCAGGTCGCTCGCCCAGATGTACCTGTTCAATTTCGCCCTGTCCTTCTTCAGTCTGGGAGCCTGGGGCGTCTGGGACACCTGGATGGCCGAGCTGTATCCCACTGAGATCCGGGGCGTGAGTTATTCCCTGGGGCTTTGCGCCCAGCGCCTGGCGAACACGCTGGCGCCCATCACCATCGGCGCCATGCTTGCCGCCAACACCAGTTTCCCGGTGACGGTGTCCTTCATCTCCGTATTCCTGGTCATCACCTTCATATCATCCTTGTTCCTGCCCGAAACCGAAGGTCAGATCCTGACCTAGGAAAAGGG